>Ga0180221_1000014_pt1 | contig 521217 bp, 488 predicted proteins | sample eDN5th37CKraftMG_FD_151339 | JGI IMG/M metagenome (GOLD analysis project Ga0180221, IMG submission 151339) | Enriched Miracle-Growth compost microbial communities from Emeryville, California, USA - eDNA 5th pass 37_C Kraft MG (version 2) (version 2) ... | reverse complement strand
TTCACCGCCGCATGGAGTTCGGCGAGGGACAAATAGCGCTCGTCGTCGGGGCGGGAGAACCATTCGGAGGAGACGCGGCCGTTGCGCTGACCGCGGGAGATGTCGACCTTGAAGCCGGGACCGGCGGGCCGGGACGCGGGGGACTGGGTGAGAACGGTTGCCATGGAATGTCTCCGCGACGGGCGCCGAGAGACTTTCTCTCGAACCTCAACCCGTCACGGCCCTCCCGGCGCACCTCTCACTCTCGAAGCGGCGAAGCCGCCCCGGCAAAGGCAGCGCCCTTGGCGAAGCCGGCCGGCGCGGCGGCGTGCGCGCGGGTCTGGGCGCCAGTCGTCGCCGTGCCCTCCGGCCCGAGCCGAGTGCGCCCGCGCGGGCAAACAGGCGCGCGAACCCTGGCGGCGCCTGCCGCCGTCCGGCAGGGTCAATGAGGCTACTGCCGCGAAAGGGCAGCACGGAACTATAGATCCTAGTCGCGACCGGCTTCGTCAGCCCGACATAAGGCAGAAAGTGTTGAGGCGCGTGCCAATCGGCGCGCACAACGAAATCCGTGCCAAGGCGCCGGAACTGCCAGACCTGCGGGCTGCTGGATAGGGGAAATCCCTATAACCCAAAGGCCGTGGGCAACGGATTCTGCCTTCGATTCAAGCCGGATGCGCGCTCCCGGCTGCTTCCGATGTGCTTCCAACCTCTCAAGGGGTTGCGGCAGGTCCCCCGAATGGGTAGATAAAATCGTTTAAATTCAAGGAGAAAAATGGTGCTGCCGGTGAGGATTGAACTCACGACCTCAGCCTTACCAAGGATGCGCTCTACCACTGAGCTACGGCAGCATCTCGCCAGAACGGCGTCCCGATGGGGAGGCGGCGCTATGGCCATCCGGGGCCCTATCTGTCAAGGCGCGCGTCATGACCGGGGTGGATGAAGAGAAAGCCAAACGGCTGGCTGCCGCGCTGCGCGAGAATCTGAAACGCCGCAAGGCGCAGGCGCGCGAGGCGGCAAAGACGCCCGAGAAGAAGCCCGACGCCTAGCTCAGAGCGGGGCGCACTGGGCCGCCAGCCATTCGAGCGCCTCGCCGTCGAGCTGCGGCGCGACGATCTCCATCACGCGCGCATGATAATCGTCGACCCAGGCACGCTCCTCGGCGGTCAGCATCGCCGTCTCGATGAGGTCGCGGTCGATCGGCGCGAAGGTGAGCGTCTCGAATCCGAGCAGTCTCTTTTCCGCCCCCTCGGCCTCGCGTGGGACGACGAGGACGAGATTCTCGATCCGGATGCCGTAGGCCCCGGTCTTGTAATAGCCGGGCTCGTTGGAAAGGATCATCCCCGCCTTCAGCGGCTCGTCCCCGCCGGCCTGGGAGCTTCCCGCGGGGGAGATGCGCTGGGGCCCCTCGTGGACCGAGAGGAAGCTGCCGACGCCGTGGCCGGTGCCGTGGGCGTAATCGAGGCCCGCGGCCCACAGATATTGCCGCGCGAAGCTGTCGAGCTGGCAACCGCGCGTGCCTTCGGGGAAGACCGCCCGCGCGACCGCGATATGCCCCTTGAGCACGCGGGTGAAGCGATCGCGATGTTCGGCGCTCGGCGTTCCGATCGCGACCGTGCGGGTCACGTCGGTGGTGCCGTCGGCATATTGGCCGCCCGAATCGACCAGGTAGATCGAGTTCAGCTCGAGCTTGCGATTGGTTTCCGGGGTCGAGCGATAATGGACGATCGCGCCATTGGGCCCGGCGCCCGAAATCGTCGTGAAGGAGAGGTCCCTGAGCTGGCCGGTCGCCTGGCGGAATTCCTCCAGCTTGGCCTCGGCTGAAAGCTCGTCGACATTGCCCTTGGGCGCCTCGACGGAAATCCAGTGGAGGAAGCGCACCAAAGCGGCGCCGTCGCGCGCCTGGGCGCTTTTCTGCCCGGCGATCTCGACCGGATTCTTGATCGCCTTGGGGAGAACAGTCGGATCGCGCTTGGCGATCACCTTCGCGCCCGCCCCCTCCAGCGCCTCGAAGATCGCGGCGACCGAGCGTTCGGGATCGACGACGATGGTCTTGCCGGACAGCGACTTCAGGAACGGCTCGAAGGCGTCCCGCTCGTGCAGGCGCACGCCATTGCCGAGATGCTGGCGCACATCGTCGCCGATCTTCTCGCCGGCGACGAAAAGGTCCGCCGTGCCGTCGGCATCGACGAGCGCGAAGGCGAGCGCGACCGGCGTGTGCTCGACGTCCTTGCCGCGCACGTTGAAGGTCCAGGCGATCGAATCGAGCGCGGCGAGCACCGCTGCGTCCGCCCGCTGCTCCTTCAGCCAGTCGGCCAGTTCCTGGCGCTTCGAGGCCGAGGATCGGCCCGCCAGGTCATCGCCCTGCACGACGAGGCGCGCGCGCGACGGCTCCGGCTTGTCGGCCCAGATCTTGTCGATCGGATTGTGCCCGACGGCGACCAGCTCGGCGCCCCGTTCGGCGAGCGCCTCGCGCGCCTGCTTCACCCAGGTCTTGGTGTGGAGCCAGGGATCGTAGCCGATCCGCCCGCCATCGGGCGCGTGCGCCTTCAGCCATTCGGCGACGCTGGTTTCGGGCACGGACTGATAGGACCAGTTCGCGCCGTCCACCTGCGCGCGCACCTGCAGCGTGTAGCGGCCATCGACGAAGATCGCCGCCTCCTCGGGAAGCACCACGGCGCTCCCGGCCGATCCCTTGAAGCCGGTGAGCCAGGCGAGGCGCTGGGCATAGGAGCCGACATATTCGCTCATATGCTCGTCGGTCAGCGGGACGACGAAGCCGTCGAGCCGGTCGGCCTTCAACTGTTCGCGCAGCGCCTTCAGGCGGTCTTCATAGGTGGACATGGTCTTTTCCACTGGCTGGGGTTACGCAGGCCGAGATAGTCCCGAAGGGGACGGCGCGCCAGCCTTGCGCGCGAAGGGGAGGGAACCGACATGCGCATCTTCGCCCTGCTTTGCCTCGCCTTCGCGACGCCGCTCGCCGCGCAACCATCCAGCCCGAGAGGACCGATGACCGTCAATCTTCCTGCCCCGCCGGTGGCCGAGCAGCGGCCCTATTCCTACACCCGCCACGGCGTGACGATCGAGGATCCCTGGCACTGGCTGCGGGACGATTCCTATCCGACGGTCGATGATCCCGACGTCCTTGCCTATCTCAATGCCGAGAACGCCTATTTCGAGGCGGCGATGGCGCCGCACCGGCCGCTGATCGAGACGCTGTTCAACGAGATGCGCGGGCGTATCCAGGAGGATGACAGTTCGGTCCCGGTCCGCGACGGCGACTGGCTTTACTGGTGGGCGTTCGCGCCGGGCGCGCAATATCGCACCTGGTATCGCCGGCCGGTGGCCGGCGGCGCCGAGCAGGTGATCTACGACGAGGCTGCGGAGGCCGAGGGCAAGCAATATTTCCGCCTCGGCGCGATGGAGGTCAGCCCCGATGGGCGCTATGCGGCGACGCTCACCGACAGCAATGGATCGGAGCGCTTCGAGCTCAAGGTCCGCGACCTCGCCACCGGCCGCGACATCGAGACGATCAGCGCGGTCGGGATCGGCCAGCCGGTCTGGTCCGCGGACGGCCGCGGCCTCGTCTTCACCGAGGTGAACGACAATTGGCGCAGCTATCGCGCCCGCTTCCACCGGCTCGGAACGCCGGTGGCCGAGGACCGCACGCTCTATGAGGAGACCGAGAATATCGCGTTCACGGTCAGCGTCGCGCGCACGCAGGACCGCAGCCTGATCCTGATCTCGACCGGCGAGAACAGCTCGAACGAAATCCGCTTCGTCCCCGCCGCGGACCCGCTCGCCACGCCGGTGCTGATCGCCCGGCGGCGGCCGAACATCCAATATTCGGTCGATGCCAGCCACGGGAAATTGTGGATTCTCACCAATGACGACCACATCAATTTCCGCCTCGCCGAGGCCGATCCGGCGCATCCCGGGGACTGGCGCACGGTCATCCCCGGCTCGGACGAGGTCTATCTGCGCGGCATCACCGCCTTTCGCGATCATCTCGCGATCACCGAGCGGGTGAACGGGCTCGATCAGATTCGCCTGAGGTCCTATGACGGTGGGGAGCGGCACATCCCCTTCACCGAGCCGGCCTATACGGTCGGCCTCGCCGGCAATCCCGAATATGCGCCCGCGGCCTACCGCCTCGCCTACAGCTCGCTGGTCACGCCGCCGACGGTCTACGACTATCACCCGGCGGAAAATCGGCTCGAGACGATGAAGGTCCAGGCCATCCCGTCCGGCTATGATCCCACGCAATATGTGAGCGAGCGCATCTTCGTGCCGGCGCGCGACGGACAGCAGATCCCGGTTTCGATCGTCTACCGCCGCGGCTTCGAAAAGAACGGCCAAGGCCGGCTCTATCTCTACGCCTATGGCGCCTATGGCTATGCGACGGCGCCCGGATTCAACACCAATCGCTTCAGCCTGATCGATCGTGGCTATGCCTTCGCCATCGCCCATATCCGCGGCGGCGACGAGATGGGCTATGGCTGGTATCTGAACGGCACCAACACCCACCGCACCAACACCTTCAACGATTTCGTCGATGTGGCGCGCGGCCTGATCGCGGGCGGCTATACCCGTGCCGGCAATATCGCGATCCAGGGCGGGTCCGCCGGCGGCGAGCTGATGGGCGCGGTCGTCAACCAGGCGCCCGACCTGTGGGGCGCGGTGGTGGCGGACGTGCCGTTCGTCGATGTCGTCAACACGATGCTCGACGACAGCCTGCCGCTCACCCCTGGCGAATGGAACGAATGGGGCAATCCGATCACCGACGAGGCGGCGTTCCGCTACATGCTGAGCTACAGCCCCTATGACAATGTGACGCGCCAGGCCTATCCGCCGATGCTCATCACCGGCGGCCTCAACGATCCGCGCGTCACCTATTGGGAGCCCGCCAAGTGGAGCGCGCGGCTGCGGGCGATGCGGACCGACCGGAACCTGCAGCTTCTCAAGATCAACATGGGCGCCGGCCATGGCGGGCGGACCGGGCGCTGGACCCGGCTTGAGGAAATCGCCGAGGACTATGCGTTCATGCTGACCCAGATGGGGGCGGACGGGAGGGGCGCCGCGCGATGAGGCGCGCTGTGATCGCCGCTTCGGCGGCGCTGCTTGTCGTCCCGGCCGGCGTCTCGGCCGATCCGGCTCCGGCCGCCGCCGTGGCGGAGGAGGCGCCCCCGCCGCTCTCCGCCACAGCGACCGTCGCTCGGAACGGCGACAGCTGGTCGATCGATTACCGCCTGCTGCGGCGCGCACGGGCCTGGCTCTTTCCGCGCAGCGGGCTCGTCCGCCAGAGCCTGGAGCCCTGGCGGCCGGGGAGCTGGCGGGTGGAAACGCCGGGTGTGCGGATCGAGCGGCGCGGGAATTTCGACGTTCTGGTCGCCGCCGGCGGCGGAGCGGTTCCCTCGCAAGTACGGATCGTGTTCACGCCCGCTGTCGTCGACCTCCAGTCGGATTACGATCCCGCGCTGCGCTTCACCGACGGCTCGGTCGCCCTCTACACCGATCAGTTCACGATCATCCCTTATACGGGCGCCCAGGCGATCGACCGCCTGCCGCGCGACGGCAACGTCGCCGGACTCGACGCAACCCTCACCCGGGTCACCTATCGCGACGCCGACGGCGCGATCCTGTCGGCGGGCGAACGCCGGTCGTCGGTCCTGCGCGATGGCGGTGTGGACGACGGCACCTATCTTCTCTTCGGCCAGCTGCGCCCGATCGTCACCGATGCGATGGCGCAAATCGTCGATCCGCAGCTGCCGGACTGGATCCGCGCCACGCTCAATCGCGAAGTACCGAACATCTTTGCCCGCTACGCCGCCGTGCTCGGCCCGCCGCCCGGGCCGAAGCCCACCGTCATGGTCAGCTGGGGCGGGCCCACGCCGCGCCAGACGAGCATGGGGGGCAGCGTCCTGCCGGGCCTCATTACCCTGGTCTACGAAGGCGACGGCGTGCTGACCGAAAACGCGACCTCGCGCGGCTATGGCCTGTGGTTCATCGCGCACGAATCCGCGCATTTCTGGCTCGGCAATCTGGTCCATTACGAATTCTCGCGCGATGCCTGGATCACGGAGGGCGGGGCCGACCTGCTCGCTTTCCGGACCGTCGCGGCGGTCGATCCCGGCTATGACTGGCGCGGCGCGATCGATCATTCGATCGCCGATTGCGTCGCCCTCAGCGCGAACCGGGGCATCGCCAGCGCCGAGGAGCGCAACGAGCAGCGCGCCTATTACGCCTGCGGTGCGGTCTTCGCGCTGGTCGCGGAGGCCGCATCGCGCCGGCCGTTCATCCACTTCGTGAAGACGCTGGTCGACGACAATCGCGCCGACGCGACCGTCTCGCGCGCCGACTGGCTCTCCGCGCTCGATCGCGTGTCGAACGATCCCACGCTCAGCCGCGACATCGCGGCGCTGCTCGACCAGGGCAGCGCGGATCCCAAGGCGGCGATCGCGTCGCTGTTCACGCGCGCCGGCGTCTCATTCACGCTCGGACCGGACGGGGTGCCCCGGATGACGCCCGCCGCGGCCGAGCCGGCTCAGAGATAATCGCCGCCCATCAGCTCGCGCAGCGGCGCGGGCAGCTTCACGCGGCCATCGGCGGTCTGGTGGTTCTCAAGCAGCGGCACGAGGATTCGCGGACTGGCGAGCGCTGTGTTGTTGAGCGTGTGGACGAAGCGCACCTTGCGCTCCTCGTCGCGCCATCTGAGGTTGGCGCGGCGGGCCTGCCAGTCGTGCAGCGTCGAGCAGCTGTGCGTCTCGCGATACTTGCCGAGCGAGGGCACCCAGCTTTCGATGTCGTTCATCCGGAACTTGCCGTTGCCCATGTCGCCGGTCGAGGCCTCGATCACCTGATAGGGGATTTCCAGCGCCTGCAGCATCGCTTCCGCATTGGCGAGCAGGCGGGCGTGCCAGCGCGCGCTCTCCTCGTCGTCGTCGCGGCAGATCACATATTGTTCGAGCTTGTAGAATTGGTGGACGCGAAGCAGCCCGCGCACGTCGCGCCCGGCGCTCCCCGCCTCGCGGCGGAAGCAGGGGGAATAGCCGGCATAGAGGATCGGCAGCCTGTCCGCCTCGATGATCTCGCCCGAATGGAGCGAGGTCAGCGCGATCTCCCCGGTGCCGGCGAGATAGAGATCGTCGGCCGGCATGAAATAGGCCTCTTCCTCGTGCCCCGGGAAATGGCCGGTGGCGACGAAGGCCGAGGGGCGGGCGAGCGCCGGGACGGTCATCAACGTGAAGCCGTCGGTCGCAAGCCGCTGCTGCGCCCACAGCATCAGCGCCTGTTCCAGCATCGCGAGCCGCCCCTTGAGGCAATAGGTGCGCGATCCGGCGACCTGCGTGATGCGGGCAAGATCGGCCCAGTCGTTCTTCTCGATCAGCGCGACATGATCGAGCGGCGTGAAATCGAAATCCGGAATCGTGCCCTCGGTCCGCACCACCGTATTGAAGCTCTCGTCCGGCCCGACCGGCGCGCCCTCCCACGGGATGTTCGGCACGCGCAGCAGCAGCGCGTCGAGCGCCGCCTGCTTCTCGCCGAGATCGCTCTCGATCCCGGAAATCTCCGCGCCGATCGCCTTGGCCTTGGCGCCGAGCGCCGGCCGCTCTTCGGGCGCGGCGCTCTTGAAGCTGTCGGAGATCGCGTTGCGCTCGGCGCGAAGGCCGTCGATCCGCGTCTTGAGCGCGCGCACCTCAGCGTCGAGCGCCAACAGCGCGTCAAGATCGAGCGAGACGTTCTTCTCGCCGATCGCCTTGCGGACGGCCCCGGGATTCTCGCGAATGAACTGAAGGCTGAGCATCAGCGCGGCCTAGCGGCGATGCTGCAAAATGCAAGCTGACGCGATGGCGGAGACGGAGGGATTCGAACCCTCGGTAGGAGTAATCCCCCTACGGCGGTTTAGCAAACCGCTGGTTTCAGCCACTCACCCACGTCTCCGGGAGGCCGATCGCGAACGCGGCTATATAGGGGGGAATTGCCGGGTTCAACCGGGATAGTCCGGGGAAATTCCCACCCCCGCAACGGGTGGCCTGCGAAGGGGCGAAGACGGGTGGGCGTTGCCGCATCCGGGCCGCTGGCGGTTCGCCGATCGCGCCCAGGGCTAAAATCGTGCCGGACTATGCCGTTGACTTATCGACAGGAATTGACGACCAGCATTGTCAGGGGGCACGGCCAAGAAGAACCCCCGAGACGGGTCGCCTGTCGAGGCGCTCAAGGAATAAGGGGATCGATGATGCGCGTCGCCGAGTTCGGCCTGGCGTGAGCCTGATGACCGATATGCCGACCGAAGAGGGAAGCGAGCAGAGGCGGGGACACCGGTCCAACCTTTTCCTCGCGGCCGTGATCGAGTTCGGCGGGACGGAAAGCCCCATCCGCATCCGAGACCTGTCCTTTGCCGGTGCGCGGTTGGAGGGCCCGGCCTTCCCGCCGATCGGCAGCCGCCTGGTGCTGCGGCGTCAGGACATGAAGATCGAGGCGGTGGTGAGGTGGATCGCGGGCTCCCGCTGCGGCGTCGCCTTCGACGGCCAGATTTCGGTGCCGGACTGGGTGGCTGGCAAGGCGAGCGGCCAATCGGGATTCGGGCAGGCCGAGGTCGACCGGCTCCAGGGCATCGTGCGCTCCGAAGGGGCGTGCGTCGATCCGCCCGAGCCGCCCCCGTCTCCATCCTTCGTTCGCGCGGGCCTCGATGAACGGCTGGCGCAGGAGCTGGCCTATGTCCAGCGCATGCTCGAGGCGGTGAGCGCCGAGCTGGTGCGCGACGCGGGCATCGTCGCCCGTCACGGCCGCGCGCTCCAGGGCTTCGACCTCGCCGACCAGATTCTCGGGCACATCGCTGCGGTGATCAAGGCCGAGGACCGCGAGGCCGCCATCCGGGCGATCGGGATGGAGGAATTGCGCGCGCGGCTGCTTCGCAAGTCGCTCTAGGCTTTCGCGCCCTGTCCGTGCCGCCGACTCGCTTGGGCGCGGGATGGACTCGCTTCACCGCCCGTTCATTGCGGGGAAAGCCCTGACAGCATTAACCTTTCCTCCCGAAGGAGTGTGGGTGGGGAAATGGAAATGCTGAAGTCGATCCGGATCATCGCCGCCGCCGCGCTGGCGGTCGCGCCTGCCGTCGCGCCGGCCCAGGCGGTCGATCCCTATCAGGCGCACGCGGCCCGCACCCAGCAACAGACGACGTCGGACTGGCCCGATCCCTATGCGACGCAAACCCAGTCTCCGCCCGCAACGGGTTCCGAATGGGTGCCGGTCGATTCCGGCCAGCCCCCGGCTCAGGACGATTGGTCGCAGGGCACCGACCCCTATCGCTCGCGAGATGGCGGCCAGCCGGACAGCGACTATGGCACTGGCTATGACTCCGGCCGCGGGCGCGCCGGCGATCAGGTCGCGCGCCGGACGATGGAGCGTGAATCGACCGTCCCGCGCCGCGACGTGTTCAACGCCGCCGAGGGCGTGTTCGGCCGCGGCGCCCAGGGCCTCGGCACCCTGCTCGAGCGCATTCTGCGGGAGCAGGGCGAGCCGACCGCCTATATCGCGGGATCGGAAGCCGGCGGCGCGTTCGTCTTCGGCCTGCGCTACGGCTCGGGCATCATGCACCACCAGATCGAGGGCGACCGGACGGTCTACTGGACCGGCCCCTCGCTCGGCTTCGATGCCGGGGCCGATGCGAACAAGGTCTTCGTGCTGGTCTACAACCTCCACGACAGCCAGGACCTGTTCAAGCGCTTCCCGGCCGGCGAGGGCCATGCCTATTTCGTCGGCGGCTTCAGCGCGCAATATATGCGCCACGGCGATATCGTTCTGATCCCCATACGGCTCGGCGTCGGCCTTCGGCTCGGCATCAACGCGGGATATATGCGCTTTTCGGAACGCAATCGCTGGCTGCCCTTCTGATCCCGGCGGGCATGCCGCCGCGCTCGCGCGCGGGCTATTCTCCTCTGTCCTGCGCCATGCGCGCGAGGTCCGCCTCGGCATAGCTGCGGGTGCCGTCCGTCACTTCGGGCTCGATGCCATAAGTATCGCGCATCTCGCGCAGTCGCGCGAGCGCGCGGCGGGGGCCGGAGGCGATCTGGCTCTTTGGCCCGACCTTGGTTGTGACGGTGATCCTGAACATGCCGGCCTCCTGCGTTCCGGAGGCGGGGCAACGCGGGGGCCGCCGTGCCGGTTCCACGGCCCGGCAAGGGTGCCGGCGCGGCGCCCGGAACACGCATCGGCAACTTGCACGAAGGGCGTTCGCTTCCCAGCTTGACCGCTGTTGCAATGGGGCAACAGTGGACTTTTGGCGACGGCTGGAGAAGGAACCGGCATGGCCGATCTCTATGCGACCCTCGGCGTTGCGCGCGGCGCGAGCGAGGCGGACATCAAGAAAGCGTATCGCAAGCTCGCCAAGGAGCTGCATCCGGACCGCAACAAGGACAAGCCGGACGCGTCCGCGCGCTTTTCAAAGGTCACGCAGGCCTATGACATCCTGACCGACAAGGACAAGCGCGCCCAATATGACCGGGGCGAGATCGACGACGAAGGCAATCCGCGCGCGCCCTTCGGCTTCGGCGCGGGCGGCGCGGCCGGATCGGGCGGCCCCTTTCGTGGCAACCCGTTCGGCGATGCCAATGGCGAAGCGCATTTCCAGGGCGCCGAGGCGGGCGACCTTTCCGATCTTTTCGAGGGACTGTTTGGCGGGCTCGGGCGGCGCAGCGGCGGCGGTGGCGGCCCGTTCGGCGGCTTCGGCCGGCGCAGCGCGCCGCCGCAGAAGGGCGCCGATGCCGCCTATCGGCTCGAAGTGCCGTTCGAGGATGCGGCCCTGCTCAAGGGTCAGCGGGTTACGCTCGCGGGCGGCCGCACGCTTGACATCAAGCTGCCGCGCGGCGTTGAGGACGGCACCAAGATCCGCCTCGCCGGCCAGGGCCAGCCCGGGCCCGGAGGCAATGGCGACGCGATCGTCACCATCGCCATCGGCCGGCACCGCTTTTTCAGCCGCGACGGCGACAATATCCGGCTCGATCTGCCGATCGCGCTCGACGAGGCGGTGCTCGGCGCCAAGGTACGCGTGCCGACCGTCGACGGGCCGGTCATGCTGTCCATTCCCAAGGGTTCGAGCTCGGGCAAGGTGCTTCGACTCAAGGGCCGGGGGTTCACCGGGAAGAGCGGCGCGCGCGGCGATCAGCTGGTGACGTTGATGGTGGACGTGCCGGCCGACGATGCCGAGCTTGCGGCCTTCCTCGAAAGCTGGGGCGGCAAGGGGAAGGGCAACCCGCGGGCCGCGCTGGGCGTCTAGCCTCGCATGCGTGACATTTCCCCGGAATCGCCGGAAGCCCGCCGCGTCCGCCGATCGAGCGCGATGACGACCCTGCGGGCGCGGGTCGGCAAGGGATCACGCTTCCGCGAGGTGGTGAAGCGGGTCGCGGTCGGCGTCTATTCGGACGGCTTCATCCATGCCGGCAACCTCGCCTATCTCGCCTTGCTGTCGATCTTCCCGTTCGTCATCGTCGCGGCCGCGATCGCGCATCTCTTCGGGCAGAGCGAGGAGGGGATGAACGCGGTGGCGGCGCTGCTCCAGACGATGCCGTGGAGCGTGCGGCGCGTGCTCGAGCAGCCGATGCACGACATCATCGAGGCGCGATCGGGAAGCCTGTTGTGGCTGGGAGCCCTGGTCGGCCTGTGGACGACGGTGAGCTTCATCGAAACGATCCGCGACATCTTGCGCCGCGCCTACGGCGTCAGCTTCAGCCGCGCCTTCTGGGAATATCGGCTGGGCTCCGCCGGGATCATCATCGCCGCGGTGATCGTGTCGATGACCGCCTTCGCGCTGTCGGTCGCCCTGTCGAGCGCGCAGCAGCTGGTGGTGGCGCGAATCCCGGGCGCGGAGGATGTCATATCGGCGCTGACGTGGCTTCGCGTCGCGCCGGCGCTGATCCTGTTCGGGTCGCTCTACATCCTCTTCTATGCGCTGACGCCGGCCACGTACCGCGTGTCGAAATGCCCGAAATGGCCGGGCGCGCTCTTCGTCGCCTTCTGGTGGATCGCGACCACCGCGCTGCTGCCGGTCGTGCTCGGCCACCTCACCAATTATGGCCTGACCTATGGCAGCCTCGCCGGCGTGATCGTCTCGCTCTTCTTTTTCTTCCTCATCGGCCTGGGGCTCGTGATCGGGGCCGAGCTGAATGCGGCGCTTGCCGAGTCGCCTTCATCGGGCCAAGAGGGAAACGGCGCGGCCGGGGAGACGGACGCGAGGCCGCCGACAATACAGGAGGATCAATGACCGGCCTGATGACGGGAAAGCGGGGACTCATCATGGGGCTCGCCAATGACCGCTCGCTCGCCTGGGGGATTGCGAAGCAGCTGCACGAGCAGGGCGCGGAGCTGGCGTTCAGCTACCAGGGGGAGGCGCTGCAGAAGCGCGTCGCGCCGCTCGCCGCGGACCTTGGTTCGGATTTCCTGATCGACTGCGACGTTTCGGACATGGCGGCGCTCGATGCGGCGTTCGAAACGCTGAAGGCGCGCTGGCCGACCATCGATTTCGTCGTCCATGCGATCGGCTTTTCCGACAAGAACGAGCTTCGTGGCCTCTATGTCGATACCAGCCTCGATAATTTCCTGCTGACGATGAACATCTCCGCCTACAGCTTCGTCGCGGTGGCGCAGCGGGCGCGGGCGATGATGCCGGAGGGCGGGAGCCTGCTCACCCTCACCTATTACGGCGCCGAGAAGGTGATCCCGCATTATAACGTGATGGGCGTCGCCAAGGCGGCGCTCGAAACCAGCGTCAAATATCTCGCGATGGACCTTGGGCCGGGGAAGATCCGCGTCAACGCGATCTCGGCCGGGCCGATCAAGACGCTTGCCGCGAGCGGGATCGGCGATTTCCGCTACATCATGAAGTGGAACGAATATAATTCGCCGCTGCGCCGCAACGTCACGATCGAGGATGTCGGCGGCGCGGGCCTCTATCTGCTCTCGGACCTTTCGGCGGGCGTCACCGGCGAGATCCACCATGTCGATGCCGGTTATAACGTGATCGGCATGAAGGCCGAGGACGCACCCGACATCACGGTCGCGTGAGCGCGGGTCCGCACGGCCATGTCCTGCGCTGGTCGCTCTGGGCCGGCGAGGAGGGGGGCGGCGCGCTGATCGACGGCTGTCCGCCGGGCATCGGGCTCGACGAGCAGGCGGTCGGCGCGCGGCTCCTGTCGGGCCTGTTCGAGGGGCGGACCACCGGGACTCCGATCGCGCTGGCGGCCGGCGATCGCGATCGCGCGTTGCTGGCCGCCGGCGCGGTGGCGGGAAAGGTGATCGACGGCGTCGCGATCAGCACCGAGATCGACGGCGACGACGTGCGCTGTGTCGGCGAAGGCGTTCCGGTCGGCTGGGGCGCGCCGGTCTATGCCCGTCTCGACGCCGAACTTGCCCGCGCGATCGGCGAGCTCGACGGGGTGCGCCGGATCGAGATCGGCGACGGCTTCGCGGCGGCGCGGTTGACCGGCGCCGCGAATGCCGATGCGATGCGCGCCGGGCCGACATTCCGCGCCAACCATGCCGGCGGCATCCTCGGCGGGATTTCCAGCGGCCAACCGCTGCTCGTTCGCGTCGGCTTCGACGCGCCGGGCGAGCATTCGGCGGCGCTCGTCGCGGCGTCGGTCGCGCTGGTCCTCGCCGATCAGAAACTGCTGCACCGCGCCCAATGCGGCTGAGCTAGGCGCGTTTCAGACCGATCAGCGTGCCCTTGGTGCCGCGCGTGTCCAGGGTGAAATCAAACTCCGGGTGGAGCTGGCGCCAGCGCCGGGCGATCATTCGTTCCCCGGGCCGGGCCCCATCGTCCAGCATCACCGCCCCGCCCGGCGCGATCCGCCCCAGCAGCGTTTCGGCGGCGCCGCGGGTGAACGGGTGAATTGTCCATGGCGGCCCGTCGACGACGAGCAGATCGATCCCGCAGGGAAGCGGCCCGTGATCGTACCACAGGCCCGGCCACCCATGCGGCGACGGCGCCAGCGGCACGGCGCGCAGATCGGCCGCGAGAGCGTGATCGGCGAGCCAGCGCCCCGTCGCGTCGACGAAATCGGCATGCTGGTCGAAGCTCGTCAGCATGCCGCCCCCGGCAAGATCGAGCGCGCGGGCGAGGACGAGCGTCGAGGCGCCCATCCCGAATTCGACGACAACCTTCGGTCGGCGTTCCAGAACATGATCGACCAGCAGGGTGAGGAGGCCGACATCGGCCTTCCAGCTGCCGAGATGGGGAAGTGCGTCCTGTGGCAGATCGAGCCGCGCCAGCAGGTCGCGCTTGTCGGCGCGGCGGCCGCCGCGAAGGCTCTTGGCCAGCCACGGCCACTGGATCGCGCCGAACGCCGCGACCGCGAGCCGATCGGATAATCCGCGCACATAGTCGCCGGTGATGATCGCGTCGGCACGGGCAAGTATGCCGGTGGCCTCGCGGGTCGTCATAAGGCGAACGGGTCTCTCACCAGGATCGTGTCCTCGCGTTCCGGGCTGGTCGAGACGAGAGCGACGGGGCAGGCGATCAGTTCCTCCACTCGCCTGATATATTTGATCGCCTGGGCGGGAAGCTGGGCCCAGCTGCGCGCGCCGGCGGTCGAATCCTGCCAGCCCGGCATCGTTTCGTAGATCGGCGTCGCCGCCGCCTGGTCGGCGGAATGCGCGGGGAGGTGATCGAAGCGGACCCCGTTCACGTCATAGCCGGTGCAGATGCGAATCTCCTCCAGCCCGTCGAGCACGTCGAGCTTGGTGAGCGCGATGCCGGTGACGCCGGCGACCGCGCAGGATTGCCGGACGAGCGCCGCGTCGAACCAGCCGCAACGGCGCTTGCGCCCCGTCACCGTGCCGAATTCGCGGCCGCGCTCGCCGAGCCGCTGGCCGATCGCATCGTCGAGCTCGGTCGGGAAGGGGCCGGAGCCGACCCGCGTCGTATAGGCCTTGACGATACCCAGCACGAAGCCGGCCGCGCCGGGGCCGAGCCCGGTGCCCGCCGCGGCCGTGCCGGCGACCGTGTTGGACGATGTGACGAACGGATAGGTGCCGTGATCGACATCGAGGAGGACGCCTTGCGCCCCTTCGAACAGGATCCGGCGGCCGCGCTGCCGCGCCTCGTTCAGCGTCTTCCAGACCGGCCCGGCGAACTGGAGGACGAAATCGGCGATCCCGCCGAGCTCGCGCTCCAGCGCCTCGCGGTCGATCGGCGGTTCGCCGAAGCCGGCGCGCAGCGCATCGTGATGGGCGCACAGCCGGTCGAGTTGCGGGCCGAGCTCGCCCAGATGCGCGAGGTCGCACACGCGGATCGCGCGGCGCCCCACCTTGTCCTCATAGGCCGGGCCGATGCCCCGGCGGGTCGTCCCGATCTTGCCCTTGCCGCTCGCATCCTCGCGCAGCGCGTCGAGATCGCGGTGAATGGGGAGGATCAGCGGGCAGGTGTCGGCGATCCGCAGCGTTTCGGGGCCCACGGACACGCCTTGGCCGGCGAGCGTCTCGACCTCTGCCTTCAGCGCCCAGGGATCGAGCACCACCCCGTTGCCGATGACCGAAAGCGTGCCGCGGACGATTCCGGAGGGGAGCAGGGACAATTTATACGTCTTGCCGTCGACGACGAGCGTGTGCCCGGCATTGTGCCCGCCCTGGAACCGGACGACGAGATCGGCGCGGCTGGCGAGCCAGTCGACGATCTTGCCCTTGCCCTCGTCGCCCCATTGGCCCCCGATGACCGTTACGTTCGCCAAGGCGCTTCAACTCCTCGAAAGTGCGGGCCGGCTCTAATTGCCCTCGCCCCCCGGGTCCAGTCTTGCGCTCGGGTGACCGGATCGTTGTTTTGGGTTAATGAAACAAAGTCTAAGCCGCGCTCGTTCAACGCCAGGACCTTGTTCGAGGAGGGAAAATCATGCGTAAGATCGTTCTCGCTCTTTCGGCCGCCGCGGCGGTCGTGCCGGCCACGGTGCTCACGACGGCACCGGCCGACGCCCAGCGTCATCACAGCCGCTATGCCCGCTATTACGACCGCCACGGCTATTATAACGGCCCGGCCTGGCGTGGCCGCGACGGCCGCTATTATTGCCGCCGTTCCAACGGCACGACCGGCCTTCTGATCGGCGGTGCCGCCGGCGCGCTGATCGGCCGCTCGGTCGATGGCGGCCGCGATCGGACCGCCGGCACCGTGATCGGCGCCGCGGCGGGCGCGCTGCTCGGCCGCGAAGTGGATCGCAGCGGGAGCCGCCGCCGCTGCCGCTAAGCGGGCTGCCGCAAGCAATGAGAAGGGGCGCCCATCGGCGCCCCTTTTTTTTGGCGATCTGTCCGGGCCCTAACTCCTGGGCTTGCGCGTGCGCGGCGTGGCCGGCTTTTTCGCGGCGCCGGCCTTGCTGCGCGACGCCGCCGGCTTGGCGGCTTTCCGCGTGGTCCCCTTGGCCGGAGCCGATGCCGCGCGGGCCGGCGCCGATTTCGCACGGGCCGGCGTGGCCGTACCGCCATCGGCAGCCGTCGTGCCGCCGGTCTCGCCCATCATCCGGCGGACCGCGTCGGTCGCCGCATTGATCATCGCGGCGCCGATCTTGCTCGCGCTCTCGGCCGCCGCGTCGGCCGCGGCCTCGGCGGCGTCCTGGGCCTGGCGGGCGCTGCGCCGTGCGGATTCGCGGACCGTCTTGTTCGCCGCGAGCGCCGCCGCTGCGGTCACGAGGCCAGCGGCGAGCAGGCTCCGCGCGACCGGATTCTGGGCCAGCTCGGCGGCCTTGCGCCCGGCTTCGCGCAGGGCATCGGGAATGGCATCGGCCGCCGAACGTGTCGTTTCCTCTTTTCCGGACGAATTCTTGGCCATGACTTCCTCCTCGGATTTCGTACCCTTTGCGTAACAGACACGCGAGGGCGCGAACAGTTCCATCCGGCACGCCGTCGCCACCGCCCAGACAGGCGAAAGGCCGCCGGGCGGGTGCCCGACGGCCTCTCGACATGGTCAGCGGCCGGAAGCCTCCAGCCCGGAAGACCTTGAAAAGCTTACGCCTTCATCTCCCGAACGGACTTGACCGACCTCTCTGCTGAACCATGAGACATCGGATCACCTCCTTTCGCTATGTTGAACTCAATTCGAATATGAGTCGTGGCGAATCGGCGATCAAGTCTTGATCTCTTTTTTTTCGCGGCTAGGATTCCATGCTTCGCGCCGCCCCTCCGGGCGGCTTTTTCATGCGCCGCCGCGGCAATCCTGGACGACGCGCGCCAGTTCCGGCCAGGCGGGCACGTAGAGCGGCGCGGCGCCGCCGCCACGCACCATGAATCGGCCGCGGCTGAACGCCATCTGGTCGAGCAGGGGGTCGCCGGCAGACAAGGTCGCGACTGCGCTCGTGCCCTGCGTCTCCGCGCGCAGGGTGCGCTCGCCGAACGTCGTGGTGATCGTGAGCGGCTGAACGCCCGCGGAGCCGCTGCGGGTCAGCGCGACGCCGCCACCGTCACAGCGTAGCGCGAGGCTCGGCGCGCCCGCCGGGCCGAAATAGGCGAGCGACCGGCCGTCATTGTCGTAACGCCACTCGCCGGGGCTGATCGCCGCGTCGCGCCAGTCGACGCTCGGCGGCGGCGCGGCCGGTGCCTCCGGTTGCGGGGCGGGAGCGGGCGGCGGGGCCGGCGGCGCCGGGGCCGGCGCGGGCGGGCGCGGCACGCAGGCCGAAAGCAGCGCCGCGACGCCGGCGGCGAGGAGACCGATGCGCCGCGTCACTGGGCGTTCTGCGCGGCCGGAGCCGTCTGGTTCACCGGCGCCGGCGCGGCGACATTGACGGAAATGTCCGGCCCGTCCTCGTCATCCGCGCGCACATTGGCGCAGCCATTCACGTAGGTCGTGATCGACGGCGAGGCCGGCAGGACAAGCGGCGGCGAATCCCCGACCCGCACGACCAGTGGCCCGGTGTTGCGGGCGAGCTGGCCGACCAGCGGATCCTGCGGCATGATCGCGGCGCGAAGCAGCGGTGTCGCGCCGCCCACCGAAACGACCGCCAGACGGCGCGTCTCGCTCCCCATCGTCAGCATCATCATCGGCAGGTCCCCCGTCGGGGCGGCGCCGTGCCGCTGGAGGAAGAGGCCGCGCCGCCCATCGCAGCGGAGGCTGAACACCGGCGTCGCTCCGGCCGGCCCGAATTCAAGGACATTGGCATCGTCCTGGACGGATGCGCGCCATTCGCCGAGCGCCACCCCGCCGTCATCTTCCTCCGGGGTGCGGACATGCTCGACGGTGCGGGCCTCGTCATTGTCCTCGGCAAGCACGTTCGCATCTTCCGATCGCGCGCAGGCGGCGAGGAGGAGAAAGGCGAAAAGGGCGGCGCGTCTGGCGGCCATGCGTGGCTCCCGGGATACTGGCGATCGGGGCCACCGTGGCGGAGTGGGCGCGGCCTTTCAAGAGCGGAAGAACCCGGTCAATCGCGACCGAAGGCGGCGCGAAGCTCGCCCTTGGCCGCCTCCAGGACCTTGCGCCGATGGGCGGTAAGGCCGTCGCCGGCACGGTTGATGTAGAAGGTCAGCATCGACATGGCTGACTGGTAGGGGCTGCTCTTGCGCCGCTTGCTCTGCTCCGCCGACCGCTTCAGCGACTGCGCGATCGACTTGGGATCGTCGCGCGTGAACACGTCCTCCTCGAGGTCGAGCGCATTGGAATGTTCGGTCACGTCCTGCGACCATCTCTTCGCATCGGTCGGCATCACGATCCTCAATGGCGCTTGAAATACTGGACCTCGCGCTCATGCTTCTCGGCGGCCGCGCGCGTCTCGAACGTGCCGAGGTTGCGGCGCTTGCCGGTCTTCGGGTCCTTCTTGCGCGAATAGAGTCGCCAGCCGGATTTGAGCTTGCGGATCATGGGGAAGGAACGGGCGGTTCGCCGTCCCGTTCCTCGGCTTATCGCGGCCGCCTCCCGCCCATCCGCATCTGGCGGGTCTTGCCGTAGCGAGTCTTGCGGGTGCCGGGCTTGCCCTCGTTGGAATGACCGACGACCGGCGCGCGGCTCTGTTCGGTGGCGAGGCCGAGTTCGCCCGCTTCGAGCCGGCGGATTTCGTCGCGAAGGCGGGCCGCTTCCTCGAATTCGAGATCGCCGGCGGCCTTGCGCATCCGGCCTTCGAGCTCCTGGATATAGGCGCGCAGATTGTGGCCGACGAGGTGCGGTGCGTCCTCGTCGCCAGTGTCGATCGTCACGCTGTCGCGGTTGGAAACGTCGGCGAGGATGTCGGCGATGTTGCGCTTGATCGTCGTCGGGGTGATGCCGTGCTCGGCGTTATACGCCTCCTGCTTCTCGCGGCGGCGGTTGGTCTCGTTGAGCGCGCGCTCGATCGAGCCGGTGATCGTGTCCGCGTAGAGGATCACCTTGCCCTCGACATTGCGGGCGGCGCGGCCGATCGTCTGGATGAGGCTGGTTTCCGAGCGAAGGAATCCCTCCTTGTCGGCATCGAGGATCGCGACCAGTCCGCATTCGGGGATGTCGAGGCCCTCGCGCAGCAGGTTGATGCCGACGAGCACGTCATAGACGCCGAGCCTCAGGTCGCGGATCAGCTCGATCCGCTCCAGCGTCTCGACGTCGCTGTGCATGTAGCGCACGCGAAGCCCCGCCTCATGGAGGAACTCGGTCAGATCCTCCGCCATCCGCTTGGTGAGCGTGGTGACGAGCGTCCGATAGCCCTTGGCGGCGGTCGCCTTCGCCTCGGCGATGAGATCGTCGACCTGGTCCTCGACAGGCCTGATCTCGACCGGTGGATCGATGAGCCCGGTGGGGCGGATCACCTGCTCGACGAAGACTCCCGAGGCCTGCTCCATCTCCCACGGGCCCGGCGTCGCCGAAACCGCGACCGTCTGCGGGCGCATCACGTCCCATTCGTTGAAGCGGAGCGGCCGGTTGTCGATGCAGCTCGGCAGCCGGAAGCCATATTCGGCGAGCGTGATCTTGCGGCGATGGTCGCCGCGCGCCATCGCGCCGATCTGCGGCACGGTCTGGTGGCTCTCGTCGACGAACAACAGGGCGTTGTCGGGGAGATATTCGAACAGCGTCGGCGGCGGCTCGCCGGGCAGGCGCCCGGTGAGGAAGCGCGAGTAATTCTCGATGCCGGCGCACGATCCGGTGGCGGCGATCATCTCGAGGTCGAAATTGGTGCGCTGCTCAAGCCGCTGCGCCTCCAGCAGCCGGCCCTCCGCCGTCAGCTCCTTCAGGCGCTCCTGAAGCTCGAAGCGGATCGCCTCCATCGCCTGCTTCAGCGTCGGGCCCGGCGTCACATAGTGCGAGTTCGCATAGACGCGGATGTAATCCAGGCTGGCCGACTTCTTGCCGGTCAGGGGATCGAATTCGACGATCTCCTCGATCTCGTCGCCGAAGAAGGAGACGCGCCAGGCGCTGTCCTCATAGTGCGAAGGAAAAATCTCGAGATTGTCGCCCTTCACCCGGAAATTGCCGCGCGCAAAGCCCTGGTCGTTGCGCTTGTACTGGAGCGCGACGAGCTTGCGGACGATCTCGCGCTGATCGACGCTCTGGCCCTTCTTGAGGTCGAAGATCATCGCCGAATAGGTTTCGACCGATCCGATGCCGTAGAGGCAGGAGACCGAGGCGACGATGATGACGTCGTCGCGCTCCAGCAGGGCGCGGGTCGCCGAATGGCGCATCCGGTCGATCGCCTCGTTCACCGAGCTTTCCTTCTCGATGTAGGTGTCCGACCGGGGCACATAGGCCTCGGGCTGGTAATAATCGTAATAGCTGACGAAATATTCGACCGCATTGTCGGGGAAGAAGCTCTTGAACTCCCCGTAGAGCTGGGCGGCGAGGATCTTGTTGGGGGCGAGGATCAGCGCCGGGCGCTGCAGCTCCTCGATCACCTTCGCCATCGTGAAGGTCTTGCCCGATCCGGTGACGCCGAGCAGCACCTGGGTCCGCTCGTCGGCCCGCACCTGATCGACCAGCTCGGCGATCGCGGCGGGCTGGTCGCCGGAGGGCTGGTAATCGGATACGACGCGGAACGCCTTGCCGCCTTCGACCTTGTCGGGGCGCTGCGGCCGATGGGGGACGAAGGCCGCGCCGGTCTCCGGTTCGTCGAGGCTGGTGCGAATCTGAATGGCCACGTTCCCGATATGGTCACGCCACGGCTCCGGCGCAACGGCCGAGGCTGCGCGGCAATCGCGCCACTGGCGTTCGCCCGCCGGCGGGTCTAGCCTCCCGCGCACTCATAAAGGGGGAGGGATGAACATGCGTGGACTTGCATTCCTGTCGCTGCTGGCGCTGGCCGGCTGCGGCGATAATGGCGCGGCGGTCCAGAACGAGGCGCCGGCCGAGGCGGCGACGATCGCCGCCGGCCAGTGGACTCTCGAGACCGAGGTCACACAATTCGCCAAGACCGACAACGGAACGCCGCGGATCGACACGCCGGTCGGCACCCGTGCGACGGAGACGGTCTGCGTCGGCGCCGGCGGAACGCCGCCGCCCGCGCTGTTCGGCGGCGAGGGCAATGACTGTCACGGCGACAGCATCTATGCGCGCAACGGGCGGCTCAGCGTGCAGATGACCTGCACCCGCCACGGTCTGTCGGGCAATGTGCTGATCGGAGCGAACGGGACGTTCACCCAGGATCAGATCGAATATGACCGCGACGTGCGGACCAATCTCGTGACCGATGGCGACGTGATGATGACCGTCCACGTCACCGGGCGTCGCTCGGGGGCCTGCACCGCCGACACCGACGCCGGTGGCAATGCCAGCGCCGCCGCCGGCAACCATGCGGGCTGAGTGACCGGGCGGGCGGCGCTTTTCCCTGGCCTGGCCGCGCTCGCGCTGGCGATCGCGGGCTGCCGGGGAGAGGCGCCGCCGCGCGAGATGAGCCGGGCTGAGGTGGCGGCCGTGCTCGCCGGCCTGCGCGTCGCGCCCGGGCTTTGGGAGGTGCGCAGCGCCGTCGTGGATGCGGCCGGGCCGAATCTTCCGGTGGAGGCTCGGCGGGGGATGATCGGGCCGCGCCCGACGTTGCGCCATTGCATCACGCCGGCGGAGGCGGCGCGCCCGGCCGCGCGCTTCCTCGGCCAGCCGGCCCGACCCGGCTGTGCCTGGCGCGGCTTCGCGCTGGCGGGAGAGCGGCTGCGCGGGACGACCGTCTGCCCGGGGGTCACGACGCGAATGGCCGGCCGCTACCGTCCCGACGGATTCGATTCGCGGATGGAGATCGATCGGGCGATGCCGGACGGGGCTGTCCTGACGCTGACGATTGCGAGCCGGGGGCGGCGGATCGGCGCCTGCCCGGAACAAAGGCCGGCGCCGGCCGCTGACGCCGCGATGGAGGTGCGGCCGGGGTGAATATCCGGGTGATCGTCAACCGTGGCGGCGGCTCGGCCGGCGAGGAGGCGGCCGATCGGCTGCGGGCGCTCTTCGCGGCGGCGAGCGTCACCGCCGATATCGCTGTCGTCGCGCCGGACGAACTGGCCGATCTGTGCGCCGAGGCGGCCAAGGCGACCGGCCTGGACCTGGTCGCGGTGGCGGGCGGCGATGGCACGCTCGGCACCGCCGCCGCCGCGCTTGCCGGCACCGGTCGGCCCCTCGGCATTCTTCCGCTGGGGACGCTCAATCATTTCGCGCGCGACGCCGGAATCCCCACCGATCTCGAGGGCGCGGTCGATGCGATCGCGAACGGCGTGCCGCGCCGGGTCGACATCGCCGAGGTCAACGGCAAGGTCTTCGTCAACAACAGCTCGGTCGGCCTCTATCCGCACATGGTCCGGCTGCGTGAGGCGCAGCAGGCAGGCGGGCGATCGAAGCGGCTCGCGATGCTCTCGGCGAGCCTCGCCACCCTGCGATCGTTCCGCAAGCATCGCCTCAGGATCCAGGCGCCGGGGCTGGAGGCGCCGATCGAGACGCCTTTGCTGTTCATCGGCAACAATCGCTATCAGGTGAACCTGTTCGGCCTCGGCCAGCGCGAGGCGATCGACCAGGGGGAATTGTGCCTCTACGCCGTGCGCGCCCATAATCGCGCCCGGCTCCTGTGGGCCGGCCTTCGCGGGATTTTCGGCCGGCTCGACCAGCAGCGCGACTTCGTCACCGCTTATGTGACCGAAGCGGAAATCGCGTCCGATCGCGCCCGGCTCGGCGTCGCGACGGACGGCGAGCAGCAGTGGATGGAAACGCCGCTCGTCTATCGCGTCAGGCCGGGGGCGCTGACCATCATGGTGCCGGCGGAACGCTGAATGGCTGGCCCGCCTCGGGGGCGATGAAGCGATCGGCGGGGATTGCCTGCTCGCGGGCAAGCGCGGCGATCGCCTGGCGCGGCGCGTCGATCGGCTCGAAGCTCAGCTGGAACGTACCCCAGTGGACCCCGATCGCCCGCGTCGGGTTCAGCATCCGGAAAATGCGGAAGGCCTCCTGCGGACTGACATGGTTGGTGTGCATGACGGCCTCGGGCTGCCAGGCACCGATCGGGATGATCGCGAGCCGGAAGGGGCCGTGCGCGGCGGCCTGCCGCACCCAGGCGCCGTCGCCCCAGGCGGTGTCCCCGGCGAAGAAGATCTTGCCCGCCGGCGTCTCGATCGTGAACCCGGACCAGAGCGCGCGGCTGCGATCGGCGAGCCAGCGCGAGCTCCAGTGGTGGACCCGTTCCACCGTCACCGCATAGGCTTCGCCACATTGCCACGCCCCGGCCTCGCAGGTCGGGTGGCCCGCGACCATGCCGCCGTCCCTTCGCTGGATGAAGCGGCCGCCCCAATCGAAGGCGAGCGCCGGGATGCCGTTGCGCCGCAGGATGGTGTCGTTGCCGAGGCTGGTGACGATCCGCGGCCGATCGCGCTCCCACAGCCGCTTCAGCGTCGCGATGTCCATATGGTCATAATGGTCGTGGCTGATGACGACGAGGTCGATCTTGGGCAGGTCGTCGAAACGGACGCCCGGTTCGCGCACGCGCTTCGGCCCGATGAAGGAGAATGGGGAGGCGCGCTCCGACCAGACCGGATCGGTGAGGATGTTGAGCCCCGCCGTCTGCACCAGCACGGTCGAATGGCCGATCCAGGTGACGCGCATGTCGTTGCCGGTCACGCGCCGGGCCGGGACGACGGGATGGACGGGAACCTGGGCCGGCCAGGGCGCGCGGTCGCGTCCGGCGAGCCAGCGCGTGATCGCGCCGGACGGTCGCGAGATCATGGCGTCGGCATCGGGATTGAAGAAACGCTGGCCGTCAAAATGATCGCTGATCGGCCCGCGATAATAGATGCGATCGAGAAATGGCGGAACGAGCGTCGGCGCGAAGCAGAGCGCGACGAGGACGAAGAGCAGGCCTGTCCCGAGCCAGCGGAGCGCCCGCTTCATCGCGACAGCGAGAATCCCGCGGGCGCCCGGTCTTCGGAATGTTCTTCGTGATACATGTCGAAGACGAGCCTGGCCTCGCTGCCGGCGCATCGGACGGGGTAGACCCGGGTGACCGTGCCATAGCCGCCGGTGCCGCCATCGCTGTGCGGCCCGATCTGGGGCGTGCTTCCGTCGGGGCAGCGCAGCCGGCCGAGATAGGCATGCTCGCCTTCCGGGCCGCCGACACGGATCGGGTTGGCGAGGGTGCCGAGCGGATGCTGCTCGGCCGCGCGGATCGCCGCCAGTTCCTCGTCCTCCGGGCTGTCGCGATTGACCTGGCCCAGCATCTGTTCGGGCGTGGTCGCCTGCGGCGCGTGGGGCAGGGCGGCGGCGATCAGAAGGGCGATGAACATGGGGGGACTCCGGACGGGTTGGCCGCCATTTAGGGACCGGGCCCCGGCCGGCACAAGCCGCGATGCGCCGGGCCGTTGCGCGGGGCTAATGAAAATCGCGCGACCGGAGGCGCAGGCCGCCGTCGCGCTGTGGCGGCAGCGGAGGCCTGGCCAGCTTGCGCTCGCGCGGGTCTGGGCCGCCGCCGCGGGCACCGTCGGCGGGGCTCGGCAGGCGCGGGAAATCCATCTCGCCGACTCGCGCGAGGAGGGGCGTCAGATCCTCGATCCGATCGGTGATGACGTGGGTCACCTGGCCCTCGCGCTGGAGCGTGCCGTGGATCGCGATCATCGCCGCCGACATGATGACGCGCCGGTTCGCCTCGAAGATGCGCTGCCACGCGATCGCGTTGGCGATGCCGGTTTCGTCCTCCAGCGTGAGGAAGGTCACATTGCCCTTGCCCGGCCGCTGGCGGATCAGGACGATGCCGGCGACGACCACCTTGGCGCCGTCCTTCATCGCCGCCAGCCGCCCCGACGGCGTCACGCCAAGACGCGTAAGCTCGGGCCGCAGGAAGGCGGCCGGATGGCTGCGCAGCGACAGCTGGACCGCGCGATAATCCTCGACCATCTCGCGGCCCTCGGTCAGCGCCGGCAATGCCACTTCGGGCTCGTTCATGCGCGCCTCGGCCGCGGCGAACAATGGCAGCGGCGGCCCGCCGAGGCCGCGGATCCGCCACAGGGCCTGGCGCCGGTCGAGCCCCAGGCACTGGAAGGCGTCCGCATCGGCGAGCTTCTCCAGCGCCGCGACCGGGACGCCGGCGCGATCGAGCACATCCTCCACCGAGGTGAAGGGCGCCGCCATCGCCGCCGCCGCGATCCGCGCGCCATGATCGTTGGAAAGCCCGCGCACCATGCGCAGGCCGAGCCGGACCGGCCATAAAGCCTTCCCCGACATGTCCCGGGGAGGGTCTTGTGCCTCCAGCGTGCAATCCCAGCGGCTCGCATTGATGCACACCGGCCGCACCTCCACGCCATGTTCGCGCGCGTCGCGGACAAGCTGGGCGACGCCGTAGAAGCCCATCGGCTGGGCGTTGAGGATCGCGGCGCAGAAGACGTCCGGATGGTGGCACTTCATCCACGAGGAGGCATAGGCGATCCTGGCGAAGCTGGCGGCATGGCTTTCGGGAAAGCCGTAGCTGCCGAATCCCTCGATCTGGCGGAAGGTGCGCTCGGCGAAATCGCGCGAATAGCCGCGCTTCACCATGCCTTCGACCATGTCGTCGAAAAATGCGCTGACCCCGCCGGTCGATTTGAAGGTCGCCATCGATCGGCGCAGCGCATCGGCCTTGGCCGCGGGAAAGCCGGCGCCGACGATCGCCACCTTCATCGCCTGTTCCTGGAACAGCGGCACGCCGAGCGTCTTTTCAAGAACGTCCTTCAACTCCTCCCTCGGATATTCGGGCAGCTCCTTCCCCTCGCGCCGGCGCAGATAGGGGTGGACCATATTGCCCTGGATCGGCCCCGGGCGGACGATCGCGACCTGGATGACGATATCGTAGAACTGGCGGGGTTTGAGCCGCGGCAGCATCGACATCTGCGCGCGGCTTTCGATCTGGAAGACACCGATCGTGTCGGCCCTGCCGATCATGTCGAAGACTTTCGGATCGTCGGTCTGCATCTCCGGCGAGGCGAGGGTGAGGCGGCACCCCTTGTGCGCGGCCAGAAGATCGAAGGCCCGCCGCATGCAGCCGAGCATCCCGAGGCCGAGAATGTCGACCTTCATGATCTTCAGTTCTTCGAGATCGTCCTTCTCCCATTCGACGACGCGCCGGTCCGCCATCGTCGCCGGTTCGATCGGCACGAGATCGTCGAGCCGATCGCGGGTGAGGACGAAGCCGCCGGGATGTTGCGAAAGGTGGCGCGGCGTGCCGACGAGCTGGCGGGTCAGCGCCAACGTGAGCGCGAGCCTCGGATCGTCCCGGTCGAGCCCGAGCTGGGCGACATGGCGTTCGGCGACGCCGTCGTTCGACCAGCCCCAGACCTGGCCCGAAAGCGCGGCGGTCACGTCGTCGGGGAGGCCGAGCGCCTTGCCGACTTCGCGGACCGCGCGGCGCGTTCGGTAGCGAACGACAACGGCGGCGAGCGCGGCGTGGCGATGGCCGTAGGTGTCGTAGATCCACTGGATCACTTCCTCGCGCCGCTCATGCTCGAAATCGACGTCGATGTCGGGCGGCTCGTTGCGGTCGTCGGACAGGAAGCGTTCGAACAACAGCTTGTGCGCGACCGGATCGATCGAGGTGATGCCGAGCACGTAGCAGATCATCGAATTGGCGGCCGAGCCGCGGCCCTGGCAAAGGATGCCCTGGCTGCGCGCGAACTGGACGATCGAGTTCACGGTGAGGAAATAGGGGGCGTAGTTCCAGCTCTTCACCTGGCTGAGCTCGCGCTCGAGCTGGTCGGCATGGGCCTGCGTCCGGTTGGGCAGGGCGGCGAGCGCGGCGCGCGCAAGCGCTTCCAGCGCCTCCTGCGGCGGGCGGCCGCTCATCACGATCTCGTCGGGATATTGCTGGCCAAGCTCGCGCAGGGAAAATTGGCAGCGATCGGCGATGTCGGCGCTCGCCCGCACCGCATCGGGGAAGCGCGCGAACCGTCGCGCCATTTCCTGCGGGCTCTTCAGGTAGCGGTCGGCGAAGCGTTCGCGGCGGAAGCCGAGCTCGTCGATCGTGCACTTCTCGCGGATCGCGGTGACGACATCCTGGAGCATCCTTTTTTCGGGGCTGTCATAGAGCACGTCGCCGGTGGCGAGGCCGCGCAGGCCGTGGCGGCGCGCCATCGCGTCCAGCGCATGGAGCCGCGCCGCCTCGCCCGGCCGGCGGCGATGGGTGAGTGCGACATGGCCGCGCGCGCCGAAAATGTCCGCCACCTGTGCGAGCGCGATGTCGGCGACGCGATCGGCCTCGTCCGGCACCAGAGCGGCGACGAGGCCGTCGCTCCACGCCGCGACATCCTCCCAATGGAGGAAGCACTGCCCCTTTTCCCCACGATCGCGGTCGGCGCGCATCTTGCCGGTGGTGAGCAGCCGGGTGAGCCGCGACCATGCGGCGCGATCTTCGGGCCAGACGAGCAGGCCGGTGCCGTCCATGAGATCGAGCCGGCAGCCGGCGACGAGCCGCACGCCCGTCTCGTCGCTGGCCCTGAGCGCCTTGACGAGACCGCCCACCGTATTGCGATCCGCGATCCCGATGGCTGGATAGCCGAGCAGCGCCGCCGCCGCGAACATCTCCTCCGCGCTCGCCACCCCGCGCAGGAAACTGAAATGCGTCGCCGCCTGGAGCTCGACATAGGAAGCGCAAGTCATGCGAAAATGCCGTGCATGTGCCAGGTGAGATCGCCGGTGCCGGGCAGGTCCGGATCGCCCCGGCGGAACAGCCAGAAGCGCTGGCCTTCCTCGGATTCGACCTGGAAATAGTCGCGGATGGCGTCGGCCTCGTCGGCGCGGCGCCACCATTCGCCGTGGATGCGCTCGGGGCCGTCGCCGGCGACGACCTTGTAGGCGCGGCCGCGCCAGGTGAAGCGCAGCGGCACGCCGTCCGGATGTTCGGCCATGACGAAATCCACCGGCTCCGGCGGCGCGAGCAGGCAGGCGGGGCGGGGCCAGCGCGGCCAGGGCGCGGCGGCGCCGAGCGGATCGGCGCGCGCGACGCTTCGTTCGGGCAGGTCGCTTTCGATCGCCGACAGCCGGAAGACGCGCCGCCGCCCGAGCCGGACGGCAAGCCGATCGACCAGCGCGGCGAGATCCGGCGTCTCCCGTCCGGCGAGGCCGCCCTCGATCGGCTGCGCGCCGAGCGGCTCGACGCGGGTGGCGACAAGGCGCAGGTTTTCAAGGCCGAAGCCGGGCTCCAGCCGCTCGATCCGCGCCGCCATCAGCCGCAGCAGATGGGCGCCGTCGCGGGTCGCCCGGGCGGTGCCGATCGCGGCCTGTTGCACGTCGCCGTCGATCCGGTCGCAGGCGAGGAGGAGGCGGCGCACGCCAAGGCCGGCGGATTCCAGCCGCGGCACCAGCCGGCGCATCGCCTCGCCGAGTGCTTCCTCGATTGCCTCCGGCGTCGCGATCGGCTCGAGGAAACGAAGCAGCACGGCGGGCGGCTCTTCCGGCACGACCGGATCGAACGGCTCGCCGACGCGGCCAAGCGCCTGATCGAGCCGCTTCAGCAGGAGACCGCCGAAGCGACGCTGGAGCGGGGCGCGGGGCATCGCGGCGAGCGCGCCGATCGTCCCGACCCCCAGCCGCGCGGCGGCGTCCAGCACCTCGGCGTCGAGCCGCAGCGCGGCCAGGGAGAAGGGGGCGATCGCCTCCGCCTCGCCGCCTTCGGGGCAGAGGATCAGCGGCGCGGCGCCATGCCGGGCGAGCGCATGGGCGGCGCCCAGGGAGCCGGCGACGGCGATCCGCGCGGCAAAGCCGAGGCGGCGGCAGAATGCGAGGATTCGTTCGCACATCCGCGCCTCGCCGCCGAACAGATGCGCGACGCCGGTCAGATCGAGCCACAATCCGTCGGGGCCCGACGGCGCGGCGCGCGGCGTCCAGCGACGCGCGGCAAAGCAGGCGAGGCGATCGAGCCAGGCGGCATCGCCCGCAGGATCGGCATCGCGAACGACAAGGCCGGGGACGAGAATCCGCGCCTGGGCAAGCGGCATGCCGGGGGCAAGGCCGAGCGCCTGTGCCCGCGCGCAGGCCGCGGCAAGCACGATGCGGTTGCCGTCCTTGAGCGCGGTGACCAGCGCCGCGCCGCCGTCCGGACGGGCGATCAGGCGCGGCGGCGCGGTTTCCCGCGCCCAGCGGGCTCCGGGCCGCCAGCCGCCGCCGCGCGCTGCGATCAGGATCGGATCGACATCGCCGCGCCGCGATTCAGGCGGCGAGGCGATCCGCTCGGCCCGCCGGATCCGCGCGATCGCGAGGTCCGGCAGGCAGAGCGAGGCGAGCCTCGCCATCGGGCGCCTCCAAGAGCCAGTGGAAAGGCGGGCCGCCGCGCTGGCGGACCAGATCGACATGCCAGCGTGCCCGGCCGATGCCCGGATAAGGCAGGACGGCCGAGGGCGCGCAGCCGATCCGCCAGCGGGTGACCGCGCTCGACGGCGCGGCGAGCGGATCGCCTCCCCGCCTGTGCCAGCGCCGCAGCAGCAAGGCCGCGCTCCCCCCGTCCTCGGCGGCGAGCTGGAGCCGGCGCAGGCTCGCCTGGTCGATCCTCGAAATCTCGCCCACCACCGCGGCGAGGCCGCCATGGCGCAGGGCGTCTTCCATCGCCGCCAGCGCCTCCGCATCGTCGCGGCAGGCGGCGAAGAAGACGCGGTCGCCCGTCAGGCCGGCGCCCGCCAGGCCGGGGGCGAACAGGCCGGGGCCGGTCAGCGCCCAGAGCACCTGGCCGTCTCCCTCGTTGCGCGAGAAGCGCGCGGCGATCGCGGCCACGAACAGGGTCGCCGCCGCCATGTCCCCCGGCGCCTCGCTCGCCGCTGCCGCCTCATGCAACGCCGCCATCGCCAGGCCGCCGCCGGCAAGCCGCCCATCCACCGCGTCGAGCCCGAACGGCACTGCGCCGCGCCCATCGGCGCGGCCATTCTGCTCGATCGTGCGCACCGCCGCGCGCAGCTCGGCAAGGGAGGAAGGCGAAAAGGTCATCATGCGACTCGGACTCATATGTTCTTGATATGTTCCAACAGAGTCAAGCCGCTGCGCCCACCGCCTCCGCCCGCGCGGCGATCGCCTTCAGATCGGCGACGAACCTTTCATATTCGGCCTCGCGATCGTCGCGCACGCGAAGGAGGAAGCTCGGGTGGACGGTGACCCAGGCCTCGCCGCCATCGGGCAGCCGGTGGCCCGATCCGCGCAGGGCGCCGATGGTCACGACCTTGCCGAACAGCGAACGCGCCGCCGTCGCGCCGAGCGCCACCGTCACCGCCGGCTTCACCAGCGCCAGCTCCTGCTGAAGCCACCAGCGGCAGGCGGCGATCTCGCCGCCGTCGGGCTTGTCGTGGATGCGCCTTTTGCCGCGCGGCACGAACTTGAAATGCTTGACCGCGTTGGTGACGTAGGTGCGCCGCCGATCGATCCCGGCATCGGCGAGCGCGGAATCGAAAACCTGCCCGGCCGGCCCGACGAAGGGATGGCCGGCCAGATCCTCCTGGTCCCCCGGCTGCTCGCCGACGAAGAGGATTTCGGCGTCGAGCGGGCCTTCGCCGAACACCGTCCGGGTGGCGTGCTTGTAGAGGTCGCAGCGGGTGCAGTGCATCGCCTCGGCGCGGATCGCGTCCCAGGTCTTGCCGGCATTGTCGCCCACGACCGCCGCCGCCTTCGCCACCATCGCGCTCTCCCGCGCCTGCGCCCCCTTGATCAGTTCGCCCACCAACGCGGTTTCGGGCATGTTTTTCCAATATTTCTTCGGCATCTCCTTCAGCATCGCGCCGATCTTCACGCGGGCCGGATTGAAGATCGAGGCATAATAGGTCTTCCACATCGCCTCGATCGGATCGCCGGACGGGACGTCCGCCCGCGACGCGCCCGGGCCTTCGCGAAGCACCGCCATGTCCCAATGCAGCGACAGCGCCGGCGTCAGGATCGACCAGCGCATGTTGGCGAAGCGCCTGACGAAGAAGGGCGCGGCGGCGCGCACGATATGATGATCGGGCTCGAACCAGGCGATGAAGCGCGGTCCTTCCCCGGTCTCCACCTCGCGGAACCGCAGGAAGGCGTGCATCTTGTGGATGTCGCGCCGCACCGCCTTCGCCATCGCCTCGAGCCGGAGGAGCAGTGGATCGGCGTTGTCCTCCATCGCCCGCGGCCGGGCGCGCAGGCGCAGCAGCAATGCGTAGAGCAAGGCGAAACGCTCGGGATCCTTGTGGCAGATCACCGTCTCGGCCAGCGTGATGAAAACACGCGGCACTGGAAAGGCCGGCGCCGCCGTCGGGAGCACGGCCTCGTCGCCGAACAGGTCCGGCGCGGCCCCGGACTGCCAGGCGATGTCGCCCGGGGGGACTCCCGCCGCAGCAAGCGCCCGGGCGGCGGTGCGCCAGCCTTCGAAATCATCCTCGCCAGCCAGGGTCACGACGCGCATGGCGGGTTCAAGCGGCGAACAGCTCCAGCTGTTCCGTCTTCGGCCGCGGGTCGAGCCGGTCGGCGAGCAGGGTGGGGCGCCAGTCCGCCGCGATCAGGAACGGCCGCAGCCTGGCGAGCGAGCGCGTCATCCGGGCGAGATCGGCGAGCCGCAGCCGGCGATGCACGCGCGCCGCGAGGATGCGATCGACCGCGCGCACGCCAAGGCCCGGGATTCGCAGCAGCAGCTCGCGCGGCGCGCGGTTGACGTCGACCGGGAAGGTCTCGCGATGCTTCAGCGCCCAGGCGAGCTTGGGATCGATATCGAGCGGCAGATTGCCCGAACCGTCCGCGGATTCGGCCACCTCGGCGCTCGAAAAGCCGTAGAAGCGAATCATCCAGTCGGCCTGGTACAGCCGGTGCTCGCGCATCAGCGGCGGCCGCACCAGCGGCAGCACCGCGCTTGCATCGGGGATCGGCGAGAAGGCCGAATAATAGACGCGTCGCAGGCCGAAGCGATCGTAGAGCCCGGCGGCGCGCTGCACGATCGCGCTGTCGGTCGCGGCATCCGCGCCGACGATCATCTGCGTCGATTGCCCGGCCGGCGCGAATTTGGGCGCGGACTTGTAGCGCGCCTTCGCATCCGCGCCGTCCAGGATCGCGGCCTTCATGTCCTTCATCGCCCCCTCGATCCGCTCGGCGCTCTTCTCGGGCGCGAGCCGGCTGAGGCCGGCGCGGGTCGGCAGCTCGACATTGATCGACACGCGATCGGCGTGAACCCCCGCCTGGTGGATCAGCTCCGGATCGGCGTCGGGGATCGTCTTCAGGTGGATATAGCCGCGAAAATCATGGTCCTCGCGCAGCGACCGCGCGACCTCGACGATCTGCTCCATCGTATAGTTGGAGGAGCGGATGATGCCCGACGAGAGGAACAGCCCCTCGATATAATTACGCCGGTAGAAAGCCAGCGTCAGATCGACCACCTCGCGCGCCGTGAAGCGGGCGCGGCGCACGTTCGAGCTCTTGCGGTTGATGCAATAATGGCAATCGAAGATGCAGCTGTTGGTCAGCAGGATCTTCAGCAGGCTGATGCAGCGTCCGTCCGGCGCATAAGCATGGCAGATGCCCATGCCCGGCGCGGTCGAGCCCATGCCCGTGCCGCCCCGGCTGTCCCGCGCCTTCGTTCCCGACGAGGCGCAGGAGGCATCATATTTCGCGGCATCGGCAAGGATGGCGAGTTTCTGCCGGACATCGAGCTGGGACATTTGTTCCCATTACGTTCTCGCCTTGCCGGAGTCGAGTCACGACGTCGGGCGGCATGATCTACCCACGAAAGCCCTGTCGCATGTCACGCGAATGTGGAAGGGATAGGCCGCTTCGGCGTGGGAGAGAAAATGATGGCGCGGGCGAATCTCGGGGCGGCCTTGTTCACGGACAAGGCATTGGAACGAAACGCCGTTCTGCTGATCGTCCTCGCCCTCTGCATTGCCCTCATCGTCATCGGCTATGAAGGCCATCTTTACTGGCTCTGGGGCCTGGTCCTCGTCGGGCCGCTCGCGCTGATCGGGCTCTACGATCTCGTCCAGACCCACCATTCGCTCCGCCGCACCTATCCGATCACGGCCCGGGTGCGCTGGTTCTTCGAATGGCTGCGCCCGTTCCTTCGGGCCTATATCGTCGAGAGCGATCTCGAGGGGCGGCCGTTCAGCCATGACGAGCGCGCTCTGGTCTATGCGCGCGCCCACGCCGCCGAGGACGCGCATCCGTTCGGGACCGAGCTCGATGTCTATTCGGGTGAATATGAATGGCTTGCCCATTCGATCGCGCCCAATCCGGCCGCGCCCGCCGACAGCCGGGTCACCGTCGGCACCGATCAATGCGGCAAGCCCTATCAAGCCTCGCGGCTCAACATCTCGGCGATGAGCTTCGGCGCGCTGTCGGCCAATGCGATCGAGGCGCTCAATCTCGGCGCAAAGATCGGCGGCTTCTACCACGACACCGGCGAGGGCGGGCTTTCGCCCTACCACCTGAAACATGGCGGCGACATCGTGTGGGAGCTTGGCTCGGGCTATTTCGGCGCCTGCGACTCCAAAGGGGGATTCGATCCCGCGCGCTTCCGCGACCGCGCCGCCAGCGATGCGGTGAAGATGGTCGAGATCAAGCTGTCCCAGGGCGCCAAGCCCGGCCATGGCGGCCTCCTTCCCGGGGCGAAGGTTTCGAAGGAGATCGCCGAGACGCGCGGCGTGCCGGAGGGCGTCGATTGCCAGTCCCCGGCCGCGCACAGCGCCTTTTCGACGCCGCGCGAGCTGGTCGAGTTCGCCGCGAAGCTGCGCGATCTTGCCGGCGGCAAGCCGGTCGGGATCAAATTGTGCATTGGGTACCCGCACGAATTCTTCGCGGTGGTGAAAGCGATGCTGGCGAGCGGCATCCTCATCGACTTCGTCGTGATCGACGGCGCGGAAGGCGGCACCGGCGCCGCGCCGACCGAGCTTTCGGACCGGGTCGGGATGCCGCTTCGCGAAGGGCTGATCGTGGCGCGCAACGCGCTGGTCGGCACGGGCCTCAAGGGGAAGGTGAAGCTCGCCGCGTCGGGCAAGGTGGCGAGCGGCGCCGCGATCGCGATGAACGCCGCGCTCGGCGCCGATTGGTGCAATGCGGCGCGCGCCTTCATGTACTCGCTGGGCTGCGTCCAATCGATGCGCTGCCACACCGATACCTGCCCGACGGGGGTCGCGACCCAGTCGCCGGCGCGCCAGCGTGGCCTGGTCGTCGAGGAAAAGGCGCAGCGGGTCGCCAATTTCCACAGGGCGACGTTGCGTGCGCTGCACGAAATGGTCGTGTCGGCCGGCCTTACCTCGCCAGACGATTTCCGTCCCTGGCATCTGCGGCAGCGGATCAACGTCGCCGAGATGCGGCAGATGGACCATATCTACCAGTTCATCGAGGAGGGCGCGCTGCTCGGCGAGATCGACCCGACCAGCGTGTGCGGCCGCTGGTGGCGCGAGGCGAACGCGGACAGTTTCCGCGCCAACAGGGGTTAGGCGCGCGGCCGGGCGCGAGCGATCTTTGCCGCGGGCCGGTCGGCGCCGATCGCGCTCAGGTGCAGGCGTCGACCCATTCGGCGCCGACAAGGGCCGCCAGCCGGTCCGGCGCCACCGCGACGGAACTCGTCAGCGATCCCGCGGCGGGATAGACGATATCGAAATCCCTGAGCGAGATATCGCAGCGCACCGCCATCGGGGTCGCCAGGCCGAACGGGCAGACGCCGCCGACCGCATGGCCGGTCAGCGCCAGCGTCTCTTCCGGCCCGAGCATCCGCGGCCGCCCGCCGAACGCCGCCTTCGCCTTCTGGTTGTCCAGCCGGGCATCGCCGCGCGCGACGAGCAGGAACGGATCGCCGCCGCCGGCGCGGATGCACAGGGTCTTGGCGATCCGGCCCGGCTCGACGCCGAGCGCCACCGCCGCCTCCGCGACCGTCGCGGTGCTGAGGCCCTGATCGATGATCGGCAGATCGGGGGCATGCGCCGCGAGCCAGGCGCGAACCGATTCGAGGCTCATGCGGGGGGCGACGCCTCCGCCATCCGCGCCTTGTGATAGCGGGCGCGGTAGATGACGACCCCGATCAGCACCGCCCAGCCGGCCGCCATCCCGATCCAGGCATAGCGCCGCTGGGGACTCGCGGGATCGCTTGCGAGCAGCCAGCCGGCGCTCGCCGCGACGAGGACGAAGCCGAGCAGCCGCCAGCCGATCGCGACGCGGCGAAGCTCCGCGCGATAGGCGGCGCGCTGGACTGGATCGGCAAGATCGGGGCGCATGGCCCGCCTCCTAAACTCTTTTTAATGCTCGCGAAAGCGGCGCCGGTCATCGGCGGTTCAGCTTCCTGTGGCAGTTTTGGAGCGCCAATGTTCAACCGAACGGAGGAAATAATCCGATGCGTTTGATTCCAGCCGTCGTGCTCGCCGGTGTGGGTTCGCTCGCCTTGGCGGGCGGGGCCTATGCCGCGAGCCGCCATGTCATGAACGTCGATCTGCCCGATGGCGGCGTCGCCCAGATCGCCTATGAAGGCGATGTCGCGCCGCAGGTGAAGATCCTTCCCGCGCGCAATGTCGCAGCGGTGCCGGTCGCCTTTGCCGATCCGTTTGCGCGCATGGACGCGATCTTCGCCGCGATGGCGCGCCAGCATGTGATGATGATGCGCCAGGCCGCCGCGATGGCCGCGCAGGCGCAAGCCGATCCCGGCGCGGGACCGATGTTCGTCTCGGTGACCAACGGCGCACCGCAGGGCGGCAATTTCACCTTCGTCTCGACCACCACGACCGGAAACGGGACGTGCGGCCACAGCGTCCAGGTGACGCAGCGCGCCGGCGAGCCAGCCCGCCGCGTCGAGCGCAGCTTCGGCGATTGCTCGGCAAGCGCGGCTCCGGCGCCGCGGGCCGCGCCATCGGCCGCGCCGGAAACGCCGCGCCCGGCGCCCCGAGTCGTCTGATCCCCTTTTCAGACGCAGGGAGGGCGGTCCTTCGGGGCCGCCCTTTCCTTGCCCGCGTGAAGCGCGTAAGCACGGGCCATTCCCCGGGGGACCGCTGCTGCGGTTGAGAGTCGGCGAGCACGCCGAGACCCGCCGAACCTGATCCGGCTGACACCGGCGTAGGGAGGGAGGCGCGCACGCTCTCCCTCCGATTTTGGAGAGCGAAGATGGCCGATATTCCCGCCCGTACCGAGCTTAAGGTCACCACCGGGCCGATCCGCGGCTCGCGCAAGATCCATGTCGGCCCGCTCAAGGTGGCGATGCGCGAGATCGACCTCGAGCCGTCCTCCGGCGAGCCGCCGCTGCGAGTCTACGACTGCTCCGGGCCCTATACCGATCCCGCCGCGACGATCGACATCATGGCGGGGCTTCCCGAGCTTCGCCGCGAATGGATCCGCGCCCGCGGCGATGTCGAGGAGGTGGTCCAGCGCGAGGTGCGGCCGGAGGATAACGGCCAGCTCGGCCCGGACCGCTCCGGCGGCGTCCAGCCCTTTCCCAACGTCCGCCGCAAGGTGCTGCGCGCGAAGGCCGGCGCGAATGTCAGCCAGATGCACTATGCCCGCCGCGGCATCATCACGCCCGAGATGGACTATGTCGCGACGCGCGAGAATCTCGGCCGCGAGATGCTGCGCGAGGCCGCCGCGCGCGACGGGCGGGATTGGGGCGCCGCCATCCCCGATCATGTGACGCCCGAATTCGTCCGTGACGAGGTGGCGCGCGGCCGCGCCATCATCCCGTCGAACATCAACCACCCCGAAAGCGAGCCGATGGCGATCGGCCGCAACTTCCTGGTCAAGATCAACGCCAATATCGGCAACTCCGCCGTCGCCAGCGACGTCGCGTCCGAGGTGGACAAGATGGTCTGGGCGATCCGCTGGGGCGCGGACACGGTGATGGACCTCTCGACGGGGCGCAACATCCACGACACCCGCGAATGGATCATCCGCAACAGCCCCGTGCCCATCGGCACCGTCCCGATCTACCAGGCGCTGGAGAAAGTCGGCGGCGTGGCCGAAGACCTCACCTGGGAGATTTTCCGCGACACGCTGATCGAGCAGGCCGAGCAGGGCGTCGACTATTTCACCATCCACGCCGGCGTGCGCCTGCCCTACATCCCGCTGACCGCGAAGCGCGTCACCGGGATCGTCAGCCGCGGCGGCTCGATCATGGCCAAGTGGTGCCTCGCCCATCACAAGGAATCGTTCCTCTACGAACGCTTCGACGAGATCAGCGAGATCATGAAGGCCTATGACATCGCCTATTCGCTGGGCGACGGCCTGCGCCCCGGCAGCATCGCGGATGCCAATGACGAGGCCCAGTTCGCCGAGCTCTACACGCTGGGCGAGCTCACGAAGCGCGCCTGGGCGCAGGACGTGCAGGTGATGATCGAGGGCCCCGGCCACGTGCCGATGCACAAGATCAAGGAGAATATGGACAAGCAGCTCGCCGCCTGCGGCGAGGCGCCGTTCTACACATTGGGGCCGCTCGTCACCGATATCGCCCCGGGCTACGACCACATCACCAGCGGCATCGGCGCGGCGATGATCGGCTGGTTCGGCACGGCGATGCTTTGCTACGTCACCCCCAAGGAGCATCTCGGCCTGCCCGACCGCGACGACGTCAAGGTCGGCGTCGTCACCTACAAGCTCGCCGCCCACGCCGCCGATCTCGCCAAGGGCCACCCGGCCGCCAAGCTCCGCGACGACGCGCTGAGCCGCGCCCGCTTCGGATTCCGCTGGCGCGACCAGTTCAACCTCAGCCTCGACCCCGACACCGCCGAGCAATACCACGACCAGACCCTGCCGGCGGAAGGCGCCAAGACCGCGCACTTCTGCTCCATGTGCGGGCCCAAGTTCTGCTCGATGAAGATCACGCAGGAGGTGCGGGACTTCGCGGCGAAGCAGAACGCCGAGGTCGACAACTTCCTCGCCGTTCGTCCTGAGCTTGTCGAAGGACACGAGGAGGCGGAGGCCGGGATGGCGGAAATGAGCGAGCGGTTTCGGGAGATTGGGTCGGAGTTATACGTCGGCGCGGGCGGTCGCGAGCATGATTAGGGCAAGACGCGTTGACGGGCGATCCGCCGCCACTCTATTTGAAGTTCTTTAACTCCTCGAATTCCTGTTCGTCCGAAACAATTTGCCTCAATAGATCTATCCATTGCTGGCTGTACGTGTAATCTTTGTGAGCTTTGTTGTAAGTGCAGAATTTCTTGTTCGTATTGCCCGGGTTCTCAGATTTCGAACGAGGTCTCACGTTCATCTTTCTCCACGCGAGAGTATGATGATGTGAGTTGAAATCCTTGTTAGATTTTTTCACCTCTTTGATAACATCGCCCGGCTTGAATGGCCAAAGTTCGTCCGAAGAAACCTTTTGGGTGAGGATGTTCGAAACGCCCTTGGTGTTATCGTTTACGAACTGGAAATTCGCGCTGCCCTTAGTCGATGGTTCCATTGAGAAGTGCACTTTGAACTTGTAGTTTAGGCCCTCCGTGCCGTCCTCTCCAGCGGCCTGCGCGGCAGCCGTTTCAACTGCATCGAGCGCAGGGCTTATGTCGAACTTCTGCAAGGTCGACATCTGGTCCAAAGAGAGCTTAGAGAACTGCAGGGCCAACGATAAGGAATCGCCCAGAGACAGCTCCTGGCCGAAGAGCTCCTTAATTGCCTCCTCGAAATTTAAGCAATTAGCTTGGAAGAGCGGGTAGAAATGGACCCCGAAAGCGTTGAGCGTCCGGTGCTCGACATCATCTCGAATGGACTTCATCGCTTTGAGGTTTTTGACGACCTCAGGTTTAAGCGGGAAGTCCGCCTTATCCCAGAACTCCGATATAGACTTTGACTTGCCGTTCGCCTTCACGACCTTCTCCCCCTTGCGGTCGTAGTATTCATGCAGGAGGTAGGTCCATGCGATCTGGCTTAGGACCGAGAAGACTTCCACTTTGAAGTGAAGAAGCGGATTGTTGAAACACTCCACCCCCAAAAGCATCGCTTCTCGCGCTTTAAAAAGTCTTTCGTCCTCCAGTGGTGACAGGCCGGTTTTAAGATCGACCAGTGACTTTTCGTATTTGAATCGCGCCACTTCGTCGTCGGTGGCTGACTGGTCGTCCCATTCGGCAGCCTTCGATAACCGGCCCTGGTTCACTGAAGGGTTGCGGCCGATATTGATGAGGACGTGCACATCTTGGTTTCGCTCACCATCGGTGATGAGGCGCTTCGCGATGCGTCGCTCTAGCTCAGTAAGGGAAGGCCCTTTCAGCATTTTTCTCCCTCCGTTGCTGACAAGTGTCTAACAATCTGGGAGAATGTCAAATGGGGCATCGCTACGCGCCGCCGCATGACCGCAGCGCGCAAGAGGTGGTGTCGAAATCGGGCTGTGTGTTAGAGGGAGGTTATGAAATATTGGCTCGACCTTTTTACTCCAAAGACTTGGACCGCGTTCCGGCTAAATGGCGGCACGGTCTCCGGCTTTCGCGAGGGACAGCGGCGTTCGGCAGAAAGGATAAAGCAAGGAGACAGATTCCTCTGCTACATCGTGGGACTATCTCGGTGGTGCGGAATCCTCACAGTGGATTCAGACCTCTTCGTCGACGATACGCCGTATTTCGATGATCCCGATCCATTTACCTACCGCTTCCGTGTGACGCCTGAAGTGGCTTTGGATTTCGATAGATCTATTCCGATCTTCGAAGACGCCATTTGGAACAACTTGTCCTCCACCAGGAACATTTCTGGGAGGGTGCCGGGATGGGCTCAGACAGCGAACCTTCGAGCCTCCCTTCGGGAGATTGATGCGTCGGACGCGGCAGTCATCCTGAGTGCGCTGGAACGGCAAGCCGGGGAGCTGACTGAATACGCTCTCGACAAGCGCGACCTCCGGAGAATCCGTGGGCGTAAGAAGGTTAGAGCCGCAGACCGAGAGGTGTTCGTCGAAGTTCCCGATGAGGACGCGGAAGTTGCCGACGAGCCTCCTGCCTCACCGCTAGATGTCCGCCAGTCAATCAAGATCCAAGCCCATCTCTGCGCGATTGGTGCACGTATGGGTTTCAATGTTTGGGTACCTCGGGCTGATCGCCAGGCGGTTTCCGGTCAGCTTGATCAGGAAGACCAGGAAGCTCTGATTGACGTTTTGCCGCTCAATTATGACGATGCGACTCTCAAAACCATCGAGCAAATCGATGTGATTTGGCTCAAGAAGCGATCGATGGCTCGGGCCTTTGAGGTTGAGCACACCACGGCGATTTATTCGGGTCTCTTGAGGATGGCGGACCTTCTCGCCTTACAACCGAATATGGACATCCGACTGCATATCGTTGCGCCTGATGACCGAAGGGAGAAAGTCCTGCGCGAGATCAGTCGGCCCGTGTTTTCGCTCCTTGATCGCGGGCCGCTGTACGAGAGTTGTTCTTATCTATCTTATGAAGCGGTCGAGGAGATCAACTCTCTCGAGCACCTCGAGTTCATGGTCGATGCGATCATCGAACGATACGAAGAGACAGTCGAAGAAGACGACTGAGTTGGCCAATTCGGCCATTCGTATGGCACTCGGCTCCGTCATGTGAAACACTCCCCCACGCGAAACCGAACCCACGGGAGCCCACCCATGAACGAGAACGACATCCTCATCCGGTGCGACGAGCTGGAGTGGCAGCCGACTTTTCCCGGCGGCTGGATCAAGCGGTTGCGCAGTTGCGAGAAGACCGGGCAGTGGACGCAGCTCCTCAAGCTGGAGGCGGGGGCGGCGGTGCCGCCGTATTTCCATCTCGCGGCTGGTGCGTTGTGCCGTTAGGCGTGCAGAGCCGGGCGGCGGCGCCGTCCGATCGGGCGACGCCGGCCGGCCAGTAGGCGGGGCGCACCTTATTTCTTCACCTTCACCACCGCTGCGTCCAGCGCCTGCAAAAACCTTGACCGGTCCGCCTTCGCGAAGGGCGGGGGGCCGCCGCCGCCGTCGCCCATCCCCGCCCTCAGATCGGCCATGATCGCCCGTGTCGCGATGGCGCTGCCGATCGAGCTCATTGTGAACGGCTTGCCGGTCGGGGCGAGGACGGTGGCGCCGGCCTTGAGGCAGCGGTCGGCCAGCAGGATGTCGGCGGTGACGACGATGGTGCGCTCTCCCGCGGCGCCGGCGATCCAGTCGTCGGCGGCGTCGAACGCGTCGGAGACGGTGACCCGCTCGATCAGCGGATGATCGGGCACGCGCAGGCGCATGTTGCTCACCACCGCGACCGGCACCTCGTGCCGCCAGGCGACGCGGTAGATTTCGTCCTTCACCGGGCAGGCGTCGGCATCGACCAGGATGCGCGGGGCCGCGATCATGCGCCATTCGGGGGCGGCGTGCGCAGGATCTTGTCCATCTTCCGCCCCCGCGCCAGTTCGTCGATCAGCTTGTCCAGGATGCGCGCCTCGCGCATCAGCGGATCTTCCACCTCCTCGACCCGAACGCCGCAGACGAGGCCGGTGACGCCCGTGCGCGCCGGATTGAGCGCGGGCGCCCGGGCGAAGAAATCCTCGAAATTCGTCTTCGCCGCCAGCACCCGGGCCAGCCCGTCCCCGTCATAGCCGGTCAGCCAGTGGATGATCTCGTCCACCTCCGCCTTCGTCCGGCCCTTCTTCTCGGCCTTGGCGACATAATGCGGGTACACGCTTGCGAAACTCATCGTGTAGATGCGGTGGGGCTTCATCGCGGCGGTGCTCCATCGTTCGCGGCCGGCCGAGCCTAAGCGAAACGAAGGACGAGCGACAAGAATGACCTATGCCCGCGACGCCGCCGGCCCCTTCTATCACGGCACCCGCGCCGATCTTGCGGTGGGGGATTTTCTCAGCCCCGGCTTCGCCTCCAATTTCCAGGCGCAGGCGCTGTCCTGGATCTATTTCGCGGGCACGCTCGACGCCGCCACGTGGGGCGCCGAGCTGGCCAAAGGCGAGGGGCGCGAGCGCATCTACATCGTCGAGCCGACCGGCGCGTTCGAGGACGATCCCAACCTCACCGACAAGAAGTTCCCCGGCAACCCGACCGCCTCCTACCGCTCCCGCGCGCCGCTGCGGATCGTCGGCGAGGTCGAAACCTGGGAGCCCCATCCGCCGGAGCGGGTGGCCGAGATGAAGGCCTTCCTCGATCGATTGGCGGCCGAAGGCGACATGCGGATCATCGATTGAGGCAGCGGTTCGATCTCGACAAGGCCCGCACCCGCTGCGACAGCGGCGACCGGCGCCGGTGAACGCAAAGGGGAGAGCAGGGATGCAGGGCTTCGACGGCAAGGTCATTCTCGTCACCGGCGGAACGTCGGGGCTCGGCGCGGCGACGGCGCGGCTGCTGGCGGCGCGCGGGGCCCGGGTCGCGCTGACGGGGCGGCGCGCGGCGCAGGGCGAGGCGATCGCGGGCGAGATCGCGGCGGCGGGCGGCGAGGCGCTGTTCATCCGCGCCGACGTGACCGTTGCGGCCGATTGCGATGCGATGGTCGCGCGCACGCTGGATCGGTTCGGCCGGCTCGACGGCGCCTTCAACAATGCCGGGATCGCCGGGCGCGCGGGCACGGAGACGGCGGACATCGACGATGAGGTCTGGAACCTGATCGTCGCCACCAATCTCAATTCGGTGTGGCGCAGCATGAAGGCGGAAATCCCCGCCCTGCTCGCCGGCGGCGGCGGTGCGATCGTCAACATGTCGTCGATGTTCGGGCTGATCGGCAGCGATGTGCGCCACGCCGCTTATGCCGCCGCGAAGCATGGCGTGATCGGCCTCACGAAGACGGCGGCGAACGAATATGGCCGCCGCAACATCCGGGTGAACGCGGTCTGCCCCGGCTATTGCCATTCGGAGATGGTCGATCCCCAGGTCGATGCGAAGCCCGAATTCTATGCCGAGGTTATCCGCCGGCACAGCGCGATGGACCGGCTTGGCGAGGCGGACGAGGTGGCCGAGGCGGTCGCCTGGCTCCTCTCCGATGCCGCGAGCTTCGTCAGCGGCGCCGCGCTGCCGATCCAGGGCGGCGATACGACGCCGGTCGGCTGAGCGGCGGGCCGCGCCGCATGGGACACGGCCCGCGCGCCTGTTCAGCAGCCGCAATTCCGGCAGGTGCACGGATTGCAGCGGCATCCGCCCTCGGTCTTGCAGGTGCATGCGGGCTTCGCATTTTCGGTCTTGGTCATCATTTTCTCCCTTGCTTGCCATGTGGCGAATCGCCCTCTAGCCTCCGGACCATGGTACGGAGTCAAGGGGATCGACGATGACGGCCGCAATGACGATCGCCCGCCTCGGCGCGGCGGCCGGCGTCGGGGTCGAAACCATCCGCTATTATCAGCGGCGCGGGCTGCTTGCGGTGCCGCCAAGCGCCGGATCGGTGCGCCGTTACGGCGCCGAGGACGTGCGCCGGCTGAAGTTCATCCGCCGCGCCCAGGCGGCCGGCTTCACGCTTGAGGAAATCGGCGAGCTGCTGCGGCTCGATCGGACGAGCGATCGCGCCCGCGTCCGCGCGCTCGCCACCGCCCGCCTCGCCGCGCTGGACGCGAAGATCGCCGAGCTCGAGGCGGCGCGCGGCGCGCTGGAGCGACTGAAGGGCGTCTGCGCCGCCGGCGGCAAGGGCCCATGCCCGATCATCGCCGCCTTCGATCCCGAATGAAGGAGACACCATGCACGTCCTCTTGTCCTACGAACTCGCCCCCGATTATCTCGCCCGCCGCGGCGGATTTCGCGATTCCCATCTGGCGCTCGCCTGGGCGGCGGCGGAGCGGGGCGATCTGCTGCTCGGCGGAGCGGTCGGCGATCCGGTCGAATCCGCGCTGCTGCTCTTCACCAGCCACGAGGCCGCGACCGCCTTTGCAGAGGCCGATCCTTACGTGACCCAGGGCCTCGTCCGCGGCTGGCGAGTCCAGCCGTGGATCACCGTCGTCGGCCGCGACGCCGCGACCCCGGTCCACCCGCGGCCCGAATCGACCCATTGAGGCGTCTCGCCGCCCCGCGCGGGCTCAGCCGGCGATTCGCCAGCGCAGCGTCTCGCCCGCCTGGAAGGGGATGATGGCGGTGCCGGCGGCGGGGAGGCTCGTCGGGACCTCGGATGCGCGCCGCTCCAGCGTGATCGTTCCGTCGTTCAGCGGAAGGCCATAGAAATTGGGCCCGTTCTCCGATGCGAAAGCTTCGAACCGGTCGATCGCCCCGTCCTCCTCGAACATTTCGAGATAGGATTCGATCGCGAAGGGCGCATTGAAGATTCCCGCGCAGCCGCAGGCCGCTTCCTTGCGCTCCACCGCATGGGGCGCGCTGTCGGTGCCGAGGAAGAATTTGGGCGATCCCGACATGGCCGCGCGGCGGACGGCGCGGCGGTGGCGCTCGCGCTTGGCGACGGGAAGGCAGTAAGCGTGCGGGCGGATGCCGCCCTCGAACAGCGCATTGCGATTGAGCATCATGTGGTGCGGCGTCACCGTCGCGGCGATGTTCGGCCCGGCGCTCTCCACGAAGGCGACCGCCTCGGCCGTCGTGATATGCTCGAACACGATCCGGAGCGCCGGGAAGTCGCGCGCGAGCGGGGCGAGAATGCGCTCGATGAACACCGCCTCGCGATCGAAGATGTCGATTTCGGGATCGGTCACTTCGCCGTGGACGAGGAGCGGCATGCCGATCCGCTGCATCGCCTCCAGCGCCGGGTAGAGATTGGCGACATCGGTCACGCCGGACGCCGAATTGGTGGTGGCGTTGGCGGGATAGAGCTTCGCCGCGACCCACGCGCCCTCGGCAAACCCGCGCGCGATCTCCTCGGCATCGGCGGCATCGGTGAGATAGCAGGTCATCAGCGGAGTGAAGCCGCTCTCTTCGGGAAGCGCGGCCCGGATGCGCGCGCGATAGGCCTCGGCCGCGGCGATGCCCGTCACCGGCGGCACCAGGTTCGGCATCACGATCGCGCGCGCGAACTGCCGCGCCGTATAAGGCGCCACCGCCTTCAGCATCTCGCCGTCGCGCAGGTGGACGTGCCAGTCGTCGGGCCGGCGGATGGTGAGGCGGCTTGGATCGGTCACGATTCCTCCCTAACTGGAGAGAATGGCCGCCACCACCCTCATCGACCGCGCGCTGCTTCGCATCTCGGGCGAGGATGTGCGCGGCTTCCTGCAGGGGCTCGTGACCAATGATGTGGCGAACCTCGCGCCGGATCGGCCGCTCTGGGCCGGCCTGCTGACCGCGCAGGGCAAGGCGCTGTTCGATTTCCTGCTCTGGGCCGATGGCGAGGACGTGCTGATCGATTGCGAGGCGGCCGAGGCCGATGCGCTGGCGAAGCGGCTGGCGCTCTATCGGCTGCGACGCAGGATCGAGATCGTCCGCGACGAATCGCTGGCCGTCCACTGGTCGCGCGAGGAGGGCGGCATCCGCGATCCCCGCCTTGCCGATCTCGGCCGCCGCTGGCTCGCGCCCGCCGGCGCGGCGGCGGAAGGCTGGCTCGCCCATCGGCTCTCCCTCGCAGTCACCGAAGGCGCGGCGGAGCTGGGGCAGGACAAGACGCTCTGGCTCGAATGCAATGCCGCCGAATTGAACGGGGTGAGCTTCGCCAAGGGCTGCTATGTGGGCCAGGAGAATACGGCGCGGATGAACTGGCGCAACAAGGTCAATCGCCGGCTCGTCGTGGTGCGGACCGATGCGCCGGGGCCGCGCACGCGCATCCATTATCCGGCGCTGGGCCTTGCGGTCGAGCATCGGCGGATCGACGATCTTGAGGGCGCGATCCTGCCGGACTGGCTGGCGACCGCGCTGGCCGCGACCGAAGCGGTGGATTGATGCACCCCAACCGCCTCTTCCATATCGGCGAGCCGGCAGCGATGGCGGCGATGGTTCGCGATCTCGGCTTCGGCACGCTCGTCGCGCCGGCACCGGACGGCCTTCGCGCCGTCCATGTGCCGGTGCTGATCGACGGGGATCGCCTTCGTTTCCATGTCTCGAGGTCCAATCACCTCCATGCCGCGCTCGTCGGCGGCGTCGAGGCGCTGTTCGTCGCGACCGGGCCGAGCGCCTATATCAGCCCCGATTGGTACGGCCTCGCCGACAAGGTGCCGACCACCAATTATGTGGCTGTCGAGCTCAACGGGCCGGTCCGGCCGCTCGATCGCGAGGGGCTTGTCGCCCTGCTCGACGGCCTGTCCGCCGCGGGCGAGGGGCGGCTCGCGCCGAAGCGGCCCTGGACCCGCGCCAAGATGACCGATGGGGTTTTCGAAAAGATGCTGAACGCGATCACCGGCTTTGAAATGACGATCCGCGACTGGCGCGGCACGGCCAAGCTGGGGCAGGACAAGCCCGCGGCGGCGCGGGCTGGCGCCGCCGATGCGCTGGCCGCGCTTGGCGATCTCAGGATGGCGGAGGCGATGCGGCGATGACCCGGGACGAGGCGGAAGCCAGGGCGCGAAACCGGTTCGTCGTGATGAACCTGGTCGGGATCGGCGGGACGATCGTGGTGCTGTTCTCGCTGCTCTTGTGGCAGACGGACCGGATCGTCGCCGGCGGCTCGATCCTCGGCCTTCCGCTCGCCTTTGTCGGCCTGTTCATCAGCTTCCTCGGCCCGCGCTGGCTGGCCCGGCGGTGGAAGACGCCGCCGCAATGAAGCGCTTCTACACGGCCGCCGAGGCCGACGCCGACCGGCGCGTCCTGCTCGACGGTCGCCCGATCCAGACGCCCGGCCGCACGCCGCTCGTCCTCCCCACCGCCGAGCTGGCCGAGGCGATCGCCGATGAATGGGGCGCGCAGGGCGAGACGATCGATCCGCGGTCGATGCCGCTCACCGGCCTCGCCAATGCCGCGATCGACCGGATCGGGCCCGATCCGGCGGGGTTCGCGCGCGGGCTCGCCGCTTATGGCGAGAGCGACCTGCTTTATTATCGCGCCGAGCGGCCGGCGAAGCTCGCCGCACGGCAGGCGGAAAGCTGGGATCCGCTGCTCGCCTGGGCGCGGAGCCGCTACGATGTCGATTTCGTCGTGACCGCTGGCGTGATCCATCGCCCGCAGCCGGCCGAAACGGTCGCCCGGCTCGCCGCGGCGACGGCCGCACGCGACGCTTTCGCGTTGGCCGGCCTTCACCCGCTGGTGACGGTGGGCGGCTCGCTGATTGCCGCGCTCGCCTTGGCCGAAGGCGCGCTGGCCGTCGATGCCGCCTGGGCGGCGGTCAGCCTCGACGATGCGTGGCAGGCCGAGCAATGGGGCGAGGATGCGGAGGCGGCCAAGGCGCTCGCCGGCCGCCGCGCCGATTTCGCCGCCGGCGCCCGCTTCCTCAGTCTGCTCTAGCGGCCGGACCCTCCACGACGGCCGCGGCCGGCGCCGCCGGCAGGAACCAGCGCGCGATGATCAGCCCCGCGACGACGAGTCCGATCGTCTGCGTGACGAACCAATAGACCCAATAGGCCCAGCCATAATTGTTGAAGACCGGCTCGGCGAGCAGCGTCCAGACGGTGATGCCCAGCGAGAAGAGGGTCACGAGCCGCGCCCGGGCCGCGAAGCTGGCCCCGCCGACCGCGGCGAGCCCGAACGCCATCAGCACGCCGGCGGCGAGCGCGATGGCGAGCCCGGTCGGCAGCATCGAAAGATCCTCGGCTGCAAAGCCGTGCGTGTTGAAATGGATCGTCGCGATCGGCCCCTGGCCGTAAGCGACCGTGCCCTGCGCGGTATCGGGCGTCGGGATCAGATAGGTGCCGGTGCCCCCCGGCGTCAAATTCTGCGCCATGGCGAGCTGGAGCGCGGCGCTCTGTGCATCGTTCGCCTTGGAAATGGCGAGCCCCGAAAGCGGCGTCCCCCAGAAGACGAAGCCGATCACGAACATCGCCAGCCCGGCGGCAAGGCCGCCCATCAAAGTGCGTACCATCGCCATCCTCCCTGCTTTTCGACAGGCAGACTAGACCCGGTGCACGCGTCGCGGAAGCACCATTGTGGGCGACGCAGCCGCGGCGCTCAGCCGATCAGCTGGCGGACGAAATCGTGGAGGAAGACGCGGCGGCCGGCCTTCAGCCGCTCGGCCTTCAGGATGTTGAGCGCAAGCTCGCAGCATTTGTCCGCATTGTTGTTGATGAGGACATAATCATATTCGGCCCAGTGGCTGATCTCGGCCGCGGCCCGCTCCATGCGCCGCGCGATCACCTCGTCGCTGTCCGTCCCGCGCGTGCGGAGCCGCCGCTCCAGCTCTTCCATCGACGGCGGCAGGATGAACACCCGCACGATATCGGGATCGACCTGCTTCAGCTGCTGCGTGCCCTGCCAGTCGATGTCGAGCAGCACGTCGCGGCCTCGCTCGATCGTCTTCAGCACCTCGCCCTTCAGCGTGCCGTAGCGATGGCCGAAGACATGCGCCCATTCCAGGAAGGCGCCTTCGTCGACCATCGCCTGGAAACGATCGTCGCTGACGAAATGATAATCGCGGCCGTCCACCTCGCCTGGTCGGATCGGCCGCGTCGTCGCGCTCACCGACAGCGCGATGCCGTCGTCGCTGTCGAGCAGCTTGCGCGCGATCGTTGACTTGCCGGCGCCCGACGGGCTCGAGAGGACGTAGAGGAGGCCCCGCCGCTTGAACGCGCTTGCGATTTCCATGCGCGCACCTGCCTTGGCCGCGGGCCGTCCGTCAAGTGGAGACGCCGCGCTTTTCCGTGCTAATGTGCGCGGATGGGGCGGATGGTCGCGTTGCTGCGGGCGGTGAATGTCGGGGGGCGCAAGCTGCCGATGGCCGAGCTGCGCGCGCTTTGCGCCGAGCTCGGCTGGACCGATGTCGCGACCTATATCCAGAGCGGCAACGTCGTCTTTTCGGCCGATGCGACGCCGCAGGAGGTCGAGACCGCGCTTGAAGCGGCCGTCGCGAAAACCTGGGGTTACGATGCGCCGGCGGTCGTCCGGACGGCCCCGCAATGGGCCGCGCTGGCCGCGAGCAATCCCTTTCCCGACGTCGGCGAGGCCGAGCCGAGCCGGCTGATGCTCCTCGTCTCCAAGGATCCGCCCGCCGACGGCGCGGCCGAGACGATCGAGGCGCGGGCGACGGCCGGCGAGCGGGTGCGCGCGTCCGGCGGCGCCTTGTGGTTCCATTATCCGCACGGTGCCGGCACCTCGAAACTGACGCCTTCGCTGATCGACCGGGCGGTCGGATCGCCCGGCACGGCGCGTAACTGGCGCACCGTCCAGACCCTCCTCGGGATGCTCGGATGATCAGGACGGTCGCCCTCATTCCCCGCAAATACTGGATGGTCGCGCTGGTGATCGTCGCGCTCGCGGCGGCGGCCGAGCTTGCCATGGGCCGCCATCCGATCTGCACCTGCGGCACGGTGAAGCTGTTCGTGTCCACGGTGAACGGGCCGGACAACAGCCAGCATCTCGCCGACTGGTACAGCCCGAGCCACCTCATCCACGGCTTCCTCTTCTACCTGGTCGGCTGGATCGTGCTTCGCTGGCGCCCGCCGGGCGAGCGGCTGATCCTGGCCACCGCGATCGAGGCCGCCTGGGAGGTGCTCGAGAACAGCCCGATCATCATCGATCGCTACCGCGCCGCGACGATCGCGCTCGGCTATACCGGCGACAGCGTCCTCAACTCGATGTGCGACATCGGCTTCATGATGCTCGGCTTCGGCCTCGCGCGGCGGCTCCCGCTCGCCGCTAGCATCGCGATCTGCGTCGGTTTCGAATTGCTGACGCTTTACGTGATCCGTGACAATCTGACGCTCAACGTCCTGATGCTGGTCGCTCCGAACGACGCGATCCGGCACTGGCAGGCGGGCGGATAGGAGGCGGTCTTGCGCATCGCTCTGGCGGCATCATTCGTGCTTTGGCTTTCCGCGCCGGCGGACGCGGCGGAGCGGGTCGCGCGCTGCGTGTTCACGTCGGGCGGCCCCGATCGCCCCTGGCGCGGGCCATGCGTCTTTTCCGCCGATCGCGACGGCAGCTTCGCGCTCACGCCCGTCGAGGGCCGCGACATGGACGGGATGGAAGGGTTCAGCCTCGACATCATCCGTCCCGGCGTCGGCCGTGCGGAATATATGATGACCTCGGGCCGCCACGAGGATGCGGGTATATTGCATCGCTCGCGCCGCGACCCGGCCTGCTGGGAATCGGGCCGCGGCTTTTCGGTCTGCGTCTATTGATGACGATCGCGTCCGCCGCGGATTTCCGGGAGGAAGCGCGCCGCCGCCTGCCGCGCTTCCTGTTCGATTATATCGACGGCGGCTCCTATGCGGAGCAGACGCTGCATCGCAATGTCGCCGATCTGGCCGCGATCGCGCTCCGCCAGCGCGTCCTCGTCGATGTCGACCGGATCGATCTGACGACGCGCCTGTTCGGCACGGACATGGCGATGCCCTTCGCCCTCGGCCCGATCGGCCTTGCCGGCATGTATGCGCGGCGCGGCGAGGCCCAGGCGGCGCGCGCGGCGTGTGCGAAGGGGATCCCGGCCTGCCTCTCCAGCGTCTCGGTCTGCGGGATCGAGGAATTCGCCGCGGCGAGCGCGGCGCCCGTCTGGTTCCAGCTCTATGTCATCCGCGATCGCGGCTACATGGCCGATCTGCTGGCCCGGGCGAAGGCGGCGGGCGCGAGCGCGCTCTTCTTCACCGTCGATCTGCCGGTGCCTGGCGCCCGCTATCGCGATGTCCGCTCCGGCCTCGCCGGTCCCCGGTCAGGCCCCAAGCGGCTTTGGCAGACGATCACCCATCCGCGCTGGGCCTGGGACGTCGGGCTGCGCGGCCGGCCGCACAGCCTCGGCAATTTCCTTCCGGTCGTCGAAGGCAAGGCCGGGCTCGGCGACTATGTCGGCTGGATCGGCCGCAATTTCGATCCGACCTGCACCTGGGCCGATATCGATTGGGTCCGCACGCATTGGGACGGCCCGCTCGTCATCAAGGGCGTGCTCGACGCCGACGATGCCCGCCTTGCCGCCGATGCCGGGGCGGACGGGATCGTCGTGTCCAACCATGGCGGGCGCCAACTCGACGGCGTCGCCTCCACCGCGCACGCACTGCCCCGTGTCGCAGCGGCGGTCGGCGATCGGCTCACCGTGCTCGTCGACGGCGGCGTTCGCTCGGGGCTGGATGTGGTGCGGATGCTGGCGCTCGGCGCGAAAGGGGTGCTGCTGGGGCGCGCCTGGGCCTATGCGCTGGCCGCGCGGGGCGAGGCGGGGGTCGCCCGGCTCATCGACATTTTCGAGGCGGAGATGCGGGTGGCGATGATGCTGACCGGAGCCACCGGGATCGCGCGCATCGGCCCGCACATCCTGGACCGGGGCTGAGGCCGCCGCCGGGACGGGGCCGATCCGGCTCCGGAACGGACGCGCCGCCGCGACGTTGGTGGGAAATATCCCTTCAGCGGAGAACCAACGTCATGCTCTGGACCATCGTCGCCATCCTCATCCTCCTGTGGCTGGCAGGTTTCGCCTTCCATGTCGCCGGCGGGCTCATCCACCTTCTGCTCGTCGTCGCCCTGATCGTCGGCCTGTTCCAGCTTTTCGCCGGCCGCAGGGCCTGACAGCGCGCGATTATCGGGCCGCCTGCGGCACCGCCTCGGTGCCGGGCGGCTCGGGATCCTCGCCCCGCTCGATCACGGCGCAGGGACTCTCATTGTGGTTGGGCCCCGACGATCCCCAGCGGCGAAAGCCGTTGGTGTCGATGTGGAAGCGCTGGAAGGCGTAGAAGCCCAGGCCGACCCGCGCCGCGCGGCCGGAGCGCGCGTGCATCGCGCATAGCCGACGCATCAGATCGTGCCGGTCGAGCGGCTGGACCGGGATCATGTCCAGCGCGAAATAGCCCTGGTGCGCGCTTCCCGGCGCGCCGTGGGCGCAGGCATTGAGCGCCGGGTCGCGATAGCCCGAGACGACCTCGACGGTCCCGACCGCCCGCTCCACATGGTCGCGGATGTAGCGGATCGTGTTCGCCATGCCGGGCCAAAGGTTCGGCGGCGCGACCTCGAACGGCTGGCCGTTGCATTCGCGCCACATGCTCGCGGTCCTCAGCACCTGATAGGTCGGCACTGCATGGGCGACGCCGGCGGCGGCCTGCCACGCCTCGAACGAGAGCACCTGGCCGCGCCGACCCGGGGCGGCGTCGAGCCAGGCCTCATAATCCGCCTCGCTCTGGCCTTCGGGCAATTCCTGCGCGGGAAGCGGCGTTGAAAGGAGCAGGAGGGTGGCGGCGAGGAGGCGGCGCATCTTCATGCCACCGCTATAACAGCTCCGCCACGCCGCGCGCGTCCCAAATCAGGCCTTAGCGCGCGTTAACCATGTCGCTTGAACGAAGATTAGCCTCGATCCGCCAAGGGGGTCGAATGGAGGGCGTCCGTCCGGCGCCCGGAGGGACTTGGGATGATCTTCGGCAAGATGCGTCGCCCGGCCGAACGCAAGGGCCTGCTGGCGCGGCTCGCACGCGACGCGCGCGGCAACACGCTTGCCATCGTCGCGGCGGCGATGATCCCGCTCGCCGCGATGATCGGCTCCGGCATCGACATGAGCCGCGCCTACATGGCCAAGACCCGGCTCCAGAGCGCGTGCGATGCCGCGGCGCTCGCCGGCCGCCGCGTCATGCAGGACGACACCGTCGATTCGAACGTCACCGACACGGCGACGCGGTTCCTCAACTTCAATTTCCCGCAGAACCTTTACCAGACGACCGCCTTTTCGCCGAACATCACCAAGCCCGAATCCGGCACGGTGCATATCGACGTGCGCACCCGCATGCCGACCACGATCATGCGCATGTTCGGCTTCTCGAGCCTGCCGCTCAATGTTTCCTGCGATGCCTCGCTCAACTTCGTGAACACCGACATCATGCTGGTGCTCGACGTGACCGGATCGATGGCGCAGGACGTCAACGGCCACTCGACCAGCGTCGCCGCCAACCAGAAGATCAGCGCGCTGCGCGACGCGGTGCTCGCACTCTATGACGAGCTGAAGCCGATCCAGGACCAGCTCGAGGCCAACCATCTCCGCCTGCGCTACGGCATCGTGCCTTATTCGAGCACGGTGAACGTGGGCAGCCTGATCCGATCGGTGGACTCGTCCTACCTGGCGAGCAGCGTCTCCTATCAGACGCGGGTCGCGAACTACACGAACCCCAATTACAGCCAGACGGACAGCCCCGAGCAGACGCTGGCCGACGAAAGTTCGAACCAGAGCAGGAGCAGTCGCTGCACGAGCTGGGCGAACGATACCGTGACCACCGGAACGCCGCCGGCGACGACGACGACCGACACCTACACCTATGCGAGCTACAATTCGAGCAACGGGACCTGCGTGCGTCACCATAAGCGGCACACCACGACCTACACGCTCGAGAATTACGGCTTCCAGAATTACACGCAGCAGGCGTCCACCTACGACACGAGTCAGTACAAGCTCGGCAATACGGTCCGGATCGCGACGAACACCAACGGTCACGTTCCGACCTCGCAAAGCTTCAACCTCCAGCAGCTCGCGTCGGTGTCGGGCGTCAGCACCACCAATTCGTCGTGGAACGGCTGCATCGAGGAACGCAGCACCGTCAGCACGATCACGTCCTCGTCCGGGTTCAACATCCCGACCGACGCCTATGATCTCAACGTCAACTTCATTCCGAACAGCGACGCGACACGCTGGCGGCCGATGTGGCCCGACATCGAATATCGGACGACGACATCGCAACCGAGCACCGCATGCCCGGTTGAAGCGAAGCGGCTGCAGGCGTGGACCCGCACCGCCATGCAGAGCTATGTCAACAGCCTCCAGCCTGGCGGCAACACCTATCACGACATCGGCATGATCTGGGGCGCGCGGCTGATCTCCAATGGTGGGATCTTCGCCGACAGCACCGACAGCTACAACGGCATGCCGGTCAGCCGGCACATCATCTTCATGACCGACGGCATCATGGAGCCGAGCACCTCCGTCTATTCCGCTTATGGCGTCGAATCGCTCGACAAGCGCATCACCGGCGGCACGACCTCGCAGCAGACCGCGCGGCATACGCAGCGTTTCCGAATGATCTGCAATGCCGCCAAGACGCTCAACGCCTCGATCTGGGTGATCGGCTTCGGCGTCTCGCTCAGCGACGAGCTCAAGGAATGCGCCAGCAACGCCAGCCAGGCCTCGACCGTCGCCGATCGCGATGCGCTGATCGCCCGGTTCCGCCAGATCGGCAGCCAGATCGGCGCCCTGAGGCTGACGCAATGATCCGCCGCCTTCGCCTCCGCCGGATCGGCCGCGACCAGGGCGGCGCGACCATCGTCGAATTCGCGATGGTGCTGCCGGTGCTGTGCACCTTGCTGCTCGGCGTGCTCGATCTCGGCTATCGCGCCTATGCCGCGGCGGTGCTCCAGGGCGCGCTCCAGGAGGCCGCGCGCATGTCGACCGTCGGCGGCATTCCGATGAGCCAGATCAACGATCGGGTCCGCGCGCGGCTTGGCGCCTTCACCAACCGCGGCACCGTGACGATCAGCACGTCGAGCTATTTCGATTTCACCGATATCGGCAAGATGGAGCCGATCGTCGCGGACCATGGCGGCGATCCCAACCGTCCCGATGTCTCCGGCGACTGCTTCACCGACATCAACAATGACGGCAGCTGGGACGAGCAGGGTCGCGCCGGGCTCGGCGCGGCGGAGGATGTCGTGCGCTATCGGGCGACGCTCACCTTCCCGCACATCGTTCCGATCGGCAATTTCCTTCCCGGCTGGAACAACAACGTCGTCCTGTCCGCCGAAACCATGCTTCGTAACCAGCCCTATGCGGGACGCAACACGTCATGGCCGATCGTATGCATTCCCTGAGCCTTCTGCCCCGGGGCCCGCGCCGGTCTGCTGCGGCGGTGGCGCGCGCGCTCGCCGCCTCGACGAGCGGGCTTGCGATGCTCGAATTCGCCTTTGCCCTGCCGGTGCTGCTGACGCTGAGCCTGGTGGGCATCGAGGTGTCGCATTTCGCGATGGCGAACCTTCGCGTGAGCAACATCGCGGTGATGACCGCCGACAATGCCGCGCGCGTCCGCGACACGATCGACGAGACCGACGTGGTCGAGCTGATGACCGGCGCGAAGATGACCGGCGGCGAGATCGATTTCGGTCGGCATGGCCGGATCATCCTGTCCAGCATCGAGGCGAACACGGCCGGCGCCGGCGGCGCGAGCACCGGCCAGTGGATCCGCTGGCAGCGCTGCGACGGGGCGAAACATGCCAGCTCGGTCTGGGGCACCGAAGGCAAGGGCCAGAACGACGCGACGCTGCCCCATGTCGGCTCGCCCAACACGATCGACGCCGCGCCGGGCACCGCGGTGATGCTGGTCGAGGTCTTCTACGATTATCAGCCGCTGATCCCGAACAGTATCCTGTCCGGCCGCACGATCCATTACGAGAGTGCGTTCAACGTCCGCCAGCGCACCAATCAGGCGATCGCCAACGCCTCCAGCCTCAGCAACGCCCAGAAGCGCCTGTGCAGTAACTACGACGCGTAGCGCGCGGCTCCTCGCCGAGGGGGCTGGCGCCGGGACGGCCGACAGGCTAAGCGTATTGTATGAACACTACACCTCTGACGGTCGACCTGCCGCATTCGCTTGGCGCCGCAGAGGCGAAGCGGCGGATCGCCGCCGGTTCCGACAGCCTCGTCGCCCACCTTCCCGCCGGCGCGCAGGTCCGCTCCGCCTGGACCGGCGAGCGGCTGGCGATGCAGGTGCTGGCGATGGGGCAGGAGGTCAATGCCGGGATCGAGGTGCATGAGGCCTTCGTGCGGGTCGAGATGCTGCTGCCGCCCGCGCTCGGCTTCCTGCGGCCGCTGATCGAGGCGGGCGTCCGGCGCGGCGGCACGGCGATGCTTGAGGACAAGCGCGGCTGACGCCTCTTGCCTAGCGGGGCGCGGGCGCTAGCATCTTTCCAAAAGCGGCCTGGGAGAGGCGGATGCGGCATGTCGCGGTGATCGGGTCGGGTCCGGCCGGCTATTACAGCGCGGAGGCGCTCCAGAAGCAGTTCGGCGACGATGTGCGGATCGACATGATCGATCGCATGCCCGTGCCCTACGGCCTCATCCGCTTCGGCGTCGCGCCCGATCACCAGTCGATCAAGGCGGTATCGAAGCGCTACGAGAAGGTCGCGCTCAGCGACAATGTCCGCTTCGTCGGCAATGTCCTCGTCGGGCGCGACGTTTCGATCGCCGAGCTGCTCGGCCTCTACGATGCCGTCATCCTGGCGACCGGGGCGCCGCACGATCGCAAGCTCGACATTCCCGGCGCGGATCTGCCCGGCGTGATCGGATCGGCCGCCTTTGTCGGTTGGTATAACGGCCACCCGGAATTCGCCGATCTCGATCCGCCGCTCGGCGTCGCGTCGGCGGCGGTGATCGGTAACGGCAATGTCGCGCTCGATGTCGCGCGCATCCTTTCGAAGACGCGGGACGAATTCGCCGGATCGGATATTGTCGGCCATGCGCTGGACGCGCTGGAGGCCTCGTCGATCCGCACCGTCCATGTGCTCGGCCGGCGCGGGCCGCATCAGATCGCGATGACGCCGAAGGAGCTTGGCGAGCTCGGCCATCTCGCCGATGCCGTTCCCGAGGTCGATCCGGACGATTTCCCGCCCGCGATGGACGATTCGCTGCTCGAGCCGGGGCTCCGCAAGTCGGTGAGCCACCTGCGCGAGTTTGCGGGGCTGCCGGGCGGCAAGCGCAAGCGCATCCTCTTCGATTTCTTCGCCAAGCCGCTCGCCATCGAAGGCGAGGGCAAGGTCGAGCGGCTGATCGTCGAAAAGACGATGCTCGACGAGCGCAACGCGGCGGTCGGCACCGGCGAGACCTATGCGATCCCGTGCGGGATGATCGTCACCTGCATCGGCTACCAGACCCCGCCGATCGAAGGCGTGCCCTACGAAGCGGATCAGGGCCGCTTCGCCAATGCCGACGGGGTGATCGGCGGCGGGCTCTACTGCGTCGGCTGGGCGCGGCGCGGCCCGACCGGAACGATCGGCACCAACCGGCCGGACGGCTATGAGGTCGCGGAGAAGATCGCCGCCGAGCTCCGCACCGGCGCCAGCGGCAAGGCCGGGCGCGCCGGGCTGGATCGGCTGCTCGAGGAACGCGGTGTCGACATGGTCACGTTCCGCGACTGGCAGCGGATCGAGGCCGCCGAAGCCGCGCGCGCCCGCGACGGCAGCCCGCGCGAGAAGTTCGTCGCCATCGCCGAAATGCTCGGAGCGCGCGGCAAATGAGCGCGCCGGCGCTGTTGCCAAGCGTGGCCGCGCCCCTGTAGCCTCCGGCGGTCCGAACGAGGGGGAAATATGACCGGGCACGTCTTCGTCAGCCACGGATCGGACGACAGCCAGGAAGCGAACGCGCTTGCCGCGCTGATCGAATCGAAGGGCGTCGTCGCCTGGATCGCGCCGCGCGACGTGCGCCCCGGCCAGGATTATTCGGAGCAGCTCCAGGCCGCGATCGAAAGCTGCGCCGCCTTCGTCGTCCTGGTGTCGGACAAGGCGAACAAATCGCCCTTCGTCCGCGCCGAGACCGAAATGGCCTTTTCCACCTCCAAGCCGATCTATCCGGTGCGGATGAGCGACGTGCAGCCGGCCGCGGGCCTCGCCTTCTTCCTCAAGCTGAAGCACTGGACGGACGCCTTCGGCCCGGAGCGCGAGGCCAATATCGCCCGGCTGATGCGCGAGCTGGAGGCGTTCGCGGGCACCCGGTTCGATCCCGCCCCGCCGCCCGCGTCGCCGGTCCCTCCGCCGCCTCCACCGCCGCCTCCAGCGCCCGCGCAGCCGCCCGCCGCGCCGCTCGGCCTCACGGCGCCGCCCGGGGCGATCGTCCCGCCGACGCGTCAGCCGCTGCCTGCCGATACCAGCCTGATCGAGGCCGCGATCGGCACCAACCAGTCTTATTATCTGGAACATTGGCGGCGGATGGAGGCGCGGAACAAATCCTATGACTGGAACTGGCCGGCCTGCCTGTTCAACGTCTTCTGGTTCGCCTTCCGCAAGATGTGGTGGCCCGCCGTCGCGCTGGGCATCCTCTGGCTCGTTGCCAGCGTGATGATGGCGGATCCCGCGAACAAGGCGATGCTGAAGCTTGGACTGGTCGTGCTGATCGCGCCGTCCTTCGTCACCGGCGCCTTCGCCAACCGCTGGTATCGCACCCATGTCGAGCGCCTCGTCGCAGCGACGGCGGGCATGGAGCGCGATCGCGCCCGGGCGCAGCTCGCCGCCAGTGGCGGGGTTTCGCCCCTCGGCCTGATCGTCTCGATCGTCGCGGTTCTGTTCCTCTCCCTGCTGGCGACCTTGCCCTTCGCGGTCGAACGGGCGGTCCGTGAGCAACAGCAGCTGTTGCAGGATCAGGCCAACCCGACGGTGCCGGCGGGCGACGATGGCGCCGCCGGCGGGAAGCCGCCCCCCGATCCCGCCGAAGAGGAAACGCAGCCCGCTTATTGAGCGGCTTGATCATCCGCGAACCGCTCCCTATAGACGCCCGGCCCCGCCGGCCCCTGGACGTTCGATCAGGGACCGCGCGTTTCGGTCGGGGAGTAGCTCAGCCTGGTAGAGCACTGTCTTCGGGAGGCAGGGGCCGGAGGTTCGAATCCTCTCTCCCCGACCAACATCTTCACCTAAGGATTAACGGAAATCCGCGCTTTTTGCGGTGTGGAGGACCGCTGAGAAGGCCGGGCTCGGAGGTCCGGTTCGAACCTCACCAACCTTTCTTGGGCCTGCACACGTCGCAACTAAACTGAATGTTCAGTTCAGGGATGTTGGGCCTAACACGTCCATTCCTTCCCGCTTCGGATGTGGAAAGGTGGCGGGACGATGAGGGTCGATATCGGTGGAGCGTTACGCGGATCGGGTTCGATCGCCGAAATCGGTGAGATATTCGGACGCGGGTTTCAGGCCGGTCAGGAGCAGGTGCTCGCGCGCCCGGGTCGCTGCGACATAGAGGAGGCGCCGCTCGGTCTCGTAGATGTCGTCGAGCTCAGCCTCGTCGGCGGCGTCGGCAACCCGCTCGTCGAGAGGCAGGACGCTTTCGTCGCAGGCCATGACGGCGACGGCCCGGAACTCCAAACCTTTCGCCAGGCTCATCTGCGCGGTGATGATGCCATTGGCCTGATCGACGCCATTCAAGGCCGCGCGTGCGCGAACCACCAGGTCAGGCGTTCGGACGAAGATTCCGATTTCATGCGGCTCGATCCCCCCTGCGAGCCAGCCGCTGACAATCGCGCGAACGGCAGCAGCTTCCTCGTCCTCGGACGTGAAGGTCTCCACCTGTGGCGGCGGTCCGTTGAAGACCGAGACGATCCCGCGTCTCTCGTCCTCCCCGCCATCGACGTCGCGAAGAACCGACGGCAGCAGCTTGTCGGCTGCGCGGCGGATCTGCTGGGAGGTGCGATAGCAGACCTTCAACGTATGCGACCGGCCACGGACATCTACGCCCAGGCTGGCCCAGGAATAGGGGTGCTGGAAAATCCGCTGCCCCATGTCGCCGGCCAGGAACAGCGCATCCGGGGCCTTCGGCGCGAGCGCCGCGAAGAAGCGTAGCTCGGCCGGCGCAAGATCCTGCGCCTCATCGATGACGATATGATCGAAGGGCTTGTCCGGCTTGGCCGCGAGCGAGCCCGCAAGACCGGTGAACACATCCGCCCAGGTCGTGTAGCGCTCGGCAGCGAGCGACTTGCGCAGGGCCTCGAAGACCGGCCAAAGCCGCTCCCGCTGATTGGGTCCAAGGCGGCTCTTGCGGCCCATCCTCTGGACGGTCGCATAGGCATCGAACGACGCGATGCCCCAGGCATCGAACGACGCGATGCCCCAGGCATCGATCACATTCGTCCATTCGGACAGCAGGAACCGGTCTGAGAAGCCCTTCAGGCCGGCGGCCGCCGCGGCCTCGCGCAAGCGTTTGCGGAGCACGGCCTCGGATGCAATTCTCGGGCGCACGCCATGTTCCAGCTGGAACATCTGCTCTGCGATGCCCCGGAACGACGCGGTGGTGATGCGGGGCACCACGCCGTCCGTCTCGGGCGCGAGCACCAGAAGCTTTTTCGCCATGGCCTCGGCCAGAGGCTCCGAGAAGCTGGCGAGGAGGATTCGAGCGACTGGATTCTCGCGCGCCAGGCGGACGGCGCGGTGAATGGCAACGATCGTCTTGCCGGTGCCCGCCGAGCCGGCGACGCGGGCCGGGCCGCCGAAGGTGCTGCCGACGAGCTCGCGCTGCGACGGATGGAGGAAGACGCCCCATTTCTCCCATGGAAAGGCCAGCGCCTGCTCGAGTTCATCCTGGTCCGCGATCGGGCGGATACGGCGCAGGGCATCGGGATGAGCGAAGGGGTCGACCTCGACCGGCGCCGGCGCGGGCACAGCCAGCCTTCCCGTCGCGGTATATTCGAGCAGCGCCTCCGAAGCCTCCGCCGGCAGATGCTCAACGAGCGCGAAGAAGCGGTTCTCGGTCGCCGCCCGGACGTCCGCCAGCCAGTCGGCCGGCACGCCGACTGACAGCAGCGCCTCGTCGTCCAGGGCTGCGAACAGCGCCGGCTCGGACGCGGCAGCGGCGGGCGCGGCCTCGGGGAAGACGAAGTCGAACGTCTCCGGCGGCGCAACCTCTTCGACCCGCTCTCGAAGCTCCACAATCTGGACCGCGCCAGTGCGCGGGTGCGCCTCGATCCGCCGCCGCTCGGCCCAGGCATAGGCGTCGTCGTGGTGATCCACATAGGCGACCAGCATCGACTCGCCGGTCTTGTGCACGATCAGCCGGACATCTCGGTTCACCCGCGCCGACCAGAAGTTCGGGTCCTTGCTCTTGTCGATGCGGTGCAGCTGAAGGCCGTTGCCGGTCGGGTCCATCTGCAGATCGAACACGCTCGCCTTCACCGCCTTCTGGTCCTGGCCCGACAGGCGATTGAACGAGGCGGTGAAGGTGTCGGCGATCAGGAAGTTCAAAGTCGGCCACCGCGCGCTTCGACCGACCATCGGATAGCCTGTCTGAATTCCTCCAGGCGCTTAGACGCGCGGCCTCGGGCCGCATTATCCGTCGCAGAACTTTCCACGAGATCTTCGTCCCGCGCTTCGCCGCAGCGATGAATTTGCGCTCGTCAGGATCATCAGGAATACATTTCTGGATTTCGTCCACGGCTTCGCTGAACAATCCATACCAAGAGAGCGGTTCGGATGATCTGGCGATCAAGTCATTAACGAAATTCATCTTCTCCGAAGCAGAGTAGAGCCCGGCCGATGGGTCGTCGCTGCTGACCGCCCGCATCAGATAACGGAGGACATCCGCAAGCTGCGACGCGATGAACGACTCATTAGCGTTCGCTTGTAGGAAGGCTTCACGATAGGCTTTCGGATCGAAGTTCTCCATCCCTACACCCCGAACACCTTCATCACCTCGTCGCCGAAGTGGTTGATGACCTTCACCGCGATCCGCCCGCCGGCCGGACGCTCGAACGGGCGGGAGGTGTCGGAATACAATGTCGCCCAGGCGTCCTCGTCGATCTCGGCCTGGAGTGCGGTCTTGAGGCTCTTGTAGGGGTCGTTCGCGCCCAGAAAATAGGCGTGGCGGACGAAGAAGCTCTCTTCGTTGTAATCGGTGTCGATGAACCAGGCGGCGATGCCGTTGGTGTCGCTGGAGCGGATGTCGCCGGTGTTGGGGTCGAACACGTCGACGCCGTTCACCTTGACGCGGATGCAGGGGCCGCCGTCATCCAGGACCTCGACGTCGGGCTCACCAAAGACGACGAACATGTTGCCGCGGCCGGTGTTCTTCAGCTCCTCCGACATATGCATGTCGGGGTTGATGCGCGCCTTCAGGATGGTGAGGCTGCCGAGCTTGTCGAGCTCGGACGAATGCGCGTCGAAGTTGAAGGCGCAGGCGATCAGCACGTCGAAGCGGTTGTCCACCGCCTCGCGCGCGGCGGCGACCAGATCCTGCCGCCCGACGGTGCCGTATTCGGGGCCGATCAGGATCGCGGCGCGGCGTTCGGGGCCGTCTTCGCCCTCGATGAAGGTCGCGGCGGCGCCGATGAAGTCGCCGGGCCAGGGCGCGATGCTCTCGAAGGTGATGCGGTCGCCCTTGGCCTGCTGCTTGACGCCCTCGGCCTTCAAATAGTCGATGACGATCGCGGCGAAATCTTGTCCCGCCAGATCGGCATCGGCGACCGAGCGCGCGCCGTCGGCGGCGTCGATCGTGTCGATCAGTTCCTCCTCGCTGGCGGGGAGGACGCGGTGCGGGGACAGGCTCTCGACAGTGAACGGCCCGGCGACGCGGACGCGGGCGGGATCGGTGTAGGGCTTGTCGTAGAGATATTCGACGTCGGCGCGCGCGGCGATGCTGGCGTCGATCTCGCGCTGGCGGCCGATGCGCGCCTCCCACCATTTGGCGTGCGGCTCGGCGGCGGCGGGCGGCGCGGTGGCGGGCAGTTCGCGCGGGATCTGCCATTCCTCCCACGCCTCGCCGGTCGCGGCGTTGAGGTCGGCGCGTAGCGGTTCGAGCACCGCCTGCCACTTCTCCCAGATGTCATCGATCAGCGGATTATTGGCGATCGACTTGAGCGTAATGTGCGGCACGCGCTCATAGACGAAGCCCTGGCGGAGATCGTTGTGGACCGCCGTTTCGGGCGGCACCGTCTGGGTGAGCGCGGCTTCCTTCGCGCGGCCCTCGCGGCTGTCGGCGAGCAGATACCAGGGATAGCGCGCCGCCATCAACCGCGTGCGGGCCAGCGCCAGCGCGACGCGGCTCGTATCCATCGTGATCCAGCGCCGACCCCATTGCTCGGCGACATAGGCGGTGGTGCCCGAACCGCAGGTGGGATCGAGCACGAGGTCGCCGGGGTCGGTGGCCATGAGGATGCAACGTTCAACGAGCGACGTCGACGTCTGAACGACGTATACCTTAGGATCAGCCCGTGACTTTATGCCTCCGCTTACATCACCCCAAAAATTGTCAATGATCGTGCTCGCGAAGTCGGAAAAGTGTCGCCTGTAAGTTGGCCGCTTACCCTCAAGGATAAGGCGGTTGGCCTTAATCACACGCTCCATCCCGACCCTGTTAGTGCGCCATCCGCCGACGTTCGGTCTATAGGATTTGCCATGCAGCATGAGGGGGAACTGCGTAGTTTCTCCTCCTGTTCTAGAGGTAAGATTTTGCTTGAAGAAGGGGTCGATCGTGCCCGCAGCGTAACCCGCTGCAGCTTGCTCCGCTGAATGCCGAGCTTCGACCCCGTCTAAGCTTACGCTAAGGAGGTAGCGTGTCGCACCTTCTTCGCCGATCGTCAGTGATCTAAACGCAGGACGGAACTTCAAAGCATTCTTGTTCTTTGAATAATAGAGGATGTAGGTGCCAACGTTGTTTATCGTATCTGAGCTGGTCCCGACTGCGCCCTTTGTGGTGATGAGAGAGACGTAGTTGTCACTCCCGAACACTTCATCCAGCACCGCCCGCACGCGATGCACGTTCGCATCGCCAATCTGCACGAAGATCGAACCACTCTCAGTCAACAGGTCGCGCATCGCGGTCAGGCGGTCGCGTAGATAGGTCAGGTAGCTGTGGATGCCGTCCTTCCAGGTGTCGCGGAACGCCTTCACCTGTTCGGGCTCGCGGCTGATGTCGGTCTGCTTGCCGTCCTTCACGTCGCGCGACTGGGTGCTGACCTGCCAGTTCGAGTTGAACTTGATGCCATAAGGCGGGTCGAAATAGATGCACTGCACCTTGCCCTTCAGGCTCTCTCGCTCCGCCAGGCTCGCCATCACCTGCAGGCTGTCGCCCAGGATCATGCGGTTCGACCAATGCTGGTCGTGCTGGTAGAATTCGGCGCGCTGGTCGGGCTCGATGCCGTTGAAGTCGGCAAACAGGTCGGGCGCGTCGGTGGTCGCCTCGCGCGCCTTCGCGGTCTGGCGCTTCAGGTCGTCGATGATCGCCTTGGGGTGGATCTTCTCCTGGATGTAGAGCGGCGGCACGTTGACGACGAGGTCGGACCAGTCCTGCCGGTCCTTGCCGCGCCAGACGAGCTGGGCGTCGGACAAGGTCAGCGTCCCCGTCTCGGCGAGCTCGGCGGCCTGCTCGTCGGTGATCGTGATCCGCGCCCCGTTCCAGATGATCTCGGGCACGCTCGGCTCCTCCTCGGTTCGCGTCATCCCCGGCGGCAGCGGCCGGGCGCGCGGATAATGTTTGGGCTCCATCGGCGAACGGTCTTCCTCGCGCCGGAAGAAGCTCTCCATCTCCGCCGTCGGAATGTTGCGCCGCGTCGCCTCACCGTGGCGAAGCGCGTCGATCTGCTTGGGCGTGCCGGGTTTGCGGGCCATCAGGCGGCGTCCTTCGGGAGCCGGAAGCCGGAAGCCGGAAGCCGCTCAGGTGTCCCTAGCTTGGTGATCAGACCGTGAAGGCCGGCACCGAGACGATCACAGTCGCCGAGCAACTTCGCGATGCTCGCCACATTGCCGATATCGAGGCGCTGACACAGTTCGAGGTGGGTTTCGGTCTCACGCAGCGACCCGCGCGCTATCCGGAGAAATCCCGCATAGGCGGCCCGCGTCCCGCGCCCATAGCCCTCCGCGATATTGGCGGGAATCGAGCTTACCGCACGTCGGATCTGGCTCGTCAGACCGAACTGCTCGTCCCGTGAAAATCCCTTCGTCAATTGATAGACGGCGACGGTAAGCGCCATGCTCTCCTGCCAAACGTGAAGGTCGCGGAAGCTACCGATGCCCCCGCCCGGCTTCCGGCTCCCGGCTCCCGGCTCCCTCATTCCTTCACTCCATCGATCAATCGCGCCACCAACCCAGCAAGTTCGTCCCCGGTGGTATAGGGGTCGGTGAACTCGGCAAAGGCCCAGCGCCCGAACCCGCCGAGTGCGTTCACGCCGGGCACCCACATCTCGCGGGCGGTCTGCGCCTTCGCCTTATCGCTTTCGTCGCGGATGCCCTTCACCTCGAGGACGAGGTTGAGCGGCTCCTCGCCGCCGTCGTCCAGCCGGACCAGGAAGTCGGGAATGTAGCGGCGCGTAACCCCAGCATCGAGATAGGGGATGTCGAAGCCCAGCGCCTGGTTCTTCGCATAAGCGAGGACACGCGGATGCCCCTCCAGCGCGAGCGCCAGCGCTTCCTCCCAGCTGCTGTCGAGGACGACATGGCTGATCTGGCTCTTCGGCGGCTGCGCCCCCGTTTTCCAGCACGGTTTCGACGTGATGAAGTTGACGTGTCGGGTGGAGCCGCGCGGATTATAGGGATCGAGCACCGCGACGACATGGCCGCCGCTGCCGCTGGTCAGCGCGATGTTGATCTTCGCCGCAGCCCTCGCGAGCTGGTCCTGATAGAGGATCGCGCCGATCGGCACGCCCTTGGTGACGAGATAGCCCTCGTCGATCCACCGCCGCGCCAGCCGCTGAATCTGGGGGAAGAGGTGCTGCTTCGGGAAGCCGTCCTCGTCGCGGAAGCTGGTGTAGAGCAGGTGCTTGGCGAGGTTGAAGCTGATCTCCGACGGGCGCAGCTTCTCCAGCACCTGCGGCGTGATCGTGACGCCCGCGCCGACGATGCCCTCCATGACGACCGAGGTCGGGCCGATGTCGGCCGGGGTGATCTCCAGCCGGCTGTCATCGTCGAAACTGGCTTCCAGCTTTTCGGTCGGGAGCTCCCGCCGATAACCGCTGACGCGGGGGAAGCGAATCTCCAGCTCCGCCCGCTCCTTGATCGCATGCACGCGGGTGACGGGCTTGGGAATTGTGGGCCTGGCGATCTGGGGCGAGCGGGCGAAGTCGAACGGAATGCCCATGATGTCGGCATATTCGACGTCGAACAGGCCTTCCTCGTTCAGCTCGTATGATTGCCGCCGAAGGCCGCGTCCGACGACCTGCTCGCACAGCAGCTGAGTGCCGAAGGCGCGGACGCCGAGGATATGCGTGACGGTGTTGGTGTCCCAGCCTTCGGTCAGCATCGACACGGAAACGACGCAGCGAATCTGCTCGCCGAGGCGGCCTTCGCGGCCGACGGTGTTCATCACCTCGCGCAGAAGGTCGCTTTCGCTCGCCTCGCCCTTGACACTGCCGGCGCCTTCGCGGGCCGCCAGCTCCCGCTTGAACTGCTCGATCTCGGGTCCGGCGGCGTCGCGGAACCCCTTATCGAGCGCTTCGCCAGATTCGAGCTGCCGGGAGTCGATCAGCAAGGTGTTCGGGCGTGGAAGGCGAGCGCCGAACTCGTCATAGTTGCGGAACAGCTCGAGGTGACCAGGGTGGAACCCGGCGCGCTCGCCCTCCTCGGCATCGCCACGCTCGAAGCCGGAAATCCACTCGAACACCAGCTTGGAGATCGCTGTGTTCTGGCAAACGACGATGAACACGGGCGGCACCTTGATGCCCGCCTTCTGCCATCGATCGAAATCGCCGACATAGTGGCTGTAGAGGGCGTTGAGGGCCGTCTTCAGCGTGTTCGGCAGGTCGAAGGGGCTGAGTTTGCTGGCGCCCGCCGCCGTCTTGGGCAGATCCTTGCCGATATGCTTCCACAGGTCGCGGTACACGACCGTGTCGGTCTGGACGAGATTATCGGTCACGGGAACGCGAGGCAGCTTCACGATGCCGCACTCGATCGCATCCATCAGGCTGAAGTCGGAGACGACCCAGGGGAACAGAAATCCCTCCGGATAGCCGGAACCACGGAGGAAGAACGGCGTCGCGGAAAGATCATAGGTTGCGCGGACGCCCTTCGAGAGCTTGCGGTCGAGCGCCTCGATGCCGTTGATCCAAAGTCGCGCGGCTTCCTCGTTCTCGGCCGCTTCCTTCTTCTCGTCCCCCGTCAGCTTTTCCTCGACATCGCCATCCACTTTGTGCCGATAGCAGTGATGCGCTTCGTCGTTGATGACGTTGACGCGGTCGAAGCGAAGCAGCTTTCCGCAGGCGCGCTCCAGCATCTGCGTGTCGGTCTCGAGCGTCTTGATCGGCTCCGGCGCGTTGCCCTGCATGAAGCTGCGGGCAACCTTCGGCAGAGCCATCGTCTCGCGATGCTGGAAGGCGTGATAGTTGGTGATGACGATCTCGGCCCGCCGGATGTCCGGCAGCATCTCCGGCGGCACCATCTCGCGCAGCTCGTAATAATTGTCCGGCTCGCTCGGCAGAAGGACCCGGAGCCGATCGCGGATGGTGATGCCCGGCGTGACGATCAGGAAGGCGCGAGAGAAATCTTTGGATTCCTTGCGAACCGCATTCACGGTCTGCCAGGCGATGAGCATGGCCATCACGGTCGTCTTGCCGCTTCCGGTCGCCATCTTCATCGCCAGGCGGAAGAGCGCAGGATTAGCCTCCTCATTGGCCTTCGCGATCTGGTCGAGAAGGCCCTTCGTCGCGGCGCGGCGCGGCGCCACCTCCGTCAGCCAGATGATCGTCTCGACAGCCTCGAGCTGACAGAAGAACGGCGTCGGCCCATTCCACTCGGCTTTGGGCCGGCGCCAGTGCTCCAGCAGCCGCTGGGTGGCGGCGGTCACCCCCCAGTCGGCGGGATTGGGGATGGCCCGCCAGGCGGCGACATAGCCTCGAATCTCGTTGATCAGCGCGTTCTCGGTGTAGGTTTCGAGATCAAGCGAGGCCTGCGCCGCGGCCGCCTTCTTGCGGGACGCCGGGACCGGGATGATGAATCGCGACGGGCGTCGGCCCCTGATCGGTTCGCCTTCCAGCGGTTGACCGTTGTCGTCCAATGGGTGGTGCAACGTCGGCGCCTGGTAGGGCGAATTCAGAATCGGCCTTTCGTAGAAGCTACTACCCAATCTCGACCTCCCCCTGAGATCGTTCCATGTTCGAGATGAGGCCACCTTGTCAAAGGATCGAGGCTATAGCCGGGCCGATGATGGCTAGGTCGTAGACTCATAAGCACGCATCCACAGCCGCATTGAGGCGAGCTGGACCATGGCGAGGAAGTTCTCGGCGAGCTTGTCGTAGCGGGTGGCGATGCGGCGGAAGTGTTTGAGCTTGCTGAAGAAGCGCTCGATCATGTTGCGCTCGCGGTATTCGGACAGCACGATGCAGTACCTCGCCACGCTTGCACGCGAGGGCGGGTTTCCTGCGTGCGCCGTTGCCGGAGGCGCACAAGGTTGGGCGAAGACAGTGCTGGAAGCCGTTGTTCGCCGCCTGATGGGCGCACCTTCAGCGGGTGAATCCGTGACTATGCGCCCGGGGCCGAAGTGGTGGTCAACGGGTTAGTCTACCGTTCCGCCGGCGTAACGCTTAACTGGCAGCGACCGGCAGACGACGCGCAGGCGCGCGAGGTGCAATCGCTACGTGTGTTCTGGACTTGCCCGTCGTGCGGCGCTGCTGACTGCGCGGCCGTTGTACCTGACCATTGCCCGTCATGTCGGGAGGAACTGCCTTTCGAAGCGCGCCGTCGGTTTCTGGAGCCAGGCGGCTTCGTGGTGGATATGGGCGAGAAGCCGCACGCCGACACCGACAATGTTCGTTACGTGCAGCCGGAAGCAGAGCAAATCGTTGCGCGTAATGCCGCATGGCAACCGCTCGTGGCTCCCGAACTGGGGAGAATGCGAACCAGCGCCGACGGCCTTGTGTTCTATTCGTCGCGGGGGCCCGGACATAAGGGTTACCACGTCTGCTTAGAGTGCGGACGGGCCGAGCCTGCGGCGGAGGTGGCAGGCGGCCACAAGCCGCTTGAGGGTCACAGGCCTTTGCGAGGCACCAGACGCAATGGAGACGGTCTGTGCCCCGGTAATGAAAAGTCGTTCAAGATCACGGCACCCATCGCCCTCGGCTATGAGGCGATTACGGACGTGGCCGAGATTCAGCCGGTCGGATTGGAAACGGAAGGTGCGGCGTGGGCAGCGGTTGCCGCGCTTCGCGAGGCCTTGAGTCGGCGCATTGGGATCGAAACCAATGAAATCGGTATGGCAGTGCGATCTGCACGCACGCCGCTCGGCCAACTCACACATTCACTCTATCTTTATGACCGGGCCACGGGCGGCGCAGGATTCGCGCCTCAGGCAGTGCGCTTGTTTGAAGATCTCCTGTCCGAAGCTGCGCGTATCCTGGATTGCGCGGAACTTGGCTGCGTCCGTGGGTGTTCGGCGTGTGTTCTCACTGCCGACATCTTCGACCAGCAGGAAATCATCGATCGGCAAGCGGCACGGACTTGGGCAAGAGCCACACTCACCAGCCTCGGCTGTGTGACAGAAGCGGACCGCGCGGCTCCAGAGGCCCGCTACTGCGCCTCCCTCGCCGATGCGCTCGTTCAGGCAGCTGATGGTGATGCACAGACTATTACGCTGTGGGCTGGACCGGAAACCGATCCAGCGGGATTGGCCAACGAGCTGTTCGCGTTAACCGCGCGGCAAATCGTGGCACGTGGTAAGCGTCTAAGGCTAGTGGTCGAGCCTGCTTGGCTGGAGGGGCTCGATGCAGCAGCCCGTCTCGCACTGCGCGATTCTGCAACGACGCTCGAACTGGATTTGCGCAAGGGTGCTCCGCCCACGCATTTGAACGGGGCGCGCACGCTAGCGCACGCTGATGGAGGAAAGCCTTCCGCATGGGTTTCGCGCGAACACGCGGCAGCGTCACTCGGAAGCCAATGGGGACAGGCGGCGATACGTATCTCTACGCAATCCGCTCCTCTGACGCAGGGCATCGATCTTGACAGTCTGCTCCCCCCCTCCGGCACGCAGTATCTGGAAATGACCGACCAGCTCGACGGCGATCTCGTCGGTTTCGGCCGGCGCTTCGCCGCGCTCTTGCTGCCTCCGATTCGGATGGTCGGTGGCAGCGGCTGTCTTGTCGGAATCACTTATAGTGACCGCTACCTACAGACGCCGCTTACGGTCCGGCTGTTAGCTGAAGCCGCAAGAGGCCCGCGTGATGCGCTTGGCGGGGACGGTGATTTGACTGTGCAAGTAGTTACCAATCCGCTGCGGAAAAATGAGCGCCAGCCCTTCGCTCCCGATCATGACTGGCAGTACGGTGAGGACCGTGATGAGGTCTTGATCGGCCTTCTCGAACAGGCCGGGTTCAATGTGAATCTGGCTGACAGTGGCGCGGTTCACGGACGAGCGATGTCGCTTCACTTCGCGAACGGCAACACGGTGCGGGTTGTGCTCGACCAAGGCTTCGGCCCTTGGCGCGCTCCAAAGGTGGCTCGATTCGACTTCGGTGTAGACGCAGCCACGCAATTGACCCGTCTATCGCAGTTTAACGCGATAATCTCCGCACGTGGCGCGGGATATGCCGTAGTGACCACATAGCCCCGGCTCAGCGGTTGGCCCCGGATTACAGCAAGGGAGGATGACGAGGCGGACCGCCGGGCCTGAATGAGACAAGGGTTGAGGTTCGACCAGTTTCGCCTGAAAGGGCGTCGGCGTTCTTTTTGTCAAAGGTCCGCGCGGCTCACCGACAGGTCTTGCATTGGGCGACAAGCAGGTTCTTGCGGATCTTGCCTGCCGACGTGCGCGGGAAATCGTCGACGAATTCGAATCGCGCGGGGACCTTGTAGGCGGCGAGGCGGGCGCGGCAGTAGGCGGCGAGTGCCGTGGCGTCCGCCTGCGCGCCGCTGGCAAGCTGCACGAAGGCATGGCCGGCCTCGCCCCATTGCGGGTCACCCTCACCAACCACGGCCACGTCGGCCACCGCCGGGTGCGCGGCGAGCACATTCTCGACCTCGGCCGGGTAGACGTTGGCGCCGCCGGAAATGAACATCTCCTTGCGCCGGCCGACGACGTGATAGAAGCCGTCGGCGTCGCGCCGGGCGAGATCGCCCGACCGCAGCCATCCGTCGCTGGTGAAGGCGGCGCGGGTCGCCTCGGGATTGCGCCAATAGCCGGGGGTCACGCCAGGCCCGCCGAACAGCAGCTCGCCGACCGCTCCGTCGGAAACGTCCCGTCCCGCCTCGTCGACGATCCGCGCGCTGCACAGAAGCTGGGGCTTGCCGACCGATCCGATCCGGTCCCAGGCGTCGGCCGGGTCCATGAGAAAGGCGGTCGGCCCGGTCTCGGTCATCCCCATGCCGTTGCACAGCCGGATGCCGAGATCGCGGCAGGCGAGGGCGATCGCGTCGGGAAGCGGCGCGCCGCCGCATCCCCAGTGGCGGACATGATCGAGCGGCAGCGTCGCGAATCCGGGATGAGCGAGCAGGGCCCGATAGACGGTCGGCACCGCGAAGAAGGTGTCGATCCGCCGCGCCGCGAGCAGCGCGACCAGCGCGTCCGTGTCGAAGCCGGGAAGCACGATCACGCGTCCGCCCGAGATCAGGGTCGGCAAGGCGTGGAGATTGATTCCGGCGGTGTGGAAATGGGGCAGGAAGGAGACGGTGCTGTCCGCCGCGCCGATCCCCGCGGCCGAGGTGATGTTGACGTAATTGGCGAGCGCCATCCGGTAGGTGCAGATCACGCCCTTGGGCCGGCCGGTCGTGCCGGACGTGTAGATCAGATACCAGGTGTCGGGCGCGGGCCAGTGGGGCCGCGCGGCGCGGCGGGGCGCGGCGGCGAGGGCGGCTTCATAATCCTCGTCGAGCGACAGGATCGCCGGGGCATCGGCGAGCGCGCGGGCCGTCGCCAGGTCCTCGCCGCCGACGATCAGCAGCGCTGGGGCGCAATCGGCGATCAGCAGGTCGAGCTCGGCGGCAGGCATCCGCCAGCTCAGCGGCACCAGGATCGCGCCGATGCGGGCACAGGCGAAAAGCAGCTCGAAAAACTCGATCCGGTTGCGGCACAGGATCGCGACCCGGTCTCCCTCGCCGATCCCGCGCGCCGCGAGCATCGCCGCCGCAGCGCCGGCGCGCGCATCGAGCGCGGCATAGGTCAGCGACCGGCCGGTCACGCCGTCTTCGAGCGCGATCCCGTCCGGCTTCAGCGCCGCCCGCTTGGCGAGCAGATCGGGAATTTCCGCGATCATCGCGCGCGAAGCCCCTCGGACACGAGGTCGATCGCCCGGTCCGCGACCTCGGCCGGGCTCATATCCTCGTCCCAGATCCCATAGCGCATCCCCAGGAACACGCTCATCCCGATCAGCGCCCAGGCGCGCAGCTCGTCGGGGCCTTCCGAAATCTCGCCGCGCGCGCGCGCCGCGGCAAGGTTGCGCGCATAGCCGGCGGCGAAGGTCCGGTAATGCTCGCGATAGACGTCCTCGGCGACGAACTGCGCCTCCTCGATGATCCGGTAGAGCTCGGGATGCTGGCGCGTGAAGGCGATGAAGGCGGCAAGCCCGATCCGTTCGGCGGCGATGCGGTCGCCGGCGCCGCGAACCGCCTCGGCGACATGCTGGCGCACCGCATGGCTCATGTCGCGCACGAGCGCCCGGAACAGCTCCTCCTTGCTCTCGAAATAAGTGTAGAAGGTGCCGAGCGCGACGCCGGCACGGCCGGTGATCCCCGTGATCGCCGCTTCGTGGAAGCCGCGTGCGCCGAATTCCTGCGCCGCCGCCTCGAGCAGCTTTCGCACCGTCCGCCGGCCGCGCTCGGTGCGGGGCGCCTTGTCGGCCGAAACGGCGGCCTGGCCCATGTCGTTCATCGCCCTCTCCCGGCCGTGAACCTGAACCAGGTTTCAATTTTTCGCAAGCGCGCCCAATATGAATATTGACTCAAGTTTCATTTAGAGTCATGGCCGGCGCCGCCGAAAGAGTCCCGGACAGGGGCCGACGCGGATTCGGGAGGGGTTTTGGCAGGGTTCACCGCTTCAGACGGGGCGCATATCGCCTATCGCGACGTCGGGCAGGGCACGCCGATCGTGCTGCTGCACGGCCTGATGGCGCATGGCGGCTTCTTCGAAAAGCAGGCGCCGCTCGCCGATCGCTTCCGCCTGATCTCGATCGACCTGCGCGGCCACGGAGGCTCGCGCATGGCGGGAGGCCGGCCGACCGTCGAGCGGATCGCCGCCGATGTCGCCGAGCTCGCCGAGGCGCTCGATCTCGAAAGCGCGGTCGGGGTCGGCTGGTCGCTCGGCGCCACCGTTCTGTGGCACGTGCTCGACGGCCCGGCCGGCGCGCGCTTCGCCGGCGCGGTCGTGATCGACATGACCGCGCGCGTGCTGAACGACGCGGAATGGGATCTCGGCCTTTCGATCGAGGCGTGCGAAGCGCGCAGCGCCGCGATCCGCGATGATTTCGACAGCTTCGCCCGCGCTGCCGGCGAGGCGATCTTCGCGCAGCCCGTGACGGCGGAGCATCGGGCGCTTGCCGATTGGGCCGCGGGCGAGTTCGCCGCCAACGATGCGGCGGCGATCGGCGCGGTGTGGGAAAGCCTGGTGCGCCAGGACGTGCGCGCGCTTCTGGCCGGGATCCGCCACCCGACGCTCATCGTCCACGGCGCGAAGAGCCAGCTCTACGGCGCCGACACCGCCGACCATCTCGTCGCCGCGCTCCCGCAGGCGCACGCCGTCCGCTTCGAGGGGTCGGGCCATGCGCCCCATCTCGAGGAACCCGATCTGTTCAACCGCACGCTCGATGACTTTGCGGGGCGCCTGACGCGCGCCGCCTCGTCCCGGAATCCATGAGGAGAAATGCCATGAAGACCCGTCACGCCTGGCTTTACGGCACCGCGCTCGCCGCCGTTGCCGCCGCTACCCCCGCTGTCGCGCAGGATCAGCCGGCGCCGGTCACCGATGCCGCCACGCTCGACCAGGACAGCGGCGCGCAGGACATCATCGTCACCGCCCGGCGAACCTCGGAAAATCTCCAGCGCGTCCCGGGCTCGGTCTCGGCGTTCAACGCGCAGGCGCTCGATCGCATCCAGGCGACCGACACGACCGGGCTCCAGGGCGCGGTCCCGAACCTCAACATCGTCCAGGGCCGCGGCTCGTCGGATGCGACCAACATCTACATCCGCGGCATCGGCCAGCCCGATGCGCTGCAGACCTTCGATCCGGCGGTCGGCTTCTACGTCGACGGCGTCTATTACAGCCGCATCCGCGGCACCCAGCTCGATCTGCTCGATCTCGAGCGGGTCGAGGTGCTGCGCGGCCCACAGGGGACGCTTTACGGCAAGAACACGATCGGCGGCGCGATCAGCGTCGTCACCCAGCGGCCGGGCAATGAATGGCATGGCAGCCTGACCGCCACGGTCGGCAATTATGGCGAGTTCGATCTGCGCGGCTCGGTCTCCGGCCCGATCAGCGACACGGTCTCGATCGGCCTTGCCGCGCTGCACGCCGAGCACGGCAATTATGTCGACGACCAGGTGCTCGACCGCGGCTACAACAACAAGAATACCGAGGCCTATCGCGCGCGCCTCGCCTTCACGCCGTCCAGCCGCTTCCGGCTCGACATCATCGGCGATTACACGCGCGACGACGCGCACCTCAATGTCGGGCAGCCGCTCAATCCGCTCACCGACCTCTTCGGGCTGCCGCTGCTCACGCTGCCGACCAATCCGCAGGATTACGACTTCACCGGCCGCACGACCCCGACGCTGCCCAATTCCACGAAGCTCCGGCACTGGGGCCTGTCGGCGAACATGGTCTACGATCTGACCGATGCGCTGACCTTGCGTTCGATCACCGCCTATCGCGAGCTCAAGACCGACGACTATATCGACATCGACGCGACCCAGCTCGAGGTCGGCGACGTCTTCGTGGGCGTTGACCAGAACCAGTTCAGCCAGGAATTCCAGCTCAACTACAACAGCGGCCCGCTCCAGGCCGTCGCCGGCCTCTATTACCTGCGCGAGCATATCGTCTCGCACCAGGAGGCGTTCGCGGACGATCTGATCGGTCCGCTGCTCGGCAACGCGACCTTCCTGCGCACGATCGACGATAATCTCGTCACCGACAGCTACGCGGCCTACGTCAATGCGAGCTACGAGATCGTGCCGTCGCTGCGGCTGTCGCTCGGCGCGCGCTACACGCACGAGAACAAGGACTATTTCCGCACCACCTCGACCTTCTCGTCGAGCCCGCTATTGACCAGCGTCGCGCCCTTCGTCTTCGCGCCGGAGGACAATTGGGACAATTTCTCGCCGATGGCGTCGATCGATTACCAGATCGGCCGCAATGCGATGATCTACGCCCGCGTCGCGCGCGGCTTCAAGTCCGGCGGCTTCAACGGTCGCGGCAACAGCCTCCCCGAGGCGACCGAATATGATCCGGAGACGGTGACCTCCTACGAAGCCGGCATCCGCTCCACCATCGCCGGGCAGCTTCGCCTGAACCTGACCGGCTTCTACAATGATTACAAGAACTTCCAGGCACGTGTCGCCGGCACCGACACCGATTCCAACGGGCTTCCGCTGCCGACGCTGGGCGTCATAAACGCCGGTGTGCTGCACATCAGCGGCGTCGAGCTGGAGGCGTCCTGGACGCCGGTCCGCGGCCTGCTGATCGACAGCCAGATCGGCTATCTCGATGCGAATTACAAAGTGTTCGCCGACGATCGCTTCCCGAACGGCAGCCGCGCCTTCCAGACGCCGGCCTTCGCGCCGCACTGGACGATGCGCTTCGGCGGCCAGTACGAGGCCGATCTCGGCGGCAGCGGGCACCTCATCTTCGGCGGCCAGGCGCGCTACCGCTCGACCCAGGCGCTGGCGATCGACAACACGCTGATCGTCGGCGGGGTCGGCACGACGACGCGGATAGACGGGCTGTTCCAGGGCGGTTACTGGCTGTTCGACGCGCGCGTCGAATGGCAGAGCCCGAACCGACGGTTCAGCCTCGGCCTCTATGGCCAGAATCTCAGCGATGAGGTGTACAAGACCGATGGCCAGGAATTCTCGTCGGTCGGCAACATTCGCACCGCTTATTACGGCGCGCCGCGCACCTGGTTCGTCCGGGGCACGATCCGCTTCTAGGGCGGCCGCCGCGTGACGGACGCACGATTGGCATCGCCGGCACGGACCCGTTCGCCCGGGCTCGTGCTGGCGATGCTGCTCGTCGTCTATATCTTCAACTTCCTCGACCGGCAGATCCTCGGCATCCTGGCGACGCCGATCAAGCTCGATCTCCAGCTCAGCGATACCGAATTCGGCGCGATCGGCGGGCTCGCCTTCGCATTGCTCTATTCGCTGCTCGGCCTGCCGCTCGCCTTTCTCGCCGACAAGACCAGCCGAAGCGCGGTGATCGCGGGCAGCCTCGCCGTGTGGAGCGCCTTTACCGGCCTGTGCGGGATCGCGACCGGCTATTGGCAGCTTTTCCTGTTCAGGCTCGGCGTCGGGGTCGGCGAGGCGGGGGGAGTCGCGCCCTCCTATGCGCTGATCGCGGATTATTTCCCGCCCGATCGACGCGCGCGGGCGCTCGCCATCTATTCGCTCGGCATCCCGATCGGGCTTGCGGGCGGCACATTGCTCGGCGCCTATATCGCCGCCTGGGTGAATTGGCGCACGGCCTTCATCGCGATGGGCGTTGCGGGCCTGGCCTTCGCGCCGATCTTCGTCCGGAGCGTCAGGGATCTCCACCGGGCCGCGCCGCCGGCATCGCGGGCGCCCGTTGCCGCCGTCTTCCCCTTGCTCGCGCGCAAGCCGAGCTTCTGGCTGATGTCCTTCGCCGCCTCGTTCAGCTCGCTGTGCGGCTACGGCCTCGCGCTCTGGACGCCCTCGGTCATCATGCGAAGCTTCGGCTTCGATCTGATCACGACGGGCCAGTTCATGGCCTCATTGCTCCTGATCGGCGGTACCGCGGGCGTGTTCGCGGGGGGCTGGTTCGCGGACCGGCTCGGCCAGGGCGATCGCGGCTGGTATGCGAAGCTTCCGGCCTATGCCTGGCTGATCACCTGCCCGACCTTCGCGATCGGGTTGCTGACGCCATCGCCCTGGATCGCCTGGCCGCTGCTGCTCATCCCCAATGCGCTCAACATCCTGTGGCTCGGCCCGGTGACGACCGCCGTCCAGCATCTCGTCCCCACCCACATGCGGGCAACCGCGTCGGGGAGCTTCCTGTTCATCAACAATCTGATCGGCCTCGGCGTCGGGCCGCTGCTGATGGGTGCGATCTCGGATTGGCTGAAGGGTGAGTACGGGACGGAATCGCTGCGCTACGCCGCCGTCTCCTGCCTCGGATTCTATCTTCTCGCCGCGCTGCTCGCGCTGCTCAGCGTGCGCGCGCTCCGGCGCGACTGGGTCGCCGAGGCGCCGGCCGGCTAGGTCGCGAAGCTCGGATCGAGCCGGTAGGCCTTCCTCAGCAGGGCCGGCCAGGCCAGCATGTTCGCGCCGGCCTTGAGGCTCGCCTTGCCCTGTTGCGCCGTCACCTCGGGCGCGCCCTGCGGCGGACGGTTAAGGTCGGCCTCGCCCGCCGAAAGCGCCTTCACCTGCGCCTCGCAGGCGCGCTCCAGGAAATAGATCTTGAGGAACGCCTCGCCGATCGTCTCGCCGAACGCGAGCGTGCCGTGATTGCGCAGGATCATCGCGCTCTTGTCGCCAAGGTCCGCGACGATGCGGTCGCGCTCGTCCAGGTCGACCGCGAGCCCCTCATAATCGTGATAGGCGATCTCGTCGCGGATCAGCATCGCCGTCTGCGTCAGCGGCAGCAGGCCCTCGCGATGCGCCGAGACGGCGAGGCCGTTGGGCGTGTGCAGGTGGATCACGGCCTGCGCATCCTCGCGCGCCATGTGCAGCGCCGAATGGATGGTGAAGCCGGCCGCATTGGTGATGAACGGCGTCGGATCGACCGCCCGCCCGCTCGTGTCGACCTTCACCAGCGACGAGGCCGTCACCTCCTCGAACATGAGGTTGTAGGGGTTGAGCAGGAAATGGTGGTCCGGCCCCGGCACCCGCGCCGACAAATGGGTGAAGATGAGGTCGTCCCAGCCGAAATGCGCGACCAGCCGGTAGGCCGCGGCGAGATCGACGCGGATTTTCCACTCCTCCTCGCTCACCTTGCCCTTGAGCGAAGGAATCTCGACCGTGGACAGGGCATGGGCCTCCGCCAGGCTCTCCGCGATCGCTTCGACACGTCCCATCTTCGTCTCTCCTGTCTGGGTCCCTTCTAGCCTTTCGCGGCCGCCGGCGCGACCCTGTCCGGATGGGCCGCGGCGAAGGCGTCGAGCGCTGTCGCAGCCGCATCGGCGCGCAAGAGGGTCGGATAAGCGTCGAGCGGCGTCTCCAGCCGCCGCGCATTGTACATCTGCGGCACCAGGCAGATGTCGGCGAGGCTGGGCGCGTCGCCGAACAGGAACCGCCCAGCGCGCGGCGCCGCCAGCGCCTCGAGCCCGGCGAAGCCCTCGGCGATCCAGTGCCGATACCAATCGTCGCGCGCGCCCTGGTCGATGCCGAGCCGGGCGAGATGTTTGAGCACGCGCAGGTTGTTCAGCGGGTGGATGTCGCATCCAATGGCGAGCGCCATCGCCATCACATGCGCGCGCTCGTCCGGATCGGCGGGGATCAGCTTCGGCTCGGCATGGGTCGCGTCGAGCCACTCCACGATGGCGAGGCTCTGGGTGAGCACGCGCCCGCCGATCGCCAGCGCCGGCACCAGCCCCTGCGGATTCGCGTCCTTGTAGGCGTCCGCCATCTGCTCGTCCGCGAGCAGGTTCACCGGCGCCGCCTCATAGGCCACGCCCTTGAGGTTGAGCGCGATGCGCACCCGGTAGCAGGCGGAAGAGCGCCAGTAATCGTAGAGGATCGGCTGGGTCATGGATGCTCGATAGCCGGGGCGGTGGCCGTGGATCAATCGATCCGCAGCCGGACGAACGCCATCGCGCCGTCCCGATCCCCGGCGTAAAGGGCAGCGAGCGCGCCCGGCATGAAATTGCGCGCCCACAGCCCGCCGAGGCCCAGGCGGAGGTGGCGCGCGACCCGGAAATCGCGGATCGCGCCGATGGAGACCTTGCCGACATCATAGGCCGGCCCGTGGTGGCCGGCCGCCGGGACCAGCTCGTTGTTCTGCGTCCATTCGGCGCGGCCGAAGAGCGTCCACAGGCCAAGGCCGACGCCGCTTTCGAACGCCAATGCATCGAGGTTCGCGCCGTCCGAGGATCGCCGGCCCCAGGCGAGGGTCGACGACCACCAGCCGTCCCGGCCGACCGGGCGCGTGTAGATCGCGCTCGCCGACCAGCGCGTCTGGTTCTCGCCCGGCTCGAGCTGCTCGGGCGAGACGAAGCGGCCCCAGCTCGCCTGCAGCGAAAGCGTGTGGGAGGGGTTCCACGACAGCCGCGCGGCCGTCGAATCGAGCGGGCCGGTCTCGATGTCCCAGCGATGCTGGTCCGGCTCGCGCGCATTGAAGCGCGACGCCTCGACCTTGACGTTGCCGAACACCGCGCCGGCGGTCAGCACGCCGAAGCTGATATGCGTGGAATCGAGCCAGTGATGGGTGATCGGCGCTTCCGGCGAATCCATGATCGACTGGCGGTGCATGAAGGCGGGCGGGCCGAAGGCGGGCTCGCCGGGCAGGCCCCCATAGACGAACAGGCTCGCCTGGTCCGAAAGGCGCCGCGAATAGCTGGCCGACAATTCCATGAAGAGATCGTGCGGGTGCTGGCGATCGACGAGCGGCGTCAATCCGTCCGCCGTCTCGCCGCTGGCGAGGAGCAGCGGATAGCCGCGCGCGCCCATCAGAGGGTCGGGGCTCAGCATCGCCCGGACCTGGACGACGCTGCCGTCCGCGAAGCCGCGCCGGGCCATTCCCATCACCATGCCGGAGGCGAACGCGCGCTCGTCGCCACGCGGCCCGCTTTGCCAGTCATGGACAAGGTTGAGATCGGCATGGACCATGATCGTCCACTCGCCCGCCATCAGGTGGAGGCCGTCGTGGCGCGACGCGTCGGGCTGCCACGCCGTGCCGGAGGCTTCGCGCGTGGCGTCGTAAGGGCCGAGCGCGGCCGGCATCGCCATGCGGTGCGCCATCGGCATTTCGGCCGGCATGGCCATCCCCGCCATATCGTGGCCGGCATGGGGATCGGGTTGTTCCTGCGCCAGAGCGGGGGAGGCGATCAGGGCGAGGAACGGAAAAAGCGGGCGCACCAGCGCCTTCTATGAAGGCGCCCGGCTGCGCGCAACGCCGCTAAGGCCCGAGGTCGCCCTGGCGCGGGATATGCTGCGGTCGCGGCCGGCGGGGCAGGCCGAGCGCTTCGGCGACATCCTCGTCCCAGCCATAGCTGTCGAGCCGGAAGCGCACGCGCCCCCCGTCGAAAAAGGCGGTGTGGTAGTAGAGCCGCACCGGGATCCGATGCGGGAGCGGCACGAAGGTCTCGTCTCCGGTGGCGCGGGCGCGGTTCCATTCGTCGAGCACGCCCTCGTCGCGGGCGATCATCGCCGCAAAACCGAGCGCGTCGAAGACGCGGACGCAGCCGTGGCTGGCGTGGCGATCATCCTCCGCGAAGAGCTGCTTCGCCGGGGTGTCGTGCAGATAGATGGCGTGGTCGTTCTGAAGATCGAACTTGACCAGGCCGAGTGAATTTTGCGGCCCCGAATCCTGGACCAGCCAGCCGTCTTTCCAGCTCATGTGATTGCGGCGGAGATAATCCTCGCCGTGCCGCGTCGCCTCGTCCTGGATCGATCGCGGGATCGTCCAGGTCGGGTTGGCGACGAGGCGGAAAAGCGGCGAGGCGAGCTGCGGCGTCTCCCGGCCCGGCTCGCCGGCGACGACGCGGCGGACATCGGCCGCGCGGCCATCGCGCCAATAGGTGAGCATGGTCGCGGCGGTATTGACGTCGATCCGGGTCGCCGGCGGGTTGCGCGGCAGCCAGCGCAGCCGCTCCAGCGCCACCGCCAGCGTCCGGGCGCGCTCGAACGGTCCTTCGTTGAGCGCGGCGAGGGTGGATGCGCCGATCACGCCCGTGGTCGAAAGGCCGAAATCCTGCTGAAGCTGGCGCACGGCGGCGACCAGATCGGCCGTGTAGCGCCGCGGCGCGGTGGCCGGAGCCTGGACATAACCGTTGGCGGCGAGTGCAGCCGCAATGGCCGGGAGGCGCGGATCGGCGGCGCCGGGGCGGATCGCCCGCCCGTCCGCGATCGGCGCCGGCCGCTCGCCATGCGCCGCCGCCGTCGCCGCGACATAGGCGTCGGAAAGCGCGCGATATTCGGCGTCCTGCGGCGCCAGGCTTTCCAGCCACGCGCCGATCCTGTTCGCGGCCCGGGCCTGGGCAAGCCCTGCGGCAAGGCCGGGGTCCGGGCGGTCGATCTCGTAAATCCGGTAGAGCCGCGTCGGATCGGTCCGGCCGTGGGCCAGCGCCCCGGCATAGGCCAGCGCCGCCCGGTTCAGCGCCGTGTCGCGCGCGTCCGGCGTCGTCGCTCGGGAAATTCCGCGCAGATATTCGTCGGGATCGAGGCCATGCCGCCCGGCCTGCCGCAAGGCTGCGATGAGATCGCGGGCCGAGGCCTCGGACCAGCGCGCCGGCGCGGCCGCTTCGCCGTTCCCGGTCGCTGGCGAAGTCGGTCCGGAACAGCCCCCCAGCAGCGCGACGCCGGCCGCCAGGATCGAAATGGCGGCGCTCGCCCGCCCGCTTTGACGCAGATACATGCCGGGCCAACGCACGTGTCCGCCGCCCGATCCGTCACTTTCCGCAACCGTGCTTAAGGCTTGATTAGGCTTTGCAGGCGATGACCGGCAGGAAAGGACAGATCGTGACCCGCGCCCAGCTCGCCATCCTGCCGCCCTCCGACGGACGCAAGGCCGAGCGCCGCGTCGTCAACCTGGCGGCGCGCCTGCGCGAGCCCGGGGCCCGGCTGATCGACGTCGAGCTCCACAATCTGTCGACCAGCGGGTTCATGGCCCGCGGCGACGCCCGGCTCGAGGTGGGCGACACGATCTGGCTCAAGATTCCCGGCTTTTCCCCCGAGCCCGCGCGCGTCGTCTGGATCGAAGGCGATCAGATCGGATTCGAATTCGCCACCCCCCTGCATCCGGCCACGGTCGAAATGCTCGTGGCCGCCGGCCGCCGGCGCACCGGGCCGCAGAAGCGCATCTTTGGCGGCCCGGGGCGGGGTTAACTTTTGCCAGCCCCCGATATCGTAAAACTACGTTAGTTTCGCGTTAACCATTTCCGGTCATTCAAGGTCCCGTAAAGAGGCTTCAGGGGGGAACAGGGTGCCCACCATCGCGCGGGATCAGGCGGCTGCGGCCGCTCAGGAGGATGCGGACATCGCGTCGTTCCTCATCGGCGAGAGCGCGGCGATGAAGCAGGTCCGCCGGCTGATCCGCCAGGTCGGGCCAAGCAACGCCTCCGTCCTCGTCACCGGCCCGTCGGGCAGCGGCAAGGAACTCGTCGCCCGCGCCATCCACCTCGCCAGCGGCCGCGCCGGCGCGCCCCGCGTCGCGGTCAATTGCGGCGCGATTCCCCGCGAATTGCTCGAATCCGAATTGTTCGGCCACGAAAAGGGCAGCTTCACCGGCGCCCATGCCCAGCATCGCGGCCGCTTCGAGGAGGCCGACGGCGGCACCTTGTTCCTCGACGAGATCGGCGACATGCCGGCCGACATGCAGGTCAAGCTGCTGCGCGTGCTCGAAGAGCGCGTCGTGCAGCGGGTCGGCGGGCGTGGCCAGATCCCGGTCGACGTCCGCATCGTCGCGGCCACCCATCGCGACATCGAACGCGCAATCGACGAAGGCCGTTTCCGCGAGGATCTTTTCTATCGGCTCGCCGTCTTCCCGATCGAAATTCCGCCGCTCGCCGAGCGGGCCGAGGACATTCCGCTCCTCGCGCGGCATTTCGCGGATCGCGCCAGGCCGGCCGATCGCGTCCGCTTCACGCCGGCGGCGCTCGATCGTCTCGCCCGCCACGATTGGCCGGGCAATGTGCGCGAACTCAAGAATCTGATCGAGCGCGCCGGCATCCTCTTCACCGGGCAGACGATCGGGGCCGAGCAGGTCGAAAGCCTGCTGCTGCGCCGCGGCCGGGTCGGCGCCGCCGAACGCCGGGCCCTGTGGGAGGCGACCGACGCCATGGCGCCCGAGCCGGCGTCGGTGCAGGCGCCCGTCGAAGCGCCGGCGCTCGAAGCGCCCAGCGAAGCAAGCGCCGATCCGGTCGTCGTCCCGATCCGCGAGGGGATCGACATGACCCGCCTCGCCGCCGGCCAGCCGGTCGCGCTTCGCGAGATGCTGGCGGAGATCGAGCAGCGCTATATCCAGGAGGCGCTGGCCCTGTCCGGCGGGGTCGTCGCCGATGCGGCGCGGATGCTGTCGCTCCAGCGCACGACCCTCATCGAGAAAATGCGGAAATATGAGGTGAGCGCGGCCTGATCCGGCCCGGTTTGTCCCGGCCCGCGCCGGGGCGACTTTCTCAGCGCCCCCGCTCGCCGATCGCCGACCAGGCGCTGGCGATCTCGCCGAGCTGCTGGCCCGCCTTGGCGATCGCCTCGGCATCGTCGTCGCGGCAGGCCTGGACCAGCGTCCGGCGCGCCTGGCGATAGATGCCGGCGAGGCCGGTGGCGATCTCGCCGCCTTTCTCGAAATCCAGGCTGGTCTCGAGCCCGTTCAGGATGGCGAGCGCGCGCGACTGGCGCTGGGCGCGCTGCGAAAGATCGCGCCGGCGCACCGCGACGGTCAGCGCGTCGATCGCCTTGATGAGCTCGTCGAACATGATCTGGACCAGGCGATGTGGCGTGGCGCCCTCGATCCGGCTCGCCAGATCGACGCTCTGATAGCGCGCGCGCGCCCCGAACTGCCCCCTTTGAACGTACATGCCTTGGATCCTTCTTACAAAACGCTACCGGACGACGATCAGTTGTTGCTGCTCGTCCACATCTTCACCTGCTGGTCGAGATAGGCCTGGGTCGCCTTGAACGAGGAGACCTGCTGGTTCATCTTTGTGAAGCTGGCGAGCAGCTGGTTGTAATATTGCTCGGAACGGGCATCGAGCTTGGTCTGGTCATCCGCGATCCGGTCCGCCTCCGCCTTCAGCCGCTGCGAGGTCGTATCGAACGCGCCGCCGCGGGCGCGCAGCGAATCGCGGATCGCCTGCAGCGCGCCACCGAGGCCCGGATCGATCGTGATCGTCGCGCTCGAAACCGCGCCCGAAACGCCCAAAATGAGGCCGACCGCTTTGCTTCCCGACGGCGCGATAAGGTTCGATCCGGACGCCTTGAAGGCGACGCCGTCGATCTTGCCCGATGCCGGCGGTCCGGGAAGGATGTCGGTGACGGTATAGGTGCCCGGCTTCACGCCGGTGACGCTGCTCTTGATCGTCAGGAACGGGCTGGAGCTCGACTGCGACGGGTTGAACAGCGCCTCGACGCCGTCCGGATTGTTGGCCAGCGCGTTGGCGAGCACGGTCTGGTCCACGCTGAGCGTGCCGTCGCGATTGGTCCGCACGCCGATTTCCGCGAGGGTGTGCGGGCCATCGCCGGCGCTCGACAGCACCGCGGTGGTGAGCTGCGCCAGCTGACGCTGCATCTGCTGGACGCCGATGTCGCCGCGAAGCGGGCCGGCCGTGCCGTCGGCGGCCGGCTTGATCGCCTCGTTGATCATCTGCTGCAGCTGGTTGTACGCTTCGACGAAATCGCCGACCGCCTGCTGGATCGCCGCGGTCGGGCGAGTCGCGCCCATCGTGACCGGCGCATCGGGCGCGGCCTTCTTGAGCGTGATCTGGACGCCGGGGATGAGATCGGTGAAGCTGTTGGTCGCGCGGTGAACCTCCACCCCGTCCAGGCTCACGATCGCGTCCTGCGCCGAGACCTTGAGATCCATGCCGCCGGCGGTGTCGGGATCGTAAGCGAAGCGCTCCAGGCCCGAATCGGTGCCGTCGGCCACGCTCAGCGTGAAGGCGTTGGCCGCGCCGGTCTGGCCCTTGATGACGAGCCGCGCGCCGCTCGTGTCGGTGACGACGCTCGCGGTGACGCCGGCGCCGGCCTTGTTGATCGCCTGGGCAAGGCCGTCGAGGCTGTTGTTGCTCGAATCGATGACGACGTTGAAGCTGCCAGCGGCGGTGGCGATGGTCAGCGTCCCTTCGCCGACAGGCTCGGCGCGGCTGGCGAGCGAGGCTGAGGCGAGCGTCTGCGCTGCGGCGATCTGGCTCACGGTGATCGCGGCGGAAAGGTTGCCGATACGGCTTCCCGCCAGCGCGGTCGCGGTCAGCACGCTGCTGTCGGACACGTCGGGCTGGCTGAACAGCGAGCCGCCGGAAATCAGCGTGCCGAGCGCCGAGGCGAAGCTGTCGATCGCGCTGGACATGTTGCCGAGGGCGGAGACCTTGGCGGTGTTCGCGGCCTGGCGCTGGTCGATCAGGTCCTGCTGCGGCGCCTTCTGCGCGGCCGAGAGCTGGTCGACGAGGTTGTTGACGTCGATTCCGGAGCCGGTGCCGAGCGCCGAGAGGATCGCGCTCGAGGTCGAGCTGCTGGCCGAGCTCGTCGATCCGGTGGGGGAGGTGGTCGTCATTGCGAAGCGTCCCTTTCGTCCTTTCGAAGAACGACCGGGCGCGCACGGAATTTAGCGGAAAATGGCCGAAAAGATCAGTCTTTCAGCAGCCGGAGAGCCTTTGCGTCGAGCCGCGACAGCGCACCGGCGGCAAGCGCCGGCTGCGATCGCATTCGTCGGGCGATGACGGCTCCGTCCACCTTCGGCGGCGGCGGTGGCGGCGGCGCCGGTGGAGGCGCCGGCGCGCCGTCCGGGATCGCGCTGCGAAGCTCGTCGGCGAGCTCCTGCAGCCAGCGGTCCACCGGGCCGCCGTTGCGATCCGCCTCGGCGATCAGCTCCTCGATCTCCCGGAGCGTGCGGCGCAGCCGGTCGGGATCTTCGTCCACCAGTTCCTCCCGCACGCGAAGTGCGCGCTTTAACGAAAGGTAACGGCAGCGATGAAGAAAGCTTAAACGTCGCCCTAGGCTTCGGGCCGGCCGCCGGCGTCGAACCGCGCCCCGACCGGGACTTCGACCGCCGGCTGCGGCGTGCCGGTGGCGAGCGCGGTCTCCAGGTTGAAGACGAAGGCGAGGATGGTGGCGACCGCGAGATACAGGTCCTCGCGGATCACCTGTCCGGTGCGGCTGGTGTAATAAAGCGCGCGGGTAAGCTGGGGATAGGACAGCAGCGGCACATTGTGCTCGCCGGCCAGTTCGCGGATCGCCTCGGCGGTGGCGCCGCGGCCGCGCGCGACGACGATTGGCGCCGCGTCCTCGTTCGGCCGGTAGCGCAGCGCGACCGCGAAATGGGTCGGGTTGGTGAGCACCACCGTCGCTTCGGCGATCGCGCCGCGGGCGGAGGCGCGCGCCACTTCGCGCTGGCGGCGGCGGACGGCGGCCTTGGCTTCGGGCGAGCCCTCGGTCTGCTTGTGCTCCTCCTTGATCTCGTCGCGGGTCATCCGCAGGCGCTTGATGCGCTGGAGGAACTGGGCCGGCACGTCGATCATCGCGATTCCGGCCAGCGCGAGCGCCATCACCAGCACCGCGATCATGAAGGTGAAGCCGACATTGGCGAGCGCGGGGCGGATCTCGCTCGCCGACAGGCCGATCAGCGAGCGCGACTGGCTCATCAGCAGCCAGATGCCGATCGATCCGAGCACGAGCACCTTGGCGACCGACTTGCCGAGCTCGACCAGGCCCTGCGTGCCGAAGATGCGCTTGAGCCCGGACAGCGGATTGAGCTTCGATCCCTTGAAGCCGAGCGCCGCCGGGCGGAAACCGAGCGAGCCGAGCATCGCCGGCGCGCCGATCGCCGCGGCGATGGTGATCGCGAACAGGGCGAACAGCGGCAGGACGACCGCGCCGGCGAGGCGCCAGATCACCGCGCCGGGATCGAAATCGCGCAGGTCCGCGGCGTTGAACGACAGGCCGTCGGTCAGCATGTTCTGCAGCGCCGTCACGGTCATCGGGCCGAGGAAGGCGATCCACAGCGCGCCGCCGAGGACGACAAGCGCGGTGCCGAGCTCGCGCGATTGAAGGACGTCGCCCTTTTCGGCGGCATCCTTCTTCCGTTTCGGAGTTGGTGCCTCTGTCCTTTCCTGGTCGGTATCAGCCATGGCCGAGCGCCAGTTGCCGCGATTCGTCGAGCCCGGCGCGGATCGCACCGAGCACGCTGTCGCCGATCAGCGGGGCGGCGATCGCCATCAGGACGACGCCGGCGAGGAGCGCGGCCGGGAAACCGACTGCGAACAGGTTGAGCTGCGGGGCGGAGCGCGAGAGCATGCCCATCACGATCTGGACGAGGACGATCGAAAAGCCGACCGGCAGCGCGATCGAAAGCCCGGCCGCGAACAGCGTCGACCCGAAATAGACGAGGCCGCGGATCGCCTCGGCCGAAAGCCAGGCGTCACCCGGCGGCAGCGCGCGATAGCTTTCGACGATCGAGGTCGCGAGCGCGAGATGCCCGCCGACCGAGAGGAAGAGCAGGGTGCCGAAGATCGAGAGGAATTGCGACAGGACCGGGTTGGACTGGCCGTTGGTCGGATCGACCATCGCGGCATAGCCGAGGCCCATGGTGTTGCCGATCAGCTCGCCGCCGACGAGCGCCGCGGAAAAGCCGATCTGGACGGCGAAGCCGATCGCCAGGCCCGCCATCACCTCGCCGGCGACGAGCATCACCCCGTCGATCGAGGCGAGGCCGTCGGCCGGCAGGTGGAACTGGGCGGCGCCGAGGCCGGGAATGCCGATCGCAAGCGCGATCACCAGCCGCAGCTGGACCGGGACGAACGGGGCGCTGAAGATCGGCGCGGCGAGAAAGGCGGCGCCCGGGCGGATCATCGCGACCATCCACAGCCACAGCGTCGCCTCGACCCCGGTGAACCCCGCCGGCATCATCGCGTGATCTCTGGGATCCGGGCGAAGACGTCCTGGGTGAAATCGGCGACCAGCATCATGATCGATCCGCCGAACAGGGCGAGGCAGATGGCGATCACGATCAGCTTGGGCACGAAGGTCAGCGTCTGCTCGTTGATCGAGGTCGCCGCCTGGACCATGCCGACGACGAGGCCGACGATCAGCGCCGGGATCAGGATCGGCGCGCAGGCCAAGGCGAGGATCCACAGCGTCTGCTGCGCCACGCCGATGAAATAATCGGGCGTGTCCATCGCCTCAGGTCCCGAACGAGGCGGCGAGCGAGCCCATCGTCAGCGCCCAGCCGTCGACAAGGACGAAGAGGAGCAGCTTGAAGGGCATCGACACGATCGTCGGCGACAGCATCATCATGCCCAGCGCCATCAGGGTCGAGGAGACGACGATGTCGATGATGAGGAAGGGCAGGAAAATGAGGAAGCCGATCTCGAACGCCGTCTTCAGCTCGCTGGTCACATAGGCCGGCAGCAGGATCGAGAAGGGCACCGCCTCGCGCGAGGCGAAGCGCTGCACGCCGGCCATGTTCGCGAACAGCCTCAGATCGGTCTCGCGGGTCTGGCGGATCATGAAGCCGTGGAGCGCGGTCCCCGATCGCGACACCGCTTCCTCGATGCTGATCTGGCCGTTGCCATAGGGGGTGTAGGCCGTCGCGTTGATCTGCTCCACCACCGGCCGCATCACGAACAGCGAGAGGAACAGGGCAAGGCCGACCAGCACCTGGTTGGGCGGGGTCTGCTGGAGCCCGATCGCCTGGCGAAGGATCGACAGCACGATGATGATCCGCGTGAAGCTGGTCATCATCAGAAGGATCGACGGCAGCACCGTCAGCAGGCTCATCAGCAGCAGGATCTGCAGCGAGAGCGAGAGCGGACGGCCATTGCCGGCAATGGTGTTCATCGCCCGATCGAGCGCGCCGGGCTGTCCGGCGGCGGCAGGCGCGGCGGCTGCGGCCGGCGCGGCTGCGGCCGGGGCGGCGGCCTGGGCATTGGCGATGCCGGGCATTGCGACGAGGAGGATGGCGGCGATCGCGAGCAGGATCAGCGCGATCCGCATGCGCTTCGCCGGGGCGGCGGCCTCAACCATTGGCGCCGGCCTCCGCCGGGCTTTCGGAGACGAGCTGGACGCCGGCGCGGGAGACGGCGACGAGCAGATGCTTGCCGCCGAATTCGACCACCGCCAGCCGCCCGGTCGCGCCGAGCGGCAGCGCGTCGACGAGCTTCACCGCCCGCTCGCGCTGGCCGAAGCTCATGCCGCCCTGCGCCTTGCGCCACAGCCAGAGCGCGCCGAAGGCGAGCCCCGCGACCAGCGGCACGAGGACGATCAGCTTCAGGATATAGGCCGTCATCATTGGCGGCGCTCGACTCCGCCGGCCGCGGACGCCTCGGCGGCCACGACCTCGACCACGCGGATGCCGAAGCGGCCGTTCACGGTCACAACCTCGCCCTTGGCGATCAGGGTGCCGTTGGCCATGATGTCGAGCAGCTCGTGGCTCTGCCGATCGAGCTCGACGACGCTGCCTTCCGACAGCTCCATCAGCTCCGACAGCTTCAGCGCCGTGCTGCCGACCTCGACCGAGAGCCGGACCGGAATATCGGCGAGCATGCCGAAATTTCGCTTGCCCAGAACCGCCGCGTCCACGGCCTTGCTCTCGGCGATTTCCTGACCCTCCTTCACGATGCTGACCTCCTCGTTTCAATTCGTTCGACCCGGAGCGCGGCGCGCCCGTCATGTTCGCCGATGGTGCCCACCGCGATCTTGCGCCCCTCGACGAGGAGCGGGACCAGTGAGGGCAGGGTGACGGGGATCACGTCCCCGACCTGGAGCTGCATCAGCTCCGAAAAGGTGAGCTCCGGCCGCGCGAGCACGGTGCGCGCCGGGAACCTGATCTCGCCGACGGCGGCGGCGAGCCGGTCGTGCCATTCGCCCGCGGGCGGCGGCGTGTCGTCGTGCGAGCGCAGGAGCTCCTGCTCGACCGAGCGGAGCGCCGAGACCGGATAGACGATTTCGACCTGGGCTTCCTTGCCGGGCCAGGGGGTGATGGTGAAGCGCGTCACCGCCACCGGCTCGTCCGGCCGGACGAGGGCGGCGAAGGCGACATTGGTCTCGCGTGCGCGAAGGCTGGCCTTCACCGGCACGATCTCGGACCAGACCGACGACAGCGCCTCGATCAATTGCTCGGTGAGCCGCGCGAGGAGGCTTTCCTCGGTCGCGGTGAATTCGCGCGCGCGGTTCGCCGGGATGTCGCCCGTGCCGCCGTAGCGGGCGTCGACGAGGCGCGAGATCAGCGCCGGCTCGATCGCCAGCAGGATCGCGCCCTTGAGCGGCTTGAACGCATAGAGGCTGAGGCTGACGAACTCGGCCTGTTCGGCCTGCCAGTCGCCATAATTGCGGATGTAGGCGGGATCGGCGACGATTTTCGGCTTCGCGCGCGCGAACGGCTCGATCACGGCGCGAAGCTTCTTCACCATCCGCTCCCCGATCCGGTCGAGCGCGGGCAGGGCCGACATCGGCCGACCGCCGTCTCCGCCGAAGGCGAAGGCGCGCGCGCCGCCGGCGGCGGTGCCGCCGGCCGACGCGCCCGGCGCCTCGCTCATCAGGGCCGAGATTTCTTCACCGGAGAGGGTCGTCTTGTCGGTCATTGGGTAACGAAGCTCGTGAAGTACACGTCGTCGATACCGCCGAACCCTTCCCGAATGGTTAACGCGTTGTTTATCGCGTTCTTTAATTCCTCGCGCAGCGCCTCCTTGCCCTGCAGCGTGGTGACGGCCACCGGATCCTGCTGCGAAAGCACCAGCAGGATCGACGATCGCACGGCCATGTCGTGGGTGTGGAGATTTTCGACGACATGCTCGTCATAATAGGTCGACACGCCGATCCCGACCTGCAGGAAGGCGTCGCCGCCGCGCAGGTTGGAGGTGAAATTCCCCTCCAGCGGAACATAGGTCGCCTTGAACACGCGCGGATCGACGCGGCCGTGGCGCGCCCGTTCGCGCGCGACCGCCGCGGTCGCCTCGCTGACGCCGTCGCGCACGACGAGGTGCGGCATGTTGGGATCCTCCTCCGCCGCCTCGCCGCCGCGGTGAAACGGGCCAAGGCCCATCGCGTAGAGCCCGCCGGCAAAGCCGCCGCCGCCGACCACGATCAGGCCCAGGAGCAGGACCAGGATTTTCTTCGTCTTGCCGGCCTTCTTCTTGGCCGGGGCATTGGCCTCGTTGCTGTCGCTCATCTCGATTTCCTTTATGCGTAGCGTTCGCCGCGACCGCGGCGGGATTGGCCCTCTGGCTCGACGCGGTCGGCCGCATCGGGCGCGGTTCTCACGAAGACAGGCTCCCGGGCCGCCTCGTGGCGGCGCGGGTCGCTGGACGCTTGCCCGCCGGAACCGCCGGCGAGATCGACATGGGTTTCGGCGATGCGGACGCCCTGGGCGCGCGCTTCGGCGACAAGCTTCGGCTGCGCGTCGGCGATCACGGCACGCGCCGCCTCCGTCTCGACGGTCAGGCGCACCGATGTGCCGCGCTCGCCCTGGGACAGCTCGACGCGCATCTGGCCGAGCGTCTCGGGATGGAGCTTGAATCGCATCGGGCCGTCCGCGTCGGCGCTGCTCGCGATGTCGCGGGCCAGCCGATCGAGCCACAGGCTGTCGCGGGCGAGATCGAGCTGGTGGCCCATCACCCGCTCGGCGATCGGCGCCTCCGCGCGGTTGTCGGGCCCGCCGGCCGGCCGCGCCGGATCGGGCCCACGCTCGGCGAGCGTGCCGAGGGCGGCCTGAAGCGCGGTGAACGGATTGGGCGCCGTCGGTTGCGGCGCGGCCTGCGCGGCCTGCGCGGGCTTCTCGGCCTCGGCGAGTGTCGGCGCGGCCGGGGCCGATTCGACCTTCGGCGCTGTGTCGCGCGCGTGGAGGACCGGCGCGGATGGCAGCGGCGGTGGCCCGGCCGGTTTGGGATCGGCGTCCTTGATCTTCCCGGCCTCCGCATTCGCCCTCGGCGCGATCTTTTCGGCCGTTTTGGCGGGCGGCGCGTCGCCGGACACGGCCGCCTCGATCGGCGCCTGCGTCTCGGCGGGCGCGGCGGGCTCTGGTGCGGTGACGGTCGCCGGCAGCGGCGCGGCAAGGATGGGCGCCTGGGGCGCGGCCGCAATTTCCACCTGGCCCGGATGGCCGCTCGCCCTCATGGGGCGGCCGTCCACGCGCGGGGAAGCCTTGGCGTCCGGCTCGGCCGGGAGATCGCTCGTCGGCGGCGGCGCGGCCGGCGTCACCTGGACGGGCGTGACGATGACCGGGGCCGCGTTCTGCGCCTCGATCAGCGGCACGAGATCGTCCGATGCGACGCTGTCGTCGGCCCCGGATCCAGCCTTCTCGTCGGAATCGTCGGTCGGCGCCGGCGATGCATCCGCCTCGCCAGCCGTGGCGGTCGGCGTGCGGCCGCCGGCCAGCGCCTCGCGGAGCGCCGCGAGGAGCGTGGCCGCGGCGCCGGGTGCCGGCGCCGGCGCCGGCGCGTCGGCGGCCTTGGGCGCGCCGATCGCGAGCAGGGTCGCGAAGGGCGAGTTGGCGGTGCCCGCCTCGCCGTCGGCCGGCGTCTTGCCGTCGCCGGCAGGGATGCCCGCCGTGGGCCGCATGTTCGGAACCGAAGCCATCACATCGTCTCTCCATCGCTGAGGCGGGTGCGCGGGCGGCCGCTTCGCAGCGGCCGGCGCTCGGCGAGCGCCACCGCGGCGTCGATCGCTGCCTTTTGAAGTTTCTCGGCGCTCTCCTGCTCGCGCCGCGCCGAAATCCGCTCGCTCTCGCGGGCGATGGCGACGCTGCGCGCGCTGTCGATCGATCGGCCGAGGCCGATCCGCGCGGAATCGAGCCGCATCGCGAGCTCGCCGAGCTGGGCGAGGGTGGCGCCGGTGCTCGGCCCCGCGCTCGGCCTCAGCTCGCCGCGCATCCGGGCGAGCTTTTCCTGATTGCTTTCAAGCAACTGCACCTGGCCCGCCGCCTTGGCCGCGGCCGATGCGGCAAGCCCGTGCTGGATGCGCCGGACCCGCGCGATGCGCGCGCGCTGCTGGATTGTGTTCTTCATTTCATCAGCTCCTGGAGGGCGGCGACCGATTCATCGAAGCCGATCCGCTCCTTCGGGGTCTGCTTCAGGAAATCGAGCAGCTCGGGCCGGCGCACGATCGCCTCGTCGATCATCGGATCGCCGCCGGCGGCATAGGCGCCCATCAGGATGAGATCGCGATTCTCCTCGAACACCGACCACAGCCGACGAAAGCCCGCCGCCGCGGCGGCATGGGCCGGGGTCACGATGTCCGCCATGACGCGGCTCAGCGAACGGCCGACGTCGATCGCCGGATAGACCGATTGCTCGGCCAGGCTGCGCGACAGGATGATGTGGCCATCGACGATCGCGCGCGCCGCATCGACGATTGGGTCGTCCGTATCGTCGCCGTCGGCCAGCACGGTGTAGAGCGCGGTGATCGATCCGCCGGTCCGCGCATCGGCGCCGGCGCGCTCCACCAGGCGCGGGATGAGGCCGAGCGCGGAGGGCGGATAGCCCTTCACCGTCGGCGGCTCGCCGAGCGACAGGCCGATCTCGCGCTGCGCGTGCGCGACGCGGGTGAGGCTGTCGATCAGCAGCAGGACCTTGAGCCCGCGTGCGCGGAAATCCTCGGCGATGGCGGTCGCGCGCATCGCCGCGCGGAGGCGCAGCAAGGGGGCATGATCGGCTGGCACCGCGACGACGACCGACTTCGATCGGACGTCCGGCGGCAATTTGGTGGCGAGGAAATCGGAGACTTCGCGGCTGCGCTCGCCGATCAGGCCGACGACGATCACGTCGGCTTCCGCGCCGGCGATCATCTGGCCCATCAGCACCGATTTGCCGACGCCGGATCCGGCGACGATGGCGATGCGCTGGCCGACGCCGGCGGTCAGCAGGGCATTGACGGCCCGCACGCCGATATCGAACGGGGTCAGCACCCGCGCGCGATCCAGCGGATTGCCGCGGCGGCCGGCGAGCGGCCATTTGTCGGCGGCGCCGATCGGCCCCAGGCCGTCGAGCGGCTGCCCGAGCCCGTCGACGACGCGGCCGAGCAGCGCCGGGCCGACTTCGCACAGGCTGCCGCTCGCATCGGGCTCGACCCGCGCGCCATTGGCGTAGGCGGCCTCGCCGTCGAGCGCCATCAGGAGCGTGCGCTCGCCGCGGAAGCCGACCACTTCGGCGCGCGCGACATGGCCGTCGGCGGTGGCGACCCGCGCGCCCGATCCGATCGGTCGGGACAGGCCGGTCGCCTCCAGCATCAGGCCGTCATAGGCGGCGAGCCGGCCGACCCGGCGCGGGCCGTCGGCGCCGGCATGGACCGGCTCCAGAAGATCGCGGGCCAGGGCGGCGAGCCGGCTCATTTGGGCGCCGCCATCTTGTCCAGCTCCGCGCGCAGCCGCTCCAGGCGCACGGCCGGGCCGTCCTCGATCCAGCCATGGCCGGTTTCGAGCACGACCGTGCCGCGCTGGAGCGTCGCGTCCGGGGCGATCTCGATGTCGAGCGCGGCGGGCGCGAGCAGCTCGGCGTCGTCGGGATGGACGCGCAGCTTCGATGGCTCGACATTCTCGCCGATCAGCGCGGCGGCTTCCTTGGCTCGCGCCAGCAGGGTCATCGGATCGATCTCGACCTGGCCGATCACCTCGCGCACCAGCCGGTCCACCGTCTCGGCGAGCAACAAAGCGAGCGCATTGGTCGGCTCGGGCCGAAGCACCTCGAGCGATTCGGCAAGCCGCGCCATCGCGTCGCGCTCGGCCGCATATTCGAGCCCGGCGACCCGCCGGCCCTCGGCGATACCGAGCTCATAGGGATCGGCCGGGGTGTGGACCGGCTCGGGCTCGGCGGCAAAGCCGCCCGGCTCGAAATCGTTGGTCGGCCCGGGCGCGGCGTCGCGCGGCCGGAACGCGCTTTCGCTCCGGCTGAGGACGAAGCCGCCGACGCTCGCCGCGGCACTGGTGGTTCCGCCGCGCAGGACCCTAGACATAATCTTCCCCGCGGCCGGCGAGCATGATCGTCCCGGCGTCGGCGAGGCGGCGCGCCATCGCGAGCACCTCCTTCTGCGCGTCCTGGACCTCGGCGAGGCGCATCGGGCCGCGCGCCTCCATCTCGTCCTTGATCGAATCCGCGGCGCGGCTCGACATGCAGCCGAACATCTTGTCCTTGAGCCGCTCGTCGGCGCCCTTGAGCGCAACGATCAGCACCTCGTTGTCGACATTCCGCAGCAGGATGCCGAGATTCTTCTCGTCGAGGTCCATGAGATCCTCGAAGATGAACATCTCGTCCTCGATCCGCTGGGCCAGGTTCTTGTCGATCTTGCCGAGCGTGCGGATGATCCGCTGCTCCTGGCCGGAGCGCATGTTGTTCATGATCTTGGCCGCCTCGCTCGCGCCGCCGCGCGTCGGCGCGGAGGAGGAGAAGGAGACGCGGCCCACCTCGCGGACCAAGATCCGCTCGAGCTCCTCGAGCGCTTCCGGCGTCACCGATTCGAGCCGCGCGACGCGATAGATGACGTCGGGCTGCAGCTCGCTCGGCAGCAGCTGGAGCACGTCGGCCGCGATCGGCGGCTCGAGGTGGGCGACCACCAGCGCCGCGATCTGCGGATGCTCCTGCTCGATCAGCGCCGCGATCGTCTTCGCGTCCATCCAGCGCAGCGCCTCGAGCGCGCGGCTGCGGGTCGGCGGGGTGATGCGGGCAAGGACGTTGCCGGCGCGCTCGGCCCCGAGCGCATGTTCCATGACGGCGCGGATGCGCGGGGCGGCGCCGAAGCCGATCGTGGTGCGCGCGCGGGTCTTTTCGAGGAAGGTGTGGAACACCGATTCGACCTGGTCCTCGGTCACGTCGGCGACGCCGAACATGGCCGATCCCAGATGCTGCACCTCATAAGGTTCGAGGTGGCTCAGGATCTCGGCGGCCTCGTTGTCGCCGAGCAGCATCAGCAGGATGGCCGCCGCCTCGCTCCCGTTGGGATCGATCGGCGCGGAATTGGCGCCCAGCGCGGCGGTATCGACGGCTTCCATGTTCCTTACGCTCCCTGCTTGGTGTCGTTGCGGATGAGGTCGCGGACCACGAGCGCGGCGCGGGCCGGATCCTGGCGGACGAAGCCGCGGATCAGCGCGGCGCGCGCTTCATAGTCGCGGGTCGCCTCGATCATCTCGAGCGTGACCTTCATGTCGTTTTCGGTGCGCGTGCGCTCGGCCAGCGCGCCGGCGATCTGGCCGCCCATCTCGCCGCGCGCCGACTTGCTCTCCTCGGCGCGCTTGGCGAGCGCGTTGCTCGCCTTCTTGAGCATCGGCCGGCCGATCCCGAACACGACGAGCAGGGCGACCAGGATGGCGGTCGCGTTGCGGACCGCGGGCCAGACCCAGGGCGCCTCGTACCAGCTCGTCGTCGGGGTTTCGCTGGTGGCGAAGGGGCGGGCGTTCAGCGCCACCACGTCGCCGCGCGTCTGATCGAAGCCGACCGCGCCCTTCACCAGCTGCTCCAGCGCCTGCATCTCCTGCGCGCTGCGCGGCCGGCCGGTGTCGGGATTGCGAAGCGCGATCGCGACGGTGAGGCGCTTCAGCACGCCGGTCTGCTGGCGGGTCACGGAAACCTCGCGGCCGACCGCGAAGTCGCGGTTGACGTTCTCGGTCGTGCGGCCGCCGCCGGCCGCCGGGGCGGGCGCGCCGGCCGGGGTCGGGGTCACCGCGCCGCCGGGCGCCGCCGCGACCTGCGAGGCGGGCGGCGGGGTGTTGGAGAGCGCGCCGGGGATGCCGCCGACCGCGCTTGCGCCGGAGGTGTCGCTGGTCCGCTGGGTCTGCTCGCTGGTGACTGCGCTCGCATTGGCCGGGAAGCCCTCGCGGGTCGACTGCACCTCGGAGAAGTCCATCTCCGCATGGACCTCGGCGGTGAAATTGCCGGCGCCGAGCATCGGCGTCAGCAGGTTTGCGATCGTCTGGCGATAACGATCCTCCACCTGCGCCTGGACGGAAAGCTGCTGCTCGCTCGCCTGGGTGGCGTCGGTGCCGCCGGTGCGCGAGAGGAGCTGGCCGTTCTGGTCGACCACGGACACGTTGTCGGGCGAAAGCCCCGGCACCGAAGAGGCGACGAGATGGACGATCGCCTGCACCTGCGCGTCGGACAGCGAACGGCCGCCCTTCAGCGTCAGCATGACGGAGGCGGAAGGCTGGGCGGCGTCGCGAACGAACACGCTCGGCGCTTCCACCGCGAGATGGACCCGGGCCGACTGGACGGCGTCGATCGCCTCGATCGTGCGGGCGAGATCGAGCTCGCGCGAGGAACGGATGCGCTCGCCCTCGACGGCGCGGCTGGCGCCCATCGGCATGTTGTTCAGCGTATCCTCGCCGCTCGGCCCGCTGCGCGGCAGGCCCTGGCCGGCGAGCAGCATCCGCGCCTGGTAATATTGGTCCTCCGGCACGTCGATCGCGCCGGTTGTGCGGTCGATCGTATAGGGGATGTTGGCGGTGCGAAGCGCCTCGACCACCGGCGCCTTTTCCTCGTCGGCAAGGCCGGGGAAGAGCGGGCGGCTGGGCGCCGCGCTCAACATGCTCCAGATCAGGAAGCCGATCGCGAGAAGGGCGACGAAGCCGACGGCCGGCAGGCTCTTGGCCACCGCCGGCTGCGCGATGAAGTTGCGCGCGTTCTGGATGATGCCGTTGGCGCTGAAGCCATTGCCGGCGGGCGCTGCCGCCGGCGCGGGCCGCGCGGCGGGCATCGAAAGATCGGGGGTGGTTGCAAGGTCGCTCATATCACACCGGCATGTTCATGATGTCTTTGTAGGCGGTCAGGAGATGGTTCCTGACCTGCAGCGTCGCTTCGAACCCGAGCGACGCGCGCTGGCGGGCGAGCATGACCGCGGCGATGTCCGTGGTCTCGCCGCGCTCGTAGGATTCGCTCATCGCGTTCGCGCGCGCATCGGCCTCGTTCACCTGGGCGAGCGCGCCGCGCAGCGCCGAGGCGAAGTCGCCGGGCTGGACGGCGCCAGCGCCGCCGGGCGCTCCCGGCGCCGGATTGACGGCGTCCGATCCCGCGGCGCGCTGGAGGGCGCTGTTGCGCTCCAGGATCTGCGCCCGCATGGCCATGAGCCGGCTTGCGTCGATGCCCTGCATCTTTCTTTCTCCTAGGCGGCCGCGGCGCGCATTTCGGCGAGCCGGTAGCGAAGCGTTCGTTCACTGATGCCGAGCCGTTCGGCGGCGCGGCTGCGATGGCCGCCGGTTTCGGCGAGCGCCTCGCGGATCATTTCGGCCTCGGCGGACCGGGCGACCTCGGCGAGCGGGCGCACGCCGGCTTCGGCCGGGGCGCAGCGCACCGGATCGATGGCGAGCGCTTCGGCCTCGATGCGGTCCCCGGTGCCAAGCAGCAGCGCGCGCTGGATCACATTGTCGAGCTCGCGCGCATTGCCGGGCCAGCTGTGGCGCATCAGAAGATCGAGCGCCTCGACGGTCGGGAACCTGAACGGGGCGGTCGGGCGGTAATGGCGCAGCAGCAGCGCCGCCGCGATCGCGCGCACGTCGAGCCGGCGCTGGCGCAGCGGCGCGAGCGCGACGGGGACGACGTTCAGCCGCCAGTAGAGATCGGCGCGGAAGCGGCCCCCGGCGACTTCGCCGGCAAGATCGCGATTGGCGCAGGCGACGACCCGGACGTCGACGCTCTCGGCCTTGATCGCGCCGACCGGAAGCACCTCGCGCTCCTGAAGCGCGCGCAGCAGCTTGGCCTGGAGGGCAAGCGGCAGATCGGCGATTTCGTCGAGCAGCAGGGTGCCGCCATTGGCGGCGCGGAACAGGCCCTCGCCGTCCTGGCCGGCGCCGGTGAAGCTGCCCTTGCGATGACCGAAGAGGATCGCCTCGAGCATCGTTTCGGGAAGCGCGGCGCAGTTGACCGCGACGAACGGGCCGGCGGCGCGCGGCGAACAGGCGTGGATCGCGCGCGCGATCCCTTCCTTGCCGGTGCCGGTCTCGCCGAGGATCAGGACGGAGGCGTCGCTTGCGGCGATCCGGCGGACGAACTCCATCAGCCGCGCGCTTTCGGGCTCGCCGCAGGCGGGAAGGCCGGAGGTCCGGACCAGCTCGGCGACCAGCGCATTGCCGAACGCCATGTCGTCATAGCCGAAGCGGATCAGCGTCGGCGCGTCCTCGGCGAGGATCAGCGTCGGATCGGCCTCGGCGAAGTCGACCAGGAGATCGCGGGGCGCGGCCATTCCGGCTTCGCGCGCGGCATAGATGGCGGGGGACGGCGCGGGCGCTTCGCCCGCGTCGAACAAGGTCGGCGCGAGGCCGGCCCCGCTCAGCCAGGTGGCGAGCGCCGGATTGTCCTGTGCGGCTGCCCTGCTCAAAGCGATCATTCGTGCAAACCCCCGAATTCGGTCGCCTGAAAACAAGCAAGGGGCGTGCCAGATCTGCGGCAGACTTTTGCCGCTCTCGCGAGGCTGGGGGCAGGGGGGTTCGGGCGTCGGATCGCCGCCGGTCGCGGCGTCGGAAAACCGACGCGCCAAAAAAGCCGATTAAAGCCCCGTCGGGACCGGCCGTTAATGCTTCACGTGGCAGTCAGGGATCGACCCGGCCGCCCATGATGAGAGTGGGAAAGGAACCCAAGATGACTGTGATCAACACCAACACGTCTGCGCTTCGCGCGCAGAATGCCGGCCGGGTCGCGAACATGGCCCTGTCGCAGGCGATGGAGCGTCTGTCCACGGGCAAGCGCATCAACTCCGCGAAGGACGATGCGGCCGGCCTCGCCATCGCGAGCTCGATGACCTCGCAGATCCGCGGCATGAACCAGGCGATCCGCAATGCCAATGACGGCATCTCGTTCGCCCAGACCGCCGACGGCGCGCTCAACGAAGTCACCAACATGCTCCAGCGTATCCGCGAGCTTGCGGTGCAGAGCGCCAGCGGCACCTACTCCGACGACGACCGCGCCAACCTGCAGGCCGAAGTCGAGCAGCTCGGCGCCCAGATCGACGACATCGTCGCGAACACCAAGTTCAACGGCGTCGCCGTGTTCGGTTCGAGCGACGTGACCGTCAACATTCAGACGGGCTCGGGTTCTTCGGACCAGACCGCGCTGACCGTCACCGGTTTCGACGTTTCGGACGCGACGGCTTCGGACGTCGGCACCGCTTCGGGCGCCAGCACGGCGATGGACGACGTCGATGACGCCCTGAAGGCGGTCGCCACGACCCGCGCCTCGCTCGGCGCCGGCCAGAGCCGCCTCGAGTCGATCGTCAACAACCTCAACAACAATGTCGCCAACCTGTCCGATGCGCGGTCGCGGATCGAGGATGCCGATTTCTCGGCCGAATCGACCAACCTCGCCAAGGCGCAGATCCTGAGCCAGGCGTCGACCGCGATGCTGGCCCAGGCCAATCAGAGCCAGTCGGGCGTGCTCAACCTGCTTCGCTAAGAATAAGCAAAGCCAGCGAAGCGAGGCCCCGGTGCGGATATCCGCACCGGGGCTTCTTTTTTGGTGGGGCATCACGCGGCCTTCTTGAGCGCGGCCCGGTCCTTGAGGACGAGCGGCCGGAAGGCGATGGCGAGGAGATAGGGCGTCGCCCCCACATTCTGCGGCGGCGGCGCGAGCAGCAGCGCCTCGGGACCGCAGCGGAAGAGACCGGGCCCTTCCTCGTTCATCCCTTCGCGCACCGGCTGGGCCGGGATCGGCGCGACCGCGATCTCGCGTGAACGTGGCCCGAAGGCCGCGACCGGATGGAAAGCGCATTCGTCGATCTGGACCCAGTCGCAGACCGCGCCGAAATTGATCCCGACCGCGAAGCGGCCGGCGCCGACCGGGACGGTCGCGAGATAATAGCCGTCATGCGTGGCATGGGCCTCGACCTCGATCATCGCCTGGCCGCGGGCATCGGCGAGCATCACCGGCAGCGTCAGCGCCGGGCCGCGGAAGTCCGCGTTGCGAAGATCGAGATCGAAACGGTTGGCGCCGAGCAGCGCGAGCGCGGTCGGCAGGCCGTAAGGCTGGATCTCGCCGGACAGATACATGCGCTCGCCCTGGTGGAGATAGAAAAGCCCGCGCCGGCGCATCCCTTCCGCGGCGCGCTCGACGTCGAGCAGGCGCACGCTGTCCTTCGTGCCAAGGTTGATGTCATGCTCGAACGCTTCGAGCAGCGCGACTTCCTCGGCGCTCGGCATGAACAGCAGCCGGCCGAGCACGCCCGCCGCCATGTGCCGGCGGCAATCCGCATCGTCGGACGCCGGCGGGCGTGCCATGCCCGCGCGTGGCTGGCGGGCGAAGGCGATGCAGGCCTCCTGGATGCGATCGCGGATCGCGTTCTGCGCGCTTTTGGTGCCGCCGCCCTTGCGGATCGGATCGCCCTTCGGCCCGTAATCGACGACCGAGCCGCGCGGGCAGGTGCTGAGCTGCTCGATGACCGCGATCGGACCCGACAGCGCGTGGAGCGCGCGCAGGTCATAATGGCGCGCGTCGAGGAAGCCCTTCTTGTCGAGGCCGCTCAATATCTCTTCGCGAAGCAGCAGGTAGCGGCCGGCGACATGAAGGTCGAAGCGCTCGGCGAGCACGGGCGCGAGCTGGTTCTGAGCGGTCCCGTTATAGCCGAGGTCGACGAACAGCACGGCATCGCCGCGCTCAACGCCCGCCGCCCGGAGATGGGCGAACAGGCGGTCGGCGAAGGCGGTCGATCGCGCGACGATCTTTTCGAGCGCGGCGGGCTGGAGCGCGGCGCGGCTGAACGCGTCCTGCGACGTGCCGAGCGCGCGTGCCTCGCTGTCGGTGAGGCCGAGCTGGCGGGCGAGCACGTCGACTCGGCCATGCTTCGCCTGGGTGGCGAGATAGGCGCCGACCGCGGCTTCGCCGGTGAAGGTCGCGCGGCGCGCGGTGAACCGGCTGATCTCTGCGGTGGCGGCCTTCGCGCCGGTCATCGCCTCGAAGACGCGGGCGGGAAGGTGGCCGTCGCGAAGCAGGAAGACGGGCTTCACCGGCCGCCCGGTGCGCGCCGCGATCTCGGCGGCTTCGCCCTGAACCCAGGCGGCGAAGGCCTGGAAGACCGGGCCGAGCACGTCGTGGCCGAGCGTCCAGGCGGCGTCCGTCTCCTCGCGAAGCGCGATCGCCGGGCGGTGCGGCTGATAGGCGGGGACATCGGCGCGGATGCGCCCGTCGATCATCGCCGCCGCCGCCGCCTCGAGCCGCAGCCGCTGTTGCGCGAAATGGTCGAACTGGCGGAAATGCGCGGTCGCCACCCCCAGCCCGGCGGGGGCCTTCTGGTCGGCCTCGGCATTGTCGCCGACGTGGAGCACGGCCCCGGCGGGAACGCCGAGCGCGGCGAGCACCGGCTCGAAAAGGCCCGTCGCCTTGGTTTTGCCGAAGGCGGAGGAGCAGAAGATCCGGTCGATGAGGCTCGCCACCTCGTCGCCTGCCGCCGATGTGATGAGCGCGCGAAGCTGGTCTTCGGCCAGATAGGTGTCGCTGACGACGATCACCTCGAGCCCCCGCGCCTTCGCCGCGCGGATCAGCGCGACGACGGGTGCGAAGGCGAAGGCGTGGCGCGCCTCGGCGGCCAGCTCGGCCGCGATCGCCGCCGCGCGCTCGGCATCGCAGGCCGATGGCATCAGCGTTCGGTAGATATGGTCGATCGTGACCTCAGCCCGCTCCTCGGCGAGCCAGGCGGTCTTGCGCGCCTTGCTTTCGGCGCGGGTGCGGACCCAGCCGCCACCGCCGGCGATCGGCAGATCGGCGAAGATGTCGTGCGGCGCCTCGACGTTGCGCCAGATCAGCGTGTCGAAACAGTCGAGCGACAGCACCCGGATCCCATCGGGCGCGCGATCCAGCAGATTCGGCAGCTCGGCGGCGGTGACCTTCACCTGCATCATTCGTCCCATCCGGAAAGGGCGCCGCGCAGCTTGTCGAGCGCGGCTTTCTTGATCTGGCAGATCCGCGCCGCGCCGACGCCGAGCGTCTGGCCGATCTCGTCGAGGTTCATCTCCTCGACGAAATAGAGCTGCAGCACCATCGCGTCGCGCTCGGGAAGCTGGCGGATGCCGTTGGCGATCGCCTGCTTCAGCCGCTCGCGGTCGATGCGGTCGTCGGCCCGCTCCTCGACATCGGCGAACCACATGGAATGATCGGAATAGACCTCGTCGATCGATTCCTGGTGGACGGCCTGGCTGTCGTCGACGAGCGCGCGATAATCGGCGGCGTCGAGCCCCATTTCGGCAGCCATCTCGTCCTCGGTCGGCGCGCGGCCGAACCGGCCCTCCAGCCGGTGGCGAACGTCGGCAAGCTCGCGCCGCCGCGCCATCGCCGATCGACAGATGAGCGCATGGCGGCGCAGATGATCGATCATCGCGCCGCGGATCCGCAGCGTCGCATAGGTCGCGAAGGCGTGACCGCGATCCTCGAATCCCTTGGCGGCCTCGACCAGCGCGACCATGCCGATCTGGACGAGATCCTCGATCTCGATCGCGGAGGCGACGCGGCCGTGCACGTGCCAGGCGATCTTGCGGACCAGCGCCATGTGGGCGCGGACCAGCGCATCCGGCGACTGCGCCGGCCGGCGGCCGTAGAGCGGCCCGGGGTCGATGGCGTTAGCAAGCGCCATGCATCGCCTCCATCGTCGCCCGCACGGCGACCGGCGCGGCGGGCGCGATCCGCGCCGCGACGCGGGTCATCGCCTTGCTGGCGCGCGCGCTGGGGAACAGCTCCATGCAGCAGCGCTTGCGGCGCACGGCCTCGCGCACATAGGGATCCTCGGGGATCGACCCGGCATGATCGAGCCGGACGTCCAGGAAGCGCGTGATCACGCTCTCGAAATGGTCGAAGAGGGCGCGGCCGGCCTGGTCGCTTTCGACGAGGTTGGTGACGACCGTGAAGTCGGAGACGCCCTGGCCGACGGCGAGCGCCTTGACCAGCGCATAGGCATCCATGAACGCCGTCGGCTCGGGCGCGAGCACGATCAGCGCGCGATCCGCCGCCGCGACCAGCGCCATGCTTTCCGCGCCGATGCCGGCGCCGGTATCGACGATGACATGGTCGTAATCGCCCGCATCGGTCTCGAGCGCTTTCAGCAGGCGAACGCGCTCGGCCTGTGACAGCGTCGATCCGATGCCGATGCCGCTATGGCCGGCCGCGAGCCCGATGCCGCACGGCCCGGGCACGATGATGTCGGCCAGCTCGCAATGGCGGGCGAGCAGGTCGGCAAGGGTCATGCTCGGGTTGAGGCCGAGCAGGATGCCGGCATTGGCGACCCCCATGTCGCAATCGACGAGAAGGGTCCGCGCGCCGGACTTGGCGAGCGCCACCGCAAGGTTGACGGCGACATTGGTCTTGCCGACGCCGCCCTTGCCGCTCGTCACCGCGAACATGCGGGCCTTGCCGTTCATCGTCTCGCTCACGCGGGAACCTCCGTTTCAAGCATTGGATGCTGGTTCTCGCCACCGACGACGGCGACGACCTCGACGGGCTTGCCGTCGGGGATTTCAAGGAAGGACAGGACCGGCACGTCGGGCAGGTGCGGGCTCAGCAGCCGCGCCAGCGCCCGCCGGACGATCGGCGAGGTGACGACGGCGAAGCGCCGTCCTTCGCGGAGCAGCGGGCCGGCGACGCCGCCGACCGCCTGGACGATCTTCTGGGCAAGGCCGGGCTCGATCGGATGGACCGCGTCGCGGCCGGTGCGGACGGCCTGGTTGAGCAGGCCTTCGAGACTGCCGTCGAGCGTGACCACCGGCAGCGGCATCTTCACCGGCACGATCGTCTGGACGATGAGCGCGCCGATCCGCTGGCGGACGGCCTCGACGAGCTGGACCGGATCGGTCTCCTCGCGCGCCGCCTCGACCATCGCCTCGGCGATGCGGCGGAAATCCTTGAGCGGCACGCCCTCGCTCAGCAGCGCGCGGCACAGGCCGGCGATGGCGGCGAGCGGCAGCGGCTGCGGCGTCAGGTTGGCGACGAGCTGGGGCGCGCTGTCCTTCAGCGCGTCGAGGAGCTTCTGCGCCTCGTCCATGCCGAACAGGTCGGCGGCAGCGGTCTGGATGATCTGGTTGAGATGGGTCGCCGCGACGGTTGCCGGATCGACCACCGTATAGCCGGCGACCACCGCCTCCGCGCGCTGCGATGGCGGGATCCACACCGCGTCGAGCCCGAAGGTGGGATCCTTGACCTGTCGGCCCTGGATCTTGTCGAGCAGGTCGCCGCTGTCGAGCGCGAGCAGGTCTTCCGGCCAGATCTCGTCCTCGCCGACCACGACGCCCGCGACCGAGATGCGATAGGTGTTGGGGCCGAGGCTGAGCTCGTCGCGCACCCGGACGATCGGCACGACGAAGCCGAGCTCGCGCGAAAGCTGGCGGCGGATGCCCGTGATCCGCGCCATGAGCGGGGCGCCCTTGCGCTCGTCGACCAGGCCGATCAGGCCGAAGCCGAGTTCGAGGCAGAGCGCGGCATCGTCGCTGACCTCGTCCCAGCCGATGAGGTGCGGCGCCGGCGGCGCGGGCGGGGCTTCGACCACCATCGCCCTGGCGTCGGCCGCCTTCTTGAGCTTCCACGCGATCGTCCCGGCGACGGCCGCCGCGGGCAGGATCACGAAATGCGGCATGCCGGGCAGGACGCCGAGAATGGCGAGGATCGCCGCCACCGGGGTCCAGGCCTTGGCCGATCCGAACTGGCTGGTGATCTGGCCCGAAAGATCGAATGGCGAGGAAACGCGGGTGACGATCGCCGCCGCCGCGATCGAGAGCAGCAGCGCCGGCACCTGCGCGACCAGCGCGTCGCCGATCGCGAGCAGGACATAGGTCGAGGCCGCATCCTTCAGCGACAGCGAATGGCTCACCGTGCCGAGGATCAGCCCGCCGATGATGTTGACCATCAGGATCAGCACGCCGGCGATCGCGTCGCCCTTCACGAACTTGGAGGCGCCGTCCATCGATCCGTAGAAATCGGCCTCGGTGGCGACTTCCTGGCGGCGGACCTTGGCTTCTTCGGGGGTCAGCAGGCCGGCATTGAGATCGGCGTCGATCGCCATCTGCTTGCCCGGCATGGCATCGAGGGTGAAGCGCGCCGAGACTTCCGACACGCGGCCGGCGCCCTTGGTGATGACCACCAGGTTGATGATCATCAGGATCATGAAGACGAAGATGCCGACGGCATAATCGCCGCCGATCAGGAAATTGCCGAACGCCTCGATCACATGGCCGGCCGCGTTCGTACCGGTATGGCCGTTGACCAGGACGACGCGGGCCGATGCGACGTTGAGCGCGAGGCGCAGCAGCGTCGTGAACAGCAGCACCGTCGGAAAGGACGAGAAATCGAGCGGGCGGGCGACATTCAGCGCCACCATCAGCACCGCAAGGCTCACCATGATGTTGGTGATGAAGCCGACGTCGAGCAGCGCCGCCGGCACCGGCACGACCATCAGCATGACGAGCAGCAGGATCGCGACCGGCAGGATCGCGCCCTTGCCGGCGTTCAGCCACACGCGCCTGTTCAGGGCCATCTGGCTCATCGCTTAACCCCCGATCCCGGCGAGCATGAGATAGGCGAGCCGCGCATATTCGGGCGAAGGGCCGCCGAAGGGCCGCGTCGGATCGGTCCCGAGCCCGGTCGGATCATTGGGGTCGATCGCCAGCGCCGCCATCCGCATCGCCGCCGATTGCGGGGCGGCGGCCTGGGCATAGCGCACCTGCGGCATCGTGCTGCTGCCGCCGCCGATCCGCTCGGCGAAATGCTGGCGGATCTCGGCGAAGCTGCGGGCGCTGCCGTCGCGATTGTAGAAGACCGCGCGATTGGCGCGGGCGGCGGCGGGAAGGAGCGCGGCGGCCGCCGCATCCGGGTTGGAATCGTGCGCGCGCAGGAAGCGGGTCGCCCCGGCGGCGCCGAGGAAATGGGCGAGGTAGAGATCGACCGGCTCGGCGGCGCGGCCGAGCCGCTGCTCGATATAATCCTTGTTGTCCGACGCATATTCGCCGGCCATGGCGGAAGCGGCCTCGGGCTCGCGCCTGAGATCGAGGATCGCCTGGCGCAGCTGCGGGTCGGAAACGTAGAAATGGCCGTTATGGCCCTGGCGGATCGCGTCGGCCGCCCAGCCGAGGCCGTGCTCGGCGCCGTGGCGCTTCACCGTGCCGAGCCAGGTCTGCTCGATGAACTGGAACAATCCGGTCGCGCTCGACGTGCGGGCGCGCGCATTCGGATTGAAGCCGCTCTCCATCCGCGCCTGATTGAGCAGGTAGGAGAAATCGACGCCGGTGCGCGACGCGGCGAGCTGGATCGCGCTGTTGATCCGGCCCCTGAGGGAGCCTTCGGCAACAGCGCTGTTCGTCGTCGGAATCATGACGCCCCTTTCCATTCAGGGGCATCTCAGCAAATGGCGTGCCAGTTGGCCGCCGCGCGGCGCTTTCGTCAGCGCGCGCTGGCGCGGTAGGTGCCTGGACGGGCGTGGCCGCGCGCCTCGGCGATGCGATCGATCCGCCGGGCGATTCCGTCCGTCAGGAAATTGACGCGGGCCTGGGCGGCGCTGGCCTGGGCCGCGAGCGCGGCGAGGCGGGGCCGGTGATCGGCATGGGGCGCGGGGGCTTCGGCGCGCAGCGCCTCGACGGCCGCGCGCAAGGCTTCGGCGGCCGCTTCAACGGCCGCCGCGGTGCCGCCGTCGAGGGCGCGGATCATCGCGTCCTGACAGGTGGCGAGTCGGTCGAAGCCGGACTCGCTCATGCCTCTCGGCGCGGCAGATCGAGCGCGATCATTCGCTCGGCGATCTTGTCGGCATCGACCGGATAGCGGCCGTCGGCGATGGCGGCGCGGATCTCCGCCACCTTGGCCTCGTCGATCGGCGGGCCTTCGGCGACCAGGCTCATGATGGAGCTCTGGACGGCGCCGCCGCCGCGGGTGGTCGCGCCGCCGGTGGAGGTGGTGGCGCTCGTCGCCTCGACGCTGCCACGCGCGGCGCCGATCCGGCCGGGTCCGGTCTTGCCCACTCCCTCGATCATCTCGTTCCCTTTCGCGAGGGCCGAAATACCCTCTCCGGAACCTGATAACGGCCGCGTTAGCATTTAATTAAATCCGGGAAGGGCGATCCGCCCGTCGGGCAGGACTTCGCCGATGAGCGGGGCCGCGCGCTGTTCCATCCGGACGCGGATTCGATCGCCGGCGGCGCCGTCCTGGTCGGCGGTACCGATCGCGCTGACGGTGAAGCTCGCGCTGCGGGCGACGACGGTGACCTGGTCGCCGCGGCGGACGATCGGCGCGGCGCGAACCGGTGCCGAGGCGGGCGTCGCGTGCGACGCCTGCGTCGATGCGTCGGCGATCAGCGGCACGCGGATCCGCCAGCCGCGCGAGGCGCAGCGCACCGCGACCGCGCCCATTGCGGGGGCGTCGACGGTGACGGGCTCGGGGCAGGGCGCGAGCCGCAGCCGGCGGTCGATCGGCTGCCGGGCGCCGCCGGGCTGGCCGATCGCGGCGCCGAGGGAGGCGGCGACCTGCACGTCGAGATTGTCCAGATTCTCGAAGCCCTGTGCCCCGGCCGCCGCGGGAATCGCGGCCGCCAGCAGGGCGAGGCGTCGGAAAATTGGCGTCATTGCATGCACTCCAGCCATTTCGGCGGAGTCCAAGCAATGGCCGTGCCAAGCCGCGCCTAGCGCCGGGAAACCACGATCCGCTGGCCGCCCGGCCCGGCCGCTTCATCGAAGGACACGGCGATGGCGCGCTCGTCCAGCCCGGCGGTCCGCAAGGCGCGGGAGACCGCGACGCTGCGGGCGGCGGCGAGCTCGAACCGGTCGAGCCGGCCGCCGCCCTCGCCAAGGCCCCGGCTCGAGACACGGACGTTGCCGCCGCGAAGTTGCGGGACAAGGGCGGCGATCCGGGCGCGGCCGGCATCGGTCAGCCGCGCCTCGCCCGGCTCGAACAGGCTGGCGGCGTCGAGTTCGGCCGTCGGGACGGGGCCGGCCGCGGCCCCGGGCGCCGCGCCGGCGCTCCCGGTCGGCCGCGCGGCCTCGACGGCGTGCAGGAAGACGAAGCAGCCGAGCAGGAGCAGCAGCAGATCGGCGAAGCTGATCGCCCAGCGCGCGGAGACGGCGTCCTTCATGCGCTTTGCGCGAAGCGCCGGCTGCGCCACTGCCGGATCGCGTCATCCTCCTGGCGCGCGAGGATTTCGAGCCGGCCGATGACGCGCTCCTGCCAATGCAGCTCCGCGCGCGACAAACGCTCGAGCCGCGCGGCGATCGGCCCCGCGACCACGAAGGCGATGAACAGGCCGTAGAGGGTCGTCAGCATCGCCGTCGCCATCGCCGGCCCCATCGCGGCGACGTCGTGCATCCGCGCGAACATCGCGACGAGGCCGAGCACGGTGCCGATCATGCCCATCGCCGGGCCGATCTCGCTCGCCGATCGCCACAACCGGATCGCGCCCTCGTGCCGGGCCCGGCGATCGTCCAGATCATCGCGCGCCCAGGCGGCGAACGTCTCGCTGCCGTCGGCCTCGGCGAGGCGGCAGGCGGCGCGGCGCACGAAATCGACCGGCGTCTTCACGCGGTCGGCGCAGACGATGCCTTTATATTCGGAAATGCGCTGGATCTGGCGCACGGCGCGCTCGGCGGTGCGGCCGTCCTCTTCGGGCCGGGCGCGAAGCAGCGGGCGCAAGGCGGCGATCGCGCGCCGGGCGTCGGAAACGGTCGCCTGGATGGTGACCGCGAGGCCGGTGCCGCCGAAGACGAGGAGGAAGGCGACGGGATCGAAGAAACGCTCGAACAGGCCCGACATCCCGATCCTCCCCGCACCGGCAAGAAAGTGCCGGCCCCGGCAAAAACTTGCCGGTCCTCACACGAAACACGCTTCGGCAGGGGCGCACGGCCAGCGCGCAACGAGTTGGCACGATCATTGCGTGTGTCGGGCCGGACGCCCCTGCCTGTCAGAATAACGACGGGTGCGGGCGAAGCTTTAGGAGGTTTCGATGGCCCAGGGCGACAGCCTGTTCGGCATCCACGGCACCGCGCTGGCGCTGCGTTCGCAGCGCCTGTCGCTGCTCGCATCGAACATCGCCAACGCCGCGACGCCCGGTTACCAGGCGCGCGACATCGATTTCAATTCGGCGCTCGACATGGCCCAGCGCGGCTATGGCGCCGATCGGGCGGCGTCCCAGTCCGTCCAGTACCGGATTCCGACCGAGGCCTCGATGGACGGCAACACGGTCGAGCTTTCCACCGAACAGACGCTCTTCGCGGAGAATGCGGTCCAGTACCGCACGACGCTGGCCTTCCTCGAAGGCCGCATCTCCACGATCCGGCGCGCGCTCAAGGGGGACTAGGATGAGCAGTCCGATGAACGTCTTCGATATCGCCGGTCGCGCCATGTCGGCGCAGCTGATGCGATTGAACGCGACCGCATCGAATCTGGCCAATGCCGGCTCGGTCTCGGGCAGCCGCGAGACCGCCTTTCGCGCGCTTCGGCCCGTCTTCCGCACCGTCGAGGACAGCCCCGGCGTCGCCACCGTCCAGGTCGACCGCGTCGTCCAGGCCAATGTCGAGCCGACCCGCCGCCACGATCCCAATCATCCGCTCGCGGATGCCAATGGCGACGTATGGGACGCCGGCGTCGATCAGTCGGCCGAGCTCATCGATATGGTCGAGGCCGCTCGCCAGTACCAGAACAACGTCCAGGTCCTCCAGACCGCCAAGACCCTCACCCTCGACACATTGAAGCTCGGACAATGACCAGCACGGACACCAGCAATTCGCTCGGGTCGCTCACCGATCCGACCAGCGCCTCGACGACGGTCAATTCGTCGGCGATGTCGCAGCTCAACCAGAACGATTTCCTGCGGCTGATGACGACCCAGCTCACCACCCAGGATCCGTTCAATCCGGTCGACAACACGCAGATGGTCGCCCAGATGGCGCAATTCTCGCAGGTCGCCGGCATCGCGCAGATGAACCAGAGCCTGCAGCAGCTCGTGACCTCCATGGGCGGCAATCGCATTTCCGATGCGGCGAGCTGGATCGGCCGGTCGATGCTCGTCCAGTCCGACATCGCGACGCCGCTCAGGGACGGCAGCTATTCCGGCGCGGTCAGCCTTCCCAACGGCGCCGACAGCGTCACGATCAACTTCGTCGACGCCAACGGCCAGGTCGTCCACAGCCAGAGCGCGACCGATCAGGTCGCCGGCACCATGCCCTTCGCGTGGGACGGCAAGGACGATGACGGCAATGTCGTCGCGACCGGCCCGCTCTCGATCCAGGTCGTCGCCCGGGTGAACGGGCAGAACACCTCGCCGGCCACCGCCACCTGGACATCGATCGCCGGCATCCAGTCGCCCGCCAATGGCGGCGCCACCCAGCTCGTCACCGGGCTCGGCATCCTTTCACCCGAAGACGCGATCCGTCTCGCCTGACCGATTACCAAAGGAGCATCCGACATGTCCTTCTACACCTCGCTCTCCGGCCTTCGCGGCGCGCAGACCGATCTTTCGGTCATTTCGAACAACATCGCGAATGTCGGCTCGATCGGCTTCAAGCGCAGCCGCGCCGAATTCGGCGACATCATGCCGCCGTCGACGACGACCGCGGGCCAGGGCACGCGGCTCAAGTCGATCGAGCAGCAGTTCACGCAGGGCGGCTTCGAAACCTCTGAGCGCGAGCTCGATCTCGCCATTTCGGGCACCGGCTTCTTCGTCACGCGCGACGCGCTGACCGCCGGCTCGACCTATTTCTCGCGCAACGGCTCGCTGAAGGTGGACGGCCAGCGCTACCTGGTCGATTCGAACGGCGGCTACATCCAGGTGCTGCCGGTCGATACCGAGGGCAACATCACGGCGACCGGCCTTGGCGCCGCCCGCAACATCCAGCTTCCGCTGACCTCGGGCACGCCGCGCGCGACCTCGCTGCTCAGCCTCGGCGTCAGCCTGCCGCAGACGGCGGACAAGCCCGATACGCGCGCCGTCTACAATCCGGGTCACCCGTACACGTTCGACCGGCTCGACGCGAACAGCTACAATTTCTCGCAGCAGACCACGGTCTATGACAGCGAGGGCAACGCCCAGGCGGCGACGCTCTATTTCGTGCGCACCGGATCGACCACCGCCGGCGACGCCGCCGACACGTGGGACGTCCATCTGTTCGTCGGCAACGAGGAAGCCTCGGCCAGCGGCTCGACGCCGGTCGTCCCGCTGCAGCTGACCTTCGATGCGAGCGGGAACCTCAGCTCGCCGACGACCTCGACGACGTTCAGCAGCGTGTTGCCGTCGGGCGCCTCCGCGCCGATCGGGCTGACCCTCGATCTCGGCACCGCGACCCACCAGGGCCCGGGCACCTTCTCGGTCGATTCGGTGAACCAGGACGGCGTCGCCTCGGCCAAGTTCAGCGACGTCTCGATCGGCGAGGACGGGCTCATCACCGCGGTCTTCTCCGATGGCAGCACGCAGGCGCTCGGCAAGCTCATCATCGCCAATTTCTCCAACCCTGCGGGCCTTCGCCAGCAGGGCGACGGCCGCTGGACCATCACCGGGGACAGCGGCGCTGCGATCATCGGCCAGGCCGGCAATGACGGCTTCGGCCGCATCCAGACCGGCGCGCTCGAACAGTCCAATGTCGACGTGACCGAAGAGCTCGTCTCGCTGATCGCGGCGCAGCGCAATTTTCAGGCCAACGCCAAGGCGCTCGAGACCGCGAACACGATGACCGATTCGATCATCAACCTGCGCTGAGGATGAAAAGGGACCGCTGACCGATGGACCGGATCGTCCATACCTCGCTCTCGGCGCTTCGCGCCGCGATGGCTGCCCAGACGGCGACGGCGCACAATCTCGCCAACGCCAACACGCCGGGCTTCCGCGCGGACATGGCGTCGGCGCGTGCCCTGTGGATCCGGGGCGCGGGCCTGGAGGCGCGCGCGCCGGCTTCGGAAGAGGTCGTCGCCGCCGACATGAATGCGGGCGAGATCCATTCCACGGGGCGCGGCCTCGACGTCGCCATGCAGGGCGATGCGATGCTCACCGTCCAGGCGGCGAATGGCGAGGAGGCCTATTCCCGCCGCGGCGATCTGCAGCTCAACGATTCCGGGCTGCTCACCACCGGCGACGGCCATCCCGTGCTCGGCGATTCCGGGCCGATCACCTTGCCGCCCGCCGATTCGATGCGGATCGCGGAGGACGGCACGATCTGGATCGTCCCGCCCGGCGGCGATCCGGGCCAGCCGCAGCAGGTGGACCGGCTGAAGCTGGTCTCGCCCGCCGGCTCGCAGATCGTGAAGGGCGTCGACAATCTGTTCCGCGTGCCCAATGGCGGCGCGCTTCCGTCCGATCCCGGGGCGCGGCTCACCGCCGGCAGCCTCGAAGGATCGAACGTCCAGACCAGCCAGGCGCTGATCGACATGATCCAGGCGAGCCGCGCCTGGGATACGCAGCTCAAGCTGATTTCCACGGCCCGCGACATGGATACCGCGGCCACGGATCTCATGCGGCTGCCCGGATAGGTTCAAGGAGAAGGACTATGAGCACCGCCGCCCTCGACGTCGCCCGCACCGGGCTCGACGCACAGGATCAGCGCATGCGTGTCATCGCCAACAATCTGGCGAACGTGAACACGACCGGGTTCAAGCGCGACCGCGCCGAATTCCAGACGCTGGCCTATCAGCTGATGACCGCGGCCGGCGCCAATTCGGCCGGCGACAATCGCTATGCGGTCGGCCTCAACCTCGGCACCGGCGTGCGGATGACCGGCACCTCGCGCGAGGTGACGCAGGGCACGATGAACAATACCGGCAACCCGCTCGACATGGCGATCGAGGGCGAGGGCTATTTCCAGGTGACGCGCCCGGACGGCACCCTTGCCTATACCCGCGCCGGCAATTTCCATCTCTCGCCGGAAGGCAAGATCGTCACCTCCGACGGCATGCCGCTCCAGCCGGAAATCCAGATCCCGGACAATGCCCAGTCGATCACGATCGGCGCCGACGGCACGGTTTCGGTGACGCTGCCCGGACAGGCGGATCCGAGCCAGGTCGGCAAGATCGACATCTCGCGCTTCGCCAATCCGGCGGGCCTGCAGGCGATCGGCAACAATCTCTACATGGAGACCGCGGCCAGCGGCACCGCCCAGACCGGCGGCGCGACCGAGGAAGGCCGCGGCGCGATCCGCCAGTCCACGCTCGAGGCGTCCAACGTCAACGTCGTCCAGGAGCTGGTCGACATGATCGAGACGCAGCGCGCCTATGAGGTCAATTCGAAGATGATCCAGTCGACCGACGAGATGCTGCGCAATGCGAACCAGCAGATCTAAGATGCGCCGCGCCGCTCTTCTCGCCTGCGCCGCCGTGCTGCTCACCGCCGCGCATCGGCCGCGCGTGCCGGAACCGGATTATCATCCGGTGCTCCCGGTCGCGCCGCCGCCGCCGCCCGCGAACGGATCGATCTTCCAGGCCTCGCAGGGCTTCACCCCGCTGACGAGCGGCGCCCGCGCCGGCGCCGTCGGCGACGTGCTGACGATCACCCTCGTCGAGCGCACCCAGGGGCAGAGCACGACGACGTCGCAGACCGCCCACACGGGCAGCATCGGCCTCACCCCGCCGAGCACCGGCCCCCTGTCGCTCTTCTCCCCGACCGACGCGTCGGCCGGCGGCAATTCGACCTTCCAGGGGAGCGGTCAGACCGCCCAGGCGAACAGCCTTGTCGGCGAGATCAGCGTCACCGTGGCGGAGGTGCTCCCGAACGGATCGCTGGTCGTTCGCGGCGAAAAGCAGCTTCGCATCAATCGCGGCAACGAATCGATCCGCCTGTCGGGTATCGTCCGCCCGTCGGACATCGGCCCGGACAATCGCGTGCCATCGACGCGCATCGCCAACGCGCGGATCGATTATGTCGGCCGCGGCGAGATCAGCCGCGCCAGCCGCCAGGGCTGGCTGCAGCGCTTCTTCACCATGCTCAGCCCGTTCTGAGGAACCCCGCCATGATCCGTCGCCTGCTTCTCGCCCTTGTCCTCTGCCTTGCCGCGGCCTCGCCGGCGGCGGCGCAGATGACGCGCATCAAGGACCTCGGCTCGTTCCAGGGCGTGCGCCCGAACCAGCTCGTCGGCTACGGGATCGTGGTCGGGCTCGCCGGCACCGGCGACGACAATCTCGAATATGCGACGCAGGGGATGAACGGCGTCGCCTCGCGCTTCGGCCTCACGCTGCCGCCCGGCGTCAATCCGGCGCTCAAGAATGCGGCGGCGGTGATGGTGACGGCGGACCTGCCGCCCTTCGCGCGGCCGGGCCAGGTGCTCGACATCACCGTCTCGGCGCTCGGCCGGGCGCGTTCGCTTCGCGGCGGCACGCTGATCCTCACCCCGCTGCGCGGCGCGGACAACCAGATCTACGCGATGGCGCAGGGCAATCTCGCCGTCGGCGGCCTCGGCGTCACCGCGCAGGACGGCAGCCAGGTTTCGGTCAACGTGCCCTCGGCCGGCCGCATCCCGGGCGGCGCCACGGTGGAGCGCGCGGTCGACACCGGCTTCGCGACGGCGCCGGGCCTCGTCTTCAATCTCAGCGAATCCGATTTCACCACCGCGGAACGGGTCGCCAATGCGATCAATTCCGGCCTCGGGCAGCCGATCGCGCGTGCGATCGACGGCGTGTCGATCGCGATCGAGGCGCCCCAGGGGGCGGAGGTCCGCACCTCGCTGATCAGCCGGATCGAGAATCTTCCGGTCCAGCCGGCCGACGCGCCGGCGCGGGTCATCGTCAATGCGCGCACCGGCACGGTCGTGATCAACGGCGCGGTTCGGATCAGCCCGGCGGCGGTCAGCCACGGCCGGCTCACCGTCGCGGTCCAGGAAAATCCCACCGTGGTCCAGCCGGCGCCGCTCAGCAACGGCCGCACCGCCATCCAGCAGCAGAGCAATATCGAGGTCACCGAGCATCGCTCGCCGATGTTCGAGCTGCCGCAGGGCGCGAGCCTTGCCGACATCGTCCGCGCGGTGAACGCGATCGGCGCGGCCCCGTCCGATCTGGTCGCGATCCTCGAAGCGCTGAAACAGGCGGGCGCGCTGCGCGCCGATCTGGTGATCCTGTGAGCGCGCAGATCGGCCCGGCCTATTCGCTCGCACCGGGGGCCAACGGCCCGATCGGCGCGCAGCAGGACCCGCGCGATCGGCTGCGCACGGCCGCGCAGCAGTTCGAGGCCGTCTTCCTGCGCCAGATGATCGGATCGATGCGCCAGGCCAAGCTGGCCGACAACTGGCTCGACAGCAGCGCCACCGATCAGTTCCAGGAAATGGCCGACGCCCGGCTCGCCGACAGCATGTCGCAGCAGGGGGCGTTCGGCATCGCCCAGATGCTGATCTCGCAGTTCGAACATCAGCTCGGCGGCGGCCAGCCCCAATCGTCCGGCGGCGGCACGCGGCCCGGCGCCGACAGCAATGGAGCACGTTCGTGAGCGATCTTCTCGCCATCGGCTCGTCCGGCCTCGCGGCCTATCGCAACGCCCTGTCGGCGGTCGGCGAGAATGTCGCCAATGCCGACACGCCCGGCTATTCGCGGCGCACCGTCAGGATGCAGGCGGTGGACGCCACCGGCAGCATGCCCTTCTACAAGGACCAGGTCGTCTTCGGCGGCGTCGAGACGGTGGGTGTCCAGCGCGCCTGGGACGAGTTCAAGGCGGCGGAAGCGCGCCAGGCCGATTCGGCGGCTGGACGGGCGGACACGCGCCAGCAATGGCTCGGCGCGGTCGAATCCGCGCTCGACGACGGGCCGACCGGGGTCGGCTCCACGCTGACGCGCTTCTTCGCCTCGGCGACGACGCTCGCCGGCGATCCCGGCGATCCGCTCAAGCGCTCGCAGATGTTGACCGCGCTCGAAGATACGACGCGCGCCTTCCGCTCGACCGCCGATTCGCTCTCGCGCGTGTCGGACGGCATTGCGAGCGCCGCGAAGCTCGACGTCGATTCGGTCAACGCCTCGCTCGCCGCGCTCTACAATCTCAACGGGACGATCCGCACCGCATCGCCCGGCAGTTCCGCGCGCGCCTCGCTCGAGGACCAGCGCGACCAGCTGATCGACCAGCTGTCGCAGAAGCTCGACATCACCGCGACGATCAACGGCGACGGCACGGTCAGCCTCAATTCGGCCAGCGCGTCGGGGGTGTCCCTCCTCCAGGGCACCGGCCCGGGCTTCGTCACCATGAATCGGGCGACCGACGGGCGACTCGCCTTCACCCTTTCGATCGGCGGTTCGACGACGCCGCTTCCGGTCGGCAGCGGCACGCTGTCCGGCTATGCCGATACTGCGTCGCAGACCGCGGATCGCCGGGCGCAGCTCGACGCGCTCGGCGCCGATTTCGTCGCGACGATCAACGATTGGCAGGCGGGCGGCATCGACGCCAACGGCAATCCGGGGGCGGACCTGCTCAGCCAGGCCGGCGGCGCGACCACCATGCAGGTCGCCGTTGCCGATCCGGCTCTGATCGCCGCCGCCGGCACCGACGGCACCGCCAACGGCAATCTGATCGCGCTCGACGGCGTGCGCGCCTCGGCGGGGCTCGAGGACCGCTGGGGCGGCATCGTCTCGCAGAACGCGCAGGTGCTTGCCTCGGCCAAGTCCGAAGCCGCGGCCGCCGACAGCTGGCGTGATTTCAGCAAGGCCGCGCTCGACGGGGTCAGCGGCGTCGATCTCGATCGCGAGGCCGCCGATCTGCTTCGCTATCAGCAGGCCTACAGCGCCTCGGCCCGGATCATCCAGGTCGCGCGCGAAACCGTCCAGTCCCTGTTCGATGCGCTGCGTTAGGACGTGATACCATGATCAGCGGCACCCGCTACAACCTGACCCTGGAGATCAACCGGCAGCTCTCGCTGGCCCAGCAGATCGCTTATGGCCAGGCGCAGATCTCCACCACGAAACGCCTCCAGGCGCCGTCGGACGATCCGGTCGCCGCCGCGCGGATCGCGCAGATCGGCATCACCCAGGTCAATGAAAGCGCCTGGAACACCAATCTCGCCAATGCCGCGGCCGCCGCGTCGCGCGCCGATACCGCGCTCGGTGCCGTGGAAAATGCGCTGGGCCGCGCCAACGAGCTGATGATCTCGGCCGCGAACGGCACGCTTTCGGCGGCGGACCGCTCGACGATCGCGCTCGAACTGCGCTCGATCGCCGACGAGCTGTCGGCGCTCCAGGTAACCAAGGATTCGCGCGGCAACGATCTCTTCCCCTCGAGCGCGCCGACCCAGATCCCGGTCGGCGACGGCCTGACCATCGCGGCGGTGGGCACCAAGGCGGACATTTTCCAGGTCGATACCTCTTCGGGTCCGCAGGACATGGCCGCGATCATCGGCGCCGCCGCCGATGCGCTCGATGCCAACGATCCGGCGGCGATCGGCCAGTCGCTCGACGATATCGGCGCCGCCGTGCAGCATGCCGCGACCGAGCATGGCAAGCAGGGCGCGCGCGGCAACCGCATCGACCAGTTCATCGACGGCCTCGCCGACAGCGGCCTCCAGCTCAAGGAGGAGCGCTCCGGCCTCGAGGACACCGACGTGACCGCGGTGGTCGCCAAGCTCCAGTCGCAGGAGCTGACGCTTCAGGCGGCGCAGGCGGTCTTCGCCAGGGTCAACCAGCACACCCTGTTCGACCTGCTCGGCTAGAGCCGTCCGCGCGCAACGCGAGCCTCCCCGCCCTGCTGGCAGGGGAGGGGGAATTTTCGAACGTCGATAGGACAGGCTCGTGTTCGGCCGGATTGGCTGCATTCGGCCGCCGGGCGTGCGGAGGCACGCAAATGCGCCCGAAATTCCCCGAAATCCGCCGGAAAAATCGGGGTTTATCGGCCGTTAACCGTAAAGTCCGGCCGCCCGCCACCGTTAAATCCCAATAGGCCGGGGGCTTCGCGCCCTCACGCAAGCTTCTACGCGGGGATTCCATGTTCGCAGCGGTTGGCATCATCGTCGTCATTGTCATGGTGTTCGGCGGCTTCATTCTCGGTGGCGGCAGCATCGGCGTCATCGCGCACGCGCTGCCGCTCGAATTCCTCGTTATCGGCGGGGCCGCCGTCGGCTCGACCGTCACCGGCAATTCGCTGAAGGAACTGAAGGCGCTGGGCGGCGGCCTGATCCGCGTCTTCAAGGGCCCGACCTACCAGAAGCGCGATTTCCTCGACGTCATCTTCCTCGTCTCCAAGCTGATGAAGATGCTGCGGACCGACGGCCCGGTCGCGGTCGAGCCGCATATCGAGGATCCGAAGTCGAGCGCGATCTTCGCCGACTATCCAAAGCTCCTCAAGGACGACACGCTCGTCCACCTGATCTGCGACACGCTGCGCCTGGTGGTCGTCTCGTCCGGCACCCTCGATCCCCATGCGGTCGAGGAGGTGATGGACAATGCGATCAAGACCCATCACCACGACGCGATCCGGCCGGCGGCGACGTTGCAGACGCTGGCGGACGCGCTTCCCGCGCTCGGCATCGTCGCGGCCGTGCTCGGCGTCGTGAAGACGATGGCCTCGATCGATCAGCCGCCGGCGATCCTCGGCGAGATGATCGGATCGGCGCTGGTCGGCACCTTCCTCGGCGTCCTGCTCGCCTATGGCTTCGTCGGGCCGTTCGCGAACCGGGCCAAGCAGGTGATCGAAGCCGACGGCGCGATCTACCAGGTCGTCAAGCAGATCGTCATCGCGTCGCTCCACGGCCACCCGCTTCCGCTGGTGATCGAGGCGGCCCGCTCCGGCATCCAGCATTCGAACCAGCCGGCCTTCGCCGACGTGTTCGATGGCATGCGCGGCCGGTAAGGGACAAACTTTATGGCGACCCGCGCCAAACCCGGACGCAACGAGCCCGCGCCACAGCCGATCATCGTCAAGAAGGTGGTCGAAGCCGCGCACGACGCCCATCACGGCGGCGCGTGGAAGATCGCCTATGCCGATTTCGTGACCGCGATGATGGCCTTCTTCCTGCTCCTGTGGATCATCGGCGCGACCGACGAGAACAAGAAGCGCGGCCTTGCCGATTACTTCACGCCGACGCTGATCGAATATAAGCAGGACAGCGCCGGATCGGACGGCATCCTCGGGGGCGATTCGATCATCTCGGCGGACAATTATCCGCACCGGGCGACCCAGACGGGATCGCGCGCGATCGTGGTCCCGCGCGACGTGACCGGCGGCGTCCGCGAAGGCGAGGCGCCGCGCACCGAGGATCATCAGCGCTTCATGCAGCTGCGCGAGGAGATTCTGCGCCGCATCCAGTCCGATCCGAACCTGCGCCAGCTTCGCAACCATGTCAGCTTCACCGAGGATGACGAGGGCCTTCGGATCGACCTGATGGACGAAGCGGATTTTTCGATGTTCCGGGTGGGCACCGACGTGCTGCTGCCCCAGGCGCGCGCACTGGTCGCGCAGGTGGCGAGCGTCATCCAGGGCGTGCCCAATCAGGTCGTGGTGCGCGGCCACACCGATTCGCTGCCTTATTCGTCGGGCCAGACGATGAACAACTGGATGCTCTCGACCGCGCGGGCGGAAAGCACCCGGGCGGCGCTCCAGTCCTCCGGCGTCCCGGTCACGCGGATCAGCCGCATCGAAGGGGTCGCCGATCGCGAACCGTTCGTCCCGAACGACCGCTACGATCCGCGCAACCGCCGCATCTCGATCACGCTGGCCTGGCGATCGGCCGGAGCGGTGGCCCGGCCCGCGACGAATGGGCCCACGGCGGCCGGTCCCGCGGGCCCGGCGACCGGGAACCCCGTGGTGAGGGCGCATTAACCAATCTTCGCTAGCGTCACCAGGCATAGGCAACCGCGCGGCACGAGGCGAGGGAATGGACAGCCAGGCGCTCTATCGGGACATCGGACGTTTTTTCGCACAGCATGGGCTGTGGCCGACCCCGCAGAACTACGCCCTCGTCTACCAGGTCCTCGTCGACGGCCAGTCGCCCGCCGCGCAGGCGGTCAAGGCGGCGACGAGCGACGGCGTGCGCCTTACCCAGCGCGAGGCGGACCAGATCATGGACACGCACGGCGTCGCGACCGCCGCGGCGCCGCCGCAGCAGGATGCGGCCAGCGCGGCGCTGATCTCGGCGACCCGGCGCCAGGTGGAGGAATTCACCGCGATCGTCGAGGCCTCGCAGGCGGAGGCGAAAAGCTATGGCGAAGATCTCGCCGCCGGCGCCCGCCAGCTCGAGGAATCGGGCGACGCCGATCAGGTCGCGACGCTGATCGGCATCACGCGCGCGATGGTCGAACGCACCCAGCAGGCCGAGCAGCAGCTCGATGCGGCGCGCAGCGAGGCTGAAAATCTCCGCACCAGGCTTGCCGAGGTCTCGGAGGAGGCGCGGTCCGATCCGCTCACCCATCTCCCCAACCGCCGCGCGTTCGAGGAACGCTATGCCCTGCTTCAGCAGGAGAGGATCGAGGTCAGCCTCGCCATCTGCGACGTCGACAAGTTCAAGCGCATCAACGACACCTATGGCCATGGCGTCGGCGATCGGGTGCTTCGCTCCGTCGCCGGGCTGCTGCGCGAATGCTGCGACGGCCATATGGTGGCGCGCCTCGGCGGCGAGGAGTTCGTCGTCCTGTTCGAGCGGATGGAGCCGGGCCAGGCCGCCGCGATCCTCGACGAAGCGCGCGAGACGCTGGCCGAAAAGAAGTTCCGCCTGCGCGAGAATGACGCGCCGATCGGCCAGGTGACCTTCTCCGCCGGCGTCGCGCGCGGCAGCCATCCGCTCGGCACCCCCGCGCTCCAGCGCGCCGACGAACTGCTCTACATCGCCAAGAACGAGGGCCGGAACCGGGTCTGCGTCGAGGCCGCCTGAGCCGTCAGACGGCGGCGGGCGTCATGCCGAGCAATGCCGCAAGGCCGCGGCGCTGCGACAGAAGATCCGCGAGCGTGTAGCGATCGAGCACCGCCATGAAGGCGGCCAGCGCCTCCTGCATGGCGACGGTCAGGCCGCAGGCTGGCGCGATGATGCAGCCGCCGCATTCGAGCAGGCCGAAGCCCTCCTCGGTATGGCGCACGATCGCGCCGACATTGATCTCGGATGGATCGCGGCCAAGGCGGATGCCGCCGTTGCGCCCGCGCACGCTGGCGACATGGCCCGCGCGGACGAGGTCGTTCACCACCTTCATCAGATGGTTTTGCGAGATGCCGTAAGCCCGGGCGATCTCGCCGATCGCGCACAAGCGATCGGGCCGCGCGCCCAGGTAGAGCAGCACGCGCATCGCATAATCGGTGTAGCGCGTCAGGCGCATCGGCTCCTCGAACGGTTGGCCGCGCATAATATGTATTGCGGTTGCATGTTTCAAATTCGGTGATACATGCGCCGCAGATACATGATTTCGGAGCGAGTCGTGCAGGGGATCGAAACCGTGGCCGGGATCGACGAGGCCGGCCTCACCCGCCTCGTCCATCTCTTCTACAGCCGGGTCCGCGAGGATGAGGCCCTGGCGCCGGTGTTCGATGCCGCCATCGCCGAGGCGGATTGGCCGCACCATCTGGGGAAGATGGTCGCCTTCTGGTCATCGGTGATGCTCACCAGCGGACGCTACAAGGGCAATCCGATGATGATGCACCTGAAGCACAAGGCGCGCATCACGCCGGCGCTGTTCGGCCGCTGGCTGGCCCTGTGGGCGAAGACCGCGGACGAGGTGATGCCGCCGGCGGCCGCGGCCGCGCTCAAGACCAAGGCCGAGCGGATCGCCGAGAGCCTCCAGCTCGCCCTGTTCTTCCGCATCGATCCGGCCGGGACGCCGGCGCCCTTCGTCGATCATGGCGCCCAGCGCCATTCGCATGGCCGCCTGACATGACGCGCTGGCTGCCGGTCTGGCTCAGGACGGCCCTGGCGGCTTCGGGCGGCCGCGCTTTCTCCGAATTCCTTCGGATGATGGCGTGGATCGCGCTCGCCGGGGTGATCATGGTGGCCCTCGCGCTCGGCTATCTGTCGCTGTTCGGGCCGCTCCATCTCCACATGGTGGTCGCCACCATCCTCGGCGTGTTCTTCTCGGTCCTGATCGGCTCCGGGCTGTTCGCCGCCGCGTTCTTCAGCGACAAGAGCGGCCACGACGAGCGGGTGGACAATGCGACCCGATCGGCCCGCGCGCGCATGCCCAATCCGGTCGATCTGCCGCCCGGTCTCGCCCCCTATCGCCGGTCCGCGACCTTCACCGAGGCGACGGTGCCGGCCGCGCTCCTGCGCGATCACGACAGCAAGGAGGGCAGCTGGGGCCTCATCCATGTCGAGGCCGGCGCGCTTCGCTACCGGATCACCGATCCGAGGCGCGCCGCGTTCGAGACGATCCTGTCTCCCGATACCGCGCCGGGGCTGATCGAACCGACGATCCGTCACAATGTCGAGCCGGTCGGCCCGGTGCGATTCCACATCGAGTTCTGGCGGGCGTCCTAGCCGGTCGATCCGCGGCCCTGGCGGATCGCGCGGTCCATCTGCTCGATCGAGAACGGCTTGGTGAGGACGATCGCCTGGTCGAGGTCAGGCGGCATCGACGACCCCTCGGCATAGCCGCTGATGATGATTCCCGGCAGATCGGGGCGCAGCCGCCGGGCCTGCCGGAGCACCTCGTCCCCCGAAATCACCGGCATCGCATAATCGGTGACGATGAGGTCGTAATCCGCGCCGTCGCGTTCCAGCCGCCGGAGCGCGGCGCGGCCGTCGCCTTCGGCATCGACCTTGTGGCCGAGATCGCGAAGCATGCCGGCGGTGGTCTCGCGAACCGCGTCGTGATCGTCGACCAGCATGATTCGCAGCGCCGGCGTGCCCGAAGGCGCCGCCTGGGGCGCTGGCGGCGCCGGCGCCCGTGCCTCCGTCCGCGGCGCGCGCGGCAGCCACAGCGAGATGCGCGTGCCCTTGCCGACCTCGCTCCGGATCTCGAGCGCCCCGCCGGACTGGCGCGCGAACCCGTAGACCATCGACAGGCCGAGCCCGGTCCCCTTGCCCACCTCCTTGGTGGTGAAAAAGGGCTCGGTCACCTGCTCCAGGATTTCCGGCGGGATGCCGGTGCCGTGATCCTCGACGCTCAGCACGACATAATTGCCCGGGCGCAGGTTGTGCGGATTGCCGCTGCGCGCGCGGCGGTTGGCGGCGCCGAGGATGATGCGGCCGCCCTGCGGCATCGCGTCCCGCGCGTTGATGACGAGGTTCATCAGCGCCAGCTCGAGCTGGGTGGCGTCCGCATAGGCCGGCCAGGGCTGCCCGGCGATGCGCCATTCGAGCTCGACCAGGCCGCCGAGCGTATGGGCGAGAATGTCGGTGAGCGCGTTGGCGAGGCCGATAATATCGATCTCGGCTGGCCGCAGCTGCTGGCGGCGGGAGAAGGCGAGCAGGCGGCTGACCAGCTCCGAACCCTGCTCGGCGGCGTGGCGCGTCATGCCGAGGATCTTGCGATGCTCCTCCTCCAGCGGCAGGCGCCGCTCGATCAGGCCCAGCCCGCCAAGCACCGCGGCCAGCAGGTTGTTGAAATCGTGGGCGATGCCGCCGGTAAGCTTGCCGATCGCATCCATCTTGTGCGCCTGGAGCAACTGGGTCTCCAGCTCCTTGCGATCGGTGACGTCGAGCAGCGATCCGGCGAACTGCGCCGGCGCGCCATTCTCGCCGCGAAGCAGCACGGCCTGGTCGAGAAAGTGGCGATATCTGCCGTCGCCGCAGCGCCAGCGATATTCGATCGACATCCCGCCGGACTGAATTCGCTCGCTCAGCGCCCGCAGCACGCGCTCGCGATCTTCCGGATGCAACCGCTCCGCCCACAAGTTGGGGGCGTCGGCCAGCGAGTCGAACGAAAAGCCGGTCACCGCCTCGAAATTGCCGCCGACGAACTGCGGCAGGCGCGGATCGGATTCGGCCGCTTCGAGATAGAGGAGGATCGGCAGCGACTCGATGATCGCCGCCTGCCGCTGCTCGGTGACGCGCAGCTTCTTTTCGGCGCGCAACCGCTCGGCATTGGCGCGAAGATTGGCGTCCAGCAGCGCCTGTTCGTGTTCGGCCTTGCGCTGGACCTCGCGATGCATCCGGAACAGATCGACGAACACCGCGACTTTCGATCGGAGCACCACCGGCTCCACCGGCTTGAACACATAATCCACCGCGCCCATCGAATAGCCGCGCAGCAGATGCTCTTTCTCCTTGTTGACCGCGGAGAGGAAGACGATCGGAATTCGGCGCGTCTGTTCGCGACCGCGGATGATCTGGGCGGTCTCATATCCGTCCATGCCCGGCATGAAGACGTCGAGCAGGATGACTGCGAACTCGCCCCTCAGCAGGTGTCTCAGCGCCGCGTCGCCCGACGAGGCGACCTCGATATCGGCGAGGTCTTCGAGCACGGTGCGGATCGCGAGCAGATTATGCTCGTCATCATCGACGACGAGGACGCGCGGCCGCTCCTCGTCCCCGGCGTCGGTGGCGCCGGCCTCGGCGGGGCGTGTCGTCGCCATCTCCTCAGTCCAGCGCCAGCAGCGGCTGGGCAATGCTCGCCGCCTCGCCGCGGGACCGCGCGATCCACACGCGCAGCAGGGCGAGGAGCAGCTCGATGTCGACCGGCTTGGCGATATAATCGGACGCGCCGGCATCGAGGCATTTCTGGCGATCGCCCTTCATCGCCTTGGCGGTGACGGCGATCAGCGGCACGTCGGACAGCGCGGCGCGCTCGCGGATCTGCCGCATCGTCTCGTAGCCGTCCATTTCCGGCATCATGATGTCGATCAGCGCCGCATCGATCCCCGGCGTCTGATCGAGGATCAGGATGCCGTCCTTGCCGCGCTCGGCGTGAAGCACCTCGACGCCGTAATTTTCGAGCACGCTGGTCAGCGAGTAGATGTTGCGGATGTCGTCGTCGACGATGAGGATCTTCGTGCCTTCGAGCTCCGGCACCTGGGGCGCGCGCGGTGTCGCGGAGTCCTCGACAGGCGGCTTGGCCCGCCGCCGCGGCGTCGTGGCGTCGCGCAGGATCCGCTCGAAGATCGCCGTCAGCGTTTCGGCGGCGACCGGCTTGGAGATGATCTCGGTCGCGCCGAGGCTCGCGGCGGTGTCGACCTTGTCGGCGCCGGACACGACCACGACCGGGATCTGCCCGGCCTCGGCATCGTGCTTCAGCAGGTCGAGCAGGACGAAGCCGTTGATGTCGTCGAGGCCGAGATCGAGGGTGATCGCATCGGGCCTGAGCTTGCGCGCCATGGCGAGCGTCCCGGCGCCGGCGGTCGAGACCACGCCCTTGAGGCCGGCGGCGCGCGCGATGTCGAGCAGGACGGAGGCGAAGGTCACGTCGTCCTCAACGATCAGCACGAACGGGTCGTTGCCGAGATTGTCCCGGTCGTCGCTCACCTCAAGCGTGGCCGGAAGCGCCGAGGGCACCGCCGCCCCGCCATTTTCATAGCGCGCGGTCGTGGCGCCCGCCGGTGCGGCGATCGCCGCCGCCTCGATCGGGACGAACAGGGTAAAGGTCGATCCCTCGCCCAGCTTTGAGCGCACGTTCAGTTCGCCGCCGAGCAGGCGGGCGATCTCCCGGCTGATCGACAGGCCGAGCCCGGTTCCTCCGAACTTCCGGCTGGTCGTCGCATCGGCCTGCTGGAAGGCTTCGAAGATCAGCTTCTGCTTGTCCTCGGGGATGCCGATTCCGGTATCGGTGACCGCGATCTCGATCACATGCTCGGCGGTCTTGAGCACCGGATGGTTGGTGCTCCACCCGCCCTTGGCGATCCGCGCCGCGAGCGTGACGCTGCCGTTCGCGGTGAACTTGAATGCGTTGGACAGGAGGTTGAGCACGACCTGCTGGAGCCGCTTTTCGTCGGTGCGGATCGTCTCCGGCAGGTTGGCGTCGAACTGGACCTCGAAGTTGAGGCCCTTGTCGGCGGCGAGCTGACGGAAGGTCCGCTCCATATGCTGCTTCAGCGCGATCAGCGGCATGTCGCCGGTCTCGATCGAGATCGTCCCCGATTCGATCTTCGACAGATCGAGGATGTCGTTGATGAGGCTCAGCAGGTCCGATCCGGCCGAGTGGATCGTGCGGGCGAATTCGGTCTGCTTCTCGTTGAGATTGCCCTGCGGGTTGTCGGCGAGCAGCTTCGAGAGGATCAGCAGCGAGTTGAGCGGCGTGCGCAGCTCGTGGCTCATGTTGGCGAGGAATTCGGACTTGTACTTGGAGGTGAGCGCGAGCTGCTCGGCCTTCTCCTCGATCGCCCGCCGGGCCATGTCGATCTCGAGATTCTTCGCCTCGACCTGGCGCTTCTCGTTCTCGAGCAGCTGGGCCTTTTCCTGCAGCTCCTCGTTGGTGGCGTGCAGCTCTTCCTGCTTGGTGGTGAGCTCGGTCTGCCGCGCCTGCAGCTCCTGGGTCAGGAGCTGCGACTGGGCAAGCAGGCCTTCGGTGCGCATCGTCGCGGCGATCGTGTTGAGCACGATGCCGATCGATTCCATCAGCTGGTCGAGGAAGCTGTGGTGCGTCTCGTTGAACGCGCCGAACGAGGCCAGCTCGATCACGGCCTTGACGTCGTCCTCGAACAGGGCCGGCAGGATGGCGATGTTCGCCGGCGCGGCGTCGCCGAGGCCGGATCCGATGCGGATGAAGTCTCCCGGCACGTTGTTCAGAAGGATCGGCCGCTTGTCGGCGGCGGCCTGCCCGACCAGACCCTCGCGCAGTGCGAATTCGCGCTTCAGTGCCTCATGGCTCTCCGCGCCATAGCTCGCGACGAGCTCCAGGCGGGTGTCCTCCTCCTCGCGCTTGGTGACGTAGAAGACGCCATATTGGGCGTTCACGAGGGGCGCGAGCTCCGACATGATGAGGTTGGAGACGGTCGCCAAGTCTCGCTCGCCCTGAAGCATCCGGGAGAAACGCGCGAGGTTGGTCTTGAGCCAGTCCTGCTCGGCATTCTTCAGCGTCTGATCCTTGAGGTTGCGGATCATCTCGTTGATATTGTCCTTGAGCGCCGCCATCTCGCCCGACGCCTCGACGGCGATCGATCTCGTGAGATCGCCCTTGGTCACCGCGGTCGCCACTTCGGCGATCGAGCGCACCTGATTGGTGAGATTCGCCGCAAGCTCGTTCACGTTATCGGTGAGATCGCGCCACAGGCCCGCGGCTCCGGGGACACGCGCCTGGCCGCCCAATTTGCCTTCGATGCCGACCTCGCGGGCCATGTTGGTGACCTGGTCGCCGAATGCCGAAAGCGTATCGATCATGAAGTTGATCGTCTCGGCCAGCGCCGCGATCTCGCCCTTCGCGTCCACGGTCAGCTTGCGCTTCAGATTGCCCTGCGCGACCGCGGTCACGACGTCGGCGATGCCGCGCACCTGGTTGGTCAGGTTGGTCGCCATCAGGTTGACGTTGTCGGTCAGGTCCTTCCAGGTCCCGCCGACGCCGGGCACCTGCGCCTGGCCGCCGAGCTTGCCTTCGGTGCCGACCTCGCGGGCGACGCGCGTCACCTCGCTCGCGAACGAGTTGAGCTGGTCCACCATCACGTTGATGGTGTTCTTGAGCTCCAGGATCTCGCCCTTCACGTCGACGGTGATCTTCTTGGAAAGATCGCCGCGCGCCACCGCGGTCGTCACCTCCGCGATGTTGCGGACCTGGCCGGTCAGGTTGTCGGCCATCAGGTTGACGTTGTCGGTGAGGTCGGCCCAGGTTCCCGCGACGCCGCGCACCTGCGCCTGGCCGCCGAGCTTTCCTTCGGTGCCGACCTCGCGGGCGACGCGAGTCACCTCGGACGCGAACGAATTGAGTTGGTCCACCATCGTGTTGATGGTGTTCTTGAGCTCGAGGATCTCGCCCTTCACGTCGACGGTGATCTTCTTCGAAAGGTCGCCGAGCGCCACCGCGGTCGTCACCTCGGCGATATTGCGGACCTGGCCGGTGAGGTTCGCCGCCATCGCGTTCACATTGTCGGTCAGGTCCTTCCAGGTGCCGCCGACGCCCTCCACCTGCGCCTGCCCGCCGAGCTTTCCTTCCGAACCCACCTCGCGCGCCACGCGGGTGACTTCGGAGGCGAAGCTGTTGAGCTGATCCACCATGACGTTGATGGTGTTCTTGAGCTCGAGGATCTCGCCCTTCACGTCGACGGTGATCTTCTTGGAAAGATCGCCCCTTGCGACGGCGGTCGTCACCTCGGCGATGTTGCGGACCTGGCCCGTCAGATTGCCGGCCATCAGGTTGACGTTGTCGGTCAGGTCCTTCCACGTGCCGCCGACGCCCTCGACCTGCGCCTGCCCGCCCAATTTGCCCTCCGATCCGACCTCGCGGGCGACGCGGGTCACTTCCGAGGCGAAGGCGTTCAGCTGGTCCACCATGACGTTGATGGTGTCCTTGAGCTCCAGGATCTCGCCCTTCACGTCGACGGTGATCTTCTTCGAAAGATCGCCCCTTGCGACCGCCGTCGTCACGTCGGCGATGTTGCGGACCTGGCCCGTCAGGTTCGCGGCCATCAGGTTCACATTGTCGGTGAGGTCGGCCCAGGTGCCGGCGACCCCCGGCACCTGCGCCTGCCCGCCCAGCTTTCCTTCGGTGCCCACTTCGCGGGCGACGCGCGTCACCTCGCTGGCGAACGAGTTGAGCTGGTCCACCATCACGTTGATGGTGTCCTTGAGCTCCAGGATCTCGCCCTTCACGTCGACGGTGATCTTCTTGGAAAGATCGCCGCGCGCCACCGCTGTGGTCACCTCGGCGATGTTGCGGACCTGGCCGGTCAGGTTCGCCGCCATCAGGTTCACATTGTCGGTGAGGTCGGCCCAGGTGCCGGCGACGCCAGGAACCTGCGCCTGGCCGCCCAGCTTGCCCTCGGTGCCGACTTCGCGGGCGACGCGCGTGACTTCCGATGCGAACGAATTGAGCTGGTCCACCATCGTGTTGATGGTGTTCTTGAGCTCGAGGATCTCGCCCTTCACGTCGACGGTGATCTTCTTCGAAAGATCGCCGCGTGCGACCGCCGTGGTGACGTCCGCGATGTTGCGGACCTGGCCGGTCAGGTTCGCCGCCATCAGGTTCACATTGTCGGTGAGGTCGGCCCAGGTGCCGGCGACGCCAGGGACCTGCGCCTGGCCGCCGAGCTTGCCCTCGGTGCCCACTTCGCGCGCGACGCGGGTGACCTCCGATGCGAAGGCGTTGAGCTGGTCCACCATCGTGTTGATGGTGTTCTTGAGCTCGAGGATCTCGCCCTTCACCTCGACGGTGATCTTCTTCGATAGATCGCCCGAGGCGACGGCGGTGGTCACCTCGGCGATGTTGCGGACCTGCCCGGTCAGGTTCGCCGCCATCAGGTTGACGTTGTCGGTCAGGTCCTTCCAGGTGCCGGCGACGCCCTTCACATTCGCCTGCCCGCCCAGCTTTCCTTCCGTGCCGACCTCGCGCGCGACGCGCGTGACCTCCGAGGCGAAGGAGGCGAGCTGCTCCACCATCGTGTTGACGATCTTGCCGATCCGCAGGAATTCGCCGCGCAGCGGGCGCCCGTCGATCTCGACCGTCATCGCCTGCGAAAGATCGCCCTTGGCGACCGCGCCGATCACGCGCGCGACCTCCGCGGTCGGCTGCGCCATGTCCTCGATCAGCTCGTTCATCGATCGCAGCTTGGCTTCCCAGCCCCCGGTCGCGCCGCGCACCCGTCCGCGCTGGCTGATCTTGCCTTCCTTGCCGACCACGACCGACAGCCGCTCGAACTCGTCGGTCATCTGCTGTTCGAGGGTGACGACCTCGTTGAAGAGCCTGGCGATCTCACCGTCCTGGCCGGGCAGGTCTTCGGGGAGGCGCACCGAAAAATCGCCGCGTCGCAGGTTGCGGAGCGCGGCAAGAAGCTCTCGACGATCGAGGAAAGTACGCGCGGCCAAGTCGTTCACACATCGCTCCTTCGTGCGGCCCCCCCGCCCGAATCCGATGCAGATCTCGGTCCTATCCGAGCCACCATATCAACAACATCGGTAAACGAGTCACCAAAAATGCGCGGGGGCTAATCGGGGGCCATGGGTTGCATCGCGCGGCGCCCGCTGGCTACAAAAGGGGCGGGGCAAGTTCGATCCATGCGAAATCCGGGGCCGGAGAAGGGATTTTCACCGCGCTTTCATGTCTTCCGACGCTCTTTCTACGTTCATCCGCTCGACCTTCCGTTCCGTCTGGGCGCTGGAACTGCTCTGCCTGCTGAGGCAGAATCGCGGCCGCGGCCTCACCCATGAGGAGATGGTCGCGCGGTTGCGGGGGAGCGATCTGGTGGTTTCGCAAAGCGTCGAATCACTGACGGCGGCCGGCCTTGTCCTCTCGGAATCCGACGGGTCGATCCGCTACGCCCCCGTGTCCGACGATCTCGACCGCCTCGCCGCTGACGCCGAGGCGCGCTACGCCAGGAGCCCCGATGCGGTGCGGCGCCTGATCGTCACCGCCGCCAATCCGAGCGTGTCGGCCTTTGCCGACGCATTCAGGCTGAGGAAGGACTGAGGCGTGGGAGAGGTCTTTCCGACGATCGTCTATCTGCTGTGCTTCCTGACCAGCGCGGCCTGCGCGGTCCTGCTCGCGCGCAACTATCTGCGCACGCGGATGCGGATGCTGATGTGGAGCGCGCTCTGCTTCTTCTTCCTTTCGTGCAACAATTTCATCGTCATTCTCGATCTGCTTATCTTCCCGGACACCGATTTCCGCGTGTGGCGCACGCTCACCTCGCTGGGCGCCGTCGGCGTGCTTCTGTTCGGCTTCATCTGGGATGGTTCGGAGGACTGACATGGCGACCATCTACGCCTTCCTCTCCGGCGCGGTCGCGATGGGATATGTCGCCGCCGGACTGTTCTTCCTGCGCTTCTGGTCGCGGACCCGCGAAGGCCTGTTTCTCGCCTTCGCCTGCGCCTTCTGGCTGCTCGGCGCATCGCAGGCGGTGATGACGCTGACCGACATCCCGGTCGAGGAACGGAGCGGCCTCTTCCTCCTGCGCCTCGCCGCCTTCCTGCTGATCCTCGTCTCGGTCGCGCTCAAGAACCGCCGCGCCTGAGACGGCGCGCGGCGCGCCGGAAGCGGGCGCATCCCAAATGCGCGGGGAGGAAGGTATCGAAGGTGGTGCCGCTTGTCAGACTCGAACTGACGACCCCATCATTACGAATGATGTGCTCTACCGGCTGAGCTAAAGCGGCCCGGCGTTCGGGAAGCGCGCCATTATCAGCGGGTCCGGCGAAAGACAAGCGTGCCGCCGGTTCGCGCGTCCTTAACCATATCTCAACCGCTCGGGTGCACCTTGGCGCCCACTCAAACGCGCGTGCCGGGGAACGCCCATCGATGGACAGCTTGCGGGGTTTTGAAGAGGACGCGCCAGCCGCCTGGCAGGGTGACGACGAGCCCGCGCCCGAGCGGCCGCCCGAAATCGGCGTGGACGAGCGGCGCATGCATGTTCGCGCCTACAATTACTGGGTCTCCCTGCTCGGCGATCGCCCGTTCCCGTCCATCCAGGATGTCGATCCGCAGAGCCTGGAGGATTTCGGGCCGAACAGCGTCCTGCTCGATTTCTCCGCCGATCCGGAGGATCCCGCGGTCGCCTTTCTCGGCCATGCGCTGCGCAGCGAATGCGAGCTCGACCGGTCGATCGAGCGGATCAGCGAGGTGCCCGGGCGCTCGCTCCTGTCGCGGCTCACCGATCATTACCTCCAGATCATCGCCAATCGCGCGCCGATCGGCTTCGAGGCCGAGTTCATCGGCCTTCACGGCCGTCCGACGCTCTATCGCGGCATCCTGATGCCGCTCTCGTCGAACGGCGAGGAGATCGATTTCGTCTATGGCGTGATCAACTGGAAGGTCATCGCCGACAACGAGATCGCCGATGCGCTCGCGATCGAGGTCGGCCAGTCGGTCGCCGCCGCCCCGGCGCCGAGCGAAAGCCCGGTCTGGGCCGACGGCCCGACGGCGCATCTCGAGGACGAGCCGGCCTTGCCGGCGCTTTCGGAGGAAGCCGGGCTGACGCTCAGCCTCTGGCCCGAGGAGGTCGAGGGCGACGCCGTGCCGGCCGCGCTCGATGCCGATGCCGGGCTGGCCGACCGGCTCGGGCATGCCCGCGAAAGCGCGTCGCTCGCGCTCGGCGCCGATCGCCGCAGCCGCGCCGCCCTCTATCGCGCGCTCGACGATGCCTATGCCTTCGCCCGCGCGGCCGCCGCCGCGCCGGACGATTATGCCGAGCTGCTCGAAGATGCCGGGATCAAGGCGCAGGCCCGCGCGCCGATGACGCCGGTCGTGAAGCTCGTCTTCGGCGCGGACTATGACAAGACGCGCCTCACCGAATTCGCCGCCGCCCTTTCCTGGGCAGAGCGCGAAGGGATCGTCGCGGGCAGCCTCGCCGATCGCCTCGAATCCTTTCCCGGCGGCCTCAAGGGCATCGTCGCTGCGGAACGCGCCCATCGCCGCCCTGCGGCCAAGGCCGATCCGCTCGCAGAGAGCCGCGCCCGGCTGCGCGCCGCGCCGGCGATCGCCGAGGTTCCGGTCGAGCTTCCGGGCGAGGAGGAGTTCGTCCTGATGGTCGCGCGGCGCACCGGCGCGGGCCTCGCGCTCGTCGCCCCGGTGGCGGATCGCCGCCTCGTCGAACAGGCGATCCGCAAGACGGCGTAAGCGGCCTGCCCTTTGCGCGGCCATGTCGCGGCCCTATATCCGGCGCCAGCCCGTGGGCGGTGACAGGAGACCGACATGCGCCTCAAATCCTTCCTTCCGCTCATCCTCATTCTCGCCGCGCCGGCGGCGGCACAGCCCGATGCCGGCGATGCCCTGACGGTCGAGGTCCACCTGTCGAGCTTCAGCTTCGATCCGTCGGCGGTGCGCGTGCCGCATGGCCGGTCGGTCGATCTCAGGCTCGTCAACACCGGCAATGGCGGGCACAATTTCTCCGCGCCGCAATTCTTCGCCGCGGCGACGGTCGCGCCGGCCGATGCGGCGCGGATCCGCCGCGGCGCGGTCGAGGTGCCGGGCCACGGGACCGTGGACATCCACCTCGTCGCCCCGGCCGCCGGCCATTACGACCTGCGCTGCACCCACCCGCTTCATGCCGCCTTCGGAATGCGCGGCGCGGTCGAAGTCGACTGATCCAAGCGGCTTGCCCGGCCCGTCCACCGGCCTTGCTCCGGCGCAAAGGGCGGCGCTATAGCCGCGACCACGACGGACCCCGTTTCCGCCGGTGGAGAGAGCGCCGGGAGGCCATTGAATGAATTCGCAGAACAAGGTCGCGGGGGACGCTGCTCGTCAGCGCCTGGTGGAGAAGCTCGTCGTCGCCCTCTGCCACGGCGCCCTGCCGGGCGAGCTGGACGGTTTCACGGACGACGACCGGCGCGCGGCGGCGGCCTTCGTCGCGACCGCCTGCGAGCGACGGCCGAACGGCACGCCGGTGGTGAAGATCGAAACGACCGGCACCCGCCTCGGCGAGCGCGGGATGCGCCTGTGCGTCGCCAACGACAACATGCCGTTCCTGGTCGATTCGGTCGCCGCGGCCATCTCGGCGCGCGGGCTCGTCATCCACCGGCTGCTCCACCCCGTCCTGCCGATCCGGCGCGACGCGAAGGGCGCGCTCGTCGATGTCGGCGATGGCGAGGGATCGGTCCGCGAATCGATCATGTATATCGAGGTCGACCGCGCCGATGCCAAGGTACGCACCGAGCTTGCGGCCGAATTGCGGACCGTGCTCGATTCGGTCCGCGCCGCGGTGCGGGACTGGCCGGCGATGCAGGCGCGGATGCGCGCCGATGCCGCGGCGCTCGACGATGACGAAGGGCGCGCGCTGCTCGAATGGTTCGCCGGCGGCGCGATGACCCTGCTCGGTTTCGAGGTCGAACGGCCGGATCAGCCGGCGAGCGAGACGCTCGGCATTTTCAGCCTGCCCGGCGATCCGACCGACGAGGGCGGAAGCGAAGGCGCAATCCGCTATTTCGAAAAGGGCGGCGAGATTCCGCTGATGGCCAAGGCCGATCGCAAGTCGCCGGTCCATCGCCATGTCCCGCTCGATCTGGTCTGCGTGCCGGTGCGCGAGAATGGCCGCATCACCGGCGTCGGCGTCCATGTCGGCCTGTGGACCAGCCAGGCGCTCAACGCGCCGGTCGAGGACGTGCCGTTGCTGCGCCGCCGCCTCGCCGAGCTGGAGGCCGGCTTCGGTTTCGATCCGGCCGGGCATAGCGGCAAGGCGCTGCGGCACGCGATGACTTCGCTGCCGCACGATCTGCTCATCAATCTCGACACCGATTCGGTGCGCACGCTCGTCGTCACCGCCATGTCGCTGGCCGATCGGCCGCGCCCGACGCTGGTGCTCGTCCGCTCGATCCTCAAGGGGCATCTCTTCGCTTTCGTCTGGCTCCCGCGCGACGAGCTCACCACCCGCCGGCGGGTCGAGATCGGGGAGATGATCGGCACGGCGGCGAAGGGCCGCCAGACCGCCTGGTCGGTCGATCTCGGCGACGGCGACCTCGCCTTGCTTCGCTACACCTATGCGGTCTCGGCCAAGCAGCCGACGCCGGACCGGGCGGCGCTCGATGCCCAGCTCGATGCGATGGTGCGCGGCTGGGCGCCCGCGGTGGAAGCGCGGCTCAACCATCTGGTCGGCGCCAATCGCGCGGCGCGCCTCACGCTTCAGCACGCGAACAGCTTTCCGCCGCCCTATCGCTCGCGCTACCCGGCGGAGGACGCGGCGGACGATATCGTCCGGCTCGATCTCCTCCCCAACGAACGGGCGCGCTCGGTCCGCCTCTATCGCCTGCCGATCGATCCGGAGAGCCAGATCCGGATGAAGATCTACCGCCACGGCGGCCTCATTCCCCTGTCCGATGTCGTTCCGGTGCTGGAGAATTTCGGCTTCCGCGTGCTCAAGGAAACGCCGACCAAGCTCGAAGGCGAGGGGGGCGAGAGCAACATCCACGAATTCCACGTCGCCACCGCCGACGGATCGGATGCCGGCGCGGTGATGGCCCGCGCCTCGGTGATCGAGGCGGCGATCGCGGCCGTGCTCGAAATGCGCGCCGAAAATGACGCGTTCAACCAGCTCATCGTCTCGGTCGCGCTCGATCCGGAAGGGGTCGTGCTGCTGCGCGCCTGGTTCCGCTATCTGCGCCAGACCGGCCAGTCCTATGGCCTCGCGACGGTGGTCGAGGCGCTTCGCAAGGCGCCGGATGTCGCGCGCGGCCTCATCTCCCTCTTCGCCGCGATGCACGATCCGGCGCTCGCGGCGCCGCGCGACGAGGCCGTCCAGGCCGCCGAGAAGCGCATCGACAAGGGGCTGACGAGCGTCGCCGCGATCGACGAGGACCGGATCCTGCGTCTCCTTCGCGGCGTCGTCGCGGCGACCTTGCGGACCAACGCCTTTTCGCCGGCCGCCGAGGAAGCGCTCGCCTTCAAGCTCGATTCCGCCGCCGTCCCGAACCTTCCCGCGCCGCGGCCGTGGCGCGAGATCTGGGTCTATTCGCCGCGCATCGAGGGCATCCACCTGCGCGGCGGACCGATCGCCCGCGGCGGTCTTCGCTGGTCCGACCGGCGCGACGATTTCCGCACCGAAATCCTCGGTCTGATGAAGGCGCAGCTCGTCAAGAACGCCGTCATCGTCCCGACCGGCGCCAAGGGCGGCTTCTATCCCAAGCAGCTGCCGCCGGCGTCGGATCGCGACGCCTGGCTGGCCGAAGGCACGGAAAGCTACCGCATCTTCATCCGCGCGCTCCTTTCCGTCACCGACAATATCGTCGCCAACAAGGTCGTCCATCCGCCCAAGGTCGTGATCCGCGACGGGGACGATCCCTATTTCGTCGTCGCCGCCGACAAGGGCACGGCGACCTTCTCCGACGTCGCCAACCAGATCGCGACCGATCGCAAGTTCTGGCTCGGCGATGCCTTCGCGAGCGGCGGCAGCTATGGCTATGACCACAAGGCCATGGGCATCACGGCCAAGGGCGCCTGGGTCTCCGTCCAGCGCCATTTCAGGGAGCTCGGGATCGATGTCCAGAAGGACACGATCCGCGTCGCCGGCGTCGGCGACATGTCCGGCGACGTGTTCGGCAACGGCATGCTCCTGTCGAAGGCGATCAAGCTGGTCGCCGCCTTCGATCACCGCCACATCTTCCTCGATCCCGATCCCGATCCGGCGACGAGCTGGAAGGAGCGCAAGCGGATGTTCAATCTGCCGCGCTCCAGCTGGGCGGATTACGATCCGAAGCTGATCTCGAAAGGCGGCGGCGTCTTCCCGCGCAGCCAGAAATCGATTCCGCTTTCAAGGGAGGTCCGCGCGCTGCTCGGCATCGACGCGGCGGAGGCGGAGCCCGCGCGGGTGATCGAGGCGATCCTCAAGGCGCGGGTCGATCTGCTCTGGTTCGGCGGCATCGGCACCTACATCAAGGCGTCGAGCGAGAGCCATGCGGATGTCGGCGATCCCGGCAACGACGCCATCCGCGTCGACGCCGCGGATGTCGGCGCCAGGGCGATCGGGGAGGGCGCGAACCTCGCCATCACCCAGGCCGGCCGCATCGAATTCGCCGAAAAGGGCGGGCGCAACAATACCGACTTCATCGACAATTCGGCCGGCGTCGATTGTTCGGACAACGAGGTCAACATCAAGATCCCGCTCAACCGCGAGATGCTCGAAGGGCGGCTCGATTTCGAGGCGCGCAACCTGCTGCTCGCGGCGATGACCGACGAGGTCGCCGATCTGGTGCTGGAGGATAACCGGCTCCAGACTTTGGCCCTGTCGATCGCCGAGCGTGGCGGCGCGGCCGCGCTGCCGCAGATGGTGCGCGTCATCGAGCTGCTCGAGGAAAGCGGGCGGCTCAACCGCGCCGTCGAGGGGCTGGAGAGCAACGAGGACCTGCTCCGCCGCGCCCAGCAGAATCGCGGTCTCACTCGGCCGGAGCTCGCCGTCCTGCTCTCGACGACGAAGATGCGGCTGCAGGCGGCGATCGAGCAATCGGGCTTCACCGACGATCCGACGCTGGAGCCCGAGCTGCTCGCCGCCTTCCCGAAGGCGATGCAGGAGGGGCATCGCGAGGCGATCCTTCAGCATCGGCTGAAGAGCGAGATCATCGCGACCAAGATCGCCAATCGCCTCGTCAACCGGCTCGGAATCATCGCGCCCTTCGCGCTGACCGAGGAGGAAGGGGCATCCTTCGGCCAGGCCGCCGCCGCCTTCGTCGCCGCCGAGCGCCTGTTCGACATGAGCGCGTTGTGGGCCGATATCGAAAAGGCCAATGTCGACGAACAGGTCCGGCTTACCCTGTTCGGCGAGGCCGCGACCGGCCTTCAGCTCCACGTCGCCGATCTCCTGCGCTCCATTCCGGCCGGCGCCAAGCCAGGCGCGATCGTCGCCGAGCTCGCCCCCGGCCTCGCCCGGCTCCAGGGCGCGCTCGACGAGCTGCTGCGGCCGGAGCCGCGGGCGGATGCCGCGGGCCTGCGCGCCCGGCTCGATGCCGCCGGCGCGCCGCGGGGGATCGCCGATCGAATCGCGCGCCTGTTCGAGCTCGACGGTGCGGTCGGTCTCGCCCTGCTGGCGCGCCGCCGCAAGCTCGACGAGATCATGCTCACCAAGGCCTATTCACGGCTCGGCGAGGTCCTGGGGCTGGATTGGGCGCATAATGCGGCCAAGCATTTCCAGCCCACCGACCAGTGGGAGCGCCTGCTGACGGCCGGCCTCTCGCGCGATTTCGAGCAGCTGCGGCTCGATTTCATCGATCAGCGCGGCGGCGGCGATCCCGCCGCGTCGGTCGAGGCGTGGATCGCCGATCAGGCGCCGCGCATCGAGCAGTTCCGCCACACCGTCTCCCGCGCCCGCACCGCGCCGGCGATCACGGTCCCGATGCTGGCCCAGATCGCGACCCAGGCGCGGGCGCTGCTGGCGAGATAAGGCTCAATCCTCCCTGTCGCCGCAGGCGATGGGGAGGGGGGCCGGCTGAAAGCCGGTGGAGGGGCTTTCGGAGTCAGCAGGCCCCGCCACCGCTCTTCGCGCGGTCCCCCCCATCCGCTAGGCGGGCGGGGAGGATCTACTTTCGCTCGAACAGCCAGACGCGGATCGCGCTCGCCAGATTGGCCGGGCTTTCGGCCGTCACCCGCTCGGCGTCGATCCGCGCCACCAGCGCATTGAGCGGCAGCCCCTCGGCCGCCGCCGCGTCGCGAAGCGCTTCCCAGAAGACCGGCTCCAGGCTGATCGACGTCGCGTGGCCTGCGATCATCACCGAGCGTTTGACCGGCCCCATCGCCTCAATACATGTGCTGGCCGCCGTTGATCGACAGCGTCGATCCGGTGACGAAGCCGGCATCCTCGCCGGTGAGGAACAGCACGCCGCGGGCGATTTCCTCGGCGCGGCCGAGCCGGCCCACCGGGATTTTCGCGACGATCTTCTCCAGCACGTCGGCCGGCACGGCGGCGACCATGTCGGTGTCGATATAGCCGGGCGCGATCGCGTTGACGGTGATGCCGGCGCGCGCGCCTTCCTGGGCGAGCGCCTTGGTGAAGCCGTGAATGCCGGACTTGGCCGCCGCATAATTGACCTGGCCATATTGGCCGGCCTGGCCGTTGATCGATCCGATATTGACGATGCGGCCATATTTGCGGGCGTTCATCCCGTCCCACACCGCCTTGGCCATGTTGAAGCAGCCGCCGAGATTGACGTCGATCACATGGGCCCAGGCCTCATGGGTCATCCGCTTCATCGTGCCGTCGCGGGTGATGCCGGCATTGTTGACGAGGATGTCGACGGGGCCGAGATCGGCCTCGATCTCGGCGACCTTCGCGACGCAGGCGTCGAAATCGGCGACATCCCATTTGTAGGTCTTGATGCCGGTACGGCTGGTGAAGGCGTGGGCCTTTTCGTCATTGCCGGCATAATTGGCGGCGACGGTGACGCCCGCGTCCCTGAGCGCGATGCTGATCGCCTCGCCGATGCCGCGCGATCCTCCGGTAACGATTGCGACCCGTGCCATCATCCACTCCTGCTTTTGGTTATGGCTCAGGCTTATTGATCCGGGCGCCATCCTTCAAGCGCGCGGCCGACGAGGGTGCGAAGCATCTCCACGGCGGGCAGGGAATCGTTGAGGCAGGGCAGATAGGCGAAATCACTCCCGCCGGCGTCGAGGAAGGTCTGGCGGCCGCGTATGTCGAGCTCCTCCAGCGTCTCGACGCAATCGGCGGCGAAGCCCGGGGCGAGGATCGCGACCTTGCCCACGCCCTTGGCCGGGAGACCCGCGAGCACCTCGTCCGTCGCCGGCGCCAGCCATTTCGCCCGGCCGAATCGCGACTGGAAGGCGACGATCAGCTCGCGGCCCAGGGCCTCGGAGAGAAGCCGCGCGGTCTTGCGGCAATGGCAGTGATAGGGATCGCCCAGCTCCAGCGTGCGCTGCGGCATGCCGTGGAAGCTCGCGACGATCGCGTCCGGCGCGAAGGGCAGGGCGGCGATCGAGGCGCGCACCGATTGCGCGAGCGCGCCGATATAGGCCGGATCGTCATGATAGGGGTCCAGCGTCCGCACCGCCGGCAGCCAGCGCATGTGCCTGAGGTGCCGGAACGCCTCGTCGAGCGCGGTCGCCGTCGTCGCGCCGCAATATTGCGGGTAGAGCGGCGCGATCAGCAGCCGGGTGCAGCCCATCGCGAACAGCGCGTCGATCCGCTCGGCGATGGCCGGCTGGCCATAGCGCATCGCATGATCGACGATCGCCTCCGGTCCGAAGCTGTCGGCAAGCGCTGCGGCGATCCGCGCCGTGTGGACGGCGAGCGGCGAGCCCTCCTCCATCCACACCTGGCGATAGGCATGGGCCGATTTCGCCGGCCGCGTGCGCAGGATGATGCCGTGCAGGATCGGCTTCCATACCAGTTGCGGGATCTCGACGACGCGCGGATCGGAGAGGAATTCGCGCAGATAGAGCCGCACCGCGCCCGGCTCCGGCGCATTGGGCGTGCCGAGATTGATGAGGAGCACCCCGATCTTCGGGGCCGGGACGGCGGGATGGTCGACGGGCCGGGTCACGATGCCGCCCCGGTCTCGATCGGCAGGCTCCGGATCCGCCGGCCGCTCAGCGCGTGATAGGCATTGGCGATGGCTGGCGCGGCGGTCGGCACGGCAAGCTCGGTGACGCCGCCGGGCTCGTCTTCGCTCTCGATCAGTTCGACCGCGATGTCGGGCGCATCGGCGAGCCGCGGCAGATCATAATCGCCGAACGCGCGGATCGCGGGGATGCCGTGCGCGAAGCCGAGCGGACGTCCCGTCGCGCAGGCGATGCCGTGGATCAGGCCGCCTTCGATCTGCTGCTTCACGATCTCCGGGTTCACGATCCGGCCGCAATCGACGGCGCAGACGGCGCGGAGCACGCGGATGCGCTGCTCGCGGGTCAGCTCGATTTCGACCAGTGTCGCCACATAGGATCCATAGGCCGCGTGGCAGGCGATGCCCATGCCGCCGCCGGCCGCGCCGCCGTCCCACCCGCCGATCGCGGTTGCGGTGGACAGCACCCGGGCGAGCCTGGGATTGTCGCCGAGCATCTGCATCCGGAAACTGAACGGCTCGACGCCGGCGGCGCGGGCGATCTCGTCCAGGAAACATTCGGTGAAATAGCAGCCGTGGACGTGCGTGCCGCCGCGCTGGAGGCCGAGATCGAGGCCGACATCCGCGGCCACATGATCCACCTCGATATTGGCGATGCCATAAGGCGGGACTGCGCCGGCCGCCGGCGCCCCGCCCGGCGAGAAGAAGGTCGGGCTGGTCCCAAGCCGCGTCGCTGTCTGCGCCCCTGCGTCCGGCATCGCGATCCGCGCGCGCCAGCCGGCGATCCGGCCCTGGACCATGAAGGCGGTCATCACGGCGGCGGCCGGCGGGCCGAACGTGTCGCGCTGGATCTCGCTGATCCGGGGCCAGGAGAGCTGGACCGGCCTGCCGAGCCGCATCGCCATGATCGCGGCCTGCTCGACCGCCGCGGTCTCCAGCTTGCGGCCGTAACCGCCGCCGACGAGGGTGGGATAGAGCGCGATCTGCCCCTCGCGCAGCCCGGCCGCGCGCGCGGCGGCGGCGCGGGCCAGTTTCGGCGCCATGACGGGCGCCCAGATTTCGAGCCGGTCGCCGGTCAGCCGCGCGGTCGCGGTCAGTGGCTCGACGGCAGCGCTCGGCATCGGGGCGATCCGATAGGCCTGCGAGACCGGGCTCGATCCGGCCTGGTCCTCGTCGATCGCGCCCTGTCGGAATGCGCGGGAGGCCGAACCGGAATCGAGCGCGCGATCGAGCATTCCGGCGATGTCGGCGCTCGACGGCGCATCGGCCGGGCCTTCGAAGCGCGGGTTCATCGCATCGATCGCCTTGCCGGCGGCCCAGCCGTTGACCGCCGCGACGCCGACCCAGCCGGGATTTTCGAACAGTTCGAGCGCGCCGAACACCGCGCGGCCCGCATCGCGGTCGAGCCCGATCAGCCGGCCGCCGCGCGGCGCCATGCGGACGCTCGCATAGACCATGCCGGGGAGGCGCACGTCGCCCGCGAACATCGCGCTGCCGTCGATCTTCGACGGGGTGTCGAGCCTCGGCAGCGGCTGCCCGGCAAGCCGGTTCTCGACATCGCCGCGCATCGGCAGGTCGTCGGGAACGGTCCCGCCCGCGGCCGCTTCGGCAAGCTCGGCGAAGGCGATGCGCTCGCCGCCGCGCCACACGAAGCCGCCATGGGCGTCGAGCGCGCGCCAGTCGCCGCCCCATCGTTCGGCCGCCGCCATGCACAAAAGCGCGCGCGCCGCCGCCCCGGCTTCGCGAAGCGGCGCCTCGAACATCCGGACCGACGTCGATCCGCCGGTCGCCATCAGCGCGCCGCGCGTCGCATATTCGCGCGCCGTCCAGCGATCGATCCCGAAGGTGGAGGGAAGGGCGCTCGCCGCCGCCGCCTCCTCGGCCAGAACGAGATTGGCATAGAGCGGGTTGATCGGCGCCGGCTCGACCGCGACGGTTCGCCAGTCCGCGCCGAGCTCGTCGGCAAGGATTTGCGGCAGGCTGGTATAGACGCCCTGGCCCGCTTCCGCCTGCGGCACCGCGACGATGATCCGCCCGTCCCGGCCGATCTTCAGGAAGGCGTTGAACAGCTGCTCGCCCGGACCGGCCTGGAGATTGGGGCGATAGCTGCGCGGCCACGCCGCCCAGGCCAGCGCAAGCCCGATTCCCGCGCCGCCGCCGATCAGCAACGTGCGCCGGCTGATCCCGCCTGTGTCCCCATCGCGCGCCATCCGCCGCCTGATAGAGGGGGGAGCCGAAAGCGGCTAGTGCTCGCGCGCGCCGGCCATGGCCTCCCTTGAAAGCGCTGTGAGAATGAGGCAGTGGCGGCGGCGAGGAGTCCAGCATGGCCGCCGCACGGATCTATCAGCGCCAGAAGAATGCGATGCAGTCGGGCAAGGCCACGGCCGGCCAGTGGGTGCTCGAGTTCGAATCGTCCGCGCCGCAGCGCCCCGATCCGCTGACCGGCTGGGCCGGCGGCGCCGATACGGTGCAGCAGGTCCGGCTGACCTTCCCGACTCTCGAGGCGGCGAGGGCCTATGCCGAGCGCGAGGGGATCGAGGTTCATGTCGTCCCCCCCGCGCAGCCGAAGCTCAAGATCCAGGCCTACGCCGACAATTTCCGCTGAGCCCGGCGGAACAGCCAGGCCGCGAGCGCGAACAGGCCGACGAAGACTCCGTTCAGCACGATGAGGCCGATCGTCCCCGGCGGCTCGTCGCGTCCCGCGATGGCGGCAAGGACGGTGACGAGCGCCTGCGCCGCCGCCGCGGCGGTCATCGCCCGCGCCATCCCGCCGGCCTCGAACCCGGCGCCGATCGCCCCGCCGAGCGCGAGCAGCAGGACGCCCGCATAGACCAGGTTCAGCGGATTGTCCTCGCTGCCGATGATCCCGACCGCGAGGTTGATCCAGATCAGCAGGAAAGCCGCGCCAAGCGCCGCCGCCGCGCCCATCCGGTACGCATTGTCCCGCGCCCGCCGCGCGAGGAATTCGAAGGCGAGGCCGATGCCGCCGATGATCGCGCCCGCGACCACGAAATCGCTCGCGGTCCAGCGCACCTCGCTCGTGAACCGCATCGCAACCGCCGGCAGGAGCAGCAGCGCCCCCGCCAAACCCCACCCGACCACGCGCCACGGATTGATCCAGCCGCCCGCGCCCGGCTCCGCTTCCTTTGCCATATCGATGTCCCTTGTGCATGAAAGAGGGCGTCGTGCTGCGCTGGCCGGCGGTGAAAGGCATGAGCAGAGTCTGAGGTTTTGCTGAAACATGATGCCGGTCAGCCTCGCCTTCGGCGATTTCGTCCTTGATCCCGCCCAGCGCCGGCTGTGGCGCTCCGGGGAGCCGGTCGAGCTCAACAGCCGCTATTTCGACGCGCTGGCCCTGCTGGCGCGAGAGCCCGGCATCCTGATCTCGAAGGATCGCTTCATGGCCGAGGTCTGGCGCGGCGTGCCGGTGACCGACGAGGCGTTGACCCAATGCGTCCGCGCGCTCCGCCGCCAGCTCGGCGACGATGCGGCGCGGCCGCGTTTCATCGAAACGGTGCCCAAGCACGGTTATCGGTTCATCGCTCCGGTGAGCGCGCAGGGCGAAGCGTCCGCGCCGGCTCCCGTCGCCGGCTCCGGCCTCCGGCGCCTGCTTCTCCTCGCCGGTGCGGGAACGCTCGGCGGAGGCGTGGCCGGGGCGATCGGCGGCCTGCTCTACGGCGTCGCGGCGGCGAGCGGGCAGGCGGGCGCGGGCGGGCTTTCGGCGCTGCTGGTGGTGCTGTGGGTGACGATCCTCGTCGCGCTCGTCGGCGGCGCCGGCGTCGCGTTCGGGATCGCCGGCGCGGCGGTCGCGACCGGGCGCGGCTGGCGCTGGAGCGTCGCTGGCGGCGCAATTGGCGGGCTCGTCATCGGCGGCGGCGTCAAGCTGCTCGGGCTCGACGCGTTCAATCTGCTGCTCGGCCAGTCGCCCGGCAACGTGACCGGCGGCGCCGAGGGCGCGGCGCTCGGCGGCGCGGTCGGCCTCGCGGGCTGGCTCGCGGCGCGCTTTGGCGGATCGCTGCGCCGCCGCCTCGCGATCGCCGCCCTGACCGGCGCGGCGGCGGGCGCGCTCATCCCGCTCATGGGTGGCCGGCTCTTCGGCGGCAGCCTCGATCTCCTCGCTCATCGCATGCCCGGCGCGCGTCTGCGGCTCGATTCGCTCGGCGCATTGTTCGGCGAAGCCGGCTTCGGCCCCATCGCCCAGTGCGTCACCGGCGCGCTTGAGGGTGCGCTGTTCGCCGCCAGTATCGTCGGCGCGCTGATCCTGGCAGAGTGGCGCCTGGACCGTCCCTAGGCCAGCAGGTCGCCCGCCAGCAACAGCAGCAGCTTCACATCCATCGCGCAGCCTTCCGCGCGCTTCCGCGCGACGAAGGCGAAGACGTCGGTGAGCGCGACGCGGTGGACGATGATGTTCTCGCCCTCGACGCCGCCGCCCGCGCCGACCTTCTCCAGACCTTCCGCGCGCAGCAAGGTGAAGCCTTCCGAGGCCAGGCCGGGCGAGGAATGGAACTGGCCGAGATCGATCATCCGCGCGGCGCGATAGCCGGTTTCCTCCTCGAGCTCGCGGATCGCCGCGGTCTCGGCCGCCTCGCCCTCGGTCTCGTCGCCGATCAGGCCGGCGGGGAGTTCCAGGCAGTTGCGCCCGAGCGGCACGCGATATTGCTCGACGAGGAGGACGTGTCCCTCGTCGATCGCGAGGATCACCGCGGCGGTGATTCCCCGCGTTCGCGAGACATATTCCCATTTGCCGCGCGTCTTCGCCGCGAGGAACCGGCCCTGCCAGACGGTCACTTCGGGCGCGTCGCGGTCGGCGCTCACAGCTCGACCACGCTGTCCGGCAGCTCGTTGGGGTTGTCGGCCTCGGGCGGGATGACGCGCGCCAGCACGGCGCCGATCTTCTCGACCGCAAGCGCCATGCCCTCGCCCGCCCGGCCCGCCTTCACCTCGGCGATCAGCACCGCCATCGCCTCGCCCCAATCCTCGGGCGCGGTCTTTTCGGCGATCGCCTTGTCGGCGACGATCTCGGCGCGATGCTCGAGCAGCGAGAGATAGAGGAGCACGCCGGTGCGCCCGCGCGTCCGCCGCTCGCAGGTGACACGGAACATGTCGATCGCGCGGCGGCGCACCCGCCGCGTCTTGGTCGCGCCCGGCGTCAGGGCCATTCTGAGCGGCATCCAGGCGAAGAGGAGCCGGCCGATCAGGAAGGCGCCGGCGAGCTTCGCGAACACGAAAAGCATCACCTCGCCCCGCGTCGGCTGCGCGTTCCAGCCGAGCAGCAGCGTCGTCCACCAGTCGATCCAGCCCTGCGGGACCAGGGCGATGCCGGCCGGCACGAGCAGCATCAGGAGCACGGCATAATGAAGCGCGACGTCGTGATAGGCGTCGGATCGCGGCGCGACGATGGTGACGATCTCGCCATCGCTCTTCGCCTCCGCGGCCTGAACCGCCGCCGTCACGCGGTCGTGATCCGCCTCGCTCAGCCTCTGCCGCATCACCATCCCCCCGACGCGCCGCCGCCACCGAACGATCCGCCGCCGCCGGAAAAGCCGCCGCCGCCGCCACCGCCGCCGCCGCCCCAGGACGATCCACCGCCGCCGTGGCGGCCCGAATTGCCGAGGCTGTTGAGCGCCATGCCGAGCAGGAACCAGCCAATGTCGCTGCCCGCATTGTCGTGGCGATAGGGCGTGCCGGGGCCCCAGACCGAAACGTCGCGCCGGTAGCGCTGGCCGCCGCCCCGCGAGGCCGCGGAGATGAACAGGATGACCAGGATCACGCCGACCCAGAACAGGATCGGGGCGATCGATCCGCCGCGCTCGCGCTGCTGTTGCTGCGCCTGCTGGGCGGCGAGCGCGCGTTGCTCGGCCTGTTCGGGCGGCGCCTGGAGCTGGGCGATGATCGCGTCGGTCCCGGCCTCGATGCCGCCGGCATAGTCGTTGTCGTGGAAATGCGGGACGATGTCGTCGCGGATGATCTGGCTCGACAGCGCGTCGGTGAGGATGCCCCCGAGCCCGTAGCCGACCTCGATGCGGACCTTGCGCTCATTCAAGGCGATGATCAGCAGGACGCCGTTATTCGCCTCGCTCTGCCCGATCTGCCAGTGGCGGCCGAGCTGGTAGCCATAATCCTCGATCGTCATGTCGCCGATCGTCGGCACCGTGACGATGACGAGCTGGCGCGAGGTCGCCTGCTGCAGGGCCTCCAGCTTCTGCGTCAGCGCCGCTTCCTGCTCGGGGCTGAGCAGGTTCGCCTGATCGACGACCCGGCCGGTGAGCTGCGGAAAATCCTGCGCCGCCGCCGGCACGGCGAGGAGCAGCGCCAGCAGGACGGCGAGCAGCGCCCGGGCGGCGCCGGTCACTGATTGTTGCCGAAGGCGTCCGCGACGCTTGGGGCGCGCTGGGCGGCCTCATCGGCCTGATAGGGCTGCATCGGCTGCGATCCGTAGATGACCTTGGCCCCGATCACCGCGGGGAAGGTGCGGATCTCGGTATTATAGGCCTGGACGGCGGCGTTATAATCGCGGCGCGCGACCGCGATGCGGTTCTCCGTTCCCTCCAGCTGCGATTGGAGGGTGAGGAAATTCTCGTTGGTGTGGAGCTCCGGATAGGCCTCCTGGAGCCGCTGGAGCGTCAGCGTCAGCTGGGTCTGCGCGGCGGCATAACGCTGCATCGCCGCCGGATCGGTGAGCTGGTCGGGCGTGACGGTGATCCGGCTCGCGCTCGCGCGCGCCTCGGTCACCTCGCGAAGCACGGTGCGCTCCTGGGTCGCCGCGGCGCGCACGGTCGCGACGAGGTTGGGGACGAGATCGGCCCGGCGCTGATACTGATTCTGGACCTCGGCCCACTTGGCCTTGGCATTTTCCTCGGCGGTCGGGATCGAATTGATCCCGCAGGCCGACAGGGTGACGACGAGGGCGGCAAGAACGGCGTAGAGACCGCGGCGCATGGTGAACCCCTCCCTTGGCAAGGCAAGCAGGAAGGACGTAAGCATTCGCTTCTCGCTCCGCAACGGGAGGCACGAATGTTCAGGGAATTCCGGGAATTCATCGCGCGCGGCAACGTGCTTGACCTCGCGGTCGCCGTCATCATCGGCGCCGCCTTCGGCAAGATCACCACGTCGCTGACCGAAGACATCATCATGCCGGTCGTCGGCGCGATCTTCGGCGGGCTGGATTTCTCCAGCCATTTCATCCTCCTCGGCAATGTCCCCGAAAGCTATCACGGCTCGCTCACCAGCTACAGCGCGCTCAAGGCCGCCGGCGCGCCGGTCTTCGGCTATGGCGAGTTCATCACGGTCGTGATCAACTTCCTGATCCTCGCCTTCATCATCTTCCTGATGGTGCGCGCGGCCAACAAGATCATCGCCCGCAAGGAGGAGGCGCCAGCCGCCGATCCGGCCGAAATCGTCCTGCTGCGCGAGATCCGGGACGAATTGAAGAAGCGGGGCTGAGCGCCGCTCACTTCACATTAATTGCCATTTCCCTATATAGGGCGTGCCGGTTTCGGCCGGCTATGGCGATAAACGACGGTGTGCAATAGGCACAGCGGACCCGGGGGCAGTACCCGGCGGCTCCACCATCTGGGCCGAGCCGCGCGACCAGCCCGCATGACGCGGGCCGGCCTGGCGGCTCAGCTGATGGGGCCGAACCAGGATCGACGTGTGTTGAAAAGCACCGACTTTCGCTCGGAAGGGGCCACCGTGACGGCTCATCACACAAGTGCCAACGATAACGAGGCGCTCGCGATTGCCGCGTAACCAAAGCCTCACGGCCTAGGTTACTAAGGACAAAAGCGCGGTCGGGCCGCACCGGGCAACAGAAGCGGATTCCAGCGGCTTGGGGGTGCCGGGCAACAGAAACCCCCACTTTCCTGCTTTCCCGGCCTCGTGCCGCGCGCCATTCGGGGCGTGCGTGGAACAGCCGCGCGCCCCGGCCATTGTGCCTTGACACGCGACCGAAAGGACCCGCCATGACCAGACTGCTCGTGATCGCCACCGCCGGCCTCGCCGCGCTCGCGGGATGCAGCCAGCAGACGGCAAATTCCTTCAACAACGACATGGCGCGCACCGAGAATTCGATCTCGGAGAGCGCCAATGCGCTGAGCGCCGATACCGCCAACGCCGCCGCCGCGGCGCAGCAGGCGCTCGACAACCAGACCGCCGCCTTCGGCAACACGCTCGACGAAACCGGCAACCGGCTCGATGCCGCCGGCAATGCGCTTCGCGGCGACCGCGCGGACGATACCGGGAACCGAAGCGACGGCCGCTAGGCCCCGGCCTCGGCCATCGCCGCCAACGAAAAAGCCCCGCCATCGCTGGCGGGGCTTCTCGTTTCGTCCGGACCCCGGCCTTCACCGGGGCCGGTGACGATCAGTCGTCGTCGCGGGTCAGGAAGGCCGGCGCGAATTCGGGCTCGGGCCCGTTGTCGTCGCCGCCGCCCTCACGCTCGCGGCGCGGGCCGCGATCGCCGCGGCCTTCGCCGCGGTCCGAACGCTCGCCGTCGCGGCGCGGTCCGCGGTCACGGCCGCCCCGGCCACGATCGCCGCGTCCGCCGCGGTCGCCACGGCCTTCGCCGTCACGACGCGGGCCACGATCGCCGCGCTCGCCCCTCGGGCGCTCCTCGCGCGGGGGACGGGTGTCCTCCAGCTCCTCGCCGGTCTCCTGATCGACGACGCGCATCGACAGGCGCACCTTGCCGCGCGGATCGATCTCGAGGACCTTGACCTTCACTTCCTGGCCTTCGGACAGGGCGTCGCGGACATTCTCGACCCGCTCGTTCTTGATCTCCGAGACGTGCACGAGACCGTCTTTGCCGCCCATGAAGTTCACGAACGCGCCGAAATCGACGATGTTGACGACCTTGCCGCTGTAGATCTTGCCGACCTCGGGCTCCTCGACGATGCCCTGGATCCACTTGCGGGCCGCCTCGATCTGCGACAGGTCCGACGAGCTGATCTTGATCACGCCCTCGTCGTCGATATCGACCTTGGCGCCGGTGGTGGCGACGATCTCGCGGATCACCTTGCCGCCGGTGCCGATGACGTCGCGGATCTTCTCCTTGGCGATCTGCATCGTCTCGATCCGCGGCGCGTGGGCCGACAGCTCGTGCCGGCTCTCGCCGAGCGCCTTCGACATTTCGCCGAGGATATGGGCGCGGCCGTCCTTCGCCTGGGCGAGCGCGGCCTTCATGATCTCCTCGGTGATGCCGGCGACCTTAATGTCCATCTGGAGCGAGGTGATGCCCTTCTCCGTGCCGGCGACCTTGAAGTCCATGTCGCCGAGATGATCCTCGTCACCGAGGATGTCGGAAAGGATCGCGAACTCCTTGCCTTCCAGGATCAGGCCCATCGCGATGCCGGACACCGGCCGCGCGATCGGCACGCCCGCATCCATCATGCTGAGGCAGCCGCCGCACACCGTCGCCATCGACGAGGAGCCGTTGGACTCGGTGATGTCGGACAGGACGCGGATCGTGTAGGGGAACTCGTCATGGCTGGGCAGCACCGGGTGCAGCGCCCGCCAGGCGAGCTTGCCATGGCCCACTTCACGACGGCCCGGCGCGCCGAAGCGGCCGACCTCGCCCACCGAATAAGGCGGGAAATTGTAGTGGAGCATGAAGCGCTCGTAGGAGAGGCCGACGAGCCCGTCGATCATCTGCTCGGATTCCTTGGTGCCGAGCGTGGTCGTGCAGATCGCCTGGGTCTCGCCCCGGGTGAACAGCGCCGAACCATGGGTGCGCGGCAGGAAGCCGACCATCGCCTCGATCGGGCGGATCTGGGTGGTGGTGCGCCCGTCGATGCGCGCGCCGTCCTTCAGGATGGCGGTGCGGACGATTTCGGCCTCGAGCTTCTTGACCTGCTTGATCGCGACCATCTGGGTCTGCGGGTCCTCGCCGGCGAAGGCCTCCTTCGCCTTGGCGCGGGCGGCGTTGAGCGCGTCCGCGCGGGCCGACTTGTTGGTCAGCTTGTAGGCGGCGGCGATGTCCTTGCCGATCAGGTCCTTGAGGCGGGCCTTGATCGCGCTGTTGTCGTCGCCCTGGTCGAGCTCCCACGGGTCCTTCGCGGCCTTTTCGGCGAGGCTGATGATCGCGTCGATCACCTTGCGGCTCGCGTCATGCGCGAACATGACCGCGCCAAGCATCGTTTCCTCCGAAAGCTCCTTGGCTTCGGATTCGACCATCATCACCGCGTTCTGGGTGGCGGCGACGACGAGGTCGAGCTCGCTCTCCTTGAGCTGGTCGAGCGTCGGGTTCAGCAGATATTCGCCGTCCTTGTAGCCGACGCGCGCCGCGCCGATCGGACCCATGAAGGGAACGCCCGAAATGGTGAGCGCCGCCGAGGCCGCGATCATCGCGAGGATGTCCGGCTCGTTCTCCCCGTCATAGGAGAAGACCTGACAGATCACGTTGATCTCGTTGTAGAAGCCTTCCGGGAAGAGCGGCCGCACCGGCCGGTCGATGAGGCGGCTGGTCAGCGTTTCCTTTTCGGTCGCGCCGCGCTCCCGCTTGAAGAAGCCGCCCGGGATGCGCCCGGCCGACGAGAATTTTTCCTGGTAGTGGACGGTCAGCGGGAAGAAGTCCTGCCCTTCCTTGACCGACTTCGCGGCCGTGACGGCGCAAAGCACCACGGTTTCGCCGAGGGTGGCGAGCACCGCCCCGTCGGCCTGGCGGGCAACGCGGCCCGTTTCGAGGGAGAGGGTCTTTCCGCCCCACTCGATTTCAACTTTCTTCGTATCGAACATGGTTTTTCCTTAAACTCCCGCGACCCTATGCCGCGGGGGCCTCTGATGCGGGCCGGATCGCCCGCCGGTTCGGACCCCAACGGTCCGTCTCCGGCCCCGCCGGATTGCGGGCGCCGGATAAACGAAGCGGCCCCGTCGGGGCCGCTCCATGCTTACTTGCGAAGGCCGAGCTTCGCGATGAGTGCGGTGTAGCGCGCTTCGTCCTTGCGCTTCAGATAGTCGAGCAGCGAACGGCGCTTGTTGACGAGCATGAGCAGGCCGCGGCGCGAATGATTGTCCTTGGCGTGCGTCTTGAAATGCTCGGTCAGGTTGGCGATGCGCTCGGTGAGGATCGCGACCTGCACCTCGGGGCTGCCCGTATCGCCCTTGGTCTGGGCGTTGTCCTTGATGATGTCCTGCTTGCGTTCGGCGGTCACCGACATCGTTTCATTCCTTTGTCGTTACAGGTTGAAGCCACGCACCACGCGGAGCCCGTCTCCGCTCAACTCCACCAGCGCGACCGGAACGTCGTTGTCGGTCGCAAGATGGAGCCCCGGCTGTGCGGCGATCCCGGTCAATATTCGCCCCTGGCGGAGCGCCCCTGCCTGATCCGGGGTGACGGGTAGAGCCGGGATGTCGTCCAGCCCCGCCGTCAGCGGCAGGAGATAGTCTTCAAGGCTGCGCGCCTTAGCGGCTTCGCTCAATTTGTCCAGCGAAATCGCGGAATCGAGCCCGAACGGGCCGGCCCTGGTCCGTCTCAACATGGTGACGTGGCCGACCGTATCAAGGGCATGGGCGATGTCGCGGGCGAGGGAGCGGATATAGGTGCCCTTGGAGACATGGGCCGCCAGCGTGACCGCCGCCAGTTCCTCCCCGCAACGGGGAGGGGGACCGGCGCAGCTGGTGGAGGGGGCCTGGAGACCCGCCCCGCCCCGGTGGCAGCCCTCCTCCCTCGCCCCACCGGCGAGGATTGCGAGCTGGCGCACCGTCACGTGGCGGCTCGCCAGTTCGACCGCCTTGCCTGCGCGCGCCAGATCATAGGCCCGCTCGCCACCCACCTTCAGCGCCGAATAGGCCGGCGGCACCTGCTCGATCGGTCCGGTGAAGCGGGGGAGGACCGCCTCGATCCCGGTCCGGGTCGGGCGATTGTCCGACGTCGCGACGACGGTCCCTTCCGCGTCCAGCGTATCGGTCTCGGTCCCGAAGCCGATCGTGAAATCGTAAGCCTTGTCGCTTTCGAGCATCCGGCCCGAAAGCTTGGTCGCCTCGCCGAGCGCCACGGGCAGCACCCCGCTCGCCAGCGGATCGAGCGTCCCGCCATGGCCGACCTTCACCTTCGGATAGCCGCCCTCGCGCAGCGCGCGCTTCACCGCGCCGACCGCCTGGGTCGAGCCGAGTCCCACGGGCTTGTCGAGGATGAGCCAGCCGTTCATCCGGCGCGCTTAGCGGCGGCGCGCGGCGCTGTCAGCCTTGGCGGCGATCGTCCGGACGGCGGATCGGCGGCGGCGGCGCAAGATCGGTCGGCACGGGCGGCAGCTTGACCTGCCCCGTGGCGATGAGCGCGAAGGCTGTGAAAAGCGCGTTGACCATCGATTGCGTCCCCCGGTTTCCCGTCAGATAGGCGTTCCCGCCGCCGGTTCAATGCGGCAGCGACTCCAGCCAGTTGATAAGGGCCGCGGCGAGCGCGATCCGATGATCGGAAAAGCTGTGGTCGGTGTCCATGATCTCGCTGGCCACCGCCCGGCCCCCCGCGTCGCGTGCGCGCCGTGCATAATCGGCCGACTCCGCGCCATTGCCGGTGCGCGCTCCGATGATCAGCAGCGGCCGTCGTGCCAGCGCCGGCAGCCTCGCCGTGAGATCGAGCTCCGGGCCGGACGCGGAGATTTCCGCGAGAATCGCCTCGACGCTGGTGCCGGCGAGCGGCGGTATGTCCCCGGCCAGCTCCTCGTCGATGAGCCGCTGACGATAGGCCGGATCGGCGATCGCCGCGCGCTCCCCGCCGATATTCCACGCATCGATCAGCGCGGTGCCGATCACATCCGCATCGGCGGCCTGCGCGGCCATGAACCCGCCCATGCTGTGCCCGGCAAGCGCGATCCGGCGCGGATCGATCCGGTAGTGCGCGATCGTCTCGGGCCGGCGCAGGAAGGCGAGGGCGGCGCGGCTGTCCTCGACCGCATTTGCGAAGGAAAAGGCGCCGGAACTGCCCCATGAGCCGCGATAGTGAAGCGTCAGCACGTTCCACCCGGCGCGCCGCGCCGCCTGCGCGAGATCGAGATTCTGTTCGTTGCCCGGAAAGCCGTGGAGCAGGAGCAGCGTCGGGTGCGGCTGCGTCCCGGATGCGAGGTAGAAAACGGCGTTCATCGCGCCGTCGCCGCTCGGGATGACGAAGGACGCCATGTCCGCCGGCGCCGCCGCGTCGCGGGGGGGATCCTGGATGACCGCTCGCGGCACCGATTGGGCCCCAGCCGCCACCGACCACAGCGCAAACGGCACGGCGAACCACGAAAAGCCACGCATGTTCACTCGATTTCCCCCGCAGCAGCTCGCGTCAGCGCCAGCCGCAATTGCTCGCCGCTGCCCTCGGCCAGCTTGTCCATGAAATGCCGGCGGCAGAGCGACACATATCTTTCGTTGCCGCCTACCTCGACCGACGCCCCCTCGGCGACCGCATTGCCCTCCGCATCGACGCGCAGGTTCATCGTCGCCTTGCGCCCGCAATGGCAGATACCCTTGAGCTCCACCAGCGAATCGGCGAGCGCGAGGAGGTTCGCGCTGCCTTCGAACAGATTGGCCTGGAAATCGGTCCTGAGGCCATAGGCGAGGACCGGGATGTCGAGCTCGTCGCAGATCGAGCAGAGCTGGACGACATGGGCCCGGCTCAGAAACTGCGCCTCGTCGACCAGGATGCAGTGGAGCGGCCGCTTCTTCAGCTCCTCCTCCACCTCGTGGCGGATGTCGGTGCGGGCATCGTAGAGCCGCGCGCCGGTCCTGAGGCCGATGCGCGAGGCGATCGCGCCGATCCCGGCACGATCGTCGAGCGCCGCCGTCCACAACATGGTCTCCATGCCGCGTTCGCGATAGTTGAAATCCGCCTGCAGCAGGGTGGTCGATTTCCCCGCATTCATGGAGGCGTAGTAGAAATAGAGCTTGGCCACGGCCTCGTTTCTAGCGCCGCGGCCGCGCTTGGGAAGAGCGTGTCAGCGGCGCTGCAGCGGGCGCTGGTGCGGCGCGTGCGGCGGGGTGCCCGCTTGGGAGATGCTCGCAACCTGGCAGCGCCAGCTGTCGACGCGGATCGCGCTCGAATGATCGAAACGATCGCCCGGCGAGGCGATGAACTGGATCCGCGGCTGCTGCATCAGCCGCGGGCAGGGTGCTTCGGTCTGCACCCGATACCAGCGGCCGGTATCGGCGCGGATGAACAGGGAGGTTGGGCTTTCCGCCTGCCATTCGAGATAGTGCGACATGCGCGGGATGGTGACCTCGTGCCGATCCGGCGGCGTCGCGAGGGCCGGCGCCGCAGCGGTGACGGCAAGAGCGATCAGGGCCGGACGAATCATGGCGGGTCCTCCAATGTTGAGCGTGAGCGCGCGGCTAGCGGGTCATCCCTGAACAGTGGCTGAGCGCGGCCATTCGGCGGCGAGGATCGAAAACAGGACGGTGTCGCGCACATGGCCGGTCCAGGTGATCCGGTCGGCCCGGATCACGCCCTCGCGGACGGCGCCGAGCCTGGCGAGCGCGGCCTGCGAACGGCTGTTGCGGGCATCGACCCGGAACTCGACCCGCCGAAAACCGCAATCGAACGCGCGGGCGAGCATCAGGTGCTTCACGCTGCGGTTGAGCCCGGTCCCGCGCAGATCGGGCGTGTAATAGGTGTTGCCGATCTCCAGCGCGCCGCGCCCCTCGTCGATGCCGAGATAGCAGGTCATCCCGACCAGCCGGTCGCCGGCGAAGACCGCGAAGCGCCGGGCATCGGCGCGGGCCATCAGCGCATCGAAGGCCGCGTCGAAATGACCGGGATCGTAGGAGACCGAATAGATCGGCCAGATCGCCGGATCCTCGGCGCAGGCGGCCTTGAGCGCGGCACGATGCGCCTCGGTCATCGGGCAGAGGCGGACAGCGCCGTCCGCCATCGCATCGCCGAGCGCGCTCAACGAATCCAGGTGTCGGCGATGCCGACGATCTCCCACCGGCCCGCGCGCCGTTCGAGCGCGTAGAGGTTCCCGTTGCCGCAGACCGACCCGCATTGATAGGCGATCTCGATGAAGGCCGCATCGCCCGCAAAGACGGGCGCGGACAGGGTGAGCAGCGCGCAATCGTCGCTGGGCCGCTGGAGGTGGAGCGGCGAAGGCACGTCGCTCGCCGCGATTCCGCGGGCGGGGGGCATCGGCCGGCCCGGGTCGGTCGCCTCCCGCCAGAGCGTATCGAGGCGCGCCGCCAGATCGGCCGCGAGCGGCGTCGGCGGCGGCACCGGTTCGGGCCGCGGCCGGCGGCGCCGCCGCTCACCGGGAGCCGGGGGCGTATAGGCCGGCCGCGCGCTGGCCGGCGCCGGCAGGACATGCCATTGGGGCCGGATCCGAACCGCGCCGCCGGGGGCCATCGGATCGTCTCCGTCCGGCGCGAGCGGGATCCCGGCAAGGCCTTCGGACACGCAGGTTTCGGCGGCATTCTCCTGGCCCCGGGTCGTCACCTCCTGGGCGAGCACCGCCGCGATCACCGCGTGGGGATCGTCGGTCCCCTGCTGCGCCCCGGCCGGCGCGGCGAGGAGCAAGAGGGCGCAAAGGGCGGCTCTAGTCCGCATCGCCCAGATCCTGCGCCACCTTGGGCGATCGGAGAAGCGCATCGATATGGCTGCCTTCGTCGAAGCTCTCGTCGAGCAGGAATTTGAGCCGGGCCGCATATTTGGTGTTCACGCGCCGCGCGACCTCGCTCTGCAGGAAGGCGGTGTTGGTGCGAAGCGCCTTGAGCACCGCATCGGCGTCGCCGCCGAGCAGCGGCATGACGAAGGCGGTCGCGTGGCGCAGGTCGGGCGACATGCGGACTTCGGTGATCGAGACGCTGTGGCTGGCGAGGGTGGGATCGTGAACCTCGCCGCGCATCAGGATGTCCGAAAGCGCATGGCGCACCTGCTCGCCGACGCGAAGCAGGCGCACCGAGCGGCCTTCCGGGGTTTCGTTGTGGCGTGCCATCCAGAGCCAGCCTAGCCGGTCGATCCCGGCGCTACAACGTCCGCTCGCGCTCCTCGACCTCGTAGGTCTCGACGAAATCGCCGGCCTTGATGTCGGTCGTGTTCTCGAAGGTGACGCCGCATTCCAGGCCGGCGCGGACTTCGGCCACATCGTCCTTGAAGCGCCGGAGCGAGGCGATCGATCCGTTGTAGATGATCACGTCGTCGCGCATGATGCGCGCCTTCAGCGCCTTGCGGATATAGCCTTCGGTGACGAGCAGGCCGGCCGCCTTGCCGTGCTTGCCCGCCGAGAAGACCTCGCGGACTTCGGCGCGGCCGACGACATTTTCGACGATCAGCGGGCCGATCTTGCCGGCCATCGCCGATTTCACCGCGTCGGTGAGATCGTAGATCACGTCGTAATATTGCATCGCGACGCCCTGCCGCTCGGCGATCTCGCGCGCCTTTGCGTTGGCGCGGACGTTGAAGCCGATGATCGGCGCGCCCGAAGCCCCCGCCAGGATGACGTCGCTTTCGGTGATGCCGCCGACGCCGGCGTGGAGCACCCGCGCGCGGATATCCTCGTTCGAGATCTTGTTGACCGCGTTGACGATCGCCTCGACCGAGCCCTGCACGTCGCCCTTGATGACGAGCGGGAATTCGACCGCCTGCTTCTCCTTCAGCGCGGAGAACATCGTGTCGAAGCTCGCCGGCGCGCTGGTCGTGCGCTTGCGGTCGATGACGCCCTGGCGATAGGCGGCGACCTCGCGGGCGCGCGCCTCGTTCTCGACCACCGTCAGCGTGTCACCGGCCGAAGGCACGCCGGAGAGGCCGAGCACCTCGACCGGGAAGCTTGGGCCCGCCTCCTTCACCTGGCGGCCATGATCGTCGATCATCGCGCGGACCTTGCCGGAGATCGGGCCGGCGACGAAGATGTCGCCCACCTTCAGCGTGCCGCGCTGCACGAGCACGGTGGCGAGCGGGCCGCGGCCCTTGTCGAGCTTCGCCTCGACCACCGCGCCTTCCGCGGCACGATCCGGATTGGCCTTGAGCTCGAGGATTTCCGCCTGGAGGCTGATCGCCTCGAGCAGCTTGTCGAGATTGGTCTTCTTGAGCGCCGAAACCTCGACGTCCTGGACCTCGCCGCCCATCTCCTCGACGACGATCTCGTGCTGGAGCAGCTCCTCGCGCACCTTCTGCGGATTGGCGCCCGACTTGTCGATCTTGTTGATCGCGACGATCATCGGCACGCCGGCCGCCTTGGTATGGTTGATCGCCTCGATCGTCTGCGGGCGAAGGCCGTCGTCGGCCGCCACCACCAGGATGACGATGTCGGTGACGTTCGCGCCGCGCGCACGCATTTCCGTGAACGCCTCGTGCCCGGGCGTGTCGAGGAAGGTGATCTTGTCCTTCGACGGCAGCGTGACCTGATAGGCGCCGATATGCTGCGTGATGCCGCCGGCTTCGCCGGAGACGACATTCGCGCCGCGGATCGCGTCGAGCAGGCTCGTCTTGCCGTGATCGACATGGCCCATGATCGTGACCACCGGCGGACGCGGCTTCAGCGTCTCGGGAGCGTCGACGTCATGGTCGGTCTGGATATCGACGTCGCTCTCGCTGACGCGCTTGATGTTGTGGCCGAACTCGGTGACCAGCAGTTCGGCCGTGTCCTGGTCGATCGACTGGTTGACGGTGACGGGCATGCCCATCTTGAACAGCGCCTTCACCAGGTCCGCGCCGCGCTCCGCCATGCGGATGGCGAGCTCGCCCACGGTGATCGTTTCCGGAACCACCACGTCGCGCACCTGCTTGGCGGACGGGCCGGACTGCATGTGGGCGCGCTTTTCCTTCTCGCGCGCACGCTTGAGCGCGGCGAGCGATCGGGCGCGGGCATCGCCGCTGTCGTCGAGCGCGCGGGTGACGGTGAGCTTGCCGCGCTCGCGGCGATGATCCTCGCGGCCACGCGCCGGACGCGGCGGCTCGGGCCGCTTGATCGGCGTGAAGACCTGGCGCGGCGGGCGCGCATGGGCGCTCCGCGCGGTTTCCTCGCCGGCGGCTTCGGGCGCGGCGGGCGCCGCCTCGGGCTGCGGCTGGGTCGGCTCCTCGGCGGCGCGCCGGGCCTCCGCCTCGGCCTGGGCCCGGGCCTCCTCCTCGGCGCGGCGATTTTCCTCGGCGCGACGCTTTTCTTCCTCGGTCGCGGCGCGCGCCTGCTGCTCCTCGCGCCGGCGCGCCTCCTCGGCGGCGGCGAGCCGGGCTTCCTCGGCCTCGCGAAGCAGCTGGGCCTGGCGCTCGCGGCGGGCGGCGGCATCGTCGATCGGCCGCGCCGACGGCTTCGGCGCAGGCTGCGGCGCGCGCGCGACCGGGGCCGGCTCGGGAGCCGGCGGCGGCGGCGCGGGCGCCTCGGCTTCGGGACGGCCAAGGATGCGGCGCTTCTTCACCTCGACGACGACGGTGTTCGACCGGCCGTGGCTGAAGCTCTGCTTCACCTTGCCCGTCTCGACCGTGCGCTTGAGGCCCAAAGGCGCCCGCGTCCCGAGTTTCGGCTTGTCCGTCGAATCGCTCACTTAAATTCCTTCGTCCAAATTCATTTCGGGCGCACCGGCCGCTTCCGCCGAAGCGGCCTCTAGCGCAGCATCCCGTCCGATAAAAGCGCGCCACCGCCGAAGCGCGTGCGTCACGCGCGCGGCTGCGGCGCGATCCACGATGGCGATGTGTACCACATTTTCGCGTCCCAGCGCCAATGACAATATGGTGCGCGGCACCGGCAAAACCAGTCCCTGCCGGCCGCTGCCTTCCTCGCCCGCGCCGACCCGGAAGGCCTGATCGAGCTTGCGCCGCCCCTCCGCGCTGGCATCGGCGGCATGGAGGAGCAGGACGACGTCGCCGCGTCGCGCCGCGACCTCGATCTTCTCGCTGCCCAGCACCAGATGGCCGGCCCGCGCCTCGAGCCCCAGCCGATCGAGCGCGGCCTGCCGAAGCGCCGCCTCGATCCGCGCGCCGAGATCGGCGGGAACGGCGACGTCGTTCGTCTTGAACGCGCGGGCGAGCGCGCCCCTCAGCCTGCCCTTGGCCTGCGCCGCCTCGAGCGTCGGTCGGTCGACGCCGATCCACGCGCCGCGGCCCGGCGCGCGGGCGCGGACATCGGGCGCGATCTCGCCGTCCGGCGAGAGCGCGAGGCGCACAAGATCATCCCGGGCGGCATGTTCGCCGCTCAGGATGCACTTGCGCTCGGGCGTATGGCGATCGCCGGTTAGCGTCTCATTGGGGAGTTTCCGCAACCGCGTCCTCCCCTTCATCCTCGAACCAGTGAGCGCGGGCGGCCATGATGATCTCGTTGCCCTGCTCCTCGGTCAGGCCATATTCGCCGAGCACGCCGCCGCGATTTTCCTCGCTGCGCGGGTGGGGCGGGCTGTCGGCCCGGCGCCGCGGCTCCGGACGCTTCTTGGCGATCAGCTCGTCGGTGGCGAGATCGGCGAGATCGTCGAGCGTCTTGATCCCCGCCTTGCCGAGCGTCACGAGCATCTGCTCGGTGAGATAGGGCATTTCGGCCAGAGCATCGTCGACGCCGAGTCCGCGGCGCTCCTCGCGCGCGGCCGCCTCGCGCCGCTCCAGCGCCTCGGCGGCGCGGTTCTGCAGCTCGGCGGCGAGCTCCTCGTCGAAGCCCTCGATCGTCGAAAGCTCCTCGGCCTCGACATAGGCGACCTCTTCCAGCGCGCCGAAGCCCTCGGCAACGAGCAGCTGGGCGAGCGTCTCGTCGACGTCCAGCTCGTCCTGGAACATCTGCGAGCGCTCCATGAACTCGCGCTGGCGCTTCTCGCTCGAATCCGCCTCGGTCATGATGTCGATGCCCTTGGCGGTGAGCTGGCTGGCGAGCCGGACATTCTGGCCCCGCCGGCCGATCGCGAGCGACAGCTGGTCGTCGGGAACGACGACCTCGATCCGGTCCTCCTCCTCGTCGATGACGACGCGGCTGACGGTCGCCGGCTGCAGCGCGTTGACGACGAAGGTGGCGAGATCCTGGCTCCAGGGGATGATGTCGATCTTCTCGCCCTGGAGCTCCTGGACGACGGCCTGGACGCGGCTGCCCTTCATGCCGACGCAGGCGCCGACCGGATCGATCGAGCTGTCATGGCTGAGCACGCCGATCTTGGCGCGGCTGCCAGGATCGCGGGCGGCGGCCTTGATCTCGATGATGCCGTCATAGATTTCCGGCACTTCCTGCGCGAACAGCTTCTTCATGAACTCGGGATGCGCGCGGCTCAGGAAGATCTGCGGCCCCCGGTTCTCGCGGCGCACGTTGAGGATGATCGAGCGCACCCGATCGCCGACGCGAAGCAGTTCGCGCGGGATCTGCTGGTCGCGGCGGATCACGCCCTCGGCGCGGCCGAGATCGACGACGACATGGCCGAATTCGACGCGCTTGACGACGCCGGTGATGATCTCGTTCGCGCGGTCCTTGAATTCCTCATATTGCCGCTCGCGCTCGGCATCGCGGACCTTCTGGAAGATGACCTGCTTGGCGGCCTGGGCGGCGATGCGGCCGAACTCGATGGGCGGCAGCGGATCGACGATGAAGTCGCCGAGCTTGGCGCCGGGCTGGAGCTTCTCGGCATCCTCGAGGCTGACCTGCTTGAAATAATCCTCGACCGCCTCGACGACCTCGACGACGCGCCACAGGCGAAGATCGCCGGTGGTCGGATCGAGCTTGGCGCGGATATCGTTCTCGGCGCCGTAACGGGCGCGGGCGGAGCGCTGGATCGCGTCCTCCATCGCCTCGATCACGATCATCCGGTCAATGAGCTTCTCGCGCGCAACGGCGTCGGCGATGGCGATGAGCTCGGCCTTGTTGGCGGAGATCGCGCCGGGCGCGGCCGGGTTGGGAGCGGTGGTGGCCATGGCAGTCAGTCCTGTCCTTCCAATATTTCGTCGGCGCCCTCGGTGTCGAGCGGCGCGGTGGCGGCGATCAGCCGGTCCGTCAAGACAAGCTTGGCCGAACGGAGCGCGGCAAAGGGAATGCGGGTCGGGCCGAGGCCGGCGGCGTCGATGACGACCTCGTCGCCCTCAGCGCCGATCAGCGCGCCGCGATAGTCGCGGCGGCCGTCCGCCTGTTTCTCGACGAGGCTGAGCCGGGCCTCATGGCCCTTCCAGTCCTCGAAATCCTTCAAACGGGTCAGCGGCCGGTCTATCCCCGGCGAGCTCACCTCGAGGCGATAGGCCTCCTCGATCGGATCGGCGCTGTCGAGCACGTCCGAAAGCCGCCGCGAAAGCCGCTCGCAATCGGCGAGGTCGAGCTGGCGCGTGTCGGGCCGCTCGGCCATCACCTGGAGCGTCGGATCGTCCTTCCCGCCGATCATCATCACGCGTACGAGATCGAAGCCCTCGGCCTTCACCTCGGGTTCGATGATCCTCGTCAGGGCGGCAATATCGGCCAACCACGCTCTCCAGAAAACATATCCTCCTCGCGCCGGCCCCGACCCCGGGACCGGCCTCAACATGTGTGACGATGTCGAGGAAGGTGACGGACATATAAGGAAGGCGCGCCGGCCGGGCAAGCGTCGATTGCTTCCCCCCTTGTGCATCGTGCATGGGACATCCCGTCTCCGGCAAATGATATGAACCTTCAAGGCGCCGTCGCTTTCAACCCACATTACAGGATCTGCGCTATGACCCGACTGAAGCCGTTCCTCTTGTCGATCCTCCTCCTCGCCGCGTGCGGCGGTGGTGGGCCCGTCGCGGCGCAAGGGGATGATCGGCCGTTCCGGATGGCCGAGGTCGGCCGGTTCGAGCAGCCCTGGGCAATCGCCTTCATGGCCGATGGGCGGGCGCTCGTGACCGAGAAGAGCGGCGGTCTCAGGATCTGGCGCTCGGGCGGGGAGACGGTGGACGTCGCCGGCGTGCCCGCGGTCGCCTTCGGCGGGCAGGGCGGGATGCTCGATGTCGCGCTCGCCCCCGATTTCGCGCGCAGCCGCAACGTCTATCTGAGCTATTCGGAGCCGGGCGCCGAGAACGAGGGGGGCGGCAGCGGGCTTGCGCTGGGCCGCGGCCGGCTGGTCGAGGCGGATGGCGCCGCGCGGCTCGAGGATTTCCGCGTGCTCTGGCGGCAGCTGCCGCGCGGGCGGGGCGGCCAGTTCGGCGGGATCATCGCCTTTTCGCCCGACGGCCGCTTCCTGTTCCTGAGCTCCGGCGAGCGCCAGCGCTTCACGCCGGCGCAGGACCCGGATCAGGCAGTCGGCAAGATCCTGCGTCTGACGCTCGACGGCGCGCCCGCGCCGGGCAATCCGGGGGCCGGGCGCACCGGCGCGACCATGGTCCAGGTCACCGATCCGCCGCGCGACACGGTCGCGGCACGGACGGCACCGGCGCGGACCCTCTCCCTGCCTGGGCCGAACCTCACGCCCGCCGAAACCTGGTCGATGGGCCACCGCAACCCCTACGGCCTCGCCTTCGCGCCGGACGGCCGGCTGTGGGAGCATGAGATGGGCCCGCGCGGCGGCGACGAGTTCAACCTGATCGAGCCCGGCCGCAATTACGGGTGGCCGCTCGTCTCCGAGGGCGAGAATTATGACGGCGTCGCGATCCCGGATCATTCGACCCGGCCCGATCTCACCGCGCCAGTCCTCTCCTGGGTGCCGTCGATCTCGCCGTCCGGCCTCATCTTCTACAGCGGGCGCATGTTCCCGGCCTGGCGCGGCTCGGCCCTGCTCGGCGCGCTGTCGGGTGAGGCGCTGGTGCGCGTGGAGGTGCGTGGCGCCGGCGCGCGCAAGGCGGATCAGTGGAATCTCGGCATGCGGGTGCGCGATGTCGCGCAGGCGCCGGATGGATCGGTCTTCCTGCTCGAGGATGGCGGGCGCAGCGGCGGTGGGCGGCTTTTCCGCCTGACGCCGCGCTGACCGAAGGCTCGCTCAGGCGGACTTGGGCATCGCGACGATGATGTAGACCGCCATCAGCACCAGAATCGCGCCGAGGGCCAGCGTCACGATCTTGAGCAGGCCGCTCTGCTGCCCGGTCCTCATCAGATGGATGCCGTTGCCGAGCCCGGCGAGGCCCATCAGCGCGACCAGCACGAACAGCGAGAAGAAAAGCCGTCCCTGCGCCGGCGAGCCGGTGAATCGCGCCGGATCGGGATTGAGCATCATCGGCCCGAGAAAGAGCGAGAGCGCCCCGCCCGCGCCCAGCAGGAACAGGCCGGTGATCAGCAGCACGATCCCGCGCGCCGGCGAATCGCCCACCCGACGCATCGGCCCGCCACATTTGGGGCAGATGTCCCGCTTCTCCTCGGCGGTGACGGCGCAGGCCGGATTGTTGCAGACGCTGAGTGTCGCCATGATCGCCCCCCGGTCAGGTCAGGCGATGTTCTACCTCAATTCCGGCGATATCGGAAATACCAGACCTCGCGCCCCTCGCGTCGTGCCTTCGCCTCGTAGCGCGTCTCGGGCCAGCCGCCGGGGCGGGTGAGGAAGTCCCGCGCGCTCTCGGCCAGCCATTCGAAATCGCGGCGGCCGTCCATGACCATCATCGTCCAGCGGCAATAGGTCGGATCGTCGGTGCCGATGCGAAGCTCCCCGCCGGGCCTGAGCTTCCTTGCGATCAGGTCGAGCGGGCCAGGATTGACCATCCGCCGCTTGGCGTGCCGCGCCTTCGGCCAGGGATCGGGATGGAGCAGGTAGACGAAGGTGAGGCTGGCCTCGGGCAATCGCTCCATGACGCCAAGCGCGTCGCCCATGTGCAGCCGGACGTTGCCGAGCCCGCGATCGCGGACATGGCCGAGCGCCGCGGCGACGCCGTTGAGGAACGGCTCGGCGCCGATGAAGCCGTGATCGGGAAGCAGGTCCGCGCGATAGGCCAGATGCTCGCCGGCGCCGAAGCCGATTTCGAAATGAAGCGGACGATCGTCGCCGAACAGGCTCCGGCTGTCGATCGGGCCCTCGTCCGGCACCGCGAGCTGCGGCAGCAGCCGATCGACGAGCTCGGACTGGCCGGCCCGCAGCGGGCGGCCCTTGGAGCGGCCGTAGAGCCGGCGGATGGTGGTCGGATCGTTCATCGCAAATTCGTGGCGCGCTGCTATCCTCTTTCCCATGAAGCTCGCAAGCTGCATCGCCGCGATCCTGTTCGCCGCCGCCTCGCCCGCCATCGCGACCGGGACGATCCTGTGCCGATCGACGATCAACCCGACCGACGGGCCGGCGCTCGCGCTCTCGATCGGCGATGACGGCATCTTCCAGGCCCGGCTGGTCCAGGGCGGTCCGGCCTTCATCACCGGTGTCGGCGCCGGCGCCCCGACGATCGCGCAATCCTGGATCGACGCCAACCGGCTGTCGCTCGATATCGTCGCCGCCGGGTCCGGGGCGCGCCTCGCCCGGCTCGACGCCAGACGGCGCGCCGGCGACGATTATGTGGGGCTGCTCAACTATGCCGGACGCAGCTGGCGGGTGCGCTGTCAGGAGGTGGGCTAGGGCCCGCGCTCAATGATCGGCGGCTGTTCCCGACAATGACGAAATCCACTTCGTCACGCCCGTTGCCCGATCATGACCGGATGCCCTAGCCTCGTGCGATGACGGGGCGAGCCATTGGTCGGTTGCTGCTGCGGGTCCTGCTCGGGATCGTCGCGGTCCCTGCCGCCTATCTGGGCGCCGCGCTCCTTCTCGGGCTGGTGCCGGCCAATGTCGCCTGGAACCCGCCGGCGCAGGGCATCACCATCTACGTGCGGAGCAACGGCGTCCACACCTGGATCATGATGCCGCGGACCAACGCCTATATGGACTGGCGCCCCTATGCGCCGGCGGAGGATCTGCGCGATCCGCGCTGGGGCAACGCCAATTATGTCGCGATCGGCTATGGCAATCGCGATTTCTACCTGAACACGCCGACCTGGGGCGACCTGTCTCCCCGAACGGCGGCGCTGGCGCTGTTCGGCCGGGGGCCGAGCCTGCTCCATGTCGAGCATGTCCACAATCCCGAGCCCGATGAATGGCAGCGGCCGATCAAGCTGAGGCCGGCGGAATATCGCCGCCTGGTCGCCTTCATCCGCCCGCGCTTCCGGCGCGATGCCGCCGGGCGCACCATCCCGGTCGCGGGGCGCGGCTATGGCGATGACGACGCATTCTACGAAGCCGTCGGCGGCTATTCCTTCATCCTCACCTGCAACGAGTGGACGGGGCGCGCGCTGCGGGCGGCGGGGGTGCGGACCGGCCTGTGGACTCCGCTTGCCCAAAGCCTGACGTGGCGTCTCGATTGATACGGCGGCGGATCGGATTTCGCGACAATTCGTTACAAAGCCATCATACGGGGGACAAACTTGCGCGACAGGCACGAAGGACTAGGGGCAGGATGATGAAGCTCGCTGCCCCGTTTTGCGTGCTCGCCCTCGCGGGCTGCACCGTCGGTCCCGACTATCGGCCTCCCGCGGCGGCGTCGCTGCAGGTGCCGGAGGCCTATGCCGGGCAGACGGGCGCGACGACGGAGCCGGCCGATCTGTCGCGCTGGTGGGAGCGGTTCGACGATCCGCTGATGACCCGCCTGATCGACGAGGCGAGCGCCGGCAATCTCGACATCGCGGTCGCCCAGGCCCGGCTCGTCCAGGCGCGCGAGGCGCTGGTGCAGGCGCGGGCGAACCAGCTCCCGAACGCCGGCGCGAGCGCAAGCGTCGGCCGCGACGTCGGCGCCGGCAACGATCGAACCAGCTTCAGCCTCGGCGCCGATGCGTCGTGGCAGGCCGACCTGTTCGGCGGCATCAGGCGGGGCGTCGAGGCGGCCGGCGCGGATGCCCAGGGCGCCTTCTACAATCGCGAGGCGACGCGCGTCGCGATCGCCGCGGAGGTCGCCGCCAATTATATCGACGCGCGGCTGACTCAGGAGCGCCTTGCGATCGCCCGCGATACGCTGCGGATCGCGGACGACAATCTGCAGATCAGCCAGTGGCGCGTGCAGGCCGGGCTCGCCTCGTCGCTCGATTCCGAACAGGCGCGCGCCTCCCGCGCGCAGACCGCCGCTTCGATCCCGAACCTCGAACAATCCTATTCCGCCTCGGTCTACCGGCTCGGTGTCCTCACCGGCCGCGCGCCCCAGGCGCTGATCGGCGAGATGGCGGCCACCAGGCCGGTGCCGCGCGGCCCGGACGGTGTCGCGGCCGGCATCCCGGCCGATACGCTGCGCCAGCGGCCCGACGTACGCGCCGCCGAACGCGGTCTCGCCTCCGCAACCGCGCGGATCGGGGTGGCGGAGGCGCAGCTCTATCCACAGCTTCGCCTCAGCGGGAATATCGGGACCAGCGCCTTTTCGCTCGGCGGCCTGTTCGACGCGATCACCGGCGGGCTGCTCGGCTCGTTGAGCCAGACGCTGTTCGACGGCGGGTCGCTGCGCTCGCAGGTCCGTTCGCAGCGCGCCGCGGCCGATGCGGCGCTCGCCACCTACCGTCAGTCGGTGCTGACCGCGCTCGAGGACGTCGAGAATGCGCTCGCCGCGCTCAATGCCGCCAAACAGCGGGAGGCCCAGTTCACGATCGCGCTCGATGCCGCGAACAACAGCGCCATCCTGGCCCGGACCCAATATCGCTCCGGCCTGATCGACTTCCAGTCGCTGCTCCAGACCGAAAATGCGCTGCTCTCCGCGCGCGACGGCCTCGCCAACAGCCGCGCCGCCGAATCGAGCGCGCTCGTCCAGCTCTATCAGGCGCTCGGCGGCGGCTGGACGCCGATCGATTCTCCTCCCACGGCCCGCGACGCCGAACCCCAGACGGAAAGCCGCTGATGACCGATACGACCGCGACTGGCGGACAAAAGCCCGACAACGAAACGCTCGACGAGTTTCTCGGCGCGCCGCCGCGGCGCCCCTGGTGGCGCCGGCCGACCACGATCGTCGGCGCGGTGATCCTCGTCGCCGTGCTGCTGCTCCTTTCGCGCTGCTTCGCCGGCGAAGGCGAAGCGGGCTATGCGACCGAAAAGGCGACCCGCGGCAATCTCACCGTGTCGGTCTCCGCGACCGGCAATCTCGCGCCGACCAACCAGGTCGAGGTCGGATCGGAGCAATCGGGCATCATCACCCAGGTCTTCGTCGACAATAATGATCGGGTGACGCGCGGGCAGCCGCTCGCCCGGCTCGATACATCGCGGCTCCAGGATGCGGTGACGCAGGCGCAGGCCGGGCTGGCCGCGGCGCAGGCGGGCGTCGCCACCGCCGAGGCGTCCGCCGCCCAGGCGCGCGCCGATCTCGCGCGGCAGGAAGAGGTGTGGCGCGTCTCCAACCACCGCGTGCCTTCCGAGACGGAGCTCGATGCGGCGCGCGCGGAAAACCGGCGGCAGCAGGCCGCGGTCCGCTCGGCCTCGGCGAACGTGCAGACCGCGCGCGCCCAGCTCGCTTCCGCGCAGACCAACCTGTCCAAGGCGACCATCTACTCGCCGGTCACCGGCGTCGTCCTCTCGCGCCAGATCGATCCGGGCCAGACGGTCGCCGCCTCGTTCCAGGCGCCGGTGCTGTTCACCATCGCCGAGGATCTTTCCCAGATGAAGCTGGAGGTGAAGGTGGACGAGGCCGATGTCGGCCAGGTCCGGGCCGGCCAGCGCGCGACGTTCACCGTCGATGCCTATCCGGGGCGGACCTTCCCGGCGACGGTGACGCGGATCGACGTCGGCGCCAACGCCACCAATGCGACGACCAGCACCGGCACCAGCGCCGCCTCCGGCGCGGCTGGCGTGGTCGCCTATACGGCGGTGCTCGCGGTGCAGAATCCGGAGCTGATCCTGCGCCCGGGCATGACCGCGACCGCGGACATCGTCACCACCGAGCGCCAGAACGTCCTGCTCGTCCCCAATGCCGCGCTCCGCTTCTCGCCCGGGCGGGATGCGGCCGCCGGCGGCGGGCGCAGCGGCGTGACCAGCGTTCTGATCCCGCGCGGCGGACGGCGCGGCATGGGCAACCGCCCGGCGCGCGAGGCGACGATCGGCCGGGGCAGCCGCCAGACCGTCTATGTCCTCGGCGCGGACGGCACGCCGAGCCCGGTCAGCGTCGTCGTCGGCGAGACCAACGGGGCCGAGACCGAGATCACCGGCGGGGATCTTCGCGAGGGCATGGAGGTCATCACCTCGCGCCTCGCCGCCGGCCAGAGCTCGCGCAAGGGCGGCGGCAATCGCCGACGGGGCAACGGCCAGGGTGGCGACCAGGCCGCGACCCCGGCGGGCGGCGGCGGGCAGCGGCGCGGCGGCGGCGGCGGGCCCAATGGCGGATGATCCGATCATCTCGCTGCGCAAGGTCACGAAGACCTATGGCAGCGGGCAGACCGCCTTCCAGGCGCTGAAGGGGATCGACCTCGATGTCGCGCGCGGCGATTTCGTCGCGGTGATGGGCGCCTCGGGATCGGGCAAGTCGACGACGATGAACATCCTCGGCTGTCTCGACGTGCCGTCGTCCGGCACCTTCCTGTTCAAGGGCATCCCGGTCGAAAGCCTCGACCGCGACCAGCGCGCGCTGCTGCGGCGGCGCTATCTCGGCTTCGTCTTCCAGGGCTTCAACCTGCTCGCCCGCACCAGCGCGCTCGAAAATGTCGAGCTGCCGCTCCTCTATCGCGGCGAGGACAAGGCGGCGCGGCGCGAGGCGGGCATGGCCGCGCTCGACAAGGTCGGCCTCGCCGACTGGTGGGATCACACGCCCGCCGAACTGTCCGGCGGCCAGCAGCAGCGCGTCGCCATCGCCCGCGCGATCGTTACAAATCCCGACGTGCTGCTCGCCGACGAGCCGACCGGCAATCTCGACAGCCAGCGTTCGGTGGAGATCATGGAGCTGCTCTCCAGCCTCAACCGCGACAGCAACATCACCGTCATCATGGTCACGCACGAGCCGGACATGGCGGATTTCGCCCACACCCTTGTCCATTTCCGCGACGGCCTGGTCGAGCGGATCGAGACCAATCCGCACAGGGCCCGCTGATGTTCTTCACCACGATCATCCTCGCCGTGCGCGAGATCCGGCGCCACCTGCTCCGGTCCTTTCTCACCGTCCTCGGCATCGTCATCGGCGTCGCAGCGGTGGTGACGATGGTGACGCTCGGCAACGGCGCGACCGCCGCTGTCGCCGAACAGATTTCCAGCCTCGGCGCCAACATCCTCCAGATCCGGCCCGGCCAGGGATTCGGCCGCGGCGGCGGCGGGCCGCAGGCGCCCGATTTCGACATGGACGACGTGACCGCGATCCAGGAGCAGGTGGCGGGCGTGCGCGCCGTCGCTCCGCAGGCGCAAAGCTCGGGCGTCGCCGTCCACAACGCGCAGAACTGGTCGACCACGATCAACGGCACGACCGCGCAATTCTTCGTCGCGCAGCAATGGAACGTGACCGAGGGGCGCGTCTGGAACGCGGCCGAGGAGCAGGCCGGCAAGGCCGTCTGCGTGATCGGCACGACCGTGCAGCAGAACCTGTTCCAGGGCGAGGATCCGGTGGGCCAGCGCCTGCGCGTGTCCAACGTGTCGTGCGAGGTGATCGGCGTCCTCGCCTCGCGCGGGCAGGGCGGCTTCCAGGACCAGGACGATGTCGTCCTGATGCCGATCAAGGCGGTCCAGCGCCGCTTCACCGGCAATCGCAACATCCGATTCATCATGGTCGCGGTCGACGACAGCTATGACAGCCAGTCGGTCCAGGATTCGCTGAGCAGCCTGCTTCGCGAGCGCCGGCATATCGCGCCCGGAGCGGACGACAATTTCAACATCTTCGACACCAAGCAGATATCCGAGACGCTGCAGGGCACGACGAAGATCCTGACCACCGTGATGGGCGCGGTCGCCGCGGTCAGCCTGATCGTCGGCGGCATCGGCATCATGAACATCATGCTGGTGTCGGTGACGGAACGGACGCGCGAGATCGGCATCCGCCTCGCCATCGGCGCGGTCGCCAACGAGGTCTTGATGCAGTTCCTGGTCGAAGCGACGGTGCTCGCCTGCCTGGGCGGTCTGATCGGCATCCTGCTGGCGCTGATCGCGACCTTCATCCTGGCGCCGATCATCCAGGTGCCGTTCCTGTTCGATCCGCAGGTCAACCTGCTGGCGTTCAGCGTTTCGGCGCTGATCGGGATCGTCTTCGGCTATTTCCCCGCCCGGCGGGCGGCGGCGCTCAATCCGATCGACGCGCTGCGCCACGAATGACGCGGCGCGCCGGTTCGGCGATCAGGCGACGTCTTCGACCTGGTCGAGATAGGCGCCGTAACCCTGCGCCTCCATCTCCTCCTTCGGCACGAAGCGCAGCGAGGCGGAGTTGATGCAGTAGCGGAGGCCACCGCGGTCGGCCGGCCCGTCCTCGAACACATGGCCGAGATGGCTGTCGCCGTGCTTCGAGCGCACCTCGGTGCGGACCATGCCGTGCGAAAGGTCATTGAGCTCGGCGACATTGGCCGGCTCGATCGGCTTGGTGAAGCTCGGCCAGCCGCAGCCCGATTCATATTTGTCGGACGAGGCGAAAAGCGGCTCGCCCGACACGATGTCGACATAGATGCCGGCGGCCTTGTTGTGGAGATACTCGCCGGTGCCCGGCCGCTCCGTGCCCGCCTGCTGGGTCACGCGATATTGTTCGGGGGTCAGCTTCGAGATGGCGGCCTCGTCCTTGCGATACTCTGTCATTGCGGATCCCTCCGTTCCTTGCTCGTTGCAGCCAAGATGGCGATCCGAGCGGCCTTGTCCAAGAGGCCCCAGGCCCGACGAACAGGACCGATGGCCGATATTCCGATAGGCACTCGGCCTCGATTTGGTCGGCAAGGTGATCGACGTATACTCGCCTTCCCGGCCCAGGCCTGTCCGCAGCATCGGGCTTTTCGCGCCGTCCCAGGCCAGTGGCAGGCCGCCGCCGAGCTATATCAGCCGATGGAGTCCAATGCGCGCGAACGTGCTCGGATCGCCGGTCCGCCTAACGGTTGAAAAACAGCGCGCGCCGATCCGCAGCTTGCGCAGCGACGGGACCCAGCGATGTTGAGCGGGCCGCGCCGTTCGCCGATCTCTTCGACACCGCAATCCACGCCGCGATGCGCGCCGGCGCACTATTCGACGAAGGCGATATGGAGGGTGCGCGGACGTTTCGGATGATCGTGAAGAAGATCAACGAGCTCCAGCGCGGCGCGGCGACGCTGCAATAGCGCTCAGGCCAGCTCGGTCACGCGCGCAGCCTTCGATAGGGCTGAGACTTGCTCGTCCAGAGCATCGATCGCCATCGACAGCTTCGCACCAGCGAGCCCGAAATTTATCATGTCAAGCCGGTTGAGCGCGTCAGTCATTTGCGCGCGGATCTCGCTCGCCGCTGCTTCTGTCGCTCCAATGATGAGCTGGGTGGTTTCGTCCATCCGAAGAAGATCGTCCGTCTGGTGGCGCCTGCCAAGATCGGCTTTGTCCGAAATGGAGCGATTTTTTGGCCGGTCCGAAATCACGCTGATCCAGATAAGTACTTGAGTTGTCGACAAGGTTAAGCATGTTGTTGGCGTGGAAGAAGATTGTGCGCATCTGACAGAAGCCCAAAAGGAGGTTCTTCGACTCTTCCACGTCCGCAAAAGCGCCAAGGAAATCGGGCGCGAACTCAACATTACCCATTGGGCGGTCAATGAGCGGCTGCGCAGTGCGCGGCGGATCTTGGGGGCGGCATCGAGCGCCGAAGCCGCCAACCGTCTGGCCCGATGCGAGGCGTCGATCACCTACAAACGGATTGTATGCGATCCGGCGCCAATTGCCGAGCACGCAACTCAAGCCGATCAAATGACCCCGGACCTCGACAAACAGGCGTCGAGGGCGGAAGGCGAAACCTCGCTCCGGGAAGAACGTGCCCTCTACCTGCACGAGCCCCTCCCCGGCTTCAGGTTTCCTCTTCCTCGCTACAGGGGGGAGCCAAATGACCTAAGTGCGACGACACGCCTCAAGTGGATCGGCGCACTTGCGTTCGGCATAGTGTTTGCCATCGGCGCGCTGGTCTCGATTGCCGGAGGGCTGCTCCGAATCTTCAGCTCCCTCATCGGCACGCTCTGAACCTCGAAAATCCACATCCTGCGAAACGCGCTCACTGCGCGAAGGGGGAACCTATGCGCCATCAAATCATCGCATCTGCCCGGCGGATCGCCGGCGAACTGCAAGCCACGGAGAACGATTTCGACACCGCGATCGCCAACAATGCGCGGCTCGTCGCCACCATGATCGATGCCCGCCTTGCTGCCGGGCTGCCCGCAGCCGTCGCGCGCGGTGCGTTCGGCAAGGCGGTCGAGGCGATTTCCCATTCGGCCAAGGCGCGCGACCTCCTGATCGATGCCCATCAGGAGTTGGCCCAGCTCAACATTCGCGAACTCGCCACGGGTGACCTTTCGCAATGTCCGGAAGGCTGGGTAGCCCCGGTGGGCCTCGTCGCCAACGCAGCCTGACCAAGCGGCTTGACGAGCGGCGCCGGCGGAGGATCATGCGCGTTGATGCGCATCCTGATCTACGCTGCGCTGCTCGTCGGCTGCCTCATCATCTCGTTCTGGCGAGGCGGATGGCCTGAGCGGATCGGCTCGGCGAACATGGCGATCGGATCGGTGCTGACGGTCCTCGTCAACTCGCCAATGTCCACCCGATACGCATCGGTCGAGATCGGGATCTTCATCGTCGATCTCGCGGTGCTTCTGGTCTTCCTCGCCCTTGCGTTGCGTACGGATCGGTTCTGGCCTCTATGGACAACGGCGATGCAGCTTCTGGTCGTGCTCGCACATGCCGCGCGACTTGCCGATCCAGGGATGCTGCGCAACGGTTATGGGGTCGTCATGGCGATGTGGAGCTATCCGCAGCTCATCGTCATCGCCGCGGCCGCCTGGCGACGCACGCGCGCGCCCTCACCAGCATTCTAGGCCAGCTCGGACACCGCGACGCCGAGGCACTGGCGGACGCGCTGCTTTGTGAATGCGGCAGCCTGGGGGGCGTGCTCGCCGCGCCTCCACATCGCTTGCTGCGCGCGTGCGGCGATCGAGCGGTGACCCGCCACCTGGCCAGCCTTGGCGAGGCGTTTCGCTTGAGCTTGCGCGATGCCGCATTCGAGGGCGAGCGCATAACGGGGAGCGCGGCGCTTGCCCGCTATCTCGCCGCGACCATGGGCCATTTGCCCCGCGAGGAAGTGCGCGCACTCTTCCTTTCGGCGAAGAACGAACTGCTTGCCGATGAGACGTTGTTCGCCGGCTCCGTCGACTCATCCGTCCTCGAGGCGCGCCCGATCATCCACCGCGCGCTCGACCTTGCGGCGACCGGCCTCATCGTTGTGCACAATCATCCAAGCGGCTGCGCCGAACCAAGCGCCGCCGACGTGGCCGCGACGCGTCGGCTGGCAAAAGCCTGCAAGGAACTTTCGATCATCGTCCATGACCACATCGTCGTCGCGCGTGGTTCCTGGTCGAGCTTCCGCGACCTGGGGCTCCTCTAGTGCTGCCCATCCTTTCCGAAAGTTCACTTGCCCTCGTTTCCCGTTACCGCGCTCGATCCGGGTATCTAGAAACCCACCAAAACTGGCGCGCCCGGCAGGATTCGAACCTGCGACCCCAAGCTTAGAAGGCTCGTGCTCTATCCAACTGAGCTACGGGCGCGTGGGGAAGGCCTCTAGCGCGGTTTCATGAAGATCGGAACCGCGCTACGTCGGCCCGGGCTTCACGAGGGTGGCGCGCATGGGCGAAGGGTTGCGGGCGGTCAAGGCGGGGGAGATCGCCGGGCGGCATTTCCGCTATTACGACATCGTGATGACGGCGTTCGTCGTCATCCTGCTCCTCTCCAACGTGGTCGGCGCGGAAAAGCGATCGGTGATCGATCTGCCCTGGCTTGGCGCGGTGCCGTTCGGGGCGGGCATCCTGTTCTTCCCGATCTCCTACGTGATCGACGACATTCTGACGGAGGTCTACGGCTATGCCCGCGCGCGGCGGGTGATCTGGGTCGGCTTCGCCGCGCTCCTCTTCATGGGGGTGATGGAATGGACGGTCGTGCATCTGCCGGTGGCGGCAGGATGGACCGGGCAGGAGGCCTATGAGCGGGTCTTCGGCGTCGGCTGGCGGATCATCCTGGCCTCGCTCTGCGCCTTCTGGGCCGGCGATCTCCTGAATTCCGTCGTCCTCGCCAAGATGAAGATCTGGACCCAGGGGCGGTGGCTGTGGACCCGCACGATCGGCAGCACGATCATCGGCGAGGGCGCGGACAGCCTGATCTTCTACCCGCTCGCCTTTTACGGCCTTGCCGACTGGCCGCTCCAAGCGCTGCTCGCGGTGATGGCGAGCCAGTTCCTGCTGAAGGTCGGCTGGGAAGTCGTGCTGACGCCCGTCACCTATGCCGTGGTCGGCTTCCTCAAGCGCCGCGAAGGCGTCGACGTCTATGACGAGGGGACCGATTTCACGCCGTTCCGCGCGAAGGTCTGACCCGTCCCAGCGTCGCGAAGGCGATGAGCGCGGAGGCGAAGGCGAGGACGGCGCCGACGAGGGCGGCGTCGTGCAGGCCCTCGATCAGCGCCCCGCCCTGGAGCGAGATCACCGCGCCGAGCAGCGCGACGACGATGAGGCCGCCGGCGCGCGAGACGGCGCTGTTGAGGCCCGAGGCGGTGCCGACATGCTGCTCGTCGACGGCGGAGAGCACCGCCGTGGTGAGCGGCGCGACGGCGAGCGCCATGCCGAGCGAGACGACGACAATCGGCGGGAGGACGGTCGTCCAATAGCTTCCCTCGGCGTCGATCCGGACGCCGAGCGCATAGCCCGCGGCGACGATCGCCGGGCCGATGGTGAGCGGCCATCGCGGCCCGATCCGCGCGGCGATCCGGCCCATCAACGGCGATCCGGCGGCGACCAGGACCGGGAAGGGAATGACGGCGAGCCCGGCCTCGGTCGCCGTATAATGCGCGGCCTCGATCAGCGTGTAGGGCAGGAGGAGCATCAGCCCGCCGAGCGCGCCATAGAGCAGGAAGGTGAGGAGGGTGAGGCCGACAAAGGCCTTCGATCCGAACATGTCGAGCGGGATCATCGCCTTGCCGCGCTTTCGCCGCTCGACGAAGATGAACAGGACCAGCAGGGCGATCCCGCCCGTCGCCGTCGCCCAGGCCTCGGCATCGAAACGCTTGGTCGCCGACCAGGCGGTGAGGCCCCAGGTCAGTGCGCCGAGCCCGATCGTGGCGAGCGCGGCGCCGGGCCAGTCCGGCGGGGCGCGGCTGTCGTTCCGGCTTTCGGGAACGAAGAACCAGCCGAGCGCGATCGCCGCCGCCCCGACCGGCAGGTTGATGACGAAGATGAACGGCCAGCCGGCCCGGTCGACCAGCCAGCCGCCGATCAGCGGCGCGATCGCCCCCGCGACCGCGCCGGCCGCCGCCCAGATGCCGACGGCGCGACCGCGTGCCTCGCCTGCAAAGGCGGCGCTCAGCGTCGCCAGGCTGTTGGGCAGCAGCATCGCCGCCCCCAGCCCCTGGAGCGCGCGCCCGGCGAGCAGGAAGCCAAGGCCCGGCGCCACGGCGCAAAGAGCCGACGCGGCGGTGAAGAGGGCGATCCCCCACAGCATCACCCGCTTGCGGCCATAGAGATCGCCCGCCGCCCCGCCGATCAGGAGCAGGGCGGAGAGCGGCAGGGTGAAGGCGTTCATCACCCACTGAACTTCCGCCGCATGCGCGCCGAAGCTCCCGGCGATCGCCGGGAGCGCGACGTTCAGCACCGATCCATCGATGAAGGACAGGCTGGAGGCGAGGATGCAGGCCGCGAGGACGAGGCGTGGGTAACGGGCCTCGCCGCTCGATCCGGCGACGGCGGCGGGCGGACCGAGCGGGTGGGGCAGAGCCTGGCTCACGCCCCCTACAACACCTCGAACAGCCCCGCCGCTCCCATCCCGCCGCCGATGCACATCGTGACGACGACATATTTGGCGCCGCGACGCTTGCCCTCGATCAGGGCATGGCCGGTCATCCGGGCGCCCGACATGCCATAAGGATGGCCGATCGAGATCGAGCCGCCATTGACGTTGAGCAGCTCGTCCGGGATGCCGAGCTTGTCGCGGCAGTAGATGACCTGGACCGCGAAGGCCTCGTTCAGCTCCCACAGGCCGATATCGCTCATCTTGAGCCCGAACCGGTCGAGCAGCTTGGGCACCGCGAAGACCGGGCCGATCCCCATTTCGTCGGGCTCGGTGCCGGCGACCGCCATGCCGACATAGCGGCCGAGCGGGGCGAGCCCCTTGGCGGCGGCGATGCCGGCCTCCATCACCACCACCGCCGAGGATCCGTCGGACAGCTGGCTCGCATTGCCGGCGGTGATGAAATTGCCGGGGCCCATCACGGGCTGGAGCGAGGCAAGGCCCTCGATCGTCGTGTCGGGCCGGTTGCCTTCGTCCTTCGCGATCGTGACCTCGCGGGTCGAAACCTCGCCGGTCGCCTTGTCCTTGACGCTCATCGTCGTCGTGACGGGGATGATCTCGTCATCGAACTTGCCCGCGGCCTGGGCGGCGGCCGTGCGCTGCTGCGACTGGAGCGCATAGGCGTCCTGCGCCTCGCGGCTGACATGGTAGCGTCGCGAGACGACCTCGGCGGTGCCGATCATCGGCATGTAGACGTCCTTGTGCATCGCGACGAGCTCGGGATCGCCGCCGAGCCGAAGCTCCGGCGTCTGGACGAGGCTGATCGATTCGACGCCGCCGGCGACGATGATGTCCATCCGGTCGACGATCACCTGCTTGGCCGCCGTCGCGATCGCCATCAGGCCGGACGAGCATTGCCGATCGATCGTCATTCCGGCGGTGGTGACCGGAAGGCCCGCGCGCAGCGCCGCGGTCCGCCCGATCGTGTGCTGCCCGCCCTGCGGCAGCGCCGCGCCGATGATGCAGTCCTCGACCTCCGCCGGATCGATCTTCGCGCGCTCGACCGCCGCCTTGATCGCGTGCGAGGCGAGCGTCGGCGGCAGGGTCGCGTTGAAGGCGCCACGATAGGCCTTGCCGATCGCGGTGCGTGCGGTGGAAACGATAACGGCGTCGCGGCTCATAATCTGTCCTTTCCTTGGGTCCTCCCATCCCGGCGTCCGCCGGATCGGGGAGGATTGATCAGGTGAATATCATGCCGATCCATTCGGCGATCAACGCGGGCTTGTCCTCGCCTTCGATCTCGACGGTGACTTCATGGGCGAACTGCCACTGGCCGGGGCGCTTTTCGTCGAAGCCGAGCAGCTTGAAATGGCCGCGCACGCGCTTGCCGGCCCGCACGGGGGCGAGGAAACGGACCTTCTCGAACCCGTAATTGACCGCCATCTTCATCGTCGGGGGCGCGAGCATCACGCCGGCCGCCATCCGGCTCAGCAGCGAAAGCGTCAGGAATCCGTGGGCGATCGTGCCGCCGAACGGGGTCTTCGCCGCCATTTCGGGGTTCACATGGATGAACTGATGGTCCTCGGTCGCGTCGGCGAAGGCGGTGATGCGCGCCTGATCGACCACGATCCAGTCGGACACGCCGATGTCGTCGCCGATCCGCGCGCGGATGTCCTCGAAGCTGGCGACCGGCATTGAGCCTCCCCATATTTGCGCCTATCCGCGCCCCGCATAGGGCCGCGCGGCGGCATGAAACAAGCCTTTGGGAGAGCGGGCATGGCGGACGCTACGGCAACCGCGCGAAACGAGTTGAGACGGCTGCACCGCGCGAGCGAGCCGGAGGTGCTGAAGCCGCTGCTGGCGGCCGCCGCGCTCGACGCCGATTCGCGCCGCCGCGTGGAAGGACGCGCGCTCGCCATGCTTGCCGAGCTTCGCGCCGCCCAGTCGAAGGGGTGGGTGAACCAGTTCCTCCAGGAATATCGGCTGAACACTTCGGAGGGCGTCGCCCTGCTGTCGCTCGCCGAGGCGTTCCTTCGGGTTCCTGATCCGGAGACCGCCGACAGCCTGATCGCCGACAAGCTCGGCGGCGGCGACTGGCGGGCGCACAAGGGCCGGTCCAATTCCGCGCTCGTCAATTCGGCGACCTGGGGCCTCGTCATCGGCCGCGCACTGACCAGCGACAGCGAGCAGGCGAGCGTGCTCAAGCGCCTGATCGCGCGCACCGGCGAGCCGTTCGTGCGCCAGGGCGTCGGCGCGGCGATGCGGATGATGGGCGAGATTTTCGTCATGGGCCGCACGATCGGCGAGGCGATCGATCGGATGCGAAAGCGCGAGAACAGGGGCTTCACCGCGAGCTTCGACATGCTGGGCGAGGCGGCGCGCACCTTCCCCGACGCGGATCGCTATTTCGACGCCTATGAAGCCGCGATCCGGGCGGTCGGCGCCGCCGCGTCGGAAGGGCACAGCATCTCGGTCAAGCTCTCCGCCCTCCATCCGCGCTACGAGGTCGCGCAATATGATCGCTGCGTTCCCGCGTTGATCGAGAAGGTCGAGGCGCTGGCCGTGCTCGCCGCTGGCTTCGACATTCCCGTCACCATCGATGCGGAGGAGACCGAGCGGCTCGAAATGAGCCTCGACATCATCGAGGCCGTGGCGGGGCTGCCGGCGCTGAAGGGCTGGGACGGGCTCGGCATGGCGATCCAGGCCTATGGCAAGCGCGCCCGGCCGACCGTCGCCTGGGCCGATGCGGTCGGCGCCAGGACCGGCCGGCGGATCGCCGCCCGGCTCGTCAAGGGCGCCTATTGGGACACGGAGATCAAGCGCACCCAGGAACAGGGCCTCACCGATTACCCCCTCTTCACCCGCAAGGCGGCGACCGATGTCTCCTATCTCGCCTGCGCGAAGGACATGCTGGCGGCGAAGAACATCTATCCCGCCTTCGCGACCCACAATGCGCTGACCGTCGCGACCCTGCTCGAATGGGCGGGCGACAGCCGCGATTTCGAATTCCAGCGGCTGCACGGCATGGGCGACGGCCTCTATGAGGATCTGGTGCGCGAGCAGGGTTATCGCTGCCGCATCTACGCGCCGGTCGGCGGCCACCGCGATCTGCTCGCCTATCTCGTCCGCCGCCTCCTCGAAAATGGCGCGAACTCGTCCTTCGTCCACCAGCTCGCCGACGAAAACCTGACCGACGAACAGCTGCTCGCCGATCCGGTGGCGAAGATCGAAGCGGTCGGCGGCACGCGCCACCCCTCGATCCCGCTGCCGCGCGACCTGTTCGGCGCGGTGCGCGGCAACAGCGCCGGCATCGACCTCAACGACAAGCCGGAGCTCGAGCGGGTCGCGGCGGTCGTGGCGCAGCCCCTGAACTTCGCGCCCGCCGAATCCGCTCGCTCCGAGCGCCCCTCGACGACGCTCGGGGCGAACGAGGCCGAGGGGGCCGGGCGAGCCGTGTCCCGGGCCTTGGCGGGTTTTCGCGCCTGGTCCGGCCGGTCCGTCGAGGATCGCGCCGCGTGCCTCGATCGGCTCGCCGACGCGCTCGAGCGCGATCGCGACATGCTGATGCGGATCTGCGTGCAGGAGGCGAAGAAGACGATCCCCGACGCGCTCGCCGAGGTGCGCGAGGCCGCGGATTTCTGCCGTTATTATGCCAATCAGGCGCGCGCCGGCCTCATGCCGGTGGAACTGCCGGGGCCGACCGGCGAGCGCAACGTGCTCCGGATGGAAGGCCGCGGGGTCTTCGTGTGCATCGCGCCGTGGAATTTCCCGCTCGCCATCTTCCTCGGGCAGGTGACGGCGGCGCTGGTCGCCGGCAATACGGTCGTCGCCAAGCCCGCGCCGCAGACGCCGGACATCGCCGCTTATGCGGTCGGCCTCGCCCATGCGGCCGGCATTCCGGAGGATGCGCTCGTCTTCGCGCCCGGCGGGCCGGAAATGGGCCAGGCGCTGATGGAGGATGTTCGGATCGCCGGCGTCGCCTTCACCGGATCGACCGCCACCGCCAAAAGGATCGCCCGCACCCTCCTCGCCGACGACGATGAAGAAGGACCCGGGCGCCCGATCATCCCGCTGATCGCCGAGACCGGCGGCATCAACGCGATGATCGTCGATTCGACCGCGCTTCCCGAACAGGTGGTGCAGGATGTCGTCACCTCTTCCTTCCGCTCCGCCGGCCAGCGATGCTCGGCGCTGCGCCTGCTGCTGCTCCAGGAGGATGTCGCGGAGCGGACGCTGGAGATGCTGAAGGGCGCGATGGACACGCTGATCGTCGGCGATCCCGCCGATCCGCGCACCGATGTCGGCCCGGTGATCGATCGGGCGGCTTATGACCGGCTGATGGGCCATCGCGCCGCCAAGCAGGATCGCTGGCTGAAGACGATCGATGCGCCGGCCGAGGGCCTTTACGTCCCGCCCACGCTGATCGGCGTCGACCGGATCGAGGATGTGACACGCGAATGGTTCGGCCCATTGCTCCACGTCACCACCTGGCCGGCTGGAAAGCTGGCCGAGACGGTGCGGCGGGTGAACGCGTCCGGCTTCGGCCTGACCATGGGATTGCACAGCCGCATCGCCCGCGCCGCCGAGACGGTCGAGGAGACGGCGGAGGCGGGCAATCTCTACGTCAACCGATCGATGATCGGCGCGATCGTCGGTTCCCAGCCGTTCGGCGGCGAGGGGCTTTCCGGCACCGGCCCGAAGGCGGGCGGCCCGCATTATCTCCCGCGCTTCTGCGCCGAGCGGGTGACGAGCACCGACACGACGAGCGCCGGCGGCAACGCCACCCTGCTCAGTCTGGAGGACGTCGGCTTCTAGCGCGGCCGGGCCGCGGCGCGGCCCGGCGGGCGGCTCAGACCAGCTCCACCGCCACCGCCGTCGCCTCGCCGCCGCCGATGCACAGGCTCGCCACGCCTTTCCGGCCGCCGCGATTCTGAAGCGCGGCGATGAGGGTGGCGAGGATGCGCGCGCCCGAGGCGCCGATCGGGTGGCCAAGCGCGGTGGCGCCGCCGTTCACGTTGATCTTCTCGTGCGGGATATCGAGATCGCGCATCGCGATCATCGCGACGGCGGCGAAGGCCTCGTTCACCTCGAACAGGTCGACGTCGGCGACGCTCCAGCCGGCCTTGTCGAGCACCTTGCGGATCGCGTTGACCGGGGCGGTGGTGAACTTCGCCGGCTGGTGCGCGTGGGCGGCGGTGGCGACGATGCGGGCGACGGGCGTCTGTCCCTTCGCCTCGGCGATGCTCCGCCGGGTGAGGACAAGCGCGGCGGCGCCGTCGCTGATCGAGCTCGCATTGGCCGCGGTGATCGTGCCGTCCTTCGCGAAGGCGGGCTTCAGCGTCGGGATCTTCTCCGGATTGCCCTTCGGCGGCTGTTCGTCCAGCGCGACCGTCTCGCTGCCTTTCCGGGTCGCGACCTCGACCGGGACGATCTCGCGATCGAAGGCGCCGGAGGCCTGCGCGGCCTGCGCGCGGGTCAGCGAGGCGATGGCGTAATCGTCCTGCGCCGCCCTCGTGAACTGATATTCCTGGGCGGTATCCTCGGCGAAGGTGCCCATCGCGCGGCCGGGTTCATAGGCGTCCTCGAGCCCGTCGAGGAACATGTGGTCCATCACCCGGTCATGGCCCATGCGCGCGCCGGCCCGGTGCTTCTGCAGCAGATAGGGGGCGTTGGTCATGCTCTCCATGCCGCCGGCGACGATATAATCGACGCTGCCCGCGGCCAGCGCCTCGGCGGCCATGATGACCGTCTGCATGCCGCTGCCGCACATCTTGTTGACGGTCGTCGCCTCGACCGAGGTCGGCAGGCCGGCCTTGATCGCGGCCTGCCGCGCCGGCGCCTGGCCGAGGCCGGCGGGGAGGACGCAGCCCATGTAGATGCGCTCGATCGCCTCGCCGGCGACACCCGCCCGATCGACCGCCGCCTTGACCGCGGCCGCGCCCAGATCGGTGGCGCTGGCGCCGGCGAGACTGCCCTGGAAGCTGCCCATCGGCGTGCGGGCATAAGAGAGGATGACGACGGGATCGGAATTGCTCACCGGGATGCTCCTGTTCCGCTCGTCCCGAGCGATGAGGTTTGTGGCCCGCACATAAGGCGGGGCATCCGCTTGTTCAAATCCTCCCCGCTCTGCTAGTCGCTGGCCGCAGGGAGACAGATGCATGTCCGAGCTTGGCCTCGATTTCGACCTTGGCGAGATGGCCGATACGATCCGCGATTCGACGCGGCGCTTTGCGAGCGAGCGGATCGCGCCGCTCGCCGCGCGGATCGACGCGGAGGATTGGTTCCCGGTCGATCTGTGGCCGGAAATGGGCGCGCTCGGCCTGCACGGGATCACGGTCGCCGAGGAAGATGGCGGGCTTGGGCTCGGCTATCTGGAGCATGTCGTCGCGCAGGAGGAGGTGGCCCGCGCCTCGGCCTCGATCGGCCTCTCCTACGGCGCCCATTCGAACCTTTGCGTGAACCAGATCCGCCGCTGGGCGAATGCGGAGCAGAAGGCGCGCTACCTGCCCAAGCTCATTTCCGGCGAGCATGTCGGGAGCCTCGCCATGTCCGAGGCCGGGGCTGGATCGGACGTGGTCTCGATGAAGCTGAAGGCCGAGAAGAAGGGCGACCGCTACGTCCTCAACGGCACCAAGTTCTGGATCACCAACGCGGCCTATGCGGACACGCTCGTCGTCTATGCGAAGACCGGGGAGGGGAGCCGCGGCATCACGACCTTCCTGATCGAAAAGGGAATGAAGGGCTTCGCGATCGGCCAGAAGCTCGACAAGATGGGGATGCGCGGATCGCCGACCGCCGAGCTGATCTTCGACGATTGCGAGGTGCCGGAGGAGAATGTGATGGGGCCGCTGAACGGCGGCGTCGGCGTGCTGATGAGCGGCCTCGATTATGAGCGCACCGTGCTCGCCGGCATCCAGCTCGGCATCATGCAGGCCTGCCTCGACGTCGTCCTGCCCTATGTGCGCGAGCGCAGGCAGTTCGGCCAGCCGATCGGATCGTTCCAGCTGATCCAGGCGAAAGTGGCCGACATGTATGTCGCGCTCAATTCGGCGCGGGCCTATGTCTATCAGGTGGCGCGCGCCTGCGATGCGGGGCGCACGACGCGCTTCGACGCGGCGGGCGCGATCCTCTACGCGAGCGAAAACGCCTTCCGCGTCGCCGGCGAGGCGGTGCAGGCGCTCGGCGGCGCCGGCTATACCAAGGACTGGCCGGTGGAACGCTACCTCCGCGACGCGAAGCTGCTCGACATCGGCGCCGGGACCAACGAGATCCGGCGGATGCTGATCGGTCGGGAGCTGATCGGGGCCGGGTAAGGCGAAGAGGGGGATACATGGCGAAGGGGCGGCGCGACGAGGTGGACCATCCGCTGGAGCGGATGATCTTCTTTTCCGATGCGGTGTTCGCGATCGCGATCACCTTGCTCGTCATCGAAATCCATGTGCCGCACCTGCCGCGCGGCGCGAGCAGCGCCCAATATGGCGAGGCGCTCGCCGAGTTGCTGCCGAGCTTCGCCGCCTTCGCGCTCAGTTTCTTCGTGATCGGCCGGTTCTGGATCGGCCATCACAACGCCTTCGCCCATGTCCGGCGCTACGATCCAAAGCTGCTCTGGCCGAACCTCATTTTCCTGTTCGCGATCGCCTTCATGCCCTTCGCGACCGCCTTCCTCGGCGCCAATCTCGGCGGGCTGGTGCCGGCCCTGGTCTACAACCTGACGATGCTGGCGACGGCGCTGCTCAACCTGTGGGTCGTGCGGCGCGCGCTCGCCCATGCCGATCTCGGCGCGCTCGATCCGGCCGAGCTCTATGCGCTGCGCACCCGGCCGCAGAGCGTCGCCATGGGCGCGCTGATCGCCGTGCCGCTCGCCTTCCTGATCCCCGCCATCAGCCAGATCGGCCTGGCGACGATCCCGCTGTGGCAGCGCTTGTTCGATCGGCTCGGCCGGCGGGCTGCGCCGGCCGAGGCGTGATCTCCGCCCGTTCGCGCTGGCGCCGCTTCGCCCGGCGGCTCCAGCCTACCAGACCCTGACCCGCTCCGTCGGCGCGAGATAGAGCGTCTGGCCCTGCCGGACGTTGAACGCCGGGTACCAGGCGTCGAGATTGCGCACCGTCAGCGCCCGATAGGCGTCGGGGGCGTGCTCGTTGGTGGCGATCTGGGCGCGCATCGCGGCTTCGCGCTGCTTGGCGCGGTGGGCCTGGGCATAAGCGAGGAAGAAGCGCTGATCGCCGGTGAGCCCGCCGATCACCGGCGCCGGCCGGCCGTTCAGCGAGGCATGATAGGCATCGAGCGCGGCGGCGAGCCCGGCGAGATCGGCGATATTCTCGCCGAGCGTATGCTCGCCGTTGATGTGCACGCCGGGGAACGGCTCATAAGCGTCATATTGCCGCGCCAGCGCCTGCCCGGCGGCGGTGAAATGGGCGAGATCGGCCGGCGTCCACCAGTTGCGGTAGCGCCCGTCGGCATCGAATGTCGCGCCGAGATTGTCGAAGCTGTGGCTGATCTCGTGACCGATCACCGCGCCGATCGCGCCATAGTTGAACGCCGGATCGGCATTGGGATCGTAGAAAGGCGGGTTGAGGATCGCCGCCGGGAAATTGAGCGCGTTCTGCAAGGGCAGGTTCACCGCGTTCACCGTCTGCGGCGTCATCCACCATTCGTGGCGATCGACCGGCCGGCCGAGCTTCGCGAGCTGGTGGCGATATTCATAGTCCTGCGCGCGCCAGGCGTTGCCGAACGCATCGCCGGCACGGATTTCGAGGCCCGAATAATCGCGCCACGTTTCCGGATAGCCGACGCCGACGATCAGCGTCTGGAGCTTGCGGCGCGCCTCGGCGCGGGTTGCCGGCGCGAGCCAGTCCACCGCGAGCAGGCGCTGGTCGAAGGCGTGGACGATGCCCTGGACCATCGACTGGATGTCGCTCTTGGCCGAAGCGGGGAAATAACGCTGGGTGTAGATCTGGCCGACGGCATCGCCCAATGCGGCGCTGGTCGCGAGCAGGGCGCGGCGATCGCGCGGCCGCTGCTGCTGCTGGCCCGAAAGCGTCTGGCCGTAGAAGCCGAAGCGCAGATTATCGATCGCCGACGGCAGGACGGCGGCCATGCGGCTCGCGGTATGGAAGGCGAGCCAGTCCTTCCACGCGTCGATCGGCTGGCTCGCGACCAGCGCGGACAGGCGCGTGATCGGCTGGGGATGCCAGGCGACGAAATTCTGCTGGTTGCCAAGCCGGGCGGCGCCGAAGAAGGCGTCCCAATCGATGCCGGGGGCGCGCCGCGCGAAATCCGCCCGGCTCCAGTTTTGCACGCGGGCCGGATCCTGCGCCTCGCTCACCGGGGCCTGGCCCTGGGCGATCTTCATTTCCAGCTGGAAGATCCGCTCGGCGCGCATGTCGGGATCGCTCATCCCGAGCTGGCGCATCATCGCGGCGACATAGGCGCGATAGGCGGTGCGGATGCGCACCATGTCGGGATCGTTCGACAGATAATATTCGCGCTCCGGCATGCCGAGCCCGCCCTGGAGCAGATAGGGCATGGTCGTGTCGGGTGTCTCCAGCCCCTGGGTCACGAACAGGCCGAACAGGTTCTCGGTCCAGAAATTGGTCGCGTTCAGGGGATCGACGTCTGCGCGCATGTTGCCGCCGATCGCCGCCGACAGATCGTGGACGTTGCTGATCGCCGCGATGCGCTGCAGGATCGGCTGGAGCGGGGCGAGCCCGCGCCGGTCGATCGCGGCGGTGTCGCGATAGGCGGCGTAATAATCGGCGATCCGGCGCTGGTCGGTTCCGGCGGCGGGATTGCCCTGGCCGGCGCCGCCGATGATCTCGTTATTGCGCCGATCGACCTCTTCCTGGACGCCCTGGAACGATCCGATGCTGGTCCGGTCGGCCGGGATCTCGGTATGCGCGCGCCAGCCGCCATTGGCGAACTCGTCGAAATTGTCGCCGGGCTGGACCGACCGGTTCATTCCGGCGACGTCGACGCCGATCTGGTCGTGCGTTCCCGCCGATGCAGCGGCCATGTTGTTCCCGCCGCCGGACACGGTGCAGGCGGTGCTGGCCAGAATGACGGCGGTGGTGGCGAGCAAGGCGAGCCGACGCATGGGCATCCTCTTAACTGTCATGGTCATGTAGGACGGTCCTTAAGCCCTTCGCCGCGCCGCGCCTAGACTGTTCGACAGGCGGCCCGTTCCGTCGACCGGCGACGCTTCCGATGGGGTCCAGGAGGATTCGAGAGGGCAGAGCCAGCTCGGATGGAGCCGATCTCAATTGCCCCGCGCCGCCAGGATGCGCCGTGCCTGGATCAGGTGCGGGCGATCGATCATCTTGCCGTCGAGCGACAGCGCGCCCGCGCCGGGATTCGCCTCGAACGCGGCGACCACCGCCTCGGCATGGGCGATTTCGGCCTCGCCTGGCGTGAAGGCGGCGTTGATGACGGGCACCTGCGCCGGATGGATCGCCATCATTCCGGTGAAGCCGTCACGCCGGGCGCGCGCCGCATAGGCGGCGAGCCCGTCCAGGTCCCTGAAATCGGGATAGACCGTCTCGATCGGCGCCACGCCGGCGGCGGCCGCCCCGAACAGGGTGAGCGACCGCGCGATCTCGTAAGGCGGGGTGAAGCGGCCGTCCGCCTCGCGGCTGGTCGCCGCGCCGATCGCGGCGGGCAGGTCCTCCGCGCCCCAGGTCAGCGCCGCGAGCCGCTTCGCGCCGGCATAGGAGCCGAGGCCGAAGATCGCCGCGGGGGTTTCCGTCGCGATCGCCATCACCTGGGCGGTCGCATTGCCGCGCTCGGTCAGCCGCCGCACCAGCGCATCTACGCTCGCCCCGCCCTCCGCCTTGGGCAGGACGATCCCGTCCGGCCGCCCGGCGAGGATCGCGTCCAGATCCTTTTCATTCTCCTCGCCGTCGAGCGGGTTGACGCGGACCCACAGCTTCGCCTCCGGATGCGCGCCGAGAAAGGCGGCGACGTGCCGCCGCGCCGCGGGCTTCGCCGCCGGCGCGACCGAATCCTCAAGATCGAGGATCAGCGCGTCCGCGCCAAGGCCGAGCGCCTTTTCCATCCGCTCCGGCCGGTCGCCGGGGACGAAGAGGAAGGAGCGCAGGTTCACCCCGGCCGCCTCTGCATCAGGGCCGTGCGCTCCATCACGCAGACGAGCTCGTCCTTCTGGTTGAACATGCGATGTTCGAAGGTGACGATCCCGGCATCGGGCCGCGACTTCGAATCCTTGAGCGCGACCACCTCCGTTTCGGCGCGAAGCGTGTCGCCGATGAAGACCGGCTTTGGCATCCTGACCTTGTCGTAGCCGAGGTTCGCGACGAGCGTGCCCAATGTGGTGTCGCTGACCGAAAGCCCGACCAGCAGGGCGAAGGTGAAAGTGCCGTTGACGACGATCCGCCCGAACTCGGTTCCTTCCGCGTAGGTCTCGTCGAGATGGAGCGGCTGCGGATTGTGCGTGAGCGTGGAGATGAGGAGATTGTCGGTCTCCGTCACCGTGCGATGCGGCTGGTGGCGAAGCGTGTCGCCAAGCGTCCATTGCTCATAATAACGGCCGGGCATCAGCACATCCCCCCTTTGCAACCAACCTCGCTCGTCCCGAGCGAAGTCGAGGGGCGTGTGTGATGACTCCGTGCCAGCGCCCCTCGACTACGCTCGGGACGAGCGGAAGCTTTTGTCATTCCTCGTCTCCCTTCTCGATCCGCGCGAGCAGCGTCCCCTCGCTCACCTGCGCGCCGGCCGCGGCGTTCAGCTCCGCCACCACCCCGTCGAACGGCGCGACGAGGCTATGCTCCATCTTCATCGCCTCCAGCGTCAACAATTTCTGCCCCTTGGCGACGGCCTCGCCCGCCTTCACCTCCAGCGCAATGATCTTCCCAGGCATGGGCGAGACGATCGCGCCGTCGCCGGCGCCGCCGCCGGCGCCCGATTCGCCGGGACGATCAAGCGTGAAATAGCGGGTGATCCCGTGCTCCACCGTCAGCACGCCCTCGCCGCGCGTCCAGTGCCGAACGGCCGGATGATCGGTCCCGGCCTGGCCGATATGGACGTGCTCGCCATCGGTCATCCGCACCGCCAGATTGGATTCGGCATTGGCGCGGAAGCCGGCGATCCACGACCACGGTCCCGCGTCGATGCGCCCGGCATGGAGCATGTTCGGAAGCCGATCGCCGCTCATTCCCGCGAGCGCCTGCGCCGCCGCGTCGAGCAGGTCCTGCGTCGGCGCCTCGGGCGCGATCAGCGCCTCGATCCGGTCGGGAATGAACCCGGTGTGGACGTCACCGCGCGCAAATTCCGGCTGGCTGGCGAGCCGGTAAAGGAAGCCCGCATTGTTGCGTAGCGGCCAGGTCGTCACCTGGTCGAGTTCGGCGAGCAGCGCCCCGCGCGCATCCTCGCGATCGTCGCCGCGCGCGATGATCTTGGCGATCATCGGATCGTAAAAGGGCGATACCTCGTCGCCGGCCGCAACACCGGTGTCGATGCGGACCCAGGACGTGCCCCTGACTCCCATTTCGCGGATCGGCCCGGTGACGGGGAGGAAGCCCTTGGCGGGGTCCTCGGCATAAAGCCGCGCCTCCATCGCCCAGCCGTTTATGCCCAGTTCCGCCTGCGTCAGGGGGAGCGGCTCCCCGCTCGCCACCCGAAGCTGCCATTCGACCAGGTCCTGCCCGGTAATCTCCTCGGTCACCGGATGCTCGACCTGGAGGCGGGTGTTCATCTCCATGAACCAGATGCGGTCGGCGCGCAGCCCCTCGCTCGCATCGGCGATGAACTCGATCGTGCCCGCGCCGACATAGTCCACCGCCTGCGCCGCCCGCACCGCCGCGCCGCACACCGCCGCGCGGGTCTCCTCGTCCATGCCCGGCGCGGGGGCCTCCTCGATCACCTTCTGGTGGCGGCGCTGGAGAGAGCAGTCGCGCTCGAACAGGTGGACGACATTGCCGTGGCTGTCGCCGAACACCTGCACCTCGATATGGCGCGGGCGCTGGATATATTTCTCGATCAGCACCCGATCGTCGCCGAACGAGGACGCCGCCTCGCGCTTGCACGAGAGGAGCGCGTCGGCGAACGCCTCGGGCGCATTCACCTGCCGCATCCCCTTGCCGCCGCCGCCGGCGACCGCCTTGATCAGCACCGGATAGCCGATCCTGTCCGCCTCGGCCGCAAGCCGCTCGGGTGACTGATCCTCGCCAAGATAGCCCGGCGTCACCGGCACGCCGGCGGCGATCATCCGCGCCTTGGCGGCGTCCTTCAAACCCATCGCCCGGATCGACTCCGGCTTCGGCCCGACCCAGACCAGCCCGGCATCGATCACGGCCTGCGCGAAATCCGCATTTTCGGAGAGGAAGCCATAGCCCGGATGGATCGCCTCCGCGCCCGTCGCCTTCGCGGCGGCGATGATCTTCTCGCCGACGAGATAGGAGTCCCGCGCCGGGCTCGGCCCGATATGCACCGCCTCATCCGCCTGCCGCACATGCAGCGCCTTGGCATCGGCGTCCGAATAGACCGCGACCGTGCGGATGCCGAGCCTGCGCGCGGTGCGAATGACGCGGCAGGCGATCTCGCCCCGGTTCGCGATGAGGAGGGAGGAGATCACTCAAAATCCTCCCCGGAACGGGGAGGGGGACCGCCGGCCGCAGGCCGGTGGTGGAGGGGCCGAAGCGCGCGACATCGCGCCACGATCCCCGCCAAGACACCTTCCATATTCCCGAGCACCTCCCGCGCCGGAATCCGCATCGTCTCGAACCCCTGCTCGCGAAACCAGCCGTCGCGCTTTTCGTCCAGCACCGGCCGGTCGCCCCGATCATGCGTCTCGCCATCGACCTCGATCGCAAGCCGCACTTCGAGACACGCAAAGTCGAGCACATAGCGACCCTGCGGACATTGCCTGCGAAACTTGAACCCGTCCGGCCGTCCGCGAAGCTGCTGCCACAGCAGCACTTCGGGAAAGCTCATCTCCTTCCGCAATTCTCTCGCCCGCTTCACCGTCTTGTCAGGCGCCCCCACCGTCCGATGCTTCACGCGCGGCCTAACGTCCTCCCCGGAACGGGGAGGGGGACCGGCCGTAGTCGCAGACGAAGGCTGGTGGAGGGGCCGAGCCTCGCTCATCGGCCCACCGACCCCTCCGTCAGCGCTCCGCGCCGCCACCTCCCCGTTCCGGGGAGGATTGGAGGATGCCATGCCCAGGACCGACGATTCCGTCATTCGGTTCCCCCTACCGGAGTCTGGCTACGCCTCACCCCTTCCGAACAAGCGGGATCGTTAGGAAATTTTCCGGCTGAATCAGGCCACAAAAGCTGCAATCTTGCGGGTGGGGCTTCGGTGCCGACCCGACGCGCATACCAGGTGCCCGTCCCGAAATAACTGTCAGGGATTGCTGCCCCGTTCACCAGTAATGCGTCATAGCCCTTAATCGTATCGGTGAGCACAAGCCCGTCACTCGGGCAGATCGCCCTCGTTTCGCATTCGGCAATTGCATCAGCCAGGAGACCGTAGGCGACGTCACTGCCCAGCCCAAAACAGATGATCTCCGGCCAGCCGTGGGTCTTCGTCAGCCCAATCGTATAGGTAAACCATTCTTGTGGATCGTCGCTGTCGGAACGCGGCGCAACGCTTTGGGCGAACCAGCCATATTTTTCGACACCGTCGATGATCTTCTGATCGGCCTCGCTCGCCATCCTCACATCCTGAACGGCCCGAACCGCGTCCGTCACCACCACACCCCCGGAAACAGATCGCGAAGCAACGGGTAGAGGTGGATCAGTCCCCAGGCAACGGCGGCCGCGGGCGCCGCCCAGCGAACCCCGAAGCGCAGCACGGGATGTGCCGCCCCTTGTTTGGCGATATGCCGTTCCAGCTCCCGACGCACGAAGTCGATCGTCGCCTCGTCATAATGCGCGTGAGCCTTTATCGCGTTGAGCCGCGTCCCAACGCTCAAGGCCAAATAGTCCGCACTTGGTCCCTCCCGAAGCAGGCTGTAAACGATCTCTCTCCGCCGCTGGTCGAATTTCTGGCGGAGTCGATCTCTCGCCCGTTTGTCGGCCGAGCTCATATATCCCGAATAGCTTTCAAGCTCTCGGGCGAGATCAAGCAACGACTCGAAATCGATTCCCATCACATCCTGAACAGCCCGAACCGCGCCCGCTCGGGTATCTCCGCATTCAGCGTCGCCGCGAACGCCAAGCCCAGCACGTCGCGCGTCTGCGCCGGATCGACGATCCCGTCGTCCCACAGGCGCGCGGTGGCGTGATAGGGGTTGCCCTGGGCTTCGTAATCGTCGCGGATCGGTTGCTTGAAGGCCTCCGCTTCCTCGGGCGTCCACTTGTCCGCGTCGCGGTGGACGGTCGCCAGCACGCTCGCCGCCTGCTCGCCGCCCATCACGGAAATCCGCGAATTGGGCCAGGTGAACAGGAAGCGCGGGGAATAGGCCCGGCCGCACATGCCGTAATTGCCGGCGCCGAAGCTGCCGCCGATCAGCAATGTGATCTTCGGCACCTGCGCCGTCGCCACGGCCGTCACCAGCTTGGCGCCGTTCTTGGCGATCCCCTCGGCCTCATATTTGCCGCCGACCATGAAGCCGGAGATGTTCTGGAGGAACAGCAACGGCGTGCGCCGCTGGCAGGCGAGCTCGATGAAATGCGCGCCTTTCAGCGCGCTCTCGCTGAACAGGATGCCGTTATTGGCGAGGATCGCGACCGGAATGCCCCAGATCCGCGCGAAGCCGCAGACCAGGGTCGTGCCGTACAGCGCCTTGAACTCGTGGAACTCGGAGCCGTCGACGATCCGCGCGATCACCTCGTGCACGTCATAGGGCGTCCGCACATCGTCGGGGATCACCCCGTACAGCCCCTCGGGATCGAGCTTGGGCGGCACCGGCTCGGCGAGATCGATATCGACCGCCTTCACCGTGTTGAGCCGCGCCACGATGTCGCGAACGATGCTCAGCGCATGTTCGTCATTCTCGGCGAGATGATCGACCACGCCCGATTTGCGCGCATGGAGATCGCCGCCGCCCAGGTCCTCGGCCGAGATCACCTCGCCGGTCGCGGCCTTCACCAGCGGCGGGCCGCCGAGGAAGATCGTGCCCTGATTCTTCACGATCACGCTCTCGTCGCTCATCGCCGGGACATAGGCGCCGCCCGCGGTGCAGCTTCCCATCACGCAGGCGATCTGCGCGAGGCCGAGCGACGACATCTGCGCCTGATTGTAGAAGATGCGGCCGAAATGGTCGCGATCGGGGAAGACCTCGGCCTGGTGCGGCAGGTTCGCGCCGCCGCTGTCGACCAGATAGATGCTCGCAAGCCGGTTCTGCAGCGCGATCTCCTGCGCGCGCAGATGCTTCTTCACCGTCATCGGATAATAGGTGCCGCCCTTCACCGTCGCATCGTTGGCGACGATCATCGTCTCGCGCCCGGAAACTCGGCCGATCCCGGCGATCATCCCGGCCGCCGGCACCTCGCCCTCATAAAGGTCGCAAGCGGCGAGCTGGCCGATCTCGAGAAAAGGCGAGCCTGGATCGAGCAGCCGCTCGACGCGCTCCCTTGGAAGCAATTTGCCGCGCGACACATGCCGCTCGCGCGATTTCTCGCTGCCGCCCTTCGCCGCCTCGGCAACGCGCGCGCGCAGCTCCTCGGCAAGGGCGCGATTGTGCGCCGCGTAGCGCCGCGCCTCGTCCGAATTCTCGTCGATCCTGGAAGTGAGAACGGTCACGAGCGCATCCCCCCGTTCGTCATTGCGAGCGGAGCGAAGCAATCCAGCGCACCAGCCGCGACGACTCCGGATTGCCGCGTCGCTCCGCGCCTCGCAATGACGGCTTGAACAGTCACGCCCCCGCCTCCGTGTGCACCGGCTTCTTGCGGATCAGGTAGCGATAGACGCCGATCAGGTTGATCGCGAGCAGGATCAGGTTCTGCGCGCCGATCCCCTTGCCCTCGTCATTGAGGAACCCCCAGCCGATCAGGGCGAAGGACGAGGTCACGAAGATCACGAACGCCCAGCCGGTCGGCCTGCGTCCCAGATCCAGCGACACGATCAGCGCCGCGATCGCCCCTGCGGCCGCGCCATAATATTGCAGGCAGTTGAGCAGGGTTTCGCTCATCGCATCCTCTCTTCTTCTGCGTCGCCTAGCCTTGGCGGCGGGCGCGGGCAACCGTGCCATCGCGAAGCGCGAGCCCGCGGGACTCCATCCCGCCGGGACGCAAATATCCTCGCCGACTCGCGCAGCCGGGACAAAAGGCCGGCGGGCCGCGACTCCTCGCGCCTTGCCGGGCGGGGAGGGCGGGCCCTAGAAGCACGGGGTGCGGTTCGGGGAGGTCCTTGCCAATGCGCCTCTGCTCGCCCTGGTCGGCGCCGGCCTCGGCCTGATCGCGGGGAGCTTCGTTGCGACCATCATCGTGCGCTGGCCGCGCGGGGCAAGCGCGCTTGCCGGCCGGTCGCGCTGCGATTCCTGCGCCGCGGCGCTCGCGCCGCGCGATCTCGTCCCGGTTCTGTCCTTCCTCGTCGCGCGTGGCCGTTGCCGTCGCTGCGGGGCGGCGATCGACGGGCGGCATCTCGCGATCGAGCTAGCCGCCGCGGCGATGGGCGTGGCGGCGGCGCTGGCCCATCCGCTGCCGCTCGCGCTGGTGACGGCGCTTCTCGGCTGGTGGCTGCTGCTCGTCGCCGCGCTCGATGTCGAGCATCAGTGGCTGCCCGACCGGTTGACGCTGCCGCTGATCCCGCTCGGCCTCGCCGCCGCCTGGGCCGGCTTCGGCCCGCCGCTCGCGGACCGGCTGATCGGCGCGGCGGCGGGATGGGCGGTGCTGGCCGCGATCGGCGCGCTCTACCGGGCCGCGCGTGGCCGCGACGGGCTTGGCGGCGGCGATCCCAAGCTCCTCGGCGCGATCGGCGCGTGGCTCGGCTGGGCGATGCTGCCGCTGGTGCTCGCGGGCGCCGGCCTCGCCGGGCTGGTCGCGCTACTGGCGATGCGGGCGCGGGGCGAGCGGGTGGACGCGGCGACGCGCCTCCCGCTCGGCGCGCTGATGGCGCTCGTCGCCTGGCCCTTGTGGATCGCGATCGCCGCCGGGCCGGCATTCAGCCTCTAGCCAGAATCGCGCTGCTACAGGGGTGGCTTGAGGGCGGCGCTTTTCCCTAGAGGCGCCGCCCGACCGATTCCGGGGCGCCGGCCCGTCGCGGCCCTTGCGCCCCGCCCCAAAAGCTGGAAACGTCCGCGCAAGCGACTCTTCGGGGAAGGGGAGGCGTCGGGCCGCCAATTCATCGCGATGAGCCGCGCCGTTCGTTCGCGTCTGTGCTGATCGCGCGGGCGCCGGCAAAGCTGGGCCGCCCTGGGCTTCGGGGAGCCCGCACAGGGGAGGCAGGCGTTCATCGTGCGATTGGGGATCGATCCCTCCGGCCGGTTGCCGCGTTCCGCGCTGCTCCTCGGCACCGAGCTGCTGCTTCTGGCGCTGGTCGCGGTGCAGGGGGCGCGGCTGGTCTGGACGCTCGCGACTCCGCACGGCCCGATCGGCGACTGGCGGCCGTCGCGCGCGCTTCTCGCCCCGCCGGGGCCCGAGGTGCTCGCCAGCTTCGATCCCTTCTTCCGGCTTCAGGGCGGCGCCGGGCCGGCCGTCGTGACCGCGCTCAACCTCAAGCTCTATGGAATCAGCCAGGACCGGGCGACCGGCCGCGGCTCGGCGATCGTCGGCCTGCCCGACGGCACCCAGCGCAGCTTCGCGGTCGGCGAGGAGATCATGCCGGGCGTCACCCTGGCCGAGGTCGCGTTCGACAATGTGACGATCCGCCGCGGCGGCGTGGCGGAGCAGCTGTTCCTCGATCAATCCACGCCCGCCGCCGCCGCGCCCGCCGCCGCGACGCCGGCCCAGCCGCTTGCGCCCGCCGTAACGCCCGCGCCGAACGCGCCGGCCGCCCCGGCTGCGGCGGCGACGCCGACCGCCAACCAGCTGCGCGACATCCGCGCCAATGCGAATTGAGGGTCCGGTGAAACGTGCCTTGATTGCCCTCGCCCTCGCGATCGCGCCGCTCACGCCGGCAAGCGCGCAATATGTGCTGAACCTTCGCGAGGCCGATATCCGCGCCTTCGTCCAGGATGCGGCGCGGGTGACCGGGCGGACGTTCATCCTCGATCCGGCCGTCCAGGGGCGGGTGTCGGTGGTGACCGAGCGGCCGTTGTCGCGAAGCGAATATTTCGAACTGTTCTTGTCGACGCTGCGGACCAACGGATTTGTCGCGGTGCCGGCCGCTGGCGGCGCGCTTCGCATCCAGCCCGTCGCGGGGGCCTCGTCCTCGGCGCAGCTCGGCGGATCGCGGCGGGCGAGCCCGAGCGGCTTCGTCACCGAAATCTTCCGTGTCCGCCACATCGATCCGGCCCAGGCGATCGAGACGCTGCGGCCAAGCGTCAGCCGCGACGGTTCGATCACCGCGAGCCGCAGCTCGATCGTCGTCTCCGACTTCGCCGACAATGTCCGGCGGGTGCGCGCGATCCTTGCCCAGATCGACGTCAGTTCGGGCGTCAGCCGCGTCATCGGCCTCGAAAATGCCGGCGCGCGCGAAATCGCCTCGGCGCTCGCGAACCTGGTCGGCGATGGCGTGACGGTGGTGCCGGTGGACAGCGCCAATTCGATCGTGATCCGGGGCGACGCATCGAGCGTCGCCGAGCTCGCCCGCGTCGCCCAGGACCTCGACCGGCGCGCCGCGCGTGGCAGCGAGATCCGCGTCGTCTATCTCGAACATGCCGATGCCGAGCAGCTCCTGCCGGTGCTGCAGCGCCTGCTCGGCCAGACGCCGAACGAGGCGCCGGCGCAAAGCCAGGCCGCGAACCGGCTGCGTCGTGCCAACGACAGCAACGCCTCCAGCGGCCCCTCCGGCGCGACGATGGGCCGCAACGCGCCGCCGCCGCCCCAGCCGGCCGCGGCCGCCGCGACGGCGGAGCCGGCCAATCCCAACGCCCAGCTCACCGTCGGCGCGCGCAACGCCATCGTCACCCGGTTCGAGGGCGCGAACGCGATCGTCATCTCCGCCACCGCCGACATCCAGCGCGAGCTGGGCGAGGTCATCCGCCAGCTCGACGTGCGCCGCCAGCAGGTTCTGGTCGAGGCGATCATCGTCGAGATTTCCGACACCGCGGCGCGCCAGCTCGGCGTCCAGCTCTTCCTCGCCGGACTCAACGGCACGATCCCGTTCGCGCTCACCAATTATTCCAACATCGCGCCCAATGTCGGCACGATCGCCGGCGCGCTCGCGGCGCGCGAGCTCAACGGCACGACGACGACGATCCAGACCGGCGACGGATCGACGACGACGACGACCAGCAACGGCACCACCGATCTCATCAACGCCGCCGCGGCCCAGCTTTCGGGCATTTCCGGCGGCGTCGGCGGCCTCGCGATCCGCAGCGGCGATGCGATCTTCGGGTCGATCATCAGCGCCGTGCGCAACGACAGCAACTCCAACATCCTGTCGACCCCGCACATCGCGACGCTCGACAATCAGGAAGCCTATCTGCTGGCCGGGCAGGAGATTCCGGTCACGACCGGCGAGGCGCTGTCGCCCAATTTCGACAACACGTTCCGCACCGTCCAGCGCCAGAATGTCGGCATCACGCTGGAGGTCCGGCCGCAGATCAACGCCGGCGGCGAGGTGAAGCTCGATCTTCGCGTCGAGATCAGCTCGATCGCCGGGCCGGTGACGCAAGGCTCGCCCGATCTCATCCTCAACAAGCGCGAGATCGAGAATACGATCACCGTCGACGACGGCCAGATCGCCGCGCTCGGCGGCCTGCTCGACGACAATGAGCGCCGCACGCTCGAGCGGATCCCGCTGCTCGGCGACATCCCGGTCCTCGGCAACCTGTTCCGCGCGCGCAGCCGATCGCGCGTGCGCACCAATCTGATGATCTTCATCCGGCCGACCATCCTGCGCAGCGCGCAGGACATGCAGGACGTGAGCGCGCGTCGTTACGATTACATGCGCGGCCGCCAGCTGCTCTTCAATCCGAACCAGGAGCCGAGCCTGGACGAGCTCGTCCGCGATTATATGGGCACCGTGCCGCCGGGCGCGCACCCGACCGCCGGCGACGTCACCGTCGCGCCGGCGCCCGCGCCGGCCCTGCCCGCCGCCCCGGCGACGCAGTCGCCGCCGGCCCATCCGGACGGGACGCCCTGGTGAGCGAGGCGCCCGCCTCCACGGAGGTCGTGCGGGTGCCCTATGCCTTCGCCCGCCGCCACGGCTTCGTCGCGACCGGCGAGGAAGGCGGGCGGCCGGAGATCGCGATGCGCGCCGGCGCGGACCCGAAGGCGCTGATCGAGCTCCGGCGGTTCCTCGCGCGGCCCTTCCTGGTGCGCGAGGTGCCGGCGGCCGAATTCGATCGGCTGCTTTCCGACCGCTATGCCGCGAGCGCGGAGGCCAATGCCGACGCCGCCGGCGCGCTGGGGTTCGGCGAGGATTTCGCCCTGCCGAGCGCGGAGGACCTGCTCGACACGTCGGACGACGCGCCGGCGATCCGGCTCATCAACTCGATCATCGCCGATGCCGCGCGGCAGGGCGTCTCGGACATCCATATCGAGCCCTATGAGAGCGGGCTGGTCGTGCGGATGCGGATGGACGGCGTGCTCCGCGAGACGCTTCGGATGCCGCCGCACGTGGCGCCGGTCGTGGTCAGCCGGATCAAGGTGATGGCGCGGCTCGACATCGCCGAGCGGCGACTGCCGCAGGACGGGCGGATCGGGCTGACGCTCGGCGGCAAGCTGATCGACGTTCGCGTCTCGACCCTGCCGAGCCGGGCGGGCGAGCGGGTGGTGCTGCGCATCCTCGACAAGGACAATGCCGGGATCGATCTGGACGGGCTCGGCATGACCAGCGCGGTCAACGCCCTGTTCCGCGACGCGCTGGCCGAGCCGAACGGGATCGTCCTCGTGACCGGGCCGACCGGATCGGGCAAGACGACGACGCTCTATGCCGGGCTCAAGTTGCTCAACGACGGCACGCGCAACATCCTCACCGTCGAGGACCCGGTCGAATATGCCGTCGACGGCGTCGGCCAGACCCAGATCAACCCGCAGGTCGGGCTCAGCTTCGCGACCGGGCTGCGCGCGATCCTGCGGCAGGATCCGGACGTCGTGATGGTCGGCGAGATCCGTGACCGCGAGACCGCCGACATCGCCGTCCAGGCGGCGCTCACCGGCCATCTCGTCCTTTCGACCGTCCACACCAACGATGCGGTCGGCGCGATCACCCGGCTGCGCGACATGAAGGTGGAGCCGTTCCTGATCGCATCGACGGTCCGCGCGGTGCTCGCCCAGCGGCTGGTGCGGCGGCTGTGCGGTGAATGTTCGGTGCCGGCGGAGGCGTCCGGATCGCTCGCCGAGGCGCTTGGCCTGGCGCCGGGGACGAGCGTGCGGGAGCCGCGCGGCTGCCCGATCTGTGGAAATTCGGGCTATAAGGGGCGGATCGGCCTGTTCGAGGCGGTGAAGGTGGACGACACGATCCGGCGGCTGATCAATGCGGGCGGCGACGAGGCGGCGATCGCCGCCCATGCCTTTGCCCGCGCGCCGACGCTGACCCAGGCGGCGCGGCAGCTCGTCGTCGACGGAGTCACGAGCCCGGAAGAGGCGCTGCGCGTGGTGCGGCACGAGGCGGCCGATGCCTGATTATGCCTGGGTCGGGCTCGACACCGCCGGACGCGAGCGGCGCGGCGCGGTGCGCGCCGAAACCAGCGAGGCGGCCCGGGCGCAGCTCAATGCGCGGCGGCTCTATGTCGTTCGGATCGAGGAGGCGGCCGAAAGCGTGCCCGCGCCGCCCTTGCTCTCGCGCGATCTGTTCCAGCGCAAGCGCCTGTCGGCGCGGCAGCTCGCGCTCTTCACCCGCCAGCTCGCGACGCTGATCCAGGTCGCGCCGCTGGAGGAGGCGCTGCGGACGCTCTCGCGCCAGTCGGAGCGCGACGATGTCCGCGCGATCCTCGGCCATGTCCATGCCGGCGTCGTCGAGGGCCGCCGCCTGTCCGAGGCGATGGCGCGCGAGCCGAAGAGCTTCCCGCCGCTCTACCGCGCGATGGTCTCGGCGGGCGAGGGCTCGGGGACGCTGCCGGCGATCCTCGAGCGGCTCGCGGCCTGGCTGGAGCGGCAGGCCGCGGTGCGCGGCAAGGTGCTCTCGACGCTCGCTTATCCGGTGATCCTCGCGATCGTCGCCGCCTTCGTCGTGCTTGCGCTGATGATCTTCGTCGTGCCGCGCGTCGTCGAGCAGTTCCAGGATATCGGCCAGCGCCTGCCGCTGCTGACCCGGATCGTGATCGGCATCTCGCATTTTCTCGCTCATTGGTGGTGGGCGCTGCTGATCGCGACGGCCGTGCTCGTGCTGCTCGCCGGGCGGGCGCTGAAGGAGGAGGGGCCGCGGCTGAAATTCGATGCGGCGCTGCTGAAGCTGCCGCTGATCGGGCGGCTGATCCGCGATCTCCACGCGGCCCGGATGGCGCGGACGCTCTCGACGATGGTCGCGGCGCGGCTGCCCTTGCTGGAGGGGCTGCGCCTGACGACCGGGACGGTGCATAACCGCGTGCTCCGCAACGCCAGCGCCGAGATTGCCGAGACGGTGCGGACCGGCGGCAGCCTCTCCGGCGCGCTCCGCAAGGCCGGGGTGTTCCCGCCGCTGCTCGTCTATCTCGCCGCGAGCGGGGAGGCGTCGGGCCGGCTGGACCTCATGCTGGAGCGCGCCGCCGACTATCTGGAGCGCGATTTCGACAGCTTCACCTCGAGCGCGCTCTCGCTGCTGGAACCGGCGATCATCATCGTCATGGGCGGCGTGGTGGCGGTGATCGTGCTGTCGATCCTGCTCCCGATCCTGCAACTCGATACGCTTGCCGGAGAACTGTGATGTTGGCCCGTGGTTTCCTGTCCCGTCATTCTCGCGGACGCGGGAATCCAGCTGCCTTCCTGGCTCGGCGGCCGAAAGGGAAGCTGGGCTCCCGCCTTCGCGGGAGCGACGAAAAAGCGAATGACGAAGAAGGCTTCACCCTGGTCGAGCTGATGGTGGTCCTCGTCATCATCGGGCTGCTCGCCACCATCGTCATCATCAACGTCATGCCGGCGGTGGACCGGGCGGCCTCGACCAAGGCCCATGCCGACATTTCGACGCTGGAGCAGGCGATCGAGATGTATCGGCTCGATCACCTGCGCTACCCGACCCAGGCCGAAGGGCTCCAGTCGCTCGTCGCCGGCAATTATATCCGCCGGCTGCCGAACGATCCCTGGAACCATCCTTATGCCTACAAGGTGCCGGGCGCGGGCGGCCATCCCTATCAGGTGATGAGCCTCGGCGCCGACGGGCAGGAAGGCGGCACGGGGGAAAATGCCGACATCTCCAACTGATCCCGGCGCCGGCGCGACCCTGCTCGCCTTCATCGACGATGGCGGCGCCATCGGCGCGTGGCGGCTGATCGAGGGCGATGCCGTGATCGCGCGCGGCGGCGGCGATCTGCTGCCCGACGATGCGGCGCGGGCGGTGCTCGCCGTGCCCGGCACCGAGGTCGCGATCCACTGGCTCGAGCTTGCCGAAGACCTGACCCTCGCGCAGGCGACGGCGGCGGCCCGGTTGATGCTTGCCGATTCGAGCGCGGAGCCGCTGGCGGACATGCATGTCGCCGTCGGCCGTCGCGAGGCCGGGAAGGTGCCGGCGGCGCTGGTGCCGGCGCGGACCATGCTGGCATGGATCGATGCGGCCGCGTCGGTCGGCATCGACGCCGATGCGATCGTGCCCGCGCCGATGCTGATCGCGCCGCCAGTGGCCGGCATCGTTCGACATGGCATCGATCATCGCGGGCCGGCGACGGCCTTCGCGATCGAGCCCGAGCTGGCGGCGGCGATCCTCGGCGAGGCGCCGGTCGCGCTGCTCGCGGAGGCGGACTATGAAGCCGGCCTGCCGGCGCTCGCCGCCGATCCGGTGATCGATCTGCGCCAGGGGCCCTTCGCACGCCGGCGCCACTGGCGGCTGGAGAGCGGGGCTGGCCGGCGTCTCGTCCTCCTCGCCGCGATGCTCGTGCTGCTGACGCTGGCGGTGCCGGTGGCGAAGCTCATCCTCACCGATCGCGCGGCGGCGCGGATGGAGGCCGAGGCGGCGGCGCTGGCCCAGCGGCCCGCCACGGGCGCCGATTCCGCGCCAGGATTCGCGCTCGTCGCGCCGGCCCTGTTCGATGCGGTGCGCGCGACCCCGAACGCCGAGCTCGGCCAGGTGGATTATCGCGCCGACGGCAGCCTCGCCGCGACCGTCCTCATCGATTCGCCGGCGACGCTCGACATGCTCGCGACGCGGATCGAGGCAGCCGGCCTTTCGGTCGAGCGCGGGCCGGTCGGCAATCGCAACGGCCGCGCCGCCGCCGATCTCCTGGTGCGCCCCGCATGAGCGGCCTCGCCCTCTGGTGGCAGGGCCGCAGCCGGCGCGAGCAGCTGTTGCTTGGCGTCATGGGCGCGCTGCTCGCCGGCGTGCTCATATGGCTGCTGATCGCGCGGCCGCTGTCGGCGGCGCTCGATGCGGCGCGCGCGCGCGAGGCGGCGGCGGCCGAGGCGCTCGGCGCGGCCCGGGCGCGCGCCGACGTGCGGCGCACCGGCCTTGGCGAGACGGCGCCGCTCCCGCTCGCCGCCTATGTCGCGCGCAGCGCCGCCGACGCCGGCTATCCCAATGCGCGCGTCACCGCGAGCGGGCCGGCGCGCGCAGCCCTGTCGATCGAGGCGGCCCGGCCGCAGGCCCTGTTCGGCTGGATCGCCGACCTCGAGACGCATGGCGTCGCGGTCGAGACGCTGCGCGCGACCGCCGGGCCGGATCATACCGTCGCGGTCGCGGCCAGCCTCCGGGCGAGAGGCAGCCGATGAGCGCGCGCACCCGCTGGCTGGCCTTCGCGGCCTTCTTCGTCGCCGCGCTCGTCCTGTCGATGCCGATGCGCGTCGCGCTCGACTGGTTCGGGCTCGACCGATCGGGCCTCAGCGCGCGCGATGCGACGGGAACGGTGTGGCGCGGCCGGATCGAGGAGGCCGCCTTGGGGCCTGTGCCGATCGGCGATGTGAAGGCGGGCCTTGCGGTCATGCCCTTGTTTGTCGGCCATGCCCGCGTCGCGATGAGCCGGACCGATCCCGATCCCGTCACCGCGACGGTCGACGTCTCGTATCGCGGCTTCGCGATCCGGCGCGCCACCGGGCGCTTCGCGGCGGGCCGGCTGCTCGCCCCGGCGCCGGTCGCGTCGATCGACCTGACCGAGGTCAGCGCCGCGTTCGTCAACGGCCGCTGCGTCGCCGCATCCGGGCAGGCGGGCGCGACGCTCGCCGGGCCGCTCGCCGCGGCGCTGCCGGCGCTGTCCGGGCAGGTCTCGTGCGAGAATGAGTGGGTGCTGATCCCGCTGGCCGGCGGCGGCGCGCGGATCGACCTGCGGATCGCCGTGGATGGCCGCTACCGGATCGACATGCAGGTCGCCGCGGTCAACGAGGCGGTCGCCGCCGCGCTTCAGGCCGGCGGCTTCCGGCCCGCCCACGGCGGCTATGCGATCCACCGCGCGGGGGCGTTCTAGGCCTGCGCCGGACAGCGGAGAAAATGCCCGCCTCGCTCGTTGGAGGGGGCGCACAGGGCATTCGTGCAGCGAGGGGGCTTCCCGCCGGCGGCAGGACCGCCGGCCGATATGGAGGCCAGGATGAAAAGATATGCGATCGCGGCCGCGGCACTGCTGCTCGGCACGTCGGCGCTCGCCTGGGCGCCCGACAAGACGGTCGAGGGCAAGCCGCTCGCAGCGGAAAAGAGCGACGTGAAGATGGCGGACGCCCAGCTCAAGAAGGCGGACATGGACGTCGTCGCCGATGCGAAGCCGGCCTGGCAGCCGGTCTATGCCGAACAGGCCTATGCGTTCGACGATTCATGGGCGGCGAAGGTGAAGTCGGCCAGCTACGATGCGTGGCAGGACGATCCGGCGATGCAGGATTCGACGCCCCCGGCGGTCGAGCCGCAATGGGGCGCGGAGCCGACCGTGGCCGAGACGCCGGCGCCCACCATGCTGGTCGCATCGGCGGACACGACGCCGCGCCCGGCGACGGCCAATTATCCGGCCTGCCACCCGGGCCCGGGCGATGACAATTGCATCCAGCTCTACGAACGCGGCGTGCGAACGGCGCTCGCCAGCTGGGACCGGCCGACCGGCGGCTTCGCCGGCGAGCAGGCCCAGGCGTTGGCCGCGAACAGCTCGCCCGCCGACGACGCGACCGAAATCGCGAGCGCGGACACCGATGAAGGCGTGATGCCGGCGCCCGGCACCGAAATGGCCGCGACGACGTCCGGCGACGAGGTGCTCGCCGCCGGCGTTCCCGACGCCGGCACGGACATGGCGGCGAACGATCCCGCCTTCGATCCGAACTCGCCCTACCAGGGCGTCGGCGGTCCGGACGAGGCGCTGATGGGCGACGAGGCGGCGTCGGCGACGATGCAGACCGGCTATCCGGCCTGCTCGCGCACCGTCACCGATCGCTGCATCCAGCTCTACGAACGCGGCGTGACCGGCGAAGGAAACTAACCGGTCTTGTCCCCCGGTCCCGGCGGTGTGTCCCCTTCGCCGCCGGGGCCGTCCCGCGCCGCGAGCCAGGCTTCAAGCTTGGCGATCGTGCGGCCGAGCGCGCGGATCACGGCGCGCACGTCCTCCGGATCGCCGTCGGCGGTCGCGATATCGGACAGCCACCATGTCTCGGACAGCCAGGGCTGGCCGGTGTCGCGATCCTCGATCTCGATGCCCAGGAAGGCCTCTTCCGCATCGACCCAGCTGTCGCCCTCGGCCGTCAAGGTGTGGAGCCGCACCCGCCCAGCCTCGCGCAGGTCGTCGGCCATCACGTCGCGCGCGGCCTCGAGCAGCGGGGCGACCAGCGCCCAGGGCAGCTTGCTCTGCGCCAGCATCTCCATCGCCGCATGGGCGATCTGCTTTTGCGCGACATTGTGGAAATCGGCCGCGGTGAACGGCTCCTCGGAATACTCGTCCCCGTCGACCTCGAAGTCGGCGGGCGCGTCTTCCGGCGCGGGCTTTTCGGGCGAATCGTCGGCCATGCCGCTTCGCTGCGGCAAGCCGTCGCGGCGGTCAAGCTTGGCGGGGCCGTCGCGGCGATGCTAGGCCGGGCGGATGAACTCAGGGGGCTGGACCTTCTCGATCGATCGCGGCGGCACCTTCACCGATATCGTCGCGCACGGCCCGGCCGGCGAGCGCGTGGTCCGCAAGCTGCTGTCCGAAAATCCCGAACGTTATGACGATGCCGCGGTCGCGGGAATCGCCGCGATCCTCGCCGAGGCGGGCGGCGGCGAGATTGCCGCGGTGAAGATGGGCACCACCGTCGCGACCAATGCCCTGCTGGAACGCAAGGGCGAGCCGGTGGCGCTCGCGATCACCGCCGGGCTGGGCGACGCGCTGCGCATCGGCCATCAGGCGCGGCCGGAGATTTTCGCGCTCGACATCCGGCTGCCCGAGCCGCTCTACAGCCGCGTCGTCGAGGTGGACGAGCGGGTGACGGCGGAAGGCGAGGTACTGCGGCCGCTCGACACGGCCGCCGCGCGCGCGGCGCTCCAGGCGGCCTATGACGAGGGCTTTCGCGCGCTCGCCATCGTGCTGATGCACGGCTGGCGCTGGAGCGCGCACGAAGCGGCGCTGGCCGCGATGGCGCGCGGGATCGGCTTCACGCAGGTTTCGGCAAGCCATGAGGTGGAGCCGCTGATCAAGCTGGTCGGGCGCGGCGACACCGCGGTGGTCGATGCCTATCTGTCGCCGGTGCTGCGCCGCTATGTCGACCGCGTGGTGGCGGGGCTGGCGCAAACGCCCGCGGGCCGCCTCTTCTTCATGCAGTCGAACGGCGGGCTGACCGATGCCGCGACCTTCCGGGGCAAGGATGCCATCCTCTCCGGCCCGGCGGGCGGGATCGTCGGCATGGCGCGCACGGCGGCGGAGGCCGGGTTCGGCCGGATCATCGGCTTCGACATGGGCGGCACATCAACCGACGTGTCGCATTTCGCCGGCGTCTATGAGCGCACCAGCGAGCGGACGGTCGCGGGCGTCAGGGTGCGCGCGCCGATGATGGAGATCCACACCGTCGCCGCCGGCGGCGGATCGATCTGCTCCTTCGACGGGCGGCGGTTCCGCGTCGGGCCGGACAGCGCCGGCGCGGTGCCGGGGCCGGCCTGCTACCGGCGCGGCGGGCCGCTGACCGTGACCGACTGCAACGTCGTGCTCGGCAAGATCAGGCCCGAACATTTCCCGCACGTCTTCGGCCCCGGCGGCGACCTGCCGATCGATGCGGAGGCCTCGCTGGCCCGCGCGGCCGAGATCGCCGAGGCGGCGGGGATGACTCCCCAGGGGGTGGCCGAGGGCTTCATCCGCATCGCCGTCGACAATATGGCGAGCGCGATCAAGCAGATCTCGATCGCGCGCGGCCATGACGTGACCCGCTACACGCTGCAATGTTTCGGCGGGGCGGGTGGGCAACATGCCTGTCTCGTCGCCGACGCGCTCGGCATCGAAACGGTGATGATCCACCCGCTCGCCGGGGTGCTCAGCGCCTATGGCATGGGCCTTGCCGACATGGTGGAGCTGCGCCAGCGCACGCTCGGCGGCGCGGACCTTTCGGAAACGCTGGCGGCGCTGGAGGCGGAGGCGGTGGCGGCGCTCGCCGCGCAGGGCGTCGAGCCGACGCAGGTGCGCCGCCGCGCCGCGCTCCGCTACGAAGGGAGCGACACGGTGATCGAGGTCGCCGTGTCGGACGAGATGACGGCCTCGTTCGAAACCGCGCACCGGGCGCGCTTCGGCTTCGTCTCGGACGCGCCGGTGGTGGTCGAGACCGCGATCGTGGAGGCGGTGGCGAAAAGCGAGGTCCACAGTCCGGGCGAGCCACCGGCCTTTTCGCCCGGGACGAGCGAGTCTGGAGTCCTGCTCAGAAGCCAACTCCCCCCCGGCACCCTCGTCCCCGGACCCGCGCTGATCGTCGATGCCACCGCCACCACCGTCGTCGAGCCGGGCTGGCGGGCCGAGGTGGACCGGCTCGGCAATCTCCTCCTCACCCGCGCCGTCCCGCGCGAAGCCGCGCCGAAAATGGGGACCGATGTCGATCCGGTGATGCTGGAGGTGATGGGCAATCTCTTCATGGCGATCGCCGAAGAGATGGGCGTCGCGCTTCAGAACACGGCGAGCAGCGTCAACATCAAGGAGCGGCTCGATTTTTCCTGCGCCCTGTTCGATGCGGCGGGGAATCTCATCGCCAATGCGCCGCACATTCCGGTGCATCTCGGATCGATGGGCGATTCGATCCGGACGGTGATCGAAGCGCGCGCCGGGACGATGAAGCCGGGCGACGCCTATGCGCTGAACGCGCCCTATCGCGGCGGCACCCATCTGCCCGACGTGACCGTCATCATGCCGGTCTTCGCCGCGCCGGGCGACGCCGATCCGGCCTGGTTCGTCGCGGCGCGCGGCCACCATGCCGATATCGGCGGCGTCGCGCCGGGATCGATGCCACCGGACAGCCGCACCGTCGACGAGGAAGGCGTGCTGATCGACAATGTGACCCTGGTCGAGGCCGGGCATTTCCGCGAGGCCGAGATGCGCGCGCTGCTCGGATCGGGCCGCTGGCCGGCGCGCGATCCCGATCGCAACATCGCCGATCTGAAGGCGCAGGTCGCCGCCTGCGCGCGCGGGGCGGCGGAGCTGAAGCGGGTCGCCGCAGAGCGCGGTCGCGCCGCCATAGACGCCTATATGGCGCATGTGATGGACTATGCGGAAGAGGCGGTAAGACGCCTGATCGAAAGGCTTTCGCCCGGATATTTCAACTATGAAATGGATAATGGGGCGGTGGTTTCGGTGGCGATCGACGTGGACGCGTCGGCGCGGACCGCGACGGTGGATTTCGCGGGCACGAGCGCGCAGCTGCCGACCAATTTCAACGCGCCCGCGTCGATCTGCCGCGCGGCCGTGCTCTATGTGCTGCGGACCCTGGTGGACGAGCCGATCCCGCTGAACGACGGCTGCCTGCGCCCGATCACGCTGCGCATCCCGGACGGATCGATGCTGAAGCCGCATTATCCGGCCGCGGTCGTCGCCGGCAATGTCGAGACCAGCCAGGTCGTCACCGATGCGCTGCTCGCCGCCTGCGGCGCGCTCGCGCCGAGCCAGGGGACGATGAACAATTTCACCTTCGGCGACGAGCGCCGCCAATATTACGAGACGATCGCCGGCGGCGCCGGCGCCGGCCCGGGTTTCGATGGCGCGAGCGCGGTCCAGACCCACATGACCAATTCGCGGCTCACTGATCCTGAGATCCTGGAGACGCGCTTTCCGGTGCTGCTCGAACGCTTCGCGATCCGCCGCGGATCGGCCGGGGAGGGGGCGCATCGCGGCGGCGACGGGGTCGAACGGCATGTCCGCTTCCGCGCGCCGATGCACGCCGCGATCCTTTCCAACCGCCGGCGGGTCGCGCCGCGCGGGATCGCCGGCGGCGGCGACGGCGCCGCCGGGGTGAACAAGATCGTGCGCGCCGACGGGCGCGAGGAGACGCTGTCGGCAACGGCGTCGGCGGAGATGGCCGTGGGCGACATGTTCGTGATCCTGACGCCGGGGGGAGGAGGCTATGGCGCGAGTGAATGATCCTCCCTGTCCGCGAAGCGGATGGCGAGGGGGGCCGCGCGAAGAGCGGTGGTGGGGCCTGCCGATTCCGGAAGGCCCCTCCGCCATGCGTCGCATGGTCCCGCACGCCATGAAGCCTGGCTTCACGGGGAGGATTTGGGGATGACGCACTATCTTCCCCTTCTCGGCATCCTGATCGTCGTCGTCGGCTTCGCGAAGCGGTGGAACCCGATGCTGGTGGTGACGGTGGCGGCGCTTGCGACGGGGCTGCTTGCCGGCATGGACATCGTCGCGGTGATCTCGCTGCTCGGGCGCGCGTTCAACGATAACCGGCTGATCGCGATCGTATGGGTCGTGCTGCCCGCCATCGGCCTGCTCGAACGGTTCGGGCTGCAGGAGCGGGCGGCGACGCTGATCCGGGGGATCAGGGCGGCGACGGCCGGGCGCCTCCTCATCCTCTACATGCTGTTCCGCCAGGCGACGGCCGCGCTCGGCCTCACCTCGATCGCGGGCCATCCGCAGACCGTCCGCCCGCTGGTCGCGCCGATGGCGCTGGCGGCGGCGGAGAAGGAGCATGAGATCGACGATGACAGCCGGGAGAAGGTGAAGGCCTGGTCGGCGGCGACCGACAATATCGGCCTTTTCTTCGGCGAGGATATCTTCATCGCGGTCGGCTCGATCGTGCTGATCCAGGCGACGCTGGCGAGCGAGGGCTATGATCTGCGCCCGCTCGATCTCGCCATCTGGGCGATCCCGAGCGCGATCGCGGCCTTCCTGATCCACGCCGTGCGGCTCTCGCGGCTGGACCGCAGCTTGCGGCAGCGGCGCAAATGATCACGCTGCAATGGGCCTATAGCCTCGCCGGGCTGATGTTCGCCGCCTTCGCGGTGCTGAGCGCGCTCGACCGGTCGAATGGCAAGCGCTTCGGCAATGCCGCCTTCTGGGGGCTGATGGCGCTGAGCCTGATCGCGGGCGGCTGGCTGGGCGATTTCGCCAATGGCGTGCTGGTGCTCGGGCTTGCCGGGCTCGCCGGCTTCGGCGCGCTCGGCCGCAGCAGCCCGCCGACGACGAAACAGGGCGAGCGGCTGACCTTGTCGCACCAGCTCGGCAGCAAGCTGTTCCTGCCGGCGCTGATCATCCCGGCGGTGGCGCTGGCCGGAACGCTCGCCTGGGCGCTGACGCCGCTCGGCGCTTCGGGCCTCATCGAGGCGAAGCGGGAGACCTACATCTTCCTGTGCCTCGGCGCGCTGATCGCGGTCGGCGTGATCTGGCTTTGGCTGAAGCCGCCGCCGCTCGCGCCGCTTCAGGAGGGCCGGCGGCTGATCGACGCGATCGGCTGGGCCGCGGTGCTGCCGCAGATGCTCGCGGCGCTCGGCACCGTCTTCGCCGCCGCCCATGTCGGCGACATCGTCGGCGAAGGCGCGCGCGCGGCGATCCCCGAAGGCAGCCTGTTCCTCACCGTTCTCGTCTTCGCGCTCGGCATGGTCGCCTTCACGATGATCATGGGCAACGCCTTTGCCGCCTTCCCGGTCATGTCGACCGCGATCGGCGTGCCGTTGCTGATCCGGGTCTATGGCGGCGATCCGGCGGTGGTCGGCGCGGTCGGGATGCTCGCCGGCTTCTGCGGGACGTTGATGACGCCGATGGCGGCGAACTTCAACATCGTCCCCGCCGCCCTGCTTGAGCTCAGGGATCGCAACGGCGTCATCAAGGCGCAGGTCGGGACGGCGATCCCGCTGCTGATCGTCAACATCGCGCTCATCTACTGGGTCGGTTTTTGATTCTCCCCGTCGCGGGGAGGATTGGGTAGATGGGCCGAATGAACCACCGCCTCACCGCCGAAACCGCCAATCGCTTTGCCGACATCGCGCTCGGCCATGTCCGCCGCGAATATCCGCACAAGCTCGATCATGTGATGGAGGGGCCGGAGGACGTGCTCGGCCCCCGCGCGCTCCATCCGATCTTCCACGGCAGCTTCGATTGGCACAGCTGCGTCCACGGCTATTGGCTCCTGATGCGCACGCTGCGGCTCTATCCGGACATGCCCTCGGCCGCGCGGGTCACGGCGCTGCTCGACGAGATGCTGACCGAGGAGAAGGTCGCGGGCGAACTCGCCTATCTCGATCGCGCCTATACCGGCGGGTTCGAGCGGCCCTATGGCTGGGCCTGGCTGCTGATGCTCCATGAAGAGGCGCGGCGGCACGAGGGGCAGCCCTGGGCCGATGCGCTGGCGCCGCTCGCCCGCGCCTTCGCCGATCGCTTCCTCGCCTATCTGCCGAAGCTCACCTATCCGATCCGCGTCGGCGCGCATTACAACACCGCCTTCGCCCTGGTCCTGGCCCGCGAATGGGCGGCGGCGAACGATCCGGCGCTGCTCGCCCTGATCGCCGAGCGGGCGGCCGACTATTATGGCGAGGACCGCGCTTGCCCCGGTTGGGAGCCGGGCGGGGACGAGTTCATCTCGCCCGCGCTGACCGAGGCGCTGCTGATGCGCCGTGTGATGGCGCCCGGCGCGTTCCGGGCGTGGTTCGACGCATTCCTGCCCGATCTCGCGGCCGGCAGCCCGCGCGCCCTATTCACCCCCGCCTTCGTGTCGGATCGGTCGGACGGGAAGATCGCGCATCTCGATGGCGTGAACCTCAGCCGCGCCTGGTGCTGGCGCGGACTTGCCGACGCGCTCGATCCCGATCTGGCCAAGCTCGCCCGCGACACCGCCGGCCTGCATCTCGACGCCAGCCTCCCCCATGTCGCCGGCGACTATATGGGCGAACACTGGCTCGCGACCTTCGCTTTGCTTGCGCTGGAGGCGAGCGAAGGCTGACGTTACTCTCGCCTCGGCGATATGACTTTCAATCGACCGGCTTTGATGCATAACGGTCGGCGATGCGTTGGGATCTGGACTTTCCCCGGTTCATGCTTTTCGCCGGCGCGACTTGTGCGCCGGCCCTTCCAGCGCTGGCGCAGGACCAGGCCCCGCCGGCGGCCGCGGTCGCCGACCGGAACGACCAGGAAATCGTCGTCGTCGCCGATCCCGCCCAGCGCACCTCGATCGACCGCGACACCTATATGGTGCGCGACACCGCCGAGGCGCGCACGTCGAACGCGATCGAGATCCTGTCGAGGATCCCGGCCGTGACGGTTCAGCCCGACGGCGACATACGGCTGCTCGGGACAACCGGGGTCACCGTGCTGATCGACGGACGCCCGCCGCCCGACGGCGTCAACGTCCTTCGCGACCTCAGGGGCGCGCAGATCGAGAAGATCGAAGTGGTCACCAATCCCGGTGCCCAATTCTCGGCTTCGGGCACCGGCGGCGTCATCAACATCGTCACCCGCCGCACCTATCGCGGCGGGCTGCGCGGATCGGTGAACGCCGCCGTCACCCGCTATGGCGGCTTCGAGATCGGCCTCTCGCCGACGTGGACCCGGGGCGATTGGTCGCTGTCGGGCGGGCTCGGCTGGTATCGCTCCGAATCGGTCGGCGATCAGACGCACGCACGGCGCGGGCTCGATCCGGCGAGCGCGCTGCTCGACACCGATGAGGACGAGCATAGGCGCTCCCGATTCGACAGCCGCTATGGCTATGGCCAGATCGGCTATCATCCGGATCCGAAGCGGACGATCACGCTTCAGGGCAGCCCGTTCGGCGGCAACGGGCACTCGTCGGGCCGCTCCGAGATCGTTCGTCTGGCCGATCCGGACGCGCCGCTCGATCAGCGCAGCGTCGGCGATTTCAGCTATCACGGCTACAGTGGCTCGCTCGAATATCGCGAGGAAGGACGGCGCCAGGGCGAATTGCTCACCACCTCGCTCCAGCAGGTCCGCTACACCTCCGATTCACGAAGCGAGATCGCGACCGATTTCGGCGCCGACAGCGGCCTGTTCCGGTTCGATTCCGGCAATTCCTATCTGAGCCGCGGCTTCAAGGTCGATTATGTCCGGCCGCTGCACGGGCGTCAGCGGCTGCTGATCGGCGGCCTCGCCAGCGACACGCGGGTCGTGAACCTGCTCTCCCAGAGCGGCGATCTTCCGCTTGGCGGCAATCCGTTCCCGCCGATGTCGAGGATCGACGGATCGGTGGTCGAGACGGCGGCCTATGCCAATTATCAATTCCCGCTGCTCGGCGGCACCATCCTCGCCGGGGTCAGAATCGAGGGGCGAAACTACGATTTCGCCGACGCCAGCCTGGGCGAGGGGCCGAGCGACGCGCACGCCTTTCCGAGCGTCCACCTGGAGCGCCCGGTCGCCCCCTGGCTGACCGCCGATCTCAGCTATTCGCGCCGCATCCGCTGGCCCGGAATCTCGGATCTCAGCCCCGCGCTGCGCTTTTCCGATGCGACGACGGCGCAGGTCGGCAATCCGGCGCTGCGGCCGGAAATGACCGACTCCTACGAAGCCAAGGCGCAGGCCCGGGTCGCGCGCCAGACAATCTCGCTCACCGCCTTTTCCCGCCGTACCGGCGACCTCTTCTCCGCCTTCAACAGCCTCGACGACAATGGCGTGCTGGTGACCCGCAGGATCAATCTGGGCACGCGGCTGGATCGCGGCGTCAGCCTCGCTGTGCAGGGTCCGATCGCGAGCCGGCTCAGCTATTCGCTCAACGCCAACCTCGCCGATCGCAGGACCAGGCAGGGCCTCGAGGCGCCGATCGGCCCGAGCGCCGCCTACGACGCGACGCTCCAGGTCGATTATCGCGACGGCACCGATGGCCGGCGCGGCGCGGACCATGTGACGCTGACCGCCAGCCATTCGGGCCCGACCGATTACGGCCTTACCCGCTATTCCGATTATTCCCTGTTCAACCTCTCCTGGTCGCACGCATGGACCGATCGGGTGTCGGCGGTGCTTTCGGTCAACGATATCCTCGGTCCCACGGCCTTCCGCTCGGTCTCGACCTCGGCCAACGTCGTCTCTCGCGATACGAGCCGGTCCGGCGGCCCGGGTGTCAAGCTGGCGCTGACCTACAGTCTCGGCCCGCTCGGGCAGCCGCCGGCGCCGCAGGGCGGTCCGCCGCCGATACCCGGACCGGGCGGCTGAGGGGCGCTTCGCCCCCAGGGGCGTCGGCATGGTTTACAGATCGTTAAGAGCCGGGGACCGGAAAGCGCGGATTTCCGCCATTGGCCCGGTCCTTGCTGTCGTTCGGACATGCTTCGCCGGATCGGACGCCTGTTCGTGATCAAGACCCGCCTGGAGGCGATGGTCGTCATCTATGCGCTGGCCCTGGGCGCGATCGAGCGCGGCGCCCATTATCGCGAGACCTATCCCGGCATCGGCGGCTGGCTGCTCTCCGCGGCCTGCACCGGCGCGGTTTTCCTGGCCGGCGCGAAGCTGATGGAGCTGACGCGCAAGGACAATGGCGAACGGCGCCGGCGCACCGATTTCACACCTTCCCAAGATTTGGCGAATTCCGCCAACTAGAGGCGCCTGAGCGGATCGGCTCCGGCACTCGATTTCTTCAAAAACTGGCGGAAAACTACGGAAAAATCCGTTTGGCACGCCTCTTGTTATCCTTGTGGGCACGAGTTTCGAACAGACCCACAGGGAGCAAGACAATGACCAACATTTCCAATTTCGCCCGCAACGCCATCGCCGCCGCCGGTGCGATGCTGCTGTCGATCGCCTTCATCGGCACCGCCGTCGGCCCCGCCACGGTGCAGGCCCAGTCTTCGGTTCAGGTCGAGGCCTGACCCAGGGAGAGGCGGCCGGGGACGCATGCGCCCCCCATCGAGCGCCCCGGCCGCCCCCCCAAACCCGCTTCGTCTTTGGAGTGACAGTCGAATGAGCATCTTTTCCCGCACCCGCGACATCATCGCCGCCAACGTGATCGACCTCGTCGAGCGGTCGGACGATCCGGCGAAGACGATCCGCGTGGTCATCCTCGAAATGGAGGAGACGCTGGTCGAGGTGCGCGCCACCGCCGCCCGCTACATCGCGGACAGCAAGGAGAAGCGCCGCCAGCTCGCCCGGCTCGCCGAGCTCCAGGACAGCTGGACCGAGCGCGCCGAACTGGCGCTGTCGCGTGGCCGCGAGGATCTTGCCCGCGCCGCCCTCATGGAGAAGGAGAAGCTGATCGACCTTGCCGAGGAGATCGAGGCGGAGGTCGCCGACATCGAGGCCGCGCTGCGCGCCTCGGAGGCCGACATCGCCAAGCTCCAGGCGAAGCTGCGCGAGGCGCGGGTGCGCCAGAACGCGGTCTTCACCCGCATCGAAAGCGCGCAGAACCGCGTCAGGATGCGCGAGGCCTATGCCGGGTCGAAGGCGGAACAGGCCTTCTCCAACTTCGCGCTGCTCGAGCGTGAGGCCGATTATGCCGAAGGCCAGGCCGAGGCGCTCGCGCTCGCCGCGCCGAAGAGCCTCGAAGAGGAGATCGCGGAACTGAAGGTCGCGGATCGCGTCGAGGCCGAGCTCGCCGCGATGAAGGCGCGGAAGGAAGCGGCATGAACATCGACATCAACGGCACCGATATCGGCGAGCTCATCGAGTTCGTGAGCTGGGGCGTCAGCATCTTCGCGATGCTGCTGGTCGGGCTGCTCGTCTACCTGATGGTTCGGCCGCCGCGCCACATCCGCCGCCGCCGCCGCGACGCCCCGCCGCCGCGCGAGCTGTCGCCGGACGAGGGTGAGGAATTGTGGGCGCTGGTCGATCGCATGGAGGCGCGGCTCGCGGTCCTCGAACGGGCGATCGGCGACGAGAGCGGCCGGTCCGCGCAGCGCAGTTTGGAATCGACGGCCGAGCGCCGCGACAACGGGAGGAAGGAATGAGCAAGCCAAGGTTCGAAGTCGACCGCGAAGAGGGCAAGCTGCTCGGCGTGTGCGCGGGCCTTGCCAAGGCCACAGGCGTCGACGCGACGATCGTCCGGGTCGGTTTCGTGCTGGCGACGGTCTTTCTCCACGGCTTTCCGTGGGTGCCGCTCGCTTATGTCGCGCTCGCCCTGATCGGCCATCGCAAGGCGCGCACCGGGGCTCGCGTCGGGATCGATCGCACCGGCCGGGCCGAGGAATCGCGGGAGCGGCTGCGCGCGCTCGATCTCAGGATCCAGGCGATCGAGAGCCACGCGGCGAGCAGCAACAGCGCGCTCGCCCGCGAGATCGACGCGCTTCGCTAGTTCATTCGAAGGACATGGGAGGAAAAGATGACCGAAGCCATGACCACCGTCACCGTCGCCAGCTTCGCCCTTGTCGGCCTCACGATCGCGCTCGCCGCCGCCCTCAAGGGCTGGCAGGGCTGGCTCGAGGTGAAGCGGATGGAGCTGGGGAGTGCCGGCGCCGGCGCGGGTGAGCCGCGCAGCGCGGCGATGGAGCGGATCGAGATCGCGGACTTGAAGGAACGGATCCGCAAGCTCGAATCGATCGCCGCCTGCATCGATCTGTAACGGGACGCCGCGCCTCCCTTCCGCGGGAGGCTGCGGCTCAATTCCCGATCCGCAGCCGCGTCGTCGTCCCGTCGGCTGCGATGTGCCAGATATCGCCGAATTCGCTTTCGCCAAGCTCGCCCGGAGAGGCGCCGCCGAGCGCGGCGATGAGGCCGCCCACCGTGTTGCTGTGGCCGACGATCAGGACCGGGCCGCCGACGGCGCGGACGCGCTCCACCAGCCCGGCGACATCGCGCGGATCGTAGACCATCGGGGTCAGCCCAAGCCGGGCGGCAAGCGGCGCAACGGTCTGGCGGGTGCGCCGATAATCGGTGACGAAGATCGCGACCGGCGGCGAGCCTTGGAATTGGCGGGCGAGCGCCTCTGCGGTGCGCTGGCCTTCGGGCAGCAGGTCCGGGTCGCGCTGCCCCGGCGGCGTGTTGAGATGGCGCATCACGTAGACGTCGGCGCTCGGGGTCGCGGTCGCGGCGAGCGCCGCGAGCAGCAGGGTGATGAGGGACATGCCGTTTCCTTTCGCTGCGCAGCAAAGCCGATCACGCCCCGGTTGGCAATTGGCGTCCAGATGGACTAGGGCGTCGGCCTTGAGCCAAGGACAGCAGGGCACAGGATGACCAGCCGACCCGAGCGCCGCAGCAATCGACCGGCGCTCTCTCTCCACGTTCCCGAGCCCGATGCGCGGCCCGGCGAGTCGCCCGATTTCAGCGCAATTCCGATTCCCGCCGCCGGCAGCGCGCCGCGCCCGCCCGTGGATGCCGCCGCGGCCGACACGCACCCACTGTGCTACACGCTGGTGCGCGTCCTCGACCAGGACGGGCGGGCGGTCGGCCCCTGGGATCCGAAGCTCGATCCGGAGCTTCTCCGGCGGATGTTGAAGGAAATGGTCACGGTCCGCGTCTTCGACGAACGGATGTTCCGCGCGCAGCGGCAGGGCAAGACCAGCTTCTACATGAAATCGCTCGGCGAGGAGGCGGTGGCGGTCGCCGCGGCCCATGCGCTCGAGGCCGAGGACATGTGCTTCCCCACCTATCGCCAGCAGGGGCTCCTCGTCGCGCGCGGCTATCCGCTCGTGGCGATGATGAACCAGATCTATTCGAACCAGGGCGATCCGCTGAAGGGCCGCCAGCTGCCGATCATGTATTCGGATCGGGCGAGGGGCTTCTTCTCCATCTCCGGCAATCTCGCGACCCAATATCCGCAGGCGGTCGGCTGGGCGATGGCCTCGGCGATCCGGGGCGACAGCCGCATTGCGGCGGGCTGGATCGGCGACGGCGCGACGGCGGAGGGCGATTTCCACAATGCCGTCACCTTCGCCGGCGTCTATCGCGCGCCGGTGATCCTCAACATCGTCAACAATCAATGGGCGATCTCCTCCTTTTCGGGGATCGCCGGGGCCGAGCTCACCACCTTCGCGGCGCGCGCGATCGGCTATGGCATTGCGGGCCTCCGGGTCGACGGCAATGACGCGCTCGCCGTCTATGCGGCGACTCGCTGGGCGGCCGAACGGGCGCGTTCGAATCTCGGGCCGACGCTGATCGAGCTGTTCACCTATCGCGCCGAGGGCCATTCGACCTCCGACGATCCGAGCGGCTATCGGCCGAAGGATGCCGGCGCCGCCTGGCCGCTCGGCGATCCGATCACGCGGCTGAAGGAGCATCTGGTCGGCCTGGGCGAATGGGACGATGAGCGGCACAAGGCGCTGGAGGAAGAGGCGCAGGCCGCCGTCCGCCAGGCGCAGAAGGAAGCCGAGGCGAAGGGCACGCTCGGCAACGGCCATTATGACGCTATCGACACCCTGTTCGAGGATGTCTTCGCCGACGTGCCCTGGCATCTCGCCGAACAGCGCGAGCAGGCTCGCGCCGAGCGCAAGGCCCGCGGCAAATGAGCGTGATGAACATGATCGAGGCGCTGAACAGCGCCCATGACGTGATGCTTGGCCGCGACGAGGCCGTCGTCGCGTTCGGCGAGGATGCCGGCTATTTCGGCGGCGTCTTCCGCGTCACCGCCGGCCTCCAGAAGAAATATGGCAAGACCCGCGTGTTCGATGCGCCGATCGCCGAGGGCGGCATCGTCGGCACCGCGATCGGCATGGCGCTCTATGGCCTGAAGCCGGTCGCGGAGATCCAGTTCGCCGATTATATCTTCCCCGGCTTCGACCAGATTTTCTCCGAAGCGGGGCGCATCCGCTATCGCACCGCGGGCGAATGGTCGGTGCCGATGGTGATCCGCAGCCCCTATGGCGGCGGCATCTTCGGCGGGCAGACGCACTCGCAATCGCCCGAGGCCTTCTTCGCGCACATGCCGGGGATCAAGACGGTGATCCCGTCCAATCCCTATGATGCCAAGGGCCTGCTGATCGCGGCGATCGAGGACCCCGATCCGGTCCTCTTCTTCGAGCCCAAGCGCATCTATAACGGCCCGTTCGACGGCTATTACGATCGGCCGGTCACGCCCTGGGCGAGGGACCCGCGCGCCGAGGTGCCGGAGGGGCATTATACCGTTCCGATCGGCAAGGCGGCGGTGGTCCGCGCGGGCGAGGCGGTGACCGTGCTCGCCTACGGCACGATGGTCCATGTCGCGCTCGCCACCGCGGCGGCCGAGGGGATCGACGCCGAGGTGATCGATCTTCGCACCATCGTGCCGCTCGACATCGGGACGATCGAGCAATCGGTGAAGAAGACCGGCCGCTGCGTCGTGCTTCACGAGGCGACGCGGACCGCCGGCTTCGGCGCGGAACTGAGCGCGCTCGTCCAGGAACGCTGCTTCTATCATCTCGAGGCGCCCGTGGTCCGGGTCACCGGCTACGACACGCCCTATCCCCATTCGATGGAATGGGATTATTTTCCGGGGCCGGCGCGGCTCGGCCCCGCGCTCAAGGCCGTATTGAAGGACTGACCGGCATGGCCCGCTACGAATTCAAGCTCCCCGACATCGGCGAAGGCATCGCCGAGGCCGAGATCGTCGCCTGGCACGTCGCGGTCGGCGATACGGTGGCCGAGGATCAGCAGCTCGCCGACATGATGACCGACAAGGCGACGGTCGAGATGGAAAGCCCGGTCGCCGGCAAGGTCGTCGAGATCGCCGGGCAGGTGGGCGACATGGTGCCGATCGGATCGGTCCTCGTCGTGCTTGAAACGGAAGGGGAGGCGGCCGCGCCGGAGGTGCCGGAGCTCAAGGCGACCGAGACCGAGGAGCCGCTGGCCGACGGGCTCGTGCCGGAACCGGAAGTGCCGGAAGCGGCAACCTCCGTTTCGCCCGCGCCGAAAACAGGCTCGTTCGTCCCGAGCGAAGTCGAGGGGCGCCCCTCGGACTCCGTGCAGCGCGCCTCGGCTTCGCTCGGCACGAGCGATGGGGGGGACAAGGTTCACAAGTCCGATGTCCAGGCCTCCCCCGCGGTGCGGCAGCGCGCGCGCGATCTCGGCATCGATCTCGCGCGGGTCAGATATGCCGGCGATCGCATCCGCCATGCCGATCTCGACGCCTATCTGCTCTACAATGGCGGCGGCGTCGCGCACGGGCCGGCGGCGAAGCGGGCGGACGAGGACGTGAAGGTCGTCGGCCTCCGGCGCAAGATCGCCGAGAATATGCAGGAGGCGAAGCGTCGCATCCCGCATTTCACCCTGGTCGAGGAATATGACGTCACCGCGCTCGAGGAAACGCGCGCGATGATGAACCGCGATCGCGGCGACAATCCCAAGCTCACGATGCTGCCCTTCCTCATCACCGCCCTGTGTCGCGCGCTGCCCGATTTCCCGCAGATCAACGCGCGCTACGATGACGAGGCGAACGTCATCCACCGCTCCGGCGCCGTCCACATGGGCATGGCGACGCAGACCGATAACGGCCTGTCGGTGGCGGTGATCCGCAACGCCGAGGGCCGCGACGTCTGGAGCCTCGCCGGTGAAATCCTGCGCCTCGCCGAGGCGACCCGCACCGGCAAGGCGACGCGCGACGAGCTGCAGGGATCGACGATCACCATCTCCAGCCTCGGCCCGTGGGGCGGCATCGCCTCCACTCCGGTCATCAACCGGCCGGAGGTCGCGATCCTTGCGGTCAACAAGGTCCGCGAGACGCCGGTCGTCGTCGATGGCGCGCTCGAGGTCCGCAAGATGATGAACCTCTCCATCTCCTGCGATCACCGGGTCGTCGACGGCTGGGATGCGGCCTTGTTCATGCAGGCGCTGAAGGGCCTGATCGAAAATCCGCTGCGCCTGCTGTCGATGCGCTGAGCGGGCCGGGCGCGCCCGCCGTCCCCTATGCCGGCGCGCCGAACGGGGCTAAGGCAAGGCCATGCTGAAGAAGACCGAGGGCGCCGATATCGCGGCGCTGAAGCTGATCGACGATCGCCTGCGCTGGCTGTCGGCGTGGACCATCCACAACGCCAATCATGTCCGCGAGAATGTCGACGGGCTGAAGGTCGGCGGGCACCAGGCCTCCTGCGCGTCGATGACCGCGATCATGGCGGCGCTCTATTTCCACGCGCTCGGGCCGAACGACAAGGTCGCGGTGAAGCCCCATGCCGGGCCGGTGCTCCACGCCATCCACTATCTGCTCGGGTCGCAGACCCGCGAGGCGATGGAGGCGTTTCGCGGCTTCGGCGGGATGCAGAGCTATCCGAGCCGGACGAAGGATCGGATCCCCGTCGATTTCTCGACCGGCTCGGTCGGGCTCGGCGTCGCGATCACCGCCTTCGCAAGCCTCGTCCAGGATTATTGCGTCGCCCACGGCCTGATGCAGCCGGCCGATACCGGGCGGATGGTCGCGCTGATGGGCGATGCCGAGCTTGACGAGGGCAATATCTACGAATGCCTGATCGAGGCGGCGAAGCACGATATCCGCAATTGCTGGTGGATCGTCGACTATAACCGCCAGAGCCTCGACGCGACGACGGCGGACCGGATGTTCAGCCGCTTCGACGAGATTTTCGCGAGCTGCGGCTGGCGGGTCGTGACGCTGAAATATGGCAAGGCGCAGGAGGCCGCCTTCCGCGAGAAGGGCGGCGCGGCGCTGAAGCGCTGGATCGACGAGACGAGCAACGCCGATTATGCGGTGCTGACCTATCTCGGCGGGCCGGCCTGGCGGGCGCGGCTCGAAAAGGATCTCGGCAAGGCGGTGAGGCCGATCCTCGACGCGCGCGACGACGATGCGCTCGCCGCGCTGATGACCAATCTCGGCGGCCATTGCCTGGAAACGCTGACCGACGCGTTCGATGCGGCGCAGGACGACGTCCCGACTTTGTTCATCGCCTATACGATCAAGGGCTTCGGCCTCCCCTTCGCCGGCCACAAGGACAATCATGCCGGGCTGATGAACCCCGGCCAGATCGCCGCGCTTCGCGATGCCATGGGGATTGCCGAGGGCGAGGAATGGGCGCCCTGGGCGGGGCTCGGCGGCAACAGCGCGGAGGCGGCGCGGGCGCTCGCCGATCGGGCGCGGATCGCCCGCGAGAAAGCGGCGCGGGCCTGGCATGTCGCCGAGGTGCCGGCGATCGCGGTGCCGAGCGGTGACGAGCAATCGACCCAGGCCGCGTTCGGCCGCATCCTGCTCGATCTCGCCAAGGCCGGCGGCGCGCTCGCCGACCGGATCGTGACGACCTCGCCCGACGTCACCGTATCGACCAATCTCGGCGCGTTCGTGAACCAGAGAGGTTTGTTTAGAAGGCAGGAGCTCGCCGATCTGTTTGCCACCGCGAAGATACCCTCGGCCCAGAAATGGAGCGGCGGCACCGCCGGGCAGCATATCGAGCTCGGCATCGCGGAGAACAATCTGTTCCTCATGCTGGCGGCGCTCGGCCTCGCGGGCGACCTCTTCGGCGCGCGGCTCTTCCCGATCGGCACGGTCTATGATCCGTTCATCGCCCGCGGCCTCGATGCGCTGAATTATGCCTGTTACCAGGACGCGCGCTTCCTCCTCGTCGCGACGCCGTCGGGCGTGACGCTCGGGCCGGAGGGGGGCGCCCACCAGTCGATCAATCCGCCGCTCATCGCGATGGGCCAGCCCGGGCTCAGGCATTACGAGCCGGCTTATGCGGACGAGCTGGCGCTGTTCATGGAGGAGGCGTTCCGGCTGATCCAGGACCCGGCGGGCGAGAGCGTGTACCTGCGCCTCACGACGCGCAGCATCCGGCAGATCACGCGCGCGGACGATGGCTGGAAGGCTGGCGCGCTGGCCGGCGGCTACTGGCTGCGCGAGCCGGCGCCGGGCGCCGAGGCGGCGCTGGTCTATAGCGGCGCGCTGGCCCCCGAGGCGCTGGCGGCATGGGAGGCGCTCAGGGACGACATACCGGGCCTCGGCCTCCTCGCGGTGACCTCGCCGACGCTGCTCCATCGCGGCTGGAGCGAGCGCCGATCGGGGCGCTGGGCCGGCCGGGAGGCGACGCCGAGCCATGTCGAGACCCTGCTCGCGCCGCTGTCGCGCGAGGCGGGGCTCGTCACCCTGATCGACGGGTCGCCGGCGGCGCTCTCCTGGCTCGGCGGGGTTCGGGGCCACCGGGTCAGCCCGCTCGGCGTCGATCGCTTCGGCCAGACCGGAAGCCTGCCCGATCTCTACCGCGCCTACCGGCTCGACGTCGACGCGCTGGTCGAGGCGGCGGCGGAGCTGTTCCTCGATTGAGCCCGGTCCTCCCCGACTGTGGGGAGGATCAGTTGGTCGGCGGCCTCTGGGTCGCGCCGCCCGGCTGCGGCGCGGGGCCGACCGGGATCGGCGCGGCATTGTCGGGCACCTGCGGGGCCGGCGCCTGCGGCTCGGGCGGCGGGGCCTGGACGTTGGCCGGCGCGCTGCTCGTCCGGTCGGTCTGCGACAGCGGCACCGCCGGCGCGCGGGCGGGGCGGATGCCGAGCGCATCGACCATGAAGGCCCGCCAGATCCGCGCCGGCAGCCCGCCGCCGGTCGTGCCCGGCAGCGGCGTGTTGTCGTCATTGCCGACCCATATGCCGACGACGAGATCGCCGGCGAAGCCGACGAACCAGGCGTCGCGATAATCGGATGTCGTGCCGGTCTTGCCGAAGGTCGGGATGGAAAGGCGGGCGGCGCGGCCCGTGCCCCTCTGCGTCACCGCGTACATCACGTCGCGAAGCATCGGGAAATAATGGCCGCGATGCAGCGGCTCGGCGCCCCAGCCGAGCCAGCCGGGCGACGGCTCGGTGAGGCCATGCGCGCGGATCGGGTAGCGGCCCGATGCGATGCCGGCATAAGCGGCGGTAAGCTCGATCAGGCTGACCCCGTTCGTGCCGAGCGCAAGGCTCGGATCGGCGCGCAGCGGGCTGGTGATGCCGAGATCGCGCGCGGCGCGGATGACGTTTCGCCGCCCGACCCGCTCCTGGGTCTGCACCGCGACCGAATTGCTCGATTCGGCGAAGGCGTCGCGAAGCAGCTCCCGCCCGCGATAGCTGTTGCCGTAATTGGCCGGCTCCCAGTTGCCGAGCCGGATCGGCACGTCGTTCACCGGCGTGTTGGGCGTCATCCCGGCGCGGAAGGCGGCGAGATAGACGAACGGCTTGAACGCCGATCCCGGCTGGCGGCGCGCCTGGGTGGCGCGGTTGAAGGCGCTTTGCGAATAATCGCGGCCGCCGACCATCGCGACCACGCGCCCGTCGAGCCGCATCGCGACCAGGGCCGCCTGCGCGCCGCCCAGATTGGCGCGGCGGATCGCGCGCACCGCATAACGCTGCATGTCGCCTTCCAGCGTCGTGTGGATCTGGCGCTCGCCATAGGCCTCGTCCTCCAGCGCGCCGGTCTGCGGCAGCACCCAGTCCGCGAAATAGGTGCCGGTCGGCACATCGCCGTCGGGCGCGCGGCGAACGCGGGCGAGGGTGGTGTTCCGCGCCTTTGCCTCGCTGATATAGCCGACCTCGGCCATCATCCGCAGAACCCGGCGGGAGCGCTGCTGCGCCCCCTCCAGATTGCCGGTCGGGGCGAGCCGCGACGGCGCGTTGACGACCCCCGCGAGCATCGCCGCCTGGGCGAGCGTCAGGCGCTCGGGATCGGTGTTGAAATAATGATGGGCGGCGGCGCGCAGGCCATAGACGTTGTCGCCGAAATAGGCGTTGGAGAGATAGCGATCGAGAATCTCCTCCTTCGTCAGCCATGCCTCGAGCCACAGGGTGATCAGCGCCTCCTGCGCCTTGCGGCCGAACGTCCGGTCGGGGCTGAGGAAGCTGGTGCGCGCGAGCTGCTGGGTCAGCGTCGATCCGCCCTCGCGGACCCGGCCGAGCCGCAGGTTGCGGAGCATCGCCCGGGCGATGCCCCAGGGATCGATGCCGATATGGTGGAAGAAGCGGCGGTCCTCGATCGAGATGAAGGCCTGGCCGACATAAGGCGGCAGATCGGCGACGTGGACCGGCGCCTCGATGATCGCGCCGCGCCGTGCGATCGGCTCGCCCTCGGCCGAAAGCAGCGTGATGCTCGGCGCCGCGATCGGCTGGAGCGAGCGCGACAGCGGCGTGGTGAAGGCGAGCCACGCGATGAGCAGCACGAGGATCAGCGCGCCGAGCTTCAGGGCGCGCTTCACGACGCGCGCGCGCCAGGGCGTGGGCGGTGGCGGCAGGGCCGCCGCTGGCGGCGCGGAGGCGTTGCGCCTCAGCAGCATGCGGGGGCGCGCAGCCGCTCGGGCCCGATCGTCGCGGCGGTGACGCCAAGCTGGGCGAGCCCGTCCGGCCAAGGGGTGCCGGCGATCAGCGATTCGACCGCCGCCGACATGGCCGGGGCGGTCTGAAGCCCATAGCCGCCCTGTCCCGCCAGCCAGAAGAAGCCCGGCGCGTCGGCGGCGAAGCCGGCGGTCGGCACGCGGTCGCCGGTGAAGGTGCGAAGACCGGCCCAGCGATGCGCGATCCGGGTGACGGCGACGGTCGTATAATGTTCGAGCCGATCGGCCGCGAGCGCGATGTCATAATCGTCCGGCGCGGCGTCGCACGGATCGTCTTCCACCTCGTCGACCGGCGAGACGAGCAGCCGCCCCGCCTCCGGCAACATGTAGAAATCGCCGGCGACGCTGTGGACGAAGGGCCAGCCCGCGATCTCGGTCCCGGCGGGCGGATCCACGACGATGATCGTCCGGCGGCGCGGCGCGAGGCCGATCGGATCGACGCCGGCCATCGCCGCGATCCGGTCCGCCCAGGCGCCGGCGGCGTTGACCAGGACCGGCGCCTCATGCGTCTCCCCGGTTTCGTCGCGCACCCGCCAGCCGCCTCCCGTCGCCTCGATCGAGGCGACGCGCCGGCCGGGGAGGACGCTGCCGCCCTTCGCGCGCATGTCCCGCGCGACGCGCTGGAGCAGGGCATCGGCGTCGAGCTTGAGGCCGGTCGGATCGTGGAGGCCGGCGATCGCGCCGCCCGCGCCCGTCCGCAGCGCCGGGCACAGTCGCGCGATCGCGGCGGCATCCACCGGCTCGATCGAATCGCTGAACTCGGACATCGCGGCGCCGAGCGCATCGAGCCGCGGCCGCGACTCCTCGTCCGCGAAATAGAGCGAGGACGCGGTCCGGGCGAGCGCCGGATCGTCCTGGAAAAAGGCGCGGCTCCACGCCGTCATCGCGCGCACCGCCTCGCCCCCGATTCCGTAATGGCTGAACGCGACGCTTCGCCCCGAACTGTGATATCCGGTGGCGTCCTCCGCCTCCAGGACCAGCACCCGGCCGTGCGCCGCGAGGCGCGCCGCCGCCGACAGACCGGCGATCCCGCCGCCGATGATCAGGAAATCCGCGTCGCTCATGGCGAGCGTGTCTAGCCGATCATCGGCCTGCGGGGAAAGGGATCAGCCGATGGTCCGCAAAGGCTCGCGCCCGGCCGGTGCCGGCGCGAAAGCGGCAACGTCGCGTCCCATCAGCCCGTCGACGATCCGCCGGGCCGCCCCGCCGTCGCCATAGATGTCGGCGGGGCGCGGCGCAGCCGGGGCGTCGAGCAGCTGCGTCGCCGCCGTCGCGATGCGTTCCGGATCGGTGCCGACCAGGGTGGCGAGGCCGGCGGCGATGCCCTCCGGTCGTTCGGTCGTTTCGCGAAGCACGAGGACCGGGCGGCCGAGCGCCGCCGCTTCCTCCTGCACCCCGCCCGAATCGGTGAGGATGAGGTCCGCGCGCGTCATGGCGTGGACGAAGGCGGCCAGATCGAGCGGCGCGACCAGGCGGACGTTGGGCGCGCGGCGCAGCGCTTCCGCGGCCGCGGCTGTCAGCGCCGGATTGGGATGGAGCGGCCAGACGATCTCGACATCGTCGCGCTTCGCCAGCGCCGCCACCGCCTCGCAGATCGCGAGGAACGGCGCGCCGAGGCTCTCGCGGCGATGCGCGGTCACCAGCACCAGCCGGCGGCCCGGCGGGATCGCCAGGGCGGCTTCGGCCTCGGCGCGGAGCGCGGGATCGGCGGCCAGCCGGTCGCGAACCATGAAGAGCGCGTCGATGCCGCTATTGCCGGTCACGAAGACGCGGCCGTTCAGCCGCTCGGCGGCGAGCTGCGCCTTCGCGAGCGGCGTCGGCGCGAAGTGGAGATCGGCCATCAGCGCGATGGCGCGGCGGTTCATCTCCTCCGGAAAGGGCGCGCGCGCCGCATAGGTGCGAAGCCCCGCCTCGACATGGGCGACGGGGATCGAACGGTGGAAGGCGGCGGTCGCGGCGGCGAGCGCGGTGGTGGTGTCGCCCTGGACGATCACCCGATCCGGCCGGGCCTTGACCAGCACCTCGTCGATCGCCGCGATCGCGCGGCCGAGCAGGCGCCCGATCGGCTGGCCCGGCTCCATCAGGTCGAGATCGAAATCCGGCGCCAGGCCAAAGAAGGACAGCGGCCCGGCGATCAAGTCGCGGTGCTGGCCGGTCAGGCAGAGCAATGGCTTCACCTGCGGTTCGCGGGCGAGCGCCGCGAGCACGGGGGCGAGCTTCACCGCCTCCGGCCGCGTCCCGGCGATCGCCAGCATCCGCATTGCGCGCACCCCCCAGCCCCGTGGAGAGTTAAGCACAGCCCGGTGATCCTGCAAAGCCGGCGCCCGCGCTCAGCGCGCCGTGCGGCGGGCGTCGTCGCGGCCCGCGATATAGGCGGCGCAGCTCGCGCGCAGCGAGGCGCTTTCGCCCGCCGACAGCGCATAGGCGCTGGCGAGGCCGGCGATGAACGAGGCCGGATCGCGCTGGTTGCCGGCGGCGCGGCAGATCGTCGTCACCTGCGCGAAATCGAGCGATCCGGCGCTGGCGCGGCGGACCTGGGTTTGCGGCGACCGCGCGGCCCGGGCCGGCGCGGCGCGATGCGGCTGCAACTGCTCGGCGCGGGCCTGAAGCTCGAGCGTGCGGCGATCGATTTGCGGCAGCGCCGGCTTGGCGGCCAGCATGGCGGCGAGAAGAATGACCATATATGCCCCCGGTAAAGGTTCCCGATGGCCTCGTAGTTATACGGTAATCGGTAAAGAAGGCGTTAACCATGTTTGCCGTCCGCAAGATCGCGGATGCGCGAATATCCTTGCCTTGCCGGTGGAAGTGGGATTCCAGCTTGGCTTCGGAGATGAAGAGGGGCGCGCGCGTGGGCGACGAGGATCTGGCGGCAAGGCTGGCGCAGGGCGCGGGGCGGCTGCTGCTGGCGCTGCGCGAGACATCGTGCCTCGAAGGCCGCGCGCTCGGCGCGGTTGCCGATCAGGTCGCCAATGCCTTCATCCTGACCGCGCTTCGCCAATGGCGGCCGGACGATTGCATCCTTTCAGAGGAAAGCCCCGACGATCCCGAGCGGCTTTCCCACCTGCGCCTGTGGATCATCGATCCGCTCGATGGCACGCGCGAATATGTCGAGGGGCGCAGCGACTGGGCGGTCCATGTCGCGCTCGCGGTTCAGGGCAAGCCCGCTGCGGGCGCGGTCGCGGTGCCGGCGCTCGACCGGCTGTTCCGGTCCGACCGGGTCGAGGCGAGGATCGGGTCGCGCCCGCGCCCGCTGATGCTGGTCAGCCGCACCCGCGCGCCGGCCGGGGCGGAGGCGATCGCCGCGGCGATCGGTGCGGATATGGCGCCGATGGGATCGGCCGGGGCAAAGGCGATGGCCGTCGTCGCCGGCGATGCGGACCTCTATGTCCATGCCGGCGGCCAGCATGAGTGGGACAATTGCGCCCCCGCCGCGGTCGCGATCGGCGCCGGACTCCACGCCAGCCGGATCGACGGGACGCCGCTCCTCTACAACGGGCCGGACACCATGGTGCCGGACCTGATCATCGGCCGGCCCGATCTCGCCGCCCGCGCGATCGCTTTCCTTCAGAGCCAGTCGGCGAGCTGACGCCAGGCCGCCAGCTTGCGATCGAAGGGGAGCGTATAGGCCGGGCTGCTCGACGGCAGGTCGATCAGCGCCGGGCCCGCGAAGCCGGCGAGCTGGCGGCGGCCGATGCGGGCGGAGGTGCCGCCGTTGAAGCCGATCGCCCTCAGCCCCGGCAGCGTCGCGGCGAGCCCGGCGAGATCGCTCGCCTCGTGGAGCCGGATCGCGGCATCGAGGCTCCCTTCGCGCGTCGCGGCGGCGACCGTGTCCCACAGGCCGATCCCGGCATCGAGCAGCGCCGCCAGCCGCGCCTCATAATCCATCGCGGCGAGATCGCGCCCGATCACCGCGCCCACCAGCCGCCAGAACTGGTTTTGCGGATGGGCATAATAGCGCCGCTGCGCGAGGCTGACCGCGCCGGGCAGGCTGCCGAGCAGCAGCAGCTTCGTGTCCGCGCGGATGACAGGGGGAAAGTTGCGATGCATAGGACGGGCATGAAGATAGAAGGCGGCTGCCATTGCGGGAAGGTGCGCTTCGAAGCCGAAGTGCCCGAAGCGGTCGAGATCCTCGACTGCAATTGTTCGATCTGCTCGGCGACGGGCTTTCGTCACCTCATCGTGCCGCACGGCGATTTCCGGCTCCTCACCGATCCCGCGGCGCTCACCTCCTACCGCTTCGGCACCGGCCAGGCGAACCACCTCTTCTGCGCCACCTGCGGCATCAAGAGCTTCTACCAACCCCGCTCCCACCCCGGGGCGTGGAGCGTGAATCTGAACGCACTGGACGATGTGACGGGGCTGGCGGTGACGGCGAGGCCCTTCGACGGGCGCAACTGGGAGAAGGCGGCGGAGGAGTTGCGGTAATCGCGAGATTCATCGCTCTCCGGCGCTTTCTCACAGCCTGCCGAACGCATAGGCGTCCATCGCCAGCAGGTCGTGGGTGTAGCTGTGATGCAGGCGTCGGCCGGGCGCGCGGCTGCCGGCGCCGAAGGCGAAGAAGAGCGGCAGCAGGTGCTCGTCGGTCGGGTGATTGCGCTGCGCCTCGGGCGCCTCGGCCATCGCGTCGAGCAGGGCCTGGCCGTCGCCGGTGCGGATCGTGTCTTCAAGCCAGTCGGTGAAGCCTTCGATCCAGGCGCGATCGGCGCCGGGTCGGGCCGAGAAGATGGCACGCAGGTTGTGCGAGATGCTGCCCGAGCCGATCAGGAGCACGTTGCGTTCGCGCAGCGGCGCGAGCGCTGCGCCGATCCGCGCATGCCAATGCGAGTCTCGCGAGGGATCGATCGAAACCATGACGACCGGCACGTCGGCAGCCGGGAACATCAGCGACAGCGGCACCCAGGCCCCATGGTCGATGAGGTCGCTTGCCTCGCGCCGCGGATTGAGCCCGACGGCGGCGAGCATCGCGACAATTTCGTCGGCGAGCGCCGTCGCGCCGGGCGGCTCGTAGCGCATCTCGAAGAGGCGCGGATCGAAATTGCCGAAATCGTGCCAGGTGCGAAACCGCGCCGGCGCGCGCACGGCGACGCCGCGCGCCTCGTGATGCGCCGATGCGATCACGATCGCGTCGGGCCGCGCGAGCCCTTTGCCCAGTTTTTCGAGGAAATGGCGCGCGGGGGAATCGCTCAGCGCCAGATCCGGCGCGCCATGGGAGATGAAGAGGCTGGGCTGTGTCATGGTGTCGATATAAGCGCGACGAGTCGTTGCGGAAATAGCTACGTGTGAAAGCAGGTGTTGCGCGCAATGCAACACCTGCGCGCCGCTTGCCGCCACCCTCATCGCGCCTTAATCTCCGCCCGGAAGGGGGGATGCGATGGCGACGGTGGCGGCGGACATCGGACCTGCGGGGGGCGGGCCGGCGAGCGAGCCGTCCGATCTCAAGCGCGATCGGCTGGTGATCTTCGCCTCCTCGCTCGGCACCGTCTTCGAATGGTATGATTTCTTCGTCTACGGCACGCTCGCCGCGACGCTCGCCCGGCTGTTCTTCCCCGCCTCCAACCCGATGACGAGCTTCCTGCTCGTGCTGGCGAGCTTCGGGGTCGGCTTCGGGATGCGGCCGCTCGGCGCGATCCTGTTCGGCTATCTCGGCGACCGGCTGGGGCGCAAATATACCTTCCTCATCACCATCACCCTGATGGGCGTCGCGACCGCCGGCGTCGGGTTGATGCCGACTTATGCCCAGATCGGGGCGGCGGCGCCGATCCTGCTCGTCATCCTGCGGATCATGCAGGGGCTCGCGCTCGGCGGCGAATATGGCGGCGCGGCCATCTATGTCGCCGAACATGCGCCCGCGAACCGGCGCGGGCTCTACACCAGCTTCATCCAGGCCGGGGTGATCGGCGGCTTCATGCTGAGCCTCGCCGTCGTGCTCGGCACCAATGCGCTGCTGAGCGCCGAAGCGGAGGAAAGCTGGGGATGGCGCGTGCCCTTCCTCATCTCGCTGCTGCTGCTCGCCGTGTCGCTGTGGGTGCGGCTGAAGCTCAAGGAAAGCCCGGTCTTCCAGGCGATCAAGGAAGCGGGCGAGCTGGCGCGCAATCCGCTGCGCGAAAGCTTCCGCGGATGGCGGCAGATCCGGATGATCTTCGTCTCGCTGTTCGGCATCGCCGCGGGGCTGACGGTGGTGTGGTACACCGCGACCTTCCAGGCGCTCTATTTCCTGCAGAATTCGCTGCGGATCGACGACACGGCGGCGCGGCTCATCATCGGGCTCGCGACCGTGATCGGCACCTTCTGGTTCATCCTGTTCGGCTGGCTTTCGGACAGGATCGGGCGCAAGCCGCCGATCATCGCCGGCTATGCGCTGACGATCATCCTGCTCTTCCCGCTGTTCCACTGGATGGCGGCGGCGGCCAATCCGGAGCTGTCGGGGGCGCGCCTCAGAAGCCCGGTGACGGTGCAGGGCACGCATTGCGAGTTCAATCCCTTCGCAAGCCGCCAGGCCAATCCGTGCGGCCGCGCGCTCGACGCGCTCACCCGGCGCGGCATTTCCTATGAAATCGTGCCCGCGCCGGGCTGGACCGGCGATGGCGATGCCTATCAGGTGCGGATCGGCGCCGAGCCGGTCGACGCGGCCGATGAAGCCGCGCTCGATCGCGCGCTCGGCGCGGCCGGCTACCGGCTCGAAAAGACGACGCCGCCGGCGGGCCGCATTGTCCCGCTGGTGATCGCCCTGCTGCTCGTCAGCCTGCTCTCGGGCATGACCTACGGGCCGGTCGCGGCCTTGCTGGTCGAGCTGTTCCCGGCGCGGGTGCGCTATACCTCGCTGTCCATCCCCTATCATGTCGGGACCGGCTATTTCGGCGGATTCCTGCCGTTCATCAGCCAGTATATCGTCGCGCGGACCGGCGATCCGTTCGCCGGTTTGTGGTACACGGTCGGCGTGGTCGCGCTCGCGCTTGTCATCACCTTGCTGTGGCTGCCCGAAACCGCCGGACGGCGGTTGGACTAGCCGGGCAAGCTCGGCTACCGCCAGGCGATGATTCCCTCCGCGCTCCGGCTGATCCTCGACGGCGACGCCCTCGTTTCCAACTGGCACTGGCTCGCCCACAAATCGGGCGGCGGCGCGGCCTGTGGCGCGGCGGTGAAGGCCGACGCCTATGGCCTTGGCGCGCGCGAGGCGGTGAAGCGGCTCGCCGCGGCGGGATGCCGCGACTTCTTCGTCGCGACCTGGGCCGAGGCGGAGGCGCTGATGCCCTGGCCGGCGGACCTCAACCTCTCGGTGCTCCACGGCGTCGGCGAGGAGGATATGGCCGCCGCGCTCGCCTCGCCCGCCCGGCCGGTGCTGAACAGCCGGGCGCAGGTGGAACGCTGGAAGCAGGCGGCGCCGGCGCGGCCGTGCGACGTCATGGTCGATACCGGCATGAACCGGCTCGGCCTCACGGTGCGGGAGGCGCGTTCCGGCCTGCTCGACGGGCTCGCGCTGCAGACGCTGATGAGCCATCTCGCCTGTGCCGACGAGCCGGGGCACGAGATGAACGAGCGGCAGCTCGGCATTTTCCGCTCGCTCCGGCGCGAAGTTTCGGCGGCGCGCTACAGCCTCGCCAATTCCGCCGGCATCTGCCTTGGCAGCCGATATGCGTTCGGGCTGACCCGGCCGGGCCTTGCGCTCTATGGCGGCATCCCGGTGCCGGGCGATGCCGAGCAGGAGGCGGGGCTGAAGCCGGTGGCGCGGATCGAGGCGCGGGTGCTCCAGGTCCGCGAGGTGCCGGCCGGCCAATCGGTCGGCTATGGCGCGACCTTCGTCGCCGGGCAGGACATGCGCGCGGCGATCCTCAACATCGGCTATGCGGACGGCTATCTGCGGCCGCTCGCCGGCAGGGGCCATGCGCTGGCGGGCGACGTGCGCTGCCCGATCCTCGGCCGCATCTCGATGGACCTGATGGCGGTGGCGCTGCCCTCCGGCGCGGATGCGGCCGAGGGGGACTGGCTCCAGATCGATTTCCGCCTGCCCGAGCTTGCCGGCGAGCTCAGCCAGTACGAGCTGCTGACGACGCTCGGCCGCCGCTACCGCCGCGTCTGGCGCTGAGCCTCAGCTGTCGGCAAGGATCGGGGTCGGCGGCGGATAGGTGAAGCGCGTGCGCCGGATCCAGCGCGAGGCGACCAGCTTGGTGCCGCTCCGCACGGGAAGGCCGGCATGGCGCGCCCGCGGATCGGCGCGGCCCTCCGCGTCGACATTGGCGAACATCAGCGCATCGCCCGGGCGGCCGCGAAAGCGAAGGCCGAGCTCCGGAAAATGGGTTTCGCCCCCCTCATAATCCTCGTTGAGATAGACCAGCACGGTGACGATTCGCTGATTGTCCGTCGCCGGCAGCGCATCCATGTGCGGCCGATATTCGCCGCCGGGGAAATAGCGCAGGACCTGGAGCGGCTCGCCATGGGCGTGATCGGTGCCGCTGAGCGCCGCGATCCGGCGGTTGATCGCGCCGACGACGAAATCCTCGTAATAGACGCCGAAGCTCGCGAAGTCGCAGGTCCGGATCGGGTGGGGCCCCATCCGGCCGGTCGCCGGATCGACGACCAGCGAGGGCGCCATCATCGGCGTCGCGCGGCTGACCAGATAGGCGCATTCGGCCGCGCCGAGCAGGCCGCGCGCCACCGCGACGGATGGCGACTCGCTCAATCGCTCGAGCTGCGGCGTCGTCATCGGCCCGCCCGCCTCGTCCAGCGCGAAGTCGGCGAGGGCGTCGAGCTGCGCGCGTGCCTGCGCGATGCGCGGCGCCAGTTCCCGAAGCGACGCCAGCGCCCCCGGCCAGTCCGATGGGCCGCCGACCCCGTTGGCGGCGAAGAAGGCGTGGAGCAGGGCGGCATCGTCATTGCCCGCCGCCGCCGCGCGCTGGAGCAGCGCGCGCGCCTCGCCAAGATCGCGCCGCACGATCCCGCCCTGGATGCGCCAGTCGGCAAGCTGCCTCAGCGCGTCGGAATCCCCCGCGCCGGATGCTTCGGCAAGCGCCGCGAATGCATCGCGATGGCGGCCTTCGGCGGCGAGCGCATGGGCGCGGGTGACGGCGGGTGACGGCATCTCCAAGTCCTTATGCGTCGCGTCCACCAAAAAAAAGAGCCGGGAGGAAAACCTCCCGGCCCCGAAGCCGATCAATCCGCGGCCTAGAAGCGGGCGCGGAACCCGCCATAGAAGGACCGGCCCTGGAAGTCGTAGATCGCGGTTCCGGCTCCGGTCGCGGTCGTGCCGAGCGGCGCGTGCCGATCGAACACATTGTCGACGCCCACATAGAATTTGAGGTCGCGTCCGAAGCCCGCGCCGTTGCGGATGTTCCATTCGAGCCGGATGTCCGAATAGGTGATCGCCGGATAGCGCGCCGGCGAGAAGGCATCCAGATTCTGCGGCCCCAGATCGTTGACGTTCGTCACATTCTCCGCCGCGCCGGAGAACATCGGCCCGATATAATGGAACCGATAGCCGAAGGTGAACGCCTTGTAGGTGAGGTCGGCATCGATCCGGAACTCGTCCTTCGGATCGCCGATCTCGCCCAGGATCCGGTTCTCGAAGTCCGGATTGGTTGCGCTCTCATAATTGCTGATCTGGAAATTATGCACGTAGATCAGGCTGGTATCGAGCCGCAGGTCCGTCGCCAGATTGGTGCGGTAGGACACGTTGACATCGATGCCGCGCCGCACCCGGCGGGCGAAGTTGAGCGGCGCCACGATCAGCGAATTGCCGAGGATCTGGCCGGGCAGCTCGCCGTTCGGGCCGGTGCCGGGACCCGCGAACCGGACGAACTGCTGGCAGAAGATGTTGTTGAGATCCGGCAGATCGTAACAGCTGTTGACGATGCCCTGAGCGCCGACGGACGTGATGATCCCGTTCACCGTGATGTCGTAATAATCGGCGGTGATGGCGAGGCCGGGGATGAAGCGCGGCTGGATCACGGCGCCGACCGTCCAGGAATCGGAGGTTTCCGCCTGGAGGTTCGGGTTGCTGCCGCTGACGATCGGCAGCGAATAGGTGATCACCGGCAGGTTGCCGAGATTGCCGCCAAGGTCCGACTGGCAATTGCGGGTACGATTGGCGTTGGCGGAGATGTTGTTCGGGTTGCACGGATCCTGGAAGCCCGGCGCGAAGTTCGGGACCAGCGGGAACGCGGTTTCCGAAACGTTCGGAGCGCGCACCGCGCGGCTGTAATTGCCGCGGAAACGGATGTCGCGGATCGGCGCCCATTCGGCCCCGGCATTATAGGCCCAGACCGTGCCCGTGCCGCCCTGGTAATGGGCGACGCGCGCCGCGCCGTTGGCGGTGAGTTCGTAGAAGAAGGGCACGTCCCGAAGGATCGGGATCCTGAGCTCGCCATAGGCTTCCTTCACCTCGAACGTGTCAGGCTCGAAGCTCGGGATGGAAACGCCGTTGGTGAAGCCGTTGGTGACGAACGGATCCTGCTCGTAAGATGCGTTCTCACGCCGATATTCGACACCGAGCGCGAAGCCGACCGGGCCGCCCGGAAGCTCGAAAAGCTGGCTGAGATCGCCGTTGACGAAGCCGGACAGGACGAGCTGATCGAGCGAGTCGTGCGCGGTGAACTCGCGGGCGAAATAGGCGACCGACGCCCTGTTGTCCGGGGCGCCGAACGGATTGTAGGGCACGCAGGCCGCGATGTCGGCGGCGAGGCGCGCCGCGTTGGTCGCCGGATCGCCGGAGCCCGGACGCTGGATCGGAATCGCCGCGGCCGGATCGAATTGCGAGCGGCACTGGATCTGCCCCGTGACCGGGTTGCGTCCAGCGTCCATCGCCAGCGAGAAGCGCTGCCGGTCGATGAAGCCGTCGGTGGTCACGTCCTCCTGGAACTTGCCGTAATTGACCGACAGTTCGTAGCCCCAGTCCTCGTTGAAGGTCCCGCGAAGGCCGGCGACGACACGATAGGTGTCGCGCTGGAAACGCTCGTCGCGAAGACCGACGTCGAGGAGGTTGCGGGCCAGCTGGAAGCGATAGCTGCCGTCGCCGATCGCGGCGATATCGGCTGCGGTCAGGTTGCCCCCGGCCGGGCAGCTGGCCGTCAGGCTGGTGTTGCAGCCCGACGCCAGGATGAGGTTGGCCAGGGTCGTGCGATCGGCCGGATTGAGGAACGGGTTGTCCAGCCGCGGCCGCTCGCGGGCGTCGCCGATATTGCCGCTGTTGCCGCTGCCGGTCTGGATGAAGGACGGGCCGGCATTGTTGCCCAGGGCGTTGACCCGGTTCCACTTCGCCTCGACGAACACTTCGGCGGCGTCGCTGAAGGTGTAATGGCCGAGCAGGTTGAAATTGTAGCGTTCCAGGTAGGGCAGCACGGAAAGCGTCCTGCCCTCGCGGCCCGTCTGGCCGTTGCCGCCCAGGAAGCTGCCGGTCGGGCCGGAGCCGAAGCGCGCGCCGGTCTGCGCGACCAGGCGGCCGGCCCCGTTGAAGATATAGTTGCAGTTATAGGCGGCACCCAGGCTGTTCGGCGCGCCATTATTGGCAAGGGTTCCGCGTCCGCAGGCCGCGACGGCCAGCTGTTGCTGGATCGGGACCAGGCCGTTCGGGTTGATCGTGGCGCTGCGCACGTCGCGCAGGAAGATCGCGTCCGGGAAGCCGTCGGACCCGTTGGGAAGGCCGGCCGAATCGGCGTCGACGGTGAAGAAGCCGCTCTGGATCCGCAGCCACGGAATGTCGGAGGCGAAGATGCGATCCTGATGGGCATATTCGCCGTGCAGGGTGATGTTGCCCCGGCCCTCGGCGAAATTGTGGCCGAACATGATCGAGGTGTACTGGTTGCCGCCATAGCCCTGTTCGGCGATGCCGGCCTGCCCGCGGATCTGGAGGCCGTCGAAGTCGCGGCGAAGGATGAAGTTGACGACGCCGGCGATGGCGTCCGAACCGTAGATCGCGGCCTCGCCGCCGGTCACGATGTCGACGCGCTCGATCAGGTCGTTCGGGATCGAGTTCACGTCCGGCGAAACGGCATTGTTGAGAATGTCGGCCGGAACGTGGCGGCGGCCGTTGACCAGCACGAGCGTGCGCTGCGTGCCGAGGCCGCGAAGATCGAGGAGGTTGAGGCCGGCAATACCGATGCCGAGGCCCGGATTCTGCTGCGCGAAGGTGCTGCGCAGCTGGGGCAGGTCGTTGAGCTGCTGGCCGACATTGGTGTCGGAGGACTGGAAGAAGGACTCGCCGCTGATCGAGGTGATCGGCACCGGCGACTGGAGGTTGGGCGTCCGGATGCGGGTGCCGGTGACGGTCACCGTCTGCTCCGTCGACGCGCCAGCGGCGCGCGGGACGCAATCGCCGGCGCTCGCCTGCTCCGGCGTGCAATCGGGCTGGGTGTTCTGCGCGAACGCGGCGGTGGGAGCCCCCGCCGCGCCGATAAACAGCGCAGACGCAAGCAGAGTTTGGCGAGTGGTGAGCTTCATGTGCTGATCCCCCTGAATCCGGCATGCGTCGATGGCACGCCACCAGTGGATCAAACAGAAAGAGTTATGGTTCGACAAGGACTAAATGCCGAGCGGGCTTGCTGCCGATGTCGACAGTCGATCGTTGTTGCACGAAGGCAACAGCGACCAAAGCCCGCCCAGGCCGCCGATGGGGCTGGTTCGATAAGCTCCAAACTACTGAAAAAATGCGACTTGTCGGCGACCAGGGGGCGCCGCTCAGCCCCGCTCGACGCACATGGCGATGCCCATGCCGCCGCCGATGCAGAGCGTCGCGAGGCCCTTCTTCGCGTCGCGCCGGCCCATTTCGTAGAGGAGCGTGGTGAGCACGCGCGCGCCCGAGGCGCCGATCGGGTGGCCGATCGCGATCGCGCCGCCATTGACGTTGACCCGATCCGCGTCCCAGCCGAGCTCGCGCCCCACGGCGAGCGCCTGCGCGGCAAAGGCCTCGTTCGCCTCGATGAGGTCAAGATCGGCGATGCTCCAGCCGGCCTTCTCCAGCGCGCGGCGGCTGGAAGGGACGGGGCCGATGCCCATGATCGACGGATCGACGCCGGCCGAGGCCCAGCTCGCGACCCGCGCCAGGATCGGCGCGCCGCGCCGCTCAGCCTCCTCGCGCCGCATCAGCACGAGCGCGGCGGCGCCGTCATTGATTCCGGAGGCGTTGGCGGCGGTGACCGTGCCGTCCTTCTTGAAGGCCGGGCGAAGCGGCGTCACGCCGTCGAGCGTCGCGCCGGCGCGGATATATTCGTCGTCCGCGACCACGGTCTCGCCCTTGCGCGACTTGACGGTCACCGGCGCGATCTCGTCGCGGAAGCGGCCGGCGGCGCGGGCGGCCTCCGCCTTGTTCTGGCTGGCGACGGCGAAGACGTCCTGCTCCTCGCGGCTGATCTGATATTGTTCGGCCAGATTTTCCGCCGTGATTCCCATGTGATAGCCGTTGAAGACGTCGGTCAGCCCGTCCTTGATCATCGTGTCGATCAGGGAAAGATCGCCCATCTTCGTGCCGCCGCGCAGGTTCTGCGCGTGGTTGGAGAGGCTCATGCTCTCCTGGCCGCCGGCGACGACGATGTCCGCATCGCCGGTCAGGATCGCCTGGGTCGCCAGCGCGACGGCGCGCAGCCCCGATCCGCAGACCTGGTTGACGCCCCAGGCGGGCACCTCCTTGGCGATCCCCGCGGCCATCGATGCCTGGCGTGCCGGATTCTGCCCCTGGCCGGCGGTCAGCACCTGGCCGAGGATGACTTCGGACACCTCGTCCGGCGCGACGCCGGCCTGGGCGAGCGCGGCCTCGATCGCGGTGCGGCCCAGTTCGTGCGCCGGGGTCGCGGCGAAGCTGCCGAGGAATGCGCCGACCGGGGTGCGTTTGGCGGCGGTGATGACGACGTCGGTCATTGAGCGAGTCTCCCGAAAACCTGCCGGGTCCACTTAGGCCGTGGCGCCGCGAATTGGTAGGTTCAAGCGGTGGCGGATGCCGGATAGGTGACGCGCGCGCCCTCGATTCGCGCGCCGGGCGTCAGCCGCGCCGGCTCGATCCGATCGCCCATGATATGGAACACCTGCTCGCCGCGCGCGATCAGGTGATCGGCGACGATCCGGCGGTGGCAGCGCCACCACACCGCCTCGGCGCACATCATCGCGGTGCGTCGCGCGCGGCCGAGCGCGACGAGCTCGTCGAGGCCGGCGCGAAAGGCGGCGCCGAGCGCATAATCGGCATAATTGTGGAAGCTCGCATTGCGCCACAGGCCGTCGGTCGCGGGCGGCACCTCCTTCGATCGGGGGCGCAGACCGCCGAGCGCGGGGAGCATGGCATAGCCGATCTGCCAGGGCGCGAGGCTTTCGGGCAGCGTGTCGGCATTGAACTGGGGATTGGTGCGCGATCGCGGCACGGTGCGGATGTCGGCGACCAGGCCCACCTCCGCACGGCCGAGCGCCTCGGCGAAGGCCGGGATCGTCAGCGTCGAATGGCCGATGGTGAAGAAGGGCCGCGCCACGCCGGTCAACCGCGCCGGCGCGTCGGCGGTTCCGCGTCGTGGCGATCGAGCCAGGCGGCGAGCGGCGCCCACAGCACCGCCTTGCCCCGCGAGCCGACGACCATGCCGACATGGCCCTGCGCGACCTCGATCCGCTCGCCGACACGGGGCGCGCTCGCCTGCGGCACGATCCGGTCGCCGGCGGAAACGATGGTGAGCATCGGCGCGGCGATCGCGGCTGGATCGATCCGCATCCCGGCCACGCGCCACGCGCCACGGCCGGTCCGGTCGTCGGCGAAGAGATCCTCGAACATCTCGCGCGCCGCGGCGACGGCGAGTGGCGGGCCGTCATTGGCCCAGTCCTCGAGCGTCACGAAGCTGCTTGCCGCCTCGCCCTCCAGGGTCGCGAAATCCGCGAACTTGGCGATCGTGCGCGCCGGATCGAGGCCCCAGAAGGCGCTCTGCAAGGCCTCCATCGGCAGCACCCCCAGCGTCTCGGCCGTGGGGCGCGATTGCGCCCAGAGCTGGGCGAGCGCGGTCCGCGCCTCCTCGGGAAAGCCGGCGAAATGCCAGGGCGCGGCAATCGTCGCGAGGCTGCGGACCGGGGCGAGCGCGGCGGCCGCGATCGCCATCGTCCCGCCCAGGCAATAGCCGACCAGGTCGGGCGGCGCGTCCAGGCCGCGGATCAGCGGCAGCAGGATCTCCTCGACATGGCCGGCGACCGACAGGCCGCTGCGCGCCGCATCGGGCCAGCCCCAGTCGAGCAGCTGGACGCGCCGCCCTTGCCCCGCCAGCCAGCGCAGCAGCGAGCGGCCGGGCAGATCGAGCACGCTCGGCGGATTGATGAGCGATGGAACGAACAGCACTGTCGGCCCGTCGCCGCCATAATCGCGAAGCATCGCGCCGCGCGCCTCGGCGATCGCCGGCATTGGCGCCGGCGGCGGCGGCCGCGCGGCCTCCTGATACTTTCTGAGCCCAGCGAGCGCGCGCTGCATGGCGGCCGGATTTGCTGCGGTTTCCCGCTGCAGCAAAGAGAGGAAGAGGGGCAGCGGCCGGGGCCTGTGTTGCAGTGCCGCAAAATTGGGTGCAAAAGCGCTGCGTCCATCTGGCGGGGAATTGTTCATGGCAGCGCGGTCCGAAGGCGATCCGGTCATCATCAAGAAATATGCGAACCGGCGTCTCTATGACACCGAAAGCTCGACCTACATCACGCTTGAGCGGCTCGCGCAAATGGTTCGGCAGAAACGCGAGTTCAAGGTGGTCGACGCCAAGACCGGCGAGGACATCACCCGCTCGGTCCTCACCCAGATCATCATGGACGAGGAAGCGCGCGGATCGGAGATGCTTCCGGTCAATTTCCTGCGCCAGCTGATCGGCATGTACGGCGATCAGATGCAGGCGGTGGTGCCGCAATATCTCGAAGCCTCGCTGGAGCAGCTGCAGCGCAACCAGAGCCAGATCCGCGATGCCATGGCGGGCGCCTTCGCCGCCAACCCCTTCGCCGAGATCGCGCGGCGCAACATGGAGCTGTTCACCGCCGCCGCCGCGGGCCGGCCGGCCGCGCCGGCGGGGGCGGGCGGCGGCGATACGAAGAGCGAGCTCGCCGATCTCAAGGCCCAGCTCGCCGAGCTTCAGCGAAAGCTGGACAAGCTCGGCGAATAAGCGGGCCGCTCCGGCCCGGGCCGACGGATCATTCCGGCTTCACGAAACGAAGCGTCATCCGGTCGCTCTCGCCGATCGCGAGATAGCGGTCGCGGTCCTGATCGCGCAGGGTCAGGGTCGGCGGCAGGGTCCACACGCCCTGCGGATAATCCGCGGTGTCGCGCGGATTGGCGTTGACCTCGGAGGCGGCGACGAAGCGGAAGCCGGCCTGCTCGGCGAGCCGGCGGATGGTCGAGACCTTCATATAGCCGCTGCTGCGCTCGCGCTCCTCGCTGGCGCTTTCGGGCAGGCGATGATCGACGACGCCGAGCGTGCCGCCCGGCTTCAGCATCGCATACATCTGGCGAAAGGCCTCCAGGCTGTAATCGCGGTCGTCGCGGCCTTCGCCCATCCGCCAATTGTGGACGTTGCGGAAGGTGAGCACGACGTCCGCGGTGCCGTCCGGGACCCCGGCGCCGGCGCCGTCGAAGACCGGGAAGGTGGCATAGCGGATGCGGCCGTAGAGATCGGGATGGGCGGCGGCGAGGGCGCGCAGCCGATTGTGCCCGCGATCGCCCATCGCCGTCGCGTAATAGGTGCCGTGATCGGCCAGATAGGGCGCGAGAATCTCGGTATACCAACCGCCGCTCGGCCAGATTTCCACCACCGTGTCGGTCGGCCGCACGCCGAAGAAGGCAAGCGTTTCGGCCGGATGGCGATAGCGGTCGCGCGCGACATTGGCGGGGGTGCGCGTCGGCGCGGCGACGGCCGCGGCGAGCGCCGGATCGGGCGCCGTCGCGCCGGCATCGGCGGCCGTCGCGGTCTGGATCGCCCCGGCCGAGGTGGCAGCGGCCGCGAGGAGGAGGGCGGCGGCGAAGGCATGGCGGATCATCGCTGTCTCTTTCGAAAGGGATGGATCGTCTCTTTTTCCCGAGCCGGCGGCCGGAGGCAAGACGGGGCGTGCCTTCAAGGCGACGCACGATTTGAACCCGCGCCCGGCCCGGGTCGTTGGCGGCCTGCCACACAATTTTCCAGGAGAGACCAAAATGCCCGTCGACCATGACATCGCGACGCTCAATTCCCTCACCACGACGACCATCGACAGCTGCGACGGCTATGAGCGCGCGGCCGAGGATGCCAGCGCCGGCCGGTTCCGCGAGATGTTCCGCGAATGTGCGCGCGAGCGCCGCGCGGCGGTCAGCGATCTGCAGCAGACGGTCCGCTCGCTCGGCGGGACGCCGGTCGACGACGGGTCGCTGATGGCGAACATCCATCGCCGCTGGCTCGATCTCAAGAATGCGCTGTCCGGCGGCGGCGACAAGGCGATCATCGACGAGGTCGAGCGCGGCGAGGACTATATCAAGGGCAAATATGAAGAGGCGCTCGGCGACAGCGAATTGTCACCGACCGCGCTCGAGGCCGTCGACGCCGCCTATTGCTCGGTGCGCGCCGGCCATGACCGGGTGCGCGATCTCAAACATTCGATGGAGGGAAGCGCCGCCTGATCGTCAGGCGGCATCGCGTCCGAAGCGCGCGGCGGCGGGCGCAGGCTCGCCGGCGCGGCGCTCGAACAGCCAGGCCTCGGCCTGCTGAACGGTCGCGAAGCAGCGCGCATCGCGATTGGCGAGCGCACGCTCGAGCTGGAACAGCGCCAGCGTCTGATCGACGACGAAGGCGAGCCGGCGCGAGCGATAGGCCGGATCGGACAGCATCTGCCGGAACGCCTGCACCGAATCCTGCGACTGGATCTTCATGCCGCGCACGTCATTGAGCGTCAGATGCTCGTTCGCCCCGCAGGTCAGCAGCCGGTGCGCCGCCGCGCGCTTCGCGAGGAAGGCGTCGATGTCGGCGGCGGAATAGAAGCCCGACATGGTGATCCGCACCAGATCGCGGGCGGGATCGACGTCGATAGTGAATCTGGCGCTCATGGATGAATTGCGTAGCAGCGGCGCGCTACCAATTTCCTAATCGGCCCTGCGGCTTCCACCGTTACAGGCAGGCCTCGAGATAGGGCTGGTCGAAGCCGAACATCTTGGCCTTTTCGAGCGTATAGGGGCGAAGACCCATCGACCGATATTCGCCGATGATCTTCCCGTCCGGCGTCTCGTCCAGATATTCGAACTTGAACAGCTCCTGGGTGACGATCACGTCGCCTTCCATCCCGATCACCTCGGTGATGTTGGTGCAGCGGCGGGACCCGTCGCGCAGGCGCTTCACCTGGACGATGAGATCGACCGAGTCCGCGATCTGGCGGCTGATCGCCTCCTTCGGCACCTTGATGTCGCTCATCATCACCATGTTCTCCATACGCGCGAGGCATTCGCGCGGGGAGTTGGAGTGGAGCGTGGCCATCGATCCGTCGTGGCCCGTGTTCATCGCGGCGAGCAGGTCGAAACACTCGCTGCCGCGGATTTCGCCCAGGATGATCCGGTCCGGGCGCATACGAAGCGCGTTGATGACGAGATCGCGGATGGTGATCGCGCCTTGCCCTTCCAGGTTCGGCGGCCGGGTTTCCAGCGGCAGCCAGTGCGGCTGCTGAAGCCTCAGCTCCGCCGCGTCCTCGATCGTGATGACGCGCTCGCCCGGGTCGATCAGCTTCGACAGCGCATTGAGCATCGTCGTCTTGCCCGATCCGGTGCCGCCCGAGATGATGACGTTCATCCGGCTCGCGCCGGCGACCTTCAGCACGGTCGCCATCTTGTCGGACAGCGAGCCCCAGCCCTTCATCATGTCGATGGTGATCGGCTTTTCGGAGAATTTGCGGATCGAGATGGCGGTGCCGCGAAGGCTGAGCGGCGGGATGATGACGTTGACGCGGCTGCCGTCCTGGAGACGGGCGTCGGCGAGCGGGGTCGTCTGGTCGACGCGGCGGCCGACCTTGTTGACGATCCGCTGGGCGATCTGGAGCAGATGCTCCTCGTCGCGGAACTGGATCTGGGCGAGCTGCAGCTTGCCCTTCTTTTCGATGTAGGTCTGCTGCGGCCCGTTGACCATGATGTCGCTGACCTCGGGGTCGCTCAGCAGCTCCTCGAGCGGCCCGAGCCCCAAGAGCTCGTCGACCAGCACCTTTTCGAGCGCGAACTGCTCGCGCCGGTTGAGGTTGATCTTCAGTTCGGCGAGCACCTCGCCGATGATCGGCCGGAATTCCTCGGCCAGCTCGTCCTTGCTCAGCGTCGCCGCGGCCTCGGGATCGACGCGTTCGAGCAGGCGCGGCAGCACCTGTTCCTTGATCCGGTGGATCGCCGCCTCGAAGCCCTCGTTGCGCGAGCTGCCCTGCTCGCCCGATTGCGCCTGGCGGTCCGCGAGCCGCGCCATCGCCTCAGAGCCGCGGTCGAGCGGGCCGGCCTCCTCGTCGCCGGGAAGCGGGATGGCGTCGATCGGCGGGAACTGCTCGCCGCCGTCCGGGGATGCGGAAGGCGGGGGCGCGGCGACAGGGCCCTTCATGGGCTTGGCGGTGCCGAAGGTCGGCCGCGCGCCGTTGCCGGCGCTCATGCCGTTGCGTCGTCCGAAAGCACTCATGGTCGTTCGCGAACCCTTCGCTGTTTACGCAGTGCCGATCACCGGGCCGGGTGGTGAATAAGTGCTAAACTTTGACAATTGCCTAACCGGGCGGGGAGCCGTGCGCGGCGCGAAGCAACGCTCTGTCGCACATGACAAAAAAGTAATGCGGCGGCCACGCTGACGAGAGATGCGGGGGGCTAGACCGTCCTCGTCAGGCGGCTCGTCCCCAGGCCGCCGACGTCATTTTTCCGGAGCCAGGAATGGGGTCCCTCGCGACCCCTTGCCGCCCGGCGCTCCCCCCCTCGCGCCGGGCGGCTCTTATCTGGAAGGAAGGGAGCCAGGCCTTGCCGTCCAGCGCGTCCAGCCTATCATCGTCGGCGAAAGGTGAGGCAATGGGCCGCAAGATCCTGCTCGTCGAGGACGATCGCGAGACCGCCGACTATCTCGTGCGCGGCCTCACGCAGGAAGGGCACAGCGTCGAGCATGTCGGCGACGGGCGCGAAGGGCTGTTCCGCGCCACCGGACAGACCTTCGATCTCATCATCCTCGATCGCATGGTGCCGGCGCTCGACGGGCTTTCGGTGCTGAAGGCGCTGCGCGCGGCCGGGGTCGAGACGCCGGTGCTGGTCCTGTCCGCCCTCGCTTCGGTCAGCGACCGGATCGAGGGGCTGGAAAGCGGATCGGACGATTATCTCACCAAGCCCTTCGCCTTCGCCGAGCTGCTCGCCCGGGTGAACGCGCTCCTTCGCCGCAGCGAGCAGCGCGCCGTCGCCGCCGATCATCGGCTGATCGTCGGCGATCTCGAGATCGATCCGCTCGCGCGCACCGTGAAGCGGTCCGGACGGGCGATCGATCTCAAGCCGCGCGAATATCGGCTGCTCGAATATTTCGCACGGAACAAGGGGCGGGTGGTGACCCGCACGATGCTGCTCGAACAGGTGTGGGATTATCATTTCGATCCCGGCACCAACGTGATCGACGTCCATGTGAGCCGGCTCCGCCGCAAGCTCGAGGACGGGTTCGACAACCCGATCCTCCACACGGTCCGCGGCGCCGGCTACCGGCTCGGCAATCCGGGCTAGGCGACCCTAGATGAGGCTGCCGACCGGCCTTCGCGTGGCGCTGCTGGCGGCGATGCTGACGCTGGCCGCGAACCTCGCCGTGGTCGGCTTCATCCGGTGGCGCACGCACGACGAATCGGCCGGCCTGATCCACCGCCAGGTGATCGAGGAAGGCTCCGTCCTCGACGATGTCTATGCGACCGGGGACGAGGCGGCGCTGGAGCGCGCGATCACCGACATCCTGGCGGCGCGCGATCCGCAATATTTCGCCGCGATCCTGGGCCCGAACGGCCGGCCCAAGGCGGGCAACGTGACCGCGATCGATGGCCCGATCGGCGCCGGCTATCACAGCGGCCGGCTGGGTCGTCGCGGCGCGCAGCCGGTGGAGGCGGCCTATACGCTTCGCCCGCTGGCCGGCGGCGATCTGCTGCTGAGCGGCCGCAGCTTCGCGCAGCGCGTCGCCTTCGAAAGCACGCTGGAGCGATCGCTCCTGCTCGCGCTCGCCGTGTCGGTGCTGCTCGGGCTCGGCGCCGGCTATGTCCTCGCCCGCTATGTCGATCGGCGGGTGCGCGACATCGCGACGGTGGCGGACCGGATCGGCGACGGCGACATGACGCATCGCGTACCCCTGTCCGGCACCGGTGACGCCTTCGACGGGCTCGCCGGCCAGGTCAACCGGATGCTCGACCGGATCGGCGCGCTGATGGAGGAGCTGCGCCTCCTCACCGATTGCCTGGCGCATGACCTGCGATCGCCGATCGGGCGCCTGCGCGCGCGGATCGACGCGGCGATGGCTGCCGACGACGAGGTCCGGCGCGAGGCGCTGTTCGCCGGCGTCGTCCACGAGGCCGACTCGCTGATGCGGATCCTGACGACGGTGCTGGAGATCGGCCGCGCCGAGGCGATGGCGCCGCGCGGCCAGTTCGCCTGGCTCGACCCGGGCGAGCTCGTGACCGAACTGACGGAGATGTACGAGCCGATCGTCGAGGAGGCGGGCGTCGCGCTGGTGCTCGACAAGGGGCCGGCGCTGCTGCCGCTGTTCGGCCATCGCCAGCTGCTCGCCCAGGCGATCACCAACCTGCTCGACAATGCGCTCAATTACGCGCCGGGCGGCGAGCTGCGGCTGTTCGCCCATTGCGAGGAGGAGGTGCTCCGGCTCGGCGTCGCCGATCGCGGCCCCGGCATCGCGCCGGAGGACCGCGCCGAGGCGCGCCGCCAGTTCGGGCGCCTCAACGTCGCGCGCGCGCCGGGCGGCGCGGGACTTGGCCTCGCGCTGGTCGAGGCGGTCGCGCATCTGCACCACGGCCAGCTCGAGCTCGACGACAACAAGCCGGGCCTGATCGCAGCGCTGGTCCTGCCGATCCGAGCGCGGGACTAAAGCCCGCGATCCCCCCCGCAAGCGGGGAGGATTTTCGGCCTCAGCCCAGCGTCCCCCTGAACAGATCGAACAGCGCGGCCCAGTGCCTCTGGTCGGCGGCGGCGTCGTAGATCGGGAAATCCGTCTGGGTCCATCCGTGGGCGGCGCCCTCGTAGAGCTCGGAACGGTAATCGACGCCGGCCGCGTCGAGCGCGGCTTCGAAGCGGGCGGCCATTTCGGGCGGATAGCTGTGATCGTTGTCGGCGACGCCGATATAGACGCGCGCCTTGATCCGGGACGCGAGCAGGTGCGGGCTCATCTCCGAATCGCTGGCGAGATTGCCGCCGTGGAAGCTCGCCGCCGCGGCGACCCGGTCCGGATGGAGCGCGGCGGCGGTCAGCGCCATGCCGCCGCCCATGCAATAGCCGACGACGCCGATCTTCGTCCCGGCGACATCGTTGCGCCCGTCGATCCAGGCGAGGAAGGCATCGGTGTCCGGCCCGCCGGCGCGGCGATTGTCGGTCGATGCGAAGAAATCTTTCAGCACCTCGCGCACGTTGCCGCTGGCGAAGACCGCCTTGGGATCGAAGGGCGGATAATCCCCGATCCGGTAGAAGAGATCGGGCAGCAGGACGAGGAAGCCGCCATCGGCCATCCGCTGGGCCATGTCGAGCAGGGCGGGGCGGATGGCGAGCCCGTCCATGTAGAAGATCACCGCCGGCCACGGGCCCTCGCCCTGCGACGGGGTGAAGGCGAAGGCGCGGCAGACGCCGTCGCTGGTGCGGATGGAAATGTCCTCTCGACTCATGGGCTTGCTCCTCGATTCCTCGGGCGCTCGATAGGTGGTGAGCGCGCCTTTGTCGCCCCCTCGAAACACGCCGTTGCGGGGGCGTTCCGATGCTGCTTGCCACCCTTTTCGTTTCACGCGACAAGGCGGGCGGGCGACCGGCTGGGGAGGGACGGCGTGCGAGGCGAGGAGCGGACGGTCCTGGTCGATTCCGGCGGCGCGGCCGCGCCCGTCGCGGATCGGATCGAGGCGCTGGATTTCGTTCGCGGCGTCGCGCTGTTCGGCATCCTCTACATGAACATCCTGCTGTTCGGCCTGCCCTATGCCTACAGCAATCCAGCCAATGCCGGCGGCGCGACCGGCGCGAACCTGTGGGTGTGGGCCTTTGGCGAGATTTTCGTCGAAGGGACGCAGCGTGGCCTCTTCTCGATCCTGTTCGGGGCGAGCACGATCCTGCTGACCTCGCGGCTGGAGGCGGCGGGGCGCGCCGACAGCGCCGACATCTATTTCCGCCGCGCCCTTTGGCTGATCGCCTTCGGCATGTTCGATGCCTATGTGCTGCTGTGGCAGGGGGACATATTGTTCCTCTACGGCGTCGCCGCGCTGTTCCTCTACGCCTTCCGAACGCTCCCGCCGGGGAAGCTGTTCGCGTTCGGCGCGGCGTCGCTGCTGATCGCCTGCGCCTGGAACGCGCACGAGACGTGGAACCTCATCGGCAAGCACGGCGCCTATGAAGCGGCGAGCGCGGCGCAGGCCTCCGGCGCGGAGCTCAGCCCCGCGCAGCAGCAGGCGATCGCCGAATGGCCGGCGGCGGCGGCCGAGTTCGTGGTGACGCCGCAGGACGCCGAGGCCGCGATCGCCGCGGCGGTCCGGCCCTATCCGACGCTCTTCGCCGCCAATGCGCCGCAGGTCGCCTATGCCGAATCCTGGGGCACCTACCGCTATTTCTGCGACGTCTTCGGCATGATGCTGATCGGCATGGGCCTGTTCAGGCTCGGCGCGCTGACGCTGAAGGTCCGCACCCGCGTCTATCTGGCGATGATGGGCCTCGGCTATGCGATCGGCCTTGCCGTCAACGCCGCCGAGACACGCTGGGTGATGGACCACGGCTTCAGCGCGGTCGCCTTCGCCCAGGCGCATGTGACCTACGATCTCGGCCGGCTGGCGACGACGCTCGGCCATCTCGGCGCGCTGATGCTGTTCGTGAAATCGGGGTCGCTCGGCCCGGCGCGGCGCGCGATCGCCGCGGTCGGGCGAATGGCGGTGACCAACTATCTGCTGCAATCGCTCGCCGGGCTGGCGATCTTCGTCGGCTTCGGCCTGTTCGGCCAGCTCGAGCGGCATCAGCTCTATTACGTCTTCGCGGCGATCTGCGCCGGCGAACTGGTCTTCAGCCTGCTCTGGCTGCGCGTCTTCCGCTTCGGCCCGGTCGAATGGCTGTGGCGCTGGCTCACCTATCTGAAACGGCCGCCGATCCGCCGCGCCGCCACGGTTGCGCCCGCCGCCGTCGAGGCGTAGGGCTGCGTTTCAATTCAAAACCAAATCGGGGAGCCCGCCATGATCCTCTACGGTTCGTCCTTCTCGCCTTTCGTCCGCAAGGTGCTCGCCTTCGCCGCCGAAAAGGAGATCGAGCTCGAGGTGCGGCCCAACCGGCTTGGCGACCAGGATCCGGAATTCCTCGCGACCAGCCCCTTCGGCAAGATGCCGGGCTTTCGCGACGGCGATTTCGAGATTTCGGATTCAAGCGCGATCGTCGCCTATCTCGATGCGATCAAGCCCGAGCCAAACCTGATCCCGACCGATCCGCGCGGGCGGGCGCGGGCGATCTGGTATGACGAATTCGCGGATACGATCCTGTTCGGCTGCGGCCGCAAGATGTTCTTCAACCGGGTGGTGGCGCCTTTCTTCCTCGGCAAGGCCGGCAATGAGGAGGAGGCGAACCTGGCCGAGTGCGAGGAGCTGCCGCCGCTGCTCGACTATCTGGAGCGCGTGATCCCGGCCAGCGGCTTCTTGGTCGAGGATCGGCTGACGCTGGCCGACATCGCGGTGGCGAGCCCGTTCGTGAACCTGCGCCATGTCGATGTCGCGCTCGATGCCGCGCGGCATCCCAGGCTCGTCGATTATGTCACCGCCATCCTGGCGCGGCCGAGCTTCTCGAAATGGGTCGACAAGGAAACGGCGCTGCTGGCCCGCGTCGCGGCCTGAGCGCGGGCGATCACAGATACATGACCGCCGCGAAACCGGCGACGAGGATGGCGAGGAAGGCCCAGGCGACGAGATTCAGCCGCCTTTCGATGAAATCCTGGATCGGCGCGCCATAGCGCTTGAGCAGCGCGGCGATCAGGAAGAAGCGCGCGCCCCGGGTGATCAGGGCGCACAGCATGAAGAGCGGGAAATTGAACGCGGCGAACCCGCTGGCGATCGTCACCAGCTTGAACGGGATCGGCGTCAGCCCCTTCAGCAGCACGATCCACATGCCGTATTCGGCGAATTTCTGGCGGAACGTCTCCACCCCGCCTTCCATGCCGTAGAGGTGGACCAGCCACTGGCCGAGGCTGTCGTAGAGATAATAGCCGATCGCATAGCCGAGCGCGCCGCCGAGCACCGAGGCGATCGTGCAGACCGTCGCGATCAGGAAGGCGCGGTCGCGGCGCGCGACGATCATCGGCACCACCATCACGTCGGGCGGGATCGGGAAGAAGGAGGATTCGGCGAACGAGACCGCCGCCATGATCCACAGCGCATGGCGATGCCCCGCCATCCGCAGCATCCAATCGTAAATCCTGCGAAACATGGGCCCCCGGCGACGAACGTGCGCCCCGTCTAGCGTGCCCGGCGCGTTCGCGCGACCCCGTGAATCTCCCGCGATTGTGCCCACGCGCAGCCGTGCTAATCTCCACCGCTCACAGGGGGGAGTCGCCACATGGCCGACGTCGTCATCTGCTACGCGCCAGACAATCAGGCCACCGTCCGCCAGCTCGCCGATGCGATCCGCGCCGAAGGCTGGACGGTGTGGTATGACGAAAGCCCGGCCGCCGGGAGCGCGGGCGGGGTCACCGAGCAGATCCTCAATGCCAAGGCGGCGGTGGTCGTCTGGTCGGCCAGCGCCGTCGCCTCCGAATGGGTGCGGGCCGACGCCAATGTCGCCCGCGGCCTGCGCCGGCTCGTCCAGGCGAGCGCCGACGATGCGACGCCGCCGGTGCCGTTCGAGGCGGGCGAGGTCGCGTCGATCTCCACCTGGCTCGGCGACACGGCCCATCCCGGCTGGGCCCGGATCCGCGCGGAGCTGGTCGCGCTCGCCGGTGCGCCGGCCGGGGACGAGAAGACGGTGATCATGGCCGGCCCGCTGCCCCCAGCGCCGCCGGCCGAGCCGGTCGCGCCGCCACCGCCGCCGCCTCCGCCTCCGCCACCGCCGCCGCCGCCGCCTCCGCCTCCGCCGCCGCCGCCTCCGCCGCTGCCGCCAGCGCCGGAGACGGTGCCGCCCGTCGCGCCGGCGCCCGAAGCGGTGGTCGCGCCGCCTCCGCCAGCGCCGCCTCCGCCCGCGCCTCCGTCACCACCGCCGCCGGCCGCGGCGGTTGCGCCGCGCAAGGGCAAAGGCGGGCTGATCGCGCTGCTCGTGATCCTCGTCGCGCTGATCGCCGCCGCCGGCTGGGGCTGGATCAATTATGGCGATCGGCTGCGGGCCCGCCTGGGCATGGGCGGCGGCGCGGCGACGAACGAATCGACGACGACCAATCTCGCCGCGCCGGCGCCGACGCCCGCCGGCCCGCAGCAATTGCCGCCGATGGTCGATCAGGGATCGGGCGCCGGCGGCCAGCCGCCGTCCGATGCCAAGGCCGACAATGCGCTCCAGGCCGCGGTGCCGCCGCCGGTCGGGGCGGGCAAGCCGGGCGCACCCCCGCCGGGCGAAGCCGCGCCGCCGATGCCGGCCCAGGCAGGCCAGGGGACACCGGCCCCGGCGCAGACCGCCCAGCGCCCGTCGCGCCCGCGCACCGAGCGCCCGCGCGGCCCCCGCGTTCGCTACATCAATTCGGAGGTGATGCGTCAGTTCTGCGACGGCGCGGGCAAGGGCACGCCGCAATGCCGCACCTTCCGGGCGAACACGCGCCGACGGTAGCGGGCAGGGCGAAACGCATCCCCATCGCCCGCTGCGACGGGGAGGACGAGCGGGCACCTTGCCATCGCGCGTGCGCGCCCGTAACTGGCGGCACCCAAAGCGAAATCGCGAGGACCCGAAGGTGGCGACGATCAGCCCGCCGGACATGCACGTCGCCCATCGGCCGCGGCTCGCCGATCACAGCGCCGACCGGCGGATGGTGCTGCTCGCCGCGATGGCGCTGGTCGTCGGGATCGGCGGCGTCGCCTCCGCATTCGTCCTCGTCCACCTGATCGCCCTGGTCACCAATCTCGCCTGGTTCGGCCGCTTTTCCTGGGAAAATGCGGTGATGAGCGATGGCGCCGGCGGCTGGAAGACGATCGCGATCCCGGTCGTCGGCAGCCTGATCGTCGGCCTGATGGCGCGCTTCGGATCCGACAAGATCCGGGGCCACGGCATCCCCGAGGCGATCGAGACGATCCTTTACGGCGAAAGCCGCCTGTCGCTGAAGGTCGCCTTGCTGAAGCCGATCTCCTCGGCGATCTCGATCGGCAGCGGCGGGCCGTTCGGCGCGGAAGGGCCGATCATCATGACCGGCGGCGCGATCGGATCGCTGTTCGCGCAGCGCTTCCACCTCAGCGCGGCCGAGCGCAAGACGCTGCTCGTCGCCGGCGCCGCGGCGGGGATGACCGGGATTTTCGGAACGCCGGTCGCCGCCGTGCTGCTCGCGGTCGAGGTGATGCTGTTCGAATGGAAGCCGCGCAGCTTCGTGCCGGTGGTGCTCGCCGTGCTGACGGCGCTCGCGCTGCGGCCGCTGGCGATCGGCAGCGGCGCGGTCTTTCCGATGGCCGCCGCGCCGGGGGCGGGGCCGGCCGTCCTCCCGCTCGCCGTCGCGCTCGGCCTGGTCGCCGGGCTGTTCGCGGCCTTCCTCTCGGTCACGCTCTACCGGATCGAGGATCTGTTTCACCGGCTTCCGGTCCACTGGATGTGGTGGCCGGCGATCGGCGCGGTCGCGGTCGGCAGCGGCGGCCTGATCGAGCCGCGCGTGCTCGGCGCCGGCTACAACAACATCCAGGACCTGCTCGACGGGCGGCTGGTGCTCGGCGCGATCGTTCTGCTCCTCCTCGTCAAGGGCACGGTGTGGCTGACCGCGCTCGGATCGGGGACGTCGGGCGGCGTGCTCGCGCCGCTGCTGATCCTCGGCGGCGCGCTCGGCGCGATCGCCGGCCACTGGCTGCCGGGCGGGAGCGGCTTCTGGGCATTGCTCGGCATGGCCGGGGTGGTGAGCGCGGCGATGCGCGCGCCGCTCACCGCCGCCATGTTCGCGGTCGAGCTCACCGGCCGGATCGAGGTGCTCCCGAGCGCCGTCGCCGCCGCCGTCGCGGCCTATGCGGTCGCGGTGCTGGTGCTCAAGCGCTCGATCCTGACCGAGAAGATTTCGCGGCGCGGGCGGCACGTTCTGCAGGAATATACGGTCGATCCGCTGGCGCTGTCGCGGGCCGCCGAGATCATGACCCCCGATCCGAAGACGCTGGGCGAGGGGATGACCGTCGCCGATGCGATCGCCTTCTTCCAGGCCGGGGCGGAGCATCGATCCTATCCGGTGATCGACGGCGCCGGGCGGCCGGTGGGGCTCGCCTCGCGGTCCGACGCGCTGCGCTGGCGCCAGGCGGACATCGCCGCGGGTGTGACGCTGGGCGAGCAGCTGTCGGACGGGTCGATGCCGATCGTCCATCCCGACACGCCGGCGATCGAGGTCGCGAACCTGATGATCGCCGAGGATATCGGCCGAGTCTGCGTCGTCGCGCCGGCGGACGGCCGCCTGATCGGCATCATCGCCCGCCGCAACCTGCTCCAGGCGCGGGCGAGCAAGGTGCGCGAGGAGCGGCCGGCGGGTTAGGCCAGCAGCGCCGGCCCGCCCCTCCCCGCAGGCCGCGCATTGCGGGCTTTCGCGCGCGGCGATTTTCGGCAACGATGCCCGGGGCCGGACGAATGTCGAGGGGGCGCCAATGACGGCGACAGGATTGCTGCGCGAGCGCTCGCAAGGCGGCGAGGCGCGGGTCGAGACGGTCGAGCTGTTCTACGATCTCGTCTTCGTATTCGCGATCACCCAGCTGTCGCACCGGCTGGTCCACCACCCGACGATCCACGGGGCGATCGAGACCGGCATCCTGTTCGTCGCGATCTGGAGCAGCTGGGTGAACACCGCCTGGGTGACCAACTGGCTCGATCCGAACCGGCGGCGGGTGCGCTTCATGCTGTTCGCGCTGATGGCCGGCGGGCTCGTCGTGTCGATGTCGATCCCCGACGCCTTCGCCGAAAAGGCGGTGCCGTTCGCCATCGCCTATGTCGCGGTGGAGCTCGGGCGGAGCGCGTTCACCGCGCTCGCGCTGCGCCGGCACGATCATGGCAATTATCTCAATTTCATCAGGATCCTGGTGTGGCAGGCGCTGTCCGGCGCGCTGTGGATCGCCGGCGCCTTCGATGCCGAAGCGCGCCTGTGGCTATGGGCCGGGGCGATGGCCTTGTGGACCGCCGGCCCGGCCGCCTTCTTCTTCGTCCCCGGCCTCGGCCGATCGAGCCCGGAGGACTGGAACGTCGAGGCGCATCATTTCGCCGAGCGATGCGGCCTGTTCATCATCATCGCGTTCGGCGAATCGATCCTGGCGACCGGCGACAGCTTCGCCGAGATCGAATGGACGCGGCCGGCGGCGATCGCCTTCCTCGCCTCCTTCGTTGGCACGGTCGCCTTGTGGTGGACCTATTTCGACATCGGCGCGGAGCGGGCGAGCGAGACCTTCTCGCATCGCGACCGGCGCGGGAGAGGGCAGGTGGCGCGGCTCGCCTACACCTATCTGCACATCGCGATCGTCGGCGGGATCGTCGTCGCCGCCGCGGCGATCCAGCTCGTCATCGCCGCGCCAGCGGGGCCGATCGCGCCGCCGGCCTTCGCGATGACGCTGGCCGGGCCGGCCCTGTTCCTTGCCGGCACCGCCGCGTTCAAGCGGGTGACCGGCGCGCGCTGGTGGCCGCTCTCCCACCTTGCCGGGCTCGCGGCGATCGCGGCGCTGGCGCTGGCCGGGCGCGCGCTCCAGCCGTTCCAGCTCGCGGTGGCGGTGGCGGCGGTGCTGGCGGCGGTCGCGATCTGGGAAACCCTGTCGCTCGCGCCGCGTCTTAATCGTTCGGCAATGGATCGACCCTAGACCCGAAGGCCGATCAGAGGGCGGCCGCCGGACTTATGCGCCGGCGGCCGTTTTGCTGTTTCGCCCGGGCGCGCGGGGCGATAGAGAGCCCGGCCCATGAACATCGATCTCATCCCCGTCGGCGACAATCCGCCCGAAAGCCTCAACGTCATCATCGAGGTGCCGGTCGGCGGCGAGCCGGTGAAGTACGAATTCGACAAGAAATCGGGCGCGCTCTTCGTCGACCGGATCCTGCACACGCCGATGCGCTATCCGGCCAATTACGGCTTCGTGCCGCATACCCTCTCGCCCGACGGCGATCCGCTCGACGCGCTGGTGATCGCGCGCTCCCCGTTCGTGCCCGGCTGCGTCGTTCGCGCCCGGCCGATCGGCGTGCTCAATCTCGAGGACGAGCATGGCGGCGACGAGAAGCTGATCTGCGTGCCGGTGGACACCACCTTCCCTTATTATGCGGACGTCGCGCAGCGCCAGGACCTGCCCTCGATCGTGCTCCAGCAGATCGAGCACTTCTTCAAGCATTACAAGGACCTGGAAGAAGACAAATGGGTCCGCGTCGGCCGCTGGGGCGACGCCGCCGAAGCGCGAAGGATCGTCGAGGAAGCGATCGAGCGGGCGAAGGCCGCGGCTTAGGGAACCTCCGCTCCCGGCCGGCATCGAAGGGGGTATGGGCGGGGGCTTTCCTTCACGGCCTTGGCGGCTTAAGCGATCGGGCGTGACTCGCTGGATCGCCTTGCCGGAGCGCTGGCCCGCCTTGCTGGCGGTGCTGATCGCGCTGCTGCTGCGCGGGGGGATCGCCGAGGGCTATATGATCGGCACCGATCAATCGGGGTCGATCACCGTCCAGCTCTGCTCCGGCCGCACGATGGTGATGCCGATGCCCGGCCATCCGGGCGGCGACCATGACGGGCAGCCGCGCGAGATGCCCTGCCCGTTCGGGGTGCTCGCGGCGCCAGCCATGCCGTCGGCGCCGCCGGTCATCGCGAGCCTGCCGATCCTGATCGCGCCGGCCTTCATCGCCGCGTTCCTGCCGACCTTCCTCAAGCCGCAGGCGGCCGCGCCGCCGCCGCCAGCCACGGGACCCCCTGCCGCCGCCTGAACCGCAACGGACCTTCAGGCCTTTTCAGGGGAATAGAGACATGTTCGCTTCACGAAAGGCGCGCGGCCTTGCGCGCCTGGCGCTGCTCGCGTCGGCGGCGCTGCCCGCCCAGGCGCGCGCCGCCGCCGACGGACCCGGCGACGAGGGCGCGCCGCCGATCGTCGTCACCGCCACCAGGGACGACAACGGGCCGGCGAGCGAGGCCGGCGTGGATGCCGAAACGCTGAGGACGACGACCAATGTCGTCAATGTCGAGGACAGCCTTCGCTACCTGCCGAGCCTGCTCGTCAGGAAGCGCCATATCGGCGATACCCAGGCGCCGCTCGCGACGCGGACCTCCGGCGTCGGGGCGAGCGCGCGCAGCCTGATCTATGTCGACGGGGTGCTGATCTCCGCGCTGATCGGCAACAACAACAGTTTCGCCTCGCCGCGCTGGGGGATCGTCAGCCCCGAGGAGATCGCGCGCGCGGACGTGCTCTACGGGCCCTATGACGCCGCCTATCCGGGCAATTCGATCGGCGCGGTCGTCAACTTCCAGACGCGGCTGCCGGACGGGCCGACCGGATCGCTGGTGGCCCAGGCCGAGGTGCAGGATTTCGGCCTCTACGGAACAAAAGGCGGCTATCCAGCGGCACGGATCGCGGCGAGCTGGGGCGGGCGGCAGGGCGCGATCGCCTGGTTCCTCTCCGCCAACCATGTGACCAGCCGGAGCCAGCCGCTCTCCTTCGCGACGGTGGCGCGGCCGACTGGCGCGGGCGGCGGTGGCGGGACCGCGGTGACCGGCGCCATCCCCGCCCTGAACCGGACGGGCGCGCCCATCTACGTGCTCGGCGCCGCGGGCCTGGAGGACCAGGACCAGGACAATCTGGCGGCGCATGTCGCGATCGACCTGGGGCCAGACTGGCGGCTGAGCTGGCGCGGGGCGCTGTTCCTCAACGACACCGACGCGCACGCCCAAAGCCTGCTTCGCGACGCGGCGGGGCGGCCGGTCTATGCCGGCACGCTGGCGATCGAGGGGCGAAGCGTGACTGTGCCGGCCAGCGCCTTTTCGAACGGGGTCTACAGGCTGGACGAGCGGCACCTGATGAACGCGGTGACGATCGAGGGGCGGGCAATCGGCCTCGACTGGCGGGCGATCGGATCGGCCTATGATTTCGGCCATGACGTGCAGCGTATCCCGAGCGGTGCGCTGCCCGACGCGAATGCCGGCGGGCCGGGGACGATCGTGCGGATGGACGGGACGGGCTGGGCGACGCTGGACCTTTCGGCACGCCGGCCGGGCGGGGATCTCGCCTTCGGGCTCCATGCCGACCGGTTCACCCTGGCGAACGAGCGCTTCGCGACGACCGACTGGCGTCGGGGGGGCGCCGGCGCGCTCGCGCAGGCGGCGCGCGGGCGGACGCGGACGCTGGCCCTGTGGGCCGAGGATCGCTGGCGGATCGGCGGCGGCCTGCTGCTCACCCTTGGCGGGCGCGCCGAATGGTGGCGCGCCTTTGACGGGTTCAACTTTTCGGCCCAGCCGGCGCTCGGCGTGATCCAGCCGGAGCGGAGGCGCGCGGGCTTTTCGCCAAAGGCGTCGCTGCGCTGGACGGCGCCGGACGGCGGCTGGCGGGCGACGCTGTCGGCGGGGCAGGCATGGCGATTCCCGACCGTGTCGGAGCTCTACCAGGCGATCGCGACCGGGCCGACGATCACCGTGCCCGATCCGACGCTGCGGCCCGAGCGCGCGCGATCGGCCGAGCTGGCGATCGAACGGCGATGGCGCGGCGGCCATGTGCGGCTGTCGCTGTTCAGCGAGACGGTGACCGACGCGCTGATCGCGCAGAGCGCGCCGCTGCTGTCCGGATCGACCCAGCTTTTCAGCTTCGTCCAGAATGTGGGTCGGGTGAGGACGCGGGGAATCGAGCTCGCCGGGGAATGGCATGACGCGCTGCCGGGGCTGGACCTTTCGGGGAGCGCGACCTGGGTCGATCCGGTCATCGCCAGCGATCCCGCCTTTCCGGCGGCCGAGGGCAGGGATGCGCCGCAGGTGCCGCGCCGGCGGGCGACCCTGGTCGCGACCTGGCATGTCGATGCGCGGACCGCGCTCACGGTCGCCGGGCGCTATTCGAGCCGGTCCTTCGCGACGATCGACAATAGCGACCGGATCGGCCACGCCTGGCAGGGTTTCGAGGCCTATCGCGTGATCGACGCGCGCCTGACCTGGCGGGCGAACGCGCATCTGGAGCTGGCGGCGGGCGTCGAGAACGGGACCAACGACCGCTATTTCCTGTTCCACCCCTTCCCGCAGCGATCCTTCATGGCGGAAGCGGCGTGGCGGTGGTGAGGGCAAGGCCGTCCCGGCATGTCATCGTGCCGGAAAAAAGTAACCATATAGGTAAAAATATGTTGACAGCGTCGCGCTGATATGGCACATACCTCCCATGCTCGGAAAGTGTAGCTGATTCGGATCGGCGGGCTTTCGGGGATTTTTCAATCGATCGGGACCGGCGATCCTCCGCTTCGTGCGGGGGATTGGCGGGGCGAGCGCGATCGACGCCGGCGCGGGGTTTCCCGGCCGGCTTTCTTTTTGAAAGCGGACAGCGATGGACGAAGCGGGAGCGGCGCCGCGGCGGCGGATCGACCTCAGGTGGACGAAACGGCGCAAGCAGCGATTTCTCGAACGGCTCGCCGAGACCTACGACATGGACGCGGCGTGCGCGGCGGCGGGGCTCGACTGGCCGACCATGTGCCGGCTGCGCGGCGACGATGCCGAGTTCGCGGCGCGATGGGAGGCGGTGATCGCCTCGGGCTACGACCGGATCGAGGCGATGCTGCTCCGCCGCGCCGGGGCCGGGCTTGGGGAAGGGGCCAGGGCGGACGAGGCCGATGTCGCGCTGGCGCGCGAGCTGCTTCGCCAGCGCGGCGGCCGCAAGACCGGCGATCCGGCGGCGCCGCGCCGCACGGTCGCGCGGCCGTCCCCGAACCGCGAGCAGGCGATCGCATCGATCATGGGCAAGCTGACGGCGTTCCCGGGGCGGGCGCCCAGACCGAAGGATGACGAGGATGAAGGTGCCCCGCTGGCGGGAATGGCGCAACGAGATCGAGGCCTGCCCGCAGGCTGAGCTCCAGCGCAGGGTGCGCCGGCTCGGCCAGGAGATGCTCGACGCGTTCGGCCCGGCCTGGGTGATGAACGCGCATGAAGAGCAGCTGCCGCCCGAGGGCGACGACTGGCGCATCTGGCTGATGATGGCGGGGCGCGGCTTCGGCAAGACGCGGGCCGGCGCGGAATGGGTGAGCGCGCTGGCGCGGATGAACCCGACGCTGCGGATCGCGCTGGTCGGCGCGACGATCGAGGAGGTCGCCCGGGTGATGGTGCGCGGGCAAAGCGGGCTGATCGCCGTGGCGGCGGCGGACTCCGACCTCCTCAGCCGTGGCGACGGCGACGCGCGCTACCAGCCCGCCGACAGCGATCTCACCGCGATCGCGGCGCTTTCGACGACCAGCTTCGGGCGCGGCCTGCTCACCGTGGCGAACGCGGCGGCGGGGCGTACCGCACTGGGGCTCGGCACGGCCGCCGTCGCCGCGACCGGCACCGGCGCCTCCGACGTTCCGACGACGGCCGCCGCCGACGCGCGCTATTTGCGGAGCGTGGCGCCTGCGCTCAACTCCGACGGAAGCGCCGGCAGCACCTGGACGGCGATAAGCGGACCGGCGTTCGGCACGTCGACCAATTCGACCGGATCGAGCAATTTCCCGAGCACCTTCGGCGGAACCATCTCCTTCAAGCTCGACACCAGCGCGAGCAGCTGGGCGCGCGCCTTCGACCTGTGGAAGGCGAACCAGACGACCAACCTCTATCTCCGCGCCTACAGCGCGACAGGCACGCCGACCGCCTGGGTGCAGATCTGGCACGATGGCAATGACGGGGCGGGATCGGGCCTCGACGCGGACAAGCTCGACGGGCAGGAGGGCAGCTATTACGCCCCGATCGCCTCGCCGAACTTCTCCGGCACCGCGCAATATGGCGGGATCGAGATCGGCTGGCGCGATCTGCCGCGGACCACGAGCGGGCTGACGCGCGGCCAGTGCCTTGCGACGTCGGCCGGGGTGACGATCACCGCCGGCGCGGCCGCAGGCAGCTGCTATGCCGTCTATAATGACAGCGGCGCGGCGATCACGCTGACGCAGGGAAGCGGGCTGACGCTGCGGCTGGCCGGAAGCACGACCACCGGCAGCCGGACTCTCGCCGCGCGCGGCTTCGCGACGATCTGGTTCAACTCGACGAGCGAGGCGATCGTCTCCGGGACGGGGGTGTCGTGACCGGCGGCGCGATCGCCGCCGGCGCGATTGCGGACGCCAGCCTTCGCGCGCTCGCCACCGAATATGGCGGGCCGCGGCCGGCGGGCACAAGCGAGCAGGCGCATGCCGGACGCCGCGACGCGCCGATCCGGCCCACCCGGCCCTGATCCGACCAAGCGACGAGGACGAGCAGATGAGCTTCTACCTGAAGGACCCGCAGGCGCGGGTCGATTATGCGATCGACTGGTCGGGCTATCTCGACGGCCAGACGATCGCGGAAAGCCAGTGGACGGCAAGCCCCGACGAGGCGGACGGGATCGCGATCGAGCAAGCGAGCTTCGATCTCAACCGCAGCGCGGTGCGGCTTTCGGGCGGGACCGCGGGCCGGCTCTATCGGGTGACCAACCGCGTCACCTTTTCGGACGGCAGCGTCGACGAGCGATCGATCGCGCTGCGCGTGGAGGACAGGTGATGGGGGCGCTGACGATCGCGCCCGGCGATCTTCCGGTGGCGCTCGACGAGGTGAAGGCGATGCTGCGGATCGCATCGGGCGACGAGGATGCGCTGATCGCCGGCCTGGCGCGCAGCGCCGCCGATCTTTGCGAGCGCTTCACCGGACGGCTGCTGATTGCGCGCGCGGTGAACGAGACGCTGGCGCGGCGCACCGGCTGGCAACGGCTCGGCGCGGCGCCGGTGCAGGCGATCGATACGGTGGCGGCGCTGGATGCCGCCGGGGAGGCGACTCCGCTCGGCATCGGCGACTATTCGATCGACATCGATGCGTTGGGCGAGGGCTGGGTGCGGCTGCACGCCGCGCCGGCGGGCGCGCGGGTACGGGTGCGCTATGTCGCGGGGATGGCGGCGAGCCCGTCGGACCTGCCCGAGGCGCTGCGGCAGGGCATCGTTCGCCTCGCCGCCCATTTCTTCATCGAGCGGGACGCGGCCGCCGGGCCGCCGGCGGCGGTGACCGCCCTGTGGCGCCCGTGGCGGCGGCTGAGCATCGCATGAGCGCGCTGGCGGGCATGGAGGCCGGCGAGGCGCTGGCCGCGGCGATCGCCGCTGGCGTGGCTGCGATCCCGGGAGTCAATGGCTGCGCCGAAGGTCGGCCGATCGTCGCGACGCCCCCTTATGCGACGATCGAGATCGGGCCGGAGCTCGACTGGGGACACAAGACGGGGGCGGGACGCGATATCCGCTTTCGCCTCATCCTGCGCGACGAAGGCGAGACCCCGGCGCGGCTCCGCGCGCTGACGCGCAAGGCCGACGAGGCGATCGGAACGGCGACGGGGACAATCGCCGGATGGCGGACGGTGACCTGCGTCATGCTGCGCAGCGCGGTGACCGGCAGCGGCCCGCGCAAATGGACGGCCACGCGCGACTATCGGGTGCGGATGCTGGCGAGCGACGCCGGCGCCGGCCCGGCGACCTAGTGCGGCGATGCAGGCGTGATCGCCATTTCGAAGCGATCGTGGAAGTTCGTCCGCGAATCCTGGATCTCCTCGGTCGCGGTCTGCTCGGCCGCGGCGCGGGTCGCGCGCATCGCGCTCTCGCGCTGGATGATCGCGGTGCGGTAGGCGGCCTCTTCGGTCGTGCATTGCTGCGGAAAAGCCGCGGTGAACGCATCCATCGTCGCATGGGTGTCGATGCTGTGCTGCATGTAGGTGCGCAGGCACGCGTTGAACGCGTCACGAGCCGCCCGGGTGGTGTCGCTCTGCATCCCCGCGCCCGCCAGTGCGAAAGCCAAGACGGTTGAGATCATCTCGCCTCTCCCAATTCATCGGGGGTTAATCACAGGAGACTGCTGCATGAGTGCCGAAAAGGGAAGCGCCTTTTTGCTGAAGATCGGCGACGGCGGCGCGCCGCCGACCTATGCGACCGTGGCCGGGATGCGGACGACGCAGATGTCGGTGAACGGCGAGGCGGTGAACGTCACCAGCAAGGACAGCGGCGCGTGGCGCGAATTGCTGTCGGGCGCGGGCACGCGATCGGTGTCGGTCGCAGCGAGCGGCATCTTCACCGGATCGGCGGCGGAGACGCGGATCAAGACCAACGCGCTCGCCGGGACGCTCGACGATTACGAGCTCAGCTTCGAAAGCGGCGAGCGGCTGCGCGGCCGGTTCCTGGTGACGCGGCTCGATTATGCCGGCGATTATAATGGCGAGCGCACCTATGCGCTGGCGCTGGAGAGCTCCGGCGCGGTGGCGGCGGCGTGAGCGCGGCGAACCCCGTGCGGGGGGAGGCGAGCCTGACGATCGGCGGCCGTGCGATCCTGCTGCGCCCGAGCTTCGGCGCGCTGGTGGCGGCGGAGGCGGCGCTCGGGCCGCTCTTCGCGCTGGTCGAGCGGGCGGCGGCGGGCGAGCTCAGGATCGGCGAAGTCGCCGAGCTCATCTGGCACTGCATCGCCGATCGGGCGGAGGGCCTGACGATCGAGCAGGTGGGCGAGGCGCTGGCGGAACTTGGACTGGCGAAGGCCGCGCCGATCCTGAAGGCGTTGCTGACCCAGATCCTGCAAGGCCGTGTTTAGCGAGAACGCGGCGCGGCTGGCGGGGATCGCCGGCGCGCTGTTCGGCTGGCGCCCGGACGAGTTCTGGCGGGCGACGCCGGCGGAGCTGGCCGCGATCCTGAACGCGATCCGGCCCGAGACGGCGGCCATGTCGGCGGACGAGCTGGCGCGGCTCAAGGAGATGTTTCCCGATGGATGACGAGATCGAGGGCGCGATCATCAGCGTGCGCGCCGACACGGCCGGCTTCGCGCGCGACGTCGCGGCGATGAAGAGCGCGCTGGAAGGACCGCTCGTCCAAGGCGCGGACAAGGCCGGGCGGGCGATCGAGAATGCGCTCACCCGGGCGCTCAGGACCGGGAAGCTCGGCTTCGACGATCTCAGGCGCACCGCGCTGGCGGCGATGGCGGACATCGCGTCGGCGGCGATCCGGGGCGGGATCGGCGCAATCCTTGGCGGCGGCGGTGGCGGGATCGGCGGGCTGATCGGTGCGCTGATCGGCGCGCCGGGCAAGGCGATCGGCGGGCCGGTCTCGCCGGGGCGGCCCTATCTGGTCGGCGAGCGCGGGCCGGAACTGTTCGTGCCGACGGCGAGCGGGCGGATCGATCCGGGCCAGGGCGGCGCACGCGACGTCAGGGTCAGCATCACCGTCAACGCGCCGGCGGATGCCTCGCCGCAGGCGCTGAAGGCGTCGAGCCGGCAGGTCGCGCGGGCGGTGCGCCAGGCTTTGCTGCAGGCGGGGGACTGAGCGATGGGCGACTGGCTGGCGCGGCCCGAAAGCGCGCGGACATTCGGGACGGTGAAACGGTTCGATCCGCGCTACTGGACGGTCGATTTCCCGCGGCCGATGATGGCGAGCCTGGTGACGACCGCGCCGGATGCGCTCAGGATCGAGGCGGTCTTCCATCGCAAGGACGATCTCGCCGGCCTGATCTGGGAGGCGGAGGACGGGCACGACCATGTGCTGCTCCGCTACGAGACGGCGCGTGATTTCCGGCGATGCCGCCTGTCCTTCCGCTGGCGATCCGAGGGGATCATGCCGCTGGACGCCGTCAACGGGCCGACGCTGACGATCGAGGGGCGGGACGAAAGCGGGGCGGCGCGAAGCTGGTTCGTCAGGCTGTGGAACTATGCGTCGGGGACGAGCGAGGACGCGACGATCGCGCTCGACTTCGGATCGCTCGCGGGCGGCTGGGACAAGGACGATCCGGTCTTCGCCGGCGACATCGACCGGATGTTCGTGAGCCTCGTGCCGCCCGGCTATGACGCGAGCGACGCGATGCTGGCGGCGCCGGCGACCGGCTGGGCGGAGATCAGCGGCATTGCGTGCGACGGATCGACATGGGGCCAAGGACGCGGATCACGCGGGTGATCGCCGCCGAGGATGCCGAGATCGAGGTGGCGGAGGCGGCGCCGGGCCCTTCGAGCGGCGCAGGCCTTTACGGCTACGGCCGGCTGCGCTGGATCGGCGGCGCCAACAGCGGGCTTTCGAGCGCGATCCTGCGATCCGACGGCGTCCACCTGACGCTTCGCGACCTGCCGGCCTTCGCGCCAGCGGCGGGCGACCTCGTCGAGATCATGGAGGGGTGCGACAAGAGCCTGGCGACCTGCGCCGGGCGCTTCGCCAATGCCGAGAATTTCAGGGGCGAGCCGCATCTGCCCGGCATCGACCTCCTGACCCGCTATCCCGGGGCCTGAGCGGCCCCTTCACGACCCGAGGAGAACGACCATGCGGCTTCGCGCCTGCATCGCATTGCTGCTGTCCGCGATCGGCGGCTGCGCGCAGATTCCCGACCATATCCGGATCGAGGTCGGCGGCAGCAGCGTCGACTTCAAGAAAGGCGATCCCGACGGGAATGCCGCCGATCCGGAGGCGCCGCCGGCCGATGACCCGCAGCGCTGAGGCGATCGTCGCGCGGGCGCGCGCGCTGATCGGCGTTCGCTTTCGACCGCAGGGGCGTAGCGCCGGCGCCGGTCTGGACTGCGTGGGGCTGGTCGGCGCGGCGCTCGAGGCGTCGCCGCCATCCGGCTATCGGCCGCACGGCACGACGATGGCGCAGGTGCGCGCCGCGATGCGCCGCGCCGGGCTGTCGCCCGCCGGCGCCATGGCCGCCGGCGACGTGCTGGTGATGAAAAGCGGGCCGCAGCAGCTCCACCTCGGCATCTGGACCGGGGAAGGGCTGGTCCACGCGGATGCCGGGCTGCGGCGGGTCGTCGAGCGGCCGGGGCCGCCGCACTGGCCTGTGATCGGCATCTGGCGCCGCCAAGAAGAGGACTGACATGGCAACGCTCATCCTGACCGCGGTCGGCACCGCGATCGGCGGACCGATCGGCGGCGCGCTCGGCGCGATCGCCGGCCAGGCCGTCGACCAGAGGCTGTTCGCGCCCAAGGCCCGGCAGGGGCCGCGGCTCGGCGACCTTTCGGTGCAGACATCGTCCTATGGCGTGCAGATCCCGCGCCTCTACGGCACGATGCGGGTCGCCGGGACGGTGATCTGGGCGACCGACCTCGTCGAGACCCGATCGACGACCGGCCACGGCAAGGGCCAGCCAAAGACGGTCACCTATTCCTATTCGGCGAGCTTCGCGGTCGCGCTTTCGGGGCGGCCGATCCGCGGCGTGCGGCGAATCTGGGCGGACGGCAGGCTGCTCCGCGGCGCGGCCGGCGACTTCAAGAGCGCGACCGGATACCGCCTCTATCGGGGCGACGAGGACCAGGCGGTCGATCCGCTGGTCGCGTCGGCGGAAGGGGCAGGGCAGGCGCCCGCCTTTCGCGGCCTCGCTTATGCGCTGTTCGAGGATTTCCAGCTCGAGGATTATGGCAACCGGATCCCGTCGCTGACCTTCGAGGTCGAGGCCGACGACGGTCCCATCCCGATCGGCGAGATCGCCGCCGACCTCACCGGGCGGCTGGTGACGGGCGCGGCCACGCCGGCGCCGGTCGGCTATGCGGCGACCGGCGACAGCGTTCGCGATGCCATCGCCGCGCTGGCCGACGTCGTTCCACTGTCGCTCGCCGACGACGGCTCCGGCCTGCGGCTGGCGACCCCGGGCGGCTAGGCGGCCATGTTGGCGAAAGCGGAGGAGACGGAGCGCCGGTCGATCGTCCGGCGCGCGCTCGACAGCGTGCCCGACGAGATCGGCATCACCTATTACGATCCGGCGCGCGATTATCAGGCCGGGCTCCAGCGCGCGGCCGCCGAGGGCGGGCCCGGGCGCAACGCGGAGCGGCTCAGCCTGCCGGCGGCCTTTTCGGCGGGCGCGGCGAAAGGCCTGGCCGAATATCGCCTGGCGATGCTCCGCGCCGGGCGGGCGAGCGTCAAGGCGGCCTATGACTGGCGCCGCGCGGACCTTCGCCCCGGGGCGCTGGCGCGGATCGAGGGGCTTGGCGGAGCCTGGAAGGTCTCGCGCTGGACGCTCGGCGCGATGCGAACGTCGATCGAGCTGACCGGCGTGCCGGGCGGATCGCCGGTCGCCGCGGATGCCGATGCGGGACGGCCGGCGAGCGCGGACGACCTGATCCAGGGCCCCACGACGCTGCGGCTTCGCGATCTCCCGCTCGGCAATCCGGCCAGCGGAACGCCGATGCTCTTCGCCTTCGCCGCCGGGGACGATGCCGGCTGGCGCCGCGCCGACCTGATCGCGACCTTCGACGACGGGGCGAGCTGGCTGCCGGTGGGGCGGGCCGGGCCGGCGACGATGGGCACGGCGCTGACCGCGCTGGCGGCGCGGCCCTCCACCCTGTTCGATACGGAGTCGGCATTGGAGGTCGAGCTGCTCAGCGAGACCATGTGGCTTGAGGGCGCGAGCGATGCCGCGCTCGCCGGCGGCGCCAATCTCGCGCTGGTCGGCGATGAGCTGCTGCAGTTCGGCCGGGCCGAGTGGATCGGCCCGCGGCGGTTCCGCCTGTCGCGGCTGCTGCGCGGGCGCCGGGGGACCGAATGGGCGGCGGCGGGCCACGGGGCGGGCGAGGCCTTCGCCCTGGTCGCGGTGGACGGGCCCGTGGCGATCGCCGCGCCCGAAGGATCGATCGGCGGGACGGCGCGGGTCAGCGCGCGCGGCATCGGCGATCCGGAGGATGTGGTCGTCGAGGCCGCGATCGATGGCGCCGCGCTGCGCCCGCCCACGCCGGTGCATCTGGTGGCCGAGCGGCAGGCCAGCGGCGACATATTGGTGCGCTGGGTGCGTCGCAGCCGTGAAGGGTGGAGCTGGCAGAGCGGCGCCGACACGCCGATCGGCGAGCAGTCCGAAGCCTATCGGCTCGATATTTCGGGCGACGGATTCCGGCGGCAGGAGATGCTGACGGCGCCGTCCTTCCTTTACACCGCCGCCGACCAGGCCGGCGACGGCGCGGCCGGCCCGATCGTCTTCTCGGTCATCCAGATCGGCACCTATGCCGCATCGCGCCCGGCCGAGATCATGGTCGATTGATTGAACGGAGACACCCGGAAATGAGCGATGCCAGCCCACGTTTTTCGCTGCCCTTCCTGCTGCCCGGCCAGGCGCAGAAGGAGATGTTCCACAACGAGGCGCTGCTCACCCTCGACAGCATCGTCCACCCTGTCGTCGAGGACGGACCGTCCGCAGCGCCGCCATCGGCGCCGGCCGAGGGCGAGACCTGGATCGTCGCCGGCGGGGCGACCGGCGCCTGGGCAGGCCAGGAAGATGCGATCGCGACCTGGAGCGCGGGCGGGTGGCGGTTCACGGCGCCGCTGCCGGGCCTGCTTGCCTGGAACCGGGCGGCGGGCCTGTGGCTCCACTGGGACGGCGCGAACTGGTCCGACGGGCGCCTGCCGGCGGCGGCGCTGGTCATCGACGGAGACCAGGTCGTCGGACCGCGCCAGCCCGCCATCGCAAGTCCCTCAGGCGGAACGACAATCGACGCCGAGGCACGAAGCGCGATCGATGCCCTGATTGCGACATTAATGTCACACGGGCTCATCGAATGAGAAAATCGTCGTGGTGATGCAACCGGAACGCGGCTGTTTAGTTTCGCACCGGTGACGGTCATTCGCGGTTCGCCTTCGTGACGAACTGCGGCATTTCCGCAACAGGTGAGGGGCGAAGCGCGCTTGCGTGCAATCTCCGCTTACCGTAAGGAGTTCATCGTCGTTCCCGTTTGGGACGCAGAAGAAAGGGGAAGATTATGCGGAAGCTCGCCATTGTTGTGGCGCTGTCGTCCACCATGCTCGCGACTCCGGCATTTGCGCGCAATGGCGCCTGGTATGTCGGTGGCGATTTCGGCGCGATGATCGTGGAGGATGTCCACTTCGATTTCGGTCTGACGCCGACGGTTCCGAGCGCTGCGGGCGCGCAGTACAACCTCAACCATGATTACGGGATCGATGGCGCGCTTTATGCGGGCTACGATCTGGGTGCGTTCCGGCTCGAGGCCGAGGTCAGCTACAAGCGGGCCCGGCTTGACGACATCGAAACCTCGGTTCCGATCCCGGGCGATCCCACGGTCGGCGCCGGCGGCGACGTCCTTCCGGCTGGCGGCGGTCGCACGACCTCGCTGAGCTTCATGGTCAACGGCCTGCTCGACTTCGGCGACGAAGACGGCACCAGCGGGTTCGTCGGTGGCGGTGTCGGTATCGCCCGCATCGACTACAACAACCAGCGCGCGTTCTCGAACGTTTCGCCGTTCCTCGACGATTCGGACACGCGCTTCGCGTGGCAGGTCATCGCCGGCGTCCGCCAGGCGATCAGTTCGAACATCGATCTCACCCTGAAGTATCGCTTCTTCAACGCGGACAACATCCGCACGGTTGATTATCGCGGGTTCGAATCCGAGTCGCGGTTCCGGTCGCACAGCCTGTTGGGTGGCATCACCTTCAACTTCGGCGCTCCGCCGCCGCCCCCGCCGCCCCCGCCGCCGCCGCCTCCGCCGCCGCCGCCTCCCCCGCCGCCTCCTCCGCCTCCGCCGCCGCCTCCGCAGGCTGTGGGGCCGTTCATCGTGTTCTTCGACTGGGACAAGGCGGACATCACGCCGCAGGCGGCCCAGATCCTGGACAACGCGGCGGCTGCCTATCAGCAGACCGGTCAGGCGAGCGTCGTTCTCGCCGGTCACGCGGACCGTTCGGGTTCCGACCAGTACAATGTCGGCCTGTCCCAGCGGCGCGCCGACTCGGTCAAGGCGTATCTCGCCGGCCGTGGCGTTCCGGACAGCGCGATGTCGACCGAGGCCTATGGCGAAAGCCGGCCGCTGGTCGAGACCGCCGATGGCGTCCGCGAGCCGCAGAACCGGCGCGTGGAGATCACCTTCGGCCCCGGCTCCGGCTGGTAAGAAGGACTTCGCCGCCACCCGCGGCGAAGGATCGACAAAAGATCGGAGCCGGCCTTCGGGTCGGCTCCTTTCTTTTGGGCGATGATATTATCGCGAGCCCGCGCCTCCGGGATGGCGGTTGCGGAAAGGTGCCGGGCACGAGCCCGCGCCGGAGAATCCGGAAAAACCCGAGCGGAACGCCTGCAAGCGACCCATTGCGGACATTGCGTTTTGGCGGCGCTGACGCTTAACTGAGTGCATCATGAAGATCGGGAGGAAGGCGCAGCATCGCGGCTCGATTTGCCTGGCAGCGTGGCTCGCGGCCTGCATCGCTGGACCCACTCCGGCGCAGGGTCAGACGCAATCTGAAGTCGTCGTCGAGCCCATCCATTCCAGTCTTCCTCTCTACACCTTCGACTGGAATGATCTGTGGCCTCGGAGCTTCGTCGACGGAGACGGGTTCGGATGCATGTCTCGGATCGAGTTCGGTGATTGGCGCTTCACCCCCGCGCAGATCAACGAACAAGAGGAAGAGGGTTGGTATCGGTTCAGCAACTACGGCGTCTTCCATTGCGCTGCTATTATTCGGGACGCTAGCGAGCGAGCCGAACTCGGAGTTGCCCAGTGGGACTATGGATATCTTGTCCGCCTAGGAAACGCCCGACACCGGTCCACAGAATGGGAGCTCTGGGCTCTTCAGCGGGGGGTGCGCCCTGGGAGCGACTATACTCTGCTCGCACGGGAGGCGAGTACGTCCGGCTTGATCGTGGAGTTCCGCGTCCTCCAGCAGCGCTGTCCTCGCGGCATGATGCGGGAAGTGCGGGGCTTCGACGTCTGGAGCACGCGTTATTGCGCGGTCGAGTCGCGGGCCGAGCTGCTTTCGCTTGCGCGGCGGATGCTGCGATTTCCCGCAATGGGCACGATCGCACGGGCGCCTGAGGTTGAACGAGAACCTGTCCCATAGGGTCCGCTTTCCACCCATAGCGGGGGTTCCGACCGGCGGCGGTCGGCGTGAGCGCGGTTCGCCGGCACGTTGACTGGCTGATGGGAGGGCGATCGCGCGGCGCGGCGGTCGCTGGGCGGGCCCGGGGCGCGCCTCGTCCCGGCGAGAAGCCGTGGCGGCTTTGCGTCGGCTGGGCCCTTGCGGGGATGCGAGGTCCTTCCACCCGCGTCGAAATCGCTCTAAGCGGGCGGCGACTATCGCTGTTCAGAGGCTCCCCGATGCGTATCGCGATGATCGGAACCGGCTATGTCGGCCTGGTATCCGGCGCCTGCTTTTCCGATTTCGGCCATGACGTCGTGTGCGTCGACAAGGACGCGAGCAAGATCGACGCGCTCCATCGCGGCATCATGCCGATCTTCGAGCCGGGGCTCGACGAGCTCGTCGCGCGCAACGTCCGCGCCGGCCGGCTCGCCTTCACCACCGACCTTGCCGAAGGGGTGAAGGGCGCCGACGCGGTCTTCATCGCGGTCGGCACGCCGTCGCGTCGCGGCGACGGCCATGCGGACCTGAGCTACGTCTTCGCCGCCGCCGCCGAGATTGCCGGCGCGATCGACCGGGCCACTGTGGTCGTCACCAAATCCACCGTCCCGGTCGGCACCGGCGACGAGGTCGAGCGGATCATCCGCGAGACCGCGCCGGAAGCGGAGGCCTGGGTCGTCTCCAATCCCGAATTCCTTCGCGAGGGCGCGGCGATCGAGGATTTCAAGCGCCCGGACCGCATCGTCGTCGGCGCCGAGGATCCCCGCGCGGCGGAGATGATGCGCGAAATCTACCGCCCGCTCTATCTCAACAAGGCGCCGCTGCTGGTGACCTCGCGGCGGACGGCCGAGCTGATCAAATATGCCGCCAACGCCTTCCTCGCGACCAAGATCACCTTCATCAACGAGATTGCGGACCTGTGCGAAGAAGTCGGCGCCGACGTGCAGGACGTGTCGCGCGGGATCGGGCTCGACGGCCGGATCGGGGCGAAATTCCTCCATGCCGGCCCCGGCTATGGCGGATCGTGCTTCCCCAAGGACACGCTCGCCTTGCTCAAGACCGCCGAGGACGCCGCCGCGCCGCTTCGGATCGTCGAGGCCGTTGTCAAGGTGAACGATGCCCGCAAGCGCGCGATGGGCCGCAAGATCATCAAGGCGCTCGGCGACGACGCGCGCGGCAAGACGGTCGCGTTGCTTGGCCTCACGTTCAAGCCGAACACCGACGACATGCGCGACGCGCCGTCGATCAGCATCGTCCAGTCGCTCGAGGATGCCGGCATCAAGGTGCGCGGCTATGATCCGGAAGGGATGGAACAGGCGCGCGGCCTGATGCCCAATGTCGAATTGTGCGCCAGCCCCTATGAAGCCGCCGCCGGCGCCGACGCGGTGGCGCTGGTGACCGAATGGGATGCGCTGCGCGCGCTCGATCTGCGACGGCTGGCCGCGACGATGGCGGGCGACGTGCTCGTTGACCTCAGGAACGTCTACCCGCCCGAGGAAGTCGCGGCGGCGGGCCTCAAATGGTCCGGCGTCGGCCGCGGCGGCCGGCTGAAGACCGCCTGAGCGCAACCGAAAGCGGCGCTTTTCGTTCGGTGGGCAAGCAAGGGAGACAGGCAATGAAGGCAAGGACGATCCGACTTGGTCTGGCGGCGGCAATGCTCGGCGCCGGCGCGACGCTCGCCGCCGCGATGCAGCCCGCGCACGAGGCTCACGAGGCGCGCGCCGACATCAAGGACGCGGCCGGCCATGTGGTCGCCCATGCCCGGCTGACCCAGGAGACGGACGGGGTCCGCCTGCGCGTGACGGCGACGGGCGGGCTGCCCGAGGGCGTGCACGGCATCCACATCCACATGACCGGACAATGCGAGGCGCCCGGCTTCACGAGCGCAGGCGGGCATTGGAACCCGACCGCGCACCAGCATGGCACGCTCAACCCGCAGGGGCCGCACATGGGCGACCTGCCGAACCTCACCATCGATCGGCACGGCCGCGGGACGCTCGACACGGTGATCGCCGGCGGAATGCTTCAGGGCGGCGCCAACCCGCTGCTCGACGCCGACGGCGCGGCGGTGGTGATCCATGCCGGGCCGGACGATTATCGCAGCGATCCCGCCGGCAACAGCGGCGGACGCGTCGCCTGCGGGGTCATCGGCTGAGGGCAGGGCCGTCCAGCGCGTAGCGCGCGATCTCGGTATAGACGGCGCCATCGGGCGCGAGCGTGCTTTCGAACAGGCCGAAGCCGGCGGCTGGGAAAGGCTGGCTGGCGAGGCCGCCCTGGGCGGTGACGAAATCGCCAACCGGCCCGGACGACGCGCCGAGCCTGGCCAGCGTGATGTGCGGCAGATAGGCGCGCTTCTCCGGCGCGAGGCCGACCCGCAGCAGCGCCTGCTCCACCTTGTTGTTCAGCCGTTCGAGCGGCGCACGCGGACTGACCCCCGCCCAGAGCGCCTCGGGCCGACCGCGCCGATCGAACAGGCCGACCCCGTCGAGCGCGATCTCGAACGCCGGGTGATGGACCGCGGCGAGCGCCGCATCGATGTCCTGCGCGGTATGGCGATCGACCTCGCCGATGAAGCGCACGGTGAGGTGGAGCTGATCGTCGCGCTGCCAGCGCGCGCCGGCGATCCCGCCCATCCGGCCGAGCAGGAGCGCGCGGATGTCCTCCGGCGGGCGGATCGCGACGAACAGGCGGCGCATGCTCCGATTATAGGGCCTTTCCCAGCGGGGGAAACGGGCGGTGGGCTTCGCAGGGGCGGCGCTGTGCGCCAGTTTCGCTTGAAAGCAGGTCGTATTCCCACGATATTGCTCCTGTCCGGCGATGATCGCCGGGATAGGAGACTTTGAAATGGCCAATTGGTCCGACCCGCAAATCGGCCCGGGCGCGCAGCCCGCGACGACGATCGGCCGCGACGTCGCGTTCGACGCGGGCCTGCGCGGCTACATGCTGTCCGTGTACAATTACATGGCCTCGGCGGTGCTGCTGACCGGCATCGTCGCTTATGCGGTCGCCGCGTCCGGCTGGGCGCTGGCGCTGTTCAACCCGCAGACCGGCGGCGCCTCGCTGCTCGGCTATGTCGCCATCTTCGCGCCGCTGGTGCTCGTCTTCGTGATGAGCTTCGGCATCAACCGGCTGTCGACCGGCGCGGCGCAGGCTCTTTACTGGGTCTATGCGGCGCTGCTCGGCGTGTCGCTGTCGACGATCTTCCTCGTCTATACCGAGGGCTCGATCGCGCTGACCTTCTTCGCGACCGCCGCCGCCTTCGCGAGCCTCAGCCTCTACGGCTATACGACGAAGCGCGACCTGTCCGGCATGGGCACCTTCCTGCTGATGGGCCTGGTCGGCCTCATCGTCGCGTCGATCATCAACCTGTTCTGGCTCAACGACACGTTCAGCCTGGTGATCGCGGCGCTCGGCGTGTTCATCTTCGCGGGCCTCACCGCCTATGACACGCAGAAGATCAAGAGCATCTACTTCCAGGTCGCCGGCACCGATTTCATGGGCAAGGCGGCGATCATGGGGGCGCTGAACCTCTATCTCGACTTCATCAACATGTTCCTCTTCCTGCTGCGCTTCCTGGGCAACCGGAACTAAGGGCAGCGGCGAGAGCCGAAACCGAAAGGCCCGGCGGCGACGCCGGGCCTTTTTCGTTGGGGCCGAGGCTCAGCCGTGGCCGAGATGCCGGCGGAAGAAGGCGATGGTCGCCGTCCAGGCGCGCGTCGCGGCCTCGGCATTGTAGCGCGCCGCCGAGGTGTCGTTGTGGAAGGCGTGATCGACGCCCGGATAGGTGACCTGCGTGACATCCTTGTGCGCGGCCCGCAGCGCCGCGACCCAGGCGGCGCCGCGCTCGTTCACGCGGCTGTCGAGGCCGGCGAAGTGGAGCAGCAGCGGCGCCTGAACCCGCCCCGCATCGGCCGGATCGGGCGCGGGCCCATAGAATGCGACGCCGGCGGCGAGATCCGACCCCGCCGCGACCGCGAGCCGATCCACCATGCCGCCGCCCCAGCAGAAGCCGAGGATGCCGACGCGGCGGCGGTGGCCGCCATTGGCGCCGAGCGCGCGGATCATCGCGGCGCCATCGGCGGTGACCGCGGCCATGTCGAGCGCGCCGATCATCTCGCGCGCGCGATCCTCGTCGGCGGGCGTGCCACCCGCGGGGCTGAGCAGGTCCGGCGCGATGGCGACGAACCCGGCGACCGCAACGCGCCGCGCGACATCGCGGATATAATCGTTGAGGCCGCGATTTTCGTGGATGACGATGACGAGCGGGGTCGCCGGCGCGGCGTTCACGGGCGCGGCATTGTAGAGATCGTAGGCGCGGCCTGGCGCGGCTTCCCACCGGCTCGTGCCGGTGCTGATGCGGGGATCGTCCGGGGCGACCTCGGGCTCGGCCGCAGAGCAGGCGATGCTCGAGAGCAGCATCGCGCCGGCCGCGGCGCTGCCGGCGATTCGCGTCATGCCGGCGATCAATTCGCGCCGGTCCATCCCGCCTTCATGGGTGAAGCGATCGTAAAGCGCGATGGCGGCGCGCTGGACGTTCTCGGTCATCTCATCCTCCCTTGCCCTTCGACCCCGCGCGCGGCGGCCGCGCCGCCTGCATAACGCATGTTAGCGCTACCGGTGAGCGGTGAGCACGCTTATGGTGGCGAAAAAGGGGAGGATCGCCATGACCTGGTCTTCGATCAGCCGACGCGCCTTCGTCGCCGGCGGTGCGTTGCTCGCGGCGGGCGCGGGGCAGGCCGAGCCGCCGCCTGACCGGCTCGTCGGACGCCCCGATCCGCAGCTCGACACGCCCGAGCCGCTGCCGGAGGATCGGCAGCTCGGCTTCGCGATCGTCGGCCTCGGCAGGCTCGCGCTCGGCGAGATCATGGACGCCTTCGCGACCGCGCGGCGGGCGAAGGTGACGGCGCTGGTCAGCGGCAATCGCGACAAGGCGCTGCGCGTCGCGGCGCGCTACGGCGTGCCGGAGAGCGGCCTCTACAGTTACGACGATTTCGACCGGATCGCCGACAATCCGGCGGTCGATGTCGTCTATATCGTCCTTCCCAACGCCCTTCACCGCGCCTTTGCCGAGCGCGCCTTCCGGGCCGGCAAGCATGTGCTGTGCGAAAAGCCGATGGCGACCAATGCCGCCGATTGCGCGGCGATGATCGCGGCGAGCGAGGCGGCGGGGCGCAAGCTGATGATCGCCTATCGCTGCCAGTTCGAGCCGCACAACCTGATGGCCATGCGCGCGATCCGCGGCGGCGAGCTTGGCGCGGTGCGGGTCATCACCGCCGATGTCGGGCGGGGCACCGACCCGCGCGACCCGGCGGACCAGTGGCGGCTCAACCGCGCGCTCGCCGGCTCCGGATCACTCTTCGACATCGGCATATACGGCCTCAACGCGGCGCGATTCCTGGTCGGCGAGGAGCCGGTGGAGGTCCGCGCCCAGCTTTACGCACGGCCGGACGACCCGCGATTCCGCGAGGTCGAGGACGTGGTCGTCTGGACGATGCGCTTTCCCGGCGGCGCGCAGTTCCATGGATCGACCAGCTATTCCTACAGCTTCACCAACCGGATCCAGGCGACCTGCGACAATGGCGTCCTCGTGCTCGATCCGAGCATGGAATATCACGCCCAGCGCCTCCAGATCCGCGATCGCACCATCCAGATGTCGCCGATCGACCAGTTCGCGCGCGAGATGGATCATTTCTGCATGGCGATCACCGACGGCGTGCCGATCGTCGCCGACGGCGCGGAAGGGATGCAGGACGTGCGGCTGATGCTGGCCATCCTCGAGGCCGGGCGGACCGGGCGGGCGGTTTCGACCGACTGGGGTTATCGCCGCGCCGCCGATCCGGCGACGAGCGTGCCAGACCGGCTGGGCGTCGCCTGACGCTCAGGCCTGCGCCGGCTTCGCCTGGGGCATGGGCGCGAGCGCGTCGTCGATCTCCCGGGCGCGCAGGGCCGCCGGGCGGCTCATCAGGCGGCCGAAATAGGCCTCGAAGCCCGGCCGCTTCGGGATCGATCCGAACATCATGCCGAAGCCGATCTGCGAGCCGACATAGACATCGGCCGCGGTGAACGCCTCGCCGCAGACATATGGCCCCGGCGCGATCGCCCGCTCCAGCGCATCCATCGTCTCGTCGAAGCTGCCATAGCCGACAAAGGCCTTCTTTTCCGGCGGGAAGCTCACCTCCAGCGCCTTGTTGGTCACCGCCGCCTCGACCGGCCCGGCGCCGAAGAACAGCCAGCGGAAATAGGGCGCGCGCGCCTTGTCGCCGAGCGGCGGCGCGAGCCCCTTTTCCGGAAAGGCATCGGCAAGATAGGCGCAGATCGCCGCGGCCTCGGTGACCACCGCGTCGCCATGCCGGATCGCCGGCACCTTCCCCATCGGGTTGATCGCGAGATAATCGGGCGCCTTCATCGTGCTCGCATAATCGAGCACGACGGTCTCGTAAGGCTCGCCCACCTCCTCGAGCATCCAGCGCACGATGCGCCCGCGCGACTGCGGGTTGGTGTAGAAGGTGAGATCGGCGGCCATGGCGAGTCTCCCGGGCTTGGTTCCGGAGAGCCTATCGCGGCGAGCAGGCATCGGCCAGTCGACTCGCTTCCCGTCGAAGGCCGGCGCGGCAAAAAAAAGGGCCCTCCCGGTCGGGGAGGGCCCTGGTTCGTCAGGCCTGCGGTTCGCTCTGGTCCTGTTCCTTCGGCTTCTTCGCGGCCGCCTTCTTGCGGCCCTTGGAGGCCTTGGGCGGGGCGGCGGTGATCTCGAAGGCGGGGGCGCCATCCTTGATCCGCACCTTCACCTCGCCGCCATGGACGAGCTTGCCGAACAGGAGCTCCTCGGCCAGCGGCTGCTTGATCTTCTCCTGGACGAGCCGGCCCATCGGCCGCGCGCCATAGAGCTTGTCATAGCCGCGCGCCGTAAGCCATTCGCGCGCCTCGTCATCCAGCTCGATATGGACGTTGCGATCGGCGAGCTGGAGCTCCAGCTGCAGGATGAACTTGTCGACCACCCGGGCGACGACCTCGGTCGGCAGGTAGCCGAAGGGCACGATCGCATCCAATCGGTTGCGGAATTCCGGCGAGAACATCCGCTTCACCGCTTCCTCGCTGGCATCTTCCTTCGAAACATTGCCGAAGCCGATGCCCTCGCTCGCCATGTCGGACGCGCCGGCATTGGTGGTCATGATCAGGATGATGTTCCTGAAATCGACCGTCTTGCCGTGGTGATCGGTGAGCTTGCCGTTGTCCATCACCTGCAGGAGGATGTTGAACAGGTCCGGATGGGCCTTCTCGATCTCGTCGAGCAGCAGCACGCTGTGCGGATGCTGATCGACCGCGTCGGTCAAGAGGCCGCCCTGATCATAGCCGACATAGCCCGGCGGCGCGCCGATGAGGCGGCTCACCGAGTGGCGCTCCATATATTCCGACATGTCGAAACGCTGGAGCGGGATGCCCATGATCGAGGCGAGCTGGCGCGCGACCTCGGTCTTGCCGACGCCGGTGGGGCCGGAGAAGAGATAGTTGCCGATCGGCTTGTCGGGATCGCGAAGCCCGGCGCGCGACAGCTTGATCGCCGACGAAAGCACCTCGATCGCCCGATCCTGGCCGAAGACGACGCGCTTCAGATCGCGGTCCAGATGCTCCAGCGCCTTCTTGTCGTCCGACGAAACGCTCTTCGCCGGGATGCGGGCCATGGTCGAGATCACGGCCTCGATCTCCTTGGTGGTGATCGTCTTCTTGCGCTTGGACGGCACGACCAGCATCTGCATCGCGCCGACCTCGTCGATCACGTCGATCGCCTTGTCGGGCAGCTTGCGGTCGTTGATGTAGCGCGCGGACAGGTCCACCGCAGCCTTGATCGCATCGGGCGTATATTTGACGCCGTGATGCTCTTCGAAGGCGGAGCGGAGCCCGGCGAGGATCTTCACCGTATCCTCGATCGTCGGCTCGTTCACGTCGATCTTCTGGAAGCGCCGGAGCAGCGCCCGGTCCTTCTCGAAATGATTGCGGAACTCCTTGTAGGTCGTCGATCCGATGCAGCGGATCGTGCCGCCCGAAAGCGCCGGCTTCAGGAGGTTCGACGCATCCATCGCGCCGCCGGAGGTCGCGCCGGCGCCGATCACGGTGTGGATCTCGTCGATGAACAGGATGGCGTGAGGCAGCTTCTCAAGCTCGCTGACGACCGCCTTCAGCCGCTCCTCGAAATCGCCGCGATAGCGGGTGCCGGCGAGCAGCGCACCCATGTCGAGCGAATAGATGACGGCGGGCTTCAGCACGTCGGGCACGTCGCCCTCGACGATCTTGCGCGCCAGCCCTTCCGCGATCGCGGTCTTGCCCACGCCCGGATCGCCCACATAGAGCGGATTGTTCTTCGAACGGCGGCAGAGGATCTGGACGGTGCGGTCGACCTCCGGCCCGCGCCCGATCAGCGGATCGACACGGCCTTCCTTGGCCTTTTCGTTGAGATTGACGGTGAACTGCTTCAATGCGGATTCGGGCTTCTTCTTGCCGTCGTCCGGCTTGGCCTCCTCGGCGCTCTTGGTCTCGGCCGGCTGCGCGGCGGTGTCGCCCTTGCCGACGCCGTGCGAGATGTAGGTGACGGCATCGAGCCGGCTCATGTCCTGCTGCTGCAGGAAATAGACGGCATAGCTCTCGCGCTCGGAGAAGAGCGCGACCAGCACATTGGCGCCGGTGACTTCATCGCGGCCGGACGACTGGACGTGCAGGATCGCGCGCTGGACGACGCGCTGGAAGCCGCTGGTCGGCGAGGGATCGGTGTCGCTGCCGACCTTGAGCGCCTCCAGATCATTGTCGAGATAGTGGCGGACCTGGTCCTTCAGCTCGCCAAGATTGACGCCGCACGCTTCCATGACGCGTCCGGCATGGACGTCCTCGGTCAGCGCGAGCAGCAAATGTTCGAGCGTCGCATATTCGTGGTGACGGCCGCTCGCCTCGGCGAGGGCGTTGTGGAGCGTCTGTTCGAGCTCACGGGCGAAAGATGGCATCTTCAACTCCTGTGGCCGCGCGATCCGTTCGCGGGCCGCTTGTCCCCAATGTCGGGCCTCGCACGGCGTTCATCAAGCCGCCGCCCCGAAACATCTGGGGAAAACCCGGTTCGCGGCCGGGCCTTCGCTCATTTCCTGAATAGCTCGTCGGCGCTTGCGCGGAAGTTAACCGCGTTCGCGAGCTTCGCCTTCACCCGGGCGATCTCCGCCTCGAGCAATGCGATCCGCGCCTCAAGCTCGTGCACCGAGAGGGGATCGAGGTCCTGCTTGCCGAGCAGGACGAGCGGATCGTCCGGCCGGTCTGGGAAGAGCTCGTCGAGGTCCATCCGCGGAGCGTTGACCCAAGTCGCCGCGCTGTCAATAAACCGCCCGCAAATTCATCACGAATCAGGGAAAACATGACCGCTGTGCCGGAGGAGATGACTGCGATCGATCCGGCCGTGGCGGGCGGGCCCGAGGTGCTGGCGCCGGTGCGCCGCGCGGTGCCGCGTCCCGGGCCTGGTGAGGTGCTGATCGCGGTCGCCGCGGCGGGGGTGAACCGGCCGGACGTGCTCCAGCGCAAGGGCGCCTATCCTCCGCCGCCAGGCGCGCCGTCCGTCCCTGGGCTGGAAGTGGCGGGGACGGTCGTCGCGGCGGGCGAGGGCGCGGCGTTCGGCCACGGCGATCGGGTCTGCGCCCTCGTCGCGGGCGGCGGCTATGCCGAATATGCGGTCGCGCCCGCGAGCCAGTGCCTCCCGGTGCCGGATGCGCTGACGATGGTCGAGGCGGCGGCGATCCCGGAAACCCTCTTCACGGTGTGGTCGAACCTGTTCGAACGGGCCTATGCCCGCGACGGCGAGACGGCGCTCGTCCATGGCGGCACCAGCGGGATCGGGACGATGGCGATCGCGCTCGGCCGGTTGTTCGACGTGAAGATCATCGTCACTTGCGGCAGCGACGAGAAATGCGCGCGCGCCGAGGCGCTTGGGGCGGCGCACGCGATCAACTACAAGACGGCGGATTTCGTCGCGGAGGCGAAGCGGCTGACGGACGGGCGCGGCGTCGACATCGTGCTCGACATGGTCGGCGGCGATTATCTGCCGCGCAACATGGACTGCCTGGTCGAGGATGGCCGCCACGTCTCGATCGCGGTGCAGGGCGGCGCGAAGGCCGAAATCAATATCGCCAGACTGATGCAGCGCCGGCTGGTCCTCACCGGATCGACGCTGCGCCCGCGCTCCGTCACCTTCAAATCGCTGGTGGCGGAGGAATTGCGCCGCGTCGTGTGGCCGTTCGTCGAGGCGGGGGAATTGAAGCCGGTGATCGATTCCGTTTTCCCCCTCGCCGCCGCCGCCGAGGCGCATCGCCGCATGGATGCGGGCGACCATGTCGGCAAGATCGTGCTGGAGGTGAGATGATGGAACGGCTTGTCCTCCACGAATATGCCGCGTCGGGAAATTGCTACAAGATCCGTCTGACCGCGGCCCTGCTCGGGCTGAAGATCGAGCGGCGCGAATATGACATCCTGAAGGGCGAGACGCGGACGCCGGAATTTCTCGCCAACGTCAATGCGAACGGGCGTATCCCGACGCTCCAGATCGGCGATCGCTTCCTCCCCGAAAGCAACGCCGCCTGCTTCTATCTCGCCGAAGGTTCAGCCCTGATCCCCGACGACCGGTTCGACCGCGCGGACATGCTGCGCTGGATGTGCTTCGAGCAGTACAGCCACGAACCCTATGTCGCGACGATGCGATTCTGGGTCGCGTTCATCGCCGATCGGCTGAGCGAGGAGCAGAAGGCGCAGATCCCGATGCGCCGCGCGCAGGCGGAAGCGGCGCTGAAGGTGATGGACGATCATCTGGCGGGCCGCCGGTTCTTCGTGGCCGACCGGCTGACGCTCGCCGACATCGCGCTCTACGCCTACACCCATGTGGCCGAAGAGGGCGATCTCACCCTCGCCCCTTACCCCAATATCCGCGCCTGGCTGGACCGCGTGGCGGCGACGCCGGGCTATGTGGGGATCGAAGCCTAGCCTTCGCGCAGCGCGAACCTCTGGAGCTTGCCGGTCGCGGTCTTGGGGAGGGCGTCGAGAAAGACGATCTCGCGCGGATATTTGTAAGGGGCGATGGTCGCCTTGGCGTGGTCCTGCAGGAGGCGGACAAGGTCCGGTCCGGGCGCGTAGGCGGGGGCGAGGACGATGAAGGCCTTCACCTTCTGCCCGCGCTCCGGGCAGGGCGCGCCGATCACCGCGCATTCCTGCACCGCCGGATGCGACAGGAGGGCGTTTTCCACCTCCGGCGCGGCGATATTGTAGCCCGAGGAGACGATCATGTCGTCCGAGCGGGCGAGATACCAGAAATAGCCCTCCTCGTCGGCGCGATAGGTGTCGCCGGTGACGTTCCAGCCATCGACGACATAGTTCGACTGGCGCGGATCATCGAGGTAGCGGCAGCCGGTCGGCCCCTTGATCGCGAGCCGCCCGGTGCCGGTCTGGAGCGGCCGGTTCGCCTCGTCGAGCACGCGCGCGACATAGCCGGGTACCGCCTTGCCGGTCGCGCCGGGACGGATGTCGTCGCCGGAGGCGGAGATGAAGATGTGCATCATCTCGGTGCCGCCGATGCCGTCGACGATGCGAAGGCCCGTCGCATCGCGCCACGCCTCCCAGGTGGCGGCGGGCAGATGTTCGCCGGCCGAGACGCAGGTGCGAAGGCTCGAAATATCCGCATCCGCGAGCAGCGGGAGCGTCGCCCTGTAGGCGGTCGGGGCGGTGGCGAGCATCGTCACCCGATGCCGCGCGATCGTGTCGAGCAGCGCGCCCCGCCCCGGCGTCTCGGTCGTCACGGCCGTCCCGCCGAAGCGCCAGGGGAAGACGAGCTGCATCCCGAGGCCGAACGTGAAGGCGATCGGCGCGGTCGAGAGCCAGCGATCGCCGGGATCGGGCTTCAGGATGTGGCGCGCGAAGCTGTCGGCGCTGGCGAGGATGTCACGGTGATAGTGGATGCAGCCCTTGGGGTTGCCGGTCGTGCCCGAGGTGAAGGCGATGAGGGCGGGATCGTCGCGATGGGTGGCACAAGCGGTGAAGCCCGGCGCGATCCCTTTCAGCCGCTGCTCCAGCGCGCCGGTGCCGGCATCGCCGTCATAGGTCAGGAGTGAGCCGCTGCGGCCGGCGGCCTCGAAATCCTCCAGGAAGCGCGAATCGACGATCGCATGATCGATCAGCGCGCGCTCCAGGATCGTCGCGATCTCGCCGGGGCGGAGCAGGGGCATGGTCGCCACGACCACGCCGCCCGCCTTGAGCACGCCGAGCCAGCAGGCGAACAGCATCATATTGTTGGGCCCGCGCAGGAAGACGCGGTTGCCGGGCACCAGCCCTTGCTCCTCGACCAGAAGGCGCGCGATGCGATCCGAAAGGCCCGCCATCTCGCCATAGGTCCAGCGGCCGGCATCGTTGAGGACCGCGAGCGCATGGGTGGGCTGCCGGTCAATCAGCTCGACCGCCGCGTTGAGGCGCTCCGGATAGCGAAGCTCCGGCAGCGTGAAGAGGAATTCCGGCTGCTGGTCCGGCGGCGGCAGGCGATCGCGCACGAAGGTGTCGACATGCGCCGACCCGGTCATTCGGGCACCACCGCCATCGTCTCGATCTCGACCAATGCCGCCGGCTCGACCAGCCCGGCGACGCCGACCACCGCCATCGCCGGGAAGTGACGGCCGATCAATTCGCGCCACGCGGCCCCGATCTCCGCCAGGCCGGCGCGATAGGCGTCGAGATCGGTGACGTAGCAGGTCATGCGGACGATATGTTCGGGGCCGGCCCCATCCTCGGCAAGGATCGCGAGCGTGTTGACGATCACTTGCCGGAACTGTCCGGCAAGATCGGTCGCGACGAACCGCTCGCGCTCGTCCCAGCCGACGACGCCGGCCGTGACGATCAGGCGGCCGCGCGCCGAAATGCCGTTGGCATAGCCTTTCGGGCGCGGCCAGCCGGGGGGAAGCAGGGCCTTCACCGGGCCGCCTCCGCCAGATGATGCCGCGCGATCACGACCTTCTGCACTTCCGATGCGCCCTCGTAGATCCGAAGCGCCCGGATCTCGCGATAGAGGCGCTCGACGATGCAGCCTTTGGTCACGCCGAGGCCGCCGAACAGCTGGACCGCCTTGTCGATCACCTGCTGGGCGCTGTCGGTCGCGAAGAGTTTCGCCATCGCCGCCTCGCGCGTGTTGCGCCGATCCTGGACATCGCGGATCCAGGCGGCGCGATAGACGAGGAGCGCGGCGGCATCCACGTCCAGCGCCATTTCGGCGAGCATCGACTGGACCACCGCATTGTCGGCAAGCGCGGCGCCGCGAAGCCTTCGATCCCGGACCCGCGCGGTGGCCTCGTCGAGCGCGCGGCGGGCGAAGCCGAGCGCGGCGGCGCCGACGGTGGTGCGGAAGAAATCGAGCGTCGCCATCGCCTGCGCGAATCCGCGCCCGCGCTCGCCGATCAGCGACGCGTGACTGGTGAAAGTGTCGATCCTCAGCGTTGCCAGCGGGTGCGGCGCGATGACCTCGATCCGTTCGCTGGCGTCGATGCGCGCGCCCGGCACGACGATGGCGGATATGCCTCCGGAACCGCTCGTGCCCTCCTCGCGCGCGAAGACCACATAGAAATCCGCGATCCCGCCGTTCGAGATGAAGGTCTTGGTCCCCCTGACATTCAGGCCCTCGCGGTCCGGCCAGAAGGTCGTTTCGAGCGCGGCGACGTCCGATCCGGCATCGGGCTCGCTGAGCGCGAAGGCGGCGATCTCGCGCCCCGCGGCGACCGAGGGGAGGTAGAAGCTCTTCTGTTCCTCGTTGCCGAACAGGCTGATCGTCCCCGATCCGAGGCCCTGCATGGCGAAGACGAAATCGGCGAGCCCGTCATGCCGCGCCAGCGTCTCGCGGACGATCGCCAGCGAGCGCACGTCGAGCCGCTCGTGGATGCCGCCATAAGCCGCCGGCACGCAATAGCGAAGCCACCCGGCCTCGCCGAGTTGGCGCACCAGCGCACGACAGGCATCGTCCACGTCCGCGCCGTGCTCGCCGGTCAGGTTCGCGGCGCACCAGGCGTCGAGTTCGTCGGCCAGATGGCGATGATGATCGTCGAAGAAGGGCCATTCGAGGAAGGACCGGTCCGCCATCAATCGCCCTCGAACTGCGGCGTCCGCTTCGCAGCGAAGGCCTCGTAGGCGCGGCGGAAGTCGTTGGTGGCCATGCAGATCGCCTGGGCCTGCGCCTCCATCTCGATCGCGGTTTCGAGGCTTACCGCCCATTCGGTGCCCAGCTGCGCCTTGGTAATGCCGTGGGCGAAGGTCGGGCCGTCGGCGAGGGTGCGGGCCAGCGCGCGGGCCTCGGCGAGGGGATCGCCGGCGAGCCTGTTGTGGAAGCCCCAGCGCTCGCCCTCCTCGGCGGTCATCACGCGGCCGGTGAAGAGCAGCTCGGACGCGCGGCCCTGGCCGATGATGCGGGGAAGGATCGCACAGGCGCCCATGTCGCAGCCGGCAAGGCCGACGCGGGTGAAGAGGAAGGCGGTCTTCGTATCCGGCGCGGCGATCCTGATGTCCGAGGCCATAGCAAGGATCGCGCCCGCACCGACGCAGACGCCCTGAAGCGCGGCGACGATCGGCTGCGGGCAGGCGCGCATCGCCTTCACCAGATCGCCGGTCATCCGCGTGAATTCGAGCAGGCCGGGCATTTCCCGCTCCGTCAGCGGGCCGATGATCTCGTGGACGTCGCCGCCGGAGCTGAAATTGCCGCCGGCGCCCGCGACGACCACCGCCTTCACCTCCTTCGCATAGACCAGCGCGCGGAACGCATCGCGAAGCTCGGCATAGGAATCGAAGGTCAGCGGGTTCTTCCGTTCGGGCCGGTTCAGCGTCACCGTCGCGACGCCAGCCTCGAAGCGCCAGCCGAAATGGGCCGGCCGGAAACCGGCCGGGTTCATTTCGCCCTCCGCTGCGAGGCGCGCGCGATCGTCATCTTCATCGTCCCCAAGGCGACATAGAGCCGCTCGCGCTGGGTGAAGTCCAGCCCCGACAGCATCTGATCGATCCACTCGCTATGCGCGCGGGCGAGCTTGCGGAACTGCTCGCGCCCCGCCTCGGTCAGCGTCACGATGGAGGAGCGGCGATCGCCGGGCGGGTGGCGCATCTCGATCAGCCCGTCGCGAACGAGGGTCTTCGCCAGATGGGTGACGTTGCCGTTCGAGACCAGCAGCGCCCCGGCGAGCGCGCCCATCGTCATGCCCTCGGGATTGCGATCGAGCGCCGCGAGCACGTCGAAGCGGGGCAGGGTCATGCCGCGCTCGGCGAAACGGCGCTGCAATTCCTTCTCGATCGCCTGGGTGACGGACAGAAGCCGCAGCCAGACCCGGACGCTCGATTTGTCGCCAAGCTTGCCCTCGTGCTTCTCCGGGATCGGCACCACATGCTTCACATGACTTCTCCCCCGGCGACGGCAAGCGCCTGTCCGGTGATCGATTGGCTGCCGGGAAGGCAGAGGAAGAGCGCCGCATCCGCCACTTCCTGCGGCGTGACGAGGCGGCCCTGCGGATTGAAGCTCGCGAAGCGGGCGCGGACGGTCTCCTCATCGCGTCCGGTCTTGGCGCCGATCGCGGCGACGGCGTCGGCGATGATATCGGTGTCGGTGAAGCCGGGGCAGACGGCATTGGCGGTGGCGTTGGTCTCGGCAAGCTCGAGCGCGAGCGCGCGCATCAGGCCGACGGCGCCATGCTTCGCCGCGACATAGGCCGCGCTATATTTGTAGCCCCGGAGCCCCGCGGTCGAGGCGATGGTGACGATGCGGCCGGCAGGGGCCGCGACGATGTCGTCAAAGGCCGCCTGGCAGCAATGGAACAGCGCGTCGACATTGACAGCCATCATCGCGCGCCACGAGTCCTCGGTCACGCGGGCGAAGGGGGCATTTTCGACCGCGCCGGCATTGTTGATGAGGATCGTGATCGGCCCGTTCGCGGCGCGCGCGGCGGCGAAGGCGACGTCGATCTCTGCGCGGTCGGTGACGTCGGCCGTACAAACCTCCACCCCCTCGTCCGCCCCGGGCCCTTCCACGCCGCCCGCCGCGTCGCTCTGGGCTTGGGACAAGCGGATGCTCTGGGCGACCTCCGCAAGCTTCTCCCGCCGCCGCCCGATCAGCGTCAACTTCGCGCCCTCGGCGGCGAGCGCGCGGGCGATGGCGGCACCGATGCCGGTGCCGCCGCCGGTCACCACCGCATGGGCGCCGGCGAGCCTCATGCCTTGAGCTCCGCCTCGCGCGCGAGGTTGCGGGCGAGCTGAGCCATGCCGGCGAGATAGGGCGGCGGGACGGCGACGCGGCGATAATCCTGCTGCGCGGCGGCGCGCAGGGTCCACATCGGATCGATGAGGTGCGGCCGGGCGAGCGCGACCAGATCGGCGCGGCCGGCGGCGAGGATCGAATTCACGTGATCGGCCTCGTAGATATTGCCCACCGCCATCGTCTTGAGCCGCCCTTCATTGCGGATCTGATCGGCGAACGGAGTCTGGAACATGCGGCCGTAGACCGGCTGGCAATCCGCCCAGGTCTGGCCGGCGGACACGTCGATGAGGTCCGCGCCCGCCTCCGCAAAGGCGCGGCCGATCGCCACCGCCTCGTCCGGCGTGACGCCGCGATCGCCCATCCAGTCATTGGCGGAGATGCGAACGGACATCGGCCGGTCTTCGGGCCAGGCGTCGCGCATCGCCCGGAAGACCTGGAGCGGGAAGCGCAGGCGATTGTCGAGGCTGCCGCCATATTCATCGGTGCGCCTGTTGGTGAGCGGCGTGATGAAGCTGGAGAGCAGATAGCCGTGGGCGGCGTGCAATTCGATCATGTCGAACCCGGCTTCGAGCCCCATGCGGACCGAGGCGACGAACTGCGCGATCGCCCGGTCCATATCGGCGCGAGTCATCGGACGGGGGATCTGGTTGTCCGGGCTCCACGGCACGTCGGAGGCCGCCATGACCGGCCAGTTGCCGCTGTCCAGCGGCACGTCATAGCCCTCCCAGCCGACCTTTGTGGACCCCTTCGGTCCCGAATGGCCGAGCTGGAGGCAGAATTTCGCCCGGCTGCGCGCGTGGACGAAATCGACGATCCGCTTCCATGCGGCGACATGCTCAGGCGCATAGATGCCGGCGCAGCCCGGCGTGATCCGCCCCTCCGGCGAGACGCAGGTCATCTCGCTATAAAGGAGGCCGGCGCCGCCTTCGGCCCGCGCGCCATAATGGACGAGGTGGAAATCGTTCGGCAGGCCGTCGGTCGCCGAATAGGTCGCCATCGGCGAGACGACGACGCGGTTTGCCAGCGCCATGGCGCGCAGCCGGAACGGCGCGAACATCGGCGGCGCCGGCTCGTTCACCGGATGGCCGGCCGCCTGGGACTGGAACCAGCGCTCGACCCCCTCAAGCCAGGCCTTGTCGCGGAGCCGCAGATTTTCGTGGCTGACCCGCTGGGAGCGGGTGAGCAGCGAATATGCGAACTGGATCGGCGCGAAATGGAGGTAGCGATCCAGCGTCTCAAACCATTCGGTGGAGTTGCGCGCGCTGTTCTGGAGCTTCAGCACCTCGAGATTGCGCTCGGCCTGATATTCGGCGAGCGCGGCATCGCGGGTGAGGCCCGGGCGGCTCAGCACCTCGGCAAGCTTGATCGCATCTTCGAGCGCGAGCTTGGTGCCCGATCCGATCGAGAAATGCGCGGTGTGGGCGGCATCGCCGAGCAGGATGAGATTGCGGTAGCTCCAGGCGCCGCAGACGATCCGGCGGAACTGCAGCCACGCCCGCGGCCCGGGCAGGTGCGTCGCGTTCGACAGGAGGGGATGGCCGTCCAGGTAACGGGCGAAGATCCGCTCGCAATGCGCGATCGCCTCGCTCTGCTCCATCCGGTCGAGCCCGAGCCCGGTCCAGGTGTCCGGGTCCATCTCGACGATGAAGGTGCTCATGCCCTCGTCGAAGCGATAGGCGTGCGCCCAGACCCAGCCCGCCTCGGTCTCCTCGAAGGCGAAGGTGAAGGCCTCGAACGCCTTGGTCGTCCCGAACCAGAAGAATTTGTTGCGCCGAACCTGGACGTCGACGTCGAAATGCTCGGCGTAGCGGTCGCGGATTCGGCTGTTGGCCCCGTCGGCGGCGATGACGAGGTCGTAGCCGGCCCAGTCGTCGAGATCGGCGCTCGCCTCATGTTCGAAATGCAGCACGACGCCGAGATCGCGCGCCCGCGCCTGGAGAAGGTTCAGCAGGCGCTTGCGACCGATGCCGATGAAGCCGTGGCCGGACGAGCGGATCGTCTCGCCATGGATATGGACCTCGATATCGTCCCAATGCGCGAATTCGGAGGCGATCGCCGCGCCGGAGACCGGATCGTTCGCCATCAGGTTCTCGACCGTCTGGTCGGAGAAGACGACGCCCCAGCCGAACGTGTCGTCGGGCCGGTTGCGTTCGAAGACGTGCACGTCGTGCGCCGCATCGCGCAGCTTCATCGAGATCGCGAAATAGAGCCCGGCGGGCCCCCCGCCGAGGCAAGCGATGCGCATTCCGCCTTCCCCCGGTTCTTTAGCCTTAAACTATCTCGCCGTTTCGCCGCGTCAAGAGGCACTTGGACAGCAAGGTTGAGGGCTTGTCTCGAATGGCGGATGCACGATCGCCGGGCAACGCGTGGCGCGGCCCGGCGATCGATCGTCTGGTTGATCGAGGATCGTCAGAAGGCGACGCTGGCCTCGATGCCGTACGTCCGCGGCGGATTGAAATTGGCATAGTCGCCGAGGATCGCGGCATTGGCGGCCGAGCGGCGGTAGATGTGCGTTTCGTTGAGCAGGTTGCGGCTCCACAGCGAAAAGGTCATCCGCGCGCCGTTCCCCATCGCCACATCGGCAAGAGCGATCCGCCCGTTCACCACGAAGCTCGAGTCCGTCTTCACCGCCTCGTTCTGGAAGCTGTATTGCGGATCGGCGTAATTGGCGTCGAGGTGGATGCGAAGCGACGCGTCCGCGAAGCCGAGCGGCGAACTCCAGTCGATCGAGCCGGTCGCGGCGTTCCTCGGCGTATAGACGACGAACACCTGGAAGGGGATGTTGCCGAGGAACGGGTTCGGCGTCGCCGGCACGTGGGTGTAGGTATAGGCGTAGGACGCGCCGATGGTGAGGTTCTGCGTGATCCGCGCGGTGAAATCCGCCTCGAACCCGCGAATTCGCGAGGTGCCGGGGGCGTTGCGCGTCTCTTCCGTGTGCAGGTTGAAGGTCGGGCTGTTGGGATCGGTGTCGACATTGTCGAAATCGGTCTGGGTGCCGGTGCGGTCCATCATGTAACCGGCGAGATTGAGCCGGACCCTGCGATCGAGCAGATCGAGCTTCGCGCCGATTTCATAGGATTTGACCACTTCGGGGCCGAAGGCGGTGAAGGTCTGCGAGCGATCGTTCGCGCCGCCGGCGCGGTAGCCGGTGGCGTAGCGGGCATAGAGATTGACGCCCGGCGCGACATCGGCCGCGATCGTCGCCATCGGATCGAAGCGGTTGCCGCGGAAATGGAAGTCGAAGGCCGCGGGCTGGCCGTTGACGAAGGTGAGCGTGCCGTCGCGCCGGTCGTCGGTATAGCGGCCGCCGACGGTGAGGTGGAGGAGATCGAGCCCCGGCGGGGTCCATGTCGCCTGGCCATAAGCGGCATAGCTGCGCGCCCGCGCATTGCTGTCGCGCTGAACGAACCAGTCGGCCGGGTCCCAGCCCTGGTTGGCCGAGGTGATCGTGCCCGGAACGGTTTCGCTGTTGATCGTATAGCCGGTGCCGTCGGCATTCCATCGGTTGCTCGACGGCGTCGCCGCGCGCTCGCGCGCATGTTCGTTGAAATAATAGAGGCCGAGCACATAATCGATGTGCGAGAAGCTGCCGACCGCCTGGAATTCCTGGCTGAACTGCGACTGATCCAGGTGCGAGAGGCTGTAGCGGCTGAAATTCGCATTGGGCGCGAAGATCGTTCGGTGGGCGCCGCCGGAATTGTCCCACTGGTCGGTGGTGACGCCGCGCCAGGCGGTGATCGACCGCAGCTCGATCGCCGGGGAGATCTGGTAGCGCAGGTTGGCCGAGGTGCCGTGTGTGCGATCGACGCTCGGCTGCTGCGGCACGCCGATATCGGCGACGCGCATCCGATGATCGCCGCTGACGACGACCAGGGGGGACAAGGGCGCGATGCAGGCCGTGCAGGCCGGGGCGCCGGCGGGGCTGCCCGGGGCAACGAGACGGTTGGTGGTGGGATCATAGACGCCGACGACGCGGCCCTGCGGATTGTAATTGACCAGCTGGCTGTAATTGGGCGTGTTCTCGTCCTTCGACTGATCGTAGGAGAAGTCGGCGGTGAAGCCCTGGAAGGGCGTCCAGCGCGCCTGCACGCGCCCGCCGACGCGATGGTAGAAATTCCAGCCGGTCTGCCCGGCCAGCGGATTGAGCACCGTCGGATCCTGATGCTGGACGACGGCGTCGAGCTTGACCGCGACATTGGCGACGGCGGGAAGATCGACGTGGACCTGCCCGGAATAGCTGCCGTAATTGCCGATGCCGGCGTTTGCGCGAAGGCCGAATTCGCCGGTCGGCTGGCGGGTGACGATGCTCAAGGCGCCGCCCTCGGTGTTGCGGCCGAACAAGGTGCCCTGCGGCCCGCGCAGCACCTCGATCCGCTCCACGTCGAACAAGGCGGCGTTGAGGCCCTGCGAACGGCCGAGATAGACGCCGTCGAGATAGACGCCCACGCCCGAATCCCGCGCCGTCTGGTTCTGATCGAAGGGGACGATGCCGCGGATGCCGATGGTGAGCGCGGACTGCCGCGCCTCGAAGGTCGCGACCCGAAGCGACGGGACGGCGCCGTCGGCGAGATCATAGAGCGCCTGGACGTGGCGATCGGCGACGCTCTGGGGATCGAGCACGCTCACCGCGACCGGCGTGTCCTGCAAATTGGTCTCGCGCCGGGTCGCGGTGACGATGATGGCGTCGAGGCTCTGATCGGTCGAGTCGTCGGCCGCTGGCGCGCCGGCCGCGCCGCCATCCGTAGGCTCGGTAACGACCGATGCATGATCGGCGGTGGCCTGGGCGAAGGCGGTGCTCGGTGCGAAGGCGAGCAGCGCGCCGCTCAGGAACAGCCGGCGACGCAATTTATGGTGATGACGCATGTCGTTGGACTCCCTCGAAAATCGTGCCGCGGCCGACCGTGGAGGGAGTGGCTGCCCGCGCCGGCCCGCGTCGACGGGAGCCAGCGACGATGAGTCCCCCACGGCCTCGCCGCTCAAGGGGCGCCCTAGTCGCGGGCCGGGTCAGTTCGGTTTCGCTTTTGCGACAGCTTCGTGACGGGCCTGAAGATCGGTCGCGGCATGAAAATTCGAGCGATCCGCAGCGCGGCGCGCTATAGGGCCGCGATGCACTGGTTGACCGGCCTCGCCCTGTTCCTCGCCACCGTGATCGGCATGGAGGGCGTCGCCTATGTCGCGCACCGCTGGGTGATGCACGGGCCGGGCTGGTTCCTGCACGAAAGCCATCATCGGCCGCGCACGGGGCGCTTCGAGGCGAACGATCTCTACGCGGTGATCTTCGCGATCCCGTCGATCCTGCTGATCCTCGGCGGGGTCGATCTCGGCTGGGGCGAATGGGCGATCTGGGTTGGCGCCGGGATTGCCGCTTATGGCGCGATCTATTTCGGCTTTCACGACGTCATCGTCCACAAGCGGCTGGCCCACCGCTACGTGCCGCGATCGGCTTATATGAAGCGCATCGTCCAGGCCCACCGGCTCCACCATGCGGTGGAGACCAAGGCGGGGACGGTCAGCTTCGGCTTCCTGTGGGCACCGCCGGCGGAGGAGTTGAAGGCGGAGCTCAAGCGGCGGGAGCGGGCAGGAGTTCGGGCGCCGGCGGGGCGTTAGCGCGGCCGGGTCCAAAGCCCCGTGCGGTCGACCGGCGCCGGCCGATCGCCGCATTCCATCAGGGCGTTGGCGACCAGCACGATCTTTTCCGGCTTGTGGACGATTGTGCGGCTGTCCCAGGCATGGGGGCCGCGGGCGACGACCTTGCGGGCGATGCCGCCATAGATGTTCGCCGCCGACAGCACCGCCCAGCGCGCGCGGAAGGGGAGGCGTGCCGCCCCGACACGGGCCGAGGCTTCATAGCGCTCGACCAGCGCGCCGAGCCGCTCGGCAACGCGGGCGAGATGGTCGCGATCCGCCGGATCCACCGCGCCCCATTCGGCGGGGATATAGACCCGGCCGACGCCATGATCCTCGACGATGTCGCGCCCGATATTGGCGAGCTGGAAGGCGAGGCCGAGATCGGAGGCGCGGTCGAGCGTGTCCTCGTCGTCCGGCGTGACCCCCATCAGCACCGCCATCATGCAGCCGACCGCGCCGGCGACGTGGTAGCAATAGCGCAAGAGGTCGTCCTCGCCTTGCGGCCGCCAGCCATCGGCGTCGAGCGCGAAGCCGGCGAGGTGGTCGTCGATGAAACGGCGGGGAATCGCGCATTCGGCCGCGACCACGCGGAGCGCATCGAACGGGGCGACCCCCACCGCTTCGCCGGCAAGGGCGCGGTTCGTGGTCTCGCGGATGAAGGCGATGCGCCGCTGCGGATCGGCGGGGGCGGCGGCGCCGTGGCCGAGCGTCTGGCCGTCGGCCAGATCGTCGCAGGCGCGGCACCAGCTGTAGAGCAGCCAGGCGCGCTCGCGCGTCTGCTGATCGAACAAATTGCTCGCGAAGCGGAAGGATTTGGAGCCGTTGCGGATGATCCGCTCGGCCTCCGCGACGAGCGATCCCCTTTCGGCTTCCGGAGCGCGATCGGCTCTCATCGGACCGTCATTGCGAGGAGCGAAGCGACGAAGCAATCCAGCCGCGCCGGCCGCCGCACTGGATTGCTTCCCCCGGCTTGCGCCGGGGTCGCAATGACGAAGGTGCCGGGGGATTGCGTGTCAGCGACCGAGGTCATCGATCATCAATCCTGCGGTCGCCTTGGCGCTGCCGACGACCCCGGGGATGCCCGCGCCAGGATGGGTGCCGGCGCCGACGAAATAGAGGTTCGGGATCACATCGTCGCGGTTGTGGACGCGGAACCAGGCGCTCTGGGTCAGCAGCGGTTCCAGGCTGAAGGCGGACCCCAGATTCGCGCCGAGATCGCTGGCGAAGTCCGCCGGCGTATAGTGGAAGCAGGTGGTGATGTTGCGCCGCAGCCCCGGGGCGACGCGCTGCTCCACGATTTCGAGGATGCGGTCGCGATAGCGCGGCCCCTCGATGCTCCAGTCCACATCGAGCTTGCCGAGATGCGGCACCGGGGCGAGCGCGTAGAAGGTCGAATCGCCGATCGGCGCCATCGACGGATCGGTGATGCTGGGGTGGTGGAGATAGAGCGACGGATCGTCGGCGAGCCGCCCCTTCGCATAGATGTCGTCGAGCAGGCCCCTGTAGCGCGGGCCGAACAGGATCGTGTGGTGCTTGATGTCGGGATAGTCGCCCTTCGCCCCGAAATGGACGACGAAGAGCGACGGGGAGAAGCGCTTGCGCCGCAGCTTAGCCGCCGCCGAGGCCCCCCGCCTGTGCCCGCGAATGAGATCGTAGGAATGGACGACATCGCCGTTGGAGGCGATCGCGTCGAACTGGGCATGCCAGCCGCTTCTGGTGAGCAGGCTCGTCGCGCGGCCGTCGCCGGTGAAGATTTCCTCGACCGGATCGGCGAGGCGCAAGGTGCCGCCGATCCGTTCGAAATGCGCGACCATGCCCTTCACAAGCGCATTGGTGCCGCCGCGCGCGAACCAGACCCCGCCATCGCGCTCCAGCTTGTGGATCAGGGCGTAGATCGAGCTCGTCGTCATCGGATTGCCGCCGACGAGGAGGGTGTGGAACGACAGCGCCTCGCGCAGATGCTCGTCCTTCACGAAGCCCGACACGATCGAATAGACCGATCGCCAGGCCTGATAGCGCATCAGGCTGGGCCCCGCCTTCAGCATCGCGGCGAAATCGAGGAAGGGGACCGCGCCGAGCTTCTCATAGCCTTCGCGATAGACGCCGGCCGAATAGCGAAGGAACTTCGCATAGCCATCGACATCGTCGGGGTTCAGCGCGGCGATCTGCTCGGTGAGGCGGGCGTCGTCATTGCTATAGTCGAACACCGTCCCGTCCGGCCATGAGAGCCGGTAGAAGGGCGCGACCGGCATCAGCTCGACATCGCGGCGCATGTCGGCGCCGGTCAGGCCCCACAGCTCTCTCAGGCAATCGGGATCGGTGATGACGGTCGGGCCGGCATCGAAGACATAGCCGTCCTTCACCCAGTGATAGGCACGGCCGCCCGGCTTGTCGCGCGCCTCGACGATGGTCGTGTCGATCCCGGCGGACTGGAGCCGGATGCCCAACGCGAGGCCGCCGAAGCCGGCGCCGATGATGGCGGCGGTCCTGGTCATGCGAGGGCCTTCAGCGCGCGCAGCAGTGGCACCGGCGGCTTGCCCGAAAGGATCCGCGCCTTGTCCGCGAAGGTGGAGCCGGCGGCGTAGAAGCGCTCGATCAGGCGCGGATCGAGCCGGTAGAAATGCTGCAGCACCCTGTAGCGATCGGCCGGCGGCGCCGCGCGGAACAGCATCCGATCGAGCAGCCGGTAGAATCCGCGCGCCTTCCACAGCCGCTTCGCCTCGGCGCGGAGCACCCGGGGCAGCCCGGAGAAATCGCTCTGGCGGGCGATCAGCAGCGCGATCCGCACCGCATCCGGGAGCGAATAGCCGGTGGTCGGATGGAAGAAGCCGCCGCGCAGCCCGATCCGCGCCGTCCCTTCGGTCCCGGGCCAGAAGGCGTCGAAATCCCCGCCCATCGCGACCGGGAGCACGCCGGCTTCCTCGCCCTCCACCGCGGCGATGCGCCAGCCGCGCGCGTCGGCATAGGCCTCGATCCGCGCGCCGAGCGCCGCCCGGTCCAGCGTCGGATCGGTGCTGTAATAGGTGTCCTCGATCAGGAGTCGGTCCTCGGCGAAGGGCAGGCAGTAGACGAATCGATAGCCGTCCGTCTGATCGACGCAAGCGTCCATCACGATCGGGCGGGCAAGGCCGTGCGGCGCGGCGAGCCGGAGATCGCGGCCGACGAACTTCTGCCAGCCGAGATCGAGCGCGTCGAGGTTCGCGGCGCCGCGCGCGTCGATATCGATCCGCGCTTCGTCGACGCCCTCGCCAAGCCGGTACTGATCGGGGCGGAGCCGCTCGCGCACCAGCGCGTCGAGACGATCGGATCGGGTGCTGTTGTAGCGGGTGGAAAGCGTGCGTGCCCGGTCCGGAAAACGGACGTCATAACCGTCCCAGCTTGCCGCGACGATCGGATCGACCAGCCAGCGATCGCCCGGCGCGACATCCGCGTCGAAGAAGGACCAGACATGATTGCCGCCGAAGCGCTCGCCCTGCTCGACCAGCACGAAGTCGGCATCGGGCCTGAGCTTGGCGAGCGCCAGCGCGACAAGGCAGCCGGCAAGGCCGCCGCCGGCGATCGTCAATGGCCCGTCCCGCGTCACCTCGCCCTCCTACGCAAGGCCTTCGCGGAACGCCACCGCGCGTGTAGGGAAGCGGCGTGGACCTGATGCTCGCCATCTCACTGTCGGTCGCCGCGATGACGATCATCGTCGCGCTGCGCTATCTGGCGGTCAGCGGCGGTTTCGCGCTGCTCACCCGCGCGCGGTTTCCAGGCCTCTACGGCGGGCTCGATACCCAAATCCGGCGCGAGATCGGCTGGTCGCTGGCCAGCGCCTTCCTCTATGGCGCCCCGGCCGGGCTGCTCGCCTGGGGATGGCAGAATCGCGGCTGGACGCGGGTCTATTCCGATGTGAACGATTATCCGATCTGGTGGCTTCCGGTTTCGATCCTGGTCTACCTCGCGCTGCACGACGCCTGGTTCTACTGGACGCATCGCTGGATGCACCGGCCGAAGCTGTTCCGCATCGCCCATGCCGTCCACCACGCCAGCCGACCGCCCACCGCGTGGGCCGCGATGAGCTTCCATCCGTGGGAGGCGCTGACCGGCGCCGTCGTCATCCCAGCGCTCGTCCTTGCCATCCCGATCCACATCGCGGCGCTCGGCATCGTGCTCGCGATCATGACGCTGATGGGCGTCACGAACCATATGGGTTGGGAAATGTTTCCGCGCCCATTGGTCGAAGGGCGCGCCGGCGCCTGGCTCATCACCGCCTCCCACCATCAGCGCCACCATCAGCAATATGGATGCAATTATGGCCTCTATTTCCGTTTCTGGGATCGCCTGTGCGGCACGGATCGCGGCCTCGGCGCGTTCGATCGGCGCCGCGGCGCTGCTGCTCGCTGCGGGGACAGCGCGGGCGACCGATCTGGAGGTCCAGATCCACGGGCTGAGGAACATGAGGGGGTCGATCGAACTGTGCCTCACGCGCAGCCCGGCGCACTTTCCTGACTGCACGGGATCGCCGGGAATGGTGAGCCGAACCGTCCGTGCGGCCGACGCGGGCTCCGTGCTGTTCCGCGGCCTCCCGCCCGGCGATTACGCCGTTTCGGTCATCCACGACGAGAATGACGATGGCCGGCTCAACACCTTCGTCGGTATCCCGCGCGAAGGCTTCGGTTTTTCGCGCAACCCGCGCATCCGCATGGGGCCGCCGCGCTTCGAGGAATGCCGCATCGCCGTCACCGGCGCCGCGATGCGCGAGGTCATCCAGATCAAATATCTTCTCTAGAAGAAGGACGGACACGCAACGTCTTCCCCTTGACCGGCTTTCACTTCATAGTGGCGGAGAGGGGGGATGCGATGGGTTGGACAGCCGCTCTTCCGTCGGGAACCGGCGGCAGCCTGCCGGCACTTCGCGTGCTGCTCGCGGCGCCGCGCGGCTTCTGCGCCGGGGTTCGCCGGGCCATCGAGGCGGTGGAAACCGCGCTGTCCCGCCATGGCGCGCCGGTCTATGTCCGCCGGGCGATCGTCCACAATCTCACCGTGGTGCGCGCGCTCGAGGCGAAGGGGGCGATCTTCGTCGAGGAGCTGGATGAGGTTCCGCAAGGCGCCGTCGTCATCATGTCCGCCCACGGCATTCCCGGCACCGTCGCCGCCGAAGCCGATCGGCGCGGCTTGACCTGGTTCGATGCGATCTGCCCGCTCGTCGCCAAGGTCCACCGCGAGGTGGCGCGCCATCATCGTTCGGGCCGCCATGTGATCCTCATCGGCCATCGCGGCCATCCCGAGATCGTCGGGACGATCGGCCAGCTCCCCGATGGCGCGGCGAGCGTCGTCGGAAGCGCCGAGGATGTCGCGGCGCTGTCCATCCCCGGCGATGCCCCGATCGCCTATGCGGTGCAGACGACATATTCGGTCGACGACGCGGCGGAGGTGATCGCCGCGCTCACCGCCCGCTATGCCGACGTCGCCGCGCCACCGGGCAGCGACATCTGCTATGCGACGACCAACCGCCAGGCCGCGATCCGCGCGCTCGCCCCGCTGGCGGACGCGGTGATCGTCGCCGGCGAGCATTTTTCGTCCAACGCCTGTCGCCTCGCCGAAGTCGCGCGCGCCGCGGGCTGTGCATCGGTCCAGCTCGTGGCGAGCGCCGGGGCGCTCGATTTCGACGCGCTACAGCAGGCCGGAACGGTCGCCGTGACGGCGGCCGCGTCGACGCCGGAGGAGACGGTCGATGCGATCCTCGCCCGGCTCGCGACGCGTTATCGCCTCACGATCGAGGAGGTCGGCCAGGTGGCCGAGGCGGCGGCGTTCAAGCCGGTGCGGATCGATTATCCGGCAATCTCCTTGAGCGGGACCGCGGCATCGGCCAGCCGCGCCCTCTCGTAGAGTCCGCCCTCCAGGATCAGCTTGCGCCCCTGGACATAATCCCTGACCGAATTGACGCAGTCGAGCGCGATCGTGCGGCCGCTCTTCCGATAGATCACCGAGAAGCTGCGCGCCGCCGGATCGCCGCGAACGATGGCCTCGTCATGGCCGGCGGAGAGGCCGATCGTCTGGAGCTTCAGATCATATTGGTTCGACCAGAACCAGGGTAGCGCATCGTAAGCCGCATCGTGCCCAAGGATGGTGCGCGCGACCACATTGGCCATGTCATTGGCATTCTGGACCGATTCCAGCCGGATGCGGGCGCCGCCGGCGAAGCGGTTGGCATGGGCGGCGCAGTCGCCGATCGCATAGACATGAGGCAGGCTGGTGCGGCCGTTCGCGTCGACATCCACGCCGTCGCGCCCCTCTGCGCCGGCGGCGATCAGCGGGGCGACCGCCGGATCGATGCCGATGCCGACGATCGCGAGATCGGCCTGCAGGGTCTCCCCGCCGGTGAGCATGACCCCGCCGATGCGACCACCTGTTCCGGTCAGCGCCTCCACCATCGCGCCTACACGCACGTCCACGCCGCGCGCGCGATGCTCGGCCTCGTAGAAGCGGGAGACGGGCAGGCCTGCGACGCGGGCGAGCAGGCGATCCATCGCTTCGACCAGGACGACCTCGCGCCCCAGGGTCCGCAGCACCGCCGCCGTCTCGAGGCCGATATAGCCGCCGCCGATCACCGCGATCCGGCGCGCGTCGGTCAGTTCGTGGAGCAGCCGATCGACCTCGTCGCGATGACGGACATAGTGGACACCGCCAAGCGCGGCGCCGGGACAACGCAGCCGCCGCGGCGCGCCCCCAGCGGCCCAGACGAGGATGCGATAGCCCAGGGTCCGCCCATCGGCCAGCGTCGCCGTCCGCCTGGCCGGATCGACGGCCGTGACCGGCGTGCTGAGCAGCATCTCCACCTCCCACTCCGCCCAGAAGCCCGCGGGCCGGATCAGCAGCCGTTCGAAGCCCTTCTCCCCGGCCAGATAGTCCTTCGATAGAGGCGGCCGCTCGTAAGGCAGGTGCGGCTCGGCGCCGACGATGGCGATGCGCCCTTCAAAGCCGTGCTGGCGAAGCGCGATTGCCGCCTGCGCGCCGGCATGGCCGCCGCCGACGATCAAGACGTCGAAGCCCGTCGTTCCTGACCCCGCCATCGGCACCCGGCGCCCGTTCCTCTCATTCCACCTGTCCCGGCGGCCGGCCTATCGGACTTCCGCGACACCCGGAAGTCCAGCGTGCGTCGGTTTACCTCTTGGCAACGTTGAACATGTTTCCATCCGAGCGTAATGTTGTGATCGCTCCTCCAAGCGGGGATGTAAGATGAGCCGGACGGCAACGATCGAAGGCGTCGAGCCCTCGCGATCCGATCCCAGGATTTCGGTTCCTGAAATCTGGGACGTGCGGCGCACGATCGAGTTGCGCACGGCCGAACTCGCGGCGGTGACGCGGACGGACGAGGAAGCCGCCGAAATCCTGGCCCTCGCTGAAGCGATCGGCCGCGAGGCGGGAGACGTCGACACCGTCACCGGCAGCGATATCGCCTTTCACGAGGCGGTCGCACGGGCGAGCCACAACCGCCTGTTTCTCGAGATCGTGCAGTCGTTCGATCCCTTGATGGAGGTGGCGGTGCCGAGCGCGTGGCGCACCCGGACCACCGAGGGGCAGCGCCGAATCATGGTCGAGCGCCACATGGCGGTTGCCAATGCGATCCATCGCCGCGATCCGATCGCCGCGACGATGGCGATGAGCGCGCATTTCGATTCGGCGATCGGCGACATGCTCCGCGCGGCGCGGCTCAAGGGGAGCGCGGTCTCCTTCTAGCGATCGTTGCGTGGCGCCGGCGCGCTCCGGGCCACGAAGTCGCCGAGCGGGCGTGGGACGGCGGTGCGGCGACCAGGGGGACGGCGGCGAGGGACCGGATCATGGCGGTTTTCGTGGCGAGTCCCCCATGGCCCTTTTCACATCGCGGCGAGGGAATGAAAAAGCGGCGCCCCCGCGAAGGAGGCGCCGCCAGTCTTCTCCCGGGTTCGGGAGGGGGGCTCAGAACCGGCCGCGAATGCCGACCATGATGGTCCGGCCGGGATTGTAGGAGGTGAAGGTCGCGTTCTCGAACTGGAAATAGGAACGCTGCGTCGCCTTGAAGATATTGACGACATCGAAGGTCAACTGCGGGAGGTGACGCGCGCCGAGGATCGTGTTGAGATCGAAGCGCGAGGAGAAATCCCACTGCTGATAATCGTCGGAGAAGATCGCGGCGGCCGGGATGCCGTTCTGGTTCAGGTTCGATTGCTGGGATCCCTGGTTCCAGACCGTCGAGAGCCGCGCGCTGATGCCGTGATTTTCGTAGTAGAGCGTCGCGTTGTAGGAATAGCGCGCGACCCCGAGCGCGACCGCCGGCGCGGCGCCCGTGCCCTTCTGGTCGATGATCGTGCCGTTGACGCTGAAGCCGAAGCCGCGAACGCCGAGATAGCGGCCGAGCAGGAAGTCCAGCGACTGCACCCAGGTGCCCTCGAGGCCGTTCACGGTGAGCTGGCCGCTCGCGTTGACCTGCTGTTGCAACACGACGGTCGCCTGGGTGGGACCACCGCGCGACGTGATCGCCGCCTGCTGGGTCGGCGTCAGCGTGTCGAAGGTGACGCCATAGACTGCGAGATCCGAGAAGGGGACCGTCGTCGTGCCGGTGCTGGTGAAGCCGGTGATCGTCTTGCGGAAGGCGGCCACGGCGACATAGTCGCCATGCCCCATATAATATTCGACGCCGAGATCGAGATTGTCGGAGATGTAGGGCTGCAGCGCCGGATTGCCGCGCGTGCCGACGTCGGCCGAGGGCGAGCTGAAGTTGAGGCCCGGAAGCATTGCGTTCGGATCGGGCCGCGTCATCGTCCGCGAGGCCGCCACCCTGACGATCGCCCGCTCCGACAGGTTGTAGGCGATGTTCCCGGCCGGGAGCCAATTGTCGTACCTGTTCTCGGTCAGGACGAAATTGCTGACGTTCGGGAAGCAGGCGCCGTCGTTCGGGTTGGCGGGGGCGGGATTGGCGCCGCCCGGGCAGCCGCGCAGCGGCCCGGCATCGCCATCGGGATCGGCGTTGCGCGGATCGGGGACAGAAACGAGGCCGCCGATCGTCTGATCCGTCCGGACCCAGCGAACGCCGACATTGTAGCGCAGGCGATTGCCGCCAAGCGTGGTGTCGCCGTTGATCTCGCCGTAGGCGCCGAGCGTCTTCTCGCGCACGAAGCCGCCGCTCGCGCCGGTGTTGGAGGCGCCGACCTCGGGCGCATTGTCGTGGAACTGATCGTAGTTCGACGCCTGGCGGAAGCGATCCCAGTCGACGGTGATGAAGCCGTCCGGTCCAGGCCGAAGGAAAGAGGCGAGCGACGATTGCGGGATCAGCGAGCCGCCATAAGTGACCGGGCCGCCCGTATAGCCTGGATAGGTCGGATAGCCCGGCGGCGCCGCGCCGGCCACGTCCAGCCCCTGGCAGGGCGGCTGGGTGTTCGGGCTGGGCAGGAACACGTTCGGATTGTCGCCGCACACCGCATTCTGCCACGCCTGGCTGTTGTCGAAGGCGCGGATGCGACGCTGGATGTCGTCATAGGCGGCGCCGACTCGGATGTTGAAGTCGCTGTCGCCCCATTGGAGATTGCCGCGGATGCCGCGCGTGCGGGTCCTTCGCCGCTCGTCCTGGATGTTCACGCGGCCGCCCGGCCAGCCGAAGCTCGCCGGATCGTTGAGATCGACATTGGTCTGGATATCCGGCACGCCGCCGTCATTGGTGTAGTTGACGGTGACCCCGCTGCTCGGCGGGGTGATGACGACCACGCTCGGCGATTCGCGATGGAAGCGGCTTTCGGTCCAGTTGCCCTGCAGGTCGAAATGGAGCCGGTCGCCGATCCGCCATTCCATTCCGGGATTGATGCCCCAGAAGTGCACGTCCTCGATGAACGGGCGATATTCCAGGAAGAACTGGGAATTGGCGTAGGTGCCGCTGGTGACGACGCAGCCCTGGCTGCAATCGCTGCGATCGTAGGTCGTGTTGAGCGGGATCGCCGCGCCGTTGCGGCCGACCCAGTTCATGTCGATGCGCTGCAGGTCGTTGTGGCGGCGGCCGAACATCGAATCGATGTAGAAATGCAGGTCGTCGCTCGGCCGCCATTCCATGCTGAGTACGCCGCTGATCCGGTCCTTGTTCCCGAATTCGTCGGAGGGCCGGCCGAGGCGCGGAATGATGCCGTTGTCGATCTGCTGGATCGAAGCGCCCGGATTGTTGGCGAGCAGGAAGGCCTGGTTGATGACGTCGCCGGGGGCAAGGCCGTTGCCGGCATTGGCCGGGACGGTGCCCGGGATCGTCCAGTTGCCGCCGCCGGTCGCGTTGCAGCTGGAATTGTTGGCGGTGCACTGCGCCGCGGCGATCTGCGCCGGCGTCGGCGTGTTCTGCACGCCACTGGTCGTGCCGGCGAGGCTGTTCGGGGTCGACAGGTTGGGATTGGTCCATCCGATCGTCTCGAATCCGCGCACCCGCACTTCGTTGCGGACGGCGGCGACGCCGGCGAGGATGCCGAAATTGCCGAACGTGCCGCTTGCGACCAGCGAACCGCGACCGCCCCAGCGGCTCGTGTTGCTGTTGTTGGTCGCCTCGGCCGAATAATTGAGGTGGAGGCCGGGATTGTCGAACGGCCGCGCCGTGCGCATGTTCACCGTGCCGGCCGCGCCGCCCTCCACCATGTCGGCAAGCGCGCTCTTGTTCACCGTGAGCTGCGTGAAGAGCTCGCTCGGGAAGAGATCGAGATCGACCTCGCGATTGGTGCTCTGCGCGTCGGTTCGCCCGGTCGATGCGATCGCGACCGGCGCGCCGTTGAGCAGCACGCGCGTGAAATTGGTGCCGAGGCCGCGGATCGCGATGTTGAGGCCCTCGCCGGTGATCTCGCGGCTGATCTGGATGCCGGGCACGCGGTTGAACGATTCGGCAAGGTTGGTGTCGGGAAAGTCGCCGATATCGTCGGCGAAGACCGACTCGGTGAAGCCGACATTGTTCTCCTTGGCGTTCGCCGCGTTGCTGAGGCTGGCGCGGATTCCGGTCACGATGATGGCATCGTCGGCGGGTGCGCCCGACGCCCCCGTCTGGCCATTTTGCTGCGCAGCATTGGGATCGCTCCCACCACTCTGCGCGAAGGCCGCGGTGGCGATCATGCCGCTGGCCAGAATCGTGGCAGTGCGCAACAGAAGCTGGACGCGCGTGACGCGCGAGGTCGCGTTGGTCATCATTCCTCCCCTTGTCCCGTGCATTTTGCACTGTTGACCGATCGAAACCGGCAGGCCCTTCCTTTTGCGTTCGTTGACGCAAAAATGGTAGCGCTCACATAAGGTGTGACTCGGACCTGCTGTCCTGTCAATCTGAAACAGGATGACGGGGGTTTCGGACCGGACGAATGATCGGAGGCAGGCTCGTGAGGCGTGCAGGATCGGGGCGGCGCGGCGCCGTCGCGCGGCCGAGTCGCCCGGCTTGACAGAAAAGCCCCGCCCGCTGCATGTGAGCGCTAACAATCGCGCATAAAATATTGAGAGGGCAAAGGGCGTTGAGCGCATCCGAGATCCCAGACATGCTGCCCGTCGATGCGTCCGCCGCGCTGCTGGCGGGTCGGATCGATCTTGGCGAGGGGCCGACCCCGGTGATCGTCGCCGGCGGACAGGTCCGCGACGTTTCGCGCACCGCGCCGACCATGTGCCACCTGATCGAGCATCCGGACCCCGCGAGTCTCGACGGCCCGGTCCTGTTCGACGTCGCCGAGCTCGCCGCGCGCGCGGCGCGGCAGGATCGCGCGCGGCCGTTCCTGCTTTCGCCGATCGACCTGCAGGTCGTGAAGGCGTCCGGCGTCACCTTCGCCCTTTCGGCGCTTGAGCGGGTGATCGAGGAGCGCGCGCGGGGCGATTCGGGCGCCGCCGCGGCGATCCGCGAGCGCATCGAATCGCGGATCGGCGGGGAAATCCGCGCCGTCGTGCCTGGATCGGAGGCGGCGGCGCGGCTCAAGGCGGCGCTGATCGACGGCGATCTGTGGTCGCAATATCTGGAAGTCGCGATCGGGCCGGATGCCGAGATCTTCACCAAGGCGCCGGTGCTCTCCACCGTCGGCTGGGGCGCCGAGGTTGGCGTTCGTTCGGATTCGCACTGGAACAATCCCGAGCCCGAGGTGGTGATCGTCGCCGACAGCGCCGGCCGCCCGCGCGGCGCGACGCTCGGCAACGACGTCAATCTGCGCGACTTCGAGGGGCGCAGCGCGCTGCTCCTCGGCAAGGCGAAGGACAATAACGCCTCCTGCGCCCTGGGGCCGATGATCCGCCTGTTCGACGCCGGCTTCGCCATGGCGGACGTCGAGCAGGCCGAGATCGCGCTCGAGATCGACGGGCCCGAAGGCTATCGGCTCGAGGGCACGAGCTCGATGAGCCAGATCAGCCGCCCCCCGGCCGAGCTGGTGCGCCAGGCGATGAGCGAGCATGATTATCCCGACGGCTTCGTGCTGTTCCTCGGCACGCTGTTCGCACCGGTCCAGGATCGCGACACGCCGGGGCGCGGCTTCACGCACAAGGTCGGCGACGTCGTTCGCATCTCGACGCCAAGGCTCGGCGTTCTTGAGAACCGGGTGACGACGTCGAAGGACGCGCCGGCCTGGCGGACGGGGATCCGCGCCCTCGTCGATAATCTCGTTCAGCGCGGACTGATCGGCGTAAAGAGGGGCCAGGAGGCCCAGGCATGACCCAGACACTGACCCACTTCATCAATGGCGAGCGCGTGACCGCACAGGCGGCGGGCGAAAGCCTCAATCCCTCCAACACCGGCGAGATCGTCGCGCGCTATCCATCGGCCGGCCAGGCCGAGGTCGACGCCGCGGTCGACGCCGCCCGCGTCGCCTTCCCGGCCTGGGCGGGGGCGACGCCGGAGGTGCGCGCCGACCTGCTCGACAAGGTCGCCTCGACCATCATGGCGCGGGCGGCGGAGCTTGGCGAGCTGCTCTCGCGCGAGGAGGGCAAGACGCTCCCCGAGGGCAAGGGCGAGGTGATGCGCGCCGCGCGCATCTTCCGCTATTTCGCTGGCGAGGCGATCCGCCGCCACGGCCAGACGCTGGATTCGGTCCGCCCTGGCATCGACGTCGAGACGCACCGCGAGCCGCTCGGCGTGGTCGGTCTCATCACGCCGTGGAACTTCCCGATCGCGATTCCCGCGTGGAAGGCCGCCCCGGCGCTCGCCTTCGGCAATACGGTGGTGCTGAAGCCGGCCAGCCCGACGCCGGCCATGGCCTGGGCGCTCGTCGACATCATCCACGAATGCGGCGCGCCTCCCGGCGTGCTCAACTTCCTGATCGGCGAGGGCGGCGTCGGCGGCGCGATCGTCGGCCATGAAGGCGTCGACGCGGTTTCCTTCACCGGCTCGCAGTTCGTCGGCGGCAAGGTGGCCGAGACGGCGGTGAAGCGCCAGGCGCGCGTGCAGCTCGAAATGGGCGGCAAGAACCCGCTCGTCGTGCTCGACGATGCCGAGCTCGACCGCGCCGTCGCGATCGCGATCGACGGCGGCTTCTTCTCCACCGGCCAGCGCTGCACCGCTTCCTCGCGTGTCATCGTGACCGAGGGCATCCACGATCGCTTCGTCGAGGCGCTTGCGGAACGGGCGCGCACGCTCAAGGTCGGCGACGCGCTCGATCCCGCCAGCCAGATCGGCCCGGTGGTGAGCGAGAGCCAGCTCGAACAGGACCTTAAATATGTCGAGGTCGCGACCGGGGAGGGCGGGCGCCTCGTCACCGGCGGCGAGCGCCTGAGCCTCGCCAACCCCGGCTATTTCATGTCCCCGGCGGTGATCGCCGACACCAATGCCGACATGCGGATCAACAACGAGGAAGTGTTCGGCCCGGTCGTCAGCACGATCCGCGTCAAGGATTATGAGGAGGCGCTCGCGGTCGCCAATCGCGGCGATTTCGGCCTCTCCGCCGGCATCGTCACCACCAGCTTGAAGCATGCCCGCCATTTCCGCCGAAACGTTCGCGCCGGCATGGTGATGGTGAACCTGCCGACCGCCGGGGTCGACTATCACGTGCCCTTCGGCGGCACGCGCAAGTCGAGCTACGGCACGCGCGAGCAGGGGTTTGCGGCGATCGAATTCTACACGCAGACCAAGACCGTCTACATCGGGGGCTGAGCGAAAGTGGCCGATCCCGTCCCCGCGGCGCAGCGCGCGGTTTATCCGAGCTTGCGTGGCCGTCGCGTTCTGGTGACGGGCGGTGGCTCGGGGATTGGGGCCGGGATTGTGGGGGAGTTCGTCCGGCAGGGTTCGGACGTGACCTTTTTCGACATCCAGGAGGAGCCGTCGCTTGCGCTGGTCGAGTCTCTGTCGAAGGGGGAGGGGCGTGGCCCGCTTTTCCGGCCGGTCGATCTTCGCGACATCGGCGCGCTGCAGGCGGAGATCGCGGCGCTGATCGCGCGCGACGGCGGGTTCGACGTGCTGGTGAACAATGCCGCCAATGACGATCGCCACAAGCTCGAGGAGGTGACGGAGGCCTATTGGAACGAGCGGATGGAGACGAACCTTCGCCACATGTTCTTCTGCGCGCAATCGGTGATCGGGCCGATGCGCGCGAAGGGGCGTGGTGCGATCGTCAATCTCGGCTCGATCTCCTGGCATCTCGGGATCGAGGATCTGGCGCTCTACCAGGTGGCGAAGGCGGGGATCGAGGGGCTGACGCGGGCGCTGGCGCGCGAGCTTGGCGGCGACAATATCCGGGTCAACTGCGTGGTGCCGGGCAATGTGCGAACGCCGCGCCAGCTCAGATGGTACACCCCCGAGGGCGAGGCCGAGATCGTCGCCGCCCAGGCGCTCGACGGCCGCCTGCTGCCCGAAGACATCGCCGCCATGATCCTCTTCCTCGCCAGCGACGACGCACGACTCGTCACCGGCCATAACTATTTCGTCGACGCAGGATGGCTGTGAAGGCGCTCGGCGCGTTCATCCTCCTCGCTTTGGCGTCGGCGGCGCCGGCGCAGCCGCATCTCGGCCAGCTCTTTTCCGATCACGCGGTGCTCCAGCGGGGACGGCCGATCGCCCTGTGGGGCGAGGCGGCGCCGGCCGAGCGCGTCGCGGTGGCGCTCGGCGAGGCGCGCGCGACCGCCAAGGCCGGGCGCGACGGCCGCTGGCGCGCCACCTTGCCCGCCATGACCGCGGGCGGCCCCTATACGCTGACCGTCACCGCGCCGTCCGGCACGGCCGAGGCGCGCGACGTGATGATCGGCGACGTCTGGCTCTGCTCGGGCCAGTCGAACATGGAATTGCAGGTCAGCCGCGCGCTCAACAGCTTTAACGAGACGCAGGCGGCGAACGATTCCGGTCTGCGCCTCCTCAACGTTCCGCATGTCACCGCGCCCACCCCGGCCGCGGCCTTCTCGCAGCCGGTGAACTGGGCCGTCACGACGCCCGACAGCGTCGGCGATTTCTCGGCCGCCTGCTATTATATGGCGCGCGAGCTTCGGGCCGCGCATCCCGATGTCGCGATCGGCGCGATCAATGCGAGCTGGGGCGGATCGCCGATCCGCGCCTGGCTGGACGATGAGGGCGCGCGCGCGGCGCTCGGTGCGGACTATCGCGCGCTCCTGTCCTATCGCCATGACCCCGCAGCGGCGAGCGCTGCCTTTGGCGAGCAATGGGCTTCATGGTGGCGGCGCGCGCAGGGCGATGCCCCCGGCGCGGAGCCCTGGCACGCGAGCGACCGCCTCGCCTGGTCGCCCGTGCCCGCAATGCGTTATTGGGAGCAATGGGGTGATCCGCGCTTCGCCAGCTTCGATGGCATGGTGTGGATGCGAAAGCGCTTCACGCTCACCGCTGCCGAAGCCGCGCAGGCGGCGACGCTCTCGCTCGGCGTGATCGACGAGGTGGATGAGGCCTTCGTCAACGGGGTCGCGGTCGGCGGGCTCTATTCCTGGGAGACGCCGCGCGTATATCCAATCCCCGCGGGCCTGCTCCATGCGGGCGAGAACGAGATCCTGGTCAACGTCTTCGACGGATCGGGCTCCGGCGGCCTCGCCGGGCCGGCCGAGCGGCTGAACATCACCCTTGCCGACGGCACGGTGAAGGCGATCGGCGAGGGTTGGCAGTATAGTGTCGTGACGCCCAATCCGGGCATGCCGCCGCGCCCGGCCTGGGACGCGCCGATGGGCCTCACCCTCATCCACAACGGCATGATTTCGCCACTGCGCGATTTCGGCCTCGCCGGCGTCGCCTGGTATCAGGGCGAAAGCGATGTCGGGCAGCCGGGCAGCTATGCCGATCGGCTCGCCGCGATGATGGCGGGGTGGCGGCGGCAGTTCGACCGGCCGGACCTTCCGTTCCTGATCGTGAGCCTCGCCAATTTCGGCCCGTCCGCCACCCATCCGGTCGCGAGCGGCTGGGCCGAGCTTCGCGAGCAGCAGCGGATCGGCGTCGCGCGCGATCCCCATGCGGCGCTGGTGATCGCGATGGACCTTGGCGAGCGGCTCGACATCCACCCGGCGAACAAGCCGGAGCTCGGACGGCGCCTCGCCCGCGCCGCGCTGCATCTCGCTTACGGGGCGAGCGCACCGGCCGGGCCCGAGGCGGTGGATGCGCGCCGCGACGGGGACGATGTGGTCGTCCGCTTCACCGGCGTCACCGGCGCGCTCCGGAGCTGGAGCAGCACGCGCGCCATCGCCTTCGAACTGTGCGGCGCGAGCCAGGACAGCTGCCGCTATGTCGACGCCGTCCCGGATGGATCGACCGTGCGCCTGCGCGCCGACGGCCGGCCGGCCACGCGCGTGCGCTACGGCTGGGCCGACAGCCCCGTCACCAACCTCTACGACGAGGCGTCGCTGCCGCCCGGTCCGTTCGAGCTGTCGATCAATTAGTAAAAATAATTGACAGTCAATATTGATGACTGTAAAGCGGGTGAATGGATAACGAGCCCCACCCCCTGCTGCAGGTCGCTTTTCCAGCCCTGCTCCGCCACGCCCGCACCACTTATTCCGCCGCCATGCGCCGCGCGCTCATCGAGGCGGGCTATGACGATATTCCCGGCAACGGCCTCTATGTGATCGGGGCGCTCGCAATCGGCGAGGCGCCGCTCAGCCAGATCATCGCCGAGCTTCGCGTGTCGAAACAGGTCGCGGGCCAGCTCGTCGATGCGCTGGTGCTGCGCGGCTATCTGGACCGACGGACCGATCCCCAGGATCGTCGCCGGCTCACGATCACGCTGACCGAGCGTGGCAAGGCGGCCGCCGAGACGCAGGCGGCGGCGCGCGCAGCGATCGATGCCGAGCTCGTCGCCCGGATCGGCGCGGAAAAGGAATTGCATGCGCGCCAGGCGCTCGCCGCGCTCATCGACATTCGCCGCGACGCGGAGGCCGCCGCCGGCTGAGGCCGCTCACCGACGCCGCTAGTGATTGTGGCGGGGCGTTTTCTTCGACGTGCCGCGATATTTGATCGCGAAATCGAGCACGCCGCCCGCGCCGAGCTGCCCCGTCTTCTCACGGAACAGCTCCTCCCAGGGCGTGTTATCGGCCGGGATCGGCGGTGGCGCTTCGGCGGTGCGCCGGGCGATCTCATCGGCATCGACCAGCGCGTTGCAGGTTCCGGCGTTGAAATCGATGCGGATCATATCCCCGGTCCTGAGCCAGGCGAGGCCGCCGCCAGCCGCGCTTTCGGGTGAGGCGTTGAGGATCGAGGGGCTGTCGGACGTGCCGGACTGGCGACCGTCGCCGAGCGTCGGCAGCCACTGGACGCCGCGCTGGATGAGCGCGTCGGGCGGCTGCATGTTGACCACCTCGGCGGAGCCCGGCCAGCCGATCACCCCCGATCCACGGATGACGAGGATGCAATTCTCGTCGATATCCAGCGCCGGATCGTTGATGCGATGATGATAATCGTCCGATCCGTCGAACACGATCGCGCGCGCCTCCATCACGCCATCCCTGATGAAGCGCTGCTGGAATGCGTCGGAAATGACGCTGGTCTTCATGATCGCGAAATCGAAGAGATTGCCCTTGAGGACGAGGAAGCCCGCGCGCTCCTTCAGCGGATCGGCATAGGGCCGGATCACCTCGCGGTCGCTGGCTTCGCGAAGCCCGTCGCCGAGCGGCTTGCCGGTCACGGTGAGGCAATCGGCGTCGAGCTTGCCGGCCTGGAGCAGCTCCCAAAGCACCGCGGGCACGCCGCCGGCGCGGTGGAACCGCTCGCCGAGGAAGCGGCCGGCCGGCTGCACGTCGACGAGCAACGGGATGTCATAGCCGAACGCCATCCAGTCGCTTTCGTGAAGCTCGACCCCGGCATGGCGCGCCATCGCGACGATATGCGGCTGGGCATTGCTCGATCCGCCGAGGGCGCTGACCGCGCGGATCGCGTTGAGGAAGCTTTCGCGGGTCAGGATGCGCGAGGGGCGCAGGTCCTCATAGGCCATCTCGACGATCCGCCGCCCGGTCGCATAGGCCATCTGGCCGCGCTCGCGATAAGGGGCGGGGATCATCGCGCAGCCGGGCAGCGACAGGCCGAGCGCCTCGGCGACCGAGTTCATCGTCGATGCGGTGCCCATCGTGTTGCAATGGCCGGCAGAAGGGGCGCTGTCGCAGGCGCGCTCAAGGAATTCTTCCTCGGTGATCTCGCCGGCCGCGAGCTTGCGGCGCGAGCGCCAGATGACCGTGCCCGATCCGACCAGCTCGCCTTCATGCCAGCCGTCGAGCATCGGCCCGCCGGACAGGACGATGGCGGGGATGTCGACGGTCGAGGCGGCCATGATCGCCGAGGGCGTCGTCTTGTCGCAGCCGGTGGTGAGCACCACTGCATCGATCGGATAGCCGTTCAGGATCTCGACCAGGCCGAGATAAGCGAGGTTGCGATCGAGCGCCGCCGTCGGCCGCCGGCAATTCTCGAAGATCGGATGGGTCGGGAATTCGATGGGCACGCCGCCGGCGTCGCGGATGCCGTCGCGCACGCGCCGCGCGAGATCGAGATGGATGCGGTTGCAGGGCGACAGGTCCGATCCAGACTGGGCGATGCCGATGATCGGCCGGCCCGAGCGCAGCTCCTCCGGCGTGGTCCCGTAATTCATGAAGCGCTCGAGATAGAGCGCCGCCATGTCGCTGCGCCCCGGCGCCGCGAACCAGTCGCGCGAGCGGAAGGGTCGGGCGGGGGTGCGGGTCATCTCAAGCTCCAGTTACCACCTCCCCTCCCTGGGAGGGAGGGAGAGGACTGGTTTATCGACTTTTTCGTTTCATTCCCTCTCCCCGACGGGGAGAGGGAGCTCAAGGTCGAGTTTCGCTAAAATCTACCCCTCCATCGCCTCCAGTTCCTTGCCCTTGGTCTCGCTGACGAAGCGCTGGACCAGGAAGAAGCTGATGACCGCGCACACGCCGTAGAACGTATAGCTCCAGGCCAGGCCGAGGCCCGCGGCCATCACCGGGAAGCTCTGGGCGATGAGATAATTGGCGAACCACTGGAAGAAGCCGGCGACGGCGAGCGCCGAGCCGCGGATCTGGTTCGGGAACATCTCGCCGAGCATCACCCACATCACCGGGCCCCAGCTGATGTTGAAGAAGATCACGTAGAGGTTGGCGGCGATCACCGCGAGCGTGCCGAGGCTGCTCGACAGCACGATCTTGCTGGCGTCGGTCGGGTCGATGGTCGCGTGGCTGAACGCATAGACCATCACGAACAGGGTGATCGCCATGCCCGCCGATCCGATGAGCAGCAGCGGCTTGCGCCCGATCCTGTCGATCACTGCGATCGTCACGAAGCAGGCGGCGATCGAGACCGCGCCCGAGACGATGTTGATCATCAGCGAATCCTGCTCGGTGAACCCGGCGAGCTGCCACAGGGTCGATCCGTAATAGAAGATGACGTTGATGCCGACGAGCTGCTGGAACACCGCCAGCATGATGCCGACCCACACGATCGCACGGATGCCGAGAAAGCCCTTGCCGCCGGCCGGTGTCAGCACGTCCTTGAGGTGGGGGCGGTGATCGGCGGCGAAGCTCGCCTGGATCTCGCCCAGCTTGGCGGTGCCGTCCTCCTGGCCGAAGAGGCTGGTGAGCACCGAATGGGCATGGTCGTGACTGCCCTTGCCGACCAGGTAGCGCGGGCTTTCAGGGATGAGAAAGAGCGCGACGAGGAAGATCGCGGCCGGAACCGCCTGCATGAGGTACATCCAGCGCCACGCCTCGATCCCGGCCCAGAAGGCGTTCGTCGAAACGCCCGCCGCGGCGGTGAGATAGTAATTCACCAGGAAGGCGGCGGTGAGGCCGGTGATGATCATTACCTGCTGCACCGTCGTCATCCGGCCGCGGATGTGCGCCGGCGCCACTTCGGAGATGTAAGCGGGGGAAAGCACGCTCGCCGCGCCCACCGCCATGCCGCCGCAAAGGCGGGCGATCAGGAAGATGGTATGGTCGTGGGCGAGGCCCTGTGCGAGCGCGCCGAAGAGGAAGAGCACCGCCGCCAACCGCATCACGTTGCGTCGTCCCATCGCATCGGCGAGCGTGCCGGCGAAGAAGGCGCCGATGAAGCAGCCGATCAGGAGCGAGCCGACGGTGAAGCCGAGCCCCGCATCGTCGAGGGCGAAAGCGGCCCTCAGTCCCGGCTGGGTCCCGTTCACCGCGCCGCTGTCGTAACCGAACAGGAAACCGCCGATCGTCGCGACCGCGACGATGCCGCCGATCAGGCCCATATTGGCGCGGGACGCCTGCGCTTCACTCATCTTTCCCCTCCCGGTCCTAGGCCGATTCGATGCCGGCCTTTTCCTGTTTGGTAGCGCTAACAGCGCAAAAAGGAAGCGAATATTTTGCGCCTTGGCGGCCGGTCAGGCGCCCGCCGAGGCGCGGCGGTCGCGACGCCGCTCGCCGGGGCGCGCGGCCGGCTTCGCCTCGGCGTTCGGCGTGGCGGAAGATTCGCGCACGACAAGGCTGTGATCGAGCACGCTTTCGGCCTGTCCGGCAGCGCGGCCGGCGCGGCGGGCGCGAAGCTCGGCGAGCAGCAGCTCGACCGCCTCGTCGGCCATGGCGGCGATCGGTTGCTTGACGGTGGTGAGCTCCGGCCAGACCGTGGTGGCGGGGGCGGTGTCGTCAAAGCCGACGATCGACACGTCCTTCGGCACGTCCAGCCCGGCGCGATGCGCGACCGAAATCGCTGCCGCCGCCATGTCGTCGTTCGAAGCGAAGATCGCGGTCGGCCGGGGGGCGCGCGCCAGCAGCCGCTGTGCCGCAACGAGGCCCGAGCGATAGGTGAAATAGCCCTGTTCGATGAGCCCTTCGTCCGGCGCGATCCCGTTCTTGTCGAGCGCCGCCCGGAACCCGCGCAGGCGTTCGATGCTCGCGATATGGGTGGGGTGGCCGACGATGAATCCGATGCGGCGGTGGCCGAGATCGATCAGATATTGAGTCATTTCCTGCGCCGCCGCGGCATCGTCGATACGCACGTTGAGCGCATTGGGTCGCGGCCGGCCCATCGCCACGGTCACGACGGGGATGTCGGCGGTCGCGAGCTCGGCGAGGATCGCCTGGGATTCGGAGAGCGGAGGCGGCAGGATCACGCCTTCGACCGCGGTCGCCGCGAAGTGGCGCGCAGCCTCCGCCTGCTCCTCCGCGCTTTCGGATTCGCATCCCTCGATCATCAGATGGCAGCCGGCCCGCCGCGCGGCCTCCAGCGTGCCGACCAGGAACTGGCTCAGATAGGCCGCCGACGGGTTTGCGTAGAGCAGGCCGATATGGGTCGCCTCGCCGGCAGCGAGGCTCCGAGCGGCGCTGTTGGGCGAGAAATTGAGCTGCTCGATCGCCTCGCGCACGCGCGCCTTGGTCGTGTCGCGGACATGCTTTTCGCCATTGATGACGCGCGAGACGGTCATCGCGGAAACGCCGGCCGCCTTGGCGACGTCCTCGATCGTCACGCTGCCGCGGCTGCGCCGGCTCGCCCTGCTCATCGGATCCCTTCCATCAGCAGCAGATAGTCCCGCCTAAGCCTTGCCCGCAATCTCCTTCAGCACGGCGCGCATCCGGGCGAACAGGCCCGGAGTCGGCGGCCCCAGGATGCCGCGCGCATGCGGCGGCAGATGGGCGGCCGGATCCTCCTTGCCGACGAAGACGTAATGATCGAACACCATCTTCCAGACGTCGCGCTGCTCCGGCGGCAGGTGGCGCAGCGAATAGATGGCGTGGAGCAGCGCATCGTAACCGCCGCCGAGCCCCGGCATCGCCTCGTTCCACCAATAGTTCACGAACAGGTTGAATGGCGCCAGCGAATCCACCGCGTGCCACCAGTGGAAGGGAAGGTAGATGGCATCGCCAGGCTCGAGCGTCGCCGTCTGTGCATGGGCCGCCGCCTCGGCGAAGCGCGGAAAGCGTTCGAGATCGGGCGCTTCGAGATCGACGAGGCTGATCGGCGTTCCCGCCGGCGTCAGCTCGAACGGGCCGGGGTAGAGATTGGGAAGCTGATCGGGCGGAAAGACGGTGAAGCGCCGCCGGCCGGCGACCACGATCCCGATATTCTCCATGAGATCGTAATGCGGCGCGACGCGGATGCGGTTTCCGATCCAGGCGCGCGGGGCGACCTCGGCCCCGACGAGGTCGATCGCATTGGCGCGCTCGAATCCCGGCATGAGCTGCTGGATGATCTCGGACTGGATGGCGACGGCATGGGGACGCTCCGTCCCGCGGTTCTTGAGCAGTCCTTCGAGCAGCGCGCCGAGCGTCGAGGTGCCGCGCTGGAAGTTGAGGCCGCGCATGTCCTCGCTGTAATAGAAGCGTCCGCCAATCTCCGGCGGGCCGACGATCGCGGCGACCGGCCGGCCGGTCGCGAAGTCGTTCATGTAAGCGACCAGCGCCTCGTCCGACTCGCGCGCTGCGCGCACCGCCGGCCAGCCGCTCGCAAGTCCGCGCAGCACGACGGGGCGGCCCGCAGGCCTGATCTCCTCGCGGAAACGGGCCTGGTCGATGCCTTCGATTTCTTCGATCGGGCGCGGCGCCGGCAGCATGAGCTACGACGCGCGCTTCATCACGACATCGCTGGCGCTGTTGTTCATGCGCAGGAATTCGCGCTGCGTCGGCAGCTGGCGCACCGTATCGGCGATCACCTCGCGGATATGCCTGAGCCGCGTCAGCGTCTCCTCGTCGCTCAACAGGTCGGCGACCGGATGATAGCCGCCGGCCTCGATCTCCTGGCCGATCAGCACCGCCTGCCAGCTCGTTTCGGTGAACAGCTCCTCATGCTCGCGGAACACGCGGCCGTTGGACCGGAACATCTCCAGCTTCTCGGCGAGCCCGGGCGGCGGATCGATGTTGCGGCAATAATCCCAGTAAGGCGTGTCGTCGCGCTGGGTCGCCAGATAATGGAGGACGAGGAAGTCGCGGATATCCTCATATTCGCGGATCGTCCGCTCGTTGTAGCGGCGGATCTCGGCGTCGTTCCAGCGCCGGCTCGGGAAGAGGGTCATCAGCCGGGCGATGCCCGACTGGACGAGATGGATGCTGGTCGATTCCAGCGGCTCCAGGAAGCCGCCCGCGAGGCCGAGCGCGACCACGTTCTTCACCCAGGCCTGCCTGCGATAGCCGGCCTTGAAGCGCAGCCGGTTCGGATCGGCGAGCGGCGCGCCGTCGAGATTGGCGAGCAGCAGATCGAGCGCGTCCTCGTCCGACATATGCGCGCTCGAATAGACATGGCCGTTGCCGACGCGGTGCTGGAGCGGAATGCGCCACTGCCAGCCCGCCGGCCGGGCGGTGGCGCGCGTCAGCGGGGTCTCGTCGCCGCTGCTTTCGGTCGGGATCGCGATGGCGCGATCGTTGGGCAGCCATTTCGACCAGTCTTCGAACCCCGAACGCAGCGTCTGCTCGATGAGCAGGCCGCGAAAGCCCGAGCAGTCGATGAAAAGGTCGCCCTCGATGCGTCGGCCGTCTTCGAGCAGGACCGCCTCTATGAAGCCGCTCTCGGCGTCCTGCGCGACCTCGACGATGCGGCCCTCGGTCCGCACCACCCCCCAGGCCTCGGCGCGCGTGCGAAGAAAGCGCGCATAAAGGCTCGCATCGAACTGGAAGGCATAAGCGATCTTCGACACGGGCGAATTGGGAAGATCCGGCCGCGGCCGCATCATCTTCGTCGAAAGCGCCGCCATGGCCGAGATGGAATAGGCGTCGAGCGGGGTCGCATCGCCAAGTCCGCGGCCCTTCAGCCAGTAATGATAGAATTCGATCCCCTTCATGTCCGGCCCGTAGAAGCCGAAGGGATGGATGTAGCGATGGCCGATCCGCACCCAATCCCGGAATTCGATGCCGAGCTTGTAGGTGCCGTGCGTCGCCTTGATGAACTCGTCCTCGTCAATGCCGAGCAACTGGTTGAACAGGACGAGTTGGGGGATCGTCGCTTCGCCGACGCCGACCGTGCCGATCTGTTCGGACTCCACCAGCTCGATCGAGAGGCCGGGCATCCCGCCGATGATCCGGGACATCGCCGCCGCCGCCATCCAGCCGGCGGTCCCGCCGCCGACGATCACGACCTTGCGGATCAGATCGTCCCTCATGCACCGAACCCGCTTGCGAAGGCGAACGGCGCCTCGGCCTGGGGCTGCGGCGGGGCGCAGCAGCGGGCGACGAACTCGGCATGGGTCGGCATCGCCTGGGCGGTTTCGAGATAGCCGATTCGCATCTGCTCCAGCGCCTGGGCGATCTTGTCCTCATCGAGCGCGTCGACGGCCGGCTCGTAATCGGCGGGGACGACATGCTGGCCAAGGAAGACCGCGACCCAGCTGGTGGTCGCGAACAGCTCGAACCCTTCGCGGAACACGCGCCCCTTGGCGCGGAACAGATCGATCTTGGTCTGGAGCGTCGAGGGGATCTCCAGCGCCTGGCAGCGCTTCCAGAAATCGGTCGTGCCGCGCGTCGCCTTGTAGTGGAGCACGATGAAATCGCGCACGTCATCGAACAGGTTTTGCATCTGGCGGTTATATTCGTCGCGCTCGACCGGGTTGAAGCGCTTGTCCGGAAACAGCGAGATCAGGCGGGCGATGCCGGCCTGGATGAAGTGGATGCTGGTCGATTCGAGCGGCTCGATGAAACCGCTGGCGAGGCCGAGCGACACGACATTGGCATTCCACGCAAGCGTCCGCCGCCCCGTCACGAAGGACAGGCGGCGCGGCTGATCGAGCGGCGGGCCTTCGAGATTGGCGAGCAACTCGCGCTCGGCATCGTCGTCGGAGATATGCGCGCTCGAATAGACATAGCCATTGCCCATCCGGTGCTGGAGCGGGATGCGCCACTGCCAGCCCGCGTGGCGGGTGGTGACGCGGGTATAGGGATCGGGCGCGACGGCATGTTCGCTCGGCACGGCGATCGCGCGGTCGCAGGGCAGCCAATTCGACCAATCCTCGTAGCCCGTTTTCAGCGTCTGCTCGATCAGCAGGCCGCGAAAGCCTGAGCAGTCGATGAAAAGGTCGCCCTCGATCACCTGGCCGTCGGCCAGGGTGACGGAGCGGACATGGCCGCTTTCGCCATCCTGCGCGACATCGACGACCTTGCCCTCGATGCGCCGCACGCCGCGCCCTTCGGCATAAGCCCGCAGGAACTGGCCATAGAGGCTCGCATCGAAATGGAAGGCGTAGAGCAGCTGGCCGAAGGGCGGCCGCGCGTCGGCCGGGGGCCGCGCGAACTTGCCGAGCTGCGCGGCGACGGCGCTCATCGACCAGGCGGAAATGTCCTGCATCACGCGCCGCTTGCGCTCGCGCAGGTAGAGCTGGTGGAAATGCACGCCCTCCAGATCGTGGCCGTGATAGCCGAACGGGTGGAAATAGCGCTCGCCCTCGCCGCCCCAGCCGACGAACTCGATGCCGAGCTTGAAGGTGCCCTTGGTCGCGCGGAGGAATTCGTTCTCGTTGATCCCGAGCATCCGGTTGAAGGTGATGAGCGGCGGGATCGTCGCCTCGCCGACGCCGATCGTCCCGATCTCGGCGGATTCGATCAGTGTGATCCGCGTGTAGCCGTTGTTCAGGAAGCGCGCGAACGCGGCGGCGGCCATCCAGCCGGCGGTACCGCCGCCGACGATGACGACCTCGCGGATCGAATGTTCGTTCATTGTGCGGTCTGCCTTGCAAGTCGCCGGAGATAATCGGCCTGGGTCGGAAGGTTGGGGACGATCCCGGCGATCGCGGCGCGAAGCTCCGTCATCGCTCGGTTGGAGATTTGAGGGCCGACGGGATCGATCAGCGGATCGACGCGCCGGGGAAGGGCGCCCTGGCCGATCAGCACCGCCGCCCAGCTGTCGCGGGAGAAGGTTTCCTCCTCGTGGAACGGCAGCCGCCCGCGCTCGCGAAACAGGCCCAATGTGTGGGCCAGCGACGGCGGCGGCTCGGCGGCGGCGGCGGATTGCCAGAACGGCTCGGGGCGATCGGCGACGAGATAGTGAAGGGCGACGAAATCGCGCACCCGGTCCGCCTCGGCGCCGGCCTGGCGGTTATAGTCGGCAAGCTCGACCGCGGCGAAATCGCGATCCGGCATCATCGCGATGACTCGATCGATCGCGCTGTGGGCGAGGTGGAGGTTGGTCCATTCCAGCGGCTCGACCGCGACCGCCGCGTCGCCGATCGCGACGCAGTTGCGTCGCCACGGCTCCGCGAGACGGCCCTGGCGAAGCGCGATCGGCGCCGCGCCGTCCGCAAGCGCGGCCGCCGCTTCCGCGTCGCTCATATAAGCCGATGAATAGACGAGGCCGCGCGAGCTGCGCGCCGGCGATGCGGCCTGCCAGCGCCAGCCGGCCTCGATCGCGGTCGCGTCGTCCAGCGTCGGCGGGTCGGCCGGGGGAGGGCCTTCGGCCATCAGCATCCGGTCGCAGGGGAGCCATTGGCTCCAATCCTCGAAATCGCCACCGAGCGCACCGCGCAACAAGGCGCGCGGGCCGGTGCAATCGATATAGAGATCGGCCGTCGCCTCGCTGCCGTCGACCAGGCCAAGGCCCGAAATGCCGCCGTCCGCGCCGCGCCGCACCTCGGCGATCTCGCCCGGCCGCTCGATCGCCCCGAGATGCCGCGCGAATGCCCGCATCAGCTCGCGATAACGCGGCGGATTGATGTGGAGCGCGTGGAGGAATCCGGGGAGCGGACTTGCCGGATCGTCGTTCGGCGGGGCGAAGCGGCCCGCGCGGCCGATTTCCGCGGCGGCGTTGTGGCGATCGAAGGGCGCCGCCTCGCCTGCCTTTTCGGCGCGCAGCCAATGGTGGTGGAACGAAGCGGTGCCGAATGGCCGGCCATAGTCGCCATAAGCGTGGACATAGTCCGGCCGGCCCTGGCTCCAGCCCGTGAAGCGGGTCCCGAGCCTGAGGCCGCTGCCGGCGCGCAGGATCGTATCCGCATCGGTGAGACCGAGATCGTGGTGGAATTCGAGGATCGAGGGGAGAGTGCCGCCGATCCGGTCCGCGAGCGCGTCGGGCGGCGGCGCGATCGGCAGCACGGTGATGGAAAGACGGGGCAGCTTGCGCGCGAGCGCCGCCGCGGCCGACCAGCCGGTGATGCCGCCACCGGCGACGAGGACGGAGCGGATGGCCTCGCCCATCTCAGGCCGCGTCCGCCATCGGGCAGTAGCTTTCGATGTGCTGCCGGTGATCGGGAAGGCGCGTCGCCGCCGCGCGGATTTCCTCGTGCAGCGCCGCCATGCGGCGCGCGAGCGATTCCGCGGAGGGAATATCGGCGCGCGGATCGTGGCCTTCGGGCATCACGCCCTGGCCGAGATAGACCGCGATCCAGCTCGCATCGAGGAACGCGCCCTCGCGATATTTGACGATCCGCCCGCGCCGCCGGAACAGCTCCAGCTTCTCGGCGAGGCTGTCCGGAATCTCCATCGTGCGGACATAGTCCCAGAACGGCATGCCGGCCCGTGTCGTCGCGTGATAGTGGAGGATCAGGAAGTCGCGGACGCGATCATATTCCATGTCGACCAGCCGGTTGAACTCGGCGCGGTCGATCGGGGAGACCTCACGTTCGGGGAATAGCTCGAGCAGCGCCGTGATCGCCTGCTGGGTCAGGTAGATGCTCGTCGATTCGAGCGGCTCGAGAAAACCGGACGCAAGGCCGATGCCGACGCAATTGTGGACCCAGCTGCGTTCCCGTCGCCCGGCGCGGAACCGCAGCACCCTGGGCTCGGCGATCGGCTCGCCTTCCACCGCGGCCACCAGTCCGGCGCGCGCCTCGTCATCGCCCATGAAGGCGCTTGAATACACATAGCCGTTGCCGGTCCGGTGCTGGAGCGGAATCCGCCAGCGCCAGCCGCCGGGCATCGCGATCACGCCGGTATAGGGTGTGAGCGCGGTCTCGGTGCGGCACGGCATCGCCACGGCGCGATCGCAGGGCAGCCATTTCGACCAATCCTGGAACGGCTCGCCGAGCGCCTTGCCGAGCAGCAGCGAGACGAAGCCCGAGCAATCGACGAACAGGTCGCCGGCGATCCGCTCGCCGCTTTCGAGCTGGACCGATTCGATGTCGCCGGTCTCGCCATTGCGGTGGACGTCGACGATCCGCCCTTCGGTCCGCTTCGCCCCCATCGCCTCGGCGAAGGCGCGCATATAGGGCGCGTAGAGATTGGCATCGAACTGATAGGCATAGCCGAAGGTGGATTCGAGCCGGTTCGGATCGGTCGAGGGCAGATCGAACCGGTTCATCCGCGCGATCATGCAGGCCGCGGAAAGCTCCTGGATCGGCGGCACCGGGATGCCCTGATGGATGCAGCGGAGCCAATATTGGTGGAAATCCACCTCGCTTTGCCCGGTGCCGAACGTGCCGAACGGGTGGATATAGGAATCGCCCGGCTTCCCCCAGCCCTGGAACTCGATGCCGAGCTTGAAGGTCGCGCGGGTGCGCGCCATGAACTCCGCCTCCGCGATGCCGAGCTTCTCGTTGAAGGCGCGGATATGGGGGAGGGTCGCCTCGCCGACGCCGACGATCCCGATCGCCTCCGATTCGACGAGATGGACGGTGCAGCGGCGCGGCAGCAGCTTGACGAGGGCGGCCGCGGTCATCCAGCCGGCGGTTCCCCCGCCGACCACCACGATGTTCACCTGCTCCCCTCCCGCGGTCATGTTATCGCTATCTTATCCGCTGCCGGGCCCGGCTTGCCAAGGGCGTCGGCGGCGGCTCGGCGAGCCAGGCCGACACCCACACGAGCGGTGCATTCCAGTTGATCGCGACCTCGTTCATCGAAAAGGCGCGGATGTCGTCGCGCCAGCACATCTGCGGCGCGCAATGGCCGGCAAGCGCGGCGCCCACCGCATCGGCGCGCAGCGACACCGAATTAGGGCCACCGGACACCAGTCCCGGCGGCGGCGGCGGAAGGCGCGGATCGAGGCTGTGGGCCCAGAAGCGATGGTGCGGATTGGCCATCGGCCGCGCGCCGTATCCCGAGATGAATGAGCGATCGAGCGGGTTGCGGCCGAGCAGATAATCCATGACGTCGACGACACCGGCACGATAGCGCGCCTCGCCGGTGAAATCGTCGGCAAGCGCCATCAGCATCGCCCGGTTGAGCAGCACCGCATTCGAGCCCCAGACATAATCGGTGCCGGCGAATGGGATGCGGTAGCCGCTCTGTTGCTCCTCCCCGAGGAAGCGGTCTGCAGCGGCGACGATGCGGCCGCGCAGGGCGGCGCGATCGGGCGGCGGCAGCCGATCCGGCGCGAGGGCGAGCGTCATCGCGCCGAGCGTTGCCGTGTGCCGCCATTCGGGCTCGGCGATCGGCGCCGCGAATCAGCGCGAGGCGCGCAGGTCCTCGCCATAGGACGGCTCGCCGGTCGTCGCGTAGAGCTCGGCGGCGGCCCAGAAGAATTCGTCCGAGAAATCGTCGTCGCCATAGCCGCCGCTGCCGGTGAAGGCGGCGATCGAGTGGATTTCCGGATTGCGCTTCGCCGCGGCGTAGGCGCGCCGCGCGGCATCGAGGCAGCGGGCGGAGAAAGCGGCGTCGATCGTCCGCCAGATCCGCGCGCATTGCGCGGCCACGGCGGCGAGGTTGAGCGTCGCGCCGGTGCTCGGCGGATAGAGGAGGCGGGTCTCGCGATCGTCCTGCGGCGGCGTCGGCAGGGCGGTCCAGCGCGCATCGGCGATCTTGTGATGGGCCATCCCCGATGCGTCGATCTCAGTGAAGCGGAGACCGGGGCGGCTGCGGGTCTCGCCGACGGGGAGTCGCAGGTGGGTGCCGGCGGGAACCTGCATCGCGAGCATGAACTCGACCTCCCAGCGGGCCTCGTCGAGCAGGTCGTCGACGCCGTTGCCGGCCTCGGGCAGGCGCGCGCTGCCATCGGGGAAGGGCGCCGGCCGGCCGAGCGAATGGGCGCGTTCCCACAGGTTCAGCAGCGTCCAGACGGCAATGCCGCCATTGACCAGATATTTGCCGTGGTCGCCGGCATCGTACCAGCCGCGGCTGGCGTCGAGCGTGTAGGGGCAACCGCCCCAGACGTTCCCGTCAGCATCGCGGCCGGAGATGCAGGCCGCGCGGTCCGGGGCGTGGCCGGCGGGGCGCGCCCAGGCGTCGCCGCCGGCATAGCGCGCCTCGATCGGCGTCGAGGCGCGGCTCTGGTAGAAGATGTTGAGCGCGTCGAAAGGCAGCCGGCCGAAGAGGTTCGGGGCGATCGCGAAGGGGCGGCTGCGTGCGCCGCCGGCTTCCAGCACGAATCCGTCGCCGGTTGCGCTGGCCGTGCTGAAATCGATGACGTGAACGGTCTCGCCCGACGCCGCATCATCAATGGCGGGCCCGCTCATGCCGCTTGCGACGGGCGCACCGGCCCGGTCGAGGAGCCGCCAGGGGATGGGCGCGGGCGCCGGATCGGGGAGGATCGCGCGCTTGGGTCCGCCGGGCAGAAAGCCGATTTGGCTCATGCGAATCGGCATCGGCTCCGCGTCGGGAGAATCGGCATTTGCGGGCGTCGTTGCTGCAACCAGCGCGATCGCCAAGGTGCAGCAAATGCGTCGGAAATTGCCCGCGAAACCGCAGTTTATTGCAGTTTTGCAACAATTTTCGGCAATTTGAATGTGAGCGCTCACAGGCCTTGATCCATCCAAAAAGCTTAGGTAGGTTCCCTGCAACAAAGATTGGCGCGACGTCAATTGTTAGCGCTAACGGTTTGGGAGTAGGGGGTCTATGACTGGCATGTCCACGGCCAAGATGCGTCCGGCGGGTTCGCGCAAATTGGGCTTCATCCTGCGGGCCGGCACATCGGCGCTGGCCTTTTCATCGGTATTCGCGGGCGCACCGGCTTTCGCGCAGGACGGGGCGGCGGATCCCGCGGCGGCCGCGCTTCCGGCCGCGCAGGGCGGCGGCGCCGAGGCTCAGGCGACGGACGATTCCAGTGCGATCATCGTCACCGGCATCCGCGCCAGCCTCGCCAACGCACAGCGGATCAAGCGCGACGCCGACACGGTTCTCGACGCGATCACCGCGCAGGACATCGGCGCGCTTCCCGACCGGTCGGTCACCGAGGCGTTGCAGCGCGTTCCCGGCGTGTCGATCAACCGCTTCGCGGGCTCGAACGATCCGGATCACTTTTCGGTCGAGGGTTCGGGCGTCGTCATCCGCGGCCTCAGCTTCGTCCGTTCGGAGTTCAATGGCCGCGACACCTTCTCGACGGGCGTCTATGGCCAGGCGATCAACTTCTCCGACGTTCCCGCCGAGCTGCTCGGCTCGGTCGCGGTCTACAAGAATTCGACCGCCGAGCTGATCGAAGGCGGCCTTTCCGGCACCGTCGATCTTCGGACCCGGCTGCCGTTCGACAATCCCGGCTTCCATGTCGCCTTCGACGCCGAGGCCAATTATGGCGATCTTTCGAAGCGCTGGGCGCCGGTCGGCTCGTTCCTCATCAGCAACACCTGGAATACCGGCATCGGCCGCATCGGCGTGCTCGCCGACGTGTCCTATTCCCGCCTGCTTAGCCGCGCCGATGGCATCCAGGTCACCAACTTCCAGACCCGTGACGGGCAATTCGCCATCACCGCGAACCAGCAAAGCGCCCAGGTCTGCCGCAACGCCCTGCCGAGCAACACCGATGCGACGACCCTGCCGCCGGCGCCGGTGCCGTGCGGCGCGACCGGATCGGGCGGGCCTGACGGCTTCGCCGACCCGTTTGCCGACGCGCATTATGCGCCGCTGGGCGGCCAGTTCCGGACCCAGGATTATGATCGTCAGCGCTACGGCCTTGCGCTCGCAGCGCAGTGGGAAAGCCTCGATCATCGCGCGCACCTGACGGGCCAGTTCCTGCGCACCGACTCCCGTTCGGCCTGGGGCGAGCATACGTTCGAAGCCGCGCCGGACCTTTCCGAATACAATACCTATCCGGCCGGCTGTCAGCAGAACCAGGCCGGCACCGCCAACGATCTCGGCGGCGGCGGCGGCGCGTTCCAGACGATCGCGCAATGCCCCGCCGGCAGCTTCAGCAACTATCAGTATAACAGCGACAATGTGTTCGAGAGCGGGTTCATCACGCTCCCCGGCACCGGCTGGCGCACCTCGACCAGCGGCAGCCCCGATACGCTGGTGCCGACGGGCGGCGTTCAGGACTCCCTGTCCCGCCGCCAGGTGGACGACCGCAACGTGGTCGACGATTACGGTCTCAATTTCCGCTTCGCGCCGAACGATCGTTGGGACATCGAGCTCGATGCGCAGCATGTGCGCGCGCAGCATGACACGCTCGACGTCAGCGTCTTCGGGTCGAATTTCGCCGATTACGAGCTTGATCTCACCGGCAACATCCCGGTGGTCGTTCCCCACAAGCCGCTGACCTTGTCGGCGACCTGGGCGGCGCCGAACCCGACCATGGCGGCGGCGACCGACGCGCAATATTTCAGCAATCGCGAGTTCCAGTTCTGGCGCGCCGCGATGGATCATATCGAGCATAGCGAAGGCGAGGAATGGGCCTTCAAGGCGGACGTCGGCTACAATTTCAACGGTGACGTGCCGTTCCTTCGCCGCCTGAAATTCGGCGCCCGCTATGCCGATCGCGACCAGACGATCCGCTACACCACCTACAATTGGGGCGCGATCAGCGAGATCTGGTCCGGCTCGGCCGTCACCTTCGCGCAGGCCGGCGTCGATCGCTCGTCCTTCTTCGATTTCAGCAACTTCTTCCGCGGCCAGACGCCCGGACCGGTCGGCGGCTATTATTATAACCGCGACCTCATCAGCGGTTATCGCGATGCCGCGACATTCTTCCAGAGCCTCAACGACATCTGGCATGACGTGAACGGAGCCACGGCGTCCAACCGCTGGGTGCCGCTCTCCGAACGGCCAGGCGTGATCCCGGGCACGGATTTCCTGCCGACCGAGATCCAGGACGTCAGCGAGCGCAACGAGGAAGCCTATGCGATGCTCAGCTTCGGGCAGGACGAGCCGGTCTTCGGCAATGTCCGGCTTGAAGGGAATATCGGCGTCCGGCTCGTCAACACGCACCTGCGCACCGGTGGCGCCTTCTCGATCCCGACCGCGACCCAGCTCGGCGTCGACCAGGATTATGACGTCCGCTGCGCGATCCAGCCGCCGCCGCCAAGCGCGCCTCCGGGGACGCCCGACAGCCGGCCAGGCGGCATCTGCAACCTGGGCCCGGACGGCTATGCGCGGCTTCAGGCTTTTGCCGGCGACGGAACGGTCATCCCGATCACCGAAGGCAACAGCTACACCTATGCCCTGCCAAGCCTGAACCTGAAGTTCGGCCTGACGCGTGATCTCATCCTGCGCTTCGCCGCGTCGCGGGCGCTGGCGAGACCCAATATCGCGGACGTGCGGCCCTATTTCACCGCCAATTTCGATCCGAACAGCGCCGCGGTGACGTTCAGCCAGGGTAATCCGAACCTGCGGCCGGCGATCTCTGACCAGTTCGATCTGACGCTCGAATGGTATTTCGCGCGGGTCGGCTCGCTCACCTTCGATGCCTTCTACAAGCGCATCCACAACTTCTTCTTCCCGAGCGTCGTGGAGCGCGAGTTCACCAATAACGGGGTCACCGAAACCCTGCTGGTCCGCTCGCCCGACAATTTCGACGGCAGCGGCACCGTGCGCGGCTTCGAGGTCGGTTACCAGCAGACGTTCGATTTCCTGCCGAGGCCGCTCAACGGCCTGGGGATGAGCGCGAACTACACCTATATCGAGAGCAACGGCCTGCCGAACTCATTCACGCAGACCGATCCGTCCAACCCGGTCCGCAATTCGCCGATCGCGTCCGGGCGCCTGCCGCTCGAACAGCTGTCGCGTCACAATGTGAACGTCGCCGGCTTCTACGAGATGGGGCCGATCTCGATCCGCGCCGCCTACAACTGGCGGTCGCGCTTCCTGCTCACCGCGGCGGACGTGATCTTCCCTTATTACCCGATCTTCAACGAAGCCACCGGGCAGCTCGACGCGTCGGTCTTCTATTCGATCACGCCGCACGTGAAGCTCGGCATCCAGGGGGTCAACCTGCTCAACGAGGTGACCAGGACCAGCCAGATGTTCACCCAATCCGGGCTGAGAGGGCCGAGGTCCTATTTCATGAACGACCGGCGCTTCGCCATCATCATTCGCGGCAGCTTCTGACGCGCTCACGTCGATTCGGAACTCTCCTGGCCTCCTCCCGCGCGGAGGAGGCCATTTTGTTGGTGCGCGCGATGGGCGGTCGCATGGCGGCGCCCCCGTCGGGCTGCTAGGATCGATGCGTTCCGGGTCGAGGAGGCCGCAATCGAGGACCGCATGACCGAGCCACTGCCGCCGATCGCCGAATGGCGCGACGTCACGCCCGGCTCGTTCGCCGGGGAGATCGTGCCGCGCGGCGCGCCTGCAGTGTTGCGCGGGCTGGTCCGAGACTGGCCGGCGGTGGCGGAATCGCGCGGCTCGGGCGATGCGGCGCGCGCCTATCTTGCCGGCCTCGATCGCGGCGGCCCGGTCGAGGCCTTCATCGCGCCGGCGCAGGCACGTGGCCGCTATTTCTACGCCGACGACATGCGCGGCTTCAATTTCGAGCGGCGCAAAGGGACCATCGCCGAGATACTCCGCTTCCTCGGGACGATCGAAGGCCGGGATGGCGCGCCCTCGGTCTATGTTGGATCGGCCCCGATTCCGGAGCAGATGCCGGATTTTGCCGCCGCGAACCGGCTCGCGCTGCTCGCGGGAAAGCCGGCGATCCCGCGTCTCTGGTTCGGCAACGAGAGCGTGGTCAGCCCCCATTTCGACCTGTCCGACAATATCGCCTGCGTCGTCGCCGGGCGGCGCCGCTTCACTTTGTTCCCGCCGGACCAGCTCGCCAATCTTTATGTCGGGCCGCTCGATCACACGATGGCCGGGCAGCCGGCGAGCATGGTCGATCTCGCCGCGCCCGATTTCGATCGCTACCCGCGCTTTCGCGAGGCGCTCGCCGCCGCCAGCGCCGCCGAGCTCGAGCCGGGCGATGCGCTCTACATCCCGGCGATGTGGTGGCATCAGGTCGAAGCGCTCGCGCCGTTCAACGCCCTCGTCAATTATTGGTGGGACGATGCCCCGCCCGATGCCGGCTCGCCGTTCGAGGCGATGATCCACGGCATCTTCGCGATCGCTGATCTGCCGCCGGAGCGTCGCCGGATCTGGCGGCGGATGTTCGATCATTATGTCTTTCGTGAAGAGGGCGATCCGGCCGCCCACCTGGCGCCCGAACATCGCGGCATTCTGGCGCCCTCAAGCCCGCCGCTGCGCGCCCGCATCCGCCAGTTCCTGATCCGCAGCCTCTCGCGCCTCTGATCCTTGTTGCCGGCCCTTGTTGCCGGGCCGCTTTCGCGCCACAACCTGGTAGCGCTAACGGGCGTCGGCGGGCGGAGGGGCAAGGTGGAAGTCTATGGCGTGACCCAAGACGGCCGGACGGTGGAACGGCATTCGCTGCGCGCCCCGGCCGGCATGGTCGTCCGTTTCCTCAGCCTCGGCGGAATCGTGACGGCGATCGAGGTGCCGGATCGCAACGGGCGGATCGCCAACGTCGCCCTCGGTCTTCCCGATCTCGCCGCTTATGAGGCGCGCAACGAACATTACCGCTTCGGCGCGCTCATGGGCCGCTATGCCGGCCGGATCGCCGGCGCCCGCTTCGCCGTCGACGGCCGCGAGATCAGGCTTGCCGCGAACGAGGGGCCGAACGCGCTTCATGGTGGCGCGGGCGCAGGCTTCGACGCGCGCATCTGGGCGGTCGAGCCACAGGGTGACGATGCTGCGTTGCTGCGGCTGGTGAGCGAGGATGGGGACCAGGGATTTCCGGGGCGGCTTGACGTCGCCGCGACCTATCGCCTGTTGCCTGACAATGCGCTGCGGATCGATTTCGAGGCGCGGGCCGACACGCCGACTGCGCTCAACCTCACCAATCACAGCTATTTCAACCTGGCCGGCGCCGGCGCGCCCTCGGTTCGCGATCACCGGCTCCGGATCTTCGCGACTCGCATCGCCGAAGCGGGTGGGGACGGTCTGCCGACCGGCCGCTTCCCCGACGTCGCCGGCACGCCCTTCGATTTCCGCGAGGCGCGCGCGATCGGCGAGCGGATCGACATCGTCGCGCCGCATGTCACCGGCTTTCCGGGCTACAATCACAGCTGGATGGTCGACGGCGCCGATGGGCGCGCGCTCCGTCCGGCCGCGCGCCTCGAACATCGCGGATCCGGCCGGAGGCTGGAGGTGCTCACCACCGAGCCGAGCATCCATATCTATACCGCCAACCATTTCGATGGATCGGACAAGGACGCGTCGGGCGCACCGCTTGTGCGGCATTGCAGCATCGCGCTCGAGACGCAGCATCTGCCGGACAGTCCCAATCGGCCCGGATTCCCGTCGACCGCGCTTCGCCCGGGCGAGGTCTTCCGTTCGACGACCGTCTTCCGCTTCGGGGTCATGCCATGACTGCGCTTAGCTTCACCCGTCGGGCCGCCCTCGCCGGAGGCGCGGCGGCGCTCACCGGCCCGCGGATCGGCGCGCAGGCGCCGACGCCCGGATTCGTCGCGCGTGACGGCGTGGCGCTCACCCTCAATGGCCGGCGGCATCGCTATGCGGGCACCAACATGTGGTACGCCGCCTGGCTCGGCGCCGATGCGCCCTTCGGCGATCGCGATCGGCTGCGGCGCGAGCTCGACCGGCTCGCCGCGCTCGGCGTCACCAATGTCCGCGCCAATGCCTCGGCCGAGCTGTCGCCGCTGCGCAATTCCGTGCGCCCCGCCTTCCGCGATTCGAGTGCGAGCTACAACGAGACGCTGCTCCAGGGGCTCGATTTCTTCCTCGCCGAGCTCGGCCGGCGCGACATGCGGGCGGTGCTCTATCTCGCGAATTTCTGGGAATGGTCCGGGGGCATGGCGACCTATCTCTACTGGACCAATGGCGGCCGCTATATCGACATGAACGATCCCGCCCACCCCTGGCCGGAATTCCCCGATTTCGCTTCAGGATTCTATGCCAGCGCTCCGGCCGTCGCCCTGTTTCGCGCCTATGTCCGCGCACTGGTCGGGCGGGTCAGCGCGGTCACCGGGCGACCCTATCGCGACGATCCGGCGATCATGGCCTGGCAGCTTGCCAACGAGCCTCGCCCGGGCGGCAGCGAGGCCGCCGGCCGGCGCAACCTTTCGGCCTTCTATCGGTGGGTCGAAGAGACCGCTGCCCTCATCAAGGCGATCGATCCCAATCATCTCGTCTCGACCGGGAACGAAGGGCTGAAGGGGTGTCTCGAAAGCCCCGACATCGTCGCCGCGCTCAATGCCATTCCCGGGATCGACTATATGACGATCCACGTCTGGCCGCAGAACTGGTCGTGGATCGACCCGGCCGACATGGCCGGAAGCTGGCCGCGCTGCGAGGCGCTGGTGCGCGATTATGTCGCGCAGCATGTCGCGCTCGCCCAGCGTGCGGGAAAGCCGCTGGTGATCGAGGAATTCGGCTTCCCGCGCGACAATGTCGCCTATGATGCCGGCACGACCACCGCCTGGCGCGATCGCTATTATCGCCTGATCTACGAATCCGTCCTCGCCGACATGCGCAGCGGCGGGCCGAGCGCCGGCACCAATTTCTGGGCGTGGAGCGGAGAGGGGCGCCCGGCGCATCCCGACCACCATTTCCGCCGCGGCGATACCGCCTGGCTCGGCGATCCGCCGCACGAGCCGCAGGGCTGGTACGGCCTGTTCGACAGCGACGCGAGCGGCTGCGAGATCGTCCGCGCCCATGCCGCCGCGGTGGCGGCGCTCGGCTAGCGTCGGTCAGGGCATGGTCGTCGTGGTCGCGATTCCATCGAGGATCGGGTGGATCCATCCAGTTCCGTCGCGCCACAGGTTGAACGTGTTGGTATAACCCCAGGCGCAGCTCTGCACGCCGATCGAGGCAAAGGCCGAGCTGACCGTGCGGTAATAAGCGGCGCGCTGCGCCTCCGGTATTTCCTCGAATGCGCCATATTCGCCGACGAACGGCACGCGCCCTGTGCGGTTGATGAAATTGGTGACCTTCACCAGCGCGCCATCGAGCTGTGCGTTGTCGGCGGCGGTGCCGAACTGCCGTCCGGTCGGCAGCACCGGATTGACCCAGGTTGCGCCCTGGTGCGTGAAATCGAACGGGTCGTAATAATGGAAGGTGACGACGATGTGCGGATCGTCCGGAATCGGCGAGGTCGCCAGCGAATCGATCCCCGACCAGTTCTGCCCGCCGACGATCACGATCCGGTCCGGATTGCTCGCGCGCACCGCGGCAAGCGCCGGCGCGAAGGTGGCCGCCAGCGTGGAATCGTTGAGATTGCCGTTGGGCTCGTTCATCAGCTCGAACCAGACATTGTCGGGCTGGTCGCGGAATTCGGCCGCGACCTGCTGCCACAGCGCTGCGAACCGCGCCCGCTGGCCGGCGGGATCGGCCATCAGCTCGTCATAATTGTGCATGTCGAGGATGACGTTGAGCCCGGCCGCGACATTCGTCTCCAGCACATGGCGGACGCGCGCCATGAAGGCGGGGTCGATCGTATAAGGCGGGCTCGTTGCCGCATGGGCCGCGAAGCGGACGGGCAGGCGCACCGTCGCGAACCCTGCGGCATGGATGTTGATCGCGTCGTCGTCACGGAACGCGCGGCCCCAATCGCCCTCGTTCGGCGGCTCGAGCATGTTGGAGAGGTTCACGCATTTGCCGAGCGGCAGCGTCGGCCCCGTCGTGCCGCGGGCGGCTGGGCCCGGCGTATAGGTCGCCGGCGTCGGCGGCGGTGGCGAGGGCGGCGGCGGAGACGGGGGCGGCGGTGAAGGCGGTGTTCCACCGGTCGCCCCGCCGATCGTGGTTCCGCCCGCCGATCCGCCGCCGCATGCGGCCAGAGCGGCAAGCACAATCGCAAGCGCGGTCGCACTCTTTCGCATCCTCATCCTCCCTCGCGCCCGGCCTCTGGTTCGAAGCCACTTGTGATCTGTTAGCGCTATCAATAGGCTCGCCTTGGACGCGATTTTCGTCAAGAAGAATCGGCCGGAGGAGAGGAAGATGATGCGACGGCTGTTCCTTGGGGCCGCGCTTTGCGCGCTCGCGGCTGCGGCGCCGGCCCAGACGGCAGGGACCGAGGAAGCGTCAGCCGATGGCGGGCGCTGGCCGGCGGTCCACAGCCGCGTCGCGCGTGATCCGGCCATCGAGGCGCGGATCGACGGCCTGCTTGCCCGCATGAGCGTTGAGCAGAAGGTCGCGCAGGTCATCCAGCCCGACATCGCGAGCATCACGCCCGAACAATATGCACGCTACAATTTCGGATCGATCCTGGCCGGGGGCAACAGCGATCCGGGCGGCGTCCCGACCGCGCCGGCGGCCGAATGGCTCGCCCTCGCCGATCGTTTCTGGGACGCCTCGATGCACGGGCCGGGCCTTCGGATTCCGGTCATGTGGGGGATCGATGCGGTCCATGGCCACGCCAATATCGTCGGCGCGACCATCTTCCCCCAGAATATCGGCCTCGGCGCGATGCGCGATCCCGATCTCATCCGCCGGATCGGCGAGGTCACCGCGCTCGAAATGCGGGTGACGGGGATCGACTGGGATTTCTCGCCGACGCTGGCGGTCGCGCGCGACGATCGCTGGGGGCGAAGCTATGAAAGCTTCTCGGAAAATCCCGAGGTCGTCCGCGCCTATGCCGGGGCGATGATCGAGGGGCTTCAGGGCCGGCCGGGAACGCCCGATTTCCTCGGCCCGGCCCATGTCATCGCGACCGCCAAGCATTTCGTCGGCGACGGCGGCACCGATGGCGGCCACGACCAGGGCGACAATCTGTCGAGCGACGCCGAACTGCGCGACATCCACGGCGCCGGCTATCCGCCGGCGATCGAGGCGGGCGTCCAGGCCGTGATGGCGAGTTTCTCGCGGGTGCGCGGCGAGAAGGTGCACGGCGATCGCGACCTCCTGACCGGCGTGCTGCGCGATCAGGTCGGCTTCGACGGCCTCGTCGTCGGCGATTGGAACGCGCACGGCCAGGTCGACGGCTGCAGCAACACCTCCTGCCCGCAAAGCTTCAATGCCGGCCTCGACATGTTCATGGCGCCGGACAGTTGGCAGGGCCTCTACGACAATACCCTCGCGCAGGTCCGCTCCGGCGAGATTTCGATGGCGCGGCTGGACGAGGCGGTGCGGCGGATCCTTCGCGTGAAGCTTCGCGCGCGCCTGTTCGACGAGGTGCGCCCGTCGCAGCGGCCATTCGCCGGCCGGTTCGATCTGCTCGGCGCGCCGGATCATCGCGCGGTGGCGCGCCAGGCGGTTCGCGAATCTTTGGTCCTGCTCAAGAACCAGAACCACCTGCTGCCGCTCCGCCCCGGGACGCGGGTGCTGGTCGCCGGCGACGGCGCCGACAATATCCCGAAACAGGCCGGCGGCTGGACGATCACCTGGCAGGGGACCGGGATCACCAACGCCGATTTTCCCAATGCGCAGTCGATCTGGGGCGGCATCCGCGAGACGGTGGAGGCCGCGGGCGGCCATGCAACGCTGAGCGCGGACGGCAGCTTTACCGATCGGCCCGATGTCGCGATCGTCGTCTTCGGCGAAAATCCCTACGCCGAATTCGTCGGCGATCGGCGCAGCGTCGAATATAGCCCCGCCGACGATTCCGATCTCCAGCTGCTGCGCCGGCTGAGGGCGCAGGGAATCCCCGTTGTCTCCGTCTTCCTCTCCGGCCGACCGCTCTGGGTAAACCCGGAGATCAACGCCTCGGACGCCTTCGTTGCGGCCTTCCTGCCGGGAAGCGAGGGCGGCGGCGTCGCCGACGTGCTGTTCGCCAATCCCGACGGCAGCGTCCGCAACGATTTCCGCGGGCGCCTGTCCTTCTCCTGGCCGCGCCGGCCGGATCAGACGCCGCTCAATGTCGGCGATGCGAATTACGATCCGCTTTTCCCGTATGGCTATGGCCTCCGTTACGCCGACAATGGCGATCTTGCGCCGCTGTCGGAGGATCGACCGGCCGGTGCCGGCCTTCCGGAAGGCGTGCTGTTCGGCCGCGGCGCGCTGCCTCCGGGCTGGCGGCTGGCGAGCGAGGGCGACGTCTCGCTGCGCAACATCGATCGTCGCGCCCAGGAGGATTCGCGCCTCGCGACGTGGCGCGGCGCGGGCCGGATCGCCATCCTCCCCGGTCAGCCTGTCGATCTCTCGCGGGAGGCGACCGGCGAGTTGAGCCTCGTCTTCGAATATCGGATCGATGCCGCGCCGGCGGGGCCGGTGTCGCTCCGCCTCGGCAGCGCCGCGCTGCCGATCGCCGGCGATCTGCGCGGCGCCCCTGTCGGTCAATGGCGGACGCTCATCATGCCGCTGCGCTGCTTCGCGCGCGCCGGCGCCACCGCCAACGCCGTGTCCCCGCCTTTTGCGATCGAGAGCGATGGGGCGATGACAATGGCGCTTTCCGACGTCAGGATCGCAAGCGCGGCCGTCGACCAGGATCATTGCGGCCGGCCGTAAGGGGAGGGCGAACGAATGGGTGACGTGCGGAGCGGGCCGTCGGCCATCGGCGCCTTCGCGGTGGTGACGAGCCTCTTTTTCGCCTGGGGCTTCATCACCTCGATGATCGATCCGCTGATCGTGGCGGTGAAGGGGATCTACAGCCTCGGCGACCGCGAGGCGTTGCTGACCCAGTTCGCCTTCTTCATCTCCTATGGCGTGATCTCGCTGCCGGCCGCGGCCCTCCTCACCCGCGCCGGCCATGTCCGCACCATCCTGATCTCGCTGGCGGCGATGCTGGCGGCCTGCCTCATCATCCTGCTCGCGACCTTCGCAGAGACTTATGCTCTGGTGCTGTTTGGCCTCTTCGTCCTCGGCAGCGGCATTACCGCGCTCCAGGTCGCCGCCAATCCGCTTTCCGCAGCGCTCGGCGATCCCAGTCGCAGCCATTTCCGGCTCGTCTTCTCGCAGGCGTTCAACTCGCTCGGCACGGTGATCGGTCCCTATGTCGGCGCTCGGATCATGCTGCAGGGCGCGGCGCATCAGGGCGGGCCGGTCGATGCCGCCGCGCGCACCGCGGCGCTCGGCCATATCCACACCGCCTTCCTCGTCGTCGCGGCGCTGATGGCGCTGCTGATCGCGTTCATCTGGGCCTCGCGCCGGCGGATCGGCGTCGCCGCGCCGGCGCCCGTCGCCGCCTCGCCGCTCGGCGCGCTCGGCTCGGGCTGGGCCCTGTTCGGGGCGCTCGCCATCTTCCTTTATGTCGGCGCAGAGGTTTCGATCGGCAGCCTCCTCGCCCTCTTCCTCAGCGAGGAACGCATCTTCGCGATCCCGTTGCAGCAGGCGGCCGAACTTGTCTCGCTCTACTGGGGCGGCGCGATGATCGGTCGCTTCGTCGGCAGCGCGCTGCTCACCCGCTTGCCCGCCGCTGCGTTGCTCGCCGTCGCGGCGCTGGTCGCGGCGTTGCTGTGCGGCGTCGCCCTCGCGACCGTCGGGCCGATCGCCGGCTATGCCGCGATCGCCGTCGGCCTGTTCAACTCGATCATGTTCCCGACCATCTTCACGCTGACGCTGGAGCGGTCGAGCGCCAGCCACGCCTCCACCTCCGGCCTGCTTTGCGTCGCGATCGTCGGCGGGGCGGCGCTGCCGCAGCTTTATGGCCATATCGCCGACGTCGCCGGCCGCAGCGTCGCTTATGTCGTGCCGGCGCTCGCTTATCTGGTGATCCTGGTCTTCGCGCTCGCCGCCCATCGCGCCCGCGTGACCGAAGGCGAGGTCGGCGCGCCGCTGGCCGCGCATTGATGGCGGCGATCCGGGTCGGGCTGGCCGGCTACGGGCTCGGCGGGCGCGCCTTCCATGCGCCGCTGATCCGCGCGACGCCCGGGCTCGATCTGGTCGCGATCGCGACGACGAAACCGGTGCCGGACGCACGCACGATCGCCGATCCGATGGCGCTCGCCGCCGATCCGGACATCGACCTCCTCGTGATCTCGACGCCCAACGAAACGCATTGCCCCCTCGCCAGGGCGGCGCTGGAGGCCCGCAAGCATGTGGTGATCGACAAGCCGTTCGCCGTGACCACCGATGAAGCGGACGGCCTTATCGCCCTGGCGAAGGCGCGCGGGCGGATGCTCACCGTCTTCCAGAACCGCCGCTGGGACGGCGATTTCCTCACTGTCCGCGAGCTGGTCGAATCGGGCCGGCTCGGCGACATCATGCTGTGCGAGATGTCTTGGGACCGCTTCCGCCTCGACCTGCGCGACAGCTGGAAGGATGCGGGCGGCGAGGGGACAGGGCTCCTCTTCGACCTCGGTTCGCACCTGATCGATCAGGCGATGCTGCTGTTCGGCCCGCCCGAGGCCATTGCCGCCGATCTCGCCGTCCAGCGCCCGCAAGCCATCGCCGACGATTATTTCAGCCTGACTCTGCATTATGGCGCGCGCCGGGTCGTCCTTGGCTGCTCGACCCTCGTTGCCGCGCCGCGACCGCGTTTCGCGCTCCACGGCACGCGGGGCAGTTTCGTGAAACACGGCCTCGATCCGCAGGAGGCGGCGCTGAACGGCGGGGCGACGCCGGACGGGCCCGGCTTCGGGGTCGAGGAGGCGCGCTGGCACGGCACCTTCACCGCGCCGGACGGATCGGTCGAGACGATCGAAACCATCCCGGGCCGCTACCTCGCCTTCTACGCGGGCGTGGTCGAGGCGATCGCCGGGCGCGCGCCGCCGCCGGTGGATCCGGCGGACTCGCGCGAAGGCCTGCGCCTCATCGAACTGGCGCGCCGCAGCGCCGCTGAAGGGCGAACCCTCGCCTGCTAGCGCGGCGGATGCCATCCCGCGGGCAGGGTCCGCCCCGGCAGGTTCACGGCGACATCGCCGACCAGATCGCGCGACGATTGGCCGAGCGACACGCGATAGGCTCCCGCCGCGACCCGCCATTGCCCGTCGGAGAAGGTCGCCAGCAGCCGCGGGTCGACCGTCAGGCTCACCTCTCGCGACTCGCCGGGTGCGAGGCTGACCTTGGCGAAGGCGCCGAGCCGGCGCGGCGCTTCCCATCCGCCTGAGGCCGGGCCGACATAGATTTGCGGCACCGCGCTGCCGGCGACGCGGCCGGTGTTGCGGACGGTGAAGCTGACGCGGATCGTCCCGCCCTCGGCGCGCGCCGTCAGCCCGTCATAGCCGAAGCTGGTGTAGCTGAGCCCATGTCCGAACGGGAACAAGGGCTCCAGCCCGCGCGCGTCGAACCAGCGATAGCCGACCGCCGCGCCTTCCGAATAGGTCACGGTGAAGGGCTGCTGAGGCGTGTGGCCCACGCCCTCCAGAACCGGCCGGGGCAGCTGGTCTTCGCCGCGCGGGAAGGTGACGGGGAGGTGCCCCGAAGGATTGACCCGGCCGAACAGGATGTTGGCGATCGCCTCGCCGCCGGCACTGCCCGGATACCAGGCCTCGAGCACCGCCTGCACATGATCGAGCCAGGGCATCAGCACCGGTCCGCCGGTCTGGAGCACCACGACGGTGCGCGGATTGGCGGCGGCGACCGCCGCGATGAGCGCATCCTGATCGTCCGGCAGCGTCAGCGAAGTGTCGATCGATTCCCCGGTCCACTGGTTCGCGAAGATCACCACCACGTCGCTGTCGCGGGCGATCTGCGCAGCCTCGGCCGGGTCGGTGCCGCTTGCATAGCGGACCTGGGCGTTCGGCGCCTGGGCGCGGATGGCGGCAAGTGGCGAGGACGGGAAATAGACGACCGGTCCCGGCCAGCTGGTCGGCGCGATCCCGGGCACCGCATTGCCGCCGACCGGATAGACCTGGCTCGATCCGCCGCCGGAAAGCACCCCGGCATCGGCGTGTCCCCCGATCACGGCGATCCGCCGCGTCGTCGGCGACAAGGGCAGGATCGCGCCCTCGTTGCGAAGCAGCACCGCGCCCGCCTCGGCTGCCTCGCGGGTCACCGTGGCGTGCGCGGCCATGTCGATCGGCCCTTCGACGACAGGATGATCGACCAGGCCGTTCGCGAACATCGAGCGAAGGATGCGCCGCGCCATCTCGTCGAGGCGCGCCCGCGAGACGGCGCCGCTGGCGACCGCCTCGCGCAGCGATGCGCCGAAATAGGGCTCGGCATCGAAGGGGAAGCCCGAATCCTGGTCGAGCCCCGCATTGGCCGCCGCCGCCGTGCTGTGCGTCGCGCCCCAATCCGACATCACATAGCCGCGAAAGCCCCAGTCGCGCCGCAGGACATCGGTGAGCAGCCAGCTATTCTCGCAGGCATGATGTCCGTCGACCTGATTGTAGGCGCACATCACCGATCCCGGATCGCCCTGCTCGATGCCGATCTGGAAGGCGAGCAGATCGGACATGCGTGCAGCATCATGGTCGATCGCGACATCGTGCCAGTCGCGCCCGGTCTCCTGATCGTTAAGGGCGTAATGCTTGATCGTCGCGATGACGTGGTTGGATTGGATGCCGGCGATCGCATTGCCGACGATGGTGCCGGCGAGCAGCGGGTCCTCGCCGCCATATTCGAAATTGCGGCCGTTGCGCGGCTCGCGCACCAGATCGACGCCGCCGGCGAGCATGACGTTGAATCCGGACGAGCGCGCCTCCGATCCGATCATCGCGCCGCCGCGCCGCGCGACGGCGGGATCCCATGAGGCGGCGAGCGCCATTCCGGAGGGGAGGGCGGTGCGCTCGCGCTTGTGCTCGGCCGCGCCCTGGGTGGCGACGCCGATGCCGGCATCGGTCTGCCATTGCGGCGGGATGCCGATGCGCTGGACGCCGGGCACATAGCCGGCCGACCCGGCGCGCGCCTCGGCCGGCGCGCGATAGTTTTTCGGCGCGAAATCCGTCGCGAACCAGCCGAAGACGAGGCTGAGCTTCTCCTCCTCGGTCATCTCGCGGAGCACCAGATCGGCGCGAACGTCGGGCGAAAGCGACGCGTTCATCCACGGGCGCGCGGGGACGCCGCTCGTGTCGGCCGCGGCCGGCGGCGCGGCGCCGGCGAGCAGGGCGCCAAGGACGATCGCGATGCAGCGGCTCTTCATCTTTTCCTCTCCCCGTCCGGCGGCCTCCGGCCGCTCTTTTGCGCCTCCGCCAAGGAATCGCGCGGAGCGCTTTTCCGCACGCTTGACTTGGCGTGCGCGTGCTGCTTGTTAGCGCTAACGGAAAAAACGAGAGGAGCCAAGGGTTGGACGTCGCGGAACCGCGGGCGCAGGCGCCTGCAGGGGCGGGATCCCCCGCTTATCCTTATCCCGCGGCGCAGCGCGCGGTTTATCCGAGCTTGCGTGGCCGTCGCGTTCTGGTGACGGGCGGTGGCTCGGGGATTGGGGCCGGGATTGTGGGGGAGTTCGTCCGGCAGGGTTCGGACGTGACCTTTTTCGACATCCAGGAGGAGCCGTCGCTTGCGCTGGTCGAGTCTCTGTCGAAGGGGGAGGGGCGTGGCCCGCTTTTCCGGCCGGTCGATCTTCGCGACATCGGCGCGCTGCAGGCGGAGATCGCGGCGCTGATCGCGCGCGACGGCGGGTTCGACGTGCTGGTGAACAATGCCGCCAATGACGATCGCCACAAGCTCGAGGAGGTGACGGAGGCCTATTGGAACGAGCGGATGGAGACGAACCTTCGCCACATGTTCTTCTGCGCGCAATCGGTGATCGGGCCGATGCGCGCGAAGGGGCGTGGTGCGATCGTCAATCTCGGCTCGATCTCCTGGCATCTCGGGATCGAGGATCTGGCGCTCTACCAGGTGGCGAAGGCGGGGATCGAGGGGCTGACGCGGGCGCTGGCGCGCGAGCTTGGCGGCGACAATATCCGGGTCAACTGCGTGGTGCCGGGCAATGTGCGAACGCCGCGCCAGCTCAGATGGTACACGCCCGAGGGCGAGGCCGAGATCGTCGCCGCCCAGGCGCTCGAAGGCCGCCTGCTGCCCGAAGACATCGCCGCCATGATCCTCTTCCTCGCCAGCGACGACGCACGACTCGTCACCGGCCATAACTATTTCGTCGACGCAGGATGGCGATAGGCGAGCCGGCAAGCGTCGTCGCGGTCGGCGCCCTGCTCGGCGAGGGGCCGGTGTGGAACCCGCGTGAATCCGCGCTCTGGTTCGTCGACATCAAGGGCTATCGCATCCACCGCTTCGATCCCGCCGCGGGCGCGCTCGATAGCTGGGACGCGCCCGCGCAGCCGGGCTGGGTGCTTCCCGCGGAAGATGGCGGCTTCGTCGTCGGGCTGCAGGGCGGCATTCACCGCTTCGATCCGGCCACCGGCGCCTTCACGGCGATCGCGCCGGTCGAGGCCGATCGTCCCGGCAACCGGCTCAACGATGCCTGCACCGATGGGCAGGGGCGCATCTGGCTTGGATCGATGGACGATGCCGAGGAGGCGGACACTGGCCGCATCTACCGCTTCGAGAACGGCCGCCTCGTCGATCCCGGGCTCCCGCCCGTGTGCATCACCAACGGCCCGGCAATCTCGCCCGACGGCCGTACGCTCTACCATGTGGACACGCTCGGCCGTCGGGTATGGGCCTGTGCGCTCGCGCAGGACGGCCGCCTCGGCCCACCGCGCCTCTTCGCCGAGATCGGGGACGGCGAAGGCTATCCCGATGGGCCGACGGTGGACAGCGAGGGCCATGTCTGGATCGGCCTGTTCGCCGGCCGGGCCGCGCGCCGCTATGCGCCCGACGGGGCGCTCGTCGAGACGGTGCATTTTCCGGTCGCCAATGTCACCAAGCTTGCCTTCGGCGGCGACGATCTGAAAACCGTCTACGCCACGACCGCCGCCAAGGGGCTCAGCGCCGACGAACGCGAGCGCCAGCCGCTGGCGGGAAATCTGTTCAGCTTCCGGGTCGATGTTCCGGGCGTTCCGGTGACGCCGGCACGAACGGAAGCGGCCTGACCGGTCAGCCGCGCGCGGCCTTCTTCCGGGCTTGGTTGGCTGGCGGCGCAGCGGACGATTCGCGGACGACAAGGCTGTGCTTCAACACCCGGTCGCCCTGTCCCGCGGGACGGCCCGATCGGCGGGCGCGCAGCTCCGCGAGCAGCATGTCCACCGCCTGTTCGGCCATTGCGGCAATCGGTTGGCGTACGGTGGTAAGTTCGGGCCAGACGGTGGTGGCCGGCGCGGTATCGTCGAAGCCGACGATGCTGACATCGCCCGGAACGTCGAGCCCGGCGCGGTGGGCGACGCTGATTGCCGCTGCCGCCATGTCGTCGTTGGAGGCGAAGATCGCGGTCGGTCGCGGTTCGCGCGCCAGCAGGCGCTGCGCCGCGACGAGGCCGGAGCGGTAGGTGAAATAGCCCTGTTCGACCGGCATCTGATCGGGATCGAGCCCCGCGCCGATCAGCGCGTCGCGAAAGCCCTGCAGGCGCTCGCCGCTGGAGCGATTGTTGGGATGGCCGACGATGAACCCGACCCGCCGATGACCGAGGTCGAGCAGGTGGCGCGTCATCTCCTCAGCGGCAGCGCGATCGTCGATGCGTACGTCCAGGCCGTCGGCATGGGTGCCGCCCATGGCGACGGTGACGACCGGCGTGCCGATCGCTGCAAGCTCGGCATGGACGGGAAGCGACTCGGACAGCGGCGGCGGAAGGATGACCCCGTCGACGCCGGAGGTCGCGAACCGCCGCGTCGCTTCCGCCTGCTCGTCCGCGCGCTCGGATTCGCACGGCTCGAGCACGACATGACATCCCGCGCGGCGCGCCCCTTCGAGCGTCCCGACCAGGAATTGGCTGAGATAGGCGGCCGACGGGTTGGCGTAGAGCAGGCCGATGTGGAGCGCCTCCCCGGCCGCGAGGCTGCGGGCGGCGGTGTTGGGCGAATAATTGAGTTTCTCGATCGCGGCGAGGACGGCCGAGCGCGTGGTGTCGCGCACGTTCGACTCGCCGTTGATGACACGCGAGACCGTCATCGCCGAAACGCCTGCCTCGCGCGCGACGTGCTGGATCGTCACCGTGCCATGTCTGCGGCGCTTCGGTCGGGTCATCGGGCGGCTCCTATGGCGGCGACGCCGGGCTGTAAATCGCTCCCCGCGACGGTTGACCGCGCGGGACGGCTCTGTCTATTCAGTGGTAGCGCTACCATAAGCAATCGATACGCGCGAGGGAGGATCGGATGGGGATGGAACTGGCCCGCAAGCCGGGACGGATCGGCGGCATTCTGGCGGCATGCGCCCTGGCTTTCGGCGGGTGGTTTGCCCTCGCCGCCGCGGCGCCGGAAAGCCCGGCCCCCCTCTACAAGGACGCGTCCCAGCCGATCGAGCGCCGGATCGAGGACCTGCTCTCGCGCATGACCCTCGACGAGAAGGTGGCGCAGCTCGTCGCCGTCTGGGAGCACAAGGATCGGATTCAGACGGCCGACGGGCATTTTTCCGCCGAGCGCGCGATCGCGGCCTTTCCGAACGGCGTCGGTCAGATCACGCGCCCGTCGGATCGTCGCGGAGTCGCCGCGCCGGCCGCAACCGGCGCCGCCGGCGCGACCGCGAACCAGCCCAATCGAGGCCCGCGCGAGACCGCGGACTATATCAATGCCGCGCAGCATTGGGCGGTGGAGCGCACCCGGCTCGGCATCCCGATCCTGTTCCACGAAGAGGCGCTGCACGGCTATGTCGCGCGCGACGCCACCAGTTTCCCGCAGGCGATCGGCCTTGCCTCGACCTGGGATCCCGCCCTGGTCGAGCGCGTGTTCAACGTCGCCTCGCGCGAGATGCGGGCGCGCGGCGTCCATCTCGCGCTCGCCCCGGTCGTCGATGTCGCGCGCGATCCGCGCTGGGGTCGGATCGAGGAAACCTATGGCGAGGACCCCTATCTGGTGAGCGAGATGTCGCTCGCCGCGATCCGCGGTTTCCAGGGCACGACGCTCCCGCTCGGGCCCGAGCGGGTGTTCGCCACGCTCAAGCACATGACCGGCCACGGCCAGCCCGAGAGCGGCACCAATACCGGGCCCGCGCCGTTCGGCGAGCGCACCTTGCGTGAGGTCTTCTTCCCGCCGTTCGAACGGGCCGTGCATACGCTGCCGATCCGCGCGGTGATGCCGTCCTATAATGAGGTGGACGGGGTGCCGAGCCACGCCAATCGCTGGATGCTGCACGATGTGCTTCGCGGCGAATGGGGATTCCAGGGCGCGGTGGTCAGCGATTATTTCGCGATCCGCGAGCTGGTCGCGCGTCATCACATGGCGACCGACCTTGCCGACGCCGGGGCGATGGCGATGAACGCCGGCGTCGATCAGGAAATGCCGGATGGCGAGGCCTATGCCTTCCTGCCGCAGCTGCTTCGCGAAGGGCGGGTGACGATGGCGCAGATCGACGATGCCGTGCGCCGCGTGCTTCGCATGAAGTTCGAGGCAGGGCTCTTCGAACATCCCTATGTCGATGCCGCCCGGGCCGACGCCCTGACGGCGACTCCGGACGCGATCGCGCTCGCTCGCGAGGCGGCGGGGCGCACGATGGTGCTGCTCCGCAACCAGAACAACCTGCTGCCGCTCGACGCCGGCCGCATCCGCCGCATGGCGGTGATCGGCACCCATGCTCGCGACACTCCCATCGGCGGCTATAGCGACGTGCCGCGCCATGTCGTCTCGGTCCTCGAGGCGATGCAGGAGGAAGGCCGCGGCCATTTCCAGGTCGATTATGCGGAGGGCGTGCGGCTTACCGAAGGCCATGTGTGGGCGCAGGACGAGGTCACGCCGACCCCGGCCGCGGTCAACGATCGGCTTCGGGCCGAGGCGATCGAGACCGCGCGCAACGCCGACACGATCGTCCTGGTGCTCGGCGGCAACGAGCAGACGAGCCGCGAGGCCTGGGCCGACAATCATCTCGGCGATCGCGACTCGCTCGATATGGTCGGGCCGCAGGACGAGCTCGCGCGCGCCATCTTCGCGCTCAACAAGCCGACGGTCGTGATCCTGCTCAACGGACGGCCGCTCTCGGTCAATTATCTCTCGCAGAACGCGCCGGCCTTGCTCGAAGGCTGGTATCTCGGCCAGGAGACGGGGCACGGTGTCGCCGACGTCGTCTTCGGCCGGGTCAACCCGGGCGGCCACCTGCCGGTCACGATCGCGCGCAATGCGGGCCAGGTGCCCGATTTCTACAATCACAAGCCGACCGCGCGGCGCGGCTATCTCTTCGATTCCGCGGCGCCGCTCTATCCGTTCGGCTTCGGCCTCAGCTACACGACGTTCGACATTTCCGCGCCGCGCCTCGCCCGGTCGACGATCGGCACGAACGAGAGCGTCGGGGTGGATGTGGACGTCACCAATACGGGCAGCCGCACCGGCGACGAGGTCGTCCAGCTCTATGTCCGCGATGATGCCGCATCGGTCACCCGTCCGGTGCTGGAGCTCAAGCGCTTCCAGCGCGTGACGCTTCGCCCGGGCGAGCGGCGCACCGTCCATTTCGAACTCGATCCGCTCGCGCTGTCCTTGTGGAACCTCCAGATGCGCCGCGTCGTCGAGCCCGGCACCTTCACCATCTCCGCCGGTCCCGATTCAGCGACGCTGAGGAGCACGACGCTGACGGTGCGGTAGGGGCACGTCCGACCTGCTTCCGTCACCCTGAACTCGTTTCAGGGTCCATGTCTCCCTGCGCGGCCCCCTCGAAGATGGATGCTGAAGCCGGTTCAGCATGACGATTGGCAGGGGCGCTCGTCGCCCTAACGCGTCACCGCATAGATCCCGAACACGGCGCCGACGAAGCCGCCGGCGACGTGGGTGCTGAGCATCGAGCCGTCGAGATCGCCTCCGATCGGGTGCCACTGGCCGTCGCGACCGGCGAAGGCGAAGCGGTAGGTCGCGCCCTCGCTTGAAACGCGCAGCCGGACCGGGCCGTCGGGCGCCGGGGCGGTGGCGAGGATCGCGCCGTCTGGCGGCGTGTCCGGGCCGGTGCGGCTGCGCAGGCGAAGCACGCGGCGGCCGTTCTCCAGCCCGACCGCGACCGCATACCAGTAATCGTCATTCTGAAGCGCGGCGAGGCCGGCCTCCTGCCCATCGCGCGACGGCTGGAAGCTCACCTCCGTCTCGGCCGTCGCGTCGAGATGCTGCTGCCGCCGCGCCAGGAAGGAGGGATTGCCATTGTCGCCGAGGCCGACGGCGCGCGGCTGCAGCACGAGATCGCCGCCGGCAAGCCGATACCAGTCGCCGCGCGGATTGCGCATCATCATCCAGTAAGGCGGCAGCGCACGGCCGTCGAATTCGTCGCGGACATGGAACGGGCCTGCCGTCGGCACGGGCGGCGCGGAGCCGCGCGGCAGGTCGGGCCGCGCATGGACATAGGGTACGGCTTCGCCCGGCTCGGTGATGTGCGGCCAGCCGTCCCGCCATTCGACCGGCATCAGGAAGGTCTCGCGGCCGGTATTGTAGAAATCGTCGGCATAGGGCCGCACGGCGAGGAAGGTCGCCCACCAGTCGCCATTCTGCGTCTGGACGAGCTGGGCATGGCCGGCGGAGGTGATCGGGAAGGACCGGTCCGGCGGCAGATCGCGCTGCGTTAGGATCGGGTTGTTCGGCCCGGGCACATATGGCCCGGTGACGTTGCGGCTGCGCAGCGCGACCTGGCTGTGGTTCACCGCCGTGCCGCCCTCCGCGCAGATCAGGTAATACCAGCCGTCGACCTTCAGGATATGCGGCCCCTCGATCCAGATCGGGTTGGTCGACGGATCGACCCCGCCGTCGAGCAGCACGCGGCGTGGCCCGATTGGCTGGAGCGTCCGCGTGTCGAACTCCTGGATCCAGATCGCGCGGTGGCCGGAATAGCGCGGCGTCTCCGGCGGATCGTCATTGTTCAGAAGCCAGGCGCGCCCGTCATCGTCGAAGAAGAGCGACGGATCGATGCCACCGATGTCCCGCAGCCAGACCGGATCGGACCAGGGCCCCGCGGGATCGCGCGCGGTGATGACATAATTGCCGCCGCAATCGACGCAGGTGTTGGTGAGGTAGAAGAGGCCGTCATGCCAGGAAATGGCCGGCGCGAACACGCCGCGCGAGAGGCCCAGCCGACCGAAATCGAGCTGGCCCGGCCGATCGATCGCATTGCCGATCTGCGTCCAGTGGACAAGATCGCGGCTGTGGAAGATCGGCAGGCCTGGGAACCAGGTGAAGGTCGAATTGACCAGGTAATAATCCTCGCCGACGCGGACGATCGAGGGATCGGGGTAGAAGCCCGACAGGATCGGGTTGCGATAATCGTTCGGCCCGGCCGGATGCGCGGCGTCGGCCGGATTCGATCCCGAATAGTCGAACCAGGCGAAATGCGCCTCCTGCGCCGCCGCGGGCGCGGCCAGCGCGATCAGCGCCGCTGCGATCAACGTCTTCATGGCTGGTCCCTCCCCGGCGCATAGGGATTCCGGATCGCCTCATAATAAGCAAGGTCGTGCGCGGGGGGCGCGACGCCCGCGGGAAGCGGCAGTCCGGACAGGCTCTGGAAATAGGCGATGCAGGCGTCGCGCCACCACTGCGCCTCGTCCTCCTGGATCGCGAGGAAGGCGGCGACCTGGGCATGGCGCTGCGGATCGATCCGGCCGGAAAGCCCGGCCCAGGTGCGGCGCATCGCCCGCACCTCATCGACGCCGCGGGTGTAGCGCAGGACCAGTTCGTCCCAGACGGTCCGGCCGGTGTCGAGCCGATAGGTCCACGGGACATGGTGGAACCACAGCAGGTAATCGTCGCCGACCGTGGCGAGATTGCCGAAGCGCGCGGCGACCTCCGGCGCATATTGCGCGAGCGCGTTGCTGCCGCGCGCGGTGCGATCGAATCCGATCCCCTGGCGGTCGCCATCGTGGAAATAGGTTGGGTTCCAGTCGCGCCGTTCGAGATCGTTCACCCAGGGCCCCGGCCCGTAATGGTGCCCGGTCGCCATCAGATGATGGAGGCCGAGCGGGGTCATGTAATCCACCACGGCCTGATGCGATCCCATCATCATGGCCACGATCGGCGTGACGATCGCGGGATCGTTGCCCCAGGTCATCCGCGTCCACTCCTCGGCCACGTCGCGGGCCGACACATCGGGATTCCAGGCGAAGCGGCCGAGCGCATACCAATTGGCCTGATCGAACTGCGATCCGGACCAGTTTCGGTCATTGCCGGTATTGGCGACGCCGGCGACGAGGGTGTGGCGGGGATGGAAGAGGCTGCCGTCCACCACCCGGGCGACGGTCGAGCCTTCGCCGCGCACGCGGGTGTCGGCGCGCATCGCCTCCTCCCACATCGTGCCGAGATAGACGAGGTGGGTGTTGAACCCGAGATATTCCTTGGTGACCTGGAATTCCATGCCGATCGCGGTGCGCGGCATCGCGCCGAACAGCGGGCTGAACGGTTCGCGGGGCTGGAAATCGATCGGGCCGTTCTTGACCTGCACGATCACGTTGTCGCGGAACCGTCCGTCGAGCGGGTGGAACTCGCTATAGGCCTGGGCGAAGCGATCCTCGCCCGTGTCGGAATAGACGAACGCGCGCCAGATCACGACGCCGCCATGCGGCGCCAGCGCCTCGGCCATCATGTTGGCGCCGTCGGCATGGGTGCGATGGAAGTCCTGCGGCCCCGGCGTCCCTTCCGAATTGGCCTTGACCAGGAAGCCGCCGAAATCGGGCACGTAGCGGTAAATCTCGTCGGCCTTCTCGCGCCACCATTGCCGCACCCGTGGATCGAGCGGATCGGCGGTCGGAAGGTGGGCCAGCTCCATCGGCGCATTGAAACGCGCCGACAGATAGACGCGGATTCCATAGGGCCGGAAGATATCCGCGAGCGCCCGCACCTTTTCGAGGAAATGCGGGGTCAGGATGTCGGCATTTGAATTGACGTTGTTGAGGACGACGCCGTTGATCCCGATCGAGGCATTGGCCCGCGCATAATCGGTGTAGCGCGGGTCGGCGAAGCGCGGCAGCGTCTGCCAGTCCCACAGCGACAGCCCGGCATAGCCGCGCACGACGTGGCGATCGAGATTGTCCCAATGATCGAGCATCCGAAGCTCGACGTGCGGCGAATCGGCGAGGTCGAGCCGCTCGATCGGTTGGCCGGTCTGGATCAGGCGAAGGAAGCGGAAGGCGCCGTAGAGCACCCCGACATCGCTGTTGCCGGCGATCACTGTCACGCGGCGCCCGTCCAGCGCCACGCTGCGCACAAGATAGCCTTCGCGGCCGAGCGGCTGGAGCGGCAGGTTGAGTCGCGCGATCAGCGGTGACGAGGCCGGGGTGCCGATGACGATCGCGCCGTTGATGGGAGCGGTCGCACGCGGCGGCGTCCGGCCGAGCAATCCGCCGATCCCGCGTTCCAGCTCGGCACGCGCCACGTCGAGCGTCGGAGAGTCTCCCTGCTGGAGAATCGCGGTCGCTGCGGGGCGGTAGCCGGCCGCCGCGGCCGGCTCCGCCGCATGGTAGCGAAGCCACAATTCATAGCCGTCCTCGGCCCGCGCGTCCTGGGGAAGGAGCAATGCGAAGGCGGCGAGGAGCAGGCCGAGTGCGGTGGACGGGCGCATGCTGATTCTCCCGATTTCGGCGGCTCGCCATTGACAAGGCGGCCCGCGCTCTTTCAAATGTGAGCGCTACCATAAATCGCTGCGGCGATGTCACAACAGGAAAAATGGCCGGTCTGGCGATGGTCGCGGGGAGGAGAAGGCAATGAGTCGGATCGCGTCGGCGCGCGTCATCGTCACCTCTCCGGGCCGCAATTTCGTGACGCTGAAGATCGAGACCGACGACGGGCTCACGGGGCTCGGCGATGCGACCCTCAATGGACGCGAGCTCGCCGTCGCCTCCTATCTTTCCGACCATGTCATCCCCTGCCTGATCGGGCGCGACGCGCATCGTATCGAGGATCTCTGGCAATATCTCTATCGCGGTGCCTATTGGCGGCGCGGATCGGTGACGATGACCGCGATCGCGGCGGTCGACATGGCGCTGTGGGACATCAAGGGGAAGGCGGCTGGCCTGCCGCTTTACCAGCTGCTCGGCGGCGCGAGCCGCGAGGGCTGCATGGTCTATGGCCATGCCAATGGCACGACGATCGAGGAGACGATCGACAACGCGCTGCATTACAAGGAGCAGGGCTACCGGGCGATCCGGCTCCAGGCCGGGGTGCCCGGCCTCGCGACGACCTATGGCGTCTCCAAGGACCGCTATTTCTACGAGCCGGCCGACGCGGACCTGCCGACCGAGGCCGTCTGGTCGACCGAGAAATATCTGCGATCCGTGGCGCCGCTCTTCGAGAAGGCCCGCGACGCGCTCGGCTGGGACGTGCATCTGCTGCACGACGTCCACCATCGCCTGACCCCGATCGAGGCAGGACGGCTCGGCCGGGACCTGGAGCCGTTCCGGCCCTTCTGGATGGAGGATCCGACTCCAGCGGAGAACCAGGAGGCGTTCCGGCTGATCCGTCAGCACACGACGACTCCGATCGCGGTCGGCGAAATCTTCAATTCGATCTGGGACGCGAAGGATCTCATCCAGAACCAGCTGATCGACTATATCCGCGCCACCGTGGTCCATGCCGGCGGAATCACGCATCTGAGGCGGATCGCCGCGCTTGCCGATCTCTATCAGGTCCGCACCGGCTGCCACGGCGCGACGGATCTCTCCCCGGTGACGATGGCCGCCGCGCTCCACTTCGGCCTTTCGATCCCCAATTTCGGCGTCCAGGAATATATGCGCCACACGGCGGAGACCGACGCCGTCTTCCCCCACGCCTACAGTTTTGCAGGCGGCCTGATGCACCCCGGCGACGCGCCGGGGCTCGGCATCGAGATCGATGAGGCGCTGGCCGCGAAACATCCCTACAAGCGGGCCTATCTTCCGGTGAACCGGCTCGAGGACGGTACGCTATGGAACTGGTGAGCCGTCCTTCCACCCGTGTCGGCCGCGTGCGCTGGATCATCTGCATCCTGCTCTTCGCCGCGGTCGTGCTGAGCTATATTGACCGGCTCGTCCTCAGCGTTCTCAAGCCCACGCTCCAGGCCGAATATGGCTGGAGCGAGACTGGCTATGGCGACGTCGTCTTCTGGTTCCAGGCGGCCTATGGGGTCGGCTTCCTCTTCTTCGGCCGGCTGATCGACAAGGTGGGCGCGAAGATCGGCTACCTGCTCGCGATGGGCGTGTGGACGGCGGCGCACATGGCCCATACGCTGGTCACAAGCACGCTCGGCTTCACGCTGATGCGTATCCCGATGGCGCTCGGCGAATCCGGCACCTATCCGGCGGCGCTCGCCGCGGCCTCCGAATGGTTTCCGAAGAAGGAGCGGGCGCTCGCCATCGGCATCTTCAACGCCGGCGCCAATGTCGGCGCGGTGGTGACTCCGCTGATCGTCCCGGTGCTCACGCTGGCGCTGAGCTGGCAGAGCGCCTTCATCGTCACCGGCCTGTTCAACGTCGTGTGGATCGCGCTCTGGGTGATCTACTATCGCCGTCCGCGCGAGCACCCCCGCGTCACGACGGAGGAGATCGCCCATATCGAATCCGATCCGCCGATCGTGCAGCGCGAGGTGCCGTGGCGGCGCCTGCTCGCGACGCGGCAGGCCTGGGCCTATATGGCCGGGCGATTCCTGATCGATCCGGTCTGGTGGATGTTCCTGTTCTGGTTGCCGGATTTCCTGCATCGGCAATATGGCATCGATCTCAAGGGCTATGGGCCGCCGCTCGTCGCGGTCTACATCATCGCCGATATCGGCTCGATCCTCGGCGGCTGGGCGTCGTCGCGGATGCTCGCGCGCGGCGCCACCGCCAATCGCGCGAGAAAGCTCGCGATGCTCGGCTGCGCGATCGTCGTCATGCCCGTCGCCTTCGCGGCCCACGCCTCGTCCGCTCTCGTCGCGGTGCTGCTGATCGGCCTCGCCTGCGCAGGCCACCAGGGCTTTTCGGCGAACCTTTTCTCGATGCCGGCCGATCTCTATCCGCGCTGGGCGCAGGGCTCGATCGTCGGCCTCGGCGGCTTCGCCGGGGCGCTGGGCGGGATGCTGATGAGCAAATATGCCGGCTGGGTGCTGCAGACGGTCGGCAGCTACACGCCGATCTTCGTGATCTGCGGCGGCGCCTATCTGCTCGCGCTGCTGGTCGTCCACCTGATCAACCCGGGCTATGCGCCCGTTTCCAAGTTCGCGCTCGAGGAGGCGGCGGAATGAGCCGCCCGCTCGCCCTCCATCCGGATCGCCTGTTTCCCGCCGATCCCGCGACCCGCGCCATCGCGCGCGACCTTTACGAGCCGATCCGCGGCCTGCCGATCCTCAGCCCGCACGGTCATACCGATCCGGCCTGGTTCGCCACCGACGCGCCGTTCGCCGATCCATCGAGCCTGCTGATCGTGCCCGATCATTATGTCTTCCGGATGCTCTACAGCCAGGGCGTCCCGCTGGAGGCGCTCGGCGTCCCGACCGAGGACGGCTCGCCGGTCGAAGGGGATCCGCGCAGGATCTGGCGCAGCTTCGCGGCGCATTACCACCTGTTCCGGGGCACGCCCTCGCGGCTGTGGCTCGACTGGGTGTTCGCCGAGGTGTTCGGGATCGACGTGCGGCTCGAAGCCGACACCGCCGATCTTTACTACGAGACGATCGACGCCGCGCTGAACCGGCCGGAATTCCGCCCCCGCGCGCTCTACGATCGATTCAACATCGAGGCGATCGCGACCACCGAGACCCCGCTCGATCCGCTCGACCATCATCGCTCCATCCGCGCGAGCGGCTGGCACGGCCGGGTCCTCACCGCCTATCGCCCGGACGCGGTCGTCGATCCCGATCATCCTGGCTTTGCGGCGAATCTGGCGAGGTTTGGCGAGGTTTCGGGCGAGGATGTGTCGACCTATGCGGGGTATCTGCGTGCGCATGAGAGGCGCCGCGCGGTCTTTCGCGAGGTCGGCGGGGCGACTTCGACCGATCACGGTCATCCCAGCGTCTTCACCGCCGATCTGTCGCGCGCCGACGCCGAGGCGCTCTACGCCAAGGTCCGGGCCGGCCGCGTATCGCCGCAGGAGGCCGAGCTGTTCCGCGGCCAGATGCTGACCGAAATGGCGCGCATGTCGATCGACGACGGGATGGTGATGCAGATCCATCCCGGCGTGGCGCGCAACCACAACCCCGCGGTCCTCGCGCGGTTCGGGCGGGACAAGGGCGCGGACATGCCGATCGCCGGCGAGTTCGTCCGCGCGCTGAAGCCGCTGCTGGACCGCTTCGGCAACGAGTCGAGGCTGACGCTGATCCTGTTCACGCTCGACGAAGACAGCTATTCGCGCGAGCTGGCGCCGCTCGCCGGCCATTATCCGGCGCTCCGGCTCGGGCCGCCCTGGTGGTTCCATGACAGCCCGGAAGGGATGCGGCGTTTCCGCGAGCGCGTGACCGAGACGGCCGGGTTCTACAACACGGTCGGCTTCAACGACGACACGCGCGCCTTCCTGTCGATCCCGGCGCGGCACGATGTCGCGCGGCGGATCGACTGCGCCTGGCTCGCCCGGCTGGTCGCCGAGCATCGGATGGAGATGGACGAGGCGCACGAGATCGCCCGCGCGCTCGCTTATGATCTCGCCAAGGCGGCCTACCGATTGTGACCGCGCGGCTGAGCGAAGCGACGCTGGGCCGATTGCCGGCCTGGGTGGTGCGGCCGCGCCCGCGCGCGGCGCCGCGCGCCGTCCATATCGGCATCGGCGCCTTCCATCGCGCGCAGCTGGCTCCCCTGTTCGAGGATATGGACTGGGGCATCATCGGCGCCTCGCTCCGCTCCGCCACGGTGCGCGAGGCGATGGCGCCGCAGGATTTCCTCTACAGCCTCGTCATCGGCGAGAGCGTGCGGGTGATCGGCGCCGTCCGCGATGTCGTGCGCGCCGAGGGCCTCATCGAGGCGCTCGCCGCGCCGGCGACCGACATCGTCACGCTGACCGTCACCGAAAAGGGCTATCTCCCCGATCCGCGGCGCCGGGGCGCCGCCGATCTCGTCGCCGCCGCGCTGCGGCTTCGCAGGGAAAGGGGGCTGGCCCCCTTCACCGCGATCTCGTGCGACAACCTGCCGGGCAACGGCGGACGCCTGCGCGACGCCGTGCTCGCCGCCAGCGATCCCGAAACCGCCGACTGGATCGCGGCCAGGGGCGCCTTTCCGCAGACGATGGTGGATCGGATCGTGCCCGCGACCGAGGAGGCGGACATCGACGCGCTGGCCGCGCACATCGGCCTGGTCGATCGCGCGATGGTGAAGGCCGAGCCCTTCTGGCAGTGGGTGATCGAGGATCGCTTCGCCGGCGCGCGGCCCGATTTCGCGTCCGTCGGCGTCCGGATCGCGGCCGATATCGCGCCTTGGGAGACGGCGAAGCTTCGCCTGCTGAACGGGGCGCATAGCGCGATCGCCTATCTCGGCGGCCTGGCCGGTTTCGATTTCGTCCATGAGGTGATCGCCAGGCCCGCTTATGCCCGCTTCATCGAGGCGCTGTGGGACGAATCGGCAGCGACGCTGGTGCCGCCGCCCGGGCTCGACATCGCCGCCTATCGCCGTGCGCTCATCGCCCGCTTCGCCAATCCGGGCCTCGCCCATCGCACCCGGCAGATCGCGATGGACGGATCGCAGAAACTGCCGCAGCGCCTGCTCGCGCCGATCGCCGATCGGCTGGCGCGCGGGCAGGGGATCGGGGCGCTGGCGCTCGCCGTCGCCGGCTGGATGCGCTGGCAGAGCGGACGGACCGATACGGGAGAGCGCTTCGCCGTCGACGATCCGCTGGCAGGCCCGATCGCCGCGCGGATCGCGGGGCTCGACGATCCGCGCAGCCAGGCCGAGGCTCTCGTCAAATTCGACGCCATCTTCCCGCCGGCGCTTGCCGCCGATCCCCGCTTCACCGATGCTGTCGCCGGCAAGCTCGCGCAGCTCGCCAGCCATGGCGCGCGCGCCACGATCGAGGAGTTCGCCCCATGAAGCTCAATCGCCGCGAAGCCATCGCCGCCGCTTTCGCGATGACCGCCGTCCCCGCCTTCGCGGCGGAGGCGGAGGCGACGCTCAATTCACTCGCGCGGGCCGGCGGCCGGCGCTTCGGATCGGCGATCGGCATCCGCAACGGATCGTTCGGCGATCCGCGCGACACCGAGGTGATCGCACGCGAATGCGGCCTGATCGTGCCGGAGAACGAGCTCAAATGGCAATGGACCCGGCCCACGCCGACCAGCTTCGATTTCCGGGGCGCGGACCGGATCGTCGCATTCGGCGAGGCGCATCATCTCGCGGTGCGCGGCCACACTTTGCTGTGGCATCATCCGGGCTGGTTCCCGGATTGGGTGGCGACCTACGATTTCGGCGCCAGCCCGGCGGGCGAGGCCGCGCGCATGATCGGCGAGCATGTCGCCACGATCTGCCGCCGCTATGGCACGCGGATCCACGGCTATGACGTCGTCAACGAGGCGGTGGACGCCGGGACCGGGACGCTTCGCGAGACCGCCTTCTCGCGCGCGATGGGCGGGGCGGAGCCGGTGCTCGATCTCGCCTTCCACAGCGCGCGCGAGGCGGCGCCGCACGCCCAGCTCGTCTATAACGATTATATGTCCTGGGCGCCCGACAGCGCAGCGCACCGCGCCGGCGTATTGCGGCTGCTCGAAGGCTTCAAACGGCGCGGCGTCCCGGTCGACGCGCTTGGCGTCCAATCGCATATCGGCAGCGGCAACAATCCCGGCGACCGGCCCGATTTTTCCACCCGCGACGAGGCCGCCTGGCGCGCGTTCCTCGATGAGGTGACGGGCATGGGCTATCAGCTGCTGATCACCGAATTCGACGTCCACGATCGCGGGCTCCCCTCGGACATCGCCGCGCGCGACCGCATCGTCGCCGATTTCGCGCGGACCTATCTCGATCTGATGCTGTCCTACCCGCAGCTCGGCGACGTCCTCGCCTGGGGGATGAGCGACCGCTATTCCTGGCTCCAGGGGCGGATCGCGCGCGAGGACGGCCTGCCCAAGCGCGGCTGCCCCTATGACGCAGAGTTCAGGCCCAAGCCGCTGCGCGCGGCGATCGCCGATGCGTTTCACGAGGCGCCGACGCGCCACGCATAGGCGCGATACCTAGCCGGCCGCGGCGGGCAGCTTCCAGGTATCGCGGACGACCGCGGCATTGCCGGACCTTCGCCGCCGCCTTTCCTTCGGGGCCGTCGGGGATCGCGAACGAAGGCGAGAACCGCGAGGATCGTGACGATCCCCGGCCCCTCAGCCTTCGTCGCGAACGGGATTGGCGAGGGTGGCGATGTTCGAAATCTCGACCTCGACGAGATCGCCGTCCTTCAGCCAGAGCGGGGGCACGCGTTTCGATCCGACTCCGCCGGGCGTTCCGGTGATGATCACGTCGCCCGGCACAAGCTCGGTGAAGGTCGAGCAATAGGCGATCAGCTCCGGGACCTTGAAGATCATGTCGGCGGTGCTCGCATCCTGCACCGTCTCGCCATTGACGCGCGTGCGGAGCCTCAGCGCGGAGAGGTCCCCCACCTCGTCCAGGCTGACCAGCCAGGGACCGAACGCGCCGGTCGACGGAAAATTCTTGCCTGGGGTGAACTGGCTCGTGTGCGACTGCCAGTCGCGCACGCTGCCGTCATTATAGGCGGAGACGCCGGCGACATGGGACAATGCGTCGCGCGCCGCGATCGCTCGGCCGGCCCGCCCGATCACCACCGCAAGCTCGCCTTCATAATCGAGCTGCCGCGAGGCGCGCGGGCGGACGATCGGCTGGCCGTGGCCGACCTGCGTGTTGAAAAAGCGCGTGAAGACGGTGGGATAGGGCACTTCGGCCCGGCCCATTTCCGCGCGGTGCATCGCATAGTTGATCCCGATGCACAGGATCTTGTCGGGCCGTGGGATGACCGGAAGCCAGGCGATCCGGGCGAACGGAATTCGCGGCGCATCGGCGGCCATGTCCGCGATCTCGCCGAGTGCGCCATGGGCGAGCGCGGCCTTGAGGTCCGCAAAGCGCGCGCCGAGATCGCGGACCGAATCCTCCTCGACGATGCCCCAGCTTTCGCGTCCCTGGGCGACGAACGACGCCAGTTTCATGCCTCGCGGCCTCCTGCGTCCGCGCGGCCGCCATGCCGTCGCCGATCGCTTCGCGCAAGCCGCCGCGCGGACGGGGGGGGCGGCCTCAGTGGGTCGGGGGCGCCTCGCACTGGAAGTTGCTCGCAGCCTGGGTCGAGCCGGTGCCGCGATAGACGGCGCGCTGCGGGTGGGGGCAGAGCGGACGCTGCATGGCGATCCGGCCCGCCTCCTCGGTCGAGAACCGGGTCGCGACGATTCGGTCCGGCGCCTCGCCCCGCTCCGACCAGGCGATCAGCGCGGTGAAGAGATCATGCTGCGCGTCGTCTGACGGGGGCCGGGGCGGAATGCCGAGCGTGGTGTTGAACGCATCCGGCCCGGTGCCGCCGCCGCAGTGCATCATGCCGGGCGCGAGGAACAGGCGCGCGCTTTCCGACAGGCGGCTCATGCCGCCCATCTGCGCGGCCTGCCGATCGAAGAAGGCGACGCTCTGGCCGGGCGGGACGAGCGTGTCGGCGAGACCGTGAAAGACGATCAGCTTGCCGCCGCGGGCAGCGAAGGCCGCGAGGCTGCCGCGCGTCGCATCGTTCACGACGGGGCCCAGCCGCGCATCGACCGTCGGCATGTCGCGATCGAAGTCGAAATTCCTCCAGTTCCAGTCGGCGCCGAACACCCATTTGAACAGGCCGCCGAAGGCCGGCTGGCCGTTGATCGGCGTCTCGAGGAAGGACCATCCGAACGTGTCGGGCATCTCGCTTCCCGGCAGCCAGCCGAAGAAGCGCCGCCGGCCCTGACGGTCGGTCGGCCCGGAATAGAAGGCGCGGGCGGTCGCGACCTCGCCCTCGGTCAGGCAGCCGTCGGTGGCGCCGTCGCGGCACTCGATGACCTGCGGATCGAAGCTGCAGCTCATCGGATCGGAGATGAAGCGGTCGCCCGCGAGCCCATGACCCTGACGCAGGCACGTCGCAATCGCGGCCCGATTGAGCAGCTCCAGCTTGGCTGGCGACAGGAGCCGGCCGGTCTCGCCGTTCGCCGCCGCGAAGTCCCAGAGGACGGCCGCATGGCCCCAGGTCCGGTCGATCACCGGTGCGCCGACGAGGATGCCGTCATAATCCTGCGGATAGTAGAGCGCCTCGATCAGCCCCATCTGGCCGCCGGTCGAGCAGCCGGTGTAGAAGGAGCGGCTGGCGTCCTCGCCGTAAAAGGCGCGGGTGATCGCCTTGCCGGTGACGGTCATCACATGGGTCGACAGGCGGCCCCAGTCGAGCCACTGGCGCGGCCGATCGACGAGCGCGTCGCCGTCCAGCGGCGAGGCCGGGACGGTTCCACCGTCCGTGGTCGCGGTCGCGAACCCGCGCCTGAGCCCTTCGACCATCCCGGAATAGCCGAGCGCGAAGGTGCCGGCGAAACCGCCGCTGCCATTGCCGTGGAAGACGCCGCTCCACCGCTCGACGGGCAGCCACAGTTCGACGCCGACGTCCGAACCGGGCTCGGACCGCACATGGGCGACGACGCGGCAGAAGCTCGGATAGCCGGGGACCTCGCCCGTGATCGTGGACCGGGTGGGGCGCGCCGGCACCAGGGCGGCGCTGGCGATGGTCGTGTCGGGGAGCGCCAGCCGGGCGAGCGCGGCGCATCGGGCGGCGGCATCCGCTGCCGGCTGCTGCGCCTGCGCCACGGCCGGAACCGTCCAGCCCGTCACGGCGGCGGCGAGAATGGCGAGACGGAGCTTGCATTTCATGGTCTTCTCCAACGTCCTTGTAACCGTCTGTACAACCCTGGTCATGAAATGGCCGGCGACGTCCGCCGGATCAGGCGCGCGAGCCACAGGTAGAGCAGGGCCGCGACAAGATAGACCGGCGCGAGCGCGTAATAGGCGGCCTGCAGCGCGTGGTCCCCGTAGATCGGGCGGAAGAAGTCGCTCGCCATGCCGACATAGGTGGGCCCGAAGCCAAGGCCGACGAAGTTCATCACGAGCAGCAGCAGCGCGCCGGAGATGACGCGGCGCCCGGGCGCCACCTCGCTCTGGACCAGGGTGACCGTGGCCGACAGGAAGAAGGAGTTGAGGAACAGCGGCACGGCGAGGAAGGCGAGCGCGACCGGCCAGGTCGGCGCCCAGGTGAAGCCGAGGAAGAAGGGCAATGCAAGGATCAGCGAGGCCGCTGGCACGGTCGCGTAGGCCGTCTTGCTGCGCCGGGCGAACCGATCGACGATGCGGCCCGAGGCATAGATGCCGCCGCCCATCCCGATCGCGATGACCAACGCATACCAGATTGCGACGTCCTCCAGCCTCATCCCCTTCTCGCGCATCAGGAACAGGACGGTGAAGTTGAGCACGCCGTAAGTGATGAAATTGCCCGCGCCGCTCGCCAGCGACGCCATCAGCAGGATCGGATCGCTGAAGAAGCGCGCGATGGCGCCGAAAAAGCCTTCCCTCGCCGCCTCGGGCGCAGCGGTCGCTGGGCGATCGTCGGTCTCGCCGCGTTTCGGCTCGCGCACGATCAGGTACACCGCGAGCGCCGTTACGACGCCGATCGCGCCGATCACGTAGAAGGGCAGGCGCCAGTCGAACGCAGCCGCCAGCGAGGCGCCGAAGGCCACGCCCAGCGCCGATCCGAGCGGTGGGCCGAGGTTGAAGATCGCCATTGCGGTCGTTCGCCGCTCGCGCGGGAAGCTGTCCGCGATGATCGCATAGGAGGGCGGAACGCCGCCCGCCTCTCCGACGCCCACCATCATGCGCGCGGCGGCCAGCTGGCCGTAGCTGCCCGCCATCCCGCAGGCGGCCGTCGCGCCGCTCCAGATCGCGCACGCGGCCGAAAGGACCTTCACCCGGCTGGTGCGATCCGCCAGCCAGCCGATCGGAATCGCGATGAAGCAGTAGAAGAGCGCGAAATAGAAACCGGTCAGGAGGCCGAGCTGGCCGTCGCTGATGTCCAGCCCATCCTGGATGGGCTTGGCGAGGATCGAGATGAGCTGGCGATCGAGGAAGTTCAGCACATAGACGAAGCACAGCATGGCAAGCGTGATCCGGGCGCCCGCCGCGGGTGCGCGGCCGCTGTGCGGCGCGGCGGCGCTCATGGGCGACACCGTTCGCGCGGTCCCTGGGCCTCGGCCATCGTCTCGTTCCTCTCCGTCCGGTCTCTTGTCATTTGTCGCCTGTCCAGCCCGGCCTTCCTCGCCCGCCGCCGAGGCCGGCGGCGACGCGCTGCTTCAAGAGGGCAGGCGGGCGGAAGCGCTCGCCATAGGCGTCGTGGAGGATTTCCTGCACCTGAAGGCATAGGTCCGATGTGACGATGTCCATCATCGCGAACGGGCCGATCGGATGGCCGAGGCCGAGCCGGCACGCGGCATCCAGGTCGCCCGGCGTCGCCACGCCCTCCTCGACGAGCTTCACCGCCTCGATCAGCATGGCGTGAAGCATCCGGTTCACCGCGAAGCCCGCCACGTCCTTCACCCGCACCGGCTCCTTGCCGAGGCCGGCCAGCAGCGCCGTGACCTCTTCGGTCACGCCCGCATCGGTGAAGAAGGCGGGGATCACCTCGACCAGCTTCATGCGCGAGACCGGCGAGAAATAATGGGTGCCGAGGAAGCGCGCACGCCGTTCGGCGGAGACGAAGGTCGCCAGCGTCGAGATGGGAAGCGTGGACGTGTTGGAGGCAAGGATGCAGCCCGGCTGGCATGCCTCGTCGAGCGCGCGCAGCACGCCGGCCTTGGTCTCGAGCGATTCGTAGACGGCTTCGGTGACGATCGCGCAGTCGGCCATCGCGGCAAGGCTGCTCACCGGCGCGATCCGCGCCAGGGCGCCGCTTGCCGCTTGCGCCGTGTAGAATTGCCGCGACACGCCTTTGTCCAGGATGGAGCGCAGCCGCTCGATCGCGCCCGCCAGCGCTGCGTCGCTGCGATCGTGGAGCAGGACCTCGTGCCCCGCGAGCGCGAAGACCAGAGCGATCTCCGACCCCATCAGGCCCGCGCCGACGACGCCGGCCTTCATGCCGTCGCTCCCGTGTCGCGACCGGCGCCAGCCTCTTCCTGCCAGCGCCGGGCCTGTTCGATGTACCAGGGCAGCAGTTCGGGCGTGGCGGTCGCGTCGACGCTGACCACCTTGGCGACCGGCCAGCCGGCGAAAAGCCGCTTGATCGGCAGTTCCTGCTTCTTGCCCGAAAGCGTGCGGGGAACGCCCGGCGCCGCAATCACCCGATCGGGCACGAAGCGCGGCGAGAGGCTGGTCCGGATCGCCGCCGCGATCGCCGCCTCCAGCTCTGCGTCGACATGCCGTCCCTCGGCGGGGACGACGAACAGGAGGAGGCGACTGTCACCTTCCTGACCCTCGACATCGACGATCATCGCGTCGGCGATCTGGGGGAGCCGTTCGATCGCGGCGTAGATTTCCGCTGTGCCCATGCGCACGCCGTGCCGGTTGATCGTCGCGTCGCTGCGGCCCGAGATCGTGCAGCTGCCGTCGCTCGCGATGGTCAGCCAGTCGCCATGCCGCCAGATGCCCGGCCATTCGCCGAAATAGGAGTCGCGGTAACGGCTGCCGTCCTCGTCGCCCCAGAAATAGAGCGGCATGCTCGGAAACGGGCGGGTGCAGACGAGTTCGCCCACTTCGCCGATGACCGGCTGGCCCCGTTCGTCCCATGACTCGATCGCGGCGCCGACGTGGCGGCATTGCAGCCGCCCCGGCGAGTCGGGAAGTTCGGGGTTGCCGGCCATGAAGGCGGCGGCGATTTCGGTCCCGCCGCTGACGTTGCACCACCAGATATCGGGCCGGCCGACCGCCGCGAACTGCGCGGTGCCCCAGCGCTGCACGTCGGGCGCGATCGGCGAGCCGGTCGTCCCGAGCGCGCGAATGCGCTCCACCCCGGTGATGCGGGAAAGCTCGATCCCGGCCCTGCGGCAGCTCGCGTAGAAGGCCGCGCCTGCCCCGAACCAGGTGACGCCGGTGCGCGCGGCGAAGTCCCACAGCCGCGTCCAGTCGGGATTCGCCCTGGGGCCGCTCGGCGACCCGTCGAACAGGCAGATGGTCGTGCCGCTGAGCAGGCCGCCGACCTGGATGTTCCACATCACCCAGCCGCTGGCGCTGTACCAGTGGAAGCGGTCGCCCCGGTTGTTGGGGGCGTAGCTCGGCCCGAGATCGAAATGGAACCGCCCCGCCGCGGTCGCGAGGATCACGCCGCCATGACCGTGGACGATCGCCTTGGGAAGGCCCGTGGTGCCGCTGGAATAGAGGATCCACAGCGGGTGATCGAAGGGCAGCCAGACAGGCTCGAACGCCTGGGTCGCCGCATCGTCGCGCGCGATCGCGGTCGCGAAGTCGTCGGCGCCGGCCACGCCCTGGCCGCAGCCGCTGGCGACCAGGAAGAGGGATTCGATGCTGGGGAGCTGGCGACAAATGTCGGCGACGGCGCTGCTGCGGTCGATCGCCTTGCCGGCATAACAGAGGCCGTCCACCGCGATCAGCGCCTTGGGGGCCGTCTGCCGCCAGCGGTCCAGGATGGCGTTGATTCCCATATCGGGCGAGCAGAGCGTCCAGATCGCGCCAAGGCTGGCGCAGGCGAGCAGGCCGATCACCGCCGCCGGGATGTTGGGAAGATAGGCGGCGACGCGGTCTCCCGGCCCGATCCCGCGCTCGCGAAGCGTCAGCGCGAGCGAAGTCGCCTGACGCCGCATTTCCTCCCAGCCGATCGTGACCAGCTCGCCGCCCTCGTTCGCGGCGACGATCGCCGGCTGGCCCGCCGCATCCGCCGCCGCCGCATGGCGGAAGACGTGGCGCGCATAGTTGACCTGCGCGCCCTCGAACCAGCGCGCGCCCGGCATCCGGTCTTCGGCGAGGGCCGCGGTGAAGGGCGTCGGGGATTCGATGCCGTCATAGTCCCAGATGCTGCGCCAGAAGCCCTCCAGATCCTCGACCGACCAGCGCCGCAGCGCCTCATAGGTCGCGAAGTCGCGGCCGTGCGTGTCCTTGAGCCAGTTCGAATAAAGACGGATCTGGGGGACCGGGGCAGGAGCTTCCACGCTGGTACTGACGGGCATCATCGAATGGCAAACCTCGGTCGTGGTCGACGCGTGATACAAGCGGGCGGCGATCCCCATCCGGGATGCCGCCCGCCTTGTCCCTAAAAGGCCGTTCGCAGGCTCATCGCCGCATAGCGACCGATCGGATTGTAGGCGCCGCCGATACCATCGGTGCCGGGGAAGAATGGCGGCCTCGCATTGAACAGATCGTTGACCTGCACCCCGAGCTCCGGATTTCGCATGAACCCGAGGTCGGGCATGCGGACCGACAGACGCAGGTCCACCGTGGTATAGCCGCCGGATTTGTAGAGGGCGGTGCCGGTCGGTGTCGCATAGGGCGCGGTGACCCCCGCGCGATGGTTCACGAAGTTGACGAACGTCACCGGCCCCGCCGTGAAGCCCAACGTCGTGCGCAAGGTGGCGCGCGGGATGCCGGCCTCGAGCGAGTTGCTGACCGCCGAGGTCGGCGACAGCTGATTGCGATAGTGCAGGATATAATTGCCGGCGATCCCGCCGAAGATCGCGCCGAACCCGACGGTCCGCCGGTAGCGCACGTCGAAGTCGATCCCGTTGGTCCTGCGGACGCCGAAATTGCCCTGCCGCAGATCGAGGATGTTGCCGATCGTCGGGATCGCCGAGAAAGTGTAGAAGAACGGCACCGTATTGGCGATCGCGTCGCTGAGCTGGGCCGCCGTCGGATCGCGGATGACGCGCGAGGCGAAGGTCGGATCGCTGAAGAGGAGCGCGCCAAGCCCGGACGGCGTTCCGATCACGTCGTCATATTTGATGTCGTAGAAGGTCAGGCTGGCGGTGAGATCCGGGGCGAAGCTCGGCCGCAGATCGACGCCGGCCGACCAGGTGCGCGCCGTTTCGGGCTTGAGGTCCCGATTGCCGCCGAACAGCAGGATGGTGTTGACCTGGTTCACGCCCCGCGCCGGATCGCGGGCGCCGAACGCGTCGACCAGCGCCGCCGCGGCATAATAGGAGCCGACCGTCGAGCCGAGATCGCGAAGGCCCGGGGCGCGGAACGAGCGCCCGTAGCTGCCGCGGAAGCTGACCCCCTCCACGGGTTCCCAGGTGACGCCGATCTTGGGGTTCGTCGTCGAGCCGAAGTCGCTGTAATGATCGTATCGGCCGGACAGCGACAGGGTAAGGCTGCGCGCCATCGGCCCGGCATTGCCCGCGCCGAAGATCGGCACGAACAATTCGCCGTAGATCGACTCGACGTTACGATCGAGATCTTCGGGGAAGCCCACGCCGCCGCTCTGACCCCGCTGCATGTAGGTTTCGCGGCGATATTCGGCGCCCAACGCGATCTTGAGGTCGCCGCCGGGAAGCGCGGCCAGCGGCCCATCGACCTTGACCGCGCCGATATAGATGCGCTGGCGATTGGTGAAATCCGTGGGATTGTCGAGGATCTGGGCGACGACCGCCGGGTTGGTCCCGGTGCCGAACGGGTCCAGCGCGGTGTCCAGGGTCGTGCCGGCTGCGGCTGCGGTCAGCGCCGTCGTGTTGATGCCCGGCTGGAAGGTGTCGTTGCGCGACCAGTTGAAGGTGCCGTAGACGCTTGCCCGGAAATCCCGCGGCAGATTGATGTCGACGCCGGCGGTCGAATCGCCGGTGCGCACCCGGAACGTCTGGTCGAAATGGTCGTCGCCGACCAGCCGGTCGGGGCGGAAGTCGAAATAGCCGAACAGCGATCCCGTGCCCGGCGGCGCGCGGAAGAACGGATTGGCCGCGGTGATCAGGACGAAGGTCTGGCCCGGCAGGGCGGCCTGCACGACATCGCGGCGATCCGAATAGAGGACGTCCGCCCACAGCGTGACCGCGCTCGACAAGGCCTGCCGCCCCGAGGCGAAAACGCTGTGCGTCCGGTTCTGCGGCAGGAGATCGATCGGCGCCCCCGCGTCGCAGGTGTTCACCCCGGGCTCCAGGCTGGGGGCGGCATAGATCGTGCCGGCGAACAGGTTGACGTTCGCATCGGGGCACACGGTCGAGCGCGTGTCGAGACCGCCCACCGACCGGAAATCCTGCGACCGATAGCGGCGATCCGCCCCGGTGATGTTGCTGTTTTCCTGATATTGATAGGCGAGGACGAACGAGCCGCTGCCCCAGTCATGGCCGAAAATCGCGCCCGCGCTGAACGCCTGATAATCGTCCGCGAAGCCGTAGCGAACATTCGCCTCAAGCCCCGATACGTGCCGGCGGGTGATGAAGTTGACCACGCCGGCGACGGCGTCCGATCCGTAGATCGCCGAAGCCCCGTCGGCGACGATCTCGACCCGCTCGATCGCCAGTTCGGGGATGAACGGGAAGTCCGGATTGGTCTGCTGCGTGCTGCCGGAGACCAGGCGGTGCCCGTTCATCAGCGGCAGAGTGGCGGCCGACGGCAGGCCGCGAAGGCCGGGCGCGAAGGAGCCGAGGCCGCCATTGCTGACCCGCGGGGCGGTGTTGAAGCTGTTGAGCTGCGGCACCGTGGCGAGCAGCTGCGGCGTGCTCGCCGCGCCGATCAGCCGCGCGTCCTCGCGCGTCACGCTGATCAGCCCCGATCCGGTCGGCGGGATGCCGCGGATGCTGGTGCCGGTGACGATGATCTCGGTATCCGGATCGCCGGCGCTTTCGTCCGTCTGGGCGGGCGTGGCAGCGCTCTGGGCATTGGCGGCGGCCGGCAGGGCGAGCATCGCCATCGCAAGCGCGCAGCTGCACAGGGCCGCGCGACGTTTCGCGCGAATCGTTCCGGTCGTCATGGTCTTCATTCCCCTCCCTGACCTCATCTGGTCGCGGCGTTTCCGCTGCCGGGCTTTGCCGGCTTGATGCCTTGCTTATGGTCTGTCACAAGGCGTTGTAAGTGCATTGACGGACAGCGCTGTGTCCCTGGCGGACAAGCTTGGCGGAAGTTCTAGACCATGGCGACGGGCGTGAACGAGGCGGGCGAGGCGGCGATCCGCAACGCACGCGCCGGCTTTCCCTCGCTCAATCAGCGGACCTTCGCGCCGTTCAAGATCGCCACGGTGATCGACACGGTCGCCGCCCGCGGCATCACGGCGGAAACGGTGCTGGACCGGACCGGCCTCACGCTGGCGGAGGTGCGCGATCCGCACACGCTGACCTCGATCGGTCAGTATCTGACGGCGTGCGAGAACATCGTCGCCGCCGGCGCCGGATTCGCCGATGCGTTCGCGATCGGCTCGCGCCTTCACCTGTCGGCCTACGGCATGTACGGCTACGCGCTGATGTGCTCGCCGACCATGCGCGACTTCTTCGATTTCGCGGTTCGCTATCAGCCGCTCGCGACGCCGACGGTGCGGCTGGAATGGCGGGCGGAGGGCGATCTCGCGATCTGGCAGTTCCGCGAAATCTACCGAGACGTGATGAGCAGCGACGTGCGCACGTTCCTGGTGCGCCAGCAGATGAAGATGACCTTCACCCATATCCGCGACACCGCCGGCGCCGACAACCTGCCGGTCCGCGCGCTGTTCGCCATTCCGCAGGATTCGCACGCGGAGGATGATGTGCGGGCGCTGTCCTGCCCCTGCCTTTACGACCAGGCGGCCAACGAACTCCATTACCCCATCGGCATCCTCGATCAGACTCCGGAACTGGGCAACCGGCTCACCCGGACGATGCTGGAGGAGACATGCGAGCGGCTCATCGGCCAGTCCCGCCTGTCGTCGGGCTGGTCGGGCGAGGTCTATCAGCTGCTGCTGAACGCCCCGAGCGAGTTCCCGCCGATGGCCGCCGTCGCGGCGCAGCTCGGCCTGCAGGAGCGGACGCTCCGGCGCCGGCTCGCCGCCGAGAATTCAAGCTATGCCGCGATCGTCGACGATGTCCGCCGCAAGCTGGCGATCGAATATCTCCAGACGACCCGCATGAGCGTCGACGACGTGGCGTGGAAGGTCGGCCTCAGCGACGCCGCGAACCTGCGCCGCGCCATCCGCAGGTGGACCGGCAAGACGATCACCGAGCTGCGCGCGAGCAAATAGGGCGTCGGGCCCCGGCGAGCCGAAGAGCGCGGGCCCGACCGCGCCCGGCGACGACATCGATCCGGTCACCGCGCGGGGAGCGGCGCTTCGCTTCGGACCATCCGCGTTCAACAGCGCAGCCCGGATCGCCCCTCGCCGTCCAGCCGCTCGATGAATTCCGAGATCGTGCCGTAGATCCGGGACAGGTCCGCATCGTCGATGCAATAAGGGGGCATCACATAGAAGGTGTTGCCGAGCGGCCGGAGCAGCACGCCGCGCTCCCGGCAGAAGGCCATGGCGCGCGGCGCGATGTCCGCCAGATAATCGGAGTCGGCCGCGCCGACCTCGAACGCGGCGATCGTGCCGAGCCGTCGCGGACCGGCGATGGGCAGCGCGGCCGCGAGCCGGTCGAGCGCCTGCTGCTGGCGCTCTTCGAGTTCAGCGATCCGCGCCAGAACGGGCTCTTCGCGCCACACGGCAAGATTGGCGTTGGCCGCCGCGCAGGCGATCGGATTGGCGGTATAGCTTGAGGAATGGAAGAACATCCGGGCCCGATCCTGCGAGAGATGCGCCTCGAAAATCGCCTCGCTCGCCAGTGTCACCGCAAGCGGGACGGCGCCGCCGGTGAGGCCTTTCGACAGGCACAATATGTCCGGCACGACCGCTGCCTGTTGGCAGGCGAGCAGGGTTCCTGTCCGGCCCCATCCCGTCATCACCTCGTCGGCGATGAAGAGGACGCCGTAACGTCGGCAGATGGCGCACATTTCGGCGAGGATCGTCGGAGGATAGATCAACATGCCGCCGGCGCCGAGGATCAGCGGCTCGACGATGAAGGCGGCGGCTCCGGCACGACACTCTGCCTCGAGAGCATCCAGCGTTGCCTGCGTCGCGCCAACGGATGGGAAGGGCACCGTCGCGACGTCGAAGAGGAGCGGGGCGTAGGGGCGGTTGAAGACGCCGCGCGCGCCGACCGACATCGCACCGATCGTGTCGCCATGATAGCTGTGCTGCATGACGACGATCCGGTGTCTCGGGGTCTTTCCGTGCGCCCAGAAGCCGAGCGCCATCTTCAGCGCCACCTCGACGCTCGTCGAGCCGCTGTCGGAAAAGAAGACCCGGGTCAGCCCCGACGGCGCCAGTGCGACCAGCCCCTGCGCCAGTGTCTCGGCCGGTTCGTGGGTCCATCCCGCGAAGATGATCTGGTCCAGTCGCCCGGCCTGCGCGGCGATCGCCGCCATGATCCGCGGATGGCAATGGCCGTGGGTCGTGACCCACCAGGACGAGATCGCGTCGATGATCCGTGCGCCGTCCTTCGTGTAGAGCGCCGCACCCTCCGCCCGTTCGACGGGCGGGATCGGCTCGCGAAGGCCGTGCTGGGTGAACGGATGCCAGACCGGCGAGGTCATGGGGCGAAATCCCGTGGATCGAAGTGCGCCGAGAAGGCGGCGGCGAGGCTTTCAGGGGTGAGCGGATCGAGGAGGGGGAGGCGGCCCAGCCGCTTCACGCGGCCGATCGCGGCGATCACCGCCTCGCTGTCCTCGTTGCCCGGTCCGATGAACGCGATGCCGAGAAGCGGCACGTCGCGCCGGCGCAATGCCTCGATCGAAAGGAGGCTGTGATTGATCGTCCCCAGCGTCGTTCGCGCGACGAGGACGACGGGCATCATCCAGCGCGCGAACAGATCGGCGAACAACAGGTCCCGGGTAATCGGCACCATCACGCCGCCCGCGCCTTCGACGACGAGCGGGCCGGGACAGTCGGGCAGAGTCAGCCGCGCGGGATCGATGGCGATCCCGTCGATCTGCGCGGCGCGGTGCGGGGAGCATGGCGTCGCGAGCCGATAGGCCTCGGGCAGGATCCGGGCGGATGGAAGCCCGGACAACATCGCCACACGCTCGCGATCGCCGCCACCGTCGAGCCCCGCCTGGATCGGCTTCCAGTAATGGGCGCCGCGCGCACCGGCCAAGGCGGCGGCGAACACGGTCTTGCCGACGTCCGTGTCGGTGCCGGTGACGACGATCGTCCGGCTCATTCGGCGAGGCTTTCGAGCTCGGCGGCCAGAGCCTCCACGTCGGCCGCCTCGACGTTGAGCGTGATCGATATCCGAAGCCGCGACGTGCCGGCGGGCACGGTCGGCGGCCGGATCCCGCGCACATCGAAGCCGGCGGCCTGGAGCGACCCGGCGAGGCGCATCGTGCGGACATCGTCACCGAGGATGAGGGGCAGGATCTGCGTGCCGGTCCTCAGCGCGCCATATGGTTCGAGCCGGTTTGCGGCAAGCTGCGACAGGTCGCGCAGCCGTTGCCGGCGTCCGGGCTGGTCGGCAAGGACGCGCAGCGCGGCGCGCACGGCCGCGGCCATCAGCGGCGATGGCGCGGTCGAGAAGATGAAGCCCCGGCCCCGGTTGACCAGGAAGTCGCGCATGATTTGCGGCCCGCACAGCAATGCCCCTTCGCAGCCGAGCGCCTTGCCGCAGGTGTGCAACGTGATGATGTTCTCGCGACCGGCAAGGCCGGCGGTGAGGCCGCGCCCGCGCTCCCCGAAGACGCCCGTCGCGTGGGCCTCGTCGACCAGCAGGAAGGCCTCTTGCCGATCCGCGAGCGCGACGAGCTCGTCCAGGGGCGCCCGGTCGCCGTCCATGCTGTACAGGCTCTCGACCGCGATCCACGCCCGGCCAGTGCCGCCCTCCGCCCGCCACTGACGGATCGCATCCGCAAATGAATCGGGGTCGTTATGCGCGGCCGAGCGCACCTCCGCGCGGCCCAGCCGCAGGCCATCATGGGCGCTGGCGTGGATCAGGGCGTCGTGGACGACAAGGTCGCCGCGTTGCGGCAGGGTCGAAAGCAACGTGGCATTCGCCGCATAACCGCTGCTGAAATAAAGCGCGCTTTCGGTACCGAAGAAGCGGGCCGCCTCCGCCTCCAGCGCCTCATGCTCGTCGTGATTGCCGCGCAGCAGTCGCGAGCCGCCCGAGCCCAGCGGAACGCCGCGCGCGATCGCGTCGGCAAGCGCCGTCGTCAGCTCCGGAGCGCCGGCAAGGCCGAGATAGTCGTTCGACGCAAAATCCCGCCCCGCCCGCGGGATCAGGCGGCGCAGTCGCCCGCAATCGTCGAGCCGGGCAAGATCGTCGAATTGAGCAGCGAAGCGGAGCATGGCGGCGCCCTACACGGTTCACCACCGTCTCGCGAGATAGCTCGTCCCCTCTGCGCGCGCCATCGTCCGGGTCGTCCCGCTCAGGCCAGCTCCTTCAGCGGGACCGCGGGATCGGCGAGGGCCCGACTGGGGGCGGCGGCACCCTCGATCACCAGCTTGCGGCCCTGCACATAATCCTTTGCCGCGTTGACGCAGTCGAGTGCGACGACCTTGCCACCGCGAAGGTAGACGACGGAGAAGCTTCGATCCCCGGGGTCCCCTCGAACCACCGCCTCATCATGGCCAGCCGCGATGCCAACCGTCTGCAGCCTGAGATCATATTGATTCGACCAGAACCAGGGGACCGCCGCATAAGGCGCCGCCACACCGGCAATGTGCTTGGCCGCGATCGTCGCCTGATCGCTGGCGTTCTGGACCGATTCGAGCCGGATGCGCGCACCGGAGGCGAACCGGTTTTCATGGGCGGCGCAGTCGCCGACGGCATAGATGTCAGGCAGGCTCGTTCGACAATATTCGTCGACTTCGACACCGTTGCCGATCCTGGCACCAGCCTCGGCCAGTGGGGCGACCGATGGCGTGATGCCAATGCCCACGATGACCATGTCAGCCGGGATCTCGGTTCCATCGGCGAGCCTGACTCCCGTCACCCGGGCGTCTCCGCTGATGGAGTCGACCTTCGCGCCGGTGCGTACGTCGACGCCGTGGCGGCGGTGTTCGGCTTCATAGAAGCGGGAGATGTCTTCGCCCGCGACGCGCGCAAGCACCCGATCCAGGGCCTCGAGCAAGACGACCTGCTTGCCGAGCTTGGCGAGCACCGCGGCCGCCTCGAGCCCGATATAGCCGCCGCCGATCACCACGGCGCGGCGCGCGCTCGGCAGTTCGGCCATCATCAAATCGACATCGGCGCGATTGCGCACGCTGTGGACTCCGGCCAAATCGTGGCCCGCGCAGGCCATCCGCCTCGGCGCCCCGCCGGCGGCCCAGATCAGCTTGCCATAGTTGAGCCGACGGCCGTCTTCGAGAGTCACGACATGGGCATCGGCGGCAACCGCCGCCGCTCGCTGCCCGAGCCGCAGGTCGATGTTCCGCTCGGCCCAGAAGCCGTGCGGCCGGATCAGGATCCGTTCGAACGGCTTTTCTCCAGCAAGATATTCCTTCGAAAGCGGCGGACGCTCGTAAGGCAGCTCCGGTTCCTCGCCGACAATGGCGATGCTGCCTTCGAACCCGTTCTGGCGAAGCGCGATCGCCGCAGCCGCGCCGGCATGACCCCCGCCGATGATCAGTACGTCGTAACGCTCCGGCATTCCAATCCCCATCGGTGGATGCTGCTGAACTCCAAAGCATCCCGCCTCATCAAAAGTAGAACGCGTTCGAATGCCTCGCCTGGAATGCGGACATTCAGGCGCGCTCGATAAGCGTGACGTTCGCGATGCCGCCGCCCTCGCACATCGTCTGCAGACCGTAGCGGCCGCCGCTCTTCGCGAGTGCGTGGATCAGGGTCGCCATCAGCTTGGTGCCGGAGGCGCCGAGCGGGTGGCCAAGGGCGATCGCCCCTCCATTGACGTTGAGCTTCGCTGGGTCCGCATCGAGATGCCTGAGCCAGGCGAGCGGGATCGGCGCGAAGGCCTCGTTCACCTCATAGAGATCGATGTCTCCGATCGACAGGCCCGCGCGCCGCAACGCCTTTTCGGTGGCGAAGAGCGGTTCCTCCAGCATGACCACAGGGTCGCCCGCGGTCACCGTCATGTTGACGATGCGAGCCCTGGCCGTCAGGCCATATCGCTTGAGGGCCGCTTCGGAGACGATCAAAGCGGCCGAGGCGCCGTCGCAGATCTGGCTCGCATTGGCGGCTGAGATCATCCCGCCCTCTTGCAGCAGCTTGACGGAGCCGATCCCCTCGATCGTCGCGTCATACCTTATGCCTTCGTCGCGCGTATGCAGCCTCTTGCCGTCCTCGGTCTCGATCTCGAGCGGCACGATCTCGTCGGCGAAGTCGCCCCGTTCGGTCGCCGCGGCGGCGCGCCGATGGCTCTCGAGCGCAAACATGTCGAGCACGTCGCGCGTGAATCCATGCTTGCGGGCCACTATCTCGGCGCCGGTGAACTGACTGAACTGCACGCCCGGGTAGCGGGCCTCCTGGCGTGGCGACTTGGGGGTGCCGAGGCCGGCCTTCTCGAACAGGGCCACTGGCGTGAACATGGGGACCCGCGTCATCGATTCCACGCCGGCGGCGATCACCACGTCCTGCGTTCCGGACATCACCGCCTGGGCGGCGAACTGGATCGCCTGCTGCGAGCTGCCGCACTGGCGATCGATCGTCACCGCCGGGACGCTTTCCGGCAGCTTCGAGGCAAGAACGGCGTTTCGCCCGACCTGAAAGCCCTGTTCGCCGCCCTGGCTCACGCAGCCCATGATGACATCGTCGATCCCCGCCGGGTCGACGCCGGTGCGATCGACGAGCGCGTCGAGCACCGCCGCGGCCATGTCCACAGGATGCCATCCGGACAGAGCGCCGCCCCGCCGCCCGCCGGCGGTTCGCACTGCGTCGACGATATAGGCTTGGGTCATCGTTGTTTTCCTTCGAACCTGGGGGTACGTTTGGCGACGAAGGCGGCGATGCCCTCCTGGCCTTCGGGACGGGCGCCCGCCGCGCCGATCGCCTTCGTCTCGTCCGCCATCTGCTCTTCATAAGATCGGAGCGAATTGTGCAACAATAAGGCGCGTGTCGCGGCGAAAGCGGCCGTCGGGCCGTGCGCCAGCGACCGGGCCATTGCATTCGTCTCCGAGTCGAGTTCACCGTCGCCGGTGATGCGCGTCACCAGACCGATCCGTTCCGCCTCGACAGCGCCGACGCGACGATTGGTGAGCAGTATTTCCTGCGATCGTCGCAGGCCGACCAATCTCGGCAGCTGCCAGGTAAGGCCGGCGTCCGGTGCCAGCCCGATCGCGGAATAACCGGCGGTGAACTGGGCGGCCTCGCTGGCAAGAACGATATCGCCGGCCATCGCCAGGCTGAAACCCGCGCCCGCCGCCGGCCCGTTCACCGCCACGAGCAGCGGCTTGTCCATCCTGGAGAAGCGGGAAACCGCCAGCGCCACCGTGCCCGCCAATTCGCGCAGCAAATCGGCGAGCTCGTCGCCGGTGGCGGTGGCGAAGAGCTTGACGTCACCGCCGACGCAGAAAAAGCGACCCGTGCCGGTCAGGACGACGCAGCGGATCGCCGCGTCGTCCGCGCAGGCCGCCGCTTTCTCGGCTAGCTCGCGCGCCAGCTGGAGATCGATCGCGTTGCCGGCCTCCGGGCGGTTCAACGTGAGGCGCGCGATCGGCCCATCCCGTTCGAGCCGAACGGAGTCGCTCATCCGACGGGTCTCCCGGTCCGCGCGGGAAAATCGCTCATTTCGTAATTTGACATGCGATATCCTTTTTATCGGGGCGGGCGACGATCATCGCCGTTATCGCGCTCCAGGGAAAGCCGATTCCGTCAGTCATGTACTAAAAAAAGCAACGCGTACGCTTTTCGTTGCAAGCCCTATGTGATCCGTGTATCACTTTTCACCGCGCGGAGAGCCAAAGGGCCCGAGCGCGAACTATTCCTGGCAGGGGAGGACCCAAGGTGAGTGGACGTATTTTCCGTGCGGTGATGTGCGCGACCACGGCGATGTGCGCGGCTTCGGCGGCCTTGGGCCAAGCAGCGGCACCGCAGCCTGTTGCGCCCGCGGCACCGGACGAGGATCCGGGAAGCCAGGCCGCTTCCACGTCGACCGCGACATTGCCTTCGCCTGCGCCGGTTGCCGAGCAATCGTCCGGGGCGGATATCGTCGTCACCGGCAGCCGCATCGTGCGCAACGGCTATGATGCGCCGACTCCGGTCAGCGTCGTCACCCAGGACGAAATCCAGCAGGCGGCGCCGACCACGATCGCCGACTATGTAAATCAACTTCCGGCTCTCGGCGGGTCGCAAACGCCCCGTTCCTCGGCCTCGACCATCGGCGGCGGCCTCGCCGGCGCAAACCTCCTCAATCTGCGCAATCTCGGGCCGAACCGCACGCTTGTCTTGCTCAACGGCCGCCGCGTCACGCCGTCGACGATCACCGGCGCGGTCGATGTGAACACGATTCCGCAGGCCCTGGTGCAGCGCGTCGACGTCGTGACCGGCGGCGCCGCGGCGACCTGGGGCTCGGATGCCGTCAGCGGTGTCGTCAACTTCATCCTCGATACGAATTTCACCGGCCTGCGCGGCCAGGTGCAGGCGGGTATCTCGACCTATGGCGATGCCGAGTCGATCACCGCCGATCTCAGCTGGGGGCGCTCCTTCGGCGGTGGTCGCGGCCATATCGTGGTCAGCGGGAACTTCTCCAGCTCCGGCGACGCCTATGTGCGCGAGCGGGGCTGGTACAGGAACGGGCAGTACAAATTCTTCCTGAATCCCGCCTACGCACCGGGCAACGGGCAGCCGCGCCAGCTGATCCTGCCCAATTCGACCGTGAACGCGACGCGCGAAGGCGTGATCATCTCCGGCCCGCTGCGCGGCATCGCCTTCGACGCGGCTGGCAATGTGGCCACCGACAACTTCCCCTTCGGTAACGTGGAAAGCGGCTTCGTCCAGTCGGGCGGCACGGCGAATTACGACATGACGCTCGACGTCCTGCAGACGTTGACGCCAATCACCCAGGGTTCGATCTTCGCCCACGCCAATTACGACATCACCGACGATGTGAGCTTTTTCGTCGAGGGCTCCTACGGGGATTCGCACACGCGGACCAATTCGGGCTATTTCTGGCGGGTCAACAACGAGCAAATCCAGATCGACAATGCCTTCCTGCCCCAGGAAGTGCGCGATCGGATGATCGACGCCGGGATCACGAGCTTCAATCTCTCACACATCAATCCGGCGCTTGGCTGGCCGGAAGGCGTCAACGATCGCTCGCTGATCCGCGGTGCCGTCGGCCTGAACGGCTCGTTCGGCAATTGGCGGTGGAACATCTACTACCAATATGGTCAGTCGCGAGTCCGTAACCGGGGCGAGAACAACCTCATCCCGAGCCGGATTCTGAACGCCATCGATTCGGTGGAGGCTCCCGACGGATCGATCGTCTGCCGCTCGACGCTGACCAACCCGACCGACGGCTGCATCCCCTACAATCCGTTCGGCAACCGGCCGTTGACCGATGCGCAGCGTGCCTATTTCGCGGGCACGTCGGACGCGCGCATCCGACTCGATCAGCATGTCGTCGAAGCGAGCCTCCAGGGCGATCTCATCCAGCTCCCCGCTGGCCCGGTGACGCTCGCGGTCGGTGCCGATTACCGGCGCGACAGCGGCGGCGTGATCTCCTCCGATCCGATCGGGACGGCCGGCCTCTGGTATGTCGCGAACGTCATCCCATTTCGCGGCGCGATCAACGTCAAGGAAGGCTTCGGCGAGCTCGCCGTGCCGGTGCTTCGCGACAGCGCGATCGGCTCCCTCAACCTGAACGGCGCGGTGCGCTACACCGATTATTCGACCAGCGGCAGCGTCGCGACCTGGAAAATCGGTGGTTCGTGGGCGCCGGTCAGGGATGTCGAATTCCGCGTGACGCGCTCGCGGGACATCCGCGCGCCGAATCTCAGCGAGCTGTTCTCGCAGGGAACGACGCTGGTCCAGTTCCTCACCGATCCGCTACGCGGAAATGCAAGCAGCGCGGTGCTGCAGACGACCTCGGGCAATCCGAACCTGCAGCCGGAACGGGCCAATTCGTTGACGCTCGGCGCCGTGCTGCGGCCGCGCTTCCTGCCGGGCTTCTCCGCGTCGATCGACTATTACGATATCAAGATTTCCGATGCGATCGCGACCAATTCCTCGCAGGTGATCGTCAATCTCTGTTCGGCCGGCAATCAGCTCTTCTGCTCGGCGGTCACGCGCGACGCCAACAATGTGATCACCGCGGTGCAGGTGGTGCCGTTCAATGCGCGATCGGAAAATGCGCGCGGTATCGACTTCGAGCTCAGCTACCGGACACGCCTTGCCGGCGGCTCGTTCGATATTCGCGGCCTCGTCAACTATGTCGACCGCCTCGAGATCGTGAATCCGACCAACGTGGTCAGCCGGGCCGGAGAGGTCGGCAACAATCTCGGCGTCTCGCAAGGCGTGCCGCGGGTGCGCGCGCTCGTCACCGGGACCTGGAATTCGGATCCGGTGACGCTGCAGCTCAAGGGTCGCTTCATCGGCTCGGCGGCGATCGAGAAGGATTTCACCAGCGCCGATATCAATATCAACCATGTGCCGGCGATCTTCTACCTCGACGGGTTCGCATCCTATAATCTGGGGCTGTTCGGCGGACGGACGGAACTCTTCGTGGCGGTTGACAATATCCTCAACACCGCGCCGCCGGTCGACGTGTCGCAGGACACCCAGATCGCGCAGGCCTCCGGAACCAACCTGTTGATCTATGACGGCGTGGGCCGGATGTTCCGGGCGGGCGTGCGCTTCCAGTTCTGATGTTGAAGGTCATGGGACTCATCCGGCGGCGGCCCGATTTGCCGCTGGATGAGTTCCGCCTGCATTGGCGCACGATCCACCGCGGCCTGGCGCTGCGTCTGGCCGAAGCTGGATACATGCGCGGATATGTCCAGAACCATCGTCTCGACATAGCGGCGCCGGGGCTCCGCATCGTCGCCGACGGCGTGCCGGAGCTCTGGTTCGCCGATGCTGACGCGTTCGCCGGGATGCGTGGCAGCCCGGCGCTGCGCGAGGGGGCTTATCAGGACGAGCCGGCCTTCATGGACATTGCCGATTACCGCTCGCAGCTGCTCGACGATGAAACCGGAACGGGCGCCAGCCGCTGGGATTGCGTCGGATTGCTCAAGGCGATCCTGTTCCTGCGCGACGGGGAAGGCGGGATGCCGCTCGACGGCGCGGTCCGCCACGCGCGACAGGAGGCCCGCCGGCTCGACCTCCCGATCCGGCTGGCGGATTATGCCGCGGTCGAGACGAGCTGGTGGGCCGACCTGGACAGCTTCCGCCGCGCATGGAGCGCGCACGAGCGTGCGGTGGACGGCCTGATCGCCGAGGAGCGGGTCGTCTTCTGGCCGGGCGATCCGGCACCGCCGGCCGATTGGCGGCCGATCCCGCAAATCCGCGCCTAGAAATAGGATGCGTCGTCGGGCGCGCGGAGCCCGACCCGGGTGAACCGCGCGAAACGGCCTTCGGTTTCCATCGTCGAGGTCTCGGTCTCGTTCCAGTCCATGACATAGCGGCGATGTTCGATGCGCCAGCCCGCTTCGGTCCGGATCAGCCGATCGAGATATCGGCCGCCCACGACCATGCGAGTCCAGCCGGCCTCGGCCCGAAAGCGGTGGTATGCCGTGCAGACGGTCTCGGCGGTGGCGCGGTCGCCGTCGAGCGCCACCAGGCTGTTTGAAAGCGCATGTTGGGTGCGGTCCATGTCCAGCAGGCGATCCAGCAGCCCACGGCTCCATTCGGCCGCGTCCACCTCGCCGGAGCCATAGTCCACGATCGCGCCGGGCGCCCAGACACCGATCAGCAGGTCCAGATCGCAGCGGTCCACGGCCCGCGCATAACGGACCAGCAGATCGGCAATCTCGTGACGGTCCGAGAGCTGTTCGAGCGTTGACATGGCATTCCCCTGCGTCAATAAAAGACAGGATATCCTGACGGTTATATCCTGGATTGAGCCGATCGCAATGGCGACGCAGACCGGAGAGGCGCTTATGACATCGATCGACCCGGTCTTCGCCGCGCTTGCGGATCGGATCGCGATCCAGGATTGCGTCGCGCGCTATATGCGCGGGCAGGACCGGCTCGATGCGGCGCTCCAGAAGGGCGCCTTTCATCCTGACGCCAGGGTCGATTACGGCTTTTTCGTCGGTTCCGCGGCCGAGTTCGTCGACTTCGCCCAAACCCTGCTCGCCCGGTACCACGCGACCTGGCACATGACCGGCCAGATGTTGATCGAAATCGACGGCGACCGAGCGACCGGCGAGATCTATTTCCATGCCTGGCACCGTCGGGACGGCGACGAGGGACCGCAGGACCTGCAGATCGCCGGCCGCTATCTCGACGTCTACGAGCGCCGCGACGGGCGCTGGGCCATCGCACATCGGCGCGAGGTGGTCGACTGGACACGCAGCGATCCGGCCGCCGACGACTGGTTCGATCGGACCCCCGCGGCGCTGCGCGGCGGCCGCAAGGGCAATGATCCAAGCGATATCATCGGAGAGTCCCATGGACCAATTTGAACTCGATCCCGGCGCGCACCGCTGTCCGGGGCCCAGCACGCGCGACATCATTCTCGCCGACGGGCAGGACGTGCCGGAGGCACTGGTCACCGAGGCGCCCAAATATCTGGGCTCCGACGACGTCTCTTACGAACGATACTATAGCCGCGAGATCTTCGATCTCGAGATGAAGAAGCTGTGGCCGAAGGTCTGGCAATGGGCTTGCCGCGAGGAGGAACTGCGCGAGCCGGGCGACTATGTGACCTATGAGGTCGGCCCCCATTCGCTGATCGTCATGCGCGGCGAAGACAATCGGATCCGCGCCTTCTACAATGCCTGTCTCCACCGCGGCACCCAGTTGCGGCGGCCTGGGGACAGCGGCTGGATGCCGGAGCTGCGCTGTCCCTTCCACGGCTGGACCTGGACGACCGAGGGCGCGCTGAAATCGATCCCCTGCCGCTGGGATTTCCCGCATGTCGAGGACGCGGCCTTCCGCCTGCCCGAAGCGAAGGTCGGCACCTGGGGCGGCTTCGTCTTCGTCAACATGGACGAGAACGCGCCCCCGCTGGAGGATTTTCTCGGAGTCATTCCCGATCACATGCGCGACGGTTGGGACATGCAGAAGCGCGCGGTCTACCTGCACGTCCAGAAAGAGCTCGACACCAACTGGAAGGCCGCCCAGGAGGCCTTCCTCGAAGCCTATCACGTCTACGAGACCCATTCGCAGAACCTGCCCTTCGCCGGGGACGCCAACGCCCAGTATGACGTCTTCGACGATCATGTGACGCGCTTCGTGCACACCCACGGCGTCCCGAGCCCTCATTATCCGCATGCCCAGACGGAGCAGGAGATCGCGGACAAGATGCACCTGCCGGCCGGCACCGTCGTGCCGGAGGGCCGCACCGCGCGCTCGGTGGCGGCCGAATGGCGGCGGACCAATCTCGGCGCGAAATGGGGCCTCGATCTCTCGGCCTATTCGGACAGTGAGATGCTCGATTCGATCGAATATCACCTGTTCCCGAACATGTGCATCTTCCCGGGCATCTCCCTGTCGATGGTCTATCGCTTCCGTCCGATCGGGATGGACCCGGGCCGGACCCTGTTCGACATTCTCTTCCTGCGCCCGCTGAAGGATGGCGAGGAGCATCCCGATCCGGTTGCGCCGGTGCGTATCGGGGCGGAGCAGAGCTATTGCGACGCGCCGGGGCTGGAGGGCTGGCTCGGCGCGACATTCGATCAGGACACCGACAATCTCGTCCGCCAGTATCGCGGCTTTCAATCCTCGAAGAAGCGCGGCGAGACGCTCGGCAACTATCAGGAATCGCGCATCCGGCACTTCCATCAGGTGCTGGACGCCTATCTCGCGCGCTAGCTCAGGGCCGCAGCACGACCTTTCCGAACTGGCTCCCCGTCTCGAGCCAGGCGTGCGCGGCGCCGGCCTGTTCGAGCGGGAAGCTCTTGTCCACGGGCAGGCGAATTCGGCCTTCGGTGAACCAGGGCCAGGCCTGCGCGGCGATGGCCGCCGTCAGCCGCGCCTTCTCGTCGGCCGGCCGCCCGCGCAGGGTCGATGCGGTCAACGTCAGCCGCTTGAACATGAGCTGCAGCAGATCGGTCTCGACAAGGTTGCCGCCGAGCGTCGCGATCTGAACGAGCCGCCCGTCCGGATTGAGCGCGTCGATGTTGCGGCGGAAATAGTCGCCGCCGATGATGTCCAGCACGACGTCGGCGCCCCCCGCTGCCCGCGTCGCGGCGGAGAAATCCTCGCCGGCGACGTCGATGGCGATGTCGGCGCCCAGGCTCAGCGCCTTTTCGGCCTTTTGCGCGCCGCGCGCGGTCGCGATCACCCGGGCGCCGGCGGCCTTCGCCATCAGAATCGCGGTCGTGCCGATGCCGCTGTTGCCGCCGTGGATAAGGGCCGTCTCGCCGGCCGTCAGCCGGCCCCGCTCGAAAAGGTTGGTGAAGACGGTGAAGACCGTCTCGGGCAGGCCCCCCGCTTCTTCCAGGCTCATCCGATCCGGCACCGGCAGCGCGTGGCGCGCATCGACCACCGCATATTCGGCATATCCGCCGCCGGGCAGCAACGCCGCGACGCGATCGCCCTCCCGCCACCGATCCACGTCCGCGCCGACCGCGGCGACAGTGCCGGCAACCTCCAGACCCATCACCTCGGACGCGCCCGGGGGCGGAGGATAATTCCCCTCGCGCTGGGCGATGTCGGGCCGGTTGACGCCCGCCGAGACGACCCGGATCAGGATTTCGTGCGCCTTCGGGGACGGTCGGTCGACCTCGGCGACGAACAGGTCATCCGCCGTCCCTTTTCCGCCACGAATCTGGACTGCACGCATCGTCAATCTCCTCTCAACGGTGCTTTGGCGGGGCTCGTTTCAAAAAACAATCAGGATTGTCTTTATTTTGGGCCGGTGCCATGATGCGGCTCGCGAAGGCATTTCCGTCCTGAGCTGTTTAGGAGACCTTGATGACCGACGATCCGAGGGTGCCGGACGTGCCTGAATCATCAGGCAAGGCGCCGACGGTGACCTGGGACAGCCTCGCATCGCTGGATAGTCGGCCGGTTCCCGATTTCCTGCTGGAAAATGCGCGGGTCGAGATGGACGACGCGCCGCTGGACGTCGAGCGTTACACCGATCCCGGCTTCTTTCGGGCGGAATGCGAGAAGATGTGGCCGAACGTTTGGCAGTTCGCCGCCCGTCAGGAGGAGATGCCGGAGCCGGGCGATTACGTTCTCTATGAAAATGCCGGCCGCTCCTATCTCGTCACCCGCCAGGCGGACGGGTCGGTCCGCGCCTTCCACAATGTCTGCCTCCACCGCGGCCGCAAGCTGCGCACCGAATCGGGCTGGGCCAGCAATTTCCAATGCCCCTATCACGGCTTCACCTGGGAAACGGACGGATCGCTGAAGCGGATTCCCTGCCAGTGGGATTTCAGCCATCTCGACGGACAGGATCTGTCGTTGCCCGAGGCCCAGGTCGGCCAGTGGGGCGGCTATATCTTCATCAAGGAGGCCGAGGGCGGGCCGACGCTGGAGGAGTTTCTCTCCCCCCTTCCGGAACATTTCGCGCGATGGCGGCACGAGGATGCCTATACGACCAGCTGGGTCGCGAAGGTCATCCCCGCCAACTGGAAAGCCTGCGCGGAGGCGTTCATGGAGGCCTATCACGTCTCCACGACCCATCCGCAGATCATGGCCTTCACCGGCGATGTGAACTCCAAATACAATCTCTACGGCGACAATGTGAACCTTGCGATCACGCCCTTCGGCGTGCTCTCGCCAACGCTCGGGGACAGCGCCGACGAGCAGGAGATCATCGACAATTTCCTCAAATATAACGGCCGGGTGGTGACGCCGGGAACGACGATCGACGTGCCGGAGGGCAAGACCGCGCGGGCGACGATGGGCGATTTCAACCGCCGCCGCTTCGGCGAACTGTTCGGCCGCGACCTCGATCATGCGAGCGACGCCGAGGTGCAGGACGCCTTCACCTACAATGTCTTCCCGAATTTCTCGCCCTGGGGCGGCTTCCAGCCGACCGTGGTCTACCGCTGGCGCCCGTGGCACGATCATCGCCACACGTTGATGGAGGTGCGCCTGCTCGGCCGGCTCAAGCCCGGCGAGACGGCGCCGGTGCCGGCCATGACCCTTCTCGAACCGCATGAGAGCTTTGCCGACCATCTTGGCCAGCTCGGCGCGATCCTCGAGCAGGACATGCACAATCTGCCCCATGTCCAGACCGGCATGGAGGCTTCGAAGACCCGCAAGCTGCAGCTTGCCCACTATCAGGAGAGTCGAGTCCGTCACTTTCACCGGACGCTCGACAGCTACCTGGCACGTTAAGGCCGACAGCCGGCGACCCGGCGGGCAGGAGAGGAACGAGGATGGACGACGCGTTGCAGATATTGCTCGACAAGCAGGCCTGCGTGGAGCTGGTTTACCGCTTCGCCCGCGGTCTTGACCGCTGCGACGAGGCCATTGTGCGCTCGGTTTTCCATGCCGACGGCACCGACGACCACGGCCAGTTCAAGGGAACCGTCGACGAATTCGTCGCCTGGGTGTTTCCGGTGCTCGCAACGATGGAACGGACCCAGCACGTGATCGGCAATGTGCTCGTCGAGGTCGATGGCGATCGTGCCTGGGCGGAAAGCTATTTCGTCGCTTATCACGATCTCGTGAACGCGTATGGCGGATCGCTGCGCACCACGGTGGCCGGCCGCTATCTCGACCGCTTCGAGCGTCGCGGCGGCGAATGGCGGATCTCGCACCGAAAGTTCGTCTCCGACTGGAGCGCGTCCGATGCGCGCAGCGATATGTGGGACCGCGAGGCGCCCGGGCCGCGGATCTTCGGCCGGCGTGATCGCGACGATCCGCTCTATGCCGAAATGGCGCGCACGCAGAAGGTGACGGCATGAGGCTCGAAGGCAAGCGCGCGCTGGTCCTCGGCGCATCTTCTCCCGACGGAATGGGCGCGGCGGTGGCGCGGCGCTTCCTCGCCGAGGGCGCCAAGGTTGTGCTCGCCGGCCGAGATCCGGCCAAAGCGCAGGCAGTGGCGGCGGAACTCGATGTTCCCGTCGTCGCGCTCGACGTGACCGAAGAAGCGTCGCTGAAGGCCGGCGTCGCGGCGGCGGTCGAGCATCTGGGCGGGCTCGACATCGCGATCAACCTGGCCGGCGCCACCGGCGCCGCCCTGATCGCCGACGAGACCTATGAAGGGCTGATGAAGCAGGCCAAGCTCCATTTCATCGGCACCACCTTGTTCATTCGCGATTGCGCCGCCGCGATGACATCGGGCGGTTCGATCATCACCATCTCGTCGCTCACCGTCGAGCTGACCGGCCCGCGCTTTGCCGCCTATGCCGGCAGCAAGGCCGCGGCGGACAAGGTCGTGCGCGTCGCGGCGGTCGAATATGGCGATCGCGGCATCCGGGTGAACTCGCTGGCGCCGGGCCTGACCCGCACCGCGATGACCGAGGCCTATTTCAACAATCCGCCGGTGCGCGAGGCGTTCGAGCGGGAGACGCCGACAGGGCGTCTCGGCACGGTCGAGGACGTGGCGGCGGCGGCGGTCTGGCTGGCCAGCGACGAGTGCAATGCGACCGGCGATCTCATCCGGGTCAGCGGCGGCATGCACTTGCGGCGCCTGCCGACACCCCGCGATATCGCGGGCTGAACGAACGCGCTTTGGAGAGGCCGATGGGCAAGATCGAACAGAAACCACAATCCGGGCGGCCGATCGGCATCGACCTTACCAAGGCGCCGGAGCCGGAGCTCAGCAACAAGGCGATCACGCCAGAGCGTTATTGGGACCGCGACTTCTGGAAGCGTGAGTGGGAGACGGTCTGGACGCGCACCTGGCAGGTCGCGGCGATGGTCAACCAGTTCAACAAGCCCGGGGACTTCGTGACGCTCGAATTCGGCACCGAAGTGATCCTTGCCGTGATGGGTGACGATTCGGAAATCCGCTGCTTCTACAATGTGTGCCAGCATCGCGGCATGATGCTGGTGACCGCCGAGACCGGAAACATGCGGCGGCTCACCTGCCCCTACCATGCCTGGTCCTACGACCTGCGCGGCAATATCAAGACGATCCCGGACGAGCCGGACTTCGCGCCGGAACTCGCCTGCCGCACCAAGAATCTCGTCCCGATCCGCACCGAATGCTGGGGCGGCTTCGTCTGGTTCAACATGGACGACGAGGCCATGCCGCTGCGCGAGTTCCTCGCGCCGGTGGCCGACCATCTCGACGCTTATCCGATGGAGAAAATGGTCCGCACCACCTGGGTCACGATCGAGGGCGATTTCAACTGGAAGCTGGTGCAGGACAATTTCAACGAATCCTATCACGTCTTCCATGCCCATCCGCAGCTCAAATATGTCGCGGAATTCTCCTATCTCTACTCCCAGTTCGATCTCTATCCGAGCGGCCACGCCCGGATGCTGATGGCTGGCGGAGCGCCGAGCCGCACGGTGCGTGGCGGCGAGCCGGAAATCATCCGCCAGATGGGGGAGCATATCCGCTTCTGGGGCCTCGATCCGGACGACTTCGCGGGCCGGATGCACGATCTTCGCGAAGCACTGCAGCGGCAGAAGCGCAAGCTTGGCGCCGAGAAGGGCTATGACTTCTCCAGCTATGACGACGTCATGCTGACCGACAACTGGCACTACACCTTGTTCCCGAACCTGTCGTTCAGCATGAAGCCCGACGGCAACATCTGGCTGCGCGCGCGGCCGCATCCGACCGATCCGGAAAAGTGTTTCTTCGACATGTGGTATCTCAACCTCTTCCCGGAGGGGCAGACGACTTATTACTCCCCGACGATGCGGGATTGGGTCAGCATGGAGACTCCGGCGCCGCACCAGACCGGCAAGGCGGGCGAATATACGATGGGCCCCACCATCGATCAGGACCTCGCCTTGTGGAGCGCGCAGCAGAAGGCGCTGCATTCGCGCGGCTACAAGCGCGAAGTGCTGGCCGGGCAGGAATCGAGGGTGCGCTACTTCCACGACAATCTGGATCGATGGATGGCGCGCGGGTGACGCTCGTGCGCGCGGACCTAGATGTCGAGATCGGTGCCGTCAGGCCAGTCCAGCGCGCCATCGCGGACCTGGACGAGCGCATGGGAGAGGAAGGCGAGCAGGGACTTTTCCATCGCCGGGTCTTCCCAGATGTCGCGGTTCAGCACCATGCCGCTCATCACCGACTGGACGAGCCGGCGCGAGCGCGACAACAGCTCCGGGTCGCTCGCCCATTCCGGGAAGACGCGCGCCAGTTCGTCGCGCCAGACCCGGTCGTGGCGGCGCGCCTTGGGAATGAAGGTCGCCTTCAGTTCGGCGTCGGTGCGCGCCGCGACGGTCAGCTCCAGATAGGCGCTATATTCGCGCGAAAGATAGAGTCTCCAGTCGATCAGGATGCCGACATTGCGCCGCGTGCGCTCGACTTCCGACAGTTCGCGCACCGCGCGGACGAACTCCTCCATATGCCGATAGAAGGCGTAATCGGTGACCGATTCGATCAGTTCCTGCTTGGTGGCATAGTGATGCAGCATCGCGCCCCGCGACACCTTCGCGACCTTGGCGATCAGTTGCGTCGTCGTGCGCGCATAGCCGTGGCTCGCGAGGCAGTCGACCGCGGCGTCCAGAATGGTGATCCGCGTTTCCGCGCTCTTGCGCTGCTGCAGCCCCGCTTCCGGCGGCGCCATGCCGGCCGGCTCCAGCTCGGCCAGTTTCGATCCAGTGTGCGGCGTCATTGTGACAGTCGTATCGTCACCGCGGCTAATAGCAAGCTGTCTTGCTTGAAACCGTACGGTGCGGCCGGCGGGGAGGTGGGCCATCTTGCGCATTGATTGCGTCCTGGTCGCCGGCGGCAAATGGCACGACATCGATTTCGCGCGTCTCGAGCTGCTGAAACTGCTCGCCGAGGACGATCGCGTCCGCGTCCGCGTCTTCGAGGATTACGAGTCGATCGACGCGATCGAGGCGGCGGGGATGCTGGTCAGCTACACGTGCGACGTGACCCCCTCGCTCGATGTCCAGGAGCGGCTGCGCGCCTGGGTCGGACGCGGTCGGCGCTGGCTTGCGCTGCACGGCTGCAACTCGGTGCTGCGCTTCCTGGACAACGGCAAGGTCGATGCGCCGGACTGGGCGCCGCACTTCATGGAGACGCTCGGCACCGCCTTCGTCGCCCATCCGCCGGTCGGGCCGTTCCGGGTCGAGGTGACGGCGCCGGACCATCCTCTCGTCGCGGGCATCGCTCCGTTCGATCTGGAGGATGACGAGCTCTACCTCTCTCGGCAGACCGCCGAGATTGAAACGCTGCTGCACGTCGATTTCGCCGGCGACGCGCCGGCCTTCGTCGAGGATCGGTGGGAGCAGGGACGTCATCCGCTCATGTATCTGCGCCGGATAGGCGAGGGCGCCGTGCTCTACAACGCGCTCGGCCACTGCCGCGGCCACCTCGACATGCAGCCCAAGCTCGACCGGTTTCCGACCGTCCAGCGCGGCGCCTGGCGGACGCAGGAATATTATGAGCTGCTGCGGCGGGGCCTCGCCTGGGTGAAAGACCCTCTGCTCAGTTGACCTTGCGTTCGCGTCCTTCCCAGAAGGGCGCGCGCAACTCGCGGCGCAGGACCTTGCCGGTCGGGCCGCGCGGCAGCTTCTCGATCAGATCGATGCTCTTGGGCAATTTGTAGCCTGCGATGCGCTTGCGGGCCCAGGCGATCATCTCGGCGGTGTCGGGGGCGCGGCCCGGCTTCGGCGCCACGATCGCCTTCACCTCCTCGCCCCAGGTGTCGGAAGGGACGCCGATCACCGCCACCTCGGCGACATCGGGATGCTCGAAAAGGACCGCCTCGACTTCGGCCGGATAGACGTTTTCGCCGCCGGACACGATCATGTCCTTCACCCGGTCCTGGATGAAGAGATAGCCGTCCGCGTCGAGATAGCCGGCGTCGCCGGTCCGGAACCAGCCGTCGGGCGACAGAACATCGGCGGTGGCCTCCGGCTGCCGCCAGTAGCCGGCCATGACGAGCGGCGCGCGCACGGCGACCTCGCCCGTCTCGCCGGCGGGAAGTATGGCGCCGTCCTGGCCCTGAATGCGAATCTCGATCCCCGGCATCATCGGCCGTCCGGCCGAGGTCATGCGCGGATTGCCGTCCGGATCGTGATCGTCCGGAGTCAGCGCGCAGATCGTGCCGGAGGTTTCCGTCATGCCATACATCTGGACGAAGCCGCAGCGGAACACGTCCATCGCCTCGCGCAGCAAGGCCAGCGGGATCGGGGACGCGCCGTAGAGGATGGTCCGGATGCGGCTATAGTCCACCTTGCGGGCGCGCGGATGGCGCACCAGCATCTGCAGCGCCGACGGCACCACGAAAATCTTGCTCAGCCGCTCATGCTCGACGAAGTCGAGGATCCGGCCGGCGTCGAATTCGCTGTCGACCAGCCCCGTCGCGCCGGCGGCCAGTGTCTGGATGCCGAAGCCCGTGCCGCCGATGTGGAAGACCGGCATCACGATCAGGCTCACATCGTCGTCGGTGAAGCGGTTCCAGGCCGGCTGTTCCTCGCTTGGCAGCGCGCGATAGACAAGGAGATTGCGGTGCGTCAGCATCGCGCCCTTGGGCCGCCCGGTCGTACCCGAAGTATAAAGCTGCACCGCGACGTCGGAATCGGCGACGCTGGTCGACGGATCGCTCCCGGACTGGCTGTCCCGCCACGCAGGAACGTCACCCGCCTTGACGAGCAACGGGGTCGCGTCGGCGCGCGAGGCGCCATAGCGCTCGGCGAATCCGTCGCCCGCCACCAGCCAGCGGATCGCGGCGTCGCGAACGATCCAGTCGATTTCGGCGTCGGCGAGGCGCCAGTTCAGTGGCACCATGACGATCCCGGCCTTGGCCGCGCCGAAGAGCAGTTCGTAATAGAGCGGATCGTTCTTGCCGAGATAGCCGATCCGGTCGCCCGGCGCGTAGCCGCGCGCGATCAGCCCGTTGGCGATGCGGCTCGCGCGGCTGTCAAGCTCGCCATAGCTCAGATCGACGCCGTTGAAGCGCAGCGCCGTCTTGTCCGCATACAGGCTCGCCTGCGCGCGAATCAGCGCGCCGAGCGTCGGCTCGTTGCTCATGCCGTCAGCCGCTCGGGCGCTTCGATCAGCTCGATCAGTCCTGCGAGGAAACGCGCGCCGGTTGCGCCGTCGATCGCGCGGTGATCGCACGAGAGGGAAAGGTGAAGACAGGTCGCGAAGGCGAGGGCATGGTCGATCTCGACCGGCTGGCGCTTCGCCGTCCCGACCGCCAGGATCGCGCCCTGCGGCGGATTGATGATCGCATCGAATTGCTCGATGCCGAACATGCCGAGGTTGGAGATCGAAAAGCTCCCGCCCTGGAATTCGTCGGCGCCGAGTTTGCTGGCGCGGGCGCGGGCGGCCAGATCCTTCATCTCCGCCGAGATGGCGGCAACGGACTTGCTGTCCGCCGCGCGCACGATCGGCGTGATCAGCCCTTTGTCGGTCGCCACGGCGACGGCGATGTCGGCTTGGCCAAAACGATGGATTTCGTCCTCATGGACCTGGATATTGACGTCCGGATGATCGCGCAAAGCGAGCGCGACGGCGCGGATCAGGTAGTCGTTGACGGACGGCGCCGAACCGGTGGCCTGACGCGCGCGCTCGCGCAGCGCCAGAAGCGCATCGACCCGCGCGGTGCCGCGCAGGTAGAAATGCGGGATGGTGCTCTTGGAAAGGCCGAGCTGGCGGGCGATCGCCTTTCGCATCGCCGACATCCTGACGACCTCGACACCGCCGGCCGCAGCGGGAGCCGGGGCCGATGTCGCGGAAATGCGCGCGATGACGTCCGCTTTGCAGATCCTGCCGCGCTTGCCGGTGCCGGTCACGCCGGCGAGGTCAACGCCATGCTGAACCGCCAGCCGCTTGGCGAGCGGCGACGCATAGATGGAATCGAGGCCGGCGGTGGTCGGCGCGATCGAGACGGGCGCGGCGGGCGGCATCGGCGCGGCGGGGCGCCCGGCCTGGACAACATCCTGATAGGTGATGCGCCCGTTCCGGCCGGAGCCGGCCAGGGCCGCGACGTCGATCCCCTCGCTTTCGGCGAATTGACGCGCCGCTGGGCTGATCGGGAGGTTTTCGGGAATGGCGGCGGGAGCCGTTGCCGGCTGCGCCGTGCTTGTTGCGGCCGCAGGCGCGGGGGCGGCGCTCCCCGCAGCCGCGCCACCGGGGCGATAGCCGGCGACGAAGGCGTCGAGCGCGGCCGGATCGGCCTGCGCGCCCGGATCGGCGAAGACGGCCAGCAGGGCGCCAACCGGGCGCGTCTCGCCGGCCGGCACCACGATCCGCGCCAGCCGGGCGGGAAACTCGGCCTCATATTCGTTGGTGATCTTGTCGGTCTCGATCAAGGTCACGAGCTCGCCTTTTGCGAAATCGGCCCCTTCTGCCACCAGCCATTCGGCGATGGTCCCTTGCTCCATCTCGATGCCCCATTTGGGCATGGTGAAGGCGCGCAGGCCCGTCATCGCGGCGCATTCCCGCGATAGGCGAGCACTTCCATGACCGCCGTCTCGACGCTGTCGGCATTGGGAAGATAAGCGCGTTCGAGCTCGACTGCGAAAGGCACCGGCGTGTGGGGCGGCGTCACCATCCGGGGCGGGGCGCGCAGCGCCGCGAAAGCCTGTCCGGCAACCAGCCCGACCACGTCCGCGGCGAGCCCGCAGCGCGGCGGATTCTCGTCGAGGACGACCAGGCGTCCGGTCAGCTCTACCGAATCGAGGATCGCCTCCTCGTCCATCGGGCTGGTGGTGCGAAGATCGAGCACGTCGCAGCCGATGCCCTGCTGCGCGAGCCGGTCGGCGGCCTCGGCCGCCACCGCGACGAGCTGACCGCACGTCACGATCGTCACGTCGGATCCCTCGCGCACGGTGCGGGCATGACCGAACGGAATCAGATATTCCTCCTCGCTCACCTCCTCGCGCACGGCGTAGAGCGCCTTGGGCTCGAAGAAGAGCACCGGATCATCGTCGCGGATCGCGGTGGTGAGCAGGCCCCTGGCTTCGGCCGGGCTCGACGGGATGACGATCTTGAGGCCGGGGATGGCGGTCATCATCGCATAGGCCGCCTGGCTGTGCTGCGGCCCGGCATTGCGGCCGGCGCCGTAGGCGATGCGAATGACCGCCGGGCATTTGGTCTTGCCGCCGAACATGTAGCGGAACTTCGCCATCTGGTTCCAGATCTGGTCGAGGCAGACGCCGATGAAGTCGGCGAACATCAGCTCCGCGACCGGCCGCTTGCCGGCGAGGGCGGCGCCCGCGGCCGCGCCGATGATCGCGGATTCCGAGATCGGCGTGTCGATGACGCGCCCGGCACCGAACTTGTCGTAGAGCCCGACCGAGGTCTTCCAGATGCCGCCGATCGCCTCCGGGCCGCCGGCCGTCCCCATGCCGCCGACGAGATCCTCGCCGAGCACGATGACGTTCGGGTCGCGCTCCATTTCCTGATGCAGCGTGAGGTTGATCGCCTCGCGCAACTGCATGACCGCCATTGTCGCGTCCTCTAATAGCTGATGTAGACGTCTTCGAGGACGTCGGCGGCCGTCGGGCGTGGCGCGGCGCGCGCCTCTTCCACGGCCGTGTCGATGAGCTGCAGCACTTCGGAATCGACCGCATCGATATCAGCGGCTTCGATCAGCTTGGCCTCGGTCACCCGGTCTCGAAACGCCTTCAGGCAGTCGCGCTCGGCGCGGAGCCGATCGAGCTCGCCCGGCCCGCGATAGCGTTGCGGGTCGCCCTCGAAATGGCCGAAGAAGCGTTCGGTATCGAGCTCGACCGCGGCCGGGCCGTGGCCGGCGCGAACATAGTCCATCACCTCGCGCATCACTTCGTACACGTCGAAGAAGTCGCAGCCATTGCCGCGCCACACCTTCATCCCGAACGCTTCCGCGCGGCTGGCGATGTCGCCTGACGTGCCGACCGCATAGTCGACGCCGGTATGCTCGGAATAATGGTTGTTCTCGAACAGGAAGATGCACGGCACCTTGAGGACGCAGGCGAGGTTCATCGCCTCGAACGTCGTTCCCTGGTTGCAGGCGCCGTCGCCGGAGAAGGCGATCGACACCCGGCCCTGGCCGTCGAGCTTCGCGGAGATGGCCGCGCCGACCGCGATCGGGGCACCGGCGCCGACGATGCCGTTGGCGCCGAGCATTCCCTTCTCGACATCGGCGATGTGCATCGAGCCGCCCTTGCCTTTGCACAGCCCCTCGGCGCTGCCGTAAATCTCGCGCATCATCCCCTTCACGTCGCAGCCCTTCGCGATGCAATGGCCGTGGCCGCGATGGGTCGAGATGATGAAGTCGCCGTCCGTCAGATGTTCGCAGACGCCAACCGCGACCGCTTCCTGGCCGGAATAGAGATGGGTGAAGCCGGCGATCTCGCCCTTCTGGATCTCGACGTGCAGGCGCTCCTCGAACTCGCGGATCACCTTCATCTGTCGATAGGCGTTGAGCATCTGCTCACGGCTGAGCTGCATCGGACTTCTCCGCTGGCGGAAACCTGAACCCGGTCACGCTATCGCATGGCCGGAAGGGGGACAATATAAAAGTATAACGCGCACTAAAACTGGACGCGGCGGGTCATCGCCCCATCGATCACGAGGTTCGTCCCGCTGACGAAGCCGGCGACCGGGCTCGCCAGGAACGCGATCGCCGCGGCCACTTCCTGGGGGTTGCCGAGGCGGCCGGCCGGCACCTTGGCGACCGTCGCGTCGTAAAATTCGCGACGCCCCTGCCTGATCTTGTCCCACGCGCCGCCTTCGATGAATATCGGACCGGGCGACACGGTGTTCACCCTGATGCCCTGCGGCGCGAGCTTCTGAGCCAGCGCGCCGGCATGATGGGTGATCGCCGCCTTCATCGCGGCATAAGGCTGGGGCCCGAAGCTGGGCTCGATCGCGACATTGGTCGCGACGACGACGATCGCCGCGGCGTCCGACTTTTCGAGATGGGGCAGGGCGGCGTCGATGCCGCGCCAGGTGCCCATCACGTCCAGTTCGAAGGCGTTCCTCCAGCTTTCCTCCGACGCCGGCGGGCCGCCAGCGGAGGCGAAGGAGATGAAGATGTCGCAGCCGCCCAGCGCGGCCGCCGCCTCGTTCACCCAGTCACGGTAAGCCGTGGGATCGGCAAGGTCGACGCTGGCGCCGTGCACCGCGTGGCCGTGGCGCCGGAGCGAGGCGATCGTCTCGTCGATCGACGCCTGGTCGCGCGCGCAGAAGGCGATGTCGACGCCTTCGGCGGCGAATTGCTCGGCGGTGTGGCGGCCGATGCCCTTGCTGGCGCCCGCGAGGATCGCCTTCTTGCCGGTCAGTTTCAGGTCCACAGATCATTCTCCCGTCGGGCGATCAGGCCGCCTCTGGCTTCCATGAAGGTGAGTGTCTCGGTCTCGACATAGGTATCGAGCAGGACGCGGATCTCGGGATAGTCGGGCTGTTCCCGGAACGCCGCATAGGTCGCGGCGAAATCGGCATAATCGTCCATCTCCCACAGATCGACGATCGTGTTGAGCCGTCCCGTACGCTGGACGAAGCAGCCGACGAGGCGCCACCGCCCTTTTGTCTCCATGATCGGGAAGATGCGCGTTTCGAGCAACTCCAGCATCGCCTCGAGATGGCCCGGGTTGATCGCGATCTCGGCCTTGAGGAAGATCATCGGCTCAGTTGCGCCCGGCCATCAGGCGATTGAGGTTGCGATGCCAGTGCTGCAGCGCGATCTCGTTCCGGCCCAGCACGGTGCGGAAGCCCGGCGGCGCCCAGCGCAGATTGGCCTGCCCGTCGCGGGAGACCGAATAATCCTCTTCCGTGATCACCTTCTGGATGAAATCGTGCATGTCCGCCCACTTGCCGACATCCACCTCGGTCCCCGAATGGGCCGGCTGGTAGGTCGACAGCAGGGTGCGCGACGTGTCCGGCGTGTCGCCCGGGAAAATCCGCGAAACGCCGTAGAACTGGCCGACCCCGGGGATCGAGTTCACGTTGATCACCATGTTCGGGAACAGCATGTAGAGGCCGCCATAATCGGTGTGCGGCCACTCGGCTTCCGGCCGGTCGCTATAGTCCATGAACTCTGCGCGCGGGAAGGCGAGGCGGGCGTGCAGCCCGTAATTGTCGTAGACCATGATGTTGGAATAGGCGAGCTGGCCGATCGTCGTCGGGTGCAGCGAGGCGAAGTGATAGCTCTCGCCATAGGTGTCGAGCGCATATTTCCAGTTGGCGTCACAGCTGATTTCGGAGCGCCGGATCGGCTCGGCCTTGTCGAGCTCCAGATGCGCGAGCTCGGTCGCGAAGTCGCCGAGATGGGCGTCGATGTCGATCTGCCCGCCCGGCGTCGCGCAAACGAAGATGAGGCCGTAGCGCTCCGCCACCGGCACCGGCATCAAGCCGAGGTCCGCCCTGTCGATCCCCTGGAACCCTTCGCTGCCCGGCTGGCCGATCAGCTTTCCCTCAAGATCGAACGTCCAGGCATGGAAGCGGCAGGTGAGCCGCGTGCGCCGCGAACATTCGGTGACGACCTTGGCGCCGCGATGCGGACAGATGTTGAGAAAGGCGTTCACCTCGCCGCTCTTCGCCCGGACCAGCAGGATGGGCGGGCCGACCACATCGAACAGCATCATGTCGCCGGGTGCCGGGATGTCGCGGCTGAGGCCGGCGACGATCGGCAGATCGTGAAAGAGGGCGCGCCGTTCGCGCTCCGCATAGGCCGGATCGGTGTAGATCGCGGGATCGATCCGCATCGGCTCCGCGTCGAGATCGGTCGATTTCGAGCGCATCCGCTCCAGCGTCCGCCGGCGCAACGCATAATGGGAGCGCCGGCGCTCCTCTTCGAGGCGGGGATCGGTCCGGGACGGGTCGACGAGCGTGGCCATGGAGCCCTCCAGTCAGGCAGCCGAGGCGGTGTCCAGGGTGAAGAAATCGGCGCGCGGCGTGCCGGTCTCGTCATAGACCGGCTCGTCATGGTCGACCCGATACTTGCGGCTGCTCGAGGTGATCGGCCCGGCGGAGCGGAGCTGGGTCCGCATCTCGGTATAGTTGGGCAGCTCGAAATGCGCCGCGAGCGCCGCCTCGTCCGTCCACTTTTCGAAGACGTGGACCCGGCCCGGGACGAGGGGATCGAGCGCCCAGGAATAAGCGAGGCAACCGGGCTCCGCCTGCGAGGCCTCGATCAGCGGCCTGGCCTCGAGAATGATCCGTTCCGCGTGGGCGGGATCGATATCCATGACGGCGCTTATCAGGATCACAACGACATCTCCTTGGGGCTGAATGAGCGTTCGGCGAAGCGCCAGCCTTCCGCGGTGCGGACGGCGCGATCCTCGTAGATGCCGGACTGCAGCCGGCCGGTGCCGCCGGAAGGGACGAGATATTCGAACGTATGCGTGCGCAGGCGCGCGGTGTCGCCGGTCACCGCGATCTCGCCGGGGAAAGCCGAAAACCAGACGGCCTCGTAACCGGCCATCGCCTTGCTCCAGAGCGCGACGATTGCCTCCCGCCCGATCACGGGCTCGCCGCGCAGACGCCAGACGCCATCTTCGGCCCAGGTCGCGCCCCAGGCGGCCTCGTCGCGGCGAATCACCGCGTCGGAATAGCGATCGAGCAGTTCGCGAAGCGCCAATCGATCGGATTCAGGCCCTGTGAACACGCCGCATCTCTCCTCGCCGGCCGGGCGAGTCCGCCTCGCGCCGTCCTTTCTGGCGGTATTAGACAAGGCTGACGGTTTTGTGAACCGCATAAAATTCGCGCGCGTGCTACAAAAACAGTCCATCCGGCTTGCTTCGCGGTCGCAGACCTGTATCCTTGATCGGAATCCCGGCGTCGGAGCCGGGGCCGGAGGTTGTGTGGATCTCGAATTTTCGGACGAGCAGCGGATTTTCGCCGATGCCCTCCGCCGCTTCCTTGCGGCCGAGTACGGATTCGAGCATCGGCGCGCGCTGGTTGCGGCCGGGGCCTGGGGAGATCCGGCGATCTGGGCGCAATTGGGCGAGATGGGCTGCTTCGGGATAGCCGTGCCCGAGGAGCTTGGCGGATTCGGCGGGAATGCCATCCAGATCGGACTGATGATGCGGGAACTCGGCCGCCGCCTCGCGCTCGAGCCGGTGCGAGCGGCGGTCGTCTCGGGCACGCTGCTGGCCGGCGCACGTGACGCGCAGGCCTATCTGGCAGATCTGGTCACGGGTGCGGTGCGTTTCGCGCCGGTCCCCCGGGCCGACAATGACGATGCTGCTCTTCGCCGGACCGAGCGGACCGTCGAGGGGGGCGCGGCGGCGCAGAAAATCCTCGTTCCGACGAAGGACGCGCTTCTGGTGGTCGACAGTGATGCCTTAAAAGTATCACGCGTAAGATTGTTGAGCGACGCGATGGCGGCGGACATCCGGTTCGACGATCCTCCGGCCGTTCGCCTCGACGTCGGCAACGACTGGGAGGACATGCAGGCGCTGGCTGCGGCGCGCGCCGAGCTGGCGCGATGCTGGGAAGCGCTCGGCTCGATCGAGGCGGCGCTGGAGGCGACCACCGCCCATGTCCGCGAGCGTCGGCAATTCGGAAGGCCGCTCGCCGCGTTCCAGGCGGTCCAGCACCGCATCGCCGAGATGGTCGTCGCGGCCAAGGAGGTCGAGGTCGCGGCGCTGCTGGCGGCGCTCGTCCTGGACGGCAAGGGCATCGGCCCCGAAGCGTCGCGGGCCCTGGCGGTCGCGACGCACCGGATCGCCGCGAGTGCGTCGGTGGTTGCCGACGGCGCGGTCCAGCTGCACGGCGGCATGGGCGTATCCGACGAACTCGATATCTCCGCGCATTTCCGCCACCTGCAGGCATTCCGCGCCTGTGACGGCGGCGTCGCGGCCTATGCGGAATCGGTCGTGTCCAGCGGCGCGCATCATCGCAGCGCCGTCCTGCTGGAGGCATGAGCGTGGATCTGCTCCTCGATGCCGACCAGCAGCGCTTCCGCGACGAGGTGCGGCGCTTTCTCGCCGATGCGCTGACGGAGGAGCTGCGCGCCGGGCAGGCGCGCACGATCGGTGTCTATCCCGAGCCGGACGTCTCCCTTGCATGGCAGCGCAGGCTCGCCGAGCGCGGCTGGGCGGCGCCGGCCTGGCCCGCCAGGTTCGGCGGCACCGGATGGACCGCGCTCGAGCGTTTCATCTTCGAAAGCGAATGCGCCCTTGCCGGCGCGCCCGTCGTCTACCCGATCGGCCTGCGGCTCGTCGCGCCGGTGATCATGGCGTTCGGCAGCGAGGCGCAGCAGAACAGGTGGCTGCCGCGCATCCTTTCGGGCGACGATTACTGGTGCCAGGGCTTCTCCGAGCCCGGCGCCGGATCCGATCTGGGCTCGCTGACCACGCGCGCGGTTTCGGACGGCGACGATTATGTCGTGAGCGGGTCGAAAATATGGACGACCCACGCCCATCATGCGAACTGGATGTTCGCGCTGGTCCGCACCGCGGACACGCCGCGCCGCCAGGACGGCATCAGCTTCCTCGCCATCGAACTCGACCGAGAGGGCATCGAGATCCGCCCGATCGTCTCGATTGGCGGCGATCACGAGGTCAACCAGGTCTTCTTCGACGATGTGCGGGTGCCCCGCGGCAACCGGATCGGCGAGGAGAACAAGGGTTGGTCCTATGCCAAATATCTTCTGGAGTTCGAGCGCGGCACCGGCCTCGCCAGCAGTCGGCTTCGTTCCGCGCTGAAACGGGTCGAGGCGGCCCTGCCGGCCCCGCCGGACGCCGTCCAGCGCGCGCGGATCGCGGAGGTCGCGATCGACCTGGACAGTTTCGAGATGCTGGAATTGATGACGATCGGCGTGCTGCCCAACGGCGCGCCGCCCGGCCCGGCGTCTTCGGTCCTGAAGCTCAGGGCAAGCCGGCTGAAACAGGCGGTCGCGCGGCTCGGAATGGACTTGCTCGGCCCGGAGGCGCTCCGCCGCGAGGCGGGCAGCGCAGCCGACATCCTGGTCGGCGATTATCTCAACAGCCGCGCCGCGACGATCTTCGGCGGCACGAGCGAAGTCCAGCTCGGCATCATCGCCAAAACCCTCGGGGGTCTCTAGCGCAGGAGAACGATCATGGGTGTTTCGGTCCTAAGCCCGTCGCAGCACAGCTTTTCCGATGAGGATTACGAGGTTCGCAAGGAACTCGCCGCCTGTTACCGGCTCGCCCATCACTATCGGATGACCGATCTGATCGCGACGCACATCTCGGCGCGGCTGCCGGGGCCGGGCCATCGCATCCTGATCAATCCGTTCGGCGCGCTGTTCAACGAGGTGAAGGCGAGCAATCTCGTCGAGGTGACGCTCGACGGCGAGGTGCTGACCCCCGGTGGCGAGATCAACCCGGCCGGATATCTCATCCATTCGACCATTCATGCCGCGCGGCCGGATGTCGTCTGCGTCATGCACACCCACACGGCCGCTGGCGTCGCCGTCTCCGCGCAGGAGGAGGGGCTGCTGCCGATCAGCCAGCAGGCGCTCGTGATCGGCAAGCGCGTCGCCTATCATGATTATGAGGGTGTCGCGCTGGTCGAGAGCGAGCGGGTCTCGCTTGCCCGCGATCTCGGCGACAAGTCGGTGCTGATCCTGCGCAACCACGGTCTCCTCACCGCCGGGCGCACGATCGGCGAGGCCTTCTGGCTGATGATGATGACGCAGCGCGCCTGCGAGATCCAGATCGCGGCGCTTGCCGGCGGCGTGCCGGTGCGGCGGCTGTCTCGGGAGATCCAGGATCTCGTCGACAGCCAGGTTGTGGAAGGCGCCGGCGGGCGCCCCGGCGGCGCGCTCGACTGGATCGCGCTGACCCGCGAGGTGAAACGCATCGCGCCCGATTATGCCGACTGACGCGATCTGGGATTATATCGTCGTCGGCGCTGGATCGGCCGGCTGCGTGATGGCCGACCGCCTGTCCCGCGATCCGCGCAAGCGTGTCCTGTTGCTCGAAGCCGGCGGCAAGGATCGCAGCCCGCTCATCCATATGCCCAAGGGCATCGGCAAGCTGGTGCTCGATCCCCGCCATGCCTGGCAATATCCGGTGCAGCAGCCGCGTCGGCAAGGAACGCCCGCGACCGAGGTCTGGGTGCGTGGGCGCGGCCTGGGCGGCTCCTCGTCGATCAACGGCATGATCTGGATGCATGGCCAGCCGGAGGATTACGACGCCTGGGCGGCAGCCGGTGCGACCGGCTGGGATTGGCCGATCATGCGCGAGGCGTTCATCGCGATCGAGGATCACGAACTGGGAGAAGGGCCGGCGCGAGGCGTCGGCGGACCCGTGCATATCAGCCTCGGCACCTTTCGCTACCCGCTGGCCGAGGCGGCGATCCGCGCCGGCGAGCAGATGGGCCTGTCGCGCAAGGAGGATCTCAACGAAGAGTCGCAGGAAGGGATTGGCTACTATCCGCACAATATCCGGAACGGCCGGCGACAGAGCGCGGCGGTGGCGTTCCTGCGCCCGGCGATGCGGCGGCCCAATCTCAAGGTCGTGACCGGGGCGGAGGTCGCGCGGATCGTCTTCGAAGCCAGGCGCGCCGTCGGGGTGGAGGCGCGGGTGCACGGCCGAATCGAAACCTTCCAGGTCGATGGCGAGGTGGTGCTGTCGGCGGGCGCGATCGCCAGCCCGGCGATCCTGCAGCGGTCGGGCGTCGGGCCGGGGGCGACGCTCGGCTCGGCCGGGATCGAGGTGCTCGCGGACCGGGCCGCGATCGGGACGGGGATGCGCGACCACCTTGGCCTTTCCATCCCCTACCGGCTGCGCCGACAGCCGGGGAACAATCGTGAGTTTCGCAAGCTCGGGCTCATGCGCAATCTCTTGCGCTACGGCCTGTTCCGCACGGGACCGCTGGCGACGGGCCCGTATGAGATCGGCGCCTTCGTCCGATCGCGCCCGCAATCCGCCCGGCCGGATCTCCAGATCTATGTCGGCGCTTTCTCGTTCGCGCGTAACCAGGACCCCAATTTCCCGGTGCAGCTGAGCAAGGTCGAGAAGGCGCCGGGGCTGACCATCTATGGTCAGTTGCTCCAGCCCGAATCCGAAGGGGCGGTCCATGTCACCGGCCCCGGCCTCGACGACCCGCTCGCCATCCTGCCCAATTGGCTGTCGACCGACGGCGACCAGGCGGCGGCGGTTGCCATGGTGCGCACGATCCGCCGGCTTGCGAGCCAACCCGCGCTCGCCTGCGAACTCGGCGAAGAGCTGTTGCCGGGCGCGCATGTCCAGACCGATACACAGATCCTCGACGAGGTAAGGCGGCTGTCGCGCGCCGGCACGCATGCGGTTGGCAGCTGCGCCATGGGCGGCGCGGAGGCCGCGCTCGATCCGGCCTGCCGGGTGCGCGGGGTCGATGGCGTGCGGGTGGTGGACTGTTCGTCCATGCCCGGGCTCGTTTCCGGCAACACGAACGGCCCGGCGATCGCCTTTGCCTGGCAAGCCGCCAATCTGATGACGGCGGCCTAGACCTCAGTCCCCGGCCGCGTCCGGCTTGAACACGGGCTTGGGAAAGGACGGCAGCTCGCCGGATTCGCGAATGGTGCGCGCCATCGCCAGCGCTTCTTCGCGCGCCGGGCCGGCGGTAATGCCGATGGTGTGGGACAGCACCACCATCACCAGCCGCCGCACATAATCCTCGTCCGACAACCGGCCGACCGCCCAGTCGTTGATCGTGGCATATTCGAGATTGGCGAAATCGCCCGCGGCCTCCTCGACATCGACCCAGTCCTGCAGGCCGCCGTCGCGCTGCAGGCGATTGAGCCATTGCCGCAGATTGAGGAAGACCATCCCCCGCAGCGCATCCCAGATGTCGGTGCTGATGTTCGGCGAAAAATAGAGCGAGACCACCGCCTTGGTGTAGTTCCGCGCCTTGAAGTTGCGGGTGTTCACCGCAATCAGACGATCGACGATCCCCTCCAGCGTTTCGGGAGAGGTGCGGTACATGAGGTGGCGGTTCACGTCCTCATAGGCTTCGCGGATGGCGAGCGCGATCAGCCGGTCCTTGCTGTGGAAGGCGTTGTAGAGCGTGCGTTGGGCAACATCGGCATTCTTGCACAAGGTGCGAATGCTGAAGCCGTCGATGCCCTTCTTGGCGATCATGTGCCGCGCCTCGCTGAGGATGCGCTTGCGCCGCTCCTGGATCGAGGTGCTCGAATAGACCGGCTCGCGTTCCGGATTCGGGCTCAGCGCCCCGTCGCTATTGTCCAGCACAAACCCTCCTCAACGGGCCCAAACGGCGCGCACGGCGCGGTTGCGACGCTCCCTCAGCAAATAACCATGGCGGACCGTCTCCGCATGGGCAACCTGCATAAAGTCAAAAAGTATCCTTCGCAGCACTTTTTGCCCGTTTGCTGTTCACGGACTGATGTATCGACCCCCCGAAAGCTCGCTCGTCATCGGTGGCTCTCAAATCCCCACCACCGGCAGATCGTTTATTGTCGGCGCTTCATCCGGCACGTCCACGAAGACCGCGCCGTCCGCAACGCCGGCCGGGAAGATTCGCAGCGGCTGATAGGCGCCGCCGATACAGTGGCCGTTCTCCAGGTTGAACATCGCGCCATGCTTCGGGCACTGGATAGCGCCACGCCGGATCCGGCCGCCGTCCAGGGCGGCCGCGACATGGCTGCATCGGTTGAGCACGGCGCGATAGCCGTCCGGCAATCGGGCGACGAGCACCGGCCAGCCATGCGCGTCGACCGCCTCCATCTCGCCAGGCTGCAGGTGATCGGCGGCGAACAGTTCGGCCCGCCTCAAGCCATCGCTCCCGCGCCGAGAAAGCGGGACGTCGCGCGCTCGACCGCAGCGGCCCGTTCGACCGGGTCGGGGAAGGCGTCGCGCAGCTCCTTGGAGCGCAATTCGATGCTCAGCGGGATGTCCGGCGGAAGCGCGCCGAGCAGCGCGCGGAGGGGCAGCACGCCCTCGCCCGGCAAGGCCCGGTCGTCGCGCGCCTCGGCAAGGAGGCCGACATGGTCGTCACGATCCAGGCGCGCCGCGGGCGCATCGCAGAACTGGGCGTAAGGAAGCCACTCGCCCGGCAAGGCGGCGACATCGCCCGGCGCATAGCCCGCACGGTCAAGATGAAGCGGATCGATCAGCAGGGCCGCGGCGGGAGAACCCGCTCCGCGGACGATCGCGATCGCATCGTCCAAGGTTCGCACCGAGGAAAACAGCATGAATTCGAGTGCGATCCGAACCCCGCAGGTTTCGCCGAGCGCGCACATCTGTGCGAAGGCATCGGCCACGCCGGGAAGATCGGGATCCTGACCGACGACCAGCACGTTGGCGGCGCCGACCTCGGCCGCGATCTCGACCATGCGCCTTTGCGCCGGGGGGAGCGGGCCGGCGACGAGACGGACGACCTCCGCATCGATCGCGCTGAGGCCGTGCGCGCGGAGCGCGGAACGAACCGCCGTCACCTTCCGGGGCGTCCATTTGTCGGGCTCGATCCACAGTCCGACCGAGCCGAAGCCCGCGCGCGCCGCCGAATCGATCGTCACTTCCACGTCGAACTCCGGCAGAACGCCGGATGCCAGTGCGATCGGATTGGGCATCACATCCCCCAAAAAACCATCTATATGTCCTCTTATAATCAGGCGAGACTGATTTATAAAGCGGGGAAGAGGGGAGAGGGCAGATGATCCATGGAATCCATCACACCAGCATCGCGGTCAGCGACCTCGACAAGATGCTCGGTTTCTATCGGGATTTGATCGGCTTCCGGTTGATCCACGAAGGCAGCTGGGAGGTCGGCAATGCCCGGCTCGACGCCCTGGTCGGGCTGGAAGGATCGTCGGCCCGCTATGTCATGCTGCATGGGGGCAATCTCTATCTCGAGATGTTCCAGTACAGTTCTCCCGTGGGCCGTCCCGGCGACCCCGACCGGCCGGTCTGCGACGCCGGCCTCACTCATATCTGCCTCGTCACCGACGACATCGACGCCGATTACGAGCGGCTCTGTGCGGCCGGGACCCGTTTCCATGCGCCGCCCGGCCCGCCAGGCGTGATGCGCGCCACCTACGGACGCGATCCGGAGGGCAATGTCTTCGAGCTCATCCAGTTCGACGGCGATCACAATTTCGCGTTCGCCCGGCTCGGGGCAAGCTTCGCCTAGACACGTCGGGCGATTCTTTCAGGCTGCCGCCGCCGCCTGCATCGCTTGATTGTGGCCGTGCATCGCCGCGTGGCGCCCGGACAGGAATCCGAACACCATCGCCGGGCCAAGCGTGCCTCCCGGTCCGCCATAGGTCATGCCGAAGGGCGAGGCCATGACGTTGCCGGCCGCGTAGAGGCCGGGAATCGTGTCGCCGTCGATGTCGACCACCTGGCCGTTGACGTCGACCTGAGGCCCGCCCTTGGTTCCAAGCACACCGCTGTTCACCGGCAGCGCGTAGAAGGGTCCGGTTTCGAGCGGGCCCAAGGTCGCCTCCTTCTTTCCCTTGGCATTCGGATCGCCCCACCAGCGATCGAACGCGCTCTCGCCGCGGCCGAAATCCGTGTCGGCGCCTGCGGCGACCAGGTCATTCCAGCGGGCGACCGTCGCTTCGAGCGCACCTGCCGGAATGGCGAGCTTGTCGGCGAGGCCTGCCAGCGTCGGCGCGCGCATCACCCAGTCGGGCACCACGCCCGGCGGCGCCCAGCGGCCGAAGCCGAACCGGTCGACATAGCCCTGATCGAACACGAGCCAGCAGGGCAGGTTGGCATAGCGGAAATGGGCCACGTCCTGCTCGTGGAACGCGGCTCCGAAAGCATTGTAATTGGCCGCCTCGTTGGTAAAGCGCCGGCCCTTCTGATTGACCATGATCGAACGCGGCAGGGTGCGCTGGCCGGCGATCATCATCCGCTCCATCGGATTCTCGCTCGCCGGGACGTCGGCGACCGGCACCCACCAGGCCTCGCGCATGTTGCCGAGCATCGCGCCCGCCTTCATTGCCATGCGCAGGCCGTCGCCCTGATTGGTGGGGATCGAGACCGGGTGGGTCATCGGCCCCCGCAAGAAAGCGCGCACCAGCGAGCGATCCCATTCGAAGCCGCCGCAGGCGAGGATGACGCCGCGTCGCGCGCGGACGATTTCCTCTCGCCCGTCGATCTCGAACTTCACCCCGACAACGCGGCCCCCCTCCAGCGTCAGTTCCGTGGCTGCGGCGGAGGTCACGGGCTCGATGCCCCGGTCGAGCAGGCCGCGCAGCAACCGGCCGATCAACGCCTGGCCGCAGCCCCGCGCATTGGTGTCGCGACGATGCTCGACCTCCTCGGCGCTCGGCGGCTGCGGGACGGCCCGACCGAGCGGCGTCTCGCTCATCGTGATGTGGGGATTGGGATAGTAAGGCGACGGAGTCACCCGGTCGGCCCAATCGCCGAGCTCGGCGAAGGAATAGATCGGGCACTCGATCGTTCGGCCGCCCCCCGGATTTCCGCCGGGGAATTCGGGATGATAGTCCGGCATGCCCTCGACGGCATAGAATTCGACCGGCGTCCGCTCTTCGAGCAATCGCACCATCTCGGGTCCCGCTTCGACATAGGCCTCGACGAGATCGCGCGAAATGAGATCGTGGGACAAAGACATGATGTAGCCGGTCGCACGCTCGCTCGAGTCGGTCAGACCGAGATCGGCCATGTGAGGGTTGTTGGGGATCCAGACCTGGCCGCCCGACCAGGCGCTGGTGCCGCCAACCTTCTCGTGCTTTTCGAAGATCGCGACCGAAGCGCCGTTTTCGTGAGCGGCGATCGCTGCGGTCATGCCGGCGGCGCCGGTTCCGATCACCACGACATCGAATTCACTAGCCACGGTCGCTCTCCCATTCGGACGCACTGCCGGAGAAAACAGGACGATAAGCCTGAAAAAGTCAATATGGACTGCTGATTTGCTCAATCCTCCGGCGCGATCTCCACCGCGAGTCCGTCAAGCGCCGCGGAAAACGGGATCTGGCAGGAAAGGCGCGAATTGGGCCGGCGGTGCTCGGAACTGTCCAGCAGCGCATCTTCCTCGGCCGAGATGGCCGGCAGCGTCGCGGCGAACTCATCATCGACATAGACATGGCAGGTGGCGCACGAGCAGCAGCCACCGCACAAGGCGAGCAGATCCTCGAAGCCGGCGTCGCGGATGTTCTCCATCACCGACCAGCCGGTCTTCGCTTCGATCTCACGCGAATCGCCCGCTGGCGTCGTCACTTGCAGTCTCGGCATCATTGCTCCTCAAGAGGATCGGTCCCGGCCTTGATCGCCCGGATCCGAGGATCGGATTGAGCCCGATCCAAGAAACGAATACACGCTATACTTTTTGCGGAACGGTGCCAATGCCCAGAATCGACTACTCGACCCCGCTGCGCGTGCTGGTCTCGGTGCGGGGGCATGGGTTCGATCGCACGGCATTCGATCGACTCTTTTCGGACATGGACGGAATCGAGGCGACGATGGTCGATCAGCCCGCCTCGGCGCAGCTGATGAACCCGGAGGCGATGGCCGATTACAAGGCGCTGGTCCTCTACGATATGCCGGGCATCGATTTTGGCGGGCCCGGCAAGCCGAGCGCGGTCGAGCCGCCGCCCTGGCTTCGCGACAGGCTGGCCAGTCTGCTGAAGGCAGGGAAGGGGGTGGTCGCGCTGCACCACGCGCTCGCCGGCTGGCCGGCCTGGCCCGAATATGGGGAGTGGCTCGGCGGTCGTTTCCTTTACCGGCCCGGGGTCGTGCGTGGGCGCCCGGTCGCCGATTCCGGCTATCGCCACGACATCGGCCACGAGGTGACGGTGCTGGCGGATCATCCCGTCGTGGCCGGGTTGCCGCCCCGCTTCCGCCTGCGCGACGAACTCTATCTGGCCGAGATTTTCGATGACACGCTGATCCCGTTGCTGCGATCCGATTACGCCTTCACCGCGGCGAATTTCTGGTCTTCGGCTGCGGCAATGGACGGTCGGATGTTCGACAATTCCGGCTGGTCGCATCCGGATGGATCGGGCCTCGTCGGCTGGGTCAAACGCGCGCTCGCGAGCCCGCTCGTTTATCTGCAGCCAGGCGACGGTCCCACCGCCTATGACGATCCCCACGTCCGGCGGCTGGTTGAAAATGCGATACGCTGGGTCGCCTCGCCTGCCGCGCTTGCCTGGGCGCGGTCAGGCGCCGGCTGACATCCGCGCATCGATCGCACGACGCATCGCCGGACGACCGACGAAGAACAGCGCGCCGGCCAACCCCGTGGTCAGGGCGGCGAACAGCGCCATCGACCAGCCGAGCGCCTTCTCGTCCTGAAACAGGAGATCCGTGAAGCTGGCGACGACGATCGGCCCCAGGATCGTGCCGATGATCGACACGCCGACCATGTAGACCGCGGAGGCCTTCCCACGCAGATTGGCGGGAGTCGTGATCTGAAGCGCGGCCGGGCCGATGCTGGCGAAGGCCATGATGAAGAAATAGGCGAGGCTGTAGAGCAGCAAGGTCGCCATGCCGCTGTCGATGAGGTAGGCCGCGGTCGCGCAGGGGAAAGCGACCGCGCACATCAAGGCGAAGTAGGCGAGATGGGCGTCCTTGCGCCCGCGCCCGAACAGACGGTCGACTGCCCAGCCATGAAAGGCCAGGCCGATCAGTGCCGAGCCCACCTGAAATATGCCGAGCAGATAGCCGATGTCGGAAAGCGCCCAGCCATGGGCGCGCATGAGGAACGTGGCGTTCCACGACTGCAGGCCGACGACGAATGCCATGATCAGCGCGAAGCCGAGGCCGTGGGTAAGGTAGAAGACCGGAAAACGTCGGTAATGGCGCCACAAATCCCCGAATCCGGACGGTGCCGCGGTCACTCCGGCGGTGCGAGGCCTGCGGGATTCCGGAATGGTGAAGAGGAGTGGCGCCAGCAGGAGGCCGGGCAGGCCGGTCACCACGAATGCCAGCTGCCAGCCGGCGAGCGGGCCGATCCATGGCAGCGACATCTGGGGTGATGTCGACACCCAGGCGATGACGCCACCGCCAAGCAGGAACGACATGCCGCTGCCGAGATTGCCGCCCATGACGAAGAGCGACATCGGCAGCGACAGCTTTTTCGGCGGGAAAAGCTCGCTCAGCATCGCATAGGCCGTCGGGTTGATCGACGCTTCGCAGCCGCCGACGCCCGCACGCGCTGCGAACAGGCCGCCGAACGATTTCACGAGCCCGGAGGCGGTCGCGGAGATGCTCCAGCCGACCACGCCGCAGAACAGAATGACCCGCCGGCTGTAGCGATCGACCAGCCAGCCCATCAGCGGGCTCATGATCATGAAGAACAGCCCGAACGCGAGCCCCTGGATCATCGAGATCTGGAGATCCGTGAGACTGAGGTCGGCCTTGATCATCGGGATGAGCAGCGCGGCGACCTGACGATCCAGCGTGCCGAACCAGTAGAGCAGGGTAAGCACGGCCACGGCGCGCCACGCTCCCTCACGAACCGGCTCCGCGGCGGGCTCGGCGCACGAGGCCCCGGACCCCGGAAACGGTATCGACTGGGTTCCGGCCATGGGTCCTCCATAAATGAGCACATGTTATCATTTTTGTTGCGTGCTAGCCCATTCACGCTCAAAAGCAATGGGAAAACGTGTTGCGCTTTTCAAGCCGAGGGGTGAAATGGCCGAGCCGATTTACGAGACCGACGAGCCGGTCCTGTATGCCGCCGAGGACGGGGTCGCGCGAATAACGTTGAACCGGCCGCGCTACGGCAATGCCCAGAACGGCCAGATGCTTTACGCGCTGGATGCGGCCTGGACACGCGCGACAGCGGACGACGCCGTCGGCGCAATCCTGCTTTCGGGCGCCGGGCGGCATTTTTCCGGCGGGCATGATATCGGCACGCCGGGCCGTGACGCCGAATGCAGCCGGGAAGACCGGCGCCTCCTCTGGCCCGATCATGCCGGCAAGCCGGGGGCCGAGAAGGCTTATTTGCGCGAGCAGGAGCTCTATCTCGGCCTCTGCCGGCGGTGGCGGGCCTGTCCGAAGCCCGCCGTCGCCGCGGTGCACGGCGCCTGCATTGCCGGCGGGCTCATGCTGGCCTGGGTGTGCGATATCATCGTCGCTGCGGAGGACGCCTATTTCTCCGATCCGGTGCTTCGCATGGGCATCCCGGGCGTGGAATATTTCGCCCATCCCTTCGAGCTTCCCCCGCGCGTGGCCCGCGAGTTCCTGTTCCTCGGCGAGCGGATGGAGGCCAGGCGAGCCCATCAGCTCGGCATGGTGAACCGGGTCGTGCCCGCGGATCGCCTGGCGAACGAAGCCTTCGCGATCGCACGTCGCATCGCTGAATTGCCGCGTTTCGGGGTCGCGCTCGCCAAACAGGCCTTCAACGCGCAGGAGGATCTCGCCGGCAAGCGGGGGACGATGGAGTCGGTGTTTCACATGCACCATCTTGCCCACGCCCATAACCTGCTGCTGACCGGCGACGGCATTGGCGGGGCCACCGCCCGCGATCTCGCCACCGACGACAATGCCTGAACGCGCGCCGTTGAGAATGCTGTTCGGCCGCGACGCGTGGGAGCGGGTGCGGGGGCGAATCCAGGAGGCCGGACTCGCGGTGCAGCCGCTCCTGCTCGAACCCGACGGTTCACTTGCGGACGGCGATTTCCAGGCGGCCTGGTTCAGCCCCGAATTGTTCGCGCTGAAACAGGACGAGGCCTTTCTCGCCGCCGTGCTCGGCTGCCCGACGGTGCGCTGGATGCAGAGCGGTCGCTCCGGCTTCGACCATCCGGCCTTCGCGCAGCTCGCCCGACGCGGCGTCCGGCTGTCGCGCAGCACGGCACCGGCGCCGGCCATCGCCGAATATGTGATCGCCTCGGTATTCGACCGGTTCCAGCGCGGCCCCGAGCGCCGCCTCGCGCAGCAAGCGCAGGAATGGCGGCCCCTCCCGTTCAAGGAGATCGCCGGCAGCCGCTGGCTTTGCATCGGCTTCGGTGAGATCGGCCGGGAGGTCGGGCGCCGGGCGCGGGCTCTCGGCGCCCATGTCACCGGCGTGCGCCGCTCCGGGGGCGACAGCGATTGCGCCGACCTGGTCGTCACCCCCGACCGGATGGGTGGCGCCCTGGCCGCGGCCGATGTCGTGGTTCTTTCGGTGCCGCTCACGCCGGATAACGATGGCAGCTACGGCCGCGATTTCTTCGCCGGCTTTCGCGCGGGCGCGCTCTTCGTCAATGTCGGACGCGGCCAGCTGCTCGACGAGCCCGCGCTCCGGGCCGCGCTCGACAGCGGCCGGGTCGGCCATTGCGTGCTCGACGTCACCCGGGTCGAGCCATTGCCTCGGGGCGAATGGCAGTGGACGCATCCACAGGTCACGCTGACCGCGCACACGTCCGGGATCGGCTCGGGCCTGATTGGCCGCACCGACGCCCTGCTGATCGAAAATCTCGGCCGCTACCTTTCCGGCGGCCCGCTTCTTCACGAACTCAATCCGGAGAATTTCGCATGAGCTGGAACGGCCGCGTGAATGGCAAGGTCGCGCTGGTGATCGGGGCCGGGGGCAAGGACAATATCGGGCAGGTGATCGCCCGCGCGCTTGCCGCTGAAGGCGCGCAAGTCGTGGTCGCCGGCCGCACCCTCGCCCCGCTCGAGGCATTCGCCGAAGAAATCGGCGGCTGGGCGGCGGTCTGCGACATCACCTCCCAGGCCGACGCCCAATCGCTCGCGGACGGCATCAGGGCGCGCACGGGTGGGGTCGACATCGTCGTCAACGCAACAGGTCACGGCCTGCGCGGGCCGTTCGAATCGCTCACCGAAGCGCAGCTGCGGGAGATTGTCGATTTACAGTTCATCGGCCCTTTCCTGTTCTTCCAGGCGCTCTTGCCGGTGGTGCGCGACGGTGGTTCGCTCATCCAGATCAGCTCGGCGACCGCGACGATCATGCTCGACGACCATGCCGCCTATATGGGCACCAAGGCCGGCTTCGATCATGTCATGCGCTGCATCGCACTCGTCGCCGGCCCGCGCGGCGTACGCGTGAACTCGATCTCGCCGGGGCTCACCGACAGCCCGATGACCGCCGCGGCCAAGACGATCCCCGGCGTCTTCGAGACCTACCGCTCCAAATATCCGCTCGGTCGCCTCGGCACCGCCGACGACATTGCCGCCGCGGTGCTGTGGCTGGCCGGGGACGATTGCTTCATGACCGGCCAGAACCTGCAGGTTAACGGCGGGCTGACGCTGCGCGGCAACCCGTCACGGGCCGAAATCGACGCGGCGGTGATTGCGCTGACGGGCGCGCCGCGTCCCGCGCCCTAGGCCTGGAGCGAGGGGATCGCGCCCTTCGTGACCGATGCGGCGTTGTCGACCAGGATCGACTGGCCGTTGATCCATCGGGATTCGTCAGAGGCAAGAAACAGGACAAGCGCCGCGACGTCCTCGGGCGCGCCGCGATCATTTCTGTCGCCGGGCAGGTCGCTGATCAGCCCGGCCCCCGACGCCGCGGCCCGCTTGGCCGGGATGGATTGCACCATCGGCGTGATGATGCCGTTGGGCAGGATCGCGTTGCACCGGATCGGCAGCCGCAGCTGGCCACAATAGACGGCGACGGCGCGGGTATAAGCGTCGACCGCGCCCTTCGCCGCGACATAGGCTGCCACATTGGGCTCGCCCTGGGCGGCCGCGATCGACGACATGTTGACGATCGAGCCGCCGCCCGCCCGCCGCATCGCCGGAATGGCATGCTTGCAGCCCCAGACGACCCCGTCGACGCTGACCGACATGATGAAGCGATAGTCGGCCTCGGTCACGCTCTCTGGCGTTCCGACCTCGACCACGCCCGCATTGTTGACCAGGATGTCGAGCCGTCCGAACCGACGCTCGACGTCGCCGACCAGCGCGGCCCATGCCGCTTCGCTCCGAACGTCATGGTGAAGGAAGCAGGCCGTCGGGCCGATCTCGTCGGCCACCTTCTGGCCTTCCGGATCAACGTCGGTCAGCACGACGGTCGCGCCTTCGGCGGCAAACATGCGCGCGTCGGCGGCGCCGAGGCCCTTGGCCGCGCCGGTGATGATGGCGACCTTTCCGGCGAGGCGACCGCTCATGCGGCCTTTGCCTGGGTCGACGGTTTCAGCCTGATCGGGCACGACCGCTGAAGGTCGAACACCGCGTTGATCCGCCCCAGGCCAAGCCACTTGGCGCAGCCGGCGGCAAGATCGACGATCTCCCCGTCGTCGAAGGCATTTCGCATGTCGTCCCAGAAGGCGTCGTCGAACGTCTCGGCGCCGGCGGCAAAGCGCTCGGCGAACCCGATCGCCAGCCGCTCGCGCAGCGAATATCGATCGGGATCGGGCGCATCGACATTTGCGTAGAAGGCCTCGTCAAGGCCCCAGGCGGCCATGTCGTCGATGCGGGCGTCCGTGCAGGGGATGCAGCGGTTGATGTGTGCGATGCGGGTCCGGGCCGCCTCCTGCTCCCGCACCGTCAGCGTCGAGCATTCCTGCACCGCCGCGCTGAAAGCATCAGCGGCGGCACCCATTTCAGGCCGAAAGCGCCACATCCGCTCGCGCTCTTCACCGGGCCCCTCTGGCAAATCGATCCGCGCCATCATCCATCCTCTCGAGTTTGATCTCAATTAAAGACAGATTTGACGGTTTTAAGCAAGACTACCTTTTTTGTGAAGGGCGGGATGCGCGGCGCAACGAGCGCGGCCATTGCAGCGGGGTCGACGTCGGGGCCGGATTTCGCCGTTGGGAAGCGGAGGCGGGCTCACATGCGGTGCCGTTGCGGCTTGCTGCCCCAAGCCTTAAGATCCGTCACCAGGGCCGGGCAGGAAAAATCATGACCAGTCGACGGAATTTCGTGCTGGGGCTCGGCGCCGTCGTCGCCGCGTCGCCAGCTTTCGCGCGGCGATCGGGATGGCGTCGACTGTTCGATGGACGAAGCCTTGAGGGGTGGACGCGAATTGGCGGCGCGAACTGGCGGGTGGAAGAGGGCGATATCGTCGCCGATGCAGGATCGCCTGGCTTCCTGGTCTCGACCGACCGCTATTCCGATTTCGAGCTGCGGGCCGAATTCTGGGCAAGCGATGACGCCAACTCCGGGATATTCCTGCGCTGTCAGGACCCGGCGGAAATTGCCGCGCGCAACGCCTACGAGGTCAATATCTTCGACAGGCGGCCCGATCCGGCCTATGGCACCGGCGCAATCGTGGATGTGGCCCCGGTCTCGCCGATGCCGAGGGCCGGCGGACGCTGGAACATCATGACGATCCGCGCGCTCGGCGACATGCTCGGCGTCGCCCTGAACGGGCATGTGACCGTCGCGGGCGCGCGCGACGGACGCTACCGCGAGGGACAGCTCGCCCTCCAATATGGCGCCGGGATTGTCCGCTTCCGCAGGGTCGATGTGCGCCCGCTTTGACGCGCGGGTCGGTCAGCGCGCGTGTCGATCGAGCAGGAAGTCGGCGCATCGCTCGGCGATCATGATCGTGGGCGCGTTCGTGTTGCCGCTCACGAGTTCGGGCATCACCGAGACATCCGCGACGCGAAGGCGGGGGACGCCGTGAACGCGCAATCGCGGATCGACAACAGCCATCGCGTCCGTCCCCATCTTGCAGGTGCAGGAAGGATGGTAGACCGTTTTGGCGAATGTTCGCGCGTGATGCTCGAGATCGGAATCCCCAACATATTCATCGGCTGATGGAAGTATCTCGCGCTCGATCAAGGCGCTCAGGGCCGGCGCGCGCATGATCCGGCGGCAGAGCTTGAGCCCGCGGACGATGGTGTCGATATCTTCGGGCGCCGTCAGATTGTTGGCGACGATCAGCGGCGGATCCTGGGGATTTGGGCTGCGCAGCTTCACCGTTCCGCGCGAGGCCGGGCGCAGGATGCACGGATTGATCGTGATGCCATGCCCAGGGGGCGGGGCGCGGTCGAAATCGCCGACCAGGCTCGGTACGAAATGAATCTGGACGTCGGGACGGCCACGACCGGCCGTATCGGCGAAGGCGCCGGCCTCGATGACATTCGAGGCGAGGAGTCCGGTCTTGGAGATCAGATATTGCAGGCCGTGTCGAACCGCCCTGAACCCCTTTTCCGCGCCGACGAGGCTGATGGGCTGGCGGGTCTGGCCATAAACCGATGCAGCGACATGATCCTGGAAATTCTCGCCGACGCCGGGGAGGTGGCGATTGACGCCTATATTGTGCCTGGCGAGCTCTTCCTCGTGGCCGATGCCCGAAAGCAGGAGCAGTTTGGCGCTGCCGATTCCTCCCGCCGCCAGGATGCATTCCTCGCGAACGCGCGCCTCATATCGGTGCCCGGCCGCATCGCGATAGGCCACGCCCGACGCGGCTCCGTTTTCGATCAGGAGACGTTCGACGCTTGCCCCGGTCCGAACGGTGAGCAGCGGATTTGAGCGCACGGACTTGAGGTAGGCTGCCGCGGTCGAACTCCTGCGGCCGTTCATCGTCGTCGTCTGGTAGAAGCCTGCTCCTTCCTGACGCTCGCCGTTGAAATCGTCGTTGAACGGCAGGCCCGCCTGCTGGGCGGCGCGGACAAAAGCGCTGCTGAGCGGGTGCTGATAGAGCGCGTCCGACACAAAGAGCGGTCCGTCATTTCCATGATAAGGTCCGGCAAGGCGCTGGTTTTTCTCCGAACGCCTGAACACGGGGAGCACGTCCTCGTAGCTCCACCCATCACAGCCGATCTCGGCCCACCGGTCATAGTCCTGACGCTGCCCGCGAATGTAGATCATCGCGTTCACCGATGATCCGCCGCCCAGCGTCCGGCCCTGAGGGACGTACATCTGCCGGCCAAGCACGCCGGCTTCCGGTTCGGTCCTGTACATCCAGGTCCGCTTCGTGCCGATCACGCGCAGGAATGCGCCAGGGACGTGGATCGACGGTATGTTGTCGGAGGGGCCCGCCTCCAGCAGCAACACGCTCTTCCCCGCGGCGACGAGACGCTGCGTCACGACACAGCCGCCCGATCCGGCCCCTACGACAATATAGTCGAACGTAGGCGTCATCCGCTCCTCCTACCTCCCTCTCATGTGCGTGGGCGCGACATTTCCGCAGGCCCGGGAAGCCGACACTTGACGCCCCACTACACGTTTCGTATCGTACTGGCAATCGACGTTCCGCATAACGGAACGCGACGTGGCACTTTCGTCCCTTATGCGGACGTCGAAAGCGCTTCGGTTGCGCAGCAACCTGCCAGGGAGAGGGGACATGAGAAACGGGGTCCTGTTTGGTACGAGGGGGATATCCGCGGTCGCTCTGTTGATCGCCACGAATTGCGCTGGTGCGGCGGCATGGGCCCAGGACGGCCCGATGGAGGGGCAGGAACAGGGTTCGGCCTCCGAGGCCGTGGAGGCCGATCGTTCCGAGCAGGAGGTCATCGTCACGGGCTCCCGGCTGGGGCGCACGAGCTTCAATTCCCCGACGCCGGTCAATGTGCTCGGGCAGGAGCGTGCTCAGAACCTCAACATCACCAACGTGGCGGATGCTCTCAATCAGATCCCTGCGTTTCGGCCGATCGCGAGTCCGGCCACGACCCAGCAGCGGTCCAGCGCAAATATTGCCGGGCGCACCCTCGATTTGCGCGGGCTGGGTGCGGTCAGGACTCTCACGCTGATCAATGGACGGCGGCATGTGCCGACCGGCGATGACGGAACGTTCGACCTCAATGCGATTCCATCGATCCTGGTCGAGCGCTCGGAGGTGGTGACCGGCGGCGCGTCGGCCGCCTATGGCGCCGGCGCCGTGGCAGGTGTGGTCAACCTGATCCTCAACACGCGGCTGAACGGCATCAAGGCCGAGACCAGCTTCGGTATCAGCCAGCACGGCGATGCCAGGCGAATTTTCGTTGCCGCGGCCGCGGGCACCCCATTCGCGGGCGGGCGCGGCCATGTCGTGGTCGGAGGGGAATATTCGGACGAGGGCGGGGTCGGCTCGATCAACAGTCGCGCGTGGAGCCGGCGCTACCACGATTTCATTCCGAACCCGTTTTTCAGCACCGACCCGGCGCTGAGCAACGGTCGCCCCGCCAACATCGGGATCGACAACGTCAGGACATCCTACACGCCGGCCGGCACGATCCAGGTCGTCCATCCGCTTCAAGGGATGCAGTTCGACAGCAATGGCAATTTGGTTCCCTTCCAGTTCGGGGAGCTCTACAACAGAGCGAGACCGAGCGCGCTCATGGTCGGTGGCGATCCGAGCATCACCGATTACTACAGCGCCAATGGCCCGCCCTTTCTGGTTCCGACCAGACATGTTTCCGTCCTTGGTCATGTCGAATATGAGCTGACGGATTCGCTCACGGCCTCCGCGGAAGTGGGTTACGCAAAGATCAATGGCGGGCCGACGGGTTCGAATCCACGCTCCGACGCGAATGGCGCGATCCGGATTCAGCGCGACAATGCCTATCTGACGCCGCAGACGGCCGCGATGATGGACGCCGCTGGCGTCACCTTCCTGCCGGTCAGCCGCGTCAACACCGAAATCGGGTCGAACGTCTACAGTTCGAGGAACGAGGTGTGGCACGCATTCGCCGGCCTGCGTGGAGAGCTTGGCGGCCGATGGGACTGGGACGTCCACTATCAATTCGGCCAGACGGACGGACTCCAGTTCAATTCCAACGCGCGCCTCGAGCAGAGATTCAAGGACTCGATCGACGCCGTGTTCGTGACGCCCGCCAACGTCGGCACGTCCGGTCTGCCGATCGGTTCGATCGTTTGTCGGACGACGCTGACGAACCCAACCAATGGCTGCATTCCGTCGAACGTGATGGGGCCGAACCGGATGAACCAGGCGGCCGTCGACTGGATCAACACGATCGCCTTTTCCACCCGCAGGTTCACCGACCACAACCTCGCCGCCAATTTGCGCGGCACGTTGCTCGAAGGATGGGCGGGCCCGATTCTCGCGGCGGCGGGCGTCGAATATCGCACGAACGCCTCTCGCGGCGACAACGACCCGAACAGCAAGCTGAACCTGTTCTCGCAGCAGGCCTGGACCTTCCTGCCGGCCACGACACAGAGGGTCACGGAAGGCTATATGGAGGTCAATGTTCCGATCTTCGCGGATTCGCCGCTCGGGCGCTCGTTCGACGTGGACGGCGCGATCCGCCGCACGCATTACAGCATCTCCGGAAACGCCACGACGTGGAAAGTCGGCGCGGTCTACCGGTTGAATGACGAGTATATGCTGCGCGTGACGCGTTCGCGAGACATACGCGCGCCATCGCCGGCCGAGCTCAATCCGAACAGGTCCATTCTCGCGGGCCAGATCACCGATCCGAAGTACAATGTCCGCTATTTCGTTTCGAACTATAGCGGGGGAAACCCCGATCTGGATCTCGAGCGCGCCAATACGCTGACGATCGGCGGGGTCATTCGTCCTCGCTGGATTCCGCGCCTCCAGCTGTCGCTCGATTATTACGACATCCGGGTCGATGGGGCCGTCGACATCCCGAATGCAGATCTTGCGGTTGCGCTCTGCCGTGCAGGCACCAGCCCCGGCATTTGCACGCTCGGAACCGATGAGAACGGCAATCCGGATCGTATTCTAGCGCTGTTCTCCACATACCAGAACCTTAGCGAGCTCCGCGCGAAAGGCTTCGAGCTTGTTGCCAATTATCGGCAGGATCTTGCCAGGGTCGCGAGCTTCCTGACCGGAGACCTGGATGTCACGCTCAACGGATCGTACGTGCGCACCTTGTCGATCACGCTTCCGAACGGAACCTCGCAGGAGCTGTCGAACTGGACCGGCAATACCGGCCTGGCCGCCTCCATTCTTGGCGTTCCGAGGTGGCGCGCCGATGCTGTCGTCACCTATTCGAGGCCAGCCTATTCGCTAACGGCGCATATGTCGTACATCCCGCGCGGGCTTCTCAATCCGAACTGGATCGGCCCGGAGCAGGAAGGATACAGTCCGTATCTCCCCAATAGCGTGAACTATAACCACGTTTCGTCGCGCTTCTATCTCGATCTCAACGGGCGCATACGGGTGCCTACCGGACCGGGCCACGAATTCGAATTCTTCGGCGGCATAAGGAACGTGCTCGACACCGATCCGCCGCCGGAGATCAGGCTCAACGGAAACCCGCTCTACTTTGACCCGATCGGGCGTCAGTTTACCGTTGGCGTTCGCGTCAGTCTTTAGCCGTCAGGGGACGATGCTCCTCGCGTCGCCCCCGGCAGCGGCCGGGCTCGACACGGAGCATGTCGCTCGCCACCCGAATATCAGGATCAAGAGGGGAGTATCAAATGTCCGGAGTGATCTCACGTAGGAATGCGCTCATCGGAGGACTCATGGGCAGCGGTGCTCTGCTTCTTTCGTCGGTTGCGCGCGCGCAGCGCGCGATCGGCGACTGGCGGATGTTCGCGCCACCGCGCCGGATCGAGAATGTCGACCATGCGGTGGTCTACCGGAACGAAAATCACTTCTGTGCCTGGCCCTACACGCGCGGGTTCTGGAATTTCGAAGACGGCGAGCTCATGCAAAGCTTCGACGCCGCAACGACCGATTATTCCAGCCCGGAGGCGATCAACCACAATCGAATGATCGACACCGCGCACGCTCGCGGCGCCAGCGCGACGCGCAAGCTCACCGTACGCTCCAGGGACTGGGGACAGACCTGGGACGGCGCCAATCCTGTGGCCAACATCTATGACCGGATCGCGCCCGGGACAGAGAATGCGCGTTCGCTCGCGGACCTCGGCCCGATCGACTATCTCGACAAGAACGTCCTCGTGCTGAACGCCCCGAAATATCCCGGATTCCTCGATCCTGCCGGAAGGTGCGGCGTCAAGGTCTCAAGGGACCGGGGCCACAGCTGGAGCCCGGAATTCCCGTTGCTGATGGAAGGCCTCCATTCGATATCGGGCATCAACTCGTCGGTCGTCCGTCCCGACGGCACCGTGATGATCTTTCTGACCGAGGTGGGCGAGGCCATCTATGATCGCCATCCGCTGGTCTACGCGCTCCCGCCGGGCGGCACCGATTTCCGGTTCCTGTCCTACATCACGCCCAAGGCCGACCCGTTCGGCACTGCGGACGGCGAATATTCCGATACCCCCCGCTTCGGTGGCCACCGCTGGTTCTACCCGCGTGGATACGTGCTTCCGAACGGCCGGATGCTCTGTGTCATGCGCGGGCAGCGCGATCCCCGCGGCGATCTTTGGATCGACCTATTCTACAGCGACGACGGGGGCCGGACATGGGATTTCCTTTCCCGGGTGAATGACTTTGGCGCCCCCGGCAGCCTTGTGGTCAAGCGGGACGGGCGGTTCGTGATGGTCTACGGCTATCGCCTGATGCCGTCCGGCATGCGCTGTCGGGTGAGCGAGGACGAGGGCCGGACATGGGGTCCGGAACTCATCATCCGCGATGATGGGGGGAGTTGGGACCTCGGCTACGGCAATGCCTGGGAGATGCCCGACGGCAGGATCGGGGTCATCTATTATTTCAACAGCAGGAACGACCGTATCAACGTGAACGGGGGCGTCCGCCACATCTGCCGAAGCATCTTCTCGGTCGACTGAGAATGGGGGGCGCGACAGCAATGTCTTGGCGTGGTGAATATCGCGAGGGGTATTCCGGATGACGAGCCGTCGTTCATTCCTTCAATCGTCCATCGCTCTCACGATGGCCGGACTGTTGCCCGGGACCGCGCGCGCCGACACGCGTCCACCGTTCAGGATTTTCGATTCCCATCCCCATCTCCACTCCGGGGATCTGGCGCGCTATCCCTATCGGATCGATATCGAGCCGGACCGGCGCGAGCGCGCAATGGCTCGCCCGGTCACGCCGGACGTCCTTTTGGCGGGCTGGGACGCGGCGAATGTCGAAATGGGCTGCGGCGTTCAGTTCAACGCGCTCTACTCGACCGACAATCGGTATCTGCTCGACATGTCGGAAGCCCATCCGCGCATCTTGCCGGTGGTGATCCTGTGGCCGACCGATCCGGCTACGCCGGCGGCGCTCCAGAGTATGTCGAGGGCCTATCGAATTCGGGGCGTACGCTTTTCCGGACTTCCCGATGCGGACGGCAATTTCTCATTCCTGGGTGATGACGCGCTTCGATCCTGGGCCATGGCCGAAGAGCTCGGCCTCGTGGTCGTTCTGATGCCGATGATGTCGGACAATCCGCGTGCGCTGCCGGCCGCGATGAGGCGCATCGGGGAGCTGGCGGTTCGCTTTCCGCGGCTCAGCATCGTCCTGGATCATTTCGGGTTTCCGGTCGCCGAGCGCACCGCGACATTCGGCTTCAGCCCCGATCACCTTGCGCTGGCCGATCACCGCAACGTCCATCACAAATACTCCACGTTCCTGCTGGAAGTGCTCAGGCGCGGCGGCGTGCCCGACAAGGATTTCCTCAACTTCGCGGTCGCGACCTACGGCGCGGATCGCGTGGTCTGGGGATCGGACTTCGGCAACACGCCGGGCGATTTCGGCGCGTTCGTTCGACGGGCACTGGATAGCGCGGAGGACCTGAGCCAGGCGCAGAAACAGGCGATCTTTTACGAAAACGGGATGAACCTGTTTGCGCGACGTGCCCCCGTGGTTGCCGGGCGCTGCTCATGATCCTCGGGGCCGGCACGATCGAAAGCTTGCGGCTGGCGAGCGCGGCCCCCTTTAACGGGAGGGACGGCGCTTGAGCATGTCGGTCGAGGAATATCGGGCGTCGCGTCGTCGACAATGGGACGAGGCGGGCCGGGGATATGGTGCGCTCGCCAATACGGCATTGGCGGATCTGATGAGCCAGGCGACCGCGCAGATCCTGAAGCATCTGTCGCTGTCACCGGACGATCATGTGCTCGATATCGGCACCGGCCCAGGAAGCCCGGCGCTCGAGATTGCGGCGCATCTCGGTCAGGATGGGCGGGTCACCGGCGTCGATTTCGCGCCCTCGATGATCGAGGTGGCACGACTGAGAGCGAAGCAGGCCGGGCTGGACAGGGTCGATTTCGTCGAAGCGGATGCGGAAGACCTGCCCTTTCCCGACAATTCGTTCGATCGCATCGTTTCGCGATACGGCTACCCGCACTTTGCGGACGCGAGGGCGGCCCTCAGGGAATCCCTGCGAGTCCTTCGACCCGGTGGGCGGCTGGTCGCGGCGATGCACGGGGCGGTCGATCAAAATCCCTATTTCACCGCGCCCGTGCTGGCGATGAAGGCGTTTCAAGCGGCGCCCGCGCCGATTACCGATCGAGGTCCGTTCTTCTTTCACGAACCGAACCTGCTCGAGGCCGCCATGCGCGATGCCGGGTTCGACGCGGTCGTTTCCTACCAACATGACACCTCCGTCCTCGTCGAGGATTTCGAAGGCTATTGGGCCGCGCAAAAGGCAGGGGGCGCATCGGTAAGGCGGGAGCTCGATGCGGTTCCCCCCGCGCGACGCGCCGAAGCGGAGGCGGCCGCGCGCGCGGCGCTCGTCAAATATGTGTCCGGCAACCGCGGGGTTTTCCCCGCCCAGATCATTGTCGGGATGGGCACCAAGACCTCGGGGGCGAGTCAATGAGCCAGGCCAGCGTCCCTGAACATACGCCCGAACAGCAGCGCGTGCTCGATCGAGTGCTGTGGCGGGTCATGCCTTTCGCCACGATGTGCATGGTGATCGGGACGATCGATCGTTCGAATGTCGGCTACGCCAAATTGTCCATGGCGGCCGATCTGGGAATGAGCGAGGCCGTCTTCGCGCTCGGCGCTTCGCTTTTCTATATCGGCTACATCGCGTTCGAGATTCCGTCGGCGCTGGGCACGCACCGGTTCGGTGCCCGTGTCTGGCTTGCGCGCATCATGTTCACCTGGGGGCTGGCCACGCTTGGCCTTGCATTCACCAGGTCGGTCGAAATGTTCTACATTTTCCGATTTCTGCTCGGGGCAGCGGAAGCCGGGCTCTATCCCAGTCTGATCCTTTACATCACTCACTGGCTTCCAAAATCCTATCATGCGAGGGGCATGGGCCTGCTGACGATCGGCAGCGCGCTCGGAAATGGCATGGGCGCCCTGGTATCCGGTCCGTTGCTGGATATGGACGGCGCGCTCGGCGTCGCGGGCTGGCAATGGATCTTTCTGGTCACCGGCGCGATCCCCGTCATGGGGACACTGGTCGTCTGGCGATATATGCGCGATCGCATAGACCAGGCCGGCTTTCTCAACGCGGACGAAGCGGCCTTTCTCGCCCGATCGATCGACAGAAAGCCCGACGAGGACCATCATGTCGCTGATGTCCTCAAAGCCATCGTGAGCCCGAAGGTTTTCGGTTACGGGCTCGGGCTGGCGACCGTGCTGACCGCCCTTTACGGGGTGATCTATTGGGTTCCCAGCGTCGTCAACGCCTTCGGCGTGACCGGCACCCAGAACGGCTTGCTGGTTGCCTTGCCCTGGGCGATCGACGCGGTGCTCCTTTGGTGGATCCCGTCCCGCCTCAGTAGCCCGCACAATCTCAAGGCCCTGGTTGTTCTCCTGCTCCTCGGAAGCGCCGTGTTCGCCGCCGCGGCCCTCGTCGACAATTCGATGTTCCGCTACGCAATGCTGCTGATCGGCATTCCGTGCGTGTCGATCGCGCTTTCCTTCTACTGGACATTCCCGGCGCTGCTGTTTCGTGGCGCGCCGGCGGCGGCCGCGCTGGCGGCGATCAATTCCGTCGGCAATCTCGGCGGCCTTCTCGGCCAGAACCTGATGCCGGCCGTCGCCCATGTCGGCGGCTCCCCCGCGGCGGCGTTGCTGGTGCCATGCGCGTGCCTGGGCCTCCTGGCCATTGGAGTCACCCTCGCGCTTGGACGCACAGGGGCCCGATCCGGGCGCGAACTGTGATGCGGATCGTCGCGCTCGAAGAGCATTTCCGGCCGGCCGAACTGTCCGCACGAGTAGCGGCCGATGTCTTGCGCGCCCGTGGATGGCCGGCCGGAGACGACCGGCCGGAACGGCCGGACGTCAGGCGCGGGCTGGAAGAGGCGGGGGATCTTCGCCTGGCCGCGATGGACGAAGCGGGGATTTCGCTTCAGGTGCTCTCGATGTCAGGGCCGGGCGCGGAACTGCTCGACGGTGACGACGGCATCGCCCTGGCACGTGCCTACAACAACCGCCTGCATGATCTCGCGCAACGGCATCCGGAGCGCTTCGCGGGCTTCTGCCATCTGCCCATGGGCACACCGGAGGCCGCCGCTGACGAGCTTGAGCGGTCGGTTGGCGAGCTGCGGCTGCAGGGCGCCCTCGTCAACGGAACGTCGAATGGCCGGTTCCTCGATCATCCGAGCTTCGGGCCGGTCCTGGCGCGGGCCGAAGCGCTTGACGTTCCGATCTATGTTCACCCGAGTCTGCCGCCCCGATCGGTTCTCGACGCTTATTATGACGATCTGCCTGGGGCGACATCCTTCCTCCTGGCGGGGCCAGGCTTCGGCTGGCATGCGGAGACCGCGCTCCACGTACTTCGGCTCGTGGTTGCCGGCGTGTTCGAGCGCCACCCCGGCCTCAAGATCATCGTCGGCCATATGGGCGAAGGCCTCGCAACCATGATCGACCGCTTCGACGAAGTGTTTGGCGGCTTTGCCGCGCATAATCTTACGGCAGGCATTGGCGAGACGATCCGGTCGCGCGTCTGGGTCACCACGAGCGGTTTTTTCTCCGCCATTCCATTTCAGGCGGCCCTCGCGGCCTTCGGCGTCGATCGCCTGCTCTTCTCGGTGGACTACCCCTTCAGTTCGAACAGGAGGGGGACGGACTTCCTGCGCAGCCTTCCTCTCGCCGACCACGAGAAGAAGAAGATCGCGCACGAAAATGCCGATGGCCTCCTCAGATTGTCCCATCCGGCCGCGCGCTCGTGAGTCAGGCAGGGGATCGGGGCGCGGCCGCCATGTCGGAAAGGGAATATTCGTGAACTATCTGGCTCAACCGTTCCTGATCGATGGGGAGTGGAGATCATCGTCCGGCGCGCGCCATGGCCCGGTGTTCAATCCGGCCAGCGGGGCGCAGATCGGGTCGATCGCATTTGCCGAGGCGGAGGATCTCGATGCCGCTCTTCGGGCGGCGGAGAGGGGCTTTCGCACCTGGAAGCAAGTGCCCGCCTTCGAGCGCTATCGGATATTGCGCCAGGCGGCCGACAATGTGCGGGAGCGGGTTGGCGAGATCGCGTCGTGCATCACGCGCGAGCAGGGCAAGCCGCTCGCGGAAGCGAAGGTCGAGGCATCCAGCGCCGCGGACCATATCGATTGGTATGCGGAAGAATGCCGTCGCGCCTATGGACGGATCATTCCTTCACGGGCGGCGAACGTCTCGCAGTGGGTCGTCAAGGAACCGGTCGGGCCCGTCGCGGCATTCACGCCCTGGAACTTTCCCGTCGGTCAGCTCGTCCGGAAAATCGCGGGCGCTCTCGCGGCAGGCTGTTCGATCATCGTCAAGCCGCCAGAAGACACGCCCAGCTCCTGTCTCGCCTTGTGTCGGGCGTTCAATGATGCGGGCCTTCCCGCCGGCGCATTGAACGTCGTGTTCGGGGTGCCGGACGAGGTCTCCCGCCACTTGTTGTCGTCGGAGGTGATCAGGAAACTGTCCTTCACGGGCTCAGTCCCGGTCGGACGACGGTTGGCCGAATTGGCCGGGCGCGGCCTCAAGCGCGTCACGCTCGAGCTTGGCGGGCATGCCCCGTTCATCGTGACCGATGACGCGGACGTGGATCTTGCCGCGCGCATGGGGGCCATGCTCAAATTTCGCAACGCCGGGCAGGTGTGTGCCGCCCCTACGCGCTTCTACGTCCAGGCGGGTGTCTACGACGCGTTCGTGGAGCGCTTCGTCGCTGCCACCGCGGAGATCAGGCTTGGCGATGGATTCGACGAAGGCACCAAGATGGGGCCGCTCGCCCGGGCGCGGCAGATGGAAACGATCGATGCATTTGTGAAGGACGCTTCGGTCCATGGCGGCACGATCCTCCACGGCGGCACGGCAGGGGGAGGGGAGGGCTATTTCTATTCCCCGACCGTGATCGCCCAGGTGCCGACCGAGGCCAGGCTGATGCGGGACGAGCCTTTTGGCCCGGTCGCTGCCGTCAACAGGTTCGACGAGGTGGAGGAGGCGGTCGCGGCCGCCAACAGCCTGCCCTTCGCCCTGGCCGCCTTTGTCTTCTCCCGCCTTGTTTCGCACTGCTCGATGTTCGCGAATGCGATCGAGGCGGGGATGGTCTCGATCAACGGATTCGGGCTTGCCGCGCCGGAAACTCCGTTCGGGGGCATCAAGGATAGCGGCTATGGCAGCGAAGGCGGCAGTGAAGGTCTCGATGCCTATTTCAACGTCAAATTCGTCAGCCAGGCCAGCTGAAACGGCCGTTCATGACCAGTGCGGGCATGAATGGCGCGGATCGGCAAGGCTTGTTCGGCTGGTTTCGGGACCTGGACAAGATCGAACGCCGGACCTTCTATGCCTGCTTTGGGGGTTGGGCCGTCGATGCGCTTGACACACAGATTTACAGCTTCCTGATCCCGACGCTCATCGCGCTGTGGGGCATGACCACGGGCGAAGCGGGGCTGCTCGGGACTGCAGCTCTCATTTCATCGGCACTGGGAGGCTGGATCGCCGGCATGTTGTGCGACTGGCTTGGCCGGGCCCGAGTCCTGCTGCTGTCGATCGCCTGGTTCATGCTCTTCACGATTTTGTGCGGCTTCGCGAATTCGTTCGAGGAACTGATGGGCGCGCGCATCCTTGCCGGGCTCGGCTTCGGCGGAGAATGGGCCGCCGGCGCAGTGCTGATGGGCGAGGTGATCCGCGCGGAATATCGCGGGAAGGCGGTTGGCGGCGTGCAGAGCGCCTATGCCGTCGGCTATGCCGGGGCGGCGCTCCTGTCGTCGATCCTCTTCGCGCTGTTCCCGCCTGACCTGGCGTGGCGGTGGATGTTCTGGCTCGGGGCGGTGCCCGCGGTCCCGGCCCTGCTCGCACGACGCAATCTCGGCGAATCGTCCGTCTTCCTGCGGGAGCGCGAGGCCCGGGTGGCCAGGGGCGCGCCGCGCTTCAATCCGCTCATGATCTTTCATCGCCAGGCATTGAAGACGACAATTCTCACCGCGCTCCTGGCGCTCGGCGTCCAGGCGGGGGCGTTCTCGATGCAGCTGTGGTTGCCCACCTTCCTGCGCACCGAGCAAGGGCTCACGACGGTTGAGGTCGGCTATCACATGCTGGCGATGACCGGCGGCTCGTTCGTCGGCTATCTGGTCGCCGCCTATCTTTGCGACGGCATCGGTCGACGGCGGAGCTTTCTGCTGTTCACGATGCTCAACTGGATAGCCATCCCGGCTTTTCTATATCTGCCCGTCGGCGCCAGGGGCCTGTTCCTGCTGGATGCCCTGCTTGGATTTGCTTCGCTCGGCATTTACAGCGCGCTCGGACCCTATTTCACCGAGCTGTTTCCGAACGACATAAGAGCAACGGGCCAGGGTTTTTCCTATAATTTCGGACGCGGGGTCGGCGCCTTCTTTCCCGCGGTCGTGGGACTGGTGAGCGCTGGCGGCCAGATGCTGGCCCTGCGCGACGCGATGGCGCTGGTGGCCTGCGCCTCCTACCTTTCTGTTCTTTTCGCCGTTGCGCTCCTTCCGGAAACCCGCAGTCGCCAGCTTGTGCCCGGCATCGCAGAGCCGGGCGCCAGAAACGCCCCCAATCTATCCGGGCTATAACGCAGTACGAAACGCTGGACGCGATAACGGAACAATGTTAGCGCCCTCAGATTGAACATGGCGATCGCGGGGCTTTCGAACCCGGGTGCAGGAGAGCGGACATGAGCGACATCATTGGCGGGTCTTCCGCGACGCAGCCGAACCCGTCACGCGAGGCCCTGATCGACCAACTCCTTGTTGGTGCGATCGACCTGCATTGCCATAGCGGCCCGTCGGTCATGCCGCGCGGTCTGGACCATATCGAGGCCATACGGGAGGCGAGCGAAGCCGGCCTTCGCGCGGTGCTCTTCAAGGATCATTTCTATTCAGCGGATCCGATCGCCGAGCTCCTGCGCAATCACTACGGCCATCTCAACGTGAAGCTGCTTTCTGGCATTGCCCTCAACAATTCCGTGGGGGGGATAAACCGTTACGCCGTGGATCACAGCATCAAGCTGGGCGGAAGAATTGTCTGGATGCCGACCTTTTCGGCGGCCAATCACATCGATCAGCATCGAAAGGATGCCGATTTCGACAAGAAGTTTCCGACGACAAAGGCTCGGATGCTGCAGCCGAGCCCGCTTCGGGCGCTCGATGATAACGGGGATATCCACGACGAACTGAAGTTCATCCTGGACCTGATCGCAGAGGCCGATCTCGTGCTATCCGCCGGCCACTTGCACATCAGCGAGATCTGGCCGCTGTTCGAGGAAGCCAAGCGGCGTGGGGTTCGTCGACTGCTGGTGAACCATCCCATCTATGTCGTCGGCGCGGAGCTTGATGACATAAGGCGGATTGTCGAGATGGGCGCCTATGTAGAACATTCGGTCTGCATGTTCGTGGAAGGGTCCAAATTCAAGTTATACGATCCGGCCACGCTTGACTCGCTGATCAAGGCAGGAACAGTCGACCGTACGATCCTGGGATCAGATTTGGGACAAACCGGCAATCCTCGCCCGGTCGACGGATTTCGGGCCATGATCGGCATTTGCCTCGACCTCGGTTACAGCGAAGACGATATCCGAAAGATGGTGTCAAGAAACGCCGCCCGGCTCTTCGGGCTGGACCTCGACGACACGCTGGCGAGCGCCTAAGTGGACTGATCGACAAGTAACGGAAAATTTCACGATGGATATCGAACGCGATCGCGGTGGGATTCAGGCTGTGCATCTCACATTCGATATTCTCGAGGAACTCATGGCGAGCCAGAACGAACTTGGCGTCAGTGAGATCACACAGCGGCTCAGATCGACCAAGGGCACCATCTTTCGTCACCTCCAGACTCTGGTGGACCGCGGCTACCTGTCGCAAAATCCGCGAACGCTGCGCTATCGTCTCGGCACGCGTGCGCATTTGCTCGGCGAGGCGGCGCGCAGCAGCGTGGATTTGCTCGCGATCGGCACCGAAGCGCTGGGAAGGCTGCAGGCGGCGACGCGTCAGACGGCCGTGCTCTCGCGCGTGGTCGGTCGAACGGTTACCGTGCTGAATACGATCACGGGTCCGGGTGCATTGGAGATCGGCGTCAAGCCCGGGAGCGAATTGCCGCTGCACGCCTCGGCGCAGGGCAAGATCGCTCTGGCATTTTCGAAGCGCGACCTCATGGCTTCGCTCAAACGCCAGCCCCTTCCTGCGATGACGGGCCACACGGTGACGGATCCAGCCGTCCTGGCCCGTCAGGTGGCGGATGCGAAAGCGGCGGGATGGGCGAGCGCGTCGGAAGAGATGATGCTCGGAATCAACGGCGTGGCCGTGCCTGTGTTCGACGAAACAGGGGATTGCATCGCCTCGCTCGCGATCGTCGGATCGATACAATTTATCGGCGATCCCCCGGGCGAGGCGATTCTCGCTCCCTTGATCGAAAGCGGCGCCGCGGTCTCGACGGCGCTGGGCTATCGGCCGGCCGCCGCGGGCTCGTCTCCGTCGGCTCAACCGGCCTCCGGCAAAGGATAGTCGTTCGCGTTCAGCACCCAGCCGGGCCTGGATGAAAAGTCCATGCGTGGCGGGCAGAAGATATCGATCAGCCGGTTGGTCCGCGGGCTCATCGCCTGCGAGGTGTGAATTGCCGGCGGCGGGATCACCACGGCGGACGGGCTCAGGCAATGTTCGTGCTGGTCCTCGCGCCACTGTTCGAGATTGGGCGTCCACGGCCAGCGGATATGGTGGGTGAAGCTTCCCGCGACGGCGAGCGAGCATTGTTCGAAATCGTCATGGCTGTGGGGAGACAGGCGCGTCGGATCGCGAGGCCCCTCGTAACGCTCGATGGCGCTGATCATGAAGGTCGAGCAACGGTGGATCGTGCCGAACCGGCCCGGCGTCGCGGGAACCTCGAGCGGATAGACTCTGATCCTCGGCCCCCCGGTCGGTGCCGGCCATGGCCGGAAGGGCGGGATGTTTGGACGGGGCTCGCGATAAGACGAGGCATTGGCGCATTTTTCGGCGAGATCGCGCGACAGGGCGGTGACGAGGCGGACGATCGTCCCTTCCCGGAGCGCCGTCACCCGGCTGTCGCCGGCCGGAATGAAGACGATGCTGCCCCCCGTCGCCACGATTTTCTCGGCCCCGGCCTCGACCTCGACGCGCATATCCTCTTCCGGCAGGATCAGGGCATATTCGTCGGGCTGGCCCAGGCGCTCGAATGATCCCTTCTGTGCCGCTTCGATGTGATTGAGCACGAAGTTCTGCCCCCGGAGGTACCAGCGACGGCCATGCTCGTCCGCCTCCGCGGGCGCATCGCGATAGAATCGACCATATTCCGCACTGGCGAACGCTGTCGGGGCAGCATTGGCCGGCGATGAACTCGCCAACGAAGCTCTGGGATCAGACGCGTCGTACAAACCGGCCCTCGCTTTCGAAATCTCACCGATCGAGGAGGTGAGTTGTATCATATATGCGTACAATGTACCGTATAACAGAACAAAAAGCAGGATATACAGCGATGACGTTCCTCCGTGCCCGGGTGAGGATGGGCGAAAAGGTGGTCGGCACGTTCGTGAAGACAACCTCGCCGCAGACGATAGAGGTGCTCGCCCAAACGGCGCTGGATTTTGTGGTGCTGGACGCGGAGCACGCGCCCTTCGGGATCGATTCGCTTTCCCAGGCGCTCGGCGTGGCGCGGGCTCTCAAGCTGCCGGCGCTGGTCCGTATCCCCAGTCATGATGCGGCATTCATCAATGCTTGCCTGGATCTGGGCGCGGAGGGCATCCTGGTGCCCCATGTCCGATCCGCGGCCGATGCCGAGGCGATCGCCGATGCCGTGAAATATGGCCGAGGGCGGCGGGGCTTCTCGCCCTCGTCGCGGGCTGGCGCTTACGGCACGATGCAGGCCGCAGCCTACCGGACCCGCGCGGATGAGCGCAGCTCCATCTGGTGCCAGATCGAGGATGCGGACGCGCTGGAGTGCGTCGACGAGATCGCCGCCCATGACGCGATCGACTGCCTCTTCATTGGCCCTGCGGATCTCGGCTGGTCGCTATGTCCTGACGGGCCTGACCCTGATATCCTCGACCAGGCGATCGCCAAAATCCTCGATTCCGGCCGGCGGCACGGCCGAGCGATGGGGATGTTCGTGCCTTCTGCCGATCATATCCCCGAGGCGCTCGAGAGGCGCGTTTCAGTCATCGTTTCCGGTTCGGACCAGTCCATGCTGTTGGCCGGCGCTCGGCAGCTTTCAATTGCGTTGAAGGGGGATGGTCAGAGCCAATGCACCGGCCGGTAATAATGCAGGCCTGACGCCGAGGAAGCGTCGCCCCCGAACAATTTCGTTCGCATCACGATAGGAGTTGCCCACGCTGGGTGACCTGAGAACCTTGGGTGATAGGCTCGGCGGCGTAAAGGTTCCAGCGACCGCCCACTCCCGTCGTCAGGTTCGCGATCTGCTAACCCATTGAAATCGCTGGTGACCCCTACGGGACTCTCGTTTCTACTCTATGATGTTGGAATATATGTGAAAATCTAGCACGGGGCCAGCAAATACCATTGGAAACGCCATCGGACCGCGCGGATTTCTTGGGCTTCCTTGATGCGCATGGCCAAGCCTTATCATCGCCTCCCTCCATCGCGAAATGCAAGCGAGCATCGCTTCAATGCCACCTGTGATACAAAACGGGTGTAGGCCCATGCGGCCTATCTGACCGAGTCGGTGCGGAGTCCCCATGCTTGCTGACGGCCAGGTCACAATAATGATGTCGCTTGCCGACCCACCGGGTTCGAGTCCGATCGGATTGGCTGTCCTTTGGCTGCAAGGGGCGCTGCTTGGGTCTATCGCCATCGCCATCGCGGTTGTCGCGGTGGCGTCGGTCGGGCTGCTGATGCTGGGCGGACGAATCGACGTGAAGCGCGGGCTGACCGTGATCGCTGGATGCTTCATCCTGTTCGGCGCGCCCGCGATCGCGAGTGGGCTCCAATCCCTACTGGTGGACGGACGGGAGATCGCCGGCATTTCGCCGGACCTGCCTCCCGTGACGCCCCCACCTTCTCCGCCGGCGCCACCTGCCAACGCCGATCCCTATGCTGGGGCCTCGGTGCCGGCCCGTTAGAAAGCCGGCGCAATCACGCATGTGCCCCCGGACTTGCGGATTTTCGCGTTCACCGAGCTAGTCCGGCTCAGAAGTTCCAGTGGGTCTGACGGTGGTAGCCGTCATAGGTCATCGACGCCCGGTTGCCGTTGGCGTCGGTGACGCTCGCGCGTTGGCGGTGTAGGTGGCGTAGTTCTGCTGGAGCACCGTCGCATAGGCCCGCTGCATCTGGGCGAGCTGGCCCACATTGTAGTAGACATTGTGCGTGATCCGTTCGGCCCCGAAACTCCCTGCGTCTCAAGGTGCAGGCCAAGGATGGCTAATTAGTGCACTGTCACCGTAATCGGATCCGTAATCGCCGGTAACAGCGGCTCGATCACGCGCCACTCGAAATCCGTCAGATCATATCGGCTCATGCCGAGCCTGAATCACATTCCCAAAGTCAGGGGAATCCCGCTTATGGGTTCACGACCTAATCGGCTTCTCGAATGTTATCGAGGGTTCTCGTACAGGCGTTATGTTCCAGGACAGCCATACGGAAGGTAAGGATCTGTTCTATCGTCCAGTTCGGGTATCGATTTTGCGTCCACGCCACAAACCGTTCCATTTCTCGCACCTTCTCAGCATGGGTATGTAGAGTTTCTGGGCAGCTAAATTGCCCATCTTCAACATCCTCCAAGTCTTCGGTAGTCCAAGACTGCACTTGTGCACTTTGAGCAAGGACGTCTGGCAAACACGCCGCGTTCGATACCATAAAATAGAGGAAGATAATGACCTTTTTCACCAACTGCGTCCTGTTACCGATAAAAGGATAATATCTCGTCATCAATGAATGCTTCTCTTGGAGGGCCATTTGTAAAATCTAAGTAATATAACCTTTTGTTATCTTGAGAATGAACAATGACACGCATGCTCCACACAGATATAGATTCGTATGGTGGAGGAGATAGTGAGTACTGACCGACATATCTCCTATCTTGGAACACTATAATCTTTTGCCCTCCGTGCATGACATTCCCATTTTGCGGGAGATATCTGTAGCGGTAGTCATAGATTGCGTAACGATCTTCACTCGTTCGCCCCACTAATTCGAACGTGGCATCGCTCTTTGAACATACCAATGGCCCACTAAAACCTCCTTCAATGAGGGATTCGCGTAGACCCAAAAGGCATTCGGACGTAGGCTCTGCCGCCACTGGACCAATTAGCCAAGCAGCCGCAACGCAGATCAGAATTGCGAGACTCTTTCTCATCATCAGCACCCTTGCCTGATGCGGGCCCTCGCTGCCTGAACCTTGCTCAAATAATTCGGATCACCCCCCCCATTGTAACGAGTGACGGCTTCGTCCCAACCCCGAAATGAGACAGCAGCTCCAGTGGAATCATATCGATAGGACTTGTAAATCAGCCACTGTATTCCAGCCATTATCCCTAGATATTGGCCGGGTGCGACTCCTTGGGTCAGGCCATACTGTGCCTTTCTTGGATCCCAGTCGCCTGGATTATTCACCTGCATCGGATCTGAAGCGTAGACGCTGGCGTTATGGCCAGATTCCACGGCAACCATCGCTTGTATAAGGTCGGCGGGAATAGCCTCAGCGGGTGGCGCACCAAAGCCTCGGCCGAAATTATAAGCAGTGGTCACTACGACAATAAATCCGTCTAGGGAGGACAACCTGGCAGGCGTGGGGCAGTTATTTTGTGGCCTTTGGCCTGTGACGACGATTGTCTGCTCGCCTCCACCTCCACCCGTTCCACCGCCGTCGGGTTGAAAAAAGTTAAGCAGATCGAAGTCCCCGGGATAGTAGCAAGTCGCTCCGTGGCTACAGGGGTCACGATGGCCACATACGGTGATCCCACCGTCTTGCGGACAATCTGGAGACGTCAATCCACTCGGGTCGACGCTGTTCACCGGATCGTTATGCGCATAGGCATAGATGTTCATCCCGTCGCCATATCCGATCGGATCGGTCTGCATGAACCGCCCCAGCGTCGGCGAGTAGATGCGGGCGCGGTGATAGGCCATGCCAAGCTCCGGGAGCCAAGCCTGGCCGGTATAGCCGAACCGCAGGCCTTCGGTCGAGGCCCCCGGGATGCCGAACTCGTCATAACTGTGGATCGCCAGCATCGTGCCCGAGCCGTTGGAGGTGGCGATAACGCTGCCGCGCTCATCCTCATGCAGGAACCGGCGATCGGTCGTGCCGGTGCCCTCGTACCACACGAGCGGCGCTCCGCTCGCCGGGTCGAACACGTAGCGGCGCTGCAACGCGCTGGAGCCGTTATATTCGGCGATCATGTTCCCGCCATCATAAGCGAACCGCGTCGTCGTGATGCCGTCCGAGGTCTGGTAGAGCCGCGTCGCCGGATCATAGGCCAGCGTCACCCCGCCCGTCGCTGCAGTCAGCAGGTTCTCGCTCGAATAGGTGAACGTCGGCCCGCCAGCTGCCGTCAGGTTGCCGCGGCTGTCGTAGCTCGGCGTGATCGTGCCCGACAGCGTGTACTGGTTGAGCCCGTTGCGGCTGTAGTTGCGGTTGACGTTGACCGCGCCGTCCCAGGCATAGGCGTCGTTCGAGCGCGTCCGGCTCGCGATCTGCCCGGCCGGATTGTAGCCGTAGCCGAACGTCACGTCGCTCGCCGTCCCGCCAAGGTTCTGCACCAGGCTGGAGAGCCGCGACACCGCGTCGTAGCCGTAGGTCGTGCTCGTCCCGTTGCCGCGGGTCAACGTGGTGCGCCGGCCGAGATTGTCATAGGCCCAGGTCGCCAGCACGCCGACGCCCGTTGACGCCCCGTTCTCGCGGACCTTGGTCAGATCGCCGGCGGCGTCATAGTCGTAGTTCACATAGAGCCCCGTGCCCGGATAGGTAAGCTGCGTACGCCGCCCGGCCAGATCGTACGCCGAGGTCGCCGTGCCGAGCGGCCCCACCTGCGTCAGGTTGCGGCCCAGCGCGTCGTAGGTGAACGTGAGCGTCTGCGCTGTCGTGCCGGCGGTCAGCAGGTGGCCGATGAGGTCGTAGGTGTAGCTGACGTCCAATTCGCTGCCCGGCAGGTTCTTCAGCGTCGGCCGGTTCAGATGATCGTAGGTGAACGCGACGCTCGTCCCGTCGCGCAAGCGGCGGTTGGTGATGTTGCCGGCGGCATCGAGCGTGAGCTGCTCATAATCGGTGGTCGAGCTGGTGCCCGCCCCTAGCGTGGTGTTGGGATAGCGCGTCTTTACCAATCGGTCGTGGCCGTCATATTCATAGGTGGTTCGATTGCCGTTGGCGTCGGTCGCCGTCGCGATCAGGCCGTTGTTGCTGTAGGTCGCCGTCACTTCGTTCGCCTGCACGCCGGCCACGCCATAGCCGGTCTGAACCAGCGTCGGGTGGTTCGCGACGTCGTAGGTCGTGCGGGTGATCCGGTCCGGCCCGAAGCTGCCCGTCGTCTGCAAGGTGCAGGCGGCGGTGAGCGTGGACCAGGCCGACGGGTTCATGCGAACGGCGGTGCACTCCGGCCGGCCGACGGAGTCATAGCTCAGGTCGGTGACGGCATGGAGGGCGCTGTCCGATCCGGTCAGCGTCTGCCGAACGGCACGGAAATGCGTGTCGTAGCTGATATCGACCCGCTCCTGGGTGGCGAACCCGGCCCAGTCGGCATCGGACTGGCTGCTCACATTGCCGATCTCGATCCGGCTCACCTGGCGGTTGTTGTTGTAGGTGATGCGTCGGGCGCGCGGTTTGAGGCTGCCGCCGCCATCAGGATCGGGCGAGACAGTACCGACCACCAGCCCGGTCTGATCGTAGCGCGTGCGCACCGTGTCCGCCGTGCCGGCGAGCGGCCCGTCCACCGTGATCGGCCGGGCGAGGTCGTCATAGCCGGTCGCGGTTACGGCCGAGAGCGAGCCGTTGCCCGCGGCCACCGTCACGCTGGTCGGCATCAGGTTCGCCTGTGTGTAGGCGATCGTCGTGCGCGTCTCGTCCGCCGTGCCGACGCAGGCCGGCGAGGCGCCGGTGGCACAGGCGGACACCCCGGTCAGCCGATAGACGGTGCCGCCACCCGGCGCAGTCATCGCCGTGTAGCTGTAGCGCGTCTGCGGCCGCGTGCCGCTGCCCGAGGGTGCGGGCGCCGTCACCGTCGCGACACCGCCGCTCGACGTGTTATAGGTATAGTCGGTGGTGAACCCGCGCGCGTCGGTCGTGCTGGTCGGCTGGTTGCAGGTCAGCACGTTCGTGCAGGTCGACGGATAGACGGCCGTCTCGACAATGTCATTGCCGCTCACGCCAGCCTTGTCGCGATGCCGCGTCTCCGTGACGTTGCCGCGCCCATCATAGCTGTACTGGACGTAATTGCCCTCGGGCGCGGTGATCCGGGTGAGCCGTCCCGCCGTATCGTAGGTGTAGGTCGTCGTGCGGCTGAGCTCGTCGGTGATCGAGGTGGGCAGGCCGACATTGAGATCGGAGACAATTGTGCGCGTGCGGCTGCCGGGCTCGGTCACCACCGTGGTTGCCGTCGTGCCGCTGACCGTGCGATTGTAGCTCCAGGTCATGCCGGCGCGCGTGACCGAACTCACCACGATGTCGCTGCCGACTATCGCGTAGCTGTAGGTGGCGTCCGGGACCGAGAAGCTGAGCGTGCCCTGCGTGTAACTGTGGGCACGGCCCTCGGCATCGGTGACGGTGCCGCCGCTATAGCCGGCCGTCGGCCAGTCGCCGGTCAGCGTGCAATGGCCGGCGCTCGGACTGCATGCTTCGACGGTGGTGTTGATCGCGACGACGCCGTTCAGAACCGACCAGGCCGGACCCTGGCTCGCGATGAGAACGGTGTCGCGCTGATAATTATAGTGGAGCTGGTAGCCCATCGAGCTCGACACGGCTTGCAGCCGCACCTTGTTGATGAATTGGCCTCCGGTGCAGCCGTCGAGATTGTTCGTACACCAGGTGACGCTTGCCCAGGTCAGCGCCAGATGCTCGCCGGTCGGATAAGTGACACTGGTCGCGCGGGCCACGCGCTGGAAATCGTCATTGTCGTGCTCGAGATAGTCGTAGACGACGACTGTGCCGTCCGACGTGGTCAGCGTATAGGTGCGGCCGCTCTTGACGAGTCGAGCGCCGCTGCCGTCCGCAGCCGTGTAGGTGCTGCCCGATTGCGTGAACGGGATTGAGCTGAGGCCCATGCTCGCGGTCGTGGTCGTTCCGCTGACGAAGAGGCCGAGATCGAAATTGGTGGCGCCGAGGCCGAAGCCGAACCGATGAATGAGCGCCAGCCCACTGCGGCCGGACGGGCCGATCGCAACGTCGGTCCGGAAACCGGTGAAGGTGCCGCGGGTGAGATCGACGCCATTCTCGTCGACCATCACGCGCTCGGGTGGCGGCAAATCGGGAATCGACTGCGCCAGCGCCGGTGCGGTGAGCGCGGTGGAAGCTAGCAGGGCAGAAGCAAGCGCGCCCGCGTGAAGCAGGGTCTTATTCATCGGCATTTTCCCCCTCCGCCAAGATTGACGGTGACATTGGCTGATGTGCGGCGCGCGACTCGTTGAGGCCCGCCGAATATTCCCGAATTTGATCCGAGGATTGCCGCACTTGCGGCTTCGCTTCCCGCGCTCACTGGCAAACCGCCGCGGTCACATTCACGGTCAGGGTCGAAGTGGCGGTCGCGCCGCGCGAATCGCGCACCGTGTAGGTGCTGACCTTGGCGCCCCCGCTTGCGGTGGAGGTGAACTGGATGGTCGTGCTCGAAATCACTGAAAAGCCAGCGCCGGTGGCCGAGATCAGTGTCAGCGGATAATCGCCATCCGGGTCGGTATCGTTGGCCAACACATTGTAAGTGTGGGTCGAGCACTTGGGCTGCGAACCGGTGTCGGCGACCGGGGCCGGCGGGTTATTAGCCGGCGGCGTTGGAGTGGGTGTCGGGGTAGGCGTGGGAGTTGGAGTGGGCGTCGGGGTGGGAGTAGGCGTCGGGGTGGGAGTGCCGGGCGTCGGAGTTGGAGTTGGAGTGGGAGTAGGCGTCGGGGTTGGGGTGCCGGTCGCCCCGCTGACGGTGTAATTCATTCTATTGCCGACGCTGTCGTAGGTGGTCGCGACGGCGAGGCCGTCATTGGGCCGCCGCTCGTGGCCACGGCGACGAGCCGCCCGAGCGCGTCATAGGTGTAGGTGACGGTCTCGCTGGCCCGACCGGCGCCGCCGAAGGCGAGCGCGCCCGCCGCCGCGCCCAGCAGATAGGCCGCCTTCCTGTTCATACCCCCTCCAGGCAAAACTCCTTCCCCCCGCGCCGTCATAAGAAGACGGCCGAGAAAAATTCATCCGGTCCTCGACCACGATCTGGAAGAGGTTATTCAACCTATTCGTTTCTTTGACGATTCGGATGCGTAGTTCGACAGAATGTCGATTGCAAGAGAGTTCAAATGACTCGATCTAATTTTCGCGTCGCGTCATAAACTCATTTAGCTACCCCTGACTCCATCCATAGAAATCATTCTCGTTCGTTTCGGACGATGTCAAAACAGCTTAGCAGTGCAATTCCATGCGACAGCATCTCGGCGCAGGGCATCATCGATGATCGGACAGTAGCATAATCGCTGAATGACAAGTCTCAGTAGAGCGCAGATTGGCAATCGCTCCTTTGACAAGGCCTTCCTATGGCGATCCAGTGACTTTGCTGGCCTCGTCGGGCGACATCGGTAGGGTTGCGCACGAACGGGCGTATCGTCACGCGCGCGATATTCAGGACACTAGGATATCGCTAGTGCTGATTATGGTTAATTGGGTATTCTCGATCGGCCGCCGGCAGCGCTAAATCGTGGAGCCTTGATGGATTCCTACAACTATGACTCCATGCCAGAGGCCTTGGCCGATCTTTCGGGATCAAGCGCGATTGGATCGGCGGTGCTTTGGGTGCAAGGCGCCCTGCTTGGGTCGGTTGCACTTGCCGTCGCGGTTGTCGCGGTGGCGTTGGTCGGGGTGTTGATGCTGGGCGGGCGGATCGAGGTGCGGCGCGGGCTGACCGTGATCGCCGGCTGCTTTGTCGTGTTCGGCGCGCCCGTGATCGCAAATGGGCTTGAAACGCTCCTCATGCGTGAACCAGAGAGTTCGGCCGCTGCACAACAGGCACAACCACCAGTGGTGCCGCCACCTATTATTCCGCCTGCCTTGCCGAATAGTGCAGATCCCTACGCCGGGGCTTCGGTGCCGGCACGATAGGCGCTGGCTCAACTGAGTATTGTGTCCCTAGAATTCGAAGCAACCTGACACCGTAGTGCCGCCAAAGCTTCATGGGCGCCATCGCCCTTGCCGAAACTGTTATCTGGTCAAGCATTGTGTTCCCGGATTCCAACGACGTTCCAGCTATCGCATCTTACTACCTTCTATTCTGTCACCTCGTAGATAATATTAGATCCATCTGGCGCATTTTGGATTTGTTGAGCTAAACTCCCTCGCAGCTTGAGAGATTTTACGGCGTCCATTTGCACGAGATTGTCTATCTTAAACTCTCCACCCAATACGAACGGCTTTATAGGGACGAGGCGATTTCTGGGGGCAATACGCCCATGCTCTGATTGCCATTTATGCGCCACAGGATATCCCGTCGATATCTCATAATCATTAAGAACGTTATCTGCCCATTCCTCCAAGTTAATTGCGAATTCCTCAACTCCTCCAGTTTCAGGATCGAAGGTATATATATAGTCCGAGAACACAAACTGCCCTCCGAACGCATCTTGAGCGAAACATATTCCTATAGGCGCTAGATTTTCATATGCGCCACGCCACAAGGCTTCGTCATTCCACTTATGAAGCGGATAAGACAAAAAAGATTCACCGCAGGGGAATACCTCTAAAGAGTTTTCGAATGCAAAAAAGCCATTTTTATAAGAAAGTAATCTAAGCAGACTTACATCTATTCCGTCAGGTAGAGAATGAATGTCATAACCGAGAGCGGAAGACGAAATCTCCAAAATTTTATTAATACTATTCATTAATATTTCCTAGTTACATACGGTAATGGAAACCTTACCGCCATTTCGAACACTTCTACACTGATTAGAAATACTGGCTCCCGCCCCTCGATTGTCGGAGGGATTGATATGCTCAACGGAACTACCGTTGCCTCCTTCTTCGAACATCGCAGGTGGGTATTCATCACGGTCGGCTCCGCTTCGTGTCGGGGTACCCCTAAGTGCTTCTCGACGTCGTGCCGCACTTCCAACACGGTCCACGGTCAATCGACGCGGTTGGCCAGCGGCTTGTGCACGCTCGATGTGAGAAGCCGCTTCTGGATGGGCCGACCGGCTGACCCGAACAGTAGTGACGGCCTCTTCCTCAGCACTTGCCCGCTCGCCCGCCTGAGCGAGCCTAGCAGTGATGCGCGCCGCATCGATTTCCTCGCCAGCAACAGGAATGAAGAGCGGTCCGACCCATGAAAGAACCTCCCAAGTGACCTGGCCAATTCTAGCCTGCCCCTCTCGATAGCCTTGGATACAACCAGCATCACCATGGCAAGAGGTCTCGATCGAAAACGTGCCGGCGATTTGCGTCCCCGTCGGGTCTGCTTCGTTTACGGGATCATCCCCTACATAGGCATACAGGTTGTTCCCGCCCTCATATCCCACCGGATCGGTCTGCATGAACCGTCCGAGTGTGGGGGAGTAGATGCGGGCCTTGTAGTAATAGAGCCCGACCTCGGGCAGCCAAGCCTGGCCGGTATACTGGAACCGCTCGGCGAGGTTGTTGGTCGAGCCGGGGATGCCCCATTCGTCATAGCTGCCGTGATCGGTGAGCGTGCCCGCGCCGTCCGTGATCGCGACGATGCTGCCCTGATGGTCGGCGAACAGCTGATGCCTTGTGGTGCTCGATACCGTCGCGCCTTCATACCACAGCAGCGGATCGTCGGCCGCGGCGTTGCTGCCGTGGACGTAGCGCCTGAGCAGCGTGCCCGACGTGTTGTATTCGGCGACCAGCGCGTCGCCGTCGTAGAGGAGCCTTGTGCTGCCGACCTGGTGCAAGCGCCCGAGCGGATCGTAGACCAGCGTCGCGCTGTGCCCGCCGGACACCTGCACGAGGCGGTTCTCGACGTCGTAGAGGTAGGTGCTCGAGCCATCCGAGGTCAGGTTGCCGTTGGCGTCGTAGGCGAACGTCGCAGTGCCGGCGGCGGTGTATTGGTTGAGCCCGTTGACGGCGTAGTTGCGGCTGACGGCCACCGCGCCGTCCCAAGCGTAGGCGTCGTTCGAGCGGGTGCGGGTGACGATCTGGCTCGCCGGGTTGAACGAGTTCGTCCAGGCCACGTCGGAGAGCGTGCCGGCGAGGTCGTGGGTGAGCGCGTTCAGGCGGTTGACCGCATCATAGCCAAACGTCGTCGCCGCGCCGCTTCGTGTCAGCGTCGCAGGAAGGCCGGCGGGGTTGTAGCTGGCCGTGAGCACGGTGGTGGCGCTGTTTTCGCCGAGCGTGGTCAGCCGCCCCAGCGCATCATAGGCGTACGCAAAATACTGCCCGTCGGGATGGGTGACGCGGGTGCGGTTGCCGGCAAGGTCATATTGGTAGGATAGTGTTCGGCTTTGCCCGTCCATCGCCTGTGTTGTTGAAGTCAATCTCCCGAGCGCGTCCCAACTGTTCGACACGCCCTCACCCGCCGCTGAATCGAAGCGTGCGAACATCTGATGGCCGAGCAGGTCGTAGCCGTAATAAACGTCGCGGGTCTGGGCGGCTGTTAGCCCGACCCGGCTCGGAACGACCTTCACCGTCATACGGTTGAGATTGTCATAGGTGTAGGCGAGCGTTGTGCCATCGCGCCGCCGCAGGCTCGTGCGGTTGCCGTTGGCGTCGTAGCTATATTCCTCGTAATCGGATGGGTTGGCGACGCCGTGGGTCGACGTCGAGGGAAAAATCCAGCGCCGCTGCCGATCGAACCCGTCCCAGGTCATCTCGGCGCGGTTGCCGTCGGCGTCGGTCATGCTCGTGACCATGCCGTCCGCGCTGCGCGTGTAGGTGGCGTAATTCTGCTGAAGCGTTGCTGGGAACCCGTTGGCGGTGGTTATGCCATAGGCCCGCTGCACCTGGCTGAGCCGGCCGGCCGCGTCATAGACATTGCGCGTGATCCGGTCCGGACCAAATGAGCCTTGCGCCCCCAAGGTGCAGGCGCTTGCGGGCAGTGATCCGTAGATGGCCGGGTTCATTCTGACCGCGGTGCATTCGAGCAGGCCCTTATAGCCGTAACTATATTGCACCAGCGTCTGGTCGGCCCCGCTCGAGCGCCGCTCGGTGAGCTTGCGGCCAAGCGTGTCGTAGGTCGTGATCTGCGTCACCAGCACGCTCATCGCGTTGAGCGCCACCAAGGTCTGCGCGCTCGCGGTGCCGGTCTCTACCTGCGTCAGCCGCCCTTCGACGTCGAAAGTTCGGCGGACAGCGGGGGAGGAGAGCGGTCCCGCACCATCCGGGTCCGGGCCGACCTCCCCGATCGGCTCGCGATCAAGATTCCAGAAGAAATAGGTGCGATCGACCGTTCCCGGCATTGGGCCATCGACCCAGATCACATTGCCATTGGCGTCATAGTCGCGGGTGACGGTCGAGACCAGCGAGCCGTCGCCGGCCTGCGTCGTCTCCGAAATCGGAAGCAGGTTGCCGTTATAGGTGATCGCGGTGCGGACTTCGTCCGCCGTGCCCACGCAAGCCGCGCCCGCCATCGTCCGACAAGTCGAGGTCGCGACCAGCTTCCAGATCGGCGTGCCCGCGACCAAAGGCCCACCCGGAGATTGCCGGTAGGTCGCGTGAAGCTGCTGCCAAGTGTAGCGAGTTTCTCGGCGTACGCCATTTGAATCCGGCGGCAACGTTTCCGTAAGCCGCATGCCTGAATTCGGGTCATAGGTGTAATCAGTGCGTGCCCCACGTGCATCGATGAAGTAGTCCAGAAGATGACACGTTCTCCCGTTGACACAATTTGTGTTGAAGCTTCCGTTTGAGGCGATTGCCGCCTGTCCCGACCCGGGTTTTGGTGTAATCGTTGAAATAACGGGATCGGACATCCCGCTGTATCCCCAGCTCTGGGTCGCCAGTTCCGGATATTGGACGTGATCCAGAAGCGTCTCAATGCGACTGTAGCTCCACGGCTGCATCGTGTCGAAGCCGAAGCTGTAGGTGGTCGTGTGCGCCAGTTCGTCGGTGATGCTACTATGACCAAGCGACAGGTTGAACGTCAGCGAGCTGCCGTCGGAATGGGTGGCCACGGCATGGGTGATGGAAGAATATTCGGCCGGTGTACCGGTATAGCTGTAAGTGGCGCTGCCAAAATCGTCCGAATAATTGGTGACCGCCCAGATGCTCGCCGACAGATTCCCTGGTCCGCTCGGGACCTGGTACAGCAGCACGCTCTGCTGGCGGATGTACTGGTGCAACCCCCCCGGATGATAGATATTCGTATCGGTGTGGCCACCAGCTCCGAAGACGGAGGCGGAGTTGATCGTCGTCGTCCGCAACATCGGATCGTGATAGGTGAAGGTCGTGTTGCCAGCTACGCCGGTTACGGCCCGGGTGAATGTCGGCCACGCTTGGGAATAGCTGCAGCTCGGCGCAGTGATGCTGCAATAGTCGATTGACGTGTTGATCAGCCGCACATCGTTCTGGCCCGAACGCACGACCAACTGATAGCCCTCATTGCTCGTTACCGTCATGTCGGTGTTGGGCGCTCTCGCATAGGTCAGCGTTCGACCGTCGCGATAGATGATCTTTTGCAACGTGCCGGTCTGATAGATGAAGCTCTCGTTGCCCGAGCCGGCAAAGGCGCCATCGAATATCCATGCGGTGTCGTCATTGTCGTATATAACGACGCCCAACACCGGATCGGATACCAGCCGTTCACCCGTAAAGGCTGTGAGATTCATCTGCCCAGGGCTGCGCTGGAAGTTGAGCGTCCTGTTGCCCAGTCGGGCAACCAGATATTCGACGCAACCATCGTCCGAGAGGCCACAGGTATAGTCCTGAATCCACCCAACCATGGGCGTGCCGACATTGTTGTTGAAGTTGATATCGAGCGGAGTGAAGGAAACTGCGGGATCGTCGGCCAACCCAGCCCCAAGCGCTCGCGATGTAGTCACGAAGTTGCCGGATTTGAGATCGACCCCGTTCGTGTCGGTCATGATTACCGGTGGAGGCGGTGTACTAGCTGATAGCTGGGCCTGTGCTGGCGCGGCTGGCCAGGTAGCCAGGAGAACCAAGGCCAACGTCAACATCGCGATTTGACGCACCCTGACCGAAACTAACATCACCCAATCGCCCTTCGCTTCTCCAAAGGCGAGATCGCAGCCTGAGCGCTGCTCCACAAATTCGCTCATCAACACCCCCCAGGTCCGCCATGCGTGACGGTGACGTTGACCTGACCAGTCGTGGAGTGCCCGTGATCATCGCTGACCACATAGCTTCCTGTGTAACTGCCAGCAGTGGAGCCACCGCCCAGGCTAACGAAGCCGGGGACGGTCGAGGCGGTGGCGATGTTCATGTTAAATCCGCCGTTTGAATGAACGGAGGTCAATGTCATCGGATCTCCGTCCGGATCGCTATCGTTGGCGAGAAGGTTGAAGCCTCCACCTGAATTGCAGCCGACGGTGATATTGTCCGTCACTGCGACGGGCGCCTGGTTACCCGGCGGCGGCGGTGGTGGTGGTGGCGGCGGAGGCGGCGGAGGAGGCGGAGGAGGCGGAGGAGGCGGTGGCGGTGGAGCGGGCGTGCCGGCGACCGAGTAATTGACGCGATTGCCGGCGGGATCATAGCTCGTCGAGACGGCGAGGCCGTTGTTGGCGCCGCCGCTGGTGGACACCGCCACGAGCCGGCCAAGCGCATCATATGTATAGGTGACCGTATCGCTCGCCCGGCCGGCGCCGCCAAAAGCGAGCGCACCGGCAGCGGCGCTCAGCAGATAGGCTGCCCTCTTGTTCATCGGCCCCTCCAGGCAAAAACCTGCCTTTTCCCGGCCGTCACATGAAGACGACCGAGACCAGCCCACTCGCTTCCCGCCCCGCAGGGATCGAGATTATTTTCGTGAGTTCGTTTCTGTTACGACTCGGATGGGTAATTTGAGACAAAATCAATTGCAAGCGAGTCGATATGAATCAATGTAATTTGTGCATCGCGTCATGAATTGGGTTTCATTATCCTTTGACTCCATTCGCAAGAAATCACCCTCGTTCGTTTCGGACGATGCGAAAACAGCTTGGCAGATGCCTTTCCACGCGACAGTATCTCTGCTCAGGGAATCGCGCTGACCTGACGGGGTGTAATCGTGCAAAGGACAAGTCTCGGTAGAGCATGGGCCGCTCTTTTGGCCGCGACCTTCTGGCCGGTCGCCGCACTGGCCACTCCTTCCTATAGTGACCCCGCCGGCTCCGGCGTCCTCGTCTCCGCCGTCCACTGGCTCGAAGGCACGCTGCTCGGCACGGTCGCCACCGTGGTCGCGGTGATCGCGGTCGCCTCGGTCGGCTTCCTGATGCTGACCGGCCGGATCAACTGGCGCTATGGCGCGACCGTGATCCTGGGCTGCTTCATCCTGTTCGGCGCGGCCAGCATCGTCGCCGGCATCCAGTCCACCGCCGGCCTGGCGCAATAAGCCGATGAACGGCCTCGATCGCGACACCCTGTTCGTGGCGCTGACCCGCCCGCAGATGTTCGCTGGCGTCACCTACAGCTATTTCGTGTTCAACCTCGTCCTCGCGACCGAGGGGTTCCTGATCTTCCGCTCCGCCTGGGTGCTGCTTGCCGCGCTTGTGGTGCACGGCGCCGGCATGCTTCTGTGCCTCGGCGAGCCGCGCTTCTTCGATCTCTGGCTGACCCGCGCCGGTCGTTGCCCGAGGATCCGCAACCACAAGATCTGGCAGTGCAACTCCTACCGGCCCTGACCCGCGACGCGGGCAAGATCGCGCACGAGAAGCCGGTGGGGCATCACCTGCCTTATGGTCGCCATGTCGACGATCACACGATCGCGACTCGCGACGGCTTGCTCATGCAGATGATCCATCTGCGCGGCCTCCTGTTCGAGACGGCCGACACCGACGAGATCAACTATCGCAAGCGCCTGCGCGACGCGACATTGCAGGTGATCGGCTCCTCGCGCTTCGCTCTTTATCATCATGTCGTCCGCCGCCGGATTGACGCCGAGCTTTCGGCGGACTTTCCCGATGCGTTCTCGCGCCAGCTCGATGCGGCCTGGCGCGAGCGGCTGGCGACCAAGCGGCTCTATGTAAACGATCTCTTCCTGACCTTGATACGGCGCCCGCTGCAGGGGCGTTTCAGCGGGCTCGATCGGCTCAAGTCCATGCTCGGGCGCGCCACGATTGCCGATACGGCCGGGTCTGTATCGCGCGAGGTGCGCCAGCTTGATGCCGCGCGCGATGCGCTGATGGCCGCGCTCGGCAGCTACGCGCCGCGCCTGCTCGGCGTCTATCAGACGCCGCAGGGACCCTGCTCCGAACCGCTCGAGTTCCTCTCCGTGCTGCTCAACGGCGAGATGCGGCCAGTGCTGCTGCCGATGGAGGACTTAGGCCACTATCTTCCCTATCGCCGCGTCAGCTTCGGCCAGGATGCAGTCGAGCTAGGGCCTGCCGGGCCGACACCTCGCTCGTTCCTCGGCCTCGTCGCGATCAAGGATTATCCGGGCCAGACCGCGCCGGGCATGCTCGACGAGCTGCTGCGCCTGCCGTTCGAGCTCAATGTCTCGCAAAGCTTCGGCTTCGTCGATCGCCAGGCGGCGCTCTCGCGGATGAACCTGGCACTGCGGCGTATGCGCTCCGCCGAGGACGAGGCGGTGAGCCTTCGCAGCGAGCTCGCCGAGGCCAAGGACGATGTCGCGGCGGGCCGCGCCGGCTTCGGTGAGCATCATATGACGATCGCGGTGTGCGGCGACAGGCCGGCTGCGGTGGACGAAGGGGTCGCCGAGGTGCAGGCGGTGCTCGCCGATCTCGGGATCGTCGCGGTGCGCGAAGAGATCGCGCTGGAACCGGCCTTCTGGGCCCAGTTCCCCGGCAACTTCAAATATATCGCGCGGCGCGGCCTGGTTTCGACGAGCAATTTCGCGAGCCTCGCCTCAAGCCATAATTTCGCGCAAGGGCAGGCGGCGGGCAACCACTGGGGCGAAGCGGTAACCTTGCTCGAGACGACCGCTGCGGGTCCTTATTTCTTCAATTTCCACCAGGGCGATCTCGGCAATTTCACGGTGATCGGCCCCTCGGGCTCGGGCAAGACGGTGGTGCTCAATTTCCTGCTCGCCCAAGCCCGTAAATATCGTCCCCGCATCGTATTCTTCGACAAGGATCGCGGCGCCGAGCTCTTCATCCGCGCGATCGGCGGGCGCTACGATCAGCTTCGGACAGGCACCCCGAGCGGTCTCAACCCGCTCCAGCTTCCTGACACCGGGGTCAACCGCCAGTTCCTAATCGACTGGCTTTCCCAGCTCGCCGGCGGCGTCGATGTCGATGAGCTTGGCCGGATCAAGGATGCGGTGGACGCCAATTTCCAGCAGCCCAAGCGCCACCGCCGCCTCCGTCACCTGGTCGAGCTGTTCCGCGGCGGTCATCGCCCGCATGAAGCGGACCTGTGGGCGCGCCTGAGGCCCTGGTGGGGCGAGGGCGAGCGCGCCTGGCTGTTCGACAATGCGGAGGACCGGATCGACCTTGCCGCCGACGCGATCGGGTTCGACATGACCCAGATCCTCGACGATCCCGCGCTGCGCACGCCGGCGATGATGGTCCTCTTCCATCGCGTCGAGGAGCGGCTCGACGGGTCGCCCTCGATCATCGTCGTCGACGAGGGCTGGAAGGCGCTCGACGACGATGTCTTCGTGCGCCGGATCAAGGATTGGGAAAAGACGATCCGCAAAAGGAACGGCATCGTCGGCTTCGCCACGCAGAGCGCGCAGGATGCGCTCGAAAGCAGGATCGCGAGCGCGATCATCGAGCAGGCCGCGACCCAGATCTTCATGGCCAACGCCAAGGCGCGCGCGGCCGACTATATGGACGGGTTCGGCCTGACCGCGCATGAGTTCGAGCTGGTCCGTACGCTCCCCGACGAGGCACATTGCTTCCTCATCCGGCGGGGCGGCGAGAGCGTGGTCGCGCGGCTCGATCTCTCAGGCGAACGCGATATCCTCACCATATTGTCGGGGCGCGAGCGGACGGTGCGGCTGCTCGACGCCATCCGCGCGGAGAAGGGGGACGATCCCGCCGACTGGCTCGTGCCGCTGCTGGAGGTCGCATGAGCGTCTGCGCCGTCAATCCCGCCGAAGGCTTCGTCACGCGATTGCTCGATTATGTCGATTGCCAGGCGCAGACGCTCGGCGCCGGCGGATATCAGGCGCTCGGCACGCCGGGATCCACCGTCTCGCTGATGATGGGCGGCCTGCTCACCATCTTCATCGCCCTGTTCGGCTATCGCGTGCTGCTCGGCTATAGACCGGGCCTGCGCGACGGGGTCGGCGCGATCCTCAGGGTCGGCATCGTGTTCACGCTTGCGTTCAGCTGGCCCGCCTATCGCACGCTCATCTACGATGTGGCGCTCAAGGGCCCGGCCGAGCTTGCAAACCAGATCGGGGTCCCGGCGGGCCTTCCCGGCTCCGATGGCGGTCTTGTCGCGAGGCTCGACGGCGCCGACCAGGCGTTCATCGCGCTGGCCGCGCTCGGGACCGGCGCGGGTGGGCCCGCCGCGACGACAGGTGCCATGCAGCCATCGCGGCAAAGCATATCGGTCTTCGATCCGCTCGCGCTCGGGCTGGCGCGGGTCATCTATCTTGTCGGCGCCGTCGGCGCGCTGGCCGCGATGCGGCTGGTCGCCGGCATCATGCTCGCACTCGGGCCGTTCTTCGCCGCTTTCCTGCTGTTCGAAAGCACGCGCGGCCTGTTCGAAGGATGGATAAGGGTGCTGGCCGGCGCGGCGCTCGGCGCGCTCGGTGTCGCGGTCGTGCTCGGCGTGGAGCTGGCGCTGATCGAGCCCTGGCTCGGCCAGCTCATCGCCTGGCGGGCCGCCGGCTATTCGATTGCCGGCGCGCCGACCGAGCTTCTCGTCGTCAGCCTGGTGTTCGCGCTCTCGATCCTCGCCGTCGTGATCGGCGCCTGGCGCCTCACGGTCGGGTTCGGCCTGCCGGCGGCCTGGCGCACCGCGCCGGCCCGGTTGGTCGAGACAGTCCGGCGTGTCAATGGCAGTCTCGCGCCGGTCATGCGCGGCCAGGCCGTGCCGACCGAGCGTTCGCGCGCGACTCTCGTTGCCGATGCCATGACGGCGACCATGCGGCGGGAGCTCGCGGGCGGCACCGGCCATGCGCTGGCGCCGCGGCGGGCGGAACCGCATGATGCGGGCCGCGCGCAGGCGGCATCGGCGGCACGCACGCCCCTGGGCCAGAGCTACCGCCGCGCCCGCACGCGCCTGTCGGCGAGCGCGGCACGGCGGGACAAATCATCGTGAACAAGCCACCGCGCGAAGAGCTGGACGCTTATTATCGCGAGGCCGCGAGCTGGGGCCATGATCGCGAGACGGCGCTGCGCTCGTCGCGGCGCGTCGCCTGGATCGTCGCCACCGCCGCGACGCTGATCGCCGTGCTGGAGGCGATCGCGCTTGTCGTCCTGACACCTCTCAAGACGGTCGAGCCCTATACGCTATTGGTCGATCGCCAGACCGGCTTCGTTCAGGCGCTGAACCCGATCGATCCGGGACGGGTCAGCGGCGATGCCGCGCTCACCCAAAGCTTCCTCGTCCAATATGTGATCGCGCGCGAGGGGTTCGACATCGACACGCTCCAGCCCAATTACCGCAAGGTCGCGCTCTGGTCGGCCGACACCGCACGATCCTCCTATCTTGCCGACATGCAGGCGTCGAACCCCGCAAGCCCGCTCGTGCGCTATCCGCGCACGACGTCGATCGACGTACGGGTCAAAAGCGTGTCCCCGGTCGGACGCAACGTCGCCATGGTCCGGTTCGAGACCCAGCGGCGCGACGCCGGCGGGCGAACCCAGCCGCCGAGCGCCTGGGTCGCGATCGTCCGCTATCGCTATTCGGGCGAGCCGATGAGTCTCGAGGACCGGTTCATCAATCCGCTGGGCTTCCAGGTGCTGCGCTATCGCCGCGACGCCGAGGCGCTGCCGCCGGAAATCGAGGAGGGACCGCCGCCAACCGCAAATACCGCCGATCCGGCAAACGCGCCGCAACCCCTGCTTCCCGCGCAAGCGATACGGCCATGAAGGCCCCGGTCGCGCTCGCCTTCCTGTTCATGGCGGTCCCGCTCGTCGCGCAGGTCCAGCCCCGCCCGGTCGGCAGCGACCCTCATATCCAGGTCGTCGACTATGATCCCGACCAGGTCGTGCGCGTCGCGGTCGCGCAAGGCTATCAGGTGACGCTCCAGTTCGCCTCGGACGAGCGGATCGAGAATGTGGCAGTCGGCGACAGCGCCGCCTGGCAGGTGACCGCCAATCATCGCGGTGACCTTCTGTTCGTGAAGCCGATCCGCGATGGCACGACCACCAATCTCACCGTCGCGACCGATGCGCGCATCTATGCGTTCGAGCTGACGCCCTTGTTCGAAGGCGCCTCGGACCAGGCCTATGCAATCCGGTTCCGCTATCCGACCCCGCCCGACGAGACAGCGGTCGCTGCGTCGGCGCAGGCCGGCGCGCAGGGCGAGGGGCGCTATCGCCTGAGCGGGGAGCGCGCGCTGCGCCCGAGCAGCATCAGCGACGACGGCACCCATACCTATATTGCCTGGCCGGACCACCGCGCACTGCCCGCGGTCTATACGTTCGACGCCCAAGGCCACGAAGCCCTCGTCAACGGCAATATGCGCGGGAACCTCTACGTGCTCGACAGCGTCCAGCGCCGCCTCGTATTCCGCATCGACCGCCATGTCGCGCGCGCCGTGCGCACAAGTCCGATCGGGATGCCCTGATGCCGCCGGTGACCGAAGGCGGCGATCCGCGCTTCGCCCTATCCGGATCGGAGGGCGACGTCCGCCCGGTGGTGGCGCTGCCGCGCGGCGGCGTGCCGACCTGGGCGCTCATCGCGCTGGCGGTGATTGGCGGCGTGCTTCTCTTCAGCATTCTCGATGCCCGGCGACGGGCCGCGAGCGCGCCCGCGGTGCGCCCGCGCGCCGCCGATATCGCGGCCATGCCGGCCTCGCCGCCGCCGCTTTATGTGCCGCCCGATGTCTCCGGCGCGGCGCCATATGCAGCGCCGCCTGCGCCCATTGTTGCACCGGTCATCCCCGTACCCGCGCCGGCGCAGCCTATCCCTGTGCCGCAGCCCATCTATGTCCCGCAGCCGCCGCAAATGGCTCAGCCGGTCGAGCCGCCCGCACCGCCCCGGGTCTCGGTCGAGCCGGTGCTCGTGTTCGACGGCAGCGCGCCACGGGAGACAGCTGCCAGCTCGCCACCGGGCGGCAGCGCCGATCCCGCCTCGGCGGCGGCCGCGGTTCCCGGCAGCGGCGTGACGATCGGCGCACGAACCCGCGCCGGCGTGCTCGCCAATCCTTCGACGACGGTGCCGCAGGGAACCCTTATTCCGGCTGTCCTCGAGACCGCATTGGATTCGACCCGTCCCGGCTTCGCGCGCGCGATCGTCTCTCGCGACGTGCGCGGGTTCGACGGGACGCGCGTCCTCATCCCCCACGGCAGCCGCCTCATCGGCGAATATCGCTCCGAAGTCGCCCCCGGCCAGCGCCGGGCGCTCGTCAACTGGGTGCGGCTGATCCGCCCCGACGGCGCCACCATCTCGATCGGCTCGCCCGGCAGCGATCCATTGGGACGTGCCGGCACCAATGCGCGGGTCAATACCCACTTCTTCGAACGGTTCGCCGGCGCGATCCTGCAATCGGCATTGGACATCGGCGTCAATGTCGCCGCCGCCCGCGCCGGCAACGGCGCCGTCGTCGTCCTGCCCGGTGCCATCCAGAACAGCTCCAGCCAGGTGATCCAGCCGCAGCAGGTGACGCCGACTTTGACGGTCCGCCAGGCGACCAGCATCACCATATTCGTCGCGCGCGATCTCGATTTTACCGGGGTCGAAGCGCACCGATGAGCGCGGCGGCCAACGAGGACGGCCCGGTCTATCTCCAGGCCTATCTCGCGCCGTTCGCCGAGTTGCTCGCGCGAAGCGACGTCACCGACATCTACGTCAATCGCCCGCACGAGCTGTGGATCGAGACCCATAAAGGCGGGATCGAGCGGCGTGACGTGCCCGAGCTCGACCAAACCATGCTCGCGCGCCTTGCCCACCAGATCGCCGCGATCTCGCACCAGGGGATCAGCCGCGAGCATCCGCTCTTGTCGGCGACGCTTCCCGACGGCGCCCGCGTCCAGATCGTCGCGCCGCCCGCCACGCGCGGCCCGCTCGCGCTCGCCATCCGCAAGCATGTCGCGGCCGATCTGTCGTTGACTGACTATGTCGAAGCGGGAGCGTTCGATGAGACCCGGCGCGGAAACGCGGAGGGAGAAGAGGACATCGACCGCAAGCTCGCGGCGATGCTGGATGCGGGCGACATCGCCGGCATGCTCGCGGTCGCAGTGTGCGCTCGCAAGAACATCCTTGTCTCTGGCGGCACCTCGACGGGCAAGACGACGTTCCTCAATGCGCTGCTCCGCGAAATCCCCGCCGACGAGCGATTGATCCTGATCGAGGACACGCCCGAGCTTCGCGTCCGGCATGAGAATATGGTCGGCCTCATCGCGGCGCGAAGCGCGCTCGGCGAGGCCGAGGTCGGCGCGGACGACCTGCTCGCCGCATCGCTCCGCATGCGGCCCGACCGGATCATCCTCGGCGAGCTGCGTGGCCCCGAGGCGTTCGCGTTCCTGCGCGCGATCAACACTGGTCATCCCGGATCGATGACCACGGTCCATGCCGACAGCGCCGAACGCGCGGTCGAGCAGATCGTGCTGCTCGCGCTTCAGGGCGGCGCCCGGCTCAACCGCGATGACGTGCGGCATTATGTGCGCGGCACGGTGGATGTGTTCGTGCAACTGGCCCGCGCAAACGGACGCCGTCATGTCGCCGAGGTGATGCTTACACTTGGCACCTAACCCCGCTGCTCCTGGAGGAGCTGGCCGGCAAGGTCGTAGACATTGTGGGTGACCCGGTCGGGGCCGAAAGACCCTTCCGTCCCCGGCGCGCAGGCATCCGCCGGCGGCGCGGCATAAAGCGCCGGGTTCATCCGCACCGCCGTGCACTGCGGCCGCCCGAGCGGATCGTAGCTATATTGGGTCAGCGTCTGGATCGTGCCCGCGGACCCCTCGCGCAGCCGCTCGAGCACCTTGCGGCCCATCGCGTCATATTGCGTCTCGGCCGTCCGCTGGATGGTGAACCCGGGCCAGGCCGACGGCGCCACCGCCTCGCTCTGCCAGGTTGCCAGTTCGCCGGTCTCGACCTTGATGAGCCGGCCGGCGGCATCGTACGTGTTCCTGACCGCCGCATGATGCAGCGGCCCCGCCCCGTCCGGATCGGGCGCGATCGTGCCGGTGACCCGCCCGCCGGCGTCGTAGCGGGTCGATTGGGTGTAGGGCTGCGCCGTCGTCGGCGGGTCCGCCGGGCAGCTCGCAAGGCCCGCATTGGGCCGGGTCTCGCTGATCTTCCGGCCGAGCGCGTCATAGGCGTAGCAGGTGCGCAAGACGGTGGTGACGCCATTGTCGGTCGAGGTCACCATCTGGCCGCGCAGCAGCAGATTGTTGGGGCCGCTGTCCGGCCCGTAATCATAGGCGGTCAGCACCTCGTCGCCGGCCGCCGCGCACGGGGCGGCGGGATTGCCGGTCGCCGCGCTGGTGCGGCACGTGCTGGTCGCGATGCGCACCCACACCGGCGTCGCCGCCTGAACATAGCCGCCGGCGCCGTTCGACACCCAGGCATAACGTTGCGCGTAGCTGTGCCGGGTCTGGGGGCGGATGCCACCCACCGCCGGCCCGGTCTCGGTCAGCACCCCGCCATGCTCGGGCGCGTAATTCAGTCTCGTAGAATTAGCCTACTGTTGGTAGGCCCGTATTTAGAGGCTAAAAAGATTACAAAATAATTTGCTAATCCGACAGATACCAAGCCTATTGTAAGTGATATAATCGTCGTGTCAATTGATAACTTCATCACCCAAGAAAAAATAAGAAATTGAAGCAGAAACGGTATTTCTATGAGAAATAGAAAATTCTGAAATCCTAAATTTCTAATGTATTTAGTCGCAACGGCACTTGTTAATATATATCCGCTAATCAACAGAAAATACAACGCAGCTCCAAAGGCAATACTTGGGGAGTTGGTAAATCCGCCCCAAATTTTTGGATAAGGACGCAAAAAGGCCCATGTCATCATGAGAATGGAGGAAATTAAGACCTCCCCCACACGACTAACTATCCATATCGTTAGCGTCTTCATCAACAACCCTTGATCCTACTTCCAGTTATATCGCATCCTCCCGCTGACCGCACCTCCCGAACCAGCGCGTTTCCGATTGCTTCTCGGTCAGCCTGATTTTGAATTGGATTGGCCGCCCTATATCATGTCTCACCCGTTCGAGCACCCTCGAATATGCTTGGTCTGACCCAAACGGAGAGCCCGCCCCCCCCCCCATTCATTAGTGCGTTGGCTTGAGACACCACCCTATCGTAGGCTCCTCTGTCACTACCTTGCAGGCCGTCTAGGTACCGCTGGACATTCGTTTGCTCGGCATGAACCATTGCCCGATCCAAGCGGTCGCCCGACATTTGGCTTCGAATCGCCGCATGAAATAGGCTTACATTTCCTCTTTCGAGCGTCGCGCTAATATTCGCCATATGATTGCGGAATTCAGAGGTCGTCCCTGAGAAAAATCCCGCAGCGGGCATGGATAGTGAACCAAACATCTCTACCGTTGCCGTTGCCGCTGCGAAAAATCTAGTCTTCCTCTGTAGTTGTCGATCATAGTCCGCATACAAAGCAGCTCTCCGGCAATAATCCGACCATTTATTTAGAATACGAACGCAAGCTTCACCATTCGGATCTATGTTATTGACGGGGTCATTATCTGCGTAAGAATACAGATTGACCTGATCGTCATACCCGACCGGATCGGTCTGCATGAACCTGCCGAGGGTGGGGGAGTAGATGCGGGCCTTGTAGTAGTAGAGCCCGATCTCGGGGATCCACGCCTGACCGGTGTACTGGAACCGGCCACTGTTGGTCGCGGCGGGGATGCCCCATTCGTCGTAGCTGTTGGTGGCGATGGGGGTGGCCGGATAATCGGCGATGGCGACGATGCTGCCGCGCTCGTCGGCGAGCAGGTAGCTGCGCGACGCGCCGTGATACCAGACCAGCGGCACATCGTCGCCGGAGCCGTGCACGTAGACGTGCTGGCGCGTGCCGGCCGCGTCATACTCCGCGACCAGGTCGTCGCCGTCATAGAGGAACCGCGTGGTGCTGGCGCCGGCGACCTCGTAGAGCCGCCCGAGCGGATCGTAGGTCAGGGTGGCGGTATGCGCGCCCGACACCCCGACCAGCCGGTTCTCGACGTCGTAGACGTAGCTGTTGCCGCCGTCGCTCGTGAGGTCGCCATTGGCGTCGTAGCCGAACGTCGCCGGCCCAGCGGCGGTGTACTGGTTGAGCCCGTTGGCCGTGTAGCCACGATTGAGGTTGACCACGCCAGTCCACGTGTAGCTGTGCCGCGTCTGCGGCCGCACCCCGTTCACCGCCGGCCCGGTCTCGGTCAGCACGCCGCCATGCTCTGATCGTCATACCCCACGGGATCGGTCTGCGCGAACCTGCCGAGCGTTGGCGAGTAGATGCGGGCCTTGTAATAATACATGCCGATCTCGGGCAGCCACACCTGTCCCGTATACTGGAACCGCCCTGTGTTGCTCGCGGCGGGGATGCCCCATTCGTCGTAGCTGTCGGGGGTGCCGGCGAGCGCGCCGCTGTTGCCCGCGGCCGCGACGATCGAGCCGCGCTCGTCGGCGTGGAGCCAGTGGATCGTGCCGGCGATCGAGGGGCCGGTGTACCAGATCATCGGGTCGTCGGCCCCGGCGTCGGACCCGTGGACATAGCGCTGCCGCATCGTGCCGGCGCCGTCATATTCGGCGACCAGCGCGTCGCCGTCGTACAGGAACCGCGTTGCGGCGGCGGCGGCCACGTCGTACAGCCGCCCGAGCGGATCATAGGCCAGCGTCGCATTGTGGTCGCCACTGACCCCGACCAGCCGGTTCTCGACGTCATAGACATAGGTGTTCGATCCGTCCGAGGTGAGGTTCCCGTTGGCGTCGTAGGTGAACGCGGCCGGCCCGGCGGCGGTATATTGGTTGAGCCCGTTGGCCGTGTAGGCGCGGTTCACGTTCACCACGCCGGTCCAGGCATAGGCGTCGTTGTCGCGGCCGCGGCTGATGATCTGGCCCGCCGGGTTGCGCGCGAACGTCAACGTGACATTGCCGATCGCGCCGGCGAACGTGTCCGCCTGGCTCGCCGGCCGGCCGATCCCGTCATAGGTCCAGGCGACGGTGCTGCCGTAGCGCTCGCTGCGGCTCGCGATCAGCCCCTGCGCATTGTAGCCGAACTGGCTCAGCATCACGCTCGTGTCCGGCCCCTCATACAGCCCGGCCAACCGGTCGAGCCCGTCATAGGCATAGTTGAACAAGAGCCCGTCCGGATGGGTGATCCGCGTGCGGTTCCCGTCATTGTCGTAGAGGTAGCCGAGCGTGCGGTTCGTCCCGCCCATGTCGGTGCTCGACGACGTCAGCCGCCCGAACCCGTCATAGCTATTCGTGACGCCCTCGCCGGCGGCCGAGTCGAACCGTGCGAACGTCTGCAGGCCGCGAAGGTCGTAGCCGTAATAGACGTCGCGGGTCTGCGCGGCGGTGAGCCCGGCGCGCTCGGGCACGACCTTCACCGTCACCCGGTTGAGGGCATCGTAGGTGTAGGTCAGCGTCGAGCCGTCGCGCTTCCTCAAGCTCGTGCGGTTGCCGTTATTGTCGTAGCCATATTCCTCATAATCGGCGGCGTTGACCGTCCCCGCCGTCGTCGGCGACGGGAACGTCCAGCGGTCCTGCCGGCCGTGGCCGTCATAATGCAGCTCCGCCCGGTTGCCGTTCGCGTCGGTGAGGCTGCCGCGCACCGTGATCTGGCGCGGATCAGGCTGGAGTCAGACTAACAGCGGCTAATTAGGTATTGTGTCCCCGGAATTCCGAACTTGGCTCTACATATCTTGCTAGTGATCCTGGATACCTACTCCATATTTTACCATGCTGCTCAGAAACCACGCTAAGCTGCCTTTTCGCAGGCTCACTTTCAGGATAAATTGTCCATTCCCAATCCATTGAATAGTCAGAATGCATAATTCTCATATAAAGCCAATCTTTGATGAAAATCTCTATGCATTCTTCTTTTATTTCTACATTTTCAATAGTCTTTCCTAAAGATTCCTGCACTTTATCTCTGATCATTTCAGCACCTGACGACCATCCACGCCATCCTGGAAGCCTTATAGTGATGTCCCCGCTCTCTTCAAAAACAAACTTCTTGCCAAACAAAGGCTCTGATTTAGACACGAGTTTAATGATCCATCCAAGACCGATCTCTTGGCATTCAACTATAGTGCCTTTATTCATTATCAATTTAGCTAGATTATTAGCTATCTTCATAGAAGAACTAAGTTTTGATACCATTAGTCTGGATCCAATTCTCGGTGACTATCGTCTCTCCGTATACGCCGAGGCGTACCATTGGGAAATTGCCGTCCGTTTTGCATTACCGGGTCATTGGTTCCTGCTTGCGTTGTCACGGCTCGAGGTGGGTGATGACTGCTCCCATTCATCACCCGGACGTCAGTTTGACCGACTCGATGGACAGTTCCCACTTCAGGTGTTTGGGTGGTAGGCCGTCCGGCGAATCCAGCTTGTTCGAGTTCGCGCCTGACCCCCGACACCGTAGGTCGACTTGCCACCCCTCTACTATCTACAATCCAGTCCGCGACTCGTCCAGCTCGGGACATGGTTCGCGCTGGCGCTCCTTCTGGTGAAGATGCCACAATTGCAAGTGCACCCAGACCTACTTGCGCTGCCGCACGCCCCCAATGCCCACTGGTAAGGGCATTCCAGGCAGCCGCCCAATGGTCGGCCCCCACTAGCTCGCGATATGTATCTGTTTGCGACCAATTTTGACTTCTAGCTAGTTCCTCGCAACCTGGCCAAGGGCAGACTTCGTCTGGACTATTTCCGCTTGAATCCACCGCATTGACCGGATCGTCGCCCACATACACATAAAGATTATTCCCGCCCTCATACCCCACCGGGTCGGTCTGCATGAACCTGCCGAGGGTGGGCGAGTAGATGCGGGCCTTGTAGTGGTACATCCCGATCTCGGGGATCCAGATCTGGCCGGTGTACTGGAACCTGCCGGTGTTGGTGGCGGCAGGGATGCCCCATTCGTCGTAGCTGTTGGTGGCGAGCAGGTTGGCTGGATAGTCGGCGATGGCGACGATGCTGCCGCGCTCGTCGGCGAGCAGGTAGCTGCGCGATGTGCCGTGATACCAGACCAGCGGCACATCGTCGCCTGAGCCGTGCACGTAGATATGCTGGCGCACGCCCGCCGCATCATATTCGGCGACCAGGTCGTCGCCGTCGTAGAGGAACCGCGTGGTGCTGGCGCCGGCGACCTCGTAGAGCCGGCCCAGCGGATCGTAGGTCAGGGTGGCGGTATGCGCGCCCGACACCCCGACCAGCCGGTTCTCGACGTCGTAGACGTAGCTGTTGCCGCCGTCGCTCGTGAGGTCACCATTGCCGTCGTAGGCGAACGTCGCCGGACCCGCGGCGGTGTACTGGTTGAGCCCGTTGGCCGTATAGCCACGATTGAGGTTGACCACGCCAGTCCACGTGTAGGCGTCATTGTCGCGGCCGCGGCTCGTGATCTGGCCGGCCGGGTTGCGGGCGTAGGTGAACGCCACGTCGCCGCTGGTGCCGGTCATGTCGTGGGCGAGGCTCGCCAGCCGTCCCGCGCCGTCATAGCCGTAGCTCGTGCCCGCCCCGCCAAGGAACGCCTGCCCCGACCGCTGGCCCTGGCTGTTATAGGCAAAGCTGAAGATGAGGTCGTTATCGGACTCGCGCGCGCCGCTCATCCGGTCGAGCCCGTCATAGGCATAGTTGAACAAGAGCCCGTCCGGATGGGTGATCCGCGTGCGGTTCCCGTCATTGTCGTAGAGGTAGCCGAGCGTGCGGTTCGTCCCGCCCATGTCGGTGCTCGACGACGTCAGCCGCCCGAACCCGTCATAGCTATTCGTGACGCCCTCGCCGGCGGCCGAGTCGAACCGTGCGAACGTCTGCAGGCCGCGAAGGTCGTAGCCGTAATAGACGTCGCGGGTCTGCGCGGCGGTGAGCCCGGCGCGCTCGGGCACGACCTTCACCGTCACCCGGTTGAGGGCATCGTAGGTGTAGGTCAGCGTCGAGCCGTCGCGCTTCCTCAAGCTCGTGCGGTTGCCGTTATTGTCGTAGCCATATTCCTCATAGTCGGCGGCGTTGACCGTCCCCGCCGTCGTCGGCGACGGGAACGTCCAGCGGTCCTGACGGCCGTGGCCGTCATAATGCATCTCGGCGCGATTGCCGTTCGCGTCCGTGAGACTCAGGCGCTCGCCATTGTCGCCATAGGTGTAGGTCGCATAGTTCTGCTGCGCATAGGTGCCGTAACCCCGCTGCTCCTGGAGGAGCTGGCCGGCAAGGTCGTAGACATTGTGGGTGACCCGGTCGGGGCCGAAAGACCCTTCCGTCCCCGGCGCGCAGGCATCCGCCGGCGGCGCGGCATAAAGCGCCGGGTTCATCCGCACCGCCGTGCACTGCGGCCGCCCGAGCGGATCGTAGCTATATTGGGTCAGCGTCTGGATCGTGCCCGCGGACCCCTCGCGCAGCCGCTCGAGCACCTTGCGGCCCATCGCGTCATATTGCGTCTCGGCCGTCCGCTGGATGGTGAACCCGGGCCAGGCCGACGGCGCCACCGCCTCGCTCTGCCAGGTTGCCAGTTCGCCGGTCTCGACCTTGATGAGCCGGCCGGCGGCATCGTACGTGTTCCTGACCGCCGCATGATGCAGCGGCCCCGCCCCGTCCGGATCGGGCGCGATCGTGCCGGTGACCCGCCCGCCGGCGTCGTAGCGGGTCGATTGGGTGTAGGGCTGCGCCGTCGTCGGCGGGTCCGCCGGGCAGCTCGCAAGGCCCGCATTGGGCCGGGTCTCGCTGATCTTCCGGCCGAGCGCGTCATAGGCGTAGCAGGTGCGCAAGACGGTGGTGACGCCATTGTCGGTCGAGGTCACCATCTGGCCGCGCAGCAGCAGATTGTTGGGGCCGCTGTCCGGCCCGTAATCATAGGCGGTCAGCACCTCGTCGCCTGCGCTCGCACAGGGCGAGGCGGGGTTGCCGGTCGCCGCGCTCGTGCGGCACGTGCTGGTCGCGATCCGAACCCACACCGGCGTCGCCGCCTGGACATAGCCGCCCGCGCCGTTCGACACCCAGGCATGACGCTGCGCATAGCTGTGCCGCGTCTGCGGCCGCACGCCGTTCACCGCCGGCCCGGTCTCGGTCAGCACCCCGCCATGCTCGGGCGCATAGGTGTATTCGGTGACGTTGCCGTTCGCGTCGGTCATCGACAGCGGCTTCGACGAGGACCTCGGATGCGACTCGTCGAACACCGCCGACGTGACGATGTCCGACAGGCCCGATCCGGGCCGCGCATGCCGCGTCACGCGCGTGACGTTGCGATGGCCGTCATATTGGAGATCCGTCTGGAACCCCTCGGGATCGGTGAACGAGACCAGAGGAACGACGGCGCAGCGATTGCCTTCTTCGGGCGGAAATCCCGCCATCGACACCGGATCGCAATAATCGAGGATCGTCGTCCGGCCGAGCGCATCGACGAACTGAACCGGGCCCGGCGTCTGTTGATAGACCCAATGCTGGAAGCCGTCCGGCGCGTCCACCGGACAGGGCGGCCAATTCTCGGTGCAGGGACTGCCGGGATTGTTCACGCCGGGTTTGAGTGGCCAGGCGAACGGCATCGATACCGTGTAGGAAAGCCCACCGCCGGCGTGAACATAGCTGCCGCCCGCGATCGTGACGGGTCGGTCGCCGCCAGCCGGAGCGTTGGCGAATGAGTAGCCATAGCTCTGCCCATCCACATAGTCCTGATGGCCGACGATCTCGACCGGCGACCACTCCTCGTCCATGACGATGCCGACCGTGTTCGTGAGCCAGGGCTGCGCCTCGCCCGGCCGCACGAAGCCCATCGTGGACTCGCCGTTCTGATTCGTCCCGTAGGTGAAGCCCGAAGTCGCGCCGTCGGGTCCGGTCGCGCCCGTCAGGTGGAAGCCTCCGGAGGGCCCGGAATAGGTGTAGCTCGACGTCGCGGCGGCATTGGCGGGGCACAGGCCGTCGGTTGGCACCGGCATCTGCGCGAGGTTAATAACGCAGGCCTTGGTGACGCGGTGTCCGGTCCCTTCCAACAGCAATGCATAGCCGCGCGAGCTGGTGACCCGGCGCAGCCGCTGGGTGCCGCCCAGGCCGTCGGAGCCGTCGGCCGCGGCGTAGTCGAACGTATAGACCGTCCCGTCCGGCTCGGTAATCTGCGAGACGAACGCGCAGCGCCGCGTGTTCGAACAGTCGCCGCTGCCGAGGGTGCCGAGCGGCCTGAACACCGCCACCGTGCCGTCCGCCGCCTGATAGGTGTAGACGACCGAACCGGTCGAACGGTCCCCTGTAAAGGTGAGGGGCGCCCTGCCGCCGTCCGAGACCTGCTCGAAGTTCCAGCCGGCGAGATTGCGCGCGCGATAGGTTTGGGACCGTCCGGCGAAGTGGACGTTGATCTGATAGTCGGCTCCCCATTTCGTCGGATCCTCGTAATTGATCCGAAGCTCGCTGATCATGATGTCCCAATTGTGGGACAGATTGCCGAACGGATTGGCATGACCATCGACGCTCGGCGCCATCGTTCGCGCGAGCGTGAGCGCGCCGTCCTCCCCGCCGATCGTGAGGTCGGTCTCGTCATAGGCGAAGCGGCCCGTGCGCATGTCGACGCCGCCCGGCGTCTGCAGGAACTGCTCGGCCGGCGTGTTGATAAGCGTGGTCGTGCTCGCATCCTGGGCCGAGGCCGGCGTCGGCCCAATTGCTAGCGCAAGCACGACGAGCAGCACGCTCCACGCTGCGCCCCAGCCCGTGGCCCGTATTGATCGCAGCCGAATCTGATCGCGGTTCGTCCGCTTCCCCTCGACCCTACTCAATGGGGCCTCCATTGCAATTGTCGGTTTGACAGGCGACGTCGACGGTCAGCGTCCCGACGGCCGTCGCACCGAGGCTGTCGCGGACTGTGTACTGGACCACATAGGTCCCGATCGAAGTGCCGGAGAATCCGATGGTCGTGCTGTTCGAGACCGACGCATGCCCGCTCGGATCGCTCACCGAGACCAGCGCCAGCGGGTAATTCCCCTCGGGGTCCGTGTCGTTCGCGACGACGTTGATCGATCCCGGATTGTCCTGGGACAATTGCAGGAAATCCGGGCTGGGAAGGGGCGGGCTGTTGGGGTCGCTCGCGTTGATCGTCCCGCTGCCTTGGCCGGTCGTGATCGTCGCTCCTCCGGTAGGAGAGCTGAGATTGACCAGGACGGTTTCGGCGCTTTCCGTCGCCGTATCGTCGATGGTCGCGACGCTGATCGTCTTCGAGGTCTCATTGACGCCGAACGTCAACGTCCCGGAGGTGGCGGTGTAGTCCGAGCCAGCTGTCGCGCTGCCGTTCACCGTCGCGAAGTTCACACTGTAGCTGGTGTTGGTGGTTCCGGTCTTCGTGACCGTGAACACCAATGTCCCGCCTTCATTCACGGCCGCCGCGTTGGCAATGGCGAAGCTCGGCGGCGGATAGTCATCGTCGTTGATCGTACCGCTGGCCTGGCTTCTCGTGATAGCGGCACCACCTGTGGCCGAGGACAGATTGACAAGCACGGTCTCAGCGGATTCCAGGGTGAAGTCGTTCGTCGTATTGACGTTGATCGTCTTGGAGGTCTCGTTCGCCGCGAACGTCAGCGTACCGCTGGTCGCCGTATAGTCGGAACCCGATGCGGCAGTCCCGTTTGCGGTGGCGAAATTGACGCTGTAGCTGAGGTTGGTCGTTCCCGTTTTTGTGACCGTGAACACCAATGTCCCGCCCTCGGTGACCGCCGGCGCATCGGCGATTGCGAAGTTCGGAGGCGGATAATCGTTGTCGTTGATAGTGCCGCTTCCCTGGCCAGAGCTTATGGTAGATCCACCGGTCGGGCCGGAAAGATTGACCAGCACCGTTTCGGGGGATTCGACCGAGGCGTCGTCGATGGTCACGACACTGATCGTCTTCGACGTTTCGTTCGGCGCGAAGGTCAGTGTTCCGCTCGTTGCCGTATAGTCGGATCCCGAAGCCGCTGTGCCATTCGCGGTCGCGAAATTGACGCTGAAAGTCCCCGTCGTCGTGCCATTTTTCGTGACGGTGAAGACCAGGGTCCCACCTTCGGTCACCGCCGGCGCCCCTGAGATCGAGAAGCCCGGCAGCACGACGTCGTTGTCGCTGATCGTTCCGGTGCCAGTCGCCGAACCGATCGTCGCGCCGGGCGATGGACTGGAAAGGGTCACGGTCAACGTTTCGGCGGACTCGACAGCCGCATCATCGATGGTTGCAATAGAGATCGTTTTGGACGTTTCGCCGATCGCGAAGCTGATCGTCCCACTCGCTGCGGTGTAATCACTCCCGGCAGTCGCCGAACCATTCGCCGTGGCCCAATTTGCGGAGGCAGCGCCAGTACCGGTCTTCGTGACGGTGAAAACCAGAGTGCCGCCTTCGGTCACCGAAGCGTTCGAGATCGAGAGGCTGGGCGCTAGCGGCGAACCACTCACCGAATAATTGGATCGGTTTCCGGCGGCGTCGTAGCTGACGGTGGTCTGCAAACCGTTATAGTAACCGCCCGCGATCGAGCTCGCGACCAAGCGACCGAGCGGGTCATATGTATAGGTCACCATCTCGCTTGCGCGACTCGCCGGCGCGAGAAGTCCAAGCAACATCGCGAAGAATGCCGTCCGCATAGCCGGCCACAAATGTCGCGCGCCCTCGACATCCATTTGCTGCGACCCGCCAGCACCCCTCATTGCCGCCCTCCGCAAGACACCAAAGGTCTATATCCGTACCCAAGATGATCGATACACATAGGCTAAAGTATCCAGCCTCCTACGTCACATAGAAGCGCACGAAGCCGGTCGCCTACACCCGACATTGGACGATGTAGGATTATTTGGTTGGATCGTTTCTTTTTCGATTCGCACGGGTAATTCGAGAAAACATCAATTGCAAGTGAGTGAATCAAGAATCAAAAGCACCCTGCGGACGTCAGGTTGCCTAAAAATGGTTATCCTGTTGATCTATTTTATAATAATCTCGTTTTCTATTTCGATTCGCGGCTGAAAACAGTGTAACAGGTACGTCTCCACGCGACAGTATCGCCGAACAAGGAATCGCGTTTGTCTGACAAGGGCTTGGTTGTGCGAAGCGCAAATTCCAGTAGAGTGCGGACTGTGCGCTCCGCGCCAATCTTCTGGCCCATCATCGCCTCGGCGACGCTCCTACAGCGATCCCGCTGGCTCGGGCGTGCTCGTTTCCGCAGTGCATCGGCTCGAAGGCACGTTGTATGGCACGATCGCCACCGTCGTTGCTACGATCGCGGTGGCCTCGGGCGCGACACGTTCTTCGTAGCGCTGACCCGCCCGCAGATTTTCGCGGGCACCCGCCGACCGCGTCATAGCCATATTGCTCGACGTCAGTCGTTGCGGCTGTAGCCGCGGTTGACGTTGACCGCGCCGCCCTAGGCATAGGCGTCGTTCGAACGCGTCCGCCGGATCCATGTCGACAGCGCTGCACGATCGAGCAGATCGTGCTGCTCGTGCTCCAGGTCGGCGCCCATCTTAGTCGCGATGACGTGCGCCATTATGTGCGGAGCACGGTCGATATCTTCGTGCAACCGGCCAGGAACGGCGGGCGACGCCATGTCGCCGAAGTGGTGTTGAGCCCCAGCGCATAGTCCGTTCGGCTCACAACCCGATTCCCAGTCCCCGGCTCCGCCCACGCCCGATCATCTGCATGAGCCTGCGCGCGATCCCTTCGCGCGGGATCGCGGCGATGCCCAGCTCATGCTTGCGATTGCGCAACAGCGATTCGAGCTGCGGGTCGCGGTGCAGCGATTTGGCCATGTCGGTGAGCGCGCTCCTCATCCTGTCGGCCTTGTCGTAATCCCAGTCCCGGTCGGCCGCGCACGCTTGCCGGTCGAGCCGTCCCACTCCTTGACGAACATGTCGGCCCGCAGCGCCGGGTCGGTGCGATAGCGCCGCTCCCAGTCCATCGCGCGCAAGCCGCGCTTCGCATCGCTGGCGGCGATCTCGTCGATCAGCTTCATGTCCCGAGCGAACGCGGTGCGAAGGTCGCGCGCACCGCCAGGCCTGCCCGATCTGACCAAGCTCATCGCCAAGGAACTGAAGCTCGTGCCCGAAGGCATTTCCGACGAGGCCAAGGGCGCTGAGACGATCCGCCTGCTGCTCCGCAATCTCGCCGCGGTCACCCAATATCTCTCGGAGCTGCGCGGCCTCTACGGCTCAGGCCATGGCCGCGACGGCCGCCATCGCGGCCTTGAGCCGCGCCATGCCCGGCTCGCGGTCGGCGCGGCGGTCGCGTTCATCGATTTCGTGTCGGAGACCTATCACCAGCGCATCGTGGCCAAGCCGAAGGCAAAGGCGACCGTGCCGTCTGAGTCGGGCTGAGGCTAATTTGGTTTGGACAAACCGACCGGACATGTAGTTCCGGTAGTCTCTCGTTACTCGGTTAATCCGTTTCGCTGTTGGTCCGGTTCCATGGGTCCTTATTAAGTCAGGACGCCCGGACCTCCTCCCACCGGCCAGCCTTGACCAGTACCTACCGGACGCCTATGTCCGGTCGCTCGCCCTTGTCCGGGCCGGATTTCCGGCACATGTGCGAGGATAAGGAGAACCGACATGACTGACAAGACCAAAGCCGCGATCAAGCCTCCGCCCACCAGGCGCAAGACACGCAACGTCGCCTCGGCCGAGAAGTGGGGCACCAAGGTGATAGCGCTCGGCTTCTGCATTCTGCCGTCGCTGCTGCTGCGCGCGCAGCGCCGGCTGCGCCTGACCCCAACGCAGCTCGCCGTACTGATCCAGCTTGCCGATTTCTGGTGGGATGCCGGCCGCAAGCCGTTTCCCAAGAAGGCCGACCTCGCCCAGCGCCTTGGGCTCAGCGAACGCCAGGTGCAGCGCTACATCGCCGAGCTGGAGGAAGCGGGCTTCGTCAAGCGGATCGAGCGCCGGGCCGCGCACCGCGGCAAGATCTCGAACGAATATGACCTGCAGGGCCTGGTCGAGAAGCTCGCCGAGATCGAGCCGGATTTCCGGGAAGCGGCGGAAGGGGCGCGCGCAGCCAGGGCTGCCGCGGCGCGGCCAGGTATTCGTCGCCGCGCCAAGCCCGCGCCGACGCCGGCGCAAGGGGGCTAAGTGGCTGTCCGTCTCAACAAGAAGGTGCTTTGCTTCATCGACGAGTTCGGAACGGCGGGCGTCGCGCCGTTCCATCTCGGCGCGGTGTTCGTGCTCGCCAGTGAGGCGGGCCGGCTCGACAAGCGCTTCAGCGATCTGCTCGAGCCCAATGCCAATGAGATCCATGCCGCCAACCTCAACGACGGCTATCTGCAGGGCCTGCTTCATCGCCTCTGGGCGGAGGCGCCGCGTGACCGCGTCATCATGATCAACCAGAAGTTTTCCGTGCAGGATGGCGAGGCGCCGGTCCTCTATGCGCAGGCGGTAGTCGAGACGGTGAAGATCGGCCTCAAGCGATTTCGCGGCGTCCTCGGGCGCAACACGATCGCCAATGTCGAGATCATCACCGACGTCAACCATCACAACGATCATCCGCAGTTCCTCGCGGAGCTGGAACGGGCCCGGCTCAACGACGGCCGCTACCGCGGCGTCAACCGGATCGTGCGGCTGGATTCGGCGGCGTCGCGCCTGCTGCAACTCGCCGATGTGGTCGCCTATGCGCGCAAATGGATCGTTGCCGAGGAGCTCAATGCGCAGGGCCTGCGCGACCGCTTCGGGATCGAGGTCGTCTAAAACGAAAGAGCCGCCCCGAAAGGCGGCTCTAAGGTGCGGGAGTGGTGGCCGGCAACCAGTGCCCTTTCAGGCCCTGGGTAGCCACGGCGCTCGCCAAACACGCGGTCGGGACAAGTCGCCTTACAGGTCTCCCTGCAACACCCATGTACGCAATACCCCCCTTATATTCAAGCCATGCCCTGGACAGGCATGACCGGTAGGGAGAGGTATCGTCCTTCTTCTATACACCGGACATTAACGTCCGGTGACCCCCTCGGTTTCGAGCGTCTCGAAGGGGCTAACCCGCGGACGCATCAGCGACGCCACATGCACTCAAGGCAGGGCGGATGAAGCCGATTCGAGGCCAGGGGGACGCGATGCGCGGCGTCCACGTTAGGTTGCTTGGAACCACATAGCCCCGAGCAAGCAAAGTCGACCGCCGCCCGTTCGAACCCATGCTTGTCGTTCAGAGCAGCGGCGCCGGCTCGGCCGATTTGCGCCGGAACCACGGATCGGCGGTGCGCTCGATCCGCGTCACCTCGTCGGGGAAGCAGCGGCCTTGAAAGGCGAGCACGTCGTCGAGCGAGCCATGCAGCCATTGGTCCCATTCATGCGGGTGGAGCAGCACCGGCATGCGATCATGGACCGGCCGGACCACTTCGTTGCACTCGGTCATCAGCCCCGAATACCAGCGGCCCCATTCGTGGCTGTCGCCCCACAGGCCCGCCCAGGCGAAGATCGGCTGGTCGTGGACCGAGAACCAGGTCCGCGTCTTGCGACCTTCCTCGCCTTCCGCCTCGCAAAAGCCGGTGAGCGGAATGAGGCAGCGCCGATCGGGTCGGCCGGCGATCAGCCGCCACGGAAATTTCGAGAGCTCGCGCACATTGTTGACCGGCTTGGGCTTGATCGGAAGCCCGGTCTTCTTCGACTTTTGCGGCAAGGGCCAGCCCCACACCATGCTCTCGACGACGCGCTGCCCCTCCGCCTCGCGCACGATCATGCCCTGGCCGCCCGGGTAGACCTCGCCTTCGCCGGCATTGAACGCCTGCGGAATCACCGCCTTGAACAAGGCGGCGATCTCGGCGGCGCTCGCCTTGGTGGTGTAGAGATTGCACATGTGGTTCGTGTCTCCGGCTACGCGATCAACGCCCCGAGCCCATAGAACATGGCCCCAAGCGCCAAGGCAATGCAGGCGAGCTTCAACTCGGCCCTGGTCTTCCGCCAACTCCGGCCGCGGCGGCGGGAGGCGCGCCCGGTGCGAGCCGGCGTTCGCGCCGGCACCGACCGCGCCTTGGCCTTGGCGAGATCGGCATTGCGCGTGTCATTGTAGCGCCGAAACTCGCGCGCATTGCGAATGACGAACGGTCCGCCGCTCCTGCGGCGGATGCCCCTCTCGGTCAGGCGCGGCGGCTTCCCCATCGATCGAAGGTAGCACAAGCGAGCGCCCGCGCTCCGCCTTCCCCTCACACCAGCAGTTCGCCGACCGCCGGCACCCGCGGGCCGGAAACCTTGAAGCTGCCGGCGGGCAGCGGGCGCAGGATCCGCTCGGCCGCGACCTCGCCCTTGAGCCACTCTTCCCAGTCGCCTTGCGCGAGGATCGCCATGTGCCGGTCCTGGAAGGGCGCAATGTCGGAATAGGCCTCGACCGTGAGCACCGCCATCGCGGCCGGCCAATCGTCGGTCGCCGGCTGCCAGATCCCGGCGGCGCAGAAGATGCGCTGGGTGCCGGCCCATTCGACCTTGCGCCTTCTGTTGCCCGGCGCCGAGCCCGGCCGGAGGAAGAATTCGGTGAGCGGCAGCAGGCAGCGCTGGCCGGCAGGGCGGCTGTCCGCGCGCAGCAGGTGGAACGAGCGGCCGCCCGGCTCGAACGGGCGCAGCCCCCAGCGCAGCTCGACCTGGCGCGTCGCGCCGTCGTCCTAGATGATCGCCGGCTTGAGGCTGCCCGGCCCGTCGGTGAAGGCATCGACCGGTTGGGCGCGCGCGTTCACCACGGAATCTCGTCGTCGAGTTCGATCGGGGCGGAGGAGGCGCCATTCGGGCGCGCCGCCACAGGAACAGGCCAGAAGCGGACATTGGCGGCGATGCGCGAGCGAAATTCCTCAGCGAGGGCGCGGAGCTGGCCGGGATCGCCGTCGCCGGCCTCTAGCGCCGCCTCGTAGCGGGCCAGGAGCGCGGCGACGCTTGTCTCGGGAGCGCCGCGAAGCAACTCGTCGGCCGCGGCGCGCACCCGGGAGGCTGATCCGCTTGGCGCCGCCGCGATCATGACGATGGCTTCGCCGCCACAGCCGTCTGCCTCTGGGCGACGCGCTCCCGGGCCTTGCGCGCGATGAACTGCACGGTGTCGGCGAGCGCCAGGTCGCCGGGCTTGAAAGGGCTGGCGCCGGTCATCTTCACGAGATGGTCGTGCAGGGCTTCGCCGACCGCCTCGGCCTCGGCGAAGGTGAGCGCCGGCATCGGATCGAGGCTCATCTAACGCCTCCGTCGGCGCTCGCGCTTCCACTCGTCCTCGTTCGGCATCGGCAGGGACGGGTCATTCGGCTCCTCGTGGACCAGGTCCATGGTTGGGCGCCGCCGCTCACAGACCCGGCACCGAAACTTGCCCGGCACGTCGCGAAGCCATTCCGAATAGCCCTTGCGGCGGAAGTGCCACCAGACCGCATGCGGATTGAAGATGCGCTGCCGGTGGCAGCCCCGGCAGGTGAGCTTGATCGCATAGCCGTGCGCGCAGGCATCAAAGAGATCGCGGACCGGGTTCGCCGAAATGCGCGGGCCCTCGTCGCGCCATCCATCCATCTGATCGGCCTCTCAGCCACACTGCCTCCAAACGAATCGGTTGCCGATGTTCTACATCTGTTCCAATCGACGAGTCCATGTCGATGTTCCGAGAGCAGCTTGTCCTCAAGGCCCTGGCCGCCCTGCAGGAGATCGCCGACGAGTGCGGCGAGGCGCCGGCGCGCAAGAGCCTCAGCCTGCGCTTCCTGCTCGCCTACACCTTCATCGCCGCCGGCGGGCGATCGGAGACCAAGTGGCTCTGGACCGACTTCTGGAAGCACGCGACCGCCGGGCGATCATCTTGTCGCTGGCGCCGCCGACCAGCAGGCGCACGCATTCTTCCTGGCGCGGGCTGAGGTCAGGTGCCGCGTCCGTCATATGGGGCAAGCCGTTGAGCGCGCGTGCGCGCTCGAATGCGAGGATGCCGATCAACTGGGCGGTGAGCAGCCGCGAGCGGTGGGGCAGGGGCCGCCCGAACCTGGTCGCGAACGAGCAGGAGCCGTCACCCGTCTCAAAATGCCTCAGCTTAACTCAATCGGCATTCTGTACGCATTCTGTACGACTGCCCCTTGCGGGGAGAATGCCAATGCTAAGTGATTGATTTTGCTGGTGACCCCTACGGGACTCGAACCCGTGTTTTCGCCGTGAGAGGGCGACGTCCTAGACCGCTAGACGAAGGGGCCGGCTGAAGCGGAAGCGGGGCGCATATGGGCTTGGGGGGCGCTCTGTCAAGGAAGGGCGCGCGAAAAGCCGCGGCGCCGGCCAGGGGCGCCGCTCTTGTCCGGTGCGCGCGGCCGCTGGCCTATTTGCCGCCGCCGGTCCCGGTCGAGGTGTCCGCCGGCGGGGTGCTTTCGGCATCGTCGGCGGGAGCGGCCGGCTTGTCGGCGGCGCCGGTCGCGCTCGAGCCGGATGCAGCTTCCGCGCCCGGCTTCGCCGCGTCGGCGCCCGCATTGGCCCCGGCATCGGCGCTGCCATTGGTTTCAGTGGCGGCCGCATTCGCATCGGCGCCATTGTCCGCACTGTTGTTGGCGGCGCCGGACTGGGTGCACGCGGCGAGGGAGAGGAGGGCGGCGCTCGCCGCGGCAAGGGTCAGGATTTTCATCATCGGCCCCGGATATTGTGGGAGGTCCGCCTGTCTAACCAGGTCGGCACCGTTACGGAAGAGTCGCTTTATCGCGGGCGCACGCTATGCTTAGATAAGGCATCGCGCAGCACTCGGGGGGCGTTTATGCGGTTTCCTTTCCACCCTTTCGTGGCCCCGGGCCGCGGTCCGGGGCCGTCGCCGACAAGGCCGGGAAGCCCGACGTGGCCGTGAGCTACCAGCCCTTCCGGATCGAAAGCGGGGCGAAGACTCACGAAGGCCGCGTGCGCGACCATAATGAGGATTCGTTCGTCGCCAAGGAAGGGCAGGGCCTTTGGGCCGTCGCCGACGGCATGGGCGGGCACGAGGGGGGCGAATGGGCGTCCGCCAAGATCGTCGAGAAGCTCGACGAGATGGATCTGCCCGAAGATTTCGACGCCGCCTGCGATGCCATCGCGGAGGCGATCCGCAAGGCCAATCGCGCGATCATCGTCGAGGCGCGGCGGCGCGCCAAGCAGATGGGATCCACCGTCGTCGCCCTGTTCGTTCGCGACGAGCGCTTTGCGGTGCTGTGGGTCGGGGACAGCCGCGCCTATCTGCTTCGCGACGGCGCGCTCAAGCAATTGAGCCACGATCACACCCAGGTGCAGGAGATGGTGGCGCGCGGCATCATGTCGCCGGAGGACGCGATCGGCCATCCGATGGGGCATATCCTCTCGCGCGCCGTCGGCGTGCGCGACGAGATCGAGGTCGACAAGGTGACTGGCGAGGTCTGGCCGGGCGACATCTTCCTGATCTGCAGCGACGGCCTGCACGGCTATGTGGCCGAGGCGGACATCGTGCGGACGCTGACCCGCAGCCCCCCCGAACATGTCACCGAGGAGCTGGTCGAGATGACGCTCGCCAACGGCGCTCCCGACAATGTCACCGTGATCGCGGTCTGGGCCAGCGACCCGACCCTTCTCTCACTTCCGGATCGGTAGGATTATGAGCGACGACAAGGACAAGACTCCGCCTGAGGGAGGCGAGGAGCGCACCGTCTTCATGCCGTCCGGAACCGAGCCCGGCGCCCCCGCGGCCGAGCCCGCGGCCTCGGAGCCGGAGACGGCCGCGCCCGAGCCGACCGCAGGGCAGCCGGGCGCTTCCGAACCGCCGGCCGCCGAGCCGGCGGCGCCCGCACCCGAGACTCCGGCCCCGGCTGAGGTGTCGCAGCCGACCACGGCCGGAACCCAGGCCGCCTTCACCCCCACCGAAAGTGCGCGCGCGATCAAGGTCGGCGACGTGCTCAACCATATTTTCGAGGTGAAGCGCTTCCTCGCGCGCGGCGGCATGGGCGAGGTGTTCGAAGGCTGCAACGTCAACACCGACGAACGGGTCGCGATCAAGGTCATGCTGCCGGCGATGGCAGCCGACGAGAAGGTCGTTGCGATGTTCCGCAAGGAGGCGCGCACCCTCACCAAGCTCCAGCACGAGGCGCTCGTCTCCTATCGCGTGCTCGCGCAGGAGCCCAATCTCGGCGTGCTCTACATCGTCACCGAATTCATCGAAGGGGTCGAGCTGGCCGACGTGCTCGGCAAGGTCGAGCGCACGCCGGACGAGCTCAAGGGCCTGCTTCGCCGGCTCGCCTCGGGCCTGGGCGCCGCGCACAAGCTGGGCGCGATCCACCGCGACATGTCGCCGGACAACGTGCTGCTGCCGGCCGGCGACGTTCACCAGGCGAAGATCATCGATTTCGGAATCGCCAAGGATCTCGATTCCTCCTCGGCGACGATCGTCGGCGACGGCTTCGCCGGCAAGTTGAACTATGTCGCCCCCGAACAGCTTGGCGATTACGGGCGCGAGATCGGGCCGTGGACCGATGTCTACAGCCTCGCGCTCGTCATCCTGGCGGTCGCGCAGGGCAAGAACGTCAACATGTCCGGCTCGCTCGTCGATGCGATCGACAAGCGCCGCAAGGGGCCGGACATCTCGGCGATCCCGGACAGCCTCAAGCCGACGATCGAGGCGATGCTTCGCCCCGACCCGAAGGATCGGCTGCGCTCGATGGAGGATGTCGTCGCGATGCTTGGCGGCGGCGCCGCGCCGCCGGCCCCGCCGCCGCCCGCGCCGGTCGCGCCGGTGCAGGCGCCGACCGGGGGAGGCGGCGGATCCAAGGCGCTGATCGTCGTCGGCGTGCTGATCCTCGCGCTGCTCGCGGCGCTCGGCGCCTGGTGGTTCATGGGCCGCTCCGCTCAGCAGACCGGCGCCGCGCCCGGCGCCGGCAACGTGGCCAGCAGCGATCCGGTCCAGGCCGCCCGCGGCGCGATCAACTCGGTGATCCCGTCGGTCAACTGCACCTGGCTCGAGATCGGCAGCGCGAGCGCGGGTGAGAATGGCGGGGTCGACATCGCGATGCGCGGTGTCGCCGGCGACGCCCAGGCGGCGCAGCAGGAGCTCGGCCGCGCGCTCGCCGCCGCCCATGTCGAAAATGCCCGGCTCGATTTCTCCGATGTCGCGCCGATCACGCCCGCCGGCTGCTCGGCGCTCGACACCTATCGCCAGGTGCGCGCGACGGAATCGACCCACATGTCGGTCGCCCAGCCGCGCTTCCAGATGGTGATGCAGCCCGAGGGCACCAGCTATGCGGGCCAGCTCGCCGCCAATGCCTCGGTCGAGTTCAACTTCGGCGATTCGAACACCGATTTCACGATCGTCGGGCTCGAGCCGTCGGGTGCGATCACCACTTTGATCCCGAGCCGGGCGGCCTTCGAGGCGGCGCTCGCACAGTCCGAAAACGGCCGGCCGATCGCGAGCGAGGGCAATGGCCGCTATCGGCTCAACATCGATCTCAACCATCAGGGCTGGTCCGGCATCCTGCTGCTCACCGGGCAGGGGCCGTTCGATCCCGCGCTCGTCGCGCCGCAGCTCGGCGCGCGCGGGCCGAACTGGACCCAATCCTTCGTCAGCACCGCTTCGAACCAGCAATGGCACGCGGAAATGGTGTGGTTCCAGTCGGTCAACGGCGGAAACGGGGGCGCTGCCGCGCCGCCGGCCGGCGAGTCCGGGCCGCCATCGACGCCGCCGGCGGATCAGGAGGGGACTGGCGGGAAGTAAGGCGAGGGCCGGTGGCGCGGCCCGGCCGGGCCGGGATCAATCGTCCTTGCTGAAGCCCTCGCGCAGCTGCTTCTCGTAGGATTTGCGGAACTGCTTGGCGAAGACCTCCATGAAGGCTTCGTCGGACTCGTTCTTCACCTTGGTATATTCGCGCTCATAGTTGCGCCACAGCGCGGCGTCCTGGAGCGAGGGCATGATCCGCGCGAGCACGCCGGCCTTGGTCGCGCGGCGGCGGATCGATCCGGGCGAGAAGCGCTCGAGCGTCGCACGCAGCGCGCCGGGGATCGCCTGAAGCGTCGCCACCTGGTGCGACTGGAGGTCGAGATAGGCGTCCTGGACGGCGCGATCGGCGTCCATGAAGCCCGGCTCGGGCGGGCTCAACAGCCGCGCCAGCGCCTGTTCGGGCGATCGCGCGAACTTGATCGGGTTGTTGCCTTCGAGCTGGAGCGCGGTCGCCTCGGCGCCCATCTGCGCCTTGGCGCGGGCGCGGGCCTCGACCATCACGACCATGCCGGAGACGAGCCGGCGAAGCAGCAGGCCGGCGCGGCGGACCAGCTCCGGTGACCGGGTCACCGTCTTGTCCTCGGCGAGCGCCGCCGATTCGAGGAAGATGTCGACGAGCTGGTCGACATCCGCCGGCTCGCCGTCGACCGAAGGCCGCGCGGCCGCCGGTTCCGTCTCGCCGATCCCGCCGCGGGCCCAATCGACCTTGTTGATGTCGGCCAGCTCGGACCACATCATGGTCACATTTTCCGGAATCTTGTCCTCGGCGTCCGCCTCGCTTTCGGCCGCCGGCTCGGCCGTCGCCGGTTCCGCCGCTGCCGGCGGGGGAGGCGGCGGCGGTGGTGGCGGAGGCGGCGGAGGAGGAGGAGGCGGCGGCGGCGGCGGCGGCGGAGGCGGCGCGGGGGGCGCGTCCGCGACGACCTTGGCGGCGATCTCGAAATGGCCGATCGAAAAGACGTCGCCATCCTCGATCCTGCGCTCGTCCGCCATCCGCTCGGTCGCGCCGTTGAGGAAGGTGCCGTTGGTGCTCATGTCCTTGAAGACATAGCCATCGCCCTCGCGACGGATTTCGGCATGGCGCGAGGAGATTGCGTTCTTCGGGTCAGGCAGGTTCCAGTCGCAATTCTTCGAGCGTCCGATCAGCGCCGTGCCCTGCTCCAGCGTGAAGCTCGGCATCATGCCCGGCTCCATCGCCTCGGCATTACGGATCGTCAGGACCAGAGACATGCGCCGATCAACCCCCTCGCGAATGTTGGCATGGGCAGGCCCGCCGGGCCCGGAACGGCGCGGCGAGCGCCGGCCGTGAAACGATCCTAGCAGCCTCGCTACGGCCCGACAACGGCGCGCGCGGCCGTCGATCGGGCCGGCTTTTTCTTGTCCGCACTCAATTCATCGCGTAGTAATCTCGCTTCACGGAAAAAGCGCCCAACGACACGAACTCGATTCAGAGGAGGCTTTCCATGCGTAAACTTGCTTTCGCGCTGCTCGCGGGGGGGCTCGTCGCCGCTCCGGGCGCGCTGCTGGCGCAGCAGGCGCAGGCGCCGCAGAGCGCCGACGATTATGTCTGCCAGTTTTCGGGCGATTGCGCGAACCAGGCGCAGGCGGAGGATCAGTCCGATCAGACGCCGTCGGGCCGCCCGCGCATTTCGGCGACCCGCGGCTTCTCGCTCGCCCGTCCCAATGCGATGGCGGTGACGCCGAGCGGTGGATCGCGTCCGCAGGTCCAGGCGTCCGGCCAGCGCGCCAATCAGCGCCAGGTGACCCATCGCCCGCAGGCGGCGCGCCCCGGCGGCCGCGTCGATCTTCGCGTCGAGTTCGCGCTCGGCTCGGCGGTCCTCTCTCCGGCGCAGCAGGATCGGATGCGCGCCTTCGCCGAGGCGCTTCGTCGGCCGCAGCTTTCGGGCATGCGCTTCCGGATCGAGGGGCATACCGATTCGATCGGCAGCCGCGCGAGCAACATGGCGCTGTCCCGGGCCCGCGCCGAAGCGGTGGCCGATTTCCTGACCAGCCAGGGCGTGCCGGCGAGCCGGCTCGACGTGCGCGGCTTCGGCTTCGATCGCCCGCTTCCCGGTCATCGCGCGTCCGATCCGTCGAACCGCCGGGTCGAGGCGGTGCGGATCTCGTAACGCGCTTTTCTCTTTGCATAGGAAAAAGGCCGCTTTCGCCCTTGGCGAAGCGGCCTTTTTTTGGTCCCGCGGCCTTGCCCTTCCGACCGGCAGGGTCGGGATCAGTTGGTCGGAACGCCAAGCTGCCGGGCGGCGTCGCGCAGGCGTTGCTGGGTGGCGGCATCGCCGTTGAAGGCGGTCATGCCGGAGGTGAAGGCCTGCCGCGCCGCCGGCGCATCGTTCAGCACCATTCGCGAGCGCATCAGGCGGATCCACCCGTCCGCGTCGCGCGGATTCTGCCGGAGGCGCTCGGCGAGCCGATCGACCATGCCGCGCACCATCTGATCCTGCTGGCTCGGCGGTATCGAGGTCGCCTGCTGCATCTGCTCCTGGGTCGGCCCCGGAATGGCGGCGGTCGCGACCGAACCGGGGCTCTCGCGCGGCGGGGGCAGGCGATCGGCGATGTCGATATGGTTGCGCTCGGCGATGCTCGTCGCCGCGTCGCGCACCTGGCTGTACCAGGCGGCCCCGTCGGGCGCGTCGCGCAGGAGGGCGATGAGGTCGTCGAGCGCGCCGCGATGGTCGCCGCGGAAATCGCGCAGCGTGGCGAGATAATAGCGCGCCTGCGGGTGGCCCGGCTGCGCCTGGAGCGCCCGGCGGAACAGCTGCTCGGCCTCCGGCGGCGGCGTCGCGCCACCGCGCAGCAGCACGGTCTCGCCCAGAAAGGCGACATAGTCGGCATTGTTCGGGCGAAGCTGCATCGCGCGGCGGAAGGCCTGCTCGGCCTCCTCATATTGCCCGATCTGGCGATAGGCGAGGCCGAGCTGGTACCAGCCGTCATCGTCCTCGGGATTGCGGCGCACCCGCTCGCGAAGCTGGCCGACGAAATTGTGAACGTCGTCGCCCGGAGCATCGGCCTGACTGGCGTCCGCCGCCATGGCGTTGGTCGTCGGCGTCCTGTCCGCGCCGTTGGCGTGCGCGATCGAGACGATCACCGCCACTGCCGCGATCAGGGCCGCCGCGATCAGGACCAGGGTTGCCGGCGCGAAACGCGGCGCGGAAGCGGGCTTTGGATCGGCCATGACCGCGGATCATTACGGCAAAAAAGCGGACGTCAAGTCTGGCGTCGCCCAAAGAAGCTGCTAGACTGAACGCCTATGGCGTGTGCCTGCCGCTTGTCCCGCTGCTGGGACGGGATGGGCCTTGCCGCTCTGTGGGGGAGTGGGACCTAAAGTGGCGTCGGCGTTCAAGATCGCGGTGGTTGGATCGGGTCCGGCGGGCATGTCGGCGGCCGGCCGCGCCGCGCAGCTCGGGCTCAGCCACATCCTGCTCGAAAAGACCGACCACCTTTCCGATACGATCTACAAATATCAGAAGGGCAAGCACGTCATGGCGACGCCGAGCCAGCTCGTGCTTCGCTCCGACATGGATTTCGAGGCCGGCAAGCGCGAGGCGATCCTCGAGGTGTGGGATCGCCAGGTGGCCGAACGGCAGGTCAACGTCCGCATGAATGCGGAGGTGAAGAAGATCACCGGCAGCAAGGGCGATTTCACGCTCACCCTCACCAACGGCGAGGAGATCAAGGCCGAATATGTGATCCTCGGCATCGGCACGCAGGGCAATCCGAACAAGCTCAGGTGCGAGGGCGGCGATCTGCCGCACATCCAGTATACGCTCGACGATCCCGGCGAATATGTGGACGAGCATATCACCGTGATCGGATCGGGCGACGCCGGCATCGAGAATGCGATCGGCCTCGCCGCCGATCCCGAGCAGGGCAATGTCGTCACCATCCTCAATCGATCGCCGGAATTCGCGCGCGCGAAGCAGGGCAATATCGATCTCATCACCGAGGCGGGGCGCACTGGCCGGGTCAACGTGATGTGCGAGACGACGCCGGCGCGCGTCGTTCCCGGCTATCTCTATCTCGACACGCGCGACGGCGAGCAGAAGATCAAGTGCGATCGCATCATCGCGCGCATGGGCACGGCGCCGCCGCGCAAGTTCGTCGAGGAATGCGGCATCCAGTTCACCAGCGACAGCGCCGACGCTTTCCCGGCCCTGTCGCCGCAGTTCGAGAGCAGCGTCCCCGGCATCTACGTGATCGGCGCGCTCGCCGGCTATCCGCTGATCAAGCATTGCATGAACCAGGGCTATGATGCCGTCGAGTTCATCAACGGCAATACCGACCTCAAGCCGGCCGACGAGCCGTTGCTCGAAAAGAAGTTCGAAGGGCTGCCGGGCGCGCGAAGCGTCACCGAATGGCTCGCCTTCCTGCGCCGCCGCGTCAGCATCCTCAACGACCTGTCGATGCTCCAGATGCGCGAGTTCATGCTCGATTCCGAGCCGCGTGCCTATCGGGCCGGCGAGGTCGTCTTCCGCCGCAACGAGCCGGGCGCCTCCTTGTTCGCGATCGCCGACGGCTCGCTGCTGGTCGAAATCGATCCCGACAATCCCGACAGGACGGTGTCGATCGAGCGCGGCTCGATCGTTGGCGAGGTCGGCCTCATTTCCGGCCGCAAGCGCGGCGCCACGGTGCGGACCGGCGAGGGCGCCATCGTCATCGAGATTCCGCGCAGCGCCGCGCTGAAGCTGATCGCGACCAACGATGCCGCCAAGCGCGAGATCACCCGCATCGCGACCGAACGCCAGCTGCTGCAGATGTTCGGATCGGTCTCGCCCGACGATCTCAAGGAGGTGCTCGACACCGCCGAGATCAGGAACGTGCGCGCCGGCGAGACGATCATCAACGAGGGCGAGGAAGGCTATGACATCTTCGTCATCCGCCTCGGCTCGATGGTCGTGGAGAAATCGATCGGCGGGAAGCCGGTCTTCCTCTCCTATCTGCCCGCCGGCTCCTATGTCGGCGAAATGGCCCTGGTCGATCGCGGCCGGCGCACCGCGACGGTGCGCGCGGCGATCAAGTCCGAGGTCATCAGGCTCGATGGCGACGCCTTCCGCCGCCTGCTCGATCGCAAGCCGGAGCTGCTCGCGCGGTTCAAGCAGGACATGTCCTCGCGCCAGGAGCTGACCAGCTTCATCGAGGCGCGCAAGGACGGGTTCGGCGGCGTCGTCGACATGTATTCGCAGGTCGCCGGCTTCCTCGTCGAGAACGGCATCGGCGAGGCGACCGACGTGTTGCTGATCGACGAGAAACTGTGCATCGGCTGCGACAATTGCGAGCGCGCCTGCGCCGACAGCCACGAGGGCCTGTCCCGGCTCGATCGCGAGGCGGGGCGGACCTATGCCCATCTTCACGTGCCGACCTCATGCCGCCATTGCGAGCATCCGCACTGCATGGCCGATTGCCCGCCCAACGCGCTCAATCGCGGGCCGGACGGCGAAGTCTATATCAACGACACCTGCATCGGCTGCGGCAATTGCCAGCGCAACTGCCCCTATGGCGTGATCCGGCTGGCCAAGGTTCCGCCGAAGAAGCCGGGCCTGCTCAAATGGCTGTTCTTCGGCTCGGGACCGGGGCCGGGCGAGGCCGACGAGAAGTGGGCGAAGAAAAACAAGTCGAAATCGGGCGCGGAAGCGCCCAAGAAGGCGATCAAGTGCGACATGTGTTCCGGCATCGAGGGCGGGCCGGCCTGCGTTCGGGCTTGCCCCACAGGGGCCGCGATCCGCGTGTCGCCGGAAGAGTTTCTCTCCGTGGCGAGGATGGGACAGGGGGGCTAGAACGTGGCGAGCAGGGGGGTCGACCGCACCGATTTCGGCGAGGGGGCAGCGCATGAGAGCTTCCTCCAGTACAAGCGCTTCCGCTGGTTCAAGATCGCGGCACTCATGTGCCTCTTCTTCATCGTCGTCTATGCGCTGGTGGAGATCACGCCGCGCCCGAACGGCGGCAGCTGGGAAGGGTATATCCTCGGCACGATCGCGGCGCTGCTGATCGTCTGGCTGGCGATGCTCGGCATCCGCAAGCGGGCGATGACCCGGGGCCGCTGGTCGCTGAAGGCGTGGACCTCGGCCCATGTCTATCTCGGCCTGTCGCTGATCGTGATCGCGACGTTGCACACCGGATTCCAGTTCGGATGGAACGTCCACACGCTCGCTTATGTGCTGATGATGCTGGTCATCTTCTCCGGCGTCTACGGCATCTTCGTCTACGGGATGTTGCCGCAGGGCCTGTCGGACAGCCGCGCGGAGATGACCGGGCCGCAGATGATCGATGCGATCGGACAGCTCGACAAGCAGATCCAGATCGCCGCCCAGCCATTGTCCGATGCCGACAGCGAAGTGGTGCTCGGCTCGCTCGGCGAGGATCCGTTCGGCGGCGGCCTGATGCGGCGCTTGTCCGGGCGTTATCCGCGCTGCGGCAATCGCGAGGCGCTGCGCGTGATGCGCGGCCGGCTCGCCGAAAGTTCGGGCAAGGAAGCCGCGGCGATCGAGCAGATCGTCCAGCTGCTCGAGCGCAAGGCGGCCGCGCTCCAGCGGGTCCGCGGCTATGTGCAGCGCCGCGCGCTTCTCGAAATCTGGCTTTACGTTCACGTGCCGATGACATTCGCGTGCATCGCTGCCCTGATCGCGCATATCATCAGCGTCTTCTTCTACTGGTAGGGGGGTACCAGGGATGGCGTTCGTCCTCAGGAACATCAGCTATTCCGCTGACGGTCGGCAGATCGTCCGCTCGTCGCGAATCCGCGACGATCTGTTGAAGATCGGACGCGATCCGGACAGCGACATCCGGTTGAACGACCTTGCCGTCGCGCTCCACCATGCGACGCTCGAGCAGGTGTCGGCGCAGACCCTCGGCGTCTCCGCGGAATCCGGGACGACGATCGACATCGACGGCTCCCCGACGCAGGGCGGCCAGATCGATCTCGCCGCCGGCGGCACGATCCGCATCGGCCCGTTCCGGCTGCGCGTCTCGCCGCTCGAAATGGGGTCCGACGATATCGCGATCGACGTCGAGCGCGCGGACACGGAGGAGGAAGAGGACCGGTTCGATCCCCGCCGCTTCGCGCTCGCCTCGGTCATGCCGGGCAAGCGGCCGATCGCCTGGGTCTCGGTGCTTGCGGTGCTGGGCCTCTTCCTCGTCTGGCCGATCTGGTCCTTCACCACGCAGCCGCGCGGCGCCCAGACCGCCTACAGCAACAGCTTCCACGCCGATCAGACGTGGAGCCCTGGCGCTCTTTCGCGTGGGCACCAGGCGCTCGAGCATAATTGCACCGCCTGCCACGAACAGGCCTTCGTGTCGGTGCGCGACAGCTCCTGCCGCGCCTGCCACACCAATGTTCACGACCATGCCGATCAGGCGCGGATGCTCCGCGCGCGGCCGGAGGTGAGCGGGTTCGCGCGCCTTCGCCTCGCCGTCGCCGAAACGTTCGGCCAGGATCCGGGGCGCTGCGTCGATTGCCATATGGAGCATCTCGGCGCCCAGGAAATGGCGCCGACGTCGCAGCAATTCTGCGCCGATTGCCATGCCGACCTGCGCTCGCGGCTGCCGGACACAAGGCTCGGCAACGTCACCGATTTCGGACAGACCCATCCGCAGTTCCAGCCGGCGGTCCTCGTCAACTGGAACGGCGATCAGCCGCAGGTCCAGCGCGCCTCGCTCGACTCTAACCCACGCGAGCAGAGCAACCTCAAATTCCCGCACGCGCTGCACCTCCAGCCGACCGGCGGCGTCGCCCAGATGGCGCGCACGCTCCATGCCTCGAACGGCTATGGCCAGCAGCTCGAATGTTCGGACTGCCACACGCCGACGCCGGACGGCGTGCGCTTCCAGCCGATCGACATGCAGAGCGATTGCGCGGCCTGCCACAGCCTTGCCTTCGATCGCATCGGCGGCACGATCCGCACGCTTCGCCATGGCGACCCGCGGCAGGTGATCGCGGACATCCGCGCCTGGTATCGCGCCGGCGGCCCGCAGCGGCCGGCCGAGCTCGACGCCGGCCCCCGCGCCGTCCCGGGCGACGTGACGCAGATCCGCGCCGCGGTCCAGTTCGCCCGCGCCCAGGCGGGTCTCGGCGCCCGGTCCGACCAGGCGATCCGCGGCGTGTTCAGCCAGGGCGGCGCCTGCTTCGATTGCCACCAGGTCGTCCAGCCGGCGCCGGGCACGCTCGATTATTCGATCCGCCCGGTCATGTTCACGCAGCGCTACATGCTGCACGGCTGGTTCGATCATAAGGCGCACCTTGTCGTGCAGCGGCCGGGCGGGCCGCGGCTGACGGGCACCCAGGCGTGCCTCTCCTGCCACCGGGCGGACCAGTCCTCGGATTCGAGCGATCTCATGATCCCGAACATGGAGAGCTGCCGCGCCTGCCACGGCGGCGAGCGGAGCAATGCGCCGGTGCCGTCAGGCTGCGCGATGTGCCACGATTATCACATCAACGAAGGCACGCCGGCCATGCTGCTGCGGCAGCAGGTGCGCGGCCACCGTTGGGAAACCACCGTGATCCGCGTCCAGCCGGCAGCAGCGCCGTCACGCTGAGCTTATGCTCATCGCGCAGATCACGGACGTCCATCTGGGGTTCGATCCGACGACCCCGGACGAGTTCAACCGCCAGCGCCTCGATGCGGCGCTGGCGGTGCTCGTCGCGATGAGGCCGCGCCCGGATCTCCTGCTCGTGACCGGCGACATCGCCGATCAGGGCGACGATCGCCAGTCCTACCGCCGCTTTCGCGAGGCGATCGCCGAGGTGCCGTTCCCGGTCTACGGCGCGATGGGCAACCATGACGATCGGGCCGCCTATCGGGATGCCTTTCCCGACACGCCGGCGCCGGACGGATTCATCCAATATGCGATCGAGGATCACTCGCTTCGCATCCTCGTGCTCGACACGCTGGCCGAGGGGCGGCACGGCGGCGGCTATTGCGAGCGGCGGGCGGCCTGGCTCCGCGCGCGGCTCGACGAGCAGCCGGAGCGGCCGACCCTGATCGCGCTCCATCACCCGCCCGTGGCGACGGGGCTGAGCTGGCTCGACGAGAATCCCGACGCCGAATGGATGGAGCGGCTGCGCGACGTCGTCGACGGCCGCGACAATGTCGTCGGGCTGATCGCCGGCCATCTCCACCGGCCGATCGTGACCTCATGGGCAGGGGCGATGCTGATCGTGTGCCCGTCGACCGCGCCGCAGGTGGCGCTCGATCTGGCGGCGGTCGATCCCGCGCAACCGGATGAGCGCGCGCTGATCGTCGCCGACGATCCCTGCTTCGCCCTGCATCTGTGGGACGGCCGCAACCTCGTCAGTCATTTCGACGCCGCGGCCGATCATGAAGTGCTGGCGCGCTATACGCCGGAATTGCAGCCGCTGGTGCAGCTGCTCCAGGCGGAGCGCAACGGCGGCGCCGATTAGCGCCGCCGCCCCGGACTAACGGCAGCGCACCTCGCCCCGGTCGATCGCCGATCCGATCGCGGCGCCCGCGGCGGCCCCGGCGATCGTGCCGAGCACCTCCGAATGGCCCGAGGTGATGATGTTGCCGAGCACGCCGCCGGCGATGCCGCCGACGATCAGGCCCGTCGTCCCGTCCGAACGCCGGCAATAATAGCGTCCGTCGCTGCCGCGATAGATGCGGTCCCGCCGGCTCAGGCGCCGCTCGCGATAACGGGCGTCGTCACGATAATAGCGGTCCGCATAATAGCCGCCATAAGCGGGATCGGGCCGGTTCCAGTCGTAGCGGCCATATTGGCTGCCCATCCCGTCGGTCGTGCAACCCGCAGCGAGGCACGTCGCCGCCAGCAGGCCCAGGTGAATTGCGCGCATCTCCCTCTCCTTCATGTGGTTGTGGGCGGTCAATGCGCGGGGCGTGGAATGGTTGCAGCGCCGCAACGGAGGAACGGTGGCGGCTGCGGCGCGCCTCAGGCGAGAAAGCCGGGATCGGCGACGATCCGGCCATCGATCCAGTCGGCGATGCCGGGGCGGAAGGGAATGAGCGCGCGCTTGCCCTCGGGGCGCTCGATCTCGAGCAGGTCGCCGGCGCCGAAATTCTCGACTCCCGTCACCGTGCCGAGCGGCGCGCCGGCCGCGTCGAAGCAGGGGAGCCCGATCAGGTCCGCATGATAATATTCGCCCTCCGGGAGCGGGGGCAAGGCGGCGCGGGGCACGGTGAGGAGGGAGCCGCGCAGCGCTTCCGCGGCGCCGCGATCGGCGATCTCGGCGAAGCGGGCGATCGCGCCGGCGCTGCCGGGACGGACCGCCTTCAACGTCAGCGGCCGCCCGTCGGCGAAAAGCTGCTTGTGAACCTTGAGGCTCTCCGGCCCTTCGCCGAAGAGCTTGAGGCGCACCTCGCCGCCGACGCCGTGCGCACCGGCGACGGCGGCGAGGGTGACCTCGTCAGCCAAGCTTACTCGGCCTTCTCGGCATCTTCCGCCGGGGCGGCGTCAGCGGCGCCCTCGGCCGGATCCTCGGCGGAAACGCCTTCGTCGCTCGCCGCATCGGCGGGCGTTGCCTCGCCGTCGACGGCCGGGGCTTCCTCGGCGGCAGGCGCCGCTTCGGCCGGGGCTTCCTCAGCCGCCGGCGCGTCCGGGCGCTCTTCGGCCAGCGCTTCGGCGACCGGCGATTCCGCGCTCTCCGACGATGCCTCGTCGATCAGCTCGGCGACGACCGCGACGGTCTCCGCCTCCTGCTGCTCCTCGGTCTGCGGCGCGGCCGCGGCCTCGGCGGCTTCGGCCGCCTTGTTCGCCCGCTCCTCGGCGCGCTCCTTCGCCTTCTCGCCCGGCTCGCCCTTCTTGGGGTTGCTGCGCGCGGCGCGCTCCTTGATGCCGGCGGCGTCGAGGAAGCGGAGCACGCGGTCGCTCGGCTGCGCGCCGACCGAGAGCCAGTGGCGGATGCGGTCCGCGTCCAGCTTCACGCGCTCCGGATTGTCCTTGGCGAGCAGCGGATTGTAGCTGCCGACGCGCTCGATGAACTTGCCGTCGCGCGCGTTGCGGGCGTCGGCGACGACGATCTTGTAATAAGGCCGCTTCTTCGCGCCGCCGCGAGCCAGCCGGATTGCTACTGCCATTTGTTCATTCCTTTCTGAGTGATACGTCTATTTCTTGAACTTGTTCGGTAAGTTGAACGGTGCGCCGCCACGGCCCGGAAGGCCGGGCAGGCCGCCCGGCGGAAGTCCCGGTCCGCCAAGGCCGCCAGGCCCGCCCATTCCGCCGGGGCCACCCATGCCGCCAGGACCGCCGAGGCCGCCGAGGCCACCCATGCCGCCGCCTCCTCCGCCGCCGCCGAACATTGCGGCGAGCTTGCCGAGCCCGCCCATCTTCCGCAGCCGCTTCATCGCGGTCGACATTTCCTGGTGCATCTTGAGCAGGCGATTGACCTCCTGCACCGTCGTTCCCGATCCCTTGGCGACGCGGATCTTGCGCTTGGCGTTGAGGATGTCGGGCTTGGCCCGCTCCTTCGGCGTCATCGAAGTGATGATCGCGTCGAGCCGGCCGAGCACATTGCCCTCCAGCACGCCGCTCTCGTTGATCTGGTTCTTGATCTTGCCCATGCCGGGAAGCATCCCGGCGAGCGCGCCAAGCCCGCCCATGCGCTGCATCTGCTGGAGCTGGGCGCGCAGGTCGTTCAGATCGAACTGGCCCTTGGCCATCTTGGCGGCGAGCGCCTCGGCCTCCTCGGCCTTGATCGTCTCCTGCGCGCGCTCGACCAGGCTGACGACGTCGCCCATGCCGAGGATCCGGCCCGCGACCCGTTCGGGATGGAAGGCCTCGAGCTTGTCGATCCCCTCGCCGACGCCGGCATATTTGATCGGCCGTCCGGTGACCGCGCGCATCGACAGCGCCGCGCCGCCGCGCGCGTCGCCATCCATCCTGGTCAGGATGACGCCGCTGAGGTCGATCTGGTCGGCGAAGCTCTTTGCGACATTGACCGCGTCCTGTCCGGTCATCGCATCTGCAACCAGGAGAACCTCTTGCGGCTCAGTGGCTTGCGCCACGGCCTTCATCTCGTCCATCAACGCCTGGTCGACGTGGAGGCGGCCGGCCGTGTCGAGCATCAGCACGTCGAAGCCCTGCAGCTTCGCGGCGTTGAGCGCGCGCCGGGCGATCTCGACCGGCGGCTGGCCGGGAACGATCGGCAGCGTCGCGATATCCGCCTGGCGGCCGAGCACGGCGAGCTGCTCCTGCGCGGCCGGACGGGCGACGTCGAGCGAGGCCATCAGGACCTTCTTGCGGTCCTTTTCGGTGAGCCGCTTGGCGAGCTTGGCGGTGCTGGTCGTCTTGCCCGAGCCCTGGAGGCCGACCATCATCACCACGGCCGGCGGCGTGACGGCGAGGTTCAGCCCTTCTTCCTCGCTGCCGAGCATCTCGACCAGCGCGTCATGGACGATCTTGACGACCTGCTGTCCGGGCGTGACCGAGCGCAGCACCTGCTGGCCGACCGCCTCTTCGGTCGCCTTGTCGACGAAAGTCCGCACAACGGGGAGGGCGACATCGGCCTCGAGCAGGGCGATCCGCACTTCGCGCATCGCAGCGCGGACATCGGCCTCGGTCAGCGCGCCGCGGCCGCGCAGCCGGTCGAACACGCCGGACAGGCGATCTCCCAGGCTTTCGAACATATCGGCGTCGCTCCTTGACCCTGGCCTGGCGCCAAACGGAAAAACGCCGGCGGGCGAAACCTCGCCGGCCAGCGTGCGTCCGTGACGCTTCAGCTCTCACCCTTGCGGGATGGCGGGCACATAGCGGCGGACGGCGCCGAAGGCAAGCTCGCGCCGCCGCGCCATCATTACCGAAAATTCACCCGCCGCCCACCGTGGCGTCACCCTCGGCTTGGTAAACAGCGCACCATCGAGGGGACGTTCGAATTGACCAAGCCGGTTTTCCTGGATCCCACCGGCCGCCGTGGGCGGTGGACATGGTCGTCGCTCGCGGCGCTGGTGCTGATCGTGCTCGGCGCGGGGGCGCTGTTCGCCTTCACCATCGCCGACGTGCCCATTCCCGGGCCGCTGCCGCTCCGGATGGAGCAGGCGCAGCTTCATGCGCTGGCCGATTCCATGGGTCGGGCGGGCCGCCATCTCGGCCGCCGCGCGGCGCGCGCGCTCGGCGCGACCTGGGTGCCGGCCGCGCCCGCGCATGGCGCGCACGGGCGGCAGATCGTCACCGGCTTCTACGTCCCCTGGGACGATGCCAGCCGCGCCTCGCTCGCCGCCCATGTCTCGGACATGGACTGGGTCGTGCCGGCCTTCGGCTTCGTCACCGGCCCGGCGCACCAGCTTCGCGTCGTCGCCGATCCGCGCTTCGATTCGGTCATCGCCAATGCCGCGCAGCGCCCGGCGGTGCTGCCGATGGTGCAGAATGCCCGCAATGGCCAATGGGACGGCGCCGGGCTCGCCGCGCTGCTTCGCGATCCGGCGCAGCGCGCCCGCCTGCTCGACGGGGTCCAGGCGATGATCGCTGCGAAGCACGGCGCCGGCGTCGTGTTCGATTTCGAGGAGCTGCCGGTGAGCGCGCAGCGCGACTATCTGCGCTTCATCGGCGAGGCCCATGCCCGCTTCGCGCCGCAGCACCTCACCGTCGCCATGGCGGCGCCGGTCGGCGATGCCGACTGGAATTTGCGCGCTTACGCCCAGGTCGCCGACAAGCTGTTCCTGATGCTCTATGACGAACATTGGGCGAGCGGCGATGCCGGCCCGATCGCCTCGCAGGCCTGGTTCGTCACCCATCTCCAGCAATCGGTGCGCGCCGTGGGGGCGGACAAGGCGATCGCGACCGTCGCCAATTACGGCTATGACTGGACGCCCGGCCAGGCCGCCGACGCCCTCACCGTGGAGGAGGCGTGGCTCGCCGCGCATGACAGCGACGCGCCGATCCGCTTCGACAGGGCGAGCGGCAATGCCCATTTCGATTATGAGGAAAACGGCGTCGCCCACCATATCTGGCTGCTCGACGCGGCGAGCGGCTGGAACCAGCTTCGCGCCGCCCATCTCGAAGGGGTGTCGGGCGTCGCGCTGTGGCGGTTGGGGAGCGAGGATCCGAGCATCTGGAACGCGCTGCGCGGCTTCACCCGGGCCGCCGTCCCCGATCTCTCGCGGATCACCATGCCCGGGGACGTCGATGTCGAGGGCAATGGCGAGATTCTGCGGATCGACGCGACGCCCACCGTCGGCAACCGGATCGTCGCGCCCGATCGGCTCGGCCTGATCCGCGATGAACGCTACCGGTCGCTGCCGACTCCCTATGTCGTGCGGCGCACCGGCTACCGGCCGGGCGAGGTCGCGCTGACCTTCGACGACGGCCCGGATGCAGACTGGACGCCGCGCATCCTCGACATCCTTCAGTCCCGGCATGTCCCGGCGACCTTCTTCGTCGTCGGCGAGAACGCGCTCGCTCATCCGCGCATCCTGAACCGGATCGTCGCCCAGGGGGACGAGATCGGCAGCCACAGCTACACCCACCCGAATTTCGCGACGCTGTCCCAGGGCATGGCCGGGATCGAGCTCAACATGACCGAGCGGCTGGTCGAGGCCTATACCGGCCGCGCGCTGCGGCTGTTCCGCGCACCCTATTTCGGCGACGCCGAGCCGACGACAGCGGACGAGCTCGGCCCGGCGCTGGAGGCGCAGCGGCGCGGCTATATCAATGTCGGCCTGCACGTCGATCCGGACGACTGGAAGCGGCCGGGCGTCGACGCGATCGTCGATCGGGCGATCCGCGAGGTCGAGGCCGGCAATGCCGCGCGGTCCGGCCAGATCATCCTCCTCCACGACGGCGGGGGCGATCGCTCGCAGACGATCCAGGCGCTGCCGAGGATCATCGATGCGCTGCGCGCGCGCGGCTATCGCTTCGTGCCGGTCTCGGCGCTCGCCGGGCTGACCGCCGACGAAGTGATGCCGGTGGTCCAGGGCAGGGACCTGCTCGAAGTGCGCGCGGACGTCGCCATCTTCATGGCGCTGGCCGGGCTCGCCGCCTTCCTCTCCTTCCTCTTCACCCTCGCCATCGGCCTCGGCCTCATGCGGGCGGTCGCACTCGCACTGCTCGCCGTGCGCGCGCCGAAGGAGTCGCCGCCGACGGCGCCCGTCGACCAGCGGATCTCGGTCCTGATCCCGGCCTATAACGAGGCGCGCGTGATCGAGGCGTCGGTCCGACGCGTCCTCGCGAGCAGCGGCGTCGATATCGAGGTCATCGTCATCGACGACGGATCGAAGGATGAAACCAGCGCGATCGTCGCGCGCGCCTTTGCCGGCGATCCGCGGGTGCGCCTGCTGACGCTGGCGAATGGCGGCAAGGCCAACGCGCTCAATCGCGGCCTCGCGCTCGCGACCGGCGCGATCGTCGTCGCGCTCGATGCCGACACCCAGTTCGAGCCGGAGACGATCGCACGGCTCGCGCGCTGGTTCGCGGATCCGGGCATCGGCGCGGTCGCCGGCAACGCCAAGGTGGGCAACAGGGTCAACCTCGTCACCCGCTGGCAGGCGATCGAGTATGTGACCGCGCAGAATCTGGAGCGGCGCGCGCTGGCGCGATTGGGCGCGATCATGGTGGTGCCCGGCGCGGTCGGCGCCTGGCGCCGCGCCGCGCTCGACCAGGTCGGCGGCTTCCCGATGGAGACGCTGGCGGAGGATCAGGATCTCACCATCGCCGTCCAGCGGGCGGGCTGGCGGATCGCCAACGATGTCGATGCGATCGCCTGGACCGAATCCCCGGCGACGCTCGGCGGCCTCGCCAGGCAACGCTTCCGCTGGGCGTTCGGTACGCTCCAGTGCCTGTGGAAGCATCGCGCGATCCTTCGCGAGGGCCGGCCGCGCGGGCTCGCGCTCATCGGCCTGCCGCAGGCCTGGCTGTTCCAGATCGCTTTCTCGCTCGTCTCCCCGGTGATCGACCTCGCCTTGGTGTTCAGCCTCTTCATGACCTGGGGCCGGATCGAGCAGCATGGCTGGGCGCAGACGCAGACCGATCTCGGCTGGATCGCTTTCTTCTGGACCCTGTTCGTCCTCGTCGATCTTGCCTGCGGCTGGGCGGCGTTCCGGCTGGACGAGCGCGAGCGGCGCTTCCCCGCCTTGCTGCTGATCGCGCAGCGCTTCGTCTATCGGCAGATCATGTACTGGGTGGTGCTGAAGGCGGTCGGCGCGGCGCTTCGCGGACGCTGGGTCGGGTGGGGCAAGCTCGAACGCACCGGCCGGATGACCGCGGGCGCGATACGCGCCTAGAGCGCGCGCTCCAGCCAGCCGCGGTTCGCCCGAAGCCGCTCGGCCTCGGCGGCGCTGAGCCGGGCAATGAGGCGTTCGGGCGATCGCTCGCCGCGCGCCAGGATTTCGAGCCCGTCATCGATATCGGGCTCGGCGGCGGCAAGCTCGCGCAGCGCGGTAAAGCGGATGCGGGCGCACGGATGGCCGGCCGCGAAATCCTCGACCAGGTCGCGCGCATTTCCGTCCGGAAAGTTCGCGGCCAGCGCCAGCAGCGCCTCGGTCGAGGTCACGTTGAGCATCCCCGCAATCTCGCATTTCTCAACGTCGAAGCGGAACTGGTCCGCAAAATTGAGGGCCGGATCGCTCTCCATGATGTTGATCGAAATCGACATCTCGTCCGCCGGCAGCTGCAGGTGGACATCGCGATGGGCGCGGTAGAGCATCACCTTGCCCTGTTCGAGCCGCGCGCGCTCGACGAAGCGCAGGTCCACCTTCTCGCCCGGATAGCCGACCACGTCGGACCGGTCATATTCGTAATAGTCGCTCCAATAGCCCGGCCCGAAATAGCCGACGGTCAGGAACGAGAAATTGTGATCGTGCGGGACGTGGTAGAAGAAGGGGCCGGGTCCGCTCGCCTTGAAGATCGGATCGCGCGGTCCGGGCCAGAAATTGGCGCGGATGAAATAGGCCTCGCTCGCCCGGTGCAGCATCAGCACCTGCGGCGTGTAGCCATTGGCCTCGTCCTGGCGCGCGCAGCGGTCCTTGAGCTCCGCGACGGCGAGATCGGCAAGGAAACTGCGATTGGCGGCGAGGCGCTTCAGCAGCGGCGCCACCGCGACGAAGCTTTCCTCGTCGCGCGGATCGAAGCGTGAGGCGTCGAGCGCGGCGATGAAATCGCCGAAGTCGATCGGCGCCGCCTCCTCAAGGTCGATCACGCGCGGCATCAGGCCGCCTCCCGCACCGCGGCCGGCCCGCTCAAAAGGTCCAGCGTCGCGCGCGCCGCTTCGCGCACGTCCATATGCGGATCGTTGCTCGACAAGAGCCGGAGATAGGGAAGGGCCGCCTCGGCATCGATCGCGATGAGCTCGCGCATCGCGTGCCAGCGCACGAAGAAGCTTCGATGATCGAGCAGGGCGGCGATGGCCGGGAAGGCCGCTTCCGCCTCCAGCAGTCGCGCGAGCGTCGCCACCATCTGCAGGCGCGAATCGCCCTCCTCGACGGCGCTGCAGCCCAGATAGGCGCCCGTCGCGGCATCATATTCGACGGTCACCGGTGCTTCGGTCCGGATCGTCGCGTTGACGAGCAGCAGGTTCGATCGCGCGGCTTCGATGACGAAGCTTTCGCGGCGGCCGTCGATGACGAGACTTTCGCCGTCCGCGACGGGCCGTCGTCCCGTCTCGCGGCAGGTTCCTGCATCGGCGGCGCGAAAGTCGAGGCCGATCGGCGGCGCTTCCCATAAGGACAGGACGGCGCCCCCCGCCTTGACGAAGCGGATGACGTTGATCTCGCCGGAAAAGCCGATCGAGCCGGACCGTGGCCGGTTCTTCTTCGCGGCGAGCGCCGCGGCGTGGACGACATCGATCGTGAGGCGCAGGTAAGGCCGGTCGACCACGACAAGGCCCGCGCGCAGATCGTTGCGCGCCGGCCGCATCGGCACCATGAACAGCGGGTCGCGGCGAAGCGTCTTCGCCGCGTCCGCGATCAACGGCCCGATCCAGCTGTCATCGGCCAGCAGCTCGCGCGTGGCCTGGGCGCGGGCATCGGGATCGCCGATGTCCGCCAGTGCTGCAATGCGGCCTTTGTCCATCACCCGGTCCTGAGATAGGCGGCGGCGAGGGTGCGCCACAGGTACAGCACCGCGGCGGTCAGGAGGGATACGATGAGAATGGACGAGAAGTAGTAGCGCTGGACGAACCCGCGAACTCTGTTTCGCAACGGCCGACGACGCCTGGGCGGTCGGCCGATGCTCGCGGTCATGGTCGGCTTTGGCTCGTTGCGGGGGCCGTCGCCATTCCAACCGCCTCCCGCTTCAGAAGTCATGCCGTTTCCCCGACCCTGTCCGGTGGCGCTTCAGGCCATCATGTAAACGGCGACCGTGGCGGCAACGCCGAGACACACGACGCCACCGACTTCCTGCCGCTTGTGGCTCGTCGACAGCGCTACGCTCGTCGCGATCTCCGGCAGATTTTCGAAGTCGATGCGCACGTTCCCATTGTCTTTCTTCATGTTGCTTTCCCCATCTTTTCTTATGGGTACGGCTCTTCGCATCGAAAAATTGATACTTTGCTAACGGGCCGGGGAACGTCGTCTATTCGGCCTCGTCTCGCTCGCTTCGATAAGCCTCGCGGAGACGCAGGAGTCGTCTCAGTTCGTCGCCGCTGCGCGCGTGGCTGCGCGCATAATCCACCATCATGATCGTCAGGACGACGCCGCACACGCCGATCACAATCCAGCTGCTCCAGGGCGGAAGATGGAATTTCGCGGCGAGGATGCCGCGGGCCGGGCCGCGGATCGTCACGAGCAGCGCTAGGATCGGGACCATCGTCGGCCCGGCGATCAGGTTGAATCGCGCGCGCTTGCGCGTTGCCTCGGCGCGCTCGATCGACTGGTCGAGCATCTCCTCGGTCGTGCCGGTCAGCATCCCGATTTCCGTCTCGCGAAGCTTGCGGTTGCGAACAAAGACATAGAGCAGGAACAGCAGCACCCCGATCGCGACCAGGAGCGTCTTCGGATTGTGATTGATGATGACGAGCGCGACCATGGCGGCGCACGCAACGACCGCGCCCAACGTGTCCGCGATCTGCGCCCGGCGCGCGCGGCGGCTGAGCGCGGAGGCGGTTTGGCGCATCCGCTCGATTTCCTCCGGATCGGGATCCTGGCGCCACAGCTCGCCGAGCCGATCGAGATCGAAATCAGTCATCGGGCCTGCTCCATGATCGCCTTCAGCGCCGCCTTGGCGCGCGACAGGCGAAGCGCCAGCGCGTTGGGCGCGATGTCGAGCATCTGGGCGATCTCGCCATAATCGAAGCCTTCGAGAACGAGGACGATGACCTGCCGCTGCGGGAGCGGCAGCTTCCTAGTCGCATCGAGCAGCACGCGTCTGTCGCTCGCCTCCATCGCTTTCTGCTCCGGATCGGGCTCGTCGGCCTCCAGCCCCTCGTTCAGCTCGGCCACCGGGGGCAGCCTCACCTGCCGTGCGACGAAGGAGATCGACCGGTTCTGCGCGATCCGGGCGATGAAGGTGCGCAGCGACGAATCGGCACGGAAGGAAGGCAGCGCCTGCCAGATGGCGAGGAAGATCTGCTGGGTCAGGTCTTCGCGAAGCGCCGGATCGGCCTCGTACGACATCGCGATGCGCGAGATCAGCGCGCCGTGATCGGCGACGATCTGCTCGAACGGCGGCAGCGCGCCGCCTTCGTGCTGCGTCATTGTCGTTCGCGCGAGGTCAAGCAGCGTCCCTTATTGCTGCATTATTTCGGCGCAACATAGCAGAGACCAAGTTGTCGCGCGCCCCCCACGCTGTTCCTGAACAGGACAGTGCGAAGAAACGCCGCCGGATTGAAAAATCGTTACTGCCCGGCCGGTTGCCGCATGATTTTTCTCTGGCGAGGAAGAGATCGGGGGACTAGCAATCGGCGCCACCTTACGCCTTCACGAAGGATCACCCATGCGTCCAGGCCTGCTTGCCCCGATTCTCGCCGCGCTCGTCGTTTCCGGCGCCTCCTCGGTCGCCGCGCTCGCGCAGGATGGCGGGGGCGGGAGCGGGAGCGGGAGCGGCAGCTCGCGCGCGGAGGATCGCAACAAGGCGTCCGACATCGATCTTCCGCCGCTTCCCGCCGATCGCACTGTCCGCCAGAGCGCGCGGATCGGCGGCCAGGTCGTCAATTATGACGTGACGGTCGGCACCATCCCGGTCCTCGACGCCCGCGGCAAGAAGATCGCCGAGGTGGTCTTCACCTCCTATGTCGTTCCCGGCGGCGCGCCGGATCGCCCGGTGACCTTCGCCTTCAACGGCGGCCCCGGCGCCGCGTCGGTCTTCCTCAACTTCGGCGCGATCGGGCCGAAGCGGATCCAGTTCGGCACGAACGGCGACGCCCCGTCCGATGCGGCGGTGACGGTCGACAACCCGGACAGCTGGCTCGACATGACCGACCTCGTGTTCATCGATCCGGTCGGTACCGGCTTCTCGCGCAGCCTTGAGGACGAGAATGCCACCAAGCGCGATTTCTTCTCGCCGGAGCCCGACGTGCGTTACCTCTCGCGCATCGTCTATGACTGGCTGGAGCGCAATCACCGCATGCGCTCGCGCAAATATGTGATCGGCGAAAGCTATGGCGGCTATCGAGCGCCGCGCATCGCGCTTGAGCTCCAGACCCAGCTCGGCGTCGGAGTGAACGGCATCTTCATGGTCTCGCCCTATCTCGATCCGGCCGCGGTCGGCGACGGCACCGCCCTCTCGCCCTTGCCGTGGATGATCAATCTTCCGTCGATGGCCGCGGCCCGGCTCGAGCGGGAAGGGCGGCTGTCGGCGGAGACGATGGCGCCGATCGAGCATTATACGCGCACCCAGTTCGTCACCGATCTCCTCGCCGGCCGCTCGGATCCCGGCTCGCGCCAGCGCATCGTCGATCGCGTGACCGAACTGACCGGCCTGCCCCATGATCTCGTCGATCGCCTCGACGGGCGGGTGGACGAAAACACGTTCCTTCGCGAAATCCATCGCGATCAGCGGCAGATCGGAAGCGTCTATGACAGCAATGTCACCGCCTTCGATCCATTTCCCGGCTCGGCCCGCCGGCGCAGCGGCGATCCGATCCTCAACGCGCTGATCGCGCCGACGACCAGCGCGATGGTCGATTTCGTCACCCGCGTCGTCGGCTGGGATACGGACCAGCGCTACAACACCCTGTCCTATGCGGTGAACGAAGCGTGGCAGCGCGGCACGCCGGACGATTCGCCGGTCAGCGACCTGCGCCAGGCGATCGCCAACGATCCGCGCATGGGGGTGATGATCGCGCACGGCTATAACGATCTGTCCTGCCCCTATTTCGGATCCCGGCTGATCGTCGATCAGATGCCCTCCTTCGGACAGGAGAACCGCGTGCGCCTTTCGGTCTATCCGGGCGGGCACATGTTCTACAGCCGGCCGGACAGCGGCGCCGCGTTCAAGCGCGACGCCCGCGCCTTTTTCCAAGGCTGACGGGAGATCGCGGACGCGGCCGCCGCGCATCGGTGCGGCGGCGCGTCTGGAAATCGCGCGCGGCGCGGTCTATCTGTTGAACGGACAAAGGGTGGACCCGATGCTTGACGGCCTTCTGGCCTATCTCGATTCGATCAAGGCGCGCGATCCGGCGCCACGCTCGCGTTGGGAGATTCTGCTTTATCCAGGCGTCTGGGCGCTCGCCTTCCATCGCGTCGCGCACTGGCTGTTTCGCGGGGAGCTCTTCTTCCTCGCGCGGCTGGTCAACCATGTCGCGCGGATGCTGACCGCGATCGACATTCATCCCGGCGCGAAGATCGGCCGCAATTTCTTCATCGATCATGGCTTCGTCGTGATCGGCGAGACCGCCGAGATCGGCGACGATGTCACCATCTACCAGCAGGTGACGCTCGGCGGGACCAACCCCACCAACGGTGTCGCCGGCAAGCGCCACCCGACGATCGCCGACGGCGCGATCATCGGTTCGGGCGCGCAGGTGCTCGGACCGATCACCGTCGGTGAGCGGGCGCGGGTCGGCGCCAACAGCGTCGTCACCAAGGATGTGCCGCCCGGCGCCACGATGGTCGGCATCCCCGCGCGCTCCACGCTCGTCGATGCCGGCGAAAGCAGCGGCGCGCGCTTCCTGCCCTACGGGACGCCCTGCTCCGAAATCTACGATCCGGCGACGCAGAAGCTCGAGCTGCTCCAGTGCGAGGTCGAGCAGATGAGGAAGCGCATCGCCGAGCTGCTCGCCGAACGCGGCGCGGGCGAGGAGAAGCCCGCCCGGGGCCGCGGCGCAGGCAAGACGTCGGGCCGCGCCTGATGGGCACGGTCCTGCCCTTTCCAGCCGCGACAGGCGAAGGGCAGGTCGGCTTCGACAGGTTCGAGCTCAATCGCATCGTCGACCTTTACGGCCGGATGGTCGCCGCCGGCCTGTGGAAGGATTATGCGATCGAGTTCCGGCCCGATGCGGCGAGCTTCTGGGCCTTCCGCCGCGCTGCCGAGCGGCCCGAATATCGGATCGAAAAGCGCCCGGCGCTGCGCGCGCGACAGGGACAATGGGCGCTGATCGGCGAGGCCGGCCAGGTGCTGAAGCGCGGCCATGAGCTCGGCCCGGTGCTCGCCCCCCTGGAGCGGCGGCTGCTGAAGATCGTCAACGGCTGAAAAAAAAAAGCCCCTCCCGGTCGGGCCGGGAGGGGGTGCGAGGTTCGGTTGGCGCCCGATCAGGCGGCTGCGGCCGCCATCGCCGCCGGGGCGCGATCCAGCACCGGCAGCCGGCCCTTGAGCCCGTCCGGCAGCGGCCGGACGACCGCGCGCCGGGCATTGTGCCAGAAGGCCGAAAGCAGCAGCAGCGCCGAGCCGATGATGAGCGCGGTGAAGGCGACGCTGAGCTCGACCGCGCCATAATCGCGGAACAGGCTGTCGAGCGCGTAGAGCACGTAAGCGAGCGCGGAGACGAGCAGCGCCCGCCGGTCCACCGCCAGCGCGACCAGCCCGAACAGGATGTAGAGCGCGACCACGATGACCGCCCCGCCGCCCGACACATGGCCTTCGGTCAGGCCGAGCAGCGCGAAGATGGGATGGGCGATCATTGGCGCCGCGAGCAGGTGCAGCCAGAAGGCGACGTCGGAACGCCGGGTCTCGCGCGTGCGGTCCGATCCGTCCCACCACATGGCGAACAGGAAGGTCGCGATGCCGAGCACCAAGGTGGTGACGAGCAGGACGTTGGTCATCCGTTCCTGTTCGGCGGCCGAGATCATCTCGGTGCCCCCGGCGATCGCCGCGGCGATCAGCGCGACGATGAGCCCGGCCACGGTCGCGGTCGCGGCGGCGATGGTGATCGGCACGCGGAAGCGCCGCCAGTGCAGCCAGGCGCCGATCGCGCCGGCGGCGGCGCTGGCGGCCATCACCAGCGTGCCGCCGGTCGGATTGTTGTTGAAGGCATCCTCGCCGATCCCGGCGATCAGGCCGAAGCCGACGGTCGCGACGACGCCGCCGACGAAGGCGAGCAGCAGGATGATGCTCGGCAGTGCCATCCGCCGCTGGCGGGTGAAGAACTCCGCCAGGCCCCAGGCGGTCGCGGCCACGAACAGGCCCATGAACGGCGTCGGTCCGTCATAATCGACATGGGGCGGCACCGAATGGCCGATCCAGCCGACCGCGACCAGCAGGATGACCGCCGCGATTGCCACGAAAATGTCGTTGAACCCGGTCAGCAGCCGGAAATTCTCCTCGTCCACCGCCGGTGTCTGGCGCGTCCCGGCGACGAAATCGCGAAGCCGCGCCGCCTGCTCGGCGGTCAACGCCCCCGCCGCCACCGCGGCCTCGAGATCGCTCTCGCTATACATGGCTCTCCTCCCTCTGTTTGAGCGGAGGCATAGCACAGGTGTGTGATACGAGCAATACACCAACCGACGACAAGGCGGTGGAGCAGCTCTGCTTCGCAGGCAGGATTGGGTCGGCGCCCAATCCTCCCTGTCGCCGAAGGCGATGGGGAGGGGGACCAGCCGCAGGCTGGTGGAGGGGCTTTCGGCGCCCGAGCTCCACCGCCTTTTCAGGGCCTATTGGCCCTGCAGCCTCTGCATGATCGTCATCGCCTGTTCCGCCCCGGATTGCGGGACGATCTCGCCGTCGCGGCTCGTGATCTCGGCCCAGTGGGCGGCGACCGCCTCGGGCGTCGCCTCATCCAGCGCGACGCCGCGGGTCAGCGTCACATAGGCGGCCTGGAACACGCCGGCGCCGGCGCCCAGGATCGCGTTGGTCGGCGCGTCCTGCGAGACGAGGTAGAGCGCCGCCGGCGCCACCAGCTCCGGCCTGAACTTCTCCAGCAGGGCCGGCGGAAAGATGTCCTCGGTCATCCGCGTCGCCGCGGTCGGCGCGATCGTGTTGACGTGGATATTGTATTTCTGCCCTTCGAGCGCGAGCGTCTTGGCGAAGCCGGCAAGGCCCAGCTTCGCCGCGCCATAATTGGCCTGCCCGAAATTGCCGTAGAGCCCGGTCGAGCTCGCCGTCATCAGGATGCGGCCATAGGCCTGTTCGCGCATCGTCTCCCACACCGCCTTGGTGCAGTTGGCCGATCCGTTGAGGTGGACATCGACGACAAAGCGGAAATCCTCCATCTCCATCTTCGCGAAGCTCTTGTCGCGAAGCACGCCGGCATTGTTGATGAGGATATGGACGCCGCCCCAGCGCTCCTTCGCCTTTTCGACCATGCGGACCATGTGGTCGTAATCGGTGACGGAGCCGCCGTCGGACATGGCCTCGCCGCCCGCCGCTTCGATCTCGGCGACGACCTTCAGCGCCGCGTCGCTATGGCCGGTGCCGTCGCGCGATCCGCCGAGATCGTTGACGACGACCTTCGCGCCGCGCCTTGCAAGTTCGAGCGCATAAGCGCGCCCCAGGCCGCCGCCGGCGCCGGTGACGATCGCGACGCGGCCTTCGAAAGAGATGGTCATGACTGAAAACCCCGCTGAACCGGATGAACCGGCCAGCGGGGTAAAAGATCAACCGGCGGGCGAAAAGCCCTTGTGATCAATGCGGGCGACGATGGCGCCCGCCCTCATAGGTCTGGGTGCAATGATCGGTCACCTCGCGCGTGCACGGCGGCGCGTCGCCCTGGGCCGGCTGCGGCGTGAAGACCTGCGCCTGGTTCGGGGCGACCACGACCGGGCCGCCACCCGAGGGCGCGGGCTGGTTCGCGCCCGCGGGCGCGGAGGCGGGGGCGGAGACCACCGGAATCCCGCGGGCGTCGCGCTCGGGCGAGCCGTTGTCGGGCGCCTGGGTGTCCTGCGCGATCGCGGCGCCGCCAAACGTCAATGCGGCGGCGAACAGAAGAGCTTTCATCGCTGTTCTCCTTGCTTCGGCGCCCGGGCCCGGGCGCTGCGGATCATTCCCTGCCGCGGATGGCAGGGACGGCAAGTGGCTAAACGACGAACGTCCGATTTTTCTCCGTCCGTAACGGATTTTCCTGCGTCACGCCCGGCCTTCGGCGTCGAGCGCATAACCGGCGCTGCGCACGGTGCGGATGATGTCGGCCTGCCCGCCGGCGTTGATCGCCTTGCGAAGCCGCCGGATGTGGACGTCGACGGTCCGCAGCTCGATGTCGCTGTCATGGCCCCAGACCGCGTCGAGCAGCCGCTCGCGCGAGAAGACACGCCCGGGATGTTCGAGGAAATGGCGAAGGAGGCGGAACTCGGTCGGCCCAAGCGACACCGCGCCGCCGGCCCGCTTCACCTTGTGGCCGACCAGGTCCATTTCGAGATCGGCATAGCTCAGCCTTGCGCCGGCGAGGGCCGGCCGCACGCGCCGGAGCACCGCGCCGACCCGTGCCACCAGCTCGCGCGGGGAAAAGGGCTTGGTCACATAATCGTCGGCGCCGGTCTCGAGCCCGCGGATGCGGTCCGCTTCCTCGCCGCGCGCGGTCAGCATGATGATCGGCACGTTCGCGGTCTCGTCGATCCGGCGCAGCCGCCGGCACACCTCGATCCCGGCGATCCCCTCGATCATCCAGTCGAGGATGACGAGATCGGGCGGCATCTCGCGCGCCATGACGAGCGCGTCCTCGCCGTCGGCGGTGGACGCGACCTCGAAATCGGCGCGCTCGAGATGGAAGGTCAGCAGCTCGACGAGCGCGCGGTCGTCCTCGACCAGCAGGATCCGTGCCTTAGGCACCGAGGTCCCCCGGCGCGATTCGGGCCGCGTCGGCCCCGCGCACGCGCTCGGCAAGATGGATGCCGGTGCGCGCGAAATAGACCATCTCGGCGACATTGGTCGCATGGTCGCCGATCCGCTCCAGGTTCCGGGCGACGAACAGGAGGTGCGTCGCCGGTGTGATATTGTGGGGATTTTCCATCATGTGGGTCAGGAGCGCGCGGAAGATCGAATTGTAGAAATCGTCGACCGCCGCATCCCGGTCGATCACCGCCAGGGCCTTGTCGGCATCGCGCGCCGCGAAGGCGTCGAGCACGTTGTGGACCATCTCGCCGGCGATCCTCGCCATTTCGGGGAGCAGCGAGATCGGCCGGATCCTCGAATCCTCCAGGCTCGGGACGCGCTTGGCGATGTTCTTGGCATAATCGCCGATCCGTTCGACCACGCCGGCGATCTTGAGCGCGGCGATCACGTCGCGGAGGTCGTCCGCCATCGGCGCGCGCAGCGCGATGATCTGCACGGCCATGCGCTCGACCTCGGTCTCCAGCGCGTCGATCCGCGCGTCCCGCTCGACGATGGCGGCGGCGGCCGCGTGGTCGCGGGCGACCAGCGCGTCCATCGACTCGCGGATCGCCGCCTCGGCGAGGCCGCCCATTTCCGCGATCGTCGCGCGAAGCTCGTCGAGCTCGTCGTCGAATGCCTTCACTGTATGTCCGCTGGCCATGTCGGTCTCCTCAGCCGTAGCGGCCGGTGATGTAATCCTTGGTGCGGCCCGCCTTCGGATTGGTGAAGATGTCGGTCGTGTCGCCATATTCGACGAGGCTGCCGAGGTGGAAGAAGGCGGTGCGCTGGCTGACCCGCGCCGCCTGCTGCATATTGTGCGTGACGATGACGATGGTGAAGCGCTGGCGGAGTTCGTGGATCAGCTCCTCGATCTTCGCGGTCGAAATCGGGTCGAGCGCCGAAGTCGGCTCGTCGAGCAGGACGATCTCCGGCCGGACCGCGATCGTCCGGGCGATGCACAGCCGTTGCTGCTGGCCGCCCGAGAGCGAGAGCGCGCTCGCGCCGAGCTTGTCCTTCACCTCGTCCCACAGCGCCGCCTGGCGCAGCGCATCCTCGATCCTGTCATCGGTCTCAGATCGGCTCAGCCGTTCGTAATGGCCGAGCGCGAAGCCGACATTGGCGCGGATCGAGCTCGCGAACGGAGTCGGCTTCTGGAAGACCATGCCGACGCGCTGGCGCAGCTCCGACAGGCTGCAGCCGCGGTCGAGCACATTCTTCCCGTCGATCAGGATCTCGCCGGTGGCGCGCTGGTCCGGATAGAGTTCGTAGATGCGGTTGATCGTCCGGAGCAGCGTCGATTTGCCGCACCCGGACGGGCCGATAATCGCGGTCACCGATCCGGCCGGGATCGACAGGGTGACGTCGCACAGCGCGCGGTGGCGCCCGTAATGGAAATCGAGGCCGCGGATCGCGATCTTGGCAGGGCGGGCCTCGTCCGCCGCGCCGGCCGTCGGCTCGGCGCCGATCATGGTGGCGATGTCGTTCATCACTTGCGTCCCTTTCGCGCGGCGAGCCGCACCAGCAGGTTGAGCGCGAGCACGAAGGCGGTGAGGACCAGCGCCCCCGCCCAGGCGAGCGCGCGCCAATTGTCATAGGGGCTCATCGCATATTGGAAGATCACGACCGGCACGTTGGCCATCGGCGCGGACGGGTCCGCGCTCCAGAACTGGTTGTTGAGCGCGGTGAAGAGGAGCGGCGCGGTCTCGCCGCTGATCCTGGCGAGCGCGAGCAGCACGCCGGTCATGATCCCGCTCGCCGCGGCCTTGTAGATGATCCGCGCCGTCACCTTCCAGCGCGGCAGGCCGAGGGCGAAGGCGGCCTCGCGCATCTGGTTGGGAACGAGCCGCAGCGCCTCGTCGCTGGTCCGGGTCACGATCGGGATCAGGATGATCGCCAGCGCCAGCGCTCCGGCATAGCCCGAAAAGTGGCCGCTCGTTCGCACCACCAGCTCGTAGACGAAAAGGCCGATGACGATCGACGGCGCGGAAAGGAGGATGTCGTTGATGAACCGCACGCTCGCCGCGAGCCGGGTGTGGCGGCCATGTTCGGCAAGATAGGTGCCGGCCGCGATCCCCACCGGCGCGCCGATCAGCGTGCCGAGCAGCACCATCACCGCGCTACCGTAGAAGGCGTTGGCGAGGCCGCCGTCATGGCCCGGCGGCGGCGTCATCTCGGTCAGGATCGCAGGGGACAGCGCGGCGAGGCCCTGGCTCACCGTCGTCCACAATATCCAGGCGAGCCAGAACAGCCCGAACAGGGTCGCGAAGCCGGCGAAGGCGATCGCCGCCCAGTCGAACATCTTCCGGCGAAGGACGATCCGGTTCATCAGTTCGTCCGCCCCTGCTCGCGGTCGATCCGGCGCAGCATCAGCTTGGCGAGCGCCAGGACGATGAAGGTGACGAGGAAGAGCAGGAAGGCGAGGGCGATCAGCGAGGATCGGTAGAGATCGGTGTCGGCCTCGGTGAATTCGTTGGCGATCGCGGCGGCGATCGAATTGCTCGGCAGCAGCAGCGAGGCGCTGAGCTCATGCGCGTTGCCGAGAACGAAGGTCACCGCCATCGTCTCGCCGAGCGCGCGGCCGAGCCCGAGGAAGATCGCGCCGACGATCGCCGATCGGGTGTAGGGCAGGGTGACCCGGCGCAATATCTCCCATCGCGTCGCGCCGAGCGACACCGCCGCTTCGCGAAGCGCTTGCGGCACCGCGTTGAACACATCGCGCGCGACCGCGGCGATGAACGGGGTGATCATGATGCCGAGCACGATCCCGGCGGAGAGCAGGCCGATGCCGATCGGCGGCCCGGAAAAGAGCGGTCCGATCAGCGGCGCATGGCCGAGATGGTCGATCAGCCAGGGTTCGACATGGATGGCCATGAACGGCGCGAACACGAACAGGCCCCACATGCCGTAGATGATGCTCGGGATCGCCGCGAGCAGCTCGATCGCGATCCCGATCGGCCCGCGGCTCCATCGCGGCGCGATGTCGGTCAGGAACAAGGCGATGCCGATGCTGACCGGAACCGCGATGACGAGCGCGATCGCCGAGGTCGCGATCGTCCCGTAGATCGGCACGAGCGCGCCGAACCTGCCGTCGACGACATTCCATTCCGTGCTGGCGAGGAAGCGCGGGCCGAAGGTCGCGAAGGCCTCGCGCCCGCCCCAGGCCATCGCCACCGCGACCCCGGCGAGGAGCAGGAGCACGAGCCAGGCGGCGCCCGCCGTCGCGATTCGGAAGGCAAGGTCGCCGGCCCGGCCGCGCGCGGCTGCGCGGATCGGGATCGGAAGGGCGGCGTCGCTCACTGGATGCGGCTTTCGATATAGGTTTCCACCTGTCGCGCCAGCGGGCCGGGCAGCGGCACATAATCGAGCGCGCGCGCGCGCCCCTCGCCATGATCGATCGCCCAGCGGAAGAAGTCGATCGACGCCTGGCCGCGGCCGCGATCGCGTGGCCGCCGCTGCATCAGGACGAAGGTCGCCGCGGTGATCGGCCAGGCATCGGCGCCCGGCGCGTTGGTCATCACAAGGTGGAAATCGGGTGCGTTCGCCCAGTCCGCGCTCGCGGCCGCCTGCTGGAAGCTCGCCATGCCCGGCGCGACGAACCGCCCCGCCGCGTTGCGCAAAGCCGCCCAGTTCATGTGGTTCTGGATGACGAAGGCATATTCGATATAGCCGATCGAATTGGGGATCTGGCGGACATAGGCGGCGACGCCCTCATTGCCCTTGCCGCCGATCCCGGTCGGCCACGGCACGGACGTGCCCTCGCCGACGGCCCGCTGCCATTGCGGGCTCACCTGCGACAGATAATGGGTCCAGTTGAAGCTGGTGCCGGACCCGTCCGATCGGTGGATGACGATGATCGCCGCGTCGGGCAGCGCCACGCCGGGGTTGAGGCTCGCGATCGCCGGGTCGTTCCAGCGCGCGATCCGGCCGAGATAGATGTCGGCGAGCAGCGGCCCGGAGAGGCGCAGCCGGCCCGGCCCGATCCCCTCGATATTGGTGACCGGAACGACGCCGCCGATCGCGACCGGGAATTGGGCGAGGCCCGCCTGCGCCAGCTCGTCGGGTGGCAGCGGCTTGTCGCTGGCGCCGAAATCGACCGTCCCCGCCTTGATCTGCGCGATCCCGCCGCCCGATCCGATCGACTGGTAGTTGATCCGCCGTCCGAAGGCGTCGTGATAGTCCGCGGACCAGGCGGCGATCAGCGGGTAGACGAAGGTCGATCCGGCGCCGGTAATGTCGTTCGCCGATCCAGCCCCGGCGCCATTGCCGGAAGCGCCGCCGCCGCCGCACCCGGCGAGCGCGAGCGCCACCGCAACGATCAGACGCCTCAATCCCACTTGCCCTCCATGCGCCCCCCGTCGGGAGACGCCGTCAACGCGAGCGACTCGATCGCTTGCGGGGGGCTTGTGTGACCTTGGCGTGACTCTTTGATGACAATGGCCCGGCGCGCGGCAGATCGACCCGCACTTCGGTGCCGACGCCTAGGGTCGATCGGATGTCGAGCCGCCCCCGGTGCCTCAGCACGATATGCTTGACGATGGCGAGGCCGAGGCCGGTTCCGCCGGCGGCGCGGCTGCGGCCGGCATCGACCCGGTAGAAACGCTCGGTGAGGCGGGGCAGATGCTCGGGCGCGATCCCCTCGCCCTCGTCGATCACCGAAATGCGCAGGAGATCGCCGCCGCCGTCCTCGATCCGCACCCGCACCGGCGCATCCGCGCGGCCATATTTGAGCGCGTTCGCGATCAGGTTGCTGAACAATTGGACGAGCTGCGCGCGATCGCCGAGCACAAGGGTCGATTCGGTCTCGCGCTCCACCGCCAGCGTTGCGCCGCGCACCGCGATCGGCTGGGAAAGGCTGGCGCGCGCATCCTCGATCACCGGCACGAGGTCGATCGGATCGCGCGGCGCGGCGAACCGGTCCGCCTCGATCCGCGACAGCGACATGAGATCGTCGACCAGGTCGCGCATCCGCGTCGCCTCGTCCAGCATGATGCGAAGGAAGCGGTCGCGAGTCTCGGCGTCTCCGCCGGTGTCGGGGTCCTGCAAGGTCTCGATGAAGCCGAGGATCGTGGCGAGCGGCGTACGCAGTTCGTGGCTTGCATTGGCGACGAAATCGGCGCGCATCTGCTCGGCGGCGCGCAGCTGGCTGAGATCGGTCAGCCGGACCAGCCGGCTGCCGTCGCTCAGCTGGCTCACGATCATCGCCCAGGCCCGGCCCGGATCCTCGCCGAGGCCGATCAGCTCCGTTCGGCTCGTCCCGCCTTCCCCTTCGGCGCGCGGGACCGACAGCTGCTCGGCGGCGGCCGGATGACGGATCGCAAGCCGGACGTCCTCCCCTTCGATATGGGCGCCGAGCAGCGCGCGCGCCGCGTCGTTGGCCGCGGTCACGCGCCGGTCGCGGACCAGCAGCATCGGTTCGTCCATCGCGCGCAGGAGCTCGGCGAGCCCCGGAGCCGTGTCCCGGGCTGGCGTCTCCGGCTCGGCCGGGGCCGGTGTTGGCGGCGTGGGGGAGCGGGGGAGGAGAGCGATCGCGAGCGCCCCCGCGATCAGCGCGGCGAGCGTCGCGAGGATGGGGGCGCCGAGCGCGATCGCGATCGCGCCGCCGGCCACCGCAAGCATCGCCGCACCGATCGTCCGGATCACGCCTCGCGCCCCATCGTCCACCCGTCCCGATGCGGGACAAGCCGGCCCGCCTCGCTCGATTCGGCCCGGCTTTACGCTTATTAAACGGCGCGCGTGTATCGGATTTTCCATGAGCGGTCCTGACGAGACGAAAGGGGAGGGCGACGGGTTCGTCGCCAGCCGGCGCGCCGTGCTCGCGCTCGGCGCGATCGCGGCCTCGACGGTTGTCACAGTGCGCCCGGCGCTCGCCCAGACGGCCGGATCGATCATGGCCTGCCAGATCCCGGTGCCCGGGCCGCAGGCGGCGGGCAGCTATATCGGGCAGGACGGGCGCCCGGTCGCGCCCGGCACCCCTGGCGCCGCGCCGCCGCTCGCCCGCCCGCTGACCGGCGAGGAAGCGAAGGTGCTGCTGCGCGGCTCGACCCCGCCGGGCGTCGATCCCGCCGCCGCCCAGGCTTATGCGAACTATATTCGCCGTCTGCAGGCGGGGATGAGCGGTTTCACCTGCTACGCCTCGCTGCAGATGCCGCGCTGAAACCCGCGAGGCCGTTTGTGGCCCCGCTCCGCTACCTCGCCGATCCGCCGGAAGATGTGCGCGCCGTCGCGCTCGACGGCCTGTCGGTCCTCTATCATGTGCCTTCCGGCACCACCCACATCGTCGCGCCGCCCGCCCCTGAAATCCTCGCCGCGCTTCGCGAGGGGCCGGCGGACGTCGCCGAATTGCTCGCCCGGCTCGCCGCGCATTTCGATGTCGAGGGCGACGATGCCGCCGCCGCGATCGGCGCCCGGCTTGGCGAGCTCGAGGCGGCGGGGCTGGTGCGGCGGGCATGAAGCACAGCCTCACGCTTCGCATCGGCCCGGTGGGCTTCCGCATCGGCTCCGCGTGGCGCGGCCCGATCGACGCCCTCGCCGCGCTCTATGAAGGCTATCCGGCCCCCGAGGACGGCATTTGCGATTTCACCGTCCGGCTGGAGCCCGAAAAGCCGTGGCGGCGCTGGCTGCGCCCCTCGGTCGCGATCCAGGGCGATTATGTCCTCCCCGATGCCGCGCCGATGGCGCTGGCCCACGGCCTGCTCGCCGCCGAAATGGGAATGAACCTCCAGATGGCGCTCGGCCAGAAAAGCTGGCTGCTGCTCCACGCGGCGAGCGTCGAGAAGGATGGGCGGGCGCTGATCCTCACCGGTGAATCGGGCGCTGGCAAGTCGACGCTCGCCGCCCTGCTCGGTGAGCGCGGCTGGCGGCTGATGGGTGACGAATTCGCTTTGCTCGATCCGGAAAGCGGCGCGCTCCATCCGTTCCCGCGCGCCGTCAGCCTGAAGAATGGCGCGATCCGGGTGATGGAAGGGGAGGTCGACGCCGCCCGCTTCGGCCCCCGCCTCGAAGGCACCTCCAAGGGCGCGATCCGGCACCTCCGGCCCAACGCGCAGGCGCTGGCGCGGATGGACGTGCCGGCGTCACCCGCGCTGATCCTCTTCCCCCGCTTCGGCGAGGCGACGGCGGCGCGCGCGGTCGGTCCGGCGGAAATCTTCATGCGCCTCACCCAGGCCTCGACCAATTATGTCGCGCTCGGCCAGGCCGGCTTCGATGCGCTGACCCGGCTCGTCGCGACGCCGGCGGCGGCGATCGACTATCCCGACACGGCGAGCGCGGTCGATCTGGTCGAAACCTTGTGGGCCGAAGCGGCATGAGCGCCGGGCGGCTCCTCGTTTCGGCGCTCCGCGATCCGGGCTCGCTCGCCGATCCCGACTGGTCGGCACTGATTGCCGCCGCGCGCGCCGAACAACTGCTCGGAAGCCTCGCCGAACGGCTCCGGGGCCACGCGCTTCCCCACAAAACCACGCAAATCCTCGCCGCCGCCCGCCGCGAGAGCGCGCATCAGCGGACGCGGGCGCTGTGGGAGGCCGAAATGGCCCGCCGGGCGCTCGCCCCGCTCGGGGTGCCGGTGGTGCTGCTCAAGGGTACGGCCTTCCACGCCGCGAACCTCACCGCGGCCGCCGGCCGCAGCGTCGGCGATCTCGATATCCTTGTCCCGCGCGAGAGGATGGCGCAGGTCGAAGCGGCCCTGCTCGCCGCCGGCTGGGAGCGGATGAAGGAGGCGGACGGCTATGACGATCTCTATTACCGCCGCTGGATGCACGAGCTGCCGCCGCTGATCCACCGCGATCGCGATCGGATGATCGACGTCCACCACACGATCCTGCCCCCCACGGCGCGGCCGACGCCGGACGCACGGGCGCTGATCGCCGACAGCGTCGCGCTCGAATCCGGCCTTCGCATCCTCGGCCCCGCCGACATGGTGATCCACGCCGCCGCGCACCTGTTCGCGGATGGCGATCTCGCCGGCGGGCTTCGCAATCTCTGGGATATCGATCGGCTGCTTCGCCAGTTCGATTCGGCGGCCTTCCGCGCGCAGCTCGCTGCCCGCGCGGATCTCCACCAGCTCCGGCGGTCCACCGCGCGCGCCCTCCGCCTCGCCGCGCGCCTCTACGGCAGTCCGATCGACCGAGGCCTGGCGGGCCGCGATCGCATCGCCGACCGCCTGTTCGAAGCGCGCCTGCTCGCCCGCAACGGCTGGGGCCAGCCGCGCCGGCCGCTGCTCCGCTTCGCCTTTTACGTGCGCTCGCACTGGCTGCGGATGCCACCGGCGATGCTGGCGCGGCATCTGTGGGTCAAGGCGAGGCGCTGACGCGCGCTTCGTCGCGTCAGCGCGACGTCGGTCTCATTCACTCGCGACGGACCCGATCGGCCCTTCGTACGTTTGCCGCCGATCAACCCAGGAGCGAATGATGAAGCCTGTCCGCCTTTTGCCGCCTCTCGCCATCCTCCTTGCGATGTCTGCCTGCAATGGCGCGGCGTCGAGCGACAATGTTGCCGCCAATGCCGATCTCACCGCCAACGACACCATCGCGAACGACGAAATGGCGGCGGAGAATATCGACGAGGGCGATGCCAGCGCCGAGGTCGCGCCGCTGCCTGCGCCGCCCAACGATCTCAGCGCCGACGATGCCGCGCCGCTCGTCCAGGCGACGCAGGTCGCGGCCGAGATTGCCCAGGACAGCAGTGTCGAGCGCGTGCCCTATCAGGACGGGTGGGCGTGGCGCCGCAACGGCCAGATCATCCGCACCGCCTCGCGCGATGGCACGCGGGTCTCCTATTTCCGCCCCGGCGAGAGCGCGCCCTTCTACGTCCAGCAGGGCGATCGCGGCTTCGCTTATTCGGGCGGCCAGCCGCGGCGCGCCTATGACCGATCCGGCCATGCCGCGCAGGTCGATGCCGCGCGCCGCGCGGAGGCTGAGCGGCTGGCGCAGCAGTCGCGCCGCGAACGCGAGGAGGCGCAGCGCGCGCCTTCGCGCCCGACGCCAGACCGCAACCGGCCGGGTCGCCCCGACGCGAATGACGGCAATCGGCACGACGGCGATCATGCGCGTCCCGACAGCGATCACCGTCCCAACGCCGGCAACAACGCCGATCACCGCCCGAACGCGGGCGGGAACGACGGTCGCCGCCCCGGCGCCGGGACCGACCGCACCCAGAACGATCGCCGCTCGAACGATCGTCGCCGGCCGGGCACGGATGACGACGACCAGAACGGCAATCGCTTCGGCAGCCGGGGCCACTGAGGCTCAAAGCGCGGCGAGCGTCTCGGCGAGCGCCGCGTAGCGATCGATCACCGCGTCGGCGCCGAGCGCTTCGGCGGGGCGGTCGGCAAAGCCGAAGCTCACAGCGACGAAGGGCAGCCCGGCGGCGCGCGCCGTTTCGGCGTCGGTGATCGAATCTCCGATGAACACCGCGCGCCCGCCGCCGGCGCGGGCAATGGCTTCGCGTGCCGGCGCCGGATCGGGCTTGCGCACGGCGAGCGTGTCGGCGCCGACGATTGCGCCGAAACGCCCGCGCCAGCCGAGCGCGTCGATCAGCAGGTGGGTCAGCCGCTCGGGCTTGTTGGTGCAGATCGCGAGCGATGCGCCAGCCGCCGCGAGCGCGTCCAGCGCGGCCTCGACCCCCGGATAAGGCCGGGTGTGGTCGCAGATGTGCGCGGCATAATGTTCGAGGAAGATCGGATAGCCCTCGTCGACCAGCGCCTCGCTCGATTCGCCGCTCAGCGCCAGTCCCTCGCGGATCAGCACGCGGCCGCCGCGCCCGACGAGGCGTTTCACCGTCTCCAGATCGACGACCGGCCGCCCCATCGCCTTGAGCACATGGTTGAGCGAAGCGGCCAGATCGCCGGAACTGTCGACCAGGGTGCCGTCGAGATCGAAGAGGACGATGTCGAAAGGGATGCGCGCCATTCGCCCGCTCTTCCCGGCGGCTATGGAAATGGCAAGCGTTCCGTGGCAGTGCGCGCTCCATGACCACGCCCGTCGCCGCCATCATCCTCGCCGCCGGCAAGGGCACGCGGATGAAATCGGATCTGCACAAGGTGATGCATCCGATTGCCGGCCGGCCGATGCTTGGCCACCTTCTCGCCAGCGTGGCGGAACTCGAGCCGGCGAAGACGGTGGTCGTGGTCGGCGACAAGGCGGAGCAGGTTCAGCCACTGGTCGCCGCGTTCGGCGGCGTGGTCGCGATCCAGGATCCGCAGCACGGCACCGCCCATGCTGTGCAGCAGGCGCAACACGCGTTGGCTAACTTCGCGGGCAATGTCCTCATCCTCTACGGCGACGTGCCGTTCGTCGGCGCGCAGACCATGCGGCGGATGCTCGATCGGCTGGAGGCCGGGGACCGGCCCGCGGCGGTCGTCCTCGCCTTTCGGCCGGACGATCCGGCCCAGTATGGGCGCATCGTCGCGGCCGAGGACGGCACGATCGCGAAGATGGTCGAATATAAGGACGCGAGCGACGCCGAGCGCGCGATCGGCCTGTGCAATTCGGGCCTGATGGCGGTGCGCGCGGCGGACCTCTGGCCGCTGCTTGCGCGCGTCGGCAACGACAATGCGGCGGGCGAATATTACCTGCCCGACATCGTGATGATCGCCGCCGCCGACGGCCGGGCTTCCGCGGCGATCGAGGCCGACGCCGCCGAAGTGACCGGCATCAACAGCCGTGCCGAGCTTGCCGCGGCCGAGGCCGCCTGGCAGGCGCGACGGCGTGCCGACGCGATGGCCGACGGCGTCAGCCTGATTGCCCCTGAGACGGTCTGGTTCAGTTTCGATACAAAGCTCGGCCGCGATGTGCTTGTCGAACCGAATGTTTTCTTCGGCCCCGGTGTGAGCGTCGGCGATCAGGTGCGGATCCGCGCATTCTCCCATATCGAGGGCGCGACGATCGGGGCGGGGGCGGAGATCGGCCCCTATGCGCGGCTGCGCCCCGGCGCCAGTATCGGCGCGGCGGCGAAGGTCGGGAATTTCGTCGAGATCAAGAAAGCCGTGCTCGGCGCCGCCGCGAAGGCCAACCATCTTTCCTATATCGGCGATGCCGATGTCGGGGCGGGCGCGAATATCGGCGCCGGCACGATCACCTGCAATTATGACGGCTTCTTCAAGTACCGCACCGAGATCGGCGCGGGCGCCTTCATCGGCTCCAACTCGGCGCTGGTCGCGCCGGTCAGGATCGGGCCCGGCGCGATCGTCGCCGCCGGCTCGGTCGTCACGGCCGACGTCACCGAGGACGCGCTTGCCATCGCGCGCGGGAAACAGGTTGAAAAGCCCGGCTTCGCGCTCAAATTCCGCGAGATCATGGCGGCGAGAAAGAAGAGCAAACCCAATTGAGCCCATTCGCCGCATCCGCGAAAGCGGGGAGCCGCTTTCTCCCTGAAAGCGATCGGCGAAGGGACGCTGGGTTCCCGCGTGCGCGGGAATGACGGAGCAGGATTATGTGCGGGATCATCGGAATCGTCGGCAAGGAAGACGTCGCGGCGCGGCTGCTCGACGGGCTGAGGCGGCTCGAATATCGCGGTTATGACAGCGCCGGCATCGCGACGCTTCACGACGGGCGGATCGATCGGCGGCGGGCCGAGGGCAAGCTCGGCAATCTCGCCCGGCGGCTCGCCGAAAGCCCCCTTCCGGGCGCCATCGGCATCGCCCATACGCGCTGGGCGACGCATGGGGCGCCGACCGAGGACAATGCCCATCCGCACATCGTCGGCGACGTCTCGATCGTCCACAACGGCATCATCGAGAATTTCAAGCCGCTCCGCGACGAGCTGGTCGCCGAAGGCCGGACCTTCGCAAGCCAGACCGATACCGAGGTTGTCGCCCATCTCGTCGCGCGCGAGGTGGAGCGGGGAAGGGCGCCGCGCGAGGCGGTCGCCGCGGTGCTGCCGCGCCTTCATGGCGCGTTCGCCATCGCGTTCCTGTTCCGCACCGATCCCGATCTGCTGATCGCCGCCCGGCTCGGCGCGCCGCTCACCGTCGGCTATGGCGCCAAAGACGAAAATGGGAGGGGCGAGAATTATATCGGATCGGACGCGATCGGGCTCGCCTCGCTGACCCAGCGCATCGCCTATCTGGAGGAGGGCGACTGGGCCTGCGTCACCCGCGAGTCGGTCGAGATTTTCGATCGCGACAACAACCCGGTGACGCGCGAGATCGTGAACAGCGGCGCCTCTGGCCAGCTCATCGACAAGGGCAATCACCGCCACTTCATGCAGAAGGAGATTTACGAGCAGCCGGTCGTCGTCGCCCAGACGCTCGGTTCCTATCTGCGCCCGCTGGAGGAGCAGGTGGCGCTCCCCGACATGGATTTCGATCTGAAGTCGATCGAGCGGGTCGCGATCGTCGCCTGCGGCACCGCTTCCTATGTCGGGATGATCGGCAAATATTGGATCGAGCGGTTCGCGCGCGTGCCCGTCGAGGTCGATGTCGCGAGCGAGTTCCGGTACCGCGATCCGGTGCTGCTGTCGAACACATTGGGGGTCGTCGTCTCCCAGTCCGGCGAGACCGCCGACACGCTCGCGGCGCTGCGCCACATGAAGGCGAACGGCGTCACCACGGCCGGGATCATCAACGTCCCGACCAGCTCGATGGCGCGCGAGGTCGATCTGCTGCTTCCCACCCATGCCGGGCCGGAGATCGGCGTCGCCTCGACCAAGGCCTTCACCTGCCAGCTTGCCGTGATGGCCGCGCTTGCGGTGAACCTGGCCCGCGCCAAGGGGCGGCTGACGCGCGACGAGGAGCGCGAGATCGTCCGCCATCTCGTCGAGGCCCCCGCCGCGCTCAACGCTGCGATCGAGCATGATGAGGAGATCCAGGCGATGGCGCACACGATCGCCGCCGCCCGCGATGTCCTCTATCTCGGCCGCGGGCCGGATTATCCGCTGGCACTCGAAGGCGCGCTGAAGCTCAAGGAAATCAGCTACATCCACGCCGAAGGCTATGCCTCGGGCGAGATGAAGCACGGGCCGATCGCGCTGATCGACGATTCCGTCCCGCTGATCGTGCTCGCGCCGTCGGGTCCGCTGTTCGACAAGACCGTCTCCAACATGCAGGAGGCGATGGCGCGCGGCGCGCAGGTGGTGCTGATCTCCGATGCCGAGGGGCTTGCCGCCGCCGGCGACGGCCCGATCGCGACGATCGAGATGCCGAAGGTCCACCCGCTGATCGCACCGCTCGTCTATGCGGTGCCGGTGCAGCTGCTCGCCTATCATGTCGCGGTCGCCAAGGGCACCGACGTCGATCAGCCGCGCAACCTCGCCAAATCGGTGACGGTGGAGTGAGCGGCCGGGATACGAGGAGAAGTTGATGAAGGCCGTGGTGGTGACCGACCCGAAGGCGGGGACGGCAGGGATGAAGCTCGTGGAGCGGCCCGCGCCGATGCCGGCGATCAACGATGTCCTCGTGGAGGTCCACGCGTCGGGCTTCGTCAACACGGAGCTGGCCTGGCCGTCGACCTGGGCCGATCGCCTCGGTCGCGATCGGACGCCGACGATTCCGGGGCACGAGCTCGCCGGCGTCGTCACCGCGCTCGGCTATGGCACGACCGGGCTGGCGGTCGGGCAGAGGGTGTTCGGCCTCACCGACTGGTATCGCGACGGCACGCTTGCGGAGACGGTGGCGGTGGAGGCGCGCAATCTCGCGCCGCTGCCCGACGATGTCGATTTCACGACCGGCGCGAGCCTCCCGATTTCGGGCCTCACCGCCTGGCAGGGGCTGATCGTCCACGGCCAGCTGAAGGCGGGGCAGCGGGTGATCGCGCACGGCGCGGCCGGCGCGGTCGGATCGATGGTGACGCAACTCGCGCACGAATTCGGCGCCCATGTGATCGGCACCGGACGCGCCGCCGATCGCGATACGGCGATGGGGTTTGGCGCGAACGAGTTCGTCGATCTCGATCATCAGGCGCTGGAGGAGGTCGGCACGGTCGATCTCGTCTTCGACCTGATCGGCGGCGAGATCGGGGCGCGCTCGGCACGGCTTTTGCGCCCCGGCGGGCTTCTGGTGTCGATCGTCGGCGCGCCCGAAGACCTGCCCGCCGGCGTCCGGGCGATCGACTTCGTGGTCGAATCGGATCGCGCCCAGCTCGCGGAGATCGCGGCGCGGGTGCGCGACGGACGGCTCCGGACCAATATCGGCACCGTCGCCTCTCTCGACGACGCCGTCGCCGCCTTCAATCCGACCGGACGGCGCAAGGGAAAGACGATCATCCAGCCGCGTGCCTGAGAGGCGGTCGCGGCATGCCTCGCCAAGAGTGGGGCGAAGGGCATCGACGTCTATCAGCCGAGGCACCTGACGAAAAGCGTGACGGTGGAATAATGGTCTTTCGATTCGGCACGCAGGCCGCTTCGGATTTTTCTTATTCTCGCAAGCATATCCGCTATACCGTTGGCCATGCGAACTGTGATTTACATTGCCTTGGCCCTAGTCGGGTGCAGCGCCGCGACAATGCCAACCTCCGCAACCTGTATACCTGAAATGGTAGATTACTCGCTTCGTGGCGAACTCGCGCAGGCTCGCTATGTTGTTGCGGCACGTGTGTTGAGCGAGACTTGGCTGGATGAAACGGGGAGGCCGACCCGGCTTCATGGTCACCTGACCTTTGGCTCGATGCCCGGCGGCTTCGACCCTTATCTGGGCGCGAACTATCGCGTTCGAGTGAGTCGTGTTTTCAAGGGCCAGCCGACCCGGCTCCTGACGATCTTCAGCGAGAATAGCACCGCTCGGACACCTATGGCCGTGGGAGAAGACTATCTGATTTTCGTTTTCAATGGACATGACGATCTTGGCCACGCCGTTCTGGTCTCAAGCAATTGCGGCAATTCTGGCGTTCTCAGGCATCGTGCGAACGAAGTGCGCCAGTTGACGCGTCTGATTGGGAGCCGAAACGGAAGCAGGCGCCGCAACTTCCCCCCGAACCGGTGATCCGATCTGGTCGCCAACATCGTGAACAAGGGGCTGGCCCCTTTGGCGCCGCTTTGCTAAGCGCCCCGCTCCGGCGCGAATGCACCCATAGCTCAGCTGGATAGAGCGCTGCCCTCCGAAGGCAGATGTCAACGCCAGTTGGGCGAATAAGGAGACGAAGAAAGACTTTTAGAACAACGCCTTGTGAGATTGATGCGCTTCGCTTCACACTCGCAAGAAACTCGCGTAAGCACCGCGTAAGCAAATGCACCCGTAGCTCAGCTGGATAGAGCGTCGCCCTCCGAAGGCGAAGGCCACAGGTTCGAATCCTGTCGGGTGCGCCAACCTCTACCGAGCGCCTCCCCAAGCTAATACTGCCAATGGCCGCGATGCGAGAAACCGGGGCTCGGTTTGCCCCGCAGGCCGCTCGACATTTTGATCTCAGCCTCGCCGACGTGCGACGCCTCAGAGAAGATCGTCGGCGCGTGCAGAATAGCGGCCGACAGCTCGGCGAGTAACCATTAGCGATGCCCGACGGCCACGGTGAAAGTGAAACATTCAGACGAGTTTGGTCTCGAGTTGTTGCTTGCGATCACGCCAGTCCGGCATGACCTTGTCCATCAGTCTCCGCCATCTCGGACCATGGTCGGGTTCAAAAGCGTGCGCCAACTCATGAACAATGACATAGTCTATGCACTGTATCGGCGCTCGGATCAGATCGATATTGAGGACCAAACTGCCCTTCGGCGTGTAACTGCCCCACCGTTTCACCATCGGGCGGATTACCAACTTCGGTACTTCCATCCCCTCAGATGCAAACAATGGAGCCAATCGCTGTAGCCGAAGGGGGAACTCCCGATGCGCCTCAAGCCGATAGTAGTGATTCAGGAGCGCTGCTTTGTGGATAAGGCTTTCGGCGTGCGGCGTTTCAAGAACGATTCTATCGCCACTCAGATAGACGCGGGAGGTATCGCACCGACGAACACGGAGACGGTATTGAGCTCCCCTCAGGAGGTGCGTTTCGCCGCTGATATATTGTCGCGGCGGTGTTCTCGGTCGGTACTGCTCGAAGTCTTCGATCTGCGCAGCGATCCATCCGCCTTTGCGGCGGACTCGTTCGTGGATTTCGTCATCCCCCGCGTCCGTCGGCGCGGTTACGACCACGATACCGGAAGGTGCTACAGCAATCTTCAAACGTCTCCGTTCGTCCCGGCTGACGCTGTAGGCGATCCGCCTACGGCCCCATTGGAACCAAGCTTCAGCGGACACGGCCGTCATCTTGCATACGTACCCGTGCGGCCGAAAGCACCTCGTTGACGATACTGTCCATCACGGCTGCGTCGAGGTTGACGCCGCCAGGGCCCATCACCTCATCGAAGAAGAAATCATCGATTGCGTTGCGCATGTCGTTCTGAATCTCGCGGTCATGCTGCCAACCAACGCGGCGTAGGTTCTCAATAATCTCGGTAAGAGACTTCGAAATGCGCACGGACAAGCCTGGATCTTCGATCCCTGCACGGCGCAATTCCCTTCTGGCAATGCCCCAGAATGCCGTTTCGTTGCCTTTGCCGCGCAGCCCATGGGGCGTGGGATCATCTTCATCGTCTCGGGCGTCGAGCTTGTCGCGTTGTGATCGGATGCGCTCCAGATAGGCTTTCTCCTCCAGACGGCCGCGACGGAAGTCTTCGATGGTTTGTCGGATCAGCTTTGAGAACTTCTCAAAGAAGACTGGATCCTCGTCCCATTTTTCTTCGATCGTCCTCAGAGTGCGATGGGCAATTTCGTCAGCAATGGATGCGTCGGAACGATTCTTGTCTCGGCGCGCAGCCTCAATCGCACCGTCGTCGAAGACCGCCAGCGGTTCCACAATCGTTATGACTTCGTGTGCCGTGACATGCTGATCGAGCAGGCTGCGGAGTCGACGCTCGTATTCGCTCCAGTCCACGGCATCGGCGTATCGAGCCGCCACGTGGGCGCGCAGCGCAAGAAAGCGTTTCTCATCGGATTTCCAACGCTGCAGGCGCTGGGGCGGTGTCTCCTCGATGAATATCCGCGAGCTGACCGCTACGGTCACAGTCCGAGAGAACTCGGAGAGCCGGCGGTAGAAATCATCGCGCAGCGCTTCGTCCGCAAGTTCGCGCGCGTAGGCCTCTTCGTCGTAGACGTTCGAAACCCCAGCGAAGAGATCGAGGAGCGCCGCGTGTTTCTGGGGGAGTTTCCGCGCTTCATCGGCGACCGCGCTTACCGATTGCTGCAGGTCTGCTTCATCGAAATCGCGAAGCGCGTCATTCGCACTGAGGGCGTCGCCAAGATGCCGAAGCACTCCGCAATAGTCGATGATGAAACCAAAAGGCTTCTCTGGTGCGCCGTCCTCATCGAACACGCGATTGACGCGCGCGATCGCCTGAAGCAGCCCGTGCTCGCGCAGCGGCCGCGCCATGTAGAGCACTGTGTTCCGCGGCGCATCGAAGCCTGTAAGCAGCTTGTCGACCACGATCAGAATATCCGGATCGCCGGGTCCCTTGAATTTGGAGATGATGGTCTTGTTATAGCTCTCCTCGCCGCCGTAGCGCTCCATCATCCGTCGCCAGAACTTGACGACCTCATCGTCGGATTCCTCGTCAACTGCATGCTCACCTTCCCGCTGATCGGGAGCGGAAATGATCACCTCCGACTTCACCTCGCCGAATTCGTCGAGCAACTTCTTGAGCGTAATTGCGTCGCGTTTTGATGGCGCGACGAGCTGCCCTTTCATTCTGTCGGGCTGGAAGTTCTCCGCGAAATGGCGGCTGACGTCGAAGGCGATGCAACGGAGGCGCGCCGACACACCCATGAGTGTGCGCGGTCGGCTCATTTTGCGTTTCAAGTCGGCCCGCTGGGTGTCGGAAAGGCCGACTGTCACACGGTCGAACCAGGCATCGACTGCGTCCTCGTCGATATCCTCCTCGACGTGGCGGCCCTCGTAGAGAAGCGGCACTACCGCGCCGTCGGCCACAGCGTCCTTCATCGAATAGACCGGCTGCACGAGCGGTCCAAATTTCGTGAAGGTGTTGCGCTCCTTCTTCGCTATGGGCGTGCCGGTGAAGCCGATTAGGCAGGCCCCAGGGAGAACGTCCCGCATCTTTTGATGCAGGCTTTCCATATCGCCATACTGACTCCGGTGGCTTTCATCGACGAGCAGGAAGATGTCCGTGCTAGTGTCCCCGACCCGGCGCTTGTTGAGCCCGGCCTTGAACTTATGCACCAGAGTCGTGATGACCGGCGTCTTCGCTTCGATGAGTTCGATCAGATGCTCGCCGGTTTTGGCCCGCTCGGGCGAAAGGCCTGTCGCCTTGAACGTCTTCTCGATTTGATCGTCGAGGTCAGTTCGGTCGGTGACGAGCACGACGCGAGCGGTTGGCACGCTCATCGTCAGGACCTTGGCGAGCATCACCATGGTGAGCGACTTGCCGGAGCCTTGGGTGTGCCAGACGACGCCGCCCGCGCGTCGGCCCTTCACGTCGCGGCCCTCGACACGTCGGAGAAGATCTTTCACCGCGAAGAATTGCTGATGCCGTGCGACTTTCTTCACGCCGGCGTCGAAGACTGTGAAACGGCGGGCCAAGTCGAGAATCCGCTCGGGGCGACAGAGGCTCACGAGCATCTCGTCGAGCGGGGTGACGAGCCGCGCACCTGCTTCGCGCAAACCGGCGTGCTTCCGACGATGCAGACCGAAGTCTTGGAAGATCGCATCCTGTTCGGTCGCGTCGATTGCGCGGTTGACGACGTCCGTCACATAATCCGGCCCGTCCTCTCGCTCGCGCCAGGCGGACCAGAACTTCGCTGGAGTGCCGACCGTCGCAAAGCGAGGCTCGTGCGCGTTGGCGGCGATCAGAAGTTGCGCCGTGAAGAAGAGGTTGGGCGCGCCGATATCGGGCTTCTGGTTGCGCAGATGCTGACTGATGCCCTGCGCAACCTTCTCCTGGCTGCGCTTTACCTCGATCACCGCGAAGGGGATGCCGTTCACGAACAGAACGATGTCCGGACGGATGTTTGCTCCTTCCGGCCAATCGACCGGAAACTCGCTCGTCATATGGAAGGCGTTGGCACGAATGCTATCTGCATCGTGGCCCCAGTTGACATAGCGAAAGGGCCATTCGCGTGACTGGCCGTCGATCGTCTGTGGCAAGGCGATACCGAGTTGAATGAGGTCTGTTTGGCGCTCGTTCGTGCGCATTAACCCATCGAAGCGAACGTCCTTCAGCCGCTCGACGGCGGTCTCGATATTGCCCTCGGAAAAGGCATGGGTGCGGTCGCCGGCGCGGATGCGGTTGAGGGCTGCAAGCTGCGCGCGCAGCGTGTCCTCGAGCAGGACGCCCGTGCGGCGATGCCGCCGTTGCCGATCCACTTCGGCGCGTGTGACATAGCGCCAGCCGAGCGCCGACAGCGTCATGAGCGCCTGCAGCTGTTCGCGCCCGGCTTCGGAAAGGGAGAATTGCGGACTTTCGGTCATTCGACGACCTCCGCCGCTTCTGCGTTTTCCTTTACCGAACGCTTTGCTTTTGCCGTCGCCCCGGATTTGGGTTTCTCAATCCAGGCAAACGCATACCTGTATCCCAATGCATCGAGGTCCCGCGCAGCTTGCCGGAAGGACACCAAGCTGAAGAACGGCAGTTTCGGGTTATCCGACGCAACGATCACAGCGTAGACAACAGTGAAGTCAGAGCGGGTGAAATCGTCGTCTCCCTTTGGGATGATATCCTCGTATCCGGTCTGCCCGGTCTCTCCCTGAACGGTGACTACCTCGGCGCGAACGCTGTCACGCGACGGAGGATCGATCGCCAGAACACGCGCCGACACTGTGCCTTGGCTGAAAAGGTGGCTCAAACGAGATGACGAGGTCTTGTCCTTGATGTGAATGATTTCCCTCTCACGACCAAGGAAGTCACAAGCCTCAATTTTCGTGGTGGCACCGGTCGGTTTGATGAGCCGGCGATCGAGACAAATCATATCGGCATCAAGGCCTGCCACGCGCTTGTTATACTTTTCCTCCGTTTCGTCAGCTTCGGCCGGAGGCAACTCGACCCTTGGTGTCTTTTCGAAGAACTTCTGCACGTCCTGCGCCAGGTCCTGGTCGATCTGATACCAGCGGCCACCGGACAGAACGTAGGTCGAGCCGTCGAGATCGGTCTCGAAAACGATGCAATCGCGCAGCTTCCATTTTCCGCCGGAATCGCGGCCGTCATCATCGACTTCATGAACAGAATGGCTCCGAAGGTCTTCTTCGGTGTAGCCAGCTTTTTCACGCTCCTTGAGAGCGTCCAGATAGCCGGACAAATCAAGATCGGCGTAGAGTTGCCAACTGCGGAACCCCTTGTACCTGATCAGCCTGGACGTCTCCGGATCGTAAATCACCGGAAAGGCCAGGTGGATGCCCTCGGTTTCACCGTCGTCGATGGCTTTCGCCATGGCGCCGATGAGCTTCGCGTCCAGTTTGTCGATCAACGCCTGATCGCGAATGTGACGAATCTGATCGATCCAGGCGAAGTCGGCCTTGTAATCCGTCTTCAGATAGACGGCATAAGTGTCGGCACAGGCCTGCGCGAGATCAGCGACGTCTAGTTTTCGATTGAGCGTCAGGCCGTCCGTTCCGGCGACGCAGGAGCCGAAGCTAGCGTCCTTAGGCGTGCCTGCGAGCCCGCGCACGAGATCGCGCTCGACGTCGATCGCAAACGCTGTCTGATCCGAACCGCGACTAGTCTGGGTACGCCGCGACAGAGTGTTCTCGTCGGGGGTCCGGACATCGGCGCTCTTTAACTGCTTCGGGTCCACAGCATTGAGAACGACGCGCAGGCCGAAATCCTGTTCGAACGCGGCAGGGTCGAGTTTGACATGCCCCATACCGAATGACACCGCGAACCATCGTCCCGATGTCTGAATGAATACGAGGCCGAACGCGGTATGATTGAAGACCCGCTTCTTTTCGTCATCGGAGAGCTCCAGGAACCGCGCCCATTTCGGCGGGCCGCCGCCAAGTGTATCGAGGGCTATGAGGGCACCATCTAGTTTCGGCCACTCGGTGAGATCCACGCCCTCGCGGACCGCGTCAGCGGGAGCTAGGCCTTCGCGCAGCAAGCGTATCGAAAGCTTTTGCGTGTTGCTCATTCTGCGGCCTCCAGCTTTGACTCAACCGGTTCGGCCGAATGTTTGATCGCGATGGTGACGGTCTTCCCGGTCTCGAGGACCGTGCGGATCAGCTCTCCGAGCGCTGCGGATTGTTCGATCGACGTGCCCACCCAGGACCCGGTGACAAGCGTGACGAATTCGGAGTTGTTGATGCGGCGGCCGACGTTTTCATAGGTCAGGACCTTGCCGCCACGCTTGCCAGTGAAACGGCCCGCCGCGTCGGCGCGTTTCCATAGGTCCAGCGGCAGATAGATGCCTTTGAACAGGCCCTTGTCATCCGGATTGAAAACCACCCGCGGGCAGAATTTCAGGAAGAAGGGATTATCGGTGAACCGGTAGCCGTCGGGATGATTGCCGCTCGTCACCTTCCGGAGTTCTTGAAGCATGGCCTCCATTCGGGCGACTTCGTCACAGAATTGATCGTCGGCCTGCCAGCGAAACTCTGCCTCCTCGTCGCGCTTTTCCATGGCCTTGTACTGGACCATGACGAAGCTGCGATAAGCCTCGTTGAAGTAGATCAGGTCCGCACCGGTTTGCTTCTCCAGCGGCAGCCGGTTGGCCATGATCACGGTCAGTCGGATGGAAGGATTCAGTTCGCTCGAGAAGATCTTCGAGCCGTAGTGGGTGACCTCGCCTATCGGCTGAAAGCCGGGGACAGTCGAGAAATCGGAAAGTAGCATCGCGTCTTCGCGGACCTGCGCGCCGGGCAGACCATCGAGGAAGGACTGTTGTTCGCCATCGGACGGTTGCCAGGCAAGCAGGTCGTCCTTTGGCAGGCCGGCGATCTCGAGCGCGAGACCGAGCGTCTCCTTCTGATAGGCCAGGTTCTCGCGTGCGCGGGGCTCGAGGTGCCGGAGCGCCTGCACGCGGCGAGCGGAGTATCGCGCAAGACGGGGGCCGATGGAGGTATCCAGCTTGGTAATGCGATCGACGAAGGCGCCCAGTGACTTGGGTGGGAGGAGCCCGCCCTCTTCAAGCCGCCGCTTCAGGTGGTGCCTGACGCGCTTGTCGATCCCGGAAACGATATCGTCGAACCGAACCGGGCGCTTGAGGGGCTGCAGATCTTCGAGGTTCAGGCGGACAAGTCCCGTGCCGGCGGATTGGCCCTTTCTCCCGTCTGCAACGTGAGTGATGAACTCATCCTCAAAGGACGCAAAGACGGCGAGGGGCGCGCGACGGCTGTGATCGAAGGCCGGAACAGGTTCGGAGACGTAGGGCTTCGACCGATAGAACGAGCCGCCGTGCTCGGCTTCGTCCAGAAGTAGCTCTCGTCGGTGCTCGGGCACTTGCAGGATATAGCCGCCAGCCGCCACCATTATTCTGCGGCCTGCTTCGCGGCGCGGGCATCGCTGTTGAATAGGCGCTGCATCAGCCCATTTTTCTGTAGGCGGAGAGACGTTGCAGATTTCGCCAGGATATCGATTTCATCCTCGACGGCGTGAAGCGCTGCAGCGATCATCTTCTGCTTGTTGAGCGACGGGACGAGGACATGGACTTGGTCCATCACATCGAGGTTTAAGCCGAAGCGAGTGACGCCATTGGCAGCTTTCCGAAATTCCTCGCGCACCCAAGGATGCCTAAGGGCATAGGCGAGGAAATCGCCCGTGATCTTATTGGCTTTCGCGCGCGCGACGCCGAGGTGATATCCGCAAACCACATTGTCCAAGGGCTCAGCGACAACAGCGCTTGCACCGATATCTTCGGCCGTCTCGGAGTCCTTCGTAAAGACAACATCGCCTTGCCGAAGTGAGAAGATTTCGACCTCGCGCTGCTTCGCTGTAGCAGCCATGAATCTAAGATCGGCAGTGATACGGCGGTTGTTGAAGACGTCAGTGTAGTTGCAGAGATGGACAGGAATCTCATCCTCCACTGTCTTCTTATCGACGCCGCTGAACCGAACGGTCGCGACGCTTGTGATCGGTGTCGCCCTCCATCCGTCCGGGAGTGACGCACCTGAAACGGGAAATATCTTAGTATAAAGCCAGTTGAAGTAGCGCCGTTTGGCATCGATCAACGCTTCAGTTTGAGCGATGGCTTGGTGCCACGCATCAAAAGCATTGGCCAACCGCGCTTGCTCGGGCAGAGAAGGAGGCGTAGCCGGAATCTGGCAGAAGTCATCTGCGTAAAGACGTAGGCGATCCTTCGTCAAGCCATAGGAGTAAGCCCAGAAAAGATAGATCATCCGCGCCGACTTGAACCAGTGGGCCGCAAAGCGGCTATCGAGGTTCGCCTTAGGTTCGACAACGACATAGGCCGGACTGACAATGCCGTCCTTCTCCGCCCGGCCAAACGCGCCCTGCCACATACGCATCATGTTGTAGGCGATGTCGCCTTCACAGACCCGCAGATGCTCTTCGGGTGTCAGGTTCGTCTCCATCTTCCGATCTAGGTCGGCGCGGTCGACAAGGCCGTCATTCATGGTGACGGAGAGGGTCGGCAAACCGGCCTCACCCTTTTCCTTCCGAACCCGGAAGAAATCACCCAGCGTCGTCGAGGCGCTCATTCTTCGCCTCCCTCCGCCTGAGCAAACTGCTGCTGACGCCAGTCCTTGTAGGTGAGTCCGTCGCCCTCGCGCCGCCATGTCGCCGGCCCGCTGATGTTCCCGCCGTAGACGACCGCGGCGGCTCCCGACGGCGACGAAAAGGCGACGTCGCGGGCGAACGTGTAGTGCTGACCGTCTGCGGTCTTCACAAGGACCCCGTCCTCGAACAGTTGTCGGCGCTGATCCTTTGCGCCGTCGTGGATGGTGTTGGTTTCCTTCACCCGCGCCAGCGATCCGGCGAGCACAACGAACTCACCGCCCGTCTCCCGCGCCCGGGCATTGGTACCGGCTTCAGTGAACGTGAAGACGGGCTCGTACGCACGCGGCGGATTGTCTGCATCGCCGCTATCCGCTGCCCGGCGCAGCACGTCGAAACCAAGCACCGGCAGCAGGATTTCGATCTCCGACAGGAAGCCTTCCATGTCGGCGATCTCGGGTTCTGGCAGACCTTTGAAGTCGGGTTCGGTTCCGTTGACGAGAGCGGCGCGCGAGGCCGCCCGGATCAACGCCATGATACGCGCTTCGAGATAACGACCATGCGCCTTGGTGAGGTTCTCGTCCTTCGAGACGATCAGGCAGACGCGCGTGAAGAACTGCTTGGCATCGTCGGAGTCGTGGCTGGCGAGGCGCGTACGCACACTGTCGCTTTCGCCGACATAGACGAGCGTGCGAGCGGTATTGTCCGGGTCCGATCCCATCAGGAGGTAAACGCCCGTACGTGAGGCCTCCTCGCGCTTGATGAGATCTGGAAGCGCCGTGCGCGGCGCGACGACGGCCTTGCCCGACCAGTTTCCGAGCTCAGCCGTGATTACGCCCGTCGGAGATCCGTCAACGAGGAAGAGCTTCAGCGTGCGTCCGACGCGCCGCGAGCTGTAGGTGGCGGCTTCAGACTTCAATGCCGAGTTCCTTCAGATAACGGTTCATTTCGGCGCGGGTTTCGGCGAGCTGGCGGTCGAGCTCGCGGATTTCGTTCTGCACTGCCTGGATATCGATCTCCGGCTCGGGTTCGAAGGTGTCGACATAGCGCGGGATATTGAGGTTGAATTTGTTGCGCTCGATCTCCTCGAAGGAGGCGCGATGCGAGTAGCGCTCGAGCTCTCGGCGTTCGCGCGCGGTCGAGACGATCTTGGCGACGTCCTCCGCGCGCAACTGGTTCTGGCGCTTCCCAGAGCCGAACGAACGGCTAGCATCGATGAAGATGACGTCGCGCTCGCTCTCCCGCTCGCCGCCGGCTTCTCGCGCCCGGTCGAACACCATGACGCAGACCGGGATGCCGGTGGTCGGAAAGAGCTGGGCGGGCAGGCCAACGACGACGTCGAGGAGATTGTCGCGGACGATGCTCTCCCGGATGCGCCCTTCGGCGCCGCCGCGAAAGAGCACGCCGTGCGGCGCGACAACCGCGACGCGCCCCTCCCCGGGGCGGGCGATCGCCAGCATGTGGAGGATAAAGGCGTAATCGCCTTTGGACTTGGGCGGCACCCCACGTGTGAACCGCCGATAGGGGTCGCTTTCAGCGTTCTCAGCGCCCCACTTGTCGAGGCTGAACGGCGGATTGGCGACGACCGTGTCGAAGCGCATCAGATGGTCGCCTTCGAGTAGCGTCGGCCCGTTAATCGTGTCGCACCAGCGGATGTCGGCGGCGTCGCGCCCATGCAGGAACATGTTCATGCGGGCGAGCGCGACGGTCTGGCCGTTGGCCTCCTGCCCGTAGAGCCGGAAATTGTTCGTCCCGACCTCTTCGCCAGCGCGCAGCAGGAGCGAGCCCGAGCCGCACGCCGGGTCGCATATCAGCGCGCCGTCCTTCGGCGCCGCAAGTTTGGCGACGACTTCCGAAACCTTGCGCGGGGTGAAGAACTCCCCGGCCTTCTTGCCCGCGTCGGCTGCAAACTGCTCGATGAGGTAGATGTAGGCTTCGCCGATCACGTCTTCGCTGACGGTGCTGAGATTGAGGCTTGGCTTGGCGAAGTCCTCCAGCACGTTCTTGAGGCGGCGGTTTCGGTCCTTGGTCTGGCCGAGGCTGATCTCCGAGTTGAAGTCGATATTACGGAAGACGCCGTTCAGCTTCGGTTCGTTCGCCTGTTCAATGGCGTCGAGCACCATATTGATCAGCTCGCCGACATTGTCGCGATTGCGGCGTTCATAGAGGCTGTCGAAGCTCGACAGGAAAGTCTCGACGACCTCGCCCTTTTCGTTGCGGTATTCAATCTCCTTGAGCTTGAACCGCTCGCGCTCAAGCCGGCGTCGGATGCGCAGGTCGCGCTGGGGATGGTCATGGAATTCCTCCAGCATTTCCCGATAATGTTTGTTCCAGACATCGCTGATGTATTTGAGGAAAAGCAGGGCGAGGATGTAATTCTTGTACTGCTCGGCATCTATCACGCCGCGGAACGTATCGCACGCCGCCCATACCGCGTTGTTGATGTCTTCTGTTCTGGTCATGTAGCTGGTCCTATGCGGCGGTTCTGAGCAATCGTGAAACGAGAGCTGCATTCAGCTTCGCTTCTGCTGCCATGCGCTGGCACTGTAGTCTTTCGCAGGCGGTTGCGAGGATCCCGATCCGTCCGATCGCGCGCTGTTCATCCATCGGCGGTAAGGGCAAAAGCACGTCCTCCAACGCCTGTTTCGGAATCCTGGGCAAGGCGCCGCCCGTAGCCGACGCTTTCAATTGTCGGGCCGCATGCAGGTCGTTGATGGCCACCAACAGGAAGTCGGGATCGACGCGCCGAAGCGCTGGGCGGATCAGATAGACGTCCAGGCCGACATAGGCTCCGATCAAGTTCGGCCAGGGTCTGAAGGCCGCGATATCGTCACCACGCGATGGCACGAGAAGGTCGTTGGCGGCGATCTTCGTGGCTCGTTTCGCTCTCGGCGCGGGGCCGCGAAGAAGTTCGCTTTCGGGATCGCGCAGATCCTTGATCTGGACATAAGCCGCGTATCGATCACCCCCCTTCGGGGGAAGGACGCCGCTTAGAACCTCGGCAATATCGCGTAGGCGCTTCATGGGATCAGGATGCACCATGTTTTGTCGCGAAATCAAGAAAAACCGTATGAGAAATACTCATACGGCTTCAAAAGGGGACTCGGGCTTCTGATATGCAATCAGATGGTAGGAGACCCGATCGGCCGACATCGGACCAACTTCAGCAACGAATCTAAGGCTTTTGTGAGGAAGGCCTTCCCCTGACCGGGAGCCCTGCGGTCTCCCGCTCCCCTTCGTGCGGGTGGCTCCGCCCTCGCAACGCCCCCGGAGAGGAAGAGGAAAGCGGAGGTTTCCGTGACGGAGAAAGGTCGGGAGAAAGGCTCCTGACGCCCGTCGCGGAGACATTCCATGGCAACCGTTCTCACCCAATCCCCCGCGTCCCGCGCCGCCGGTCCCGGCTTCAAGGTCGACATCTCCCGCGGTCAGCGCAACGGCCGCGTCTCCTCCGAATGGTTCTCCCGCCCCGACGACGAGCGCTATTTGTCCCTCGCCGAACTCCATGCGGCGGTGAA